>Ga0163216_100017_pt1 | contig 702061 bp, 638 predicted proteins | sample SynspAceP_FD_167610 | JGI IMG/M metagenome (GOLD analysis project Ga0163216, IMG submission 167610) | Saline lake microbial communities from Ace Lake in Antarctica - Synechococcus sp. Ace-P (Illumina Assembly) | ecosystem: Environmental > Aquatic > Non-marine Saline and Alkaline > Saline ...
AACCAACATAAAGCGATTGCCGTGTCGACTCTCGTAAGACTTCAATTTTTTTGATCAACTACATCTCGGCAAGCCGGTCTGCGATGATCTTCTGAAGCCTCTAGCGAGCGCCCACACAAATTATCTGTTTAAATTCTTAAAGAGCGTGTTCAAGCATTTGCCTGAACGAGCTGCGTATAATACAGATTAAATTTGATGATGCAACACTCTCTTTATGAAAAATATAAAAAAGGGCTACAATAAAATTGTAGCCCTTTTAATTAGTAGCCCAAAATCAGAGATACGCTATTTAATCTCTAAAGTTTGCGCTTCAATACGAGCCTTCCATTCAGCCGGCCCAGTGATATGAACAGACGTTCCTGCAGAATCAACAGCAACCGTCACCGGCATATCTACAACATCAAATTCGTAGATAGCCTCCATTCCCAATTCAGGGAACGCAATGACATCAGCTTTCTTAATTGCTTTCGATACAAGGTACGCCGCACCACCAACTGCCATTAGGTAAACAGCACCAAACTCTTTAATCGCTTCAATTGCAACTGGGCCGCGCTCAGACTTACCAATCATGCCAAGCAGTCCCGTTTTATCAAGAATAGTTCTTGTAAATTTATCCATCCGAGTGGCTGTGGTTGGCCCAGCAGGACCAACCGCCTCATCTCTCACTGGATCAACTGGCCCAACGTAATAAATAAACCGTCCCTTAAGATCAACCGGCAACTCTTCACCATTGGCGATCATTTCAACCATTTTCTTATGCGCCGCATCACGCCCAGTGAGCATCTTACCGCTTAACAAAACCGTCTCTCCAGGCTGCCATTCTTTCACTTGCTCTGGCGTAACACTATTTAGGTCTACACGACGAACATCTTCACCGATTTCCCAAGTGATTTTTGGCCAGTCATCAAGTGACGGTGGAACTAAATCAGCAGGGCCCGAGCCATCCAAAACAAAATGCGCATGACGCGTCGCCGCACAGTTTGGAATCATCGCAACAGGTAAAGAAGCGGCATGGGTTGGATAATCCATAATTTTAACATCAAGCACCGTTGTTAAACCGCCCAAACCTTGAGCGCCAATGCCTAAATTATTTACAGCATCAAAAATTGCCAAGCGAAGCTCTTCTACTCGATTCTGTGGGCCACGGTCCTTGAGCTCATGAATATCGATAGGATCCATTAAGGACTCTTTCGCCATAAGCATCGCTTTTTCAGCAGTACCACCAATACCAATACCCAGCATCCCCGGCGGGCACCAACCAGCCCCCATTGTTGGGACCGTCTTCTTAACCCATTCAACAATGTCATCTGAAGGGTTCAGCATCGCTAGCTTCGATTTATTCTCGGAGCCGCCGCCTTTTGCTGCAACATGCACCTCAACCGTATCACCCGGAACAACTTCCATGTGAATGACAGCAGGGGTATTGTCTTTGGTGTTTTTACGGGCGCCAGCAGGGTCAGAAAGAATAGAGGCTCGCAAGACATTATCTGGGTTTAGATACGCACGACGTACACCCTCATTAATCATATCAGCAACACTTTGAGTGCCCTTCCACTGTACATTCATACCAATTTTAATAAACACGGTAACTATGCCTGTGTCTTGGCAAATAGGACGCTTACCTTCCGCACACATTCTAGAATTAATAAGGATTTGAGCCATGGCATCTTTCGCCGCCTTACTTTCTTCTCTTTCGTAAGCCTCATGCACAGCTTTGACAAAGTCCAGAGGGTGGTAATAAGAGATAAACTGCAATGCGTCTGCCACGCTATCAATCAGATCATCTTCTTTAATAATACTCATGCTTCTCTCCTGCTGAGAATTACAATTGAATCAAGAACGAAATGGTAAAAGATGCGGGGACGCAAAGAAAGCACTTAAGGTAACTTTTAAAAAAAAGCCCCTCATCAATCTAATAAATGAGGGGCTCATTGAATTTTTTCTCTTACTCTGTAGTTCTATCGATTTACCTTTTGCTCTCTGTCGGATTTAGGCTTCTGAACAGAATGCTGAATATATTCCTCTAAAATTTGAGCTGTAAATTTCTCTCTCTCAGGCAATGAAGCGATACGTTCCGCCTCCCAATTAATTAAGCGGATAAAGACAGAGTATTTTTTTATGAAACCATAACCAATATCTCTTACACCGATGCTGTTTGCGTCCATTAAGTAAATAACTTGCTCAAGGTTTTTCTGCGTCTCAAACTGCCCCCCCTCATTCGCAGCAATCAATAAACGCTGTATGTGCTGTATAGGATTCTCCGACGCACGCGACTCCTTTTTAGATAAGCTAGAAACCAAAAATTTATCTAACATTTCTTCCGTATGTTTTTCTCTCTCATTAACATCTGGAATCTGCGCAGATTCACGCTCAAGGAGACGAATAAACAAACTCTTATTTTTTATGTCAGAAAACTCTAAATCTTTCAAAGAAAGACCATTGTCGGCCATAATTTCAATCACTTTCTCATAAGACGTGGTTGCATCCTCACCAACAGAAACGGCCAGCACTAAATGTCGGCGCAACTCATGCATAATCTTCGCAGCACGATAATCTTCTTTTTGCTGTAGGTGCTGCTTATAAGCCTCTTTGTTTTTCACTAACTCATGACTGATTGCATCAAATCCTTGCACAGCATCCTGCTCATCTCTTAGGCAAGCCATACGAGTTTTAGTACAACGATCTTCCCAAGCTTCGTAAGATTTAGCCCTAGCCTGAAAGGCCCTTTCTATCGCTTCTTCAAAACTTTGCTCTATCCGAGCCCGCTCCGTGCGCTCTTGCACTTCGCGTTGCTCATGCTCATAACGCTTTATCTTTTTAACCTGCAAACTCTCTTGAGCCAAAGACAGCTGCTTACCCAATGCGTCGATGACCGTTTGGACTTTGGTTTCGTCAAAATCGGCTAGTTTTTCGTATACTTTTGACCAATAATCATCTTCTGAAAATGGCACGTTAGGATCACTGGTAGCATATTGAGTTTTTAGTGTCTCAGTGAATTCATGGCTATCTGGACGAAATGCCTTAGTAGCGTTAATGACATTGTCACTGGAAGCCGTATAAGCAGAAACATTACCATGCTCACTTTCAAGCTTAACGGACTCTTTTATGGAGCCCGATTCATCTAATACATTTTCTGCAGCCATTTCACTTCCATCAACTAAATCAGCATCTACCTTTAAATATTCCTCAACACCCTCACCTTGAAAATTAAAGAGAGATGCGTCAACACCAAGAACCGAACTATCGCCACTCTCACAACGATTTGCCACATCTGTGCTTTCATTATTTTTCAAAGAAACACCAGAGTCATACAAATCATTTAAATTCATGTCATCAATAATAGTACGAACCGATTCGTACGCTCGATTTGGATCATTGTGTTTTTCACTAAAACGGCGATTATAAACCGAACCATCAGTGGGTGATTTCATCGCTGCTTCTTTTTGATATTTAGGAGCAGCCCCACCCCAACTAACACGATAAAGTGCGGAGCGATCGCACAATTGCAAAATAGGTAACTCTCTTTGAGCTATCTCATACTGCCTAATTAACAATTCAGCATGACGCAAAGCCATAACCGACTCACTTGCATTAGGTGACGTCGATAAATTCAGTAGTTTAACAACTTTCTGTATGGCTTTTTTCCTTTTGCGTACGCTCATAAAAATGCTTCCAGTTGGCTAAAATTCACTCAGCATAGAATAAAACTTTAGAGGCTTTTTTCAATAGTAAAGTTCAGCCTCATCGCTGGGTAACGTTAAATCGTCGCTTAGTAGTGATTGAACCTTTTGCAAAATTTCAGCCAAGTTTTCTTTCTCATAAGGAATCGCATCAAATTCCCCCCAAATAGGGCCAGGCCAACACGGATCGGTTTTGTAACGAACAATATGGTGGACATGCAATTGCGGCACCTGATTGCCAAGAGCGGCAATATTTAGTTTGGTTGCAGAAAAAGCATCGTGCAGCGTTTCCGCTAATAAACAGCTTTCAGTCATCAATTGCTGACGATCTTCTTCAACTAACTGGTAAATCTCAGTAATATTGTTTCTTTGAGGAACAAGCACAAACCAAGGGAATTGAGCATCATTAATTATCCGAAGTTGGCACAGAGAAAAGTGCCCCACAAGAACAGAATCACGATCTAACGCTGGGTTTAACTCAAACATCTTTACATCTTCCTATTTACAAAAATGGCTTTCATAAGCACTATAGCACCCTATTTTTAAAAACTCTCAGAGACTTGGAGCCCGCATGACTGATATGCAATGTGCCTTGGATGTACAAGCAAAATTAGCCGAATGTCCTCGCTGGGATGAGCGCACTCAAACACTCTATTTTGTTGACATTGATTCTTTCAAATTACACGCATACAACATTCAATCAAAAACACTAGAAAGTCGCACCTTTAATGAAGAGATAGGTTGTTTTTCTTTAGATGATAATGGTGGGTTTATTGCTGCGTTCCGCTCAGGGGTTTACACCCTAGAAAGCTTCACCGCGGGTTTAAAACCTTATTGGCTTGCCGCCTATGATCAAAAAACAACTCGTTTTAACGATGGTCGTTGCGATGCAAAGGGCCGTTTTCTTGCTGGCACAATGTACTCTCCTAAAGACGCATTTAATGGCGCGTTACATCAATTCAGCAATGGAAAAGAAACACTAATAGACCAAGCTGCTTGGACATCAAATGGCTTGGCCTTCTCTCCAGACAACAGCATCATGTATTATTCAGATACCCCTAATCATGTGGTTTATCAGTTTAATTATGATCTAGAAACGGGCTCCGCCACAAACAAACGCGTTTTTATTCAATTTCCACACGGCAACGGACGCCCAGATGGCGCTGCCGTTGATAGCGAAGGAAATTACTGGTCTGCACTGTACCAAGGGCAACGCGTGGTGAAAATCAGCCCTCAAGGCGAGATTTTAGAAGAGCACGTTGTGCCAGCAACCTACCCAACAATGGTGGCGTTTGGTGGACCCGACATGAAGACTCTTTTTGTAAGCACTTGTCGAGGAGCACAAACAGAAGAAGAGCTAAAGCAATTCCCTCAAGCCGGAGGCATTTTTGCACTTGAGACGAATGTAAGAGGCCAAATTGAGCCTCGCTTCGCTGGCTAAAAAACATTAATTTTCGCAATTTAACTTTTAAAAAATAGACATTTATTATGCGCGCAAGCAACTATTTATTCTCTACCTTACGTGAAGCCCCAACCGATGCGGTTGTCACCAGCCACCAACTTATGGTTCGTGCCGGTATGATTCGTCAGATTTCAAAAGGTCTATACACTTGGCTACCGACTGGGCTTAAAGTTTTTCGTAAAGTCGAACACATCGTTCGTGACGAAATGGAAAAAGCAGGTTCCTTGGAAGTCATGATGCCCGGCGTACAACCTGCCGAACTGTGGCAAGAAACAGGACGCTGGCAGAAATACGGCGCAGAATTGCTTCGCCTAAAAGATCGCCACGGCCGCGACTATTGCCTTGGCCCAACTCATGAAGAAGTTATCACCGAACTTGCGCGTAATGAATTAACCAGTTATAAGCAACTTCCAATGAATTTTTTCCAAATTCAAACCAAATTCCGCGACGAAGTCCGCCCACGCTTTGGCGTAATGCGCTCACGCGAGTTTTGCATGAAAGACGCTTACTCCTTTCACGTTGGCGCAGAATCTTTGCAGCAAACTTATGATGTAATGCACCAAGCGTATTGCAACGTATTTGACCGCATTGGCTTAGATTATCGCCCAGTGCGCGCCGATACAGGCAGCATCGGTGGCGCGTTTTCGCATGAATTCCATGTTCTAGCCGACTCAGGCGAAGACGACATTGCCTTCAGTGATTCTTCTGATTTCGCCGCTAACATAGAATTGGCAGAAGCCGTTTGCTTAAAAGAAAAAGCAGACGTACCAACACAAGCATTAACTGAAGTCTTCACACCAGATTGCAAAACAATCCAGAAAGTCGCTGAGTTCCTTAAACTCGACGTCACCAGCACTGTCAAAACCATGCTGGTAAAAGCAATCGACGAAAATAAGCAACCAACCATTGTCGCGCTTGTGCTTCGCGGTGATCACAACATCAACGAAATCAAAGTTGAAAAATTATCAGGTCTTGTTGTTCCTTTCGAATTTGCAGACGAAAACGACATTGTTGCAAAAATTGGTTGCGCACCTGGCTCCATCGGCCCTAAAGACCTTAAAGAGAAAGGCATTCGTGTGATTGCTGATCGCTCCGCCGCTGTCATGTCTGATTTCTGCGCCGGCGCAAACAAAGACGACTATCATTTCACAGGCTTGAACTGGGAACGTGATTGCGCTGGATTTGAAATTGCTGATATCCGCAACGTCGTTGAAGGCGACCCTTCACCTGACGGCCAAGGCACCATTGTTATTAAGCGCGGCATCGAAGTGGGTCACATTTTCCAACTGGGCCAACAATACGCAGAAGCATTAAAAGCCACGGTATTAGATGAGAACGGCAAAGCACAAGTCATGCACATGGGTTGTTACGGCATTGGCGTGTCTCGTATCGTTGCAGCGGCAATTGAACAAAATTACGATGACAAAGGTATTTTGTGGCCAGAAAGCATCGCACCGTTTGATATCGCTATTATCGCGATGAATTACGACAAATCAGAAGCCGTGCGCACAGAGTGTGATCGTTTATACACTGAGCTAAAAGCAAAAGGCTTGGATGTATTGCTTGATGACCGCAAAGAACGCCCCGGTGTTAAGTTTGCTGACTGCGAACTTCTCGGTATTCCGCATCGTTTAGTAGTGGGTGATAAAGGCTTAGAAAAAGGCACATTAGAATACAAACACCGTAAAGCCGGTGAGAACGAAGACATCGTCATTGCAGACGCGATCGACTTCATTCTAAGCAAAAAATAACAACATAAGCACCTGACGGAATAAGCTCAAATTCCGTCAGGTGCTTATCGCGTTTTGCCAGAAATAGAAAAACAGTTTCTAAATAGGATCCAAACATGACCACTATTTACCACAACCCTCGCTGCTCAAAGTCACGCCAAACATTACAACTCCTAGAAGAAAATGACATTCACCCTGACATCAGACTGTATTTACAAGACACGCCAAGCATCGAAGAATTGCAAACACTACTCGTTCAACTGCAAGTCTCACCTCTAGAACTGATGCGTACCAAAGAAGACATCTATAAGGAACTGGGCCTAAATAAAGAATCGAGCGACGAAGAGCGCTTACAAGCAATGCACGGCTATCCGAAATTGATAGAACGCCCTATTGTCATACACAACGACAAAGCCATCATTGGACGCCCACCAGAAGGCGTTTTGGTATTATTCAAATAACAAGGAAGGCTTTAATGATCACCACGCCATACATATTGGTTTTATTTTACAGTCGACATGGCTCGATTTCTGAAATGGCCAAATATATCGCTCGCGGCATCAATAAAGTAAGCGGTATTGAAGCCAAGATACGCCAAGTCCCAGACGTATCAGACACCACAAAAATCGCCTCACCTGCTTTGCCTGGCGACGGCGCGCCCTACTGCACATTAGAGGAATTAGCGGATTGTTCTGGCCTGGCAATGGGATCGCCATCCTATTTTGGTAGCATGGCAGCACCGCTCAAGCACTTCATCGATCAAACTTCGACACTGTGGCTGACAGGACAATTAATAGACAAACCGGCATGTGGATTCACCAGCGCAAGCACCATGCATGGCGGACAAGAACAATGCCTTCATAGCATGATGACGCCGATGCTGCATCACGGCATGGTTTGGGTTGGACTTCCATACAAAAACAAAGAACTGATTAGTACGCTTGCAGGCGGTACACCCTATGGCGCAAGCCATCTGGCAAATAGCACCAGCGAAAACACTCTAACCAATGATGAAAAAGCGCTGTGTGAGGCACAAGGAAAACGCATCGCCGAAATGGCCGTAAAGTTAAGAAAGTGACTTGATAGATTCAATATCAAAAAAACGCGACATAGTCTTCCTCTATATCGCGTTTTTTATTTTTAAAATACATGAAATCAGTGCCGAGGAAGCTCAACACCCTTGAACAACAGCTCGACATCTTGTCGATTACCCGCTTCCATTGCTGCCATCACCACGTCTTTTGTTAAATGTGGTGCAAAAGATTCGATGAATTTATACATATAACCACGAATAAAAGTATTACTGCGAATGCCTATTTTTGTGCAACTGTCGGCAAAGAGGTGCGAGGCATCTAGCGCCACTAAATCCGCATCCTGAACTTCATCGTGCGCCATCGAAGCAACTATACCCACACCCAGCCCAAGCCGAACATAGGTTTTAATAACATCAGAATCCGCAGCAGTAAAAACAACATTAGGTTGTAAATCTGCGTCTTGAAATGCTTTATCCAATTGAGAGCGCCCAGTAAAACCAAACACATACGTCACGATTGGATACTCGGCCAAACTCTCTAATGTTAGCTTATCTACTTTTGCCAACGGATGATCTTTTGGTACCACAACAGATCGATTCCACGTGTAACACGGCAGCATTACCAAATTACCAAACAGCTCAAGCGCTTCGGTAGCAATGGCAAAGTCGACAATGCCATCGTTCGCCATTTCAGCAATTTGCATCGGGGTTCCTTGATGCATATGCAAACTCACATCAGGATAGCCTTCAATGAACTGATTGATCACTTTAGGCAAAGCATATCGTGCCTGAGTATGTGTGGTGGCAATATCAAGAGAACCTTTACGCTCATCACTAAACTCTTTCGCCACGCGCTTTATATTTTGCGTCTGACTAAGCACCTCTCCCGCTATGGCGATGATTTTTTCACCCGCCGGTGTTACATGAGTCAAATGCTTGCCACTTCGTGCAAACACCTCCACACCGAGCTCATCTTCTAAAAGTCGAATCTGTTTACTAACGCCCGGCTGGGACGTATACAAACTTTGCGCTGTCGCCGAAACATTTAAGTCATGACGCGCCACTTCCCATATATACCTAAGCTGCTGTAACTTCATCATTTTCCTTATACGAAAAAGAGTTAAAAACATAATAAAATATTACTTTATAGAATAGTAAAAAAGCTCTAGTGTTGCCAGCTTAAATAACTTCGATATGGCTTAGTAATGGATTTTTTTTGGTACATTTGCGCAGGTGCGGCAGTTGGTTTAGCGGTAGGTATTACCGGAGTTGGTGGAGGCTCACTGATGACCCCACTTCTACTCATGTTTGGTTTCCCTCCTTATATAGCCATTGGCACCGATCTAATGTATGCCGGTATAGCCAAAAGCACAGGTGTGGTGATGCACGCCAAACGTGGAAACGTAAATTGGACAATTGTATTTGCCATGGCCGCTGGCAGTTTGCCGGCCTCATTTATGACGGTCTGGGCTCTGTCTCAATTTGAAAAGCCCGATCACTACCAAGAAATACTGACAGGAACCTTGGGCCTAATGCTCGTCCTCACTGCCGTGGTGATTTTATTCAGAGCAAAACTCACCAAGGCTTTGAATGTTAATATCAGTGAAAAAATGGGCACGAAAATTATTTTCTTTTGTGGCTTTATCTTAGGGATATTAGTAACACTTACGTCGGTTGGCGCTGGCGCCTTAGGTACAGCTATTATGATGATTTTATTTCCTGTCATGAGGGCGAAAAATATTGTCGGCACAGATCTAGCGCATGCAGTGCCACTCACATTAGTTGCCGGTGTCGGCCACTTGTTTTTGGGGAACGTAGACTACGTATTATTGGCCGCTTTACTAATTGGCTCCATTCCGACCATTTATATAGGAACTCGTATTGCTAGCTACGTTCCTAACCATATTTTGCAGCCCATTTTAGCCATAGCGCTACTCACTTTTGGTGTAAAGTATCTTTTCTTCTAAAAAATCAAAAAATGATTGGCTAGCGGTTCATTCAACGATAAAAACACGATATTGTTAGTGGCTATAATTAAAAGTAGACAGTAGGAAACCCCGCAATGAGCAACACACGTCTTGAAGACCTAAATATTGCCTCTTTTACCTCTTTGGTAACGCCGAGCCAATTAAAAAAAGAGCTGCCAGTAAGCGAAACCGTTAGCAGCCATGTTGCAGAATCGCGCGACATTATAAAGAACATTATGGATGGCAAAGATCATCGTTTGGCAATTGTCATTGGACCTTGCTCCATCCACGATCCAGAAGCCGCACTAGATTATGCTAAGCGCTTAAAAGTACTAGCAGAAAAACTTGACGACACTCTATACATTATCATGCGCGCCTATTTTGAAAAGCCACGCACTACAGTAGGCTGGAAAGGCTTAATCAATGATCCCAATCTTGATGGGACTTTTGACATAGACAAAGGCATTAGAGTGGGACGCAAGCTACTGATTGACCTATCAGAGCTCGGCCTTCCTCTTGCCACCGAAGCGCTAGATCCTATCTCTCCGCAATATATACAAGACCTGATCAGCTGGTCGGCCATTGGCGCTCGCACAACGGAGTCTCAGACTCATCGTGAAATGGCATCAGGACTATCCGGCCCTGTTGGCTTTAAAAACGGAACCGATGGCGGTCTAACAGTGGCTATTAATGCGATGCAATCCGTCTCTCACCCTCACTCTTTTCTAGGCATCAATGAGAACGGGGAAGTGAGCATTGTAAATACAAAAGGGAATGGCTATGGCCACCTTGTTCTTCGCGGCGGCAACGGCCTACCAAACTATGACGCTGTCAACATTGCATTAAGTGAAGAGGCGTTAACGTCTGCGAAATTAATGCACAACATCATGGTTGATTGCTCTCATGAGAATTCAAGTAAAAAACCTGAGCGCCAAGTAACGGTTGCAGAAGACTCAACTCAACAGATTCTAGATGGTAATAACTCCATCATGGGCTTGATGATCGAAAGTAATATCGGCTGGGGAAATCAAAAAGTCCCTGCCGACCTAAAAGACCTTGAATACGGCGTATCAATTACCGACGCCTGCATTGACTGGGAAGCAACAGAAAATACACTGACAGATATGGCAAATACGTTACGTGACGTTCTGCCAAAGCGTCAGCGTGGATAGTTTCCACTCTGCTAAAGACTCTAAGCTCCAATAAAAAGGGGGAATCGCTTGTAAGCGGTTCCCCCTTTTTTACACACCATATAAACTACATGAAAGCGTTTTCTGTTACCGTATGATCAGTCGAATCCCTTACTGCAGTAAGACCCGGAACCTTCTCAATCAAGGTTTTTTCAACGCCCTCTTTCAGAGTTAGGTCTACCGCGCTACAGCCTTGGCAACCCCCGCCAAACTTTAACACCGCCACTTGACCGTCAATTACTTCTAGAAGACTAACTTCGCCACCGTGAGCCGCAAGGCCAGGATTAATGTCTGAGTAAAGAACATAATTAATTTGATCTTCAATTGGACTATCCGCCGTAACTTTTGGCATTTTCGCATTGGGCGCTTTAATCGTTAATTGACCACCCATTTTCTCTGTTGCGTAGTCGACAAAAGCCTCATCCAAAAAAGCCACTGACATTTTTTCAAGATACACTTTAAGCTTGGGTAAATTCAAAATCTCATCTGTCTCATTCACTTCGTCTGGACGACAGTAAGCAAGACACGTTTCAGCATAAGGCGTACCTGGCTGCTGAATAAAAATTCGCACGGCAATACCTTCTACGTCTTGCTTTTCAAGCAAAGATGCAAGGTACTCTTGGGCACTATCCGTAATTGTAATGTTCATAATAACCCTTTTCTAAATCTACATAACGATCAATAAACGCTATATTACAGTAGATAATCAGCAAAGCCAAAGACCTAGTAAAAAAGTAGGGTATTTTTCCTCTTTCTATTTATTACCTACTTAAATAACGAGACCTCCAAATAAGCCTTATTAGAAAAACCCCTAAAGATATAGATAAATATTCATTTTTAGAATAAAGGATCTTTGCTAAGATGAGCCAACTAACACTTATTAACCACGGTTCATTCCACTATGTATCAATACGACGCAATTGACCAACAGCTTGTTGACGAGCGTGTAGCACAATTCCGCGACCAAACACGCCGCTACTTAAACAAAGAACTGAGTGAGCAAGAATTTTTACCATTGCGCCTTCAAAATGGGCTGTATGTACAACGCTATGCGCCAATGCTACGCATTGCGATCCCATACGGAATGCTGTCCAGCACCCAATTACGGAAGCTAGCTGACATAAGCTGTCGCTACGACAGATCATACGGTCACTTTAGCACCCGTCAGAACTTACAATTAAACTGGCCAAAACTTGAAGACGTGCCAGATATTCTAGCAGAGCTTGCGCAAGTAGAAATGCACGCTGTACAAACAAGCGGTAACTGCATCCGTAATACAACAACAGATCAATACGCTGGTGTCATCTCTGATGAGATCGTAGACCCTCGCCCATACTGTGAGTTGATCCGCCAATGGTCTACATTCCACCCGGAATTTGCTTTCCTCCCGCGGAAATTCAAAATCGCTGTAAACGCAACGGAATCCGCAGACCGTGCCGCAACGCAGGTTCATGACATCGGCCTACATATTAAGAAAAATGATACAGGCGAGATTGGCTTTAAAGTTATTGTCGGTGGCGGTCTTGGCCGTACACCCATGGTTGGCGTGACAATCTGTGAGTTCATGCCGCGTAAAGACCTACTAACTTATTTAGATGCGATTATTCGCGTTTATAATCAGCAAGGTCGTCGTGATAACAAATACAAGGCTCGCATCAAAATATTGGTAAAAGCATTGGGTATTGAAGAGTTCCGTAACCGAGTTGATGCTGAATGGGCTCATTTAAAAGGCAAAGAAAGCACCGTCCCAATGAGCGAATTTGATCGTCTCACAAGCTTCTTTTCTGAACCAGCTTACGCAGCTCTAGAAAACAAACCTGCAATTCTATCAAGCAAACTAGCCGACAGCGCTGGCTTTGCTCGCTGGTACGAGCGCAATACATTTGAGCATAAAAAATCGGGCTATCGCATCGTAACGCTGACGCTCAAAAAACCAGGACAAGCACCAGGTGATGCAACGTCAGAACAAATGCAAAAAGCGGCAGACCTTTCTGACAAGTTTAGTTTTGGTGAATTGCGCGTAAGCCATGAGCAAAATCTTGTACTTGCCGATGTCCGTCAAGAACAGCTAGTAGAGCTATGGGAAGCAGCCAAAGAAGCAGGCTTTGCCACACCAACGCTTGGCTTACTAACCGATATGATTTGCTGTCCAGGTGGCGATTTTTGCTCATTAGCCAATGCGAAGTCCATTCCCATTGCTGAACAAATTCAAGAAGCATTTAATGATCTCGACTACTTATTTGATCTAGGTAATATTGATCTCAATATATCCGGCTGCATGAATGCCTGTGGGCACCACCATGTTGGTAACATCGGTATTTTAGGCGTAGATAAGAAAGGCGAAGAGTTCTACCAAATTTCCATTGGTGGCGCTTCAGGTCATGACGCAAGCATCGGAAAAATTCTAGGGCCCTCTTTTGCTCAAGAAGAAATTAGCACTGTCATTCAAAAATTAATGAATGTTTATGTTGAAAATCGCTCTGAAGAAGAACGATTTATTGATACTTATCGCCGCGTTGGCATCACACCATTTAAAGAGGCAGCGTATGCCAAAGCTAATTAAGAACGGCGAAATAATTGACAATGCCTTTATCTGGCAGCAAGACCCAGAGCAAAAAATTACCTCTAATAGCATCGTCGCTGCGCAAAAATGGCTATCAGAGAAAGATACGATTAGTCATGTCGCAGGCATTTGGCTAGAAGCTGGGGATGGAATCGAATTCCTAAAAGACGTCGACCTAAGTCAATTTGATGTTATCGGCGTTAATTTTCCTGCTTTTACCGATGGTCGAGGCTTTAGCTATGCCCGACTATTAAGAGAAAGACTGAATTATCAAGGCGAAATAAGAGCACTTGGCCATTTTATTCCAGATCAATTGGGCTACCTTTTACGAGTGGGGTTTAATAGCTTTCAATTCAATGAAGAGGTCGATCTTGAAAAGGCACTTGCTCTGCACAAACCTTTTTCAATCGCTTATCAAGGCGATGTTTCGGATCCAAGACCTATATTCTTACGCCGATAAACACAATTTTTACAATTAAACTCCTAGAAAAGGCCATTACGATGGCCTTTTCTATTGCGTATTGAGTCTCTCATGACTATCGTACTAAATAGATAAAGTGATTGATTGTTAAAGGAACTTAACGTGTCTAAAAAACGTATTACAAGCCTAATTATTGGCACACTACTTTCTGCCACTGCGCATTCAGCGACAGTGTACATTTCTGACGTTCAATTTGTTGCCATTCGCGAAGGGTTGGATAACAGCACTAGAGCGGTAGAAAGGGGTTTGAAAAGCGGAACACCTCTAGACGTCATCGAACAAAACGATGGCTATACGAAAGTTCGAACTCCAAGTGGAAATGAAGGCTGGGTTGCTGATTATTTCCTTAGTGAAGATATGGTAACCAGAGACCAATTAGACACATTACGCGCACGCCTTAGTAAAAGCACGGAAAGCAGAACAGAAATAGTCGACACACTCAAACTCAGTCAACAAAAAATCCAAGAGCTAAGTAATATAAATACATCTCTTAACGATGAAAACGAATCCTTAAAACAACAACTTCAAACAGCGGCAGAGCTGTCAGAAAAGGCACGAGCCATCGTTTCCCAAAATGACGATGTAAGCTACCAAATAGAGAGCCTCAAGCAACAAGCCAGCACTGCCGTAGCGCAATCAGAAAAATTGCAAGACACAACAGAACAAAAATGGTTTATGTTAGGAGCTGTCACTCTTTTTGGAGGACTTCTCCTGGGCGCCTTATTACCACTGTTACGCCGTAAGAAAAACAGCACCGGTTCTTGGTCTTAACTAAGGGAAAAAATGGAAGCCTCGATAGTACACTCCTTCTTTTTAATATTTGCAGGAGCAGCCGTCGTTGCCTCCATTGCGTTGTACACCAAGCAACCAATGATAATCGCCTACATTGCCCTTGGCGTTCTATTTGGCCCATCTGCTCTATCACTTATTGATGAACCTAAGCTCATGGATGAAATGAGCCATATAGGCATCATTTTCTTGCTTTTTTTACTTGGCTTAGACATGCAACCAAGCCATTTAATTAACATGCTTAAAAAAGCTTCTTGGATTGCTTTACTCAGCTCAGCGGCTTTTGCCATTTTGGGCTATGGTGTTGCCATACTTTGCGGCTACAGCGCCATTGAGAGCCTAATTATTGGCGTTGCCATGATGTTTTCAAGCACCATTGTTTGTATCAAATTACTCCCCACAACCGTTCTACATCATAAACATACAGGCGAACTAGTTGTTGGTTTATTACTACTACAAGACATGATCGCTATCGCAGTATTGCTGGTTCTTTATAGTATCTCTGGCAATGAAGACAGTGGTGTTTTGCAATATCTAAAACCAGTTATCGGCCTCCCCCTATTGATAAGTGGCGCTTTCCTATTTGTAAAATACATTCTACTGAAGCTTATTACTCGATTTGACCGCTTTCATGAGTATATTTTCTTAGTGTCTATTGGCTGGTGTTTATCTATGGCGGTTCTTGCCGAAAGCGCTGGTCTATCAGCCGAAATGGGGGCCTTCATTGCAGGCGTAGCGTTGGCAACCAGCCCAATATCTCAATATATAGCAACGCACCTTAAACCCCTTAGAGACTTTTTCTTAATTTTGTTCTTCTTCAGCATTGGCGCCAGCTTTAATCTTGATTTACTGGGGTTAGTTATTGTTCCCGCCCTAATCTTGGCAATCGGTTCAATGCTGATTAAACCAGTCGTTTTTAGATTTCTCTTAAAAGGCATAAAAGAAGACGCCAGCACTTCTTGGGAAGTCGGCTTTCGTTTAGGCCAAGTAAGTGAATTCTCGCTATTAATTGCTTACCTTGCCGCTAATATAGGGCTGATAGGCATAGAAGCCTCACATGTCATACAAGCCACAGCTATTCTAAGCTTTGCACTGTCAACCTATATCGTTATCTTAAACTTCCCAAACCCCATCGCCATTTCGGACAAATTACGTCGCGACTAACAATTCCTCGTGCATTTTCATTGCCTTTAAGAGAAATTCTTACTGATTTCTAAAATGCTTTTATCTTGCCTCTTCCTTTAATTACATAAAATATAATAGAATAGCGCGAAATACCTGACTACAAGTGACTAAAAGTCTTGTATACTAACGCGCAAATTTCGTCCTAACTTATTTAGAGTAATGTAATGGCTGACTTATCAAAATACAGAAACATCGGTATTTTTGCTCACGTTGACGCGGGCAAAACTACAACAACAGAACGTATTCTTAAACTTACTGGTATGATCCACAAAATCGGTGAAGTGCATGAGGGCGAATCTACTACTGACTTCATGGAACAAGAAGCTGAGCGCGGTATTACCATCCAGTCTGCTGCTGTAAGTTGTTTCTGGAAAGATCACCGCTTTAACGTTATCGACACACCTGGACACGTTGACTTCACAGTTGAAGTATATCGTTCTCTTAAAGTTCTAGACGGTGGCATTGGCGTATTCTGTGGTTCTGGTGGTGTTGAGCCACAATCAGAAACTAACTGGCGCTATGCTAACGAATCTGAAGTTGCTCGTATCATTTTCGTTAACAAACTAGACCGTCTTGGTGCTAGTTTTTACCGTGTAACTGAGCAAGTACAGAAAGTTCTTGGCGCTCACCCGCTAATCATGGTTCTTCCTATCGGCACTGAAGATGAGTTTTCTGGTGTTGTTGACCTTCTAACGCGTAAAGCGTACATCTGGGATGATTCTGGCCAGCCAGAAAACTACAGCATAGAAGATGTTCCTGCTGACATGGCGGAAATAGTTGAAGAATACCGTGAGAAACTACTAGAAACAGCTGTAGAGCAAGACGATGAAATCATGATGGCCTACATGGATGGCGAAGAGCCTTCTATTGATGACATCAAACGCTGTATCCGTAAAGGTACTCGCGATCTTCTTTTCTTCCCAACATACTGTGGTTCAGCCTTCAAAAACAAAGGCATGCAGCTTCTTCTTGATGCTGTTATTGACTACCTACCAAATCCACAAGATGTTATTCCACAAGATCTTACAGACGAAGAAGGTAATCCAAACGGCCAAAAAGCGATCGTTGACGCTAGCGAGCCCTTCAAAGCGCTTGCTTTCAAAATCATGGATGACCGCTTTGGTGCATTGACTTTCGTACGTGTTTACTCTGGTACACTTAACAAAGGCGATACCATCTTAAACAGCTTCACAGGCAAAACAGAGCGTGTGGGTCGTATGGTTGAGATGCAAGCTGATGATCGTAAAGAAATCAGCTCAGCACAAGCGGGCGATATCATCGCTATCGTTGGCATGAAAAACGTACAAACTGGTCACACACTTTGTGATCCTAAGCACCCTTGTACACTTGAAGCAATGGTTTTCCCTGAGCCAGTAATTTCCATATCTGTTACGCCGAAAGACAAAGGTGGTAACGAGAAAATGGGTGTTGCGATCGGTAAGATGGTTGCAGAAGATCCAACATTCCGTGTTGAAACTGACATCGATTCAGGTGAAACAATTCTTCGTGGTATGGGTGAGCTTCACCTAGACATCAAAGTAGATATCCTGAAACGTACTTACGGTGTAGATCTGATCGTTGGGCAACCACAGGTTGCTTACCGTGAAACAATCACCAAAGAAGTTGAAGACACTTATACACATAAGAAACAATCTGGTGGTTCTGGCCAGTTCGGTAAGATCGATTACCGCATCAAACCAGGTGAGCCAGGTACTGGCTTCGTATTCTCTTCTTCAGTCGTGGGTGGTAACGTACCAAAAGAGTTCTTCCCTGCTGTAGAGAAAGGCTTTAAGTCTATGATGACCGAAGGCGTTCTAGCAGGTTTCCCTGTATTAGACGTTGAAGTTCAATTGTATGACGGTGGCTTCCATGCTGTTGACTCCTCTGCCATTGCTTTCGAAATCGCCGCTAAAGGCGCTTTCCGTCAGTCAATTCCAAAAGCTGGCCCTCAGTTGATCGAGCCTATCATGAAAGTTGATGTGTTCACTCCTGATGATCACGTTGGTGATGTAATCGGTGACCTTAACCGTCGTCGCGGCATGATCAAAGACCAAGAGAAAGGCTTGACTGGTGTTCGCATCAAAGCAGACGTTCCTCTATCTGAAATGTTTGGTTACATCAGTACGTTACGTACAATGACATCTGGTCGTGGTCAGTTCTCTATGGAGTTCTCTCACTACCTACCATGTCCTTCTAACGTTGCGGAAACAGTAATCGCTGCCGTTAAAGAGAAGAAAGAACAAGAACGTAAAGATAAATAGTTAATAACTATTTTCTAAAAAAACCCGATACATGAAAATGCATCGGGTTTTTTATTGCCTCAAGAAACAACACACAATTGTCAGCATTCATTTTTGACAAAAAAAAACACCCTAAGGCGTTTTTTTAAACAATCAATTTATTCCAAAACATTAAAACGGTACTGGGTATTCCTTAAATACCGACATAATGTCTTTCAATGCCTCTTCAGACAGAACCATATCAAATGCGTCCATATCTTCTTTGAGCTGCTCCAATGATGTTGCACCGATAATAGTAGAACTCACACCGTCAACCTGATCACACCATGCTAACGCTAACTGAGCCGCTGTCAGCTTATGTTTATCAGCAACGCCCAGGTATTCCCTAACCGCTTTATCGACTAATGGCGTATCGCGAAAAAGTCCGTTACGCTGAGCATAACTCCAGCGACTGCCCTCTGGTCGCGCACCATCAAGATATTTACCAGTTAGTGCGCCAGCAGCCAAAGCAGACCATGGCAGATAAGCCACATCCTCATGCACACAATTTTCAATCAAATACGGCCAATCTTTAGTGTGCAACAAACTAAATTCATTTTGGATTGAAGCAACACGAGGCAAACCATGTTGATCACTTAGGCGAATGTATTCATTGATTCCCCAAGTGGAATCATCCGATAAGCCAAAGTGACGAATTTTCCCCGCTTTCACACAAACATCTATACCCTTCAAAATATCTAACATTTGCGCAGATTGAGCTTTACTATCAACATCAGTAAAAGAAATTTGACCGGGAAAATGTTTTGCAAAATGAGGTGTGTTTCGATTAGGCCAATGAAGCTGATAAAGATCGATATAATCTGTTTGTAAACGCTTTAGCGAAGCATCAACAGAAGCAATAATGGCGGCGCCCGTAATGGGACCTCCATCGCGGATATAATGAAGTCCGGGGCCAGCAATCTTAGTTGCCAGAATAAACTCTTCACGACGTGATGGATTACGAGATAACCAGTCACCAATGATGGTCTCTGTTTTACCATAAGATTCTTCATTCGGTGGGATAGAATACATTTCAGCCGTATCGATAAAATTCACACCACGAGACAGTGCATATTCAATCTGCTCATCTGCATCTTTTTGATTATTCTGAGTACCCCAAGTCATAGTACCCAAACATACTCTAGAAACCTCTAAGCCTGTTCGTCCGAGCGGAACATATTTCATTTTTACAATCCTTCATGTTTCATTTCGCACACGCAAAGTGCGCAACAAAGTAAACTAAAGGGTCAATGTAATAAATTTTTGAATCGCAGGCCAGTTTTATCAATGAAAACAATAAGGAGACGACCCCATTGAAAATGATCCAACCTCCATAATTAAGATATTATTAGGCCTACTGCTTGTCTTTTAGCAGCGCCTCATAACGTCTATCGGTAAGCGTTTTCAAGAAAGCGACAATCGCATCAACACGGCGATCCGGCAAAGCGGGACCCTTTTCTAAATTCACCAGGTCAATATTTTCAGTTACTTCCGGTTTTGCCCACACCTTCCCTGTTTCAGGATTTATTGTGCGGCTAGGATTATTGTATTTGTCATAAAAAAGTACAACCGTTCGCAAATCCTTGAACACCCCATTGTGCATATAAGGCCCAGTTACCGCCACATTACGCAAAGAAGGTACCTTAAACTTACCTGCCTGTTTTGGGTCATCAATATCTGGATTGTCCAGCAAACCAAGATCTTTCTTATTACCATTATGAGCCATCAATGCCTGATTGGCCGGCACACCAATGTTTCTATACTCATAATTACTAAAGATTTCTTGAGGGTTTAATGGTGAATTATTTAACTGATGACAAGCATTGCAGTTGGTAAACTGCTGAGAGAAGAACAACGTTTTACCCAGCTCTTCTTGAGGTGTTAGGTTTTCTTCCCCCCTTAGCGCTCGATCGTATTTTGAATCAAAGGGCATGAATAAAGCGGTTTTCTCAAAGCTTGCAATGGCATCCGTAATCGCCGCATAGCCTTTAATAGGATCGTTCAATACACCTTGACCATAAATAGAATTAAACAAGCCTTCATAACGACCATTCTCTTTAACTCGAGTGACAACCGTATCGCCATCCGGTATCGCCATTTCCAAAGGGTTTAAAAATGGCCCCTCTGCCTGCTGAGCTAGACCTGAGGCTCGTCCGTCTAAAAATTGTCCTCCGCGATATTCACCATTCGCCATACGATGGAGTGCTGGAGAAAAAGCAGCGTACCCAGCGGTTGGCGTATTACGCCCACCCATAGAATGCCCATCACTGCCTAACGACACCGCGCCAAAAAGTGCATTTTGCCTTTTATCAACAAAAGCATTCGCAATATCATGGCACGTTCCACAAGACTGATTACGCTCTTTAGAAAGGTTGGTATCAAAAAACAATTGCGATCCTAGCAAAGCTTTAGGGTCGGTTGAGGCAATAGGAAGCTCTGAGGCCGACTTGCTATGGGGTTCAACGTGGCCAACAATCTGTGCCGGTTCACTACAAGCAGAGATAAACAGAGAAATGGCGGTCACACCAAGAAAATAACGCAGCATTCAATCTTACTCTAACAGTCAAAAATGAGTGAAGCGAATAATACACCCACGCAGAATTCGAGTAAAACAATGATAATCACTCTTACTAAACTTAAAATAAAAAAAACGCCAGACATGACTTATATCAAAGCCCTGCTGACGCTTTACTGTTTTTAACTGAACACTAACTCTGTTCTGGTAACGTCACATTCAACTCGAGTACTGAGCAGTCATCTGTGTTGTCTAGCTGTATCTGCACATCTTCATTGCCGATATTGACATACTTACGAATAACGTCGATGATTTCTTGTTGCATCTGCGGCAGATAATCTGGCTGATGGCGCTTGCTACGCTCATGCGCCACAATAATTTGTAAACGATCCTTAGCGACAGAAGCTGAGCTAGGTGCGTTTTTACTTTTAAAATAATCGAAAATCCCCACCCTAACCTCCTAACAAACGTTTAATAAAACCTTTCTTCTGGACTTCTAAGAAACGTAATGGACGCTCCTCACCCATCAAACGATCAACCGCATCCATATAAGCCAAGCCAGCTTCAGATTCAGTGTCTAAAATGACAGGGGTACCTTGGTTTGAAGCCTTAAGAACGGCTTCCGACTCAGGAATAACACCAAGTAGTGGAATGGCTAAAATGTCTTCAACATCAGAAACACTTAACATCTCACCTGATGCAACACGCCCAGGATGATAACGTGTCAACAGAAGGTGTTCTTCTATCGGCTCTTTTCCGTCTTCTGCTCGTTTAGACTTACTTTGTAAAATACCCAAAATACGATCTGAGTCTCGTACAGAAGAAACCTCTGGGTTAGTCACAACAATAGCCGCATCAGCAAAATACAGAGCCATTTGAGCGCCCTTCTCAATACCGGCAGGAGAATCACAGATAATGTAGTCAAATTCCTTAGCAAGCTCGTCTAAAACTTCCTTCACGCCTTCAATGGTTAATGCGTCTTTATCTCGCGTTTGTGAAGCCGGTAGAATGAACAAACCTTTCGTACGCTTATCTTTAATTAAGGCTTGCGATAGTGTCGCTTCTTTATTGATTACATTTACAAAGTCATAAACCACTCGACGCTCGCAACCCATAATCAAATCCAGATTACGTAAGCCTACATCAAAATCAATAATAACGGTTTTATGTCCTTTTAACGCAATACCAGTCCCAATAGCAGCGCTGGATGTTGTCTTACCTACACCGCCTTTGCCTGAGGTGACTACTATGATCTTTGCCAATACTGTATCCCCCGATAATCCCGTTATGAGCTTATCTAAATAATAAAATGAAAAATGAACCTTAAAGCGGTACGATTTCTAAGCTATCGTCAACTAATAACACTTGCGCGCTGTCTTTCCAAACGATATTTTGAAGCGCATCGCTCAACATAAAATTGCCCGCAATAGAAACCAGTTCTGCTTCCATGCTTTTACAAAAAATTCGAGCCTCCACATCGCCTTTAACACCAGCCAATGCGCGGCCACGTAATGCACCGTAAACGTGAATATTGCCATCTGCCAATACTTCTGCTCCAGCGCTTACTTGAGCCAAAATAATCAAATCTCCTTCTGCATATACCTGTTGACCAGAACGTATCGGTTTCGAAATAACTTTCGTCGTTTGAGGTACCAAACGCTCCTCAACCACAGTTTTCACAACAACATCTGGGCTGGCTTCATCTTTTACGGAAGGAGAAACATTAATCGGTCTCGCTTTACTGGCAGGCAAAAGCGGAATCGTCACTGAGGCATTCCATACTGGCAAGCCTTCTGGGTCGCAACGCCAACCAATCACACCAAGGCCGAGGGCACTGACAGATCGAATCAGTGTTTCAAATTCTTCTAATGTGATGCCGCGTTTCATTTTCGAAATATCAATAATGATAGGAGCTTGATTGAAAAAATGCGGCACCTGATCAATTTTTTCTTTTAGATGAAAAACAATATCATCTAATGAGAAGGTTTGAATTTCTAGCAAAACTGTCGTAACGACACTTCCTTTAAGTCGGAAGCCTGAGTCTGTCATGCAAACTGTCCTTTTTAGTACCTAAAATGGCTTTAAAATAGTATTAAGCCGAGCTGAACTAACCTCATCAGCGCAAGAAATCTATTCTATCAAGCTGAACGATTAAAGAAAGTCACCACGACAATGTCTTTACACTCCCAGAAAAGCCTCCCTGCTCCCTTATAGTGCTAAGAATAACGTAAAATGTGCAAGAATGAACGAAAGATTAACCTTTTGATTTAGTTAATCTTTTACAACTTACTTACAGACTTGTTCCCATTAATCTGGGGAAAACTTTTGCACCATTAAAAACCGATAAAAATTCTCATTCATCCACAGTATGAACTGCGAATTCAGAGGATAAACGACTCACGCCCAATCCACTTTGCTTGGTTAACTTTATCTGCACCGGAATACGCTCCTTCAGCGCGCTAATATGACTGATAATCCCAATGGTTTTACCTGAAGAATGAAGGTTGTCCAAAGCATCAAGTGCCGACTCCAATGTCTCACTGTCCAATGTGCCAAAGCCTTCGTCTAAAAATAGCGAATCAATGCTGGTTTTATGGGACACCAAATCAGACAGCGCCAACGCCAACGCCAAACTAACGAGAAAAGACTCTCCGCCTGAAAGGGTTTTTGTATCACGCGATACATCCGCCTGCCACGTGTCTACTACAGCCAACGACAAGGCCTCTTCGTGCCTCATTAGCTGATAGCGTCGATGTAGAATATTCAAATGCTGATTGGCTAAATACACTAAATGATCCAATGTGAGACTTTGTGCAAAGCGACGGAACTTCGCGCCGTCTGCCGAGCCAATCAAATGATTCAAGCGATCTAAATGAATCAACTCATCACGTAATCGATTCAACTCCTCTACCGACGCTTTAGCTTGCTCTCGCCGCTGCTTTTCTTCGCGTATTTTCTGCGACACCTCACCCAAATGTCGATTCAATTGCTGTCGTTGTGTCTCAAGCGTCTCGACCAAAGCCAGCAGCTCATCTAGTGAGGTATTGTCCAGTGAGCCACCGCCTATCGGCTCATTAGTCGGTTTTTGATTCGTGTGATCAAGCAATGCGTCTTCCGACTGTGTTAGCAAAGCCGCTTGTCGAGTCATCGTTTCTTTCAAGGAGACAGACATATCTTGCAAGGTTCTCAAGTCAGCTTCCGTCAAACATGCCAATAGCCAATCCTGCTCTTCACTAAAGCCTTTTTCTTGTAGCGTAATTTGCCAAGCAGATACTGCCACTTCGAACTCTTTACACAAAGAACCTAAAGATTTTTCGAGCGCTTTTAACGTCGCTAACAAGGTCGTCACTGCTTCCTGAGCTTGCTCTCGTTCTTTCAACGCCGTTTCGTAGTCTATTCGTTTTCCTGCCACTGCCGCTTGCGCATCGGATCGTACGTCCGACAAGGATTTTCCAGCCAACTTGTCAAACAACGCCGCGTCTATCTTGTCCAACTCATCACGCAATCCGTTTGCTTTAAGCGTCACGTCATTGACTTGGGCGTCGCCTTCTTTCAGTCGATCTTCTAGTACCGAAATTTCATAACCAAGCTGTTCGATTTGCTTCACTTGCGCATCATGATTCACTTTCGTGTCTCGCCATAATTGCAAGGACGCTTGCAATGCTAACAAGGATTCCGCCAATGGTGACGCCAGATAACGCTCAGGCACATCAGATGCAGTCATCGAAGCCATCAGCGCCTGTTCAATACGGTCTTTCTCAGTGGCTGTTTTTTGATATTCCGACTGCTTTGATTCAAGTGTTTGACGAAGCGAGCGACCTTGAAACTCCAGCTGCTGAAGGTCTTGCGCCACCTGATGCATTTGAGTGTTGGCGCTGGTAAATTCCTGTTCTAAAGCAGTTCGTTGCTGATGCTTTTCCAATACCGCTTGGTTGAGCTCAAACACACCCTGCCACTCTTGCTGAATGTCGGCCACGCAAGAAGACATTCGAGCCGAATCAAACACTTGCAGCGGATAGCTTCCACTCACATTCGTTAAAGGCATCAAATCATTTAACATCGACAACAATTCGCTCTCTGCGGTCGTCAGCTCTTTTAGCAACGCGAGGCGCTGATCGTGGCGCATTTCTTGTTCACGCTCAACGACCTTTTGGTCGGCTTTAAGTGCTTGCCCAGCTTGCACCAATGCGTCCAGTTCAGACTGTAATTGCTGCAATCGCGTTTGATTTTCGACATTCACTTCTTGATGCAGGGCTTGGTCGAGTTCATGCTCATGAGAACCACACAACGGACAAGCGTCGTGCTCACCCAATGACTGTCGTAATTCGTTCAGCGACACAATATGACGTTCAGCGTCCACCAGCTTAGCCAAATCCATACAATGAGCGTTTTTCTCTTTGTAAGTTTGCCTTTGTTGTACAAGCTGTTCGGCTTGCTGAGTAAGCTGAGTCACTAATGCCTGGATAGAATCATCAATTTGCTGAACTTGTTGACGCTTACCTTGATAAGACTCATAACGATGCACAATCTCAGCGGATTTTTGCTGCCTGATTTCCAAGCCTCGAAAATGATCTTGCCATTCATTCAACTCACGCCCGGACGACATGGCTTGAAACGCCTCAACAACTACATTCAATTGTTGCTCAAGCGTAGCGGCATGATTGGTTTGTTTCTCTAAGGCAATTTTACCGGCGGCAAAGGTACTTAAAGCTAAATCTAGTGCGGCTTGCGCAGACGATACTTCCGCAGCGATTCGAATCAAATCCTGATCTTGAGCCTGGATTGACGATTGTTGATATTGCCAGTTCGACAGTTGTGCTTCTATTTTCTCTGGAGCCTGCCATTCAGACAAACGCTGCTGGTTGCTTTCACAAGCCAATGTGCTTTCGAGGTGTTTTTGCTTCTGCTGTTCTAACGCATTCACACTTTCGAGGCGTTTTTGCTCAATCACATTACGTAGATTATTTGTCTCGACTAGCTGCTCATTGACGCTCTCTCGACGAGAAACCAACGGCTGAATGCTGTTAGCAATGTCTTCGTTAAGCGCATCCCATAGTTGGGTCTGTGCTTCAAATGTCTGTTTTACACTCTTGGTATGAACATCGAGTTGTTCAATCACCTTACTTTGTTCAAGGTGTTTCTGTGAGACTTCCGCCTGTTCACGCTCAAGCTCCGTCTTTCGGCGCTGAATGTCTTTCAAACTTTCATTCTGAGGACGAAGTTTGTTCGCAATATCGGCTTTTTCTAATGCGTCTTGCTTTGGTTTGAAATCCGCCAACGCGGTGATCGCATCTTCATTGCGTTGCTGACTTGTCGCTAACTGCGTTACAAGGTTCGATTCTGTCTGACGCCACTCAAGTTTTGTCTTATGTTGCTTGAGATTGTCAGACAAGTTTTTGTCTTCTGCTGCGAGGGTTGTTTCTTGTTCGATAAGCGCTTGCAGTGCGTCTTCGCTCAATAGCTGGCGTTGTGCATTAATGGCTTCCAACTGCGCAATTTTCTGGCGTTCTGCTTTGTGTTTTTCAAACACCCATTTAGACACTTGCCCGTAGATTTCTGTGCCAGTTAACTCTTCCAACAATTCCGCTCTGTCGTTGGCGGAAGCGTTCAAAAAAGCCGAAAACCCACCTTGAGCAAGTAACATGGACTTGGTAAAACGTGAAAAATCCAACCCTGTAATTTCGGCGACTTTATCGATTTTTTCGTTTATTTTAGTCGTAATAATGGTGCCATCTATCTCACACAACTCGCATGTCATAGGCTGTAACTTACCATCACTGTTTCCACGCGCACGACGTTGTCCCCAAAACGCTCGGTAGCCTTTGCCTTTAATTTCAAATTCAACTTCCGCAAGGCATTCCGCGGTATGACGCGTCATTAATTCATTCTGGCTAGGCGACACTTTTAGACGGGGCGTTTCATGATACAAAGCCAAACAAATTGCATCTAATAATGTGGACTTACCCGCGCCCGTTGGCCCCACAATGGCAAACACACCCGCGTCGTCAAATGGCGCTTTGGTAAAATCGATTTCCCATTCGCCTTTTAAGGAATTGATGTTTTTCAGTCGGAGCTTACAAATTTTCATGCTTGCTGCTCCTGACTTTCTTCCATCTCGATCAAACAGTGATTAAACAAATTGGTTAATATCACGCTTTCTTCTTCATCAATGTCAGCATTGCCCTGCAAGCTTTTCTCAAACACCTCTTTTACTGTCAATTCAGACAAGGTTTGACGCGATTCAAAAGTATCCCTCTTTGTTTCCACTGCGCTTTTACGCATTACTCGAAGCAACTCAATGGGTTTGCCTTCTATGGCCTCTACCAGTCGCTTATGCACGTCGCTTAAATATTCATCCGCAATCACCGTGACTTCTAGCCAAAGGTTCTTACCTTCCAAAATAGAGCAACCTTTCGTCTTTGACTCGGTCAATGGAAGGTCGGCAATCTGCTTTAGTACGTCTTTCAAGTTGCCTTTTAGGCTTTGCATCGGCTGAAAGGTTGGAATGGTATGAAGTTGAATTGGCTCTTGTCGCTCATCGAAAAGATCCATTGCTAACGCTTGATCGCCGAAGGCCGAGGTATCAATAACAACCAAGGACTTATTTCGACCTAGCTCATCAAAACTTAAAGGAATCGGTGAGCCGCTGTAACGAAAACGGCCATCTTTGGTGATGGCTTGCGCACGGTGAATATGCCCAAGGGCAAGGTAGTCAAATTTAGGAAAAACAGACGTCGGTAAGGCTTCCAGCGTACCGACATAAAGATCGCGAACCGATTCACTCACTTGTCCGCCCATCGCCGTAAGATGACCTGTGCCAATGATTGGCACAGGCAGCTTAAGCGCTTTATTTTTCTCGCAGGCAAGCTCAAACACCTGCTGATAAAAATCACCAATGTGTTGCAACAGACCGAGCTTCTTATCTTGTTCAGATTGACCCGCAGCGCTTTTCATTACATCTTTTGGGCGCAAATATGGCACAGCACACACCCACGCCGACACCTCACCGTTTTTATCATTCAGAGGAATAACGTGAGATTCGAGGTCATCAAGATTCGCTTGACTCGATACTTGCGTATCTAGGTAAGAAAGCAGACTTTTCGATTCATTGAGCATGCTTACCGAATCATGATTACCCGCCACAATGACCAACTGACACTCACGCGCCTTCATGTCTAATACCAACTGATGATACATCTCTCGCGCATAACTTGGCGGTGATCCCGTATCAAAAATATCGCCAGCAATAATCACCGCATCAATTGATTCGCTGTCCACCAGCGCCAACAACCAAACAATAAACGCCTTATGCTCGTCGCGGCGGGATTTTCCCATAAAATGCTGACCAAGATGCCAATCAGAAGTGTGAAGAATTTTCATTAATACAATCCATTAAAAAGAATAAGACCAACGCTAACGAACAAAATGTAATTGATTCGTACGAATTCTCAGAGGCGCGAGCGCTTGCGCCCAATCCTTCTCTGATAATTTTTGGCCATGATAAATAATTTGCAAAACAGGACTGCCCGCGCCGGCGGAAGCTTGCTTGAGAAAAACTTTTTTAAAAAAGGCCGTAAACGCCTCATCCTGCAAACAAGATCGCAGGTCGCGGCTAGAAGAAAGAACAAAATACCCCAACGTTTGAGTAGATAATTCCGCCAAAGCCTCACGCCAGTATGGTTCGAACGGCGCATTTTCTGGTGATGTAATCACCACAACACCGCCATCATTAACCCCCATTTCATACAATAAGCGCCCTTTTCTTACACCAGAAGAAAGCTGAACTCGCAGTGGATCATCAATGTCCAGCGCTAAGACATGCTGCCATTCAGTGGCTGAAAACTGGTCTTCTTGCAGCATCACTTTCAATGGTGCACCTGTTTGATTCAATGCCATGCATTCAAAAAAAACATCGTCGCCTGCTGACAAAAAAGACACCTGCACCCGATCACCAAACAATTCATCACTTGGGCCGAGCAACGTTAGCTCAACATTAGCGTCATTAAGAATTGTCTTGGATAGAACAGAAAAATCAGAAAAAACCGATGGCGCATGCGTCGTTAAAGACATAGCCAACGCCACAGACGTTTGACAGGATAAAATAGATTCGCAGTTCGTTTGATCGTACAAGCGACATGCACCGCAAGCCCCCGCACGACAGCCATGACGAACATACGCACCTTTAGACAACAGCGACTCAAGGAGATTATCACCACAAGTTGCTTCGAAAAGCCCACCATCCAATTCTACTGTCAACATTTTCGAATCCATTATTTCACCTAAACACTCAATGATATCGCTATTATGGCACACTCTCCTCTACTCACCTTCCCTATAAGAAAAAAGGCAATATTGCTGGTTGGTAAACCAGTAATATTGCCTTGGGGGTGTGATGATTTAAACAAAAGACTCAAAGTCATTAAGAGCCGACGCCATTAAAAGTCTTCATTTTTTAAAAATAGAAGATAAATCATTAGCAAAAAAAAGAGGCCGAATAGCCTCTTTTTTTATTAAACAACGCTTTAGATTTATTTCAAATCTTTAGCGTATTCTGCTGCAATTTCTTTTTCCGCTTCCGCTGCGGCTGCAGATAATAAGTTAAACCACTTATCACCATCTTGAATGTTGCCCTTGAACCAGCTGTAAACCGGTTCTGCCGATTTTTTAAATTGCGCTTTTTCATCTGGAGTTGGCACATAAAGTATGCCGCCAGTATTGGCAAAATCTTGATACGCTTTTATCGACTTGCGTTTTGGCGATGCAAAAGTCGCTTGTTGCAAGGCACTAAAGCCATCAACCATTACGCGGCGTAAATCTTCAGGCATGTCCATGAACACGTCGTTATTCATATACCAAAGTGCAGACATGTAGGCATGCCCATCAAGCGTCAGGTATTTTAAACCGGCTTCCGTAAACTTCATCCCCATGATGTCGGTGATACCATTTTTAGACCCTTCTACAACACCGGTTTGGAATGACGTAAACAAATCACCCCAAGGAATCGGTGTTGGACTTGCGCCCATGGCACGCACTAACTCTTGAGGTAAATCTGCAACCACAGTACGCATTTTCAAACCATTCAAATCCGCTGGTGTCTTAACAGTACGCTTTGTATTGGCAAAGTTACGCCAGCCGCCCGTGTTACCGATTGTCATCAGACGAACACTGTTACCTGAATCAGCTAAAATCTGTTTACGTAGTTCTCGGGTAAAATCCCCTTCCAACACTCTTTCAGCCACGCGATCATCAGGTAATAAATACGGCAAATCCAATACTTGCACATAAGGGTACATGGAAGCCGCACCACCAGTGGTCGAAATATAAACGTCAACCGAGCCATATTCCAACGCCTCAAGACATTCCACACCGTTACCGCACAACTGCGTTCCCATGTAGATATCCATGGCAATACGGCCATTTGAATGGGACTCAATGAAGTCTTTGAAAACAACCAATCCATCGTAGTCTTCGTCATTTTCATTTGAGTTGGCAACGGCACGTAGATTAAAGTCAGCGGCTTGTACAGCACCACTAAGCAGTACCCCAGCACCAATTAATGTAGCGGCAATCACGTTATTGATTTTGGTTTTCATGAACATTGAGTCGTCCTCTTTTGTTATTTTTATTTTACATTTTGATTATTAATACTATCCTGCGACCAAACCTAACAATCTAGGAACGGTCATGGACAGAGCGGGGAAAAAAGTGATTAAAAAGATCACCACAACCTCGACGGCAAGGAAGGGTAATATGGCTTTTGAAATAGCTTCGATACGTTCACCAGAAACACTGGAGGCGACAAATAGCACCAGCCCCATTGGCGGTGTTGCTAAACCTACCGTTAAATTCACACTCATAATAATAGCGAAATGAACGGGGTCTATGCCTAAGCTAATAAAGATAGGGCCTAAGATGGGACCTAAGATAATAATGGCAGGGCCTGCATCAAGAAACATACCCACGATAAACAATAAGATGTTAATTAAGAACAGAAGAATCAATGGGTTTTCACTGATAGTTAATACCCAATCCGCCAGTATTTCAGCACTGTGTGAAAGACTTACCACCGTTTTAAACGCAATAGCCGAACCAACTAGAAGAAGCACTACCGCGGACGCTTTTGCGCCTTTAACAAAGATGCCTGGTAGATCCTTCAAGGTAACGGTTTTCATGACCCAAACACTGATAATCAGCGCGTATACGGTTGCAACAGCAGACGCTTCAGTCGGTGTAAATATTCCGCCAATAATGCCACCTAAAATGATTACAGGCGCAAATAAGGGCAAGATAGCATGTCGAGTAGCATGACCTCGTTCTTTCCAACTGGACTTTGGCCCAGCGACAGGAAAGTCGTATTTTTTAGCCATCAGCGCCACCATAATCATCAGTGAAACGCCCACCAAAACCCCAGGGACTATTCCCGCGGCAAATAAAGCGGCCACAGACACTTCCATGGTGTAAGCATAAATAATCATAATGCCAGAAGGAGGAATAATGGGACCGATGACTGAAGATGCCGCCGTAATGGCAGCAGCAAACTTACGGCTATAACCATTCTTTTCCATCGCTGGGATCATCATCGAGCCAATGGCAGACGTATCCGCTACCGCCGAACCGGACATACCAGCAAACAACATACTCGATAAGATATTAACGTGAGCTAAGCCGCCACGAACATGGCCAATGAAAGATTGAGAAAAATTCACCAAATTAAGCGTGATTCCTCCCTTATTCATTAGCTCTCCCGCCAACATGAAAAATGGGATCGCCATCAAGGGAAAAGAGTCAATGCCGTTGTAGATATTTCTAAACAGCAATGAAAGGTCACGCTCCATCCCCGTTGAAAATAAAAGTACACCTGGGGCTGCCAACATAGCAAAAAATACCGGCATACCAATCAATAAAAGAATTAAAAATAAAGGTAAAAATAGCGCTAACATAGTATGTATCTCTTATTATTGTTTGAGTCTATGTATCAAATTAAACACGGGGAATTACTCTGCGCTAGCAGGTGCCGGACCATCACAGATGCTTAATTCAAAATCTTTCTTATCCCCTAAAAGGCAGCCAATTTCCCGTAAACAAAGCTCTATATTGGCTAACAGCATAGTGAAGAAGCAGACAGGCATGGCCAAATAAATCCAAGCTCTAGAAATATGGATCGTTGCTGCTCTAGCGCGAAAGCCACGTTCAAAGAAGTCTATTCCCAGAGTCACTAATTTATAAAGGACGATTCCGGCGCAAATAAATAACAGGAGTTTTAAAATTCGAGAGGCGCGTTCAGGAAGAGCAAATATCAACATATCGATGGCAACAAAAGAGCCTTTTCTGTAAGCCTCACCAGCAACAACCGCCATCATCCATATCATCAGCGCCCGAGCCGCTTCTTCTGGCCAAGGTAATGCATTATTGAGGACATAACGGCAGAATACCTGTAGCAGAATAACGCTGATCATGGCACTAACCAGCACCCAAGCAATATGGCGCCCAACAAGGCCAATTGCTTCATTTAGCGCTGCCAAATAGTGAACAATCTTTTGCAAAACAATCATCTTTTGCTCCATATAAATCTTATTTTTATTTTTATAACACCGCTACACTAGATGCTGAACACAACAGATCTGCTCAACAACAGTGCAAAGAGCTTTCTCAGAGAGCGTGCTTTCTTTTTGTAAAGGTCACCTTTACTCATCTATGGCCTAAGGCACTTCATGTCCCACGGCGGCAGTAAGTAATTCAAACCATGTTTCACGATCTATTTGAATATCCATCGCCTTTGATAAGGTTTTAATACGATCAGGATGATTCGTTCCAACAATAGGCAAGATATTAGCAGGGTGCGCCAACAACCAAGCCACCGCTACCTGATCAATTGAGCAATTCTGCTGCTGACAAATCCGATCAAAAATAGGCGCTAACCTTGCTGTCTCAGCAGACGGTTGAAACAAAGCGCCACCCGCTAAAGGAGACCATGCCATCGGCGTCAAGTCGTCTAATTGAATTGCAGATAAGTTACCGTTCGTAAAAGCATTTTGATTGAGCAAACTCATTTCAATTTGATTCACAACCAATGGATGCTTCATGTGTGCTTGCAACAAACGCCAATCCCAAACTTCGAAGTTAGAAATGCCCACCGCAAGTACTTTGCCAGAATCAATAAGCGCATCAAGCGCCTTACCTGTTTCAGCCGCATCCATAAAAGGATCTGGACGGTGAATAAGTAACAAATCTAAATAATCTGTGTGTAGGTTTTTCAGGCTTTGCTCAACACTGTTCTGTATATACACCGCACTGGTGTCGTAATACTTAACTTGTCGTTGTGGAAATTTTTCTGAAGGAATGACGATATCGCACTTGGAAATTAACTGCATTTTGGAGCGAAGGCTCGCATCCTGTTCTAACGCTTTACCGAAAAGACGTTCGCATTCGTAGTCGCCATAAATATCGGCATGATCAAAACTAGTAATGCCTTGATCTAGACAAAGGTCAATTTTTTCTCTGACATGAGCGGTAGACAAATTAGCGGCATCCGCTAGACGCCACACACCATAAACAAGGCGGCTTAATTGGACATCCGATTGACTGAGTTGAACCATTTGCATTTTCCATGTCTCCAAAATTTTTGATAGCTAAGCCGGTTATGTTCGTAAAAAGCGGCTTTTATTTTTATTGTAAGTACCTCATCCTGTCTTCGCTCTTTCCACTGTTTCTACTAAACCAAGCGTTAAGAGCGAACCCAAAGAGAGTTGTATATTGACATTATCAGTGTATTCTATTGATGTAAATCAATAGTGAATGAATTTTTCTTTATTTTACTTATTGTTCTTTCATTACATGATTTTATTTAGAAATACGCGACTAAACAGGCTTTCACTTACACGCTAAGGTAAAAAGATTGATCACGCCTTTGCTTAATGAAAGCGCTCAATAATAAGCTTACTTACTCTCACTTCAGTTGTAGAATGACAGTATATTTTTCAAAGCGGAGCAACTAAGTGACTGATAAAAAAACAAAAAAACAGTTACCACTTTATATTCAAATTGGTGAGTTATTACACAGAGAAATTGCCGCTGGTCATTGGCTTCCGGGGGAGCGGCTGCCTGTAGAATCCAGTTTAGCGGCCACATTAGGTGTCGCCATTGGCACGCTACGTAAGGCGTTAGCAAAACTGGAAGAAGATGGATTATTAGAGCGCCGCCAAGGGTCTGGCACCTATATAAAAAGAGTGTCTGGTAGTCGTGCCATCTATCAATTTTTTCATTTAGAACTCCTTGGCGGTGGCGGCGTACCAACAGCAGATACACTTTCTTTAGAAATAGATAACAACCCTTTTGTATTCGAGCAATTAAAAAATGATGAAGCGTCAAAGCAACTTTGGTGCATTCACCGATCCCGTTATCTGAACCGTCAACTGGTGGCCGTTGAGCAGATATGGTTTCGTCATTCACATGCGACATCATTAAAATTAAAAGATTTACATGAATCACTTTACCTTCACTACCGTGAAAACTTTTCCTTTTGGATCAGTCGAGTTGAAGATGAAATTGATTGTTTAGAGGCGCCAGATTGGGTCTCTAAACAATTAGGACTTAAGCCACAACAAGTCATACCACGAGTGCAACGACGCAGTTGGTCAAACGAAGGGAAAGTAGAAGAGTTTTCTTTGACTTGGTACGACCCAAGTAAATGCCGTTACTTTGCTCGTTGGCACTAACAATTGACTGACATACATTCACAACAATTAATCATCAACAAAAATAATAAGAGGTTACGACAATGCAAAAGTCTGTGCGCTATGGTTTGCTAGGTTGCGGCATGATGGGCCAAGAACACTTGCGAAATATTGCTCTTATCGAAGGCGCAGAAGTGGTTGCCATCACAGAACCAGATGAACAAATGCGTCAACGCTGTACTGCACTGGTACCAAATGTCCGCTTTTTTGATTCACTAGAAGCCATGCTCGCGTCAAATCTGGTTGATGCTCTCGTTATTACCACACCAAATTATCAACATGCAGACCAATTGCTGCAATTATTTGAACAAACCAAGTTGCCAATTTTAGTTGAAAAACCCGTCGTCAGCGATTTAAGCCAAGTGGCAAAAGTTAGACAAGCCGCGGCCAACCATCCAGCACCGGTTTGGGTTGCGATGGAGTATCGCTACATGCCACCCGTCGCGCAGTTTCGCAAACAGATACTATCTGGCGACATTGGCCCTTTAAAAATGCTCAACATCCGAGAACATCGATTTCCTTTCCTTGAAAAAGTACAAGACTGGAATCGCTTTAATGAAAAGTCTGGCGGTACGTTAGTCGAAAAATGCTGTCATTTTTTTGACCTAATGCGCCTATTAACCCAATCCGAAGTAACGCGTGTTTACGCTTCCACAGGACAAGACAACAATCATCTTGATGAAACTTATGATGGAAAAACACCTGATATTATCGACAACGCGTATGTCATCGTCGATTTTAACAGTGGTCAGCGTGCTTGCCTTGACCTTAATATGTTTGCCGAAGGTTCTCGTTATCAAGAAGAAATATGTGCCATTGGTCCACAAGCCAAAATAGAATGCTTTGTACCTGGTCCAGGTCGTTTTTGGCCAGAAAAAACCTTAGGACCAGCCCCTATTCCTAAAGTAGTGTTAAGCCCTCGTCATCCAAAAGGCCCCATTGAAGCCGACATTCCAGTTGATGAAACATTGCTAGAAGCGGGTGATCACAATGGCTCAACCTATTACCAACACCTAGGGTTCTTTAACGCCATCACGCAAGGATCACCTGTTGATGTATCCGTTGAAGATGGTTTAAAAGCAGTTGTTATTGGTCTTGCTGCACAGCATTCAGCACAAACAGGTCAAGCGGTAACACTACGAGATGACGGTTTTTCCTTTTGAGAATGAAATTCAAATAAAGATTTTTTAATCTATTAAAATCAATATCTTATGATATTTATGGACTTTTTTAGTATAAATTCATTCACTATTGATTTACTTATTTCAATATTCTAATTAGAGTGATTTACAGATTAAGCCTAGTCTCTGTTTAACGGGACTAGGATTTTGCCAACTAACCATCTTTAAAATGGGAGCAAACATGAGCGTTATCATTTCCAAGCTAGAAGAACAAAAACAAGTCAATGGGTTGGATTTTCCGTTATTAGTAACACCTCAAAATGCAAACACGGCTCAAGATGAAACGAGCTTTTTGAAGTGGGTTCAAAATAACAAAGCGGAATTACATGGTTTATTAATCAAGCATGGCGCGGTGTTATTCCGTGGCTTTCCTGTGAGCTCGTCTGATTTTTTTGAAAAGATGCTGGATCAAACTGATTATAAAAACATGCCTTACGTTGGCGGTGCTGCACCTCGAACTCAAGTAACAGCTTCCCGTATCGTGACAGCCAATGAATCCCCTGCTTCTGAGACAATTCCATTTCACCATGAGATGGCGCAAGTCCCGACACCGCCAGGCTACATTTTTTTTTACTGCAACAAAGCATCAACAACTGGTGGCGCCACGTCCATTTTGCATTCTGGTGAGATCTGTAAAAAATTCTTTGACCTCAACCCTACGTTTGCAAAAAAAGTAGAGGAACAAGGTGTTCGCTACATTCGAGTCATGCCAGAAGTAACAGACACCCGCTCAGCCATTGGCCGATCATGGAAAGAAACCTTCAACGTCACCACCAAAGAAGACGCCGAAGCACGAATGAAAGAAGCCGGTATGAACTGGGAATGGCTAGACAATGGCAATTTAAAAACCGAAACCGCTGTATTACAAGCGATTCGCTATGATGAAGAAACTCAGCAAAAAGTATTCTTCAACTCCATTGTCGCCGTTTACTCTGGCTGGGATGATTCTCGTAATGTCGGTAAAAAAGCGGTTGCTACCGCAGATGGTGAACCAATGGACGATGCCGTGATGAACGCACTGATCAAAGAAATGAGTGACAATTGCGTCAACTTTAAGTGGCAAGAAAACGATGTACTTTGGATCAACAACCATACGGTACTTCACGCTCGCCAACCGTTTGAAGGCGAACGTAAAATTCTAGCCTCCATTTCGTTTAAAGAATCATAGAAGACTAAAACGCTTTCAAGAAAAAACTTGAATAGAAAAAACTTGAATAGAAAAAACAAAAAAAGCAGAGTCGATTTAATCGCACTCTGCTTTTTTTGTACCTTAACTACATTCCTTTCACCCACAATCAATAACCGATAACCGATCATTGAAAGTTGATAGCCGACTAGGCTTTCTGTGTAGACGCTAACAGTGCCGTTAGTAAGCTCCAGAAGTCTGCCACAGAATCAATTTCCATTCGCTCTGTAGGGGAATGCGCACCGCGAATATTTGGCCCAAACGACACCATTTCCATGCCCGCGTATTTCGCACCGATCACACCGCACTCTAAACCTGCGTGAATCACTTTTACATTCGCTTCCTGACCCGTTACCGCTTTATGCACTTCAAGGAAATGCTTCAACAAACCCGCTTTTGGATCAGGGCGCCAACCTGGGTATCCGTTTTCTAACATCACTTCCGCTTGAATCAAAGAAAACGCCGCTTTCGCGCCACAAGCAAGATGCCCCACCGCAGAGTCAACCAATGAACGAACCAACAAACAAGCATCAAACGCCTTTTCGCCTTCATTGGAATTACAAAGGTTAATCACGCCAAGATTACACGATGTCTCTGTCACGCCGTCCAATTCTGCACTCATACGATGCACCCCATGAGGCGCGCAATAAATCGCACTCAACAAATTATTTTTAGCACTCGCTTCAAGCTCATAATCCAATTCAGCAGGCACCAAACTCACCGTCAAATTGGCTTCAGTACTGATAAATTCTGCCTGTGTTACTTTTTCAAACTCAGAGATAAAAGCCAATAAAACCGCTTCGTCTTTTGACGCTACATTAATCGTTGCATTAGCATCACGAGAAATAGCATTACGTAGAGTACCGCCAGAAAATGCACTCAAACCAAACTCACACTGTTCATTAAGTAGGTTCAACAATCGGATGATTAACACATTCGCGCTAGCACGGCCTTTATGAATATCCAATCCAGAATGACCACCACGTAAACCCGACACCACGATCTTAAAGGCCTTTTTGTCAAGTTCCGCAGGCACAGCCAGATAGCCTTTCTTGATATTAATATCCACACCACCCGCACAACCAATGTAAACATCGCCGCGATCTTCGGAATCCAAATTAAGCATTATCTTGCCCTTCAGAATTCCTTCTTCTAACTGTAACGCACCACGTAAACTTGTTTCTTCTTCAATGGTGAAAAGCGCCTCAATCGGCCCATGCGCCAAATCTGTCGACTCTAACACCGCCAACGCGGCCGCCACACCAATGCCATTATCCGCCCCAAGCGTAGTGCCTGTCGCATGCACCCATCCGTCAATAATCTGAGTCACTATTGGGTCTTTAGTAAAATCATGAACGACATCCGCGTCTTTCTGCGCCACCATATCCAAATGGCCTTGAAGAACCACCGTCGCCCTATCTTCCATCCCCTTAGACGCTACCTTACGGATCAACAAATTCCCCACCGGATCAACGTACGTCTCCAACCCTAAGGTAGACGCCCATTGAATCAATGAGTCTCGTAATTCCGCCTCATAATAAGAAGGACGTGGCGTATTACATAACGTCTGAAAGTGACGCCAAATGGCATTCGGCTGTAACGTCGTTAGAATTTCGTTCATGGAACTTCCTATGGAAAAATGGTTCAGCGTAGAGGCCTCAAAAAAATCAAGCCCGGGCAGAGAAAGGCTTTCTAAAGCGATGACATCAAGAGTAAAGAAGAGACCGAACAGAGGCAATCGAAATAAAGACTAGACCTCATAGAGAAAACGTATACAGAAAGGGGCTTGTGAGCTTGAATTTTCGTTAAATTGAGCTCTTCGGCAAGATGCAGAAAAATCGAACCAAAATACTTGTCTTTGATTAAGATTTTCATATACCTCTAAATTCAGATAATAAGTCCGACGAATAGGAGTTTTCTAAAGAGTAGATTAAATCACTAGTTATCTAAGATAACCACGCTATTTATTATTATTTTGAACTCTTACCCCACTCATTCAAATTGATGACTTCGATATAACCAGATAAACTGAGAAGGATAGATATGATAACACTAACACCACATACTAATATAACTATACGGGCATACTTATCATCTATAGTAATGACGGGGCCAACTAATTGAATCTATTTTTTAAATACATATCCATAAACAAAATACACTCCTACGCTATACAACATAAGAATAGTCATAATGTTATCCCAACCATTCAAATTAGACATAAAATAAAATACAAAAAACGATAGGTAATGTAATAATATAAATATTTTCTGCAAATAAACTTTTTTCATCATTCTGTATCTCCTGCGCTATTCTTTTTCATGTTCTTACTTGTAAATATTCCAATTCGAGAGACTGCTTCTTTTGTCCCCCTGCTTTATTCCGTTTGAAACGGTGTAATCGTTGCCGCCTCGCCTAATCCAACATCAACGGTTTTTTTACCCATTGTGTGCCGTATTTTTCTAAGAAATTAGCTTCACCGGCAAATCCTTGCTCTATTAGCTCGGCTTCTCTAGCGTTGATGTTGCTGTAACTCTATTTTCGCAGTCGTTGTTTTCTAAGTTATTGAAAAGACTGGGAGGCTTAAACCTGCCAGTTCGTCATTCATGGGGAATCTAGGGCTGTTAGGAATGGAAAAATTATTCAGTTACTCTCAACAATTTATCAAAATCCAATATTTCATAAAAACCAGACAGACTAAATAGTATTGAAAGTATTATAGAAATACCACACAAGAATATGAATATACGGCCATATTTATTTTTCAATGTAAGTGTTGCATTATGTAACACCATATCCACATCAAATATATATGCATAGCAATAATGTAAGCTCGAACTGTAAACCCCAAGAATTACTATAGTAACAATCCAGTTATCGACATCAGAAATAAGCAAGCATATTAAAAACAATAAGTATGATATAACTACAAATACTCTTTTATAAAAAACGTTTTTCATAATTTTTTACTCACTCAGATTTCAAAAGTACCAAAAGATGTAATAGTACCAGTCCTTTTTAGAACAGCCCCACTTAATCCCCCTCCTTTTAAGGTAACTTCAAGGGTCAGAGTCGTTGATTTTTATACTCTTTTTGATTTCCTATCTCCTCCAGCTCTGCTGTTTTACCAGCGATACCCACTCATTTTGTAGACTGTTCAATAAACTTCTTACTTCCCAGCACCCAAGGCTTATTGATTGCTAGACAAATAGCATCTATATCCATGTCGGGAATATCTGTTTGAAACAACTTTCGATACGCACTTTCACGCAACTCTGATGTTTTGTCCAGTGCTACATAACGGTCGTATGATGTCGGCATTTGAATCTCCACACCTGCCGCATGATGAGGATGGCTCGACCATGGATAATCCGCCCAAATTGCTAAAGATCAAGCACCAAAGTATATCTAATATTTGAATATTCAGGCTCCCTATAAGCATTTATATATTCTATCGCCTTCTCCCAGCTTTTTGTAGCAGACTCTAAAGACAGATAGTCATCTTTGAAGTACCAATTATCGTAAGTTGGCCGAAAATAGTCATCACTTTCCAACTCATACACATCACCGCCTAATACTACAAGATCAGTATCAACTAAAAATTTTAGAGCTTTAAGAGCATCAACTTTTGTTAAAACTACTTCACCTCCTTCGGCACCAGTTCTAGAAACTCCACAATTTTTCAATAAGTCATTAAATTCTGAATAGCTCAAATTATTTTTTCCTTAATCGTTCAAATTGTCGGAGGTTAACCATTTTATTTGACTCTATTAACCAACTTAAAAAAACATCTTTGCTTGGCATTGATTGAATCGTATAAGGGATGAACAAATATCGGGAACAGCTATATTCTGAAAATCAACGACTCTGACCCTTTGAATCTCGTTGGAATCGCTTAGATAAATGTGGGCTACTTAGACAAGGATAATATTGTCGCTACTTGATCCCGTTTATGGGAGTAGTGTTTCTTATCGGCAAACCACATTTTTTTCAACTGGGGTATATCCAACAACGGAGCCAACATACCATCTTCAATAACCGTATCACCAACAAAACTAATATTTTCAAGAAAACGGCATTTAGAAAGCGATTGTAATGACCAAATTTCTCCACAGTCCGTAAGCGCTAAGTTTTTTATGTTTTCTAGCTCGCCAAGTAGAGATATAACTTGTATTTTTTTGCACCCCTCTAGCTCCACTGTTTCAAGTTGTTGACACATTTCTACCCCCGACAAATTTTCTAACTTGGAGCAATCTGCCAAATCCAGCTTTGATAGTGATGTAAGCTTTTCAATTCCAGATAGAGACGCGAGTTTTTTTGATGTTAATTGAAGACGCTGCAGCCCCCCCATACCTTCAATATTAGTTAAGTCATCAGAAGGATAATTAACTATATTAAGCAAAGTCAAACCACTACAAGAGAAAACCGATTTTGCTTTCGGGCGCCACAACAATTTACATATTTTCAAGTTTGTAAAATCAGAAAAATCTGGAGCCTTCGTGAACTCGCACTGCAACCCTAAATACTCCAATCCTCTTAAATCTTTCAAAGGGCTTAAGTCTTTAACACCCCATGAATAAACCTCAACACCTCTGAGATTAGGCAGCTCAGTCAAAAAGGATATATCCTCCCCCTTCCATCCAGCTGACTGACTTAAGCGCAGTACAGAAATATTTTCCTTTTCAATTATTGATTTAATATCGTCAGACCAAGGCGCAGTCAAAACAAGACAGCGCCCCATATCATTTTCGGCGGCATCAATAAAAAACCGATCATTTTTAATCAAGTAAATAACTCCTATTCGGGCCAATGGGATCAACCTTATTAGACACTTTATCAGAGAAGCGGGCCGGCACACCGCCAGTTATTTCCTGAATGCGTTTATGTTCCGCAATTTCACGGACAGCCTTATCACCCAATACCTCGGTTGTTTTCGCTCTGATCAGGGTCTAACTTGCCGGCCTTTTTATGCTGCTCTAGACGCTTCGGAATATTACACGATTGACCGCAGTATTTTTTCCTGTGGTATCGGTAAATTCGCTGTCGGCAAAAGTGAGTTAGTGTGACATGCCTGAGGCTCGAATACATAAAACGCGATTGTCTCATGACAAGGACTTATTCGCATATTCCCTTACACCAAGGATGGACTTTATTGTGATAAATAGAGGATTTTCGGTTGATTAAATGTCGTCTGTAAATAATGTGAAAAAAATGTCGTTGACTTTTTTTACACTACGCCTCCTCTAAATTAGGCACATATTGCTAACTTTAGAGATATCACATGATCGAATCAAAAAAACTATTAATGCGTCTTATTTCTCCACTTAAACCGTATCTGTTTTATTTAGCACTCACACTTTTTTGCCTCACGATCAGCCGTTTATTTTTAATGGTTTGGAAGTTTGATCGCATCGATACTATCGACGATTGGGTAACTTTATTGGGCTTTGGCCTGCGTATTGATCTCGCTTCAATTTCATACATAATCGGTATCCCAGCCGTCATTAGCTTACTCATCTCGGGTATCCCCTATTTAAATCGAGTTTGGAATATACTTACTCGAATCTGGTTAACCAGCACTTTTGTTTTGCTTATTTTTATGGAAGCATCAACACCCGCTTTTATTGAAGAGTACAGTTTAAGACCCAATCGTCTTTTTGTAGAATACTTACTCTACCCAAAAGAAGTTTTTTCCATGCTCATTGAGGGTCATAAGCTCACCTTACTGATGACCTCATTGATCACCACCATCACCATTATTCTGGCGTATCAGTTTTTTCGCAAGCAGAGCACCCTCAGCCGTCCACAACCAAAATGGTTCGAGCGACCCGTCTTAACCGTCATTATTTTCACTCTGGCATTTCTTGGAGCTCGATCAAGCTTACAACACAGAGCCATCAATCCGAGTTATACCGCTTTTACGAATGATCCATTGATAAATAGTTTAACGTTGAACTCAACGTACTCTCTGTTATACGCTGTTAGTCAAATGTCAGGTGAAGTCAGCTCTTTTGAGCTTTATCCCAACATGAAACAAGACGACGTGATTACGCAGATACATAAAGCGATAGGATTGGAAAAAAATCAGTTTACGTCTTCTGAGTTTCCTACTCTGCATAAACAAGTAGCGACGCGACATTTTGACCGACCTAAAAACCTCGTTATCATTCTTGAAGAAAGCTTGGGCGCACAATTTGTTGGCAGCTTGGGGGGGCTTCCTTTAACGCCTGAATACGATAAGTTAGTGCCAGAAGGATGGTCATTCAATAATTTGTACGCCACCGGCACTCGCTCCGTTCGAGGTATAGAAGCCGTTATAACTGGCTTTGTACCAACACCAGCGCGTAGCACCGTGAAGCTACCCAACTCTCAAACAAACTTTTTCACTATCGCCAAACTGCTTGGCAGACAAGGTTACGACACCAATTTTATATATGGCGGCGGCGCCCACTTTGACAACATGAAATCGTTTTTCTTAGGCAATGGGTTTGACTCTATCATCGAAGAAAAAGATTTTTTGAACCCTGAATTCTTAGGCTCTTGGGGTGTGAGCGATGAAGACCTTTTCAGTAAAGCTAACCAAGACTTTGTCAATAAATCTAAATCAGGAAAGCCTTTTTTTAGTCTTGTTTTTAGCTCATCAAATCACGACCCTAATGAGTTTCCAGACAACAAAATTGAACTTTATAACACACCGAAAAACACGCGAGAAAATGCCGTCAAATACGCAGATCATGCTATTGGCCATTTTTTCAAACTGGCCAAGCAAGAAAATTATTGGAAGGATACCGTATTCTTAGTGGTTGCTGACCATGATGCGCGAACCACTCGTTCTGACTTAGTGCCGATTCCAAGCTTTCACATACCGGCACTTATTCTAGGAGAAGGCATTGCCCCTAAACAAGACAGCCGAATCACTAGCCAAATAGATTTAGCGCCAACACTGCTGTCATTAATCGGAGTTGACTCTACCCACCCTATGATTGGGCAAGATATGACCAATGTTAGTGATGACTACATCGGACGAGCCATCATGCAGTTTAACGACAATCAAGCTTATATGAAGGGAAATCAAGTCGTGATATTGCAGCCGCAAAAATCGCCAAAAACCTTCCTCTACGATAACTCAACACTATTGCCAAGCGATAAGGTTGATCCGGACATAATCAAGCAAGCCATTGCACATCCTTTATTAGGTACTTGGCTTTATAACGAGAAAAAGTACGACTTGATAAGAACTGAATAATTAACATAAAAAAACGCCCATCATGCATGATGGGCGTTTTATCTTTTCTAGGTCGCTACCATTACTTATTGGCAAGGCAGACCTTTTTGATACGTTAAAATCTGACCTTTAAATGGCGCGGTTAAATAACAGGTATCAATCGGTTTACGCTGGCTATGGGTATAACCCAACGAGACCATTTTCTTACTAAACGGTGCATGATGACCTCGACCTGGATCCACCAGCATGACTAAGCAGTTTTCGGCAGCGTGCTTTTCGATAAAGGCCGATAAAAGATCCACATGAAATCGCTCGTACAAAATATCACTGCCAATAATACAGTCGTATTTTCCTAAATTTGTACCCGGATCTTGCCAACTGGCTCTTACAAAAGGAATCTTACGGTCACCATTGAGTAAGGTATTTTCATTTAGAAAATTGCCTGCTTCAGGGTGATAATCTGTTGCCGTTATATCGGCAAGCCTATGATTCAACACCAAACTTGCTAACCCGATGCCACACCCTACTTCTAATATCTTTAAGCCTTTCACTTCATGTTCAAACATCAGGTGAGCAAGCACCTCACCTGATGGCCATATAACACCAAATAAAGACCAAACTGCAGAAGAAATCCCTAAATCGAAAGCGGTATTATCGTCGTCTGAAAATTCTTGCTTATCACGGAGAGTACGTACATGAATATCGGTCTTATCAAACTCAAGCGTTTGATAACGAACACGAAAATGAGACATAGAAGCCCTAGAGGGTGCTTGGAAATAGCAAAAGCTATTAAGCTGAAGCACCATACTAGCTTGATTAAGAGGGATGTCCTACGCTTAGTTTTCCAAAAATCGAGCCACATAGACAAGTTCTCGAGATTTTCTAAACTTAAACCTCGATAGAAACACCAATGTCATCCGGCACAAAAATTATTATATCGCTTCACTTTCCCAACTGCCTAACTGAATACAAGGACCTGAAAATAAAGTGTTGTTTTCAGTCGGTTTACTCTCATTTTTGGTAAAAATAAGGTGACTGCTGTTCGACACCGCTAACCATGTGATTTTGCTCAATGCCAAGACCTTAGCCTCATTTGGCTCTACACCAATATAAGTAAGTTCTCCCGTGTTTTGGTTCTCTGCCCAAACATGCATACTGGCATTATTGACACGGGGCTTCCTTTGAGACCACTGTATAAACAATCTTGATGGGGCTGCCTCAGTTTTCTGATACACATTAACCACAAAACGAATATCATCACTCTCTCTTACACCGTTAGAGTTTGAAGACATAACTGCCGTATAACTTGGAGTTGAGCTTACTAAAGGCAATGACATATCTTGTTTTGATACGTTTGTAGATAGGGCTACCACCAAAATTAACGATGCCAGACTAGCCCCGACTCCGGTCACCTGCCAAAAAATCAGACTACTCCACCAGGACTTATCCACCATGATTTTTCTTGATGGTGGGAAAATAGACCGTTCAATCCTCTTCCACACATGACTCGAAGGTTGTTTCTCAGGTAAATTTTCTTGCAACGTTGCGACGCTTTCTGACCAGCGAATAATGGCCTCATCAAGCTCCGGTACGTTTAAACGCAAACTCTCAATACGCGATCTAACCAAGGGTGACATCACCGACATTACATATTGACTCGCCAAATACTCACAAATTGTTGGGTTTTTATATCTCAAGCTTCCAGACATAATTTTAACTCCTGCAAACCTCGGCGAATCCATGCTTTCATCGTTCCCAAGGGAACAGACATCGTTTTTGCCAACTCACTATGGCTATAGCCATGTAAATACGACATTAGAATACTATTTCGCACTTGATTTTTTAAGGTGTACAAACACCGGTTTAACGCAATATTGTTATGGGCATCGAACTCTTCTGTAAGGCTATTTAGCAATTCTTCATCTTCATCGGTAGAAACGTGTGGGTGCTTTTGTATTTTCCTCAGTCGATCTAAGCTGCTATTGCGAACCATCACACATAACCAAGCCCAAGCGTTGCCTTTACCGTCATATTGATTGGCTTGCAGCCAAACCTTTATAAAGACATCTTGCAACACATCTTCAGCTTCGGGCTCATCCTTAACGATTCGAAAGATTAAACCAAGAAGCTTCCCACTGGTTAACTCATATAAAGACTGTAACGCTTGCTTATCTTGCTTTTGCACTCGATATAGCAAAGCATTTACTTGATAGCACCATTCTAATTCACCGACTGACAACCCGTTCTCCCTCTGACAAAAAGCGAAGCGACCCAAACAAACAAAGCAATGAACCAACGTTCACTGCTTTGTTCAAAACTACAAGAATATGGGGAGACAAAAAAGCAATTATTTACTTTTAAACAATGTAGGCAGAGATCAATAAACGCTCGCAACTTTTTTAGCGACATGCCACACACCACCAAGACCATCACCATTCATATCGCCTTGCTCTATGTCACCAGACCAAGTGTACAAAGGCTTATTTTTATACGTCCATTGTTGAGTGCCATCATCGCGCTTAATCACACCAAACCCTGACTTAGCTTTAGCCCCTTGATTCGCGACAAATGGTGGCCATTTAACAGCACAACCGTCGTTACAGTTAGACTGACCCTTTGAGTCTTTATCAAAGGTATAAAGCGTCATACCTGACTTATCCATCAATACATCATCAGCGGCAAAGGCATTCGAGCTAACCACCATAGGCGCAAGTAAAATGGCAACACTAGCGGCAACCGTTCTAAGTTGTAACTTCATATCAATACTCCGTTTTGTCTTAAAAAATGTTCTTACACTATTAAAGACGAAGTAAAACGGCCAATTGGATGCGCGCTCATAAGAAATAATTGTATTTTTATAATAAAGGATTAAAAAACCAACAGATATCACGGATTTTCTTGCACCTGGTCTTAATAAATCCCATATAAAATATGGACATTTTTTACTATTACAAATAGATCTCATTACTTTTTCATGATAAATTCGCACCGCTACGGTGCGCTCTTTATGCGTAATTTACGAATTAGAACGTAACTTCACGTATGACTAAGATGGCAATCCCCACAACCTCAGCACCTTAGTAATCAAATAACAACTAAAAAAGCTCATCGAGCTAACCTTATCGAGGACTAACTATGCAAGCATTCATTGATTTCTTAAACGGGATCATTTGGAGCCCTGCCCTAATTTTTCTATGCCTAGGAGCGGGCCTTTTCTACTCTATTCTGACGCGTTTTGCTCAAGTACGACATTTCAAAGAAATGTTTTCTCTACTGTTCAATCCAAACGAATCAGACAAAGGGATTTCTTCTTTCCAAGCACTGGCGGTTTCTTTATCTGGCCGTGTTGGCACCGGTAACATTGCAGGGGTTGCAGCAGCCATTGGCTTTGGTGGCCCTGGTGCCATTTTTTGGATGTGGGTTGTGGCTTTCCTTGGTGCTAGCACCGCGTATGCAGAATCTACCTTAGGTCAGATTTATAAAGTAAGCGAAGACGGACAATATCGCGGTGGCCCTGCGTATTACTTCGAGCGTTGCCTAGGCTGGCGCTGGTTAGGTGTCTTGTTTGCACTGTCTTCTATTATTGCCTGTGGCGTTTTCTTACCTGGCATTCAAGCAAACTCGGTTGGCAACGCGGTGGTACAAATCTTCGGTGAAGGTATTGTTGTATCAAGCTCATTTGGTGATGTAGGCTCAACTAAATTAGTTGCTCTGGCTGTCATCTTGGTTGTGTTGGCATTTATCATTTTTGGTGGCATCAAGCGCATTGCGAACTTCACCCAAATCGTCGTGCCATTCATGGCGCTTGGTTATATTGTGATGGCGCTAATCGTTGTTTTCCTTAACCTAGACAAGGTACCTGGCATCTTCGGTTTAATCTTCTCTGATGCATTTACTGCTCAAGCAGGTTTCGGCGCAGCAATCGGTTGGGGTGTTAAGCGTGGGGTTTACTCAAACGAAGCAGGCCAAGGTACTGGCCCTCATGCCGCAGCGGCAGCAGAAGTACAGCACCCTGCACAGCAAGGTCTTGTTCAAGCTTTCTCTGTCTATATAGATACATTATTTATCTGTACTGCAACCGCTTTGATGATTCTGATCACTCAGCAATACAATGTGCAAGGTACATTGGCTGATGGTCAATTCATCGTACAAAACGTCGATCCATCTACTATCATAGCCTCTCCTGCGTTCACGCAAATGGCATTGGCGAGTGTGTTTGGAAGTACCGGACCGATCTTTGTTGGCATCGCGCTATTCTTCTTCGCGTTCACCACTATCTTGGCTTACTACTACATTGCCGAAACCAACGTAGCGTACCTACGCCGTGCGTTGAACATCAATGTGTCATTGACATTCGTTAAACTGCTTATCATGTTTATGGTGGCATACGGCACCGTTAACACCGCAGGTTACATCTGGAATCTAGGTGATGTTGGTGTAGGTCTAATGGCTTGGTTGAACATTGTTGGCATTATCACCATTTTCTTCATGGCGAAACCGACAATGAAAGCACTGCGAGATTACGAACAGCAAAAAGCCTCTGGTGTAACTGAGTACACCTTTAACCCGAAAGCCCTTGGTATCAAAGGCGCAGAGTTCTGGGAAAAACGTTACGACAAGCAACAAGCAGAAAAAGCAGACAAGTAACCTCTACCCGTTTTTATATTGAAAAGTACGCTACCTAATAAAACAGGTAACAAAAAAGGGTCAGCGTGAAAACGTCTGATCCTTTATATTGCGATTCGAGGTCATTGTTCCTTGCTATAAGAACGCTAAACTGACCACAGAAAATAGCGCCGCCACCAGCGCATAAGCCAACATCGGAACTATGGTACGTTTAATAATAAAGCCTTCTTGATTCGCCACACCCAAAATGGTCGACACGGCAATAATGTTATTAATACACACCATATTACCCATCGCAGCACCGGCCGATTGCAACGCCAGCACAAGCGTCACTGGCAGTCCAACTTGTTCCGCAATGCTCAATTGAATGCCACCAAAGGTTAAATTTGACACCGTCGCTGATCCAGAAAAGAACGACCCTAGCGCACCGAGTAACGCCGCGGCATAACCCCAACTGTCGCCGAGCAATCCAGCGAACGCTTGCGCTAACAGCAACATCGGCGCGTCGTTTCCACCTTGCATCATCAAATTCACCATCACCAATGCGCCCATCAACGACAACATTGGCAAAAACAACCGCCGCCCTGTATCACGAAACGCACTCACAACACGCGTCCGAGACATTGCAAAAAGAGGAATACAAAGTAACGACACAATCAAAAATGGAATCATCGCTGGTACATAAAGACTTTTGTATTGCCAGCTCACCTCTGTTCCCAAAATACTTTTAAGGCTAAATACCAAAGCCCGACTCACTTCAAACTCGGTTTCACCAAACCGCCATGTCCATAAAGGTGACATAGTATTCAGTAAATCTTTCACTCCCCATTGCGGAACTCGTGTCACAATCAAAATCGCAATCAATAATACAAAAGGCAAAAATACTTTAACCACTTCCCACGTTTTCACCGGCTTATCAGGCAATGACATATCAATCTGAGAGTGTAGGCCGACACCTTTTTTCGCCAATACAACACTAAGAACCAACCCAACCGCACCCCCTATTAATGCTGGAAACTCATAATTCCATTGAGCCAACAACACATAGGGAATCGTACAGCACAGAACACTCAATAAAATAAACCCAGCATTTTGGCGAATTTCTTGCCAGCCAAGCAAGAACCTCAAAGCAATAAAGGGAATCACTAATGCTGCAATACTGTTCAGCAAAGCGGTTAGTTGTGATATTTCTATGAACTGAACATCTGAAAGAGACAAGCCTGACAAACCAAACCAAATAGGCGTACCCACCGCGCCAAAAGACACGGGAACCGAATTCATCACCAAAACAAAAATGGCCACTGGAATGATGGGGAAACCCAAACCAACAAGAATGGGTGCCGCAATCGCCGCTGGAGTACCAAACCCAGACGCCCCTTCAATCATAAAAGCGAAAGCCCAGCCGATAATCATCAACTGGGCTACCTTATTCTTACTGACACCTTTCAGCCACTGACTTAGCACCGTCTCGGCACCAGAAAAAAACAGCATACGATTCAATAGAATGGCACCAGCGACAATGGAAATAGGGGTTGATACAGACAAAATCCCCGCCATAATATTTGCACCTAACAAGCTCAGGTCCGCCTGAAACAAGAACAGTTGAATCAATGCAATCAAAAGAGCCGTCACGGGCAATGCAATATGCGAAGGCATAGCATTACGCTTTGTCATCACCCAAATCAGCAATAAAATAGGCAATCCTGATAACAATGTATTCATGCCGACCCCTGCTTAATCAATGAATGTACTCACATTTACTAGACTACGTAATTTCGTTGTTTTTGCTGTGATCATTGTCATGTTCACGCCTAAAAAATACGATCTACTAGTAAAAATAACATAAATTCAAACTTAGACTGGATGAGTGAATAAATAATAAATAGACCTAGAAATACGTTTATTTTTACAGTATGACAAAACAGTAATGTAAAAAAAGATCAAAGAAGCTGATAATAAACGCTCATATAAATGATTAGAAAAATCGGCCAATCGACGGTAAAGTACCAACGAAATTCATATTGTTAATATCATTATTCTGACCAAAAACCGACCGAGCCACAAAGCCGACTTTCTTTGTCAGACATGCATAAAAAGGCGGACAGATAACATGCAACAGAAGGATTTTCGAAAATTAGGCTGTGCAGAATGCGCGACTGGATGCGATTTAGGATTCGACTTCACGATGGCCTTTCAGCCGATTATTAACAGTCAAACAAAAACCGTTTTCGCACAAGAAGCCCTTGTTCGTGGTCTCAATAACGAAGGAGCTTTTCATGTTTTTCAGAACGTCAATGAAACCAACCGATATCGCTTTGATCAAAGTTGCCGTGTTAAAGCCATTCAACTGGCCGCCAAACTGGACGTCCACAAGCACAGTTTTCTAAGTATTAATTTTTTACCAAATGCGGTTTACAAACCTGAGCTTTGCATTCGAACAACACTAAATGCGGCAGAAGAATTTCATTTCCCAAAAGAAAAAATCATCTTCGAATTTACTGAAAATGAACAAATTATCGACAGCGTTCACCTAGAATCCATTATTCAGCACTATAAAGAACAAGGTTTTCTCACCGCGACAGATGACTTTGGTTCTGGCTTCAACGGCTTAAACCAACTAGCAGATCTAAACACTGACATCACTAAGATCGACATAGTGCTTATTAGAAACATAGACCAAGATAAAAAACGGCAAATAATAGTACGCAATCTGGTTAACTTATTTAACGAACTCAACATGATGATTGTTGCAGAAGGTGTAGAGACAAAAGCGGAATACCACACCTTACAAGACATGGGCATTCACCTTTTTCAAGGCTATTACTTCGCCAGACCTAGCTTCGAATCTCTACCTGACATCAATTGGGGTTAAAAAGAACGGTTTCAGATTCCAGAAACCGTTTTTTTAACCCGAAATAAGACCGAACCTTAGGCATCCACTTTATTCTTCAGGAGCATTCACGTATTTATAGTGGCTTTTCGATCTTACGTATCGGATAGAAAGTCTCACTTAACTCTAGTAAGGCCTACCAATACACAAATCACACCACCAACCATGCCAACCCACGCTTCAATAGGCGTCTCTCCGCTTAACGCTCGAGTCACCTGGGACGTCGCCGCATCGTAAATGTTATAACCCCATATCGCTAAAGCAACACCCGCAATAATTAGAATGATGCCGATGATTTTATTATTCATACTTACTCCAAATGGTTAAAAATTTAAGCACTTTAATGCAACATAATGACACAAATAACGTCACGATTTAAAAGATTCTCCTCTAGGGCTTAAACACTCAACACTTTACCGTTAGAATGGCCTCGATTTGATATTCCTCTTATTGACTAATTTATTAGAGAGCGAGCAATCCACATGAAAATACTTATTAATTTTATCCGAAACCTTCTAGGCTACATCATTGCGATCATTGACCTAGCGACTCGCGGGCCAAAGCCAAAGCGAACCCCTGAAAAACAAAAACAGATTAACAATGAATTGAAACACCTATCGCTTTATCAATTTTATGCTTGCCCTTTTTGTATCAAAACACGCAGAGCCATGCACAAATTGAATCTGCCAATTGAAAAACGCAGTGCGTCAGAAGGCTCCCCTCATCGCGCTGCATTACTAGCCGGTGGCGGACAAATAAAAGTCCCTTGTTTACGTATTGAGCAAGAAGGCAAGGTTGAATGGTTATACGAATCGTCCGAGATCATCCGTTATCTTAAAACACATTTTGCATAACTTTCGCTAAATCACTCTTTCTAAGAAATAACTACCACACGCATAAAAAACGGCTTCTACTCTTAATAGAAGCCGTTTTTTTATGAAGTTACAGAAAAATGGATAAACTTATTGACTAAAAGACAGCGCTTCACTTTCTGTTAAATAGCGCCATTGTCCGACCTCAACATCTAATCGAACCTCGCCAATTTGTTCACGATGTAATAACACAACTCGATTCCCTACCGCCGAAAACATGCGCTTTACCTGATGAAATTTTCCTTCGATGATCGTTAAAAGCACCTCATTCGAAGAAATCACTTCCAGCTTAGCAGGGCGTGTTAAACCTTCTTCGCCTTGTAATTGCACGCCATTTTTAAATCTAGTCGCAATACTTTCAGCTTGCTCTATCGTTAGCGCTCTAGAAAGTTCCACTCGGTATACTTTGCGACATTGCCTTGTTGGCGACGTAATATTATATGACCAACGCCCGTCATCAGTAATCAATACCAAACCGGTTGTGTCTGCGTCCAAACGCCCTGCGATATGCAACTCAGACGCTTTATCAACCACTAGATAATTAAGTAGCGATGGATACGCTTCATCGATATTTGAGCAAATGGTTCCGGCTGGTTTATGCATGAGAATATAGCGAAAATCACGTGTTTTTAGCCTAGCTCCATTTAACATAATCGTGTTGTTTTCATGAACCTGAGTCGCTTCATCTCTTGCCATTTCACCATTAACGCTAACCTCACCAAGATGAATATGTTGAATCGCTTCAATTTTGGTTAACTCAGTGCTTTTACAAACAAACTTATCAAGACGCATGATAGACAACATTAAGGGATAAAAGGTCACGACATTATCCTTTCTAAACAATATTTTTCAATGCTTCATTGATTTTTACAACGTTCGAACAACAAGACACCGCTTTTACGCTATACTGCGCCACATTGCCTTAGGGCAAATCTTATTGCCATCCTTACAACGACCATTACGACAATCTGTCCGAGCCTCATATGCCATTTTCAAAACTAGGATTATCAAAGCCCCTTTTACAAGCTATCAAGGAGCTGGGATACAAAAAACCGACGCCAATTCAGACACAAGCTATTCCTGTCATTCTTGCGGGAAAAGACCTTGTTGCCACATCTCAAACAGGTACTGGTAAAACCGCTGCGTTTGTTCTTCCTCTATTAGAGAAACTCAATAAAGAGCGGACATTAAGAGGCAAACGTATACGCGCACTTATTCTGACACCAACACGTGAATTATCTGTTCAAGTAGAAGCCAATGTTGCCTTGTACAGTAAACATCTAAAACTCACTTCTATGGCCGTCTATGGTGGTGTTGATACCGAGCCACAAAAGCAGCGTTTAATCGAAGGCGTTGATATTTTAGTGGCAACACCCGGTCGACTACTTGATTTAGCACATCAGCGAGCGGTACATTTTGATGAGCTTGAAGTCTTAGTTTTAGATGAAGCTGACAGAATGATAGACATGGGTTTCACCGATGAGCTATACAAAATACTAGATCGCTTACCGCCGCACCGCCAAAATCTATTATTTTCGGCGACAATAACAGACAGTGTTCGCGAGCTGGCTTATGATTTTTCTGATAGCAAAGTGAGTGAGCCTGCGACTGAGATCAAAATTTCACCAAGAACGAAAACGGCCCCAAATATCAAGCAATGGTTAATCACGGTCGATAAAGACACAAAATCCGCTTTGCTAAGCCATTTAATTAAAGAGCAAAACTGGGATCAAGCGCTTATTTTTATCGAGAAAAAACACGGTGCAGCCAAGCTTGTTGATCAGCTTGCAAAACGTGGTATTGAAGCAGACTCCATTCATGGTGATAGAAGCCAAGCCATGCGTGAAAAAATTCTGACTGACTTCAAATCCGGCAAACTAAAATATTTGGTCGCCACCGGCGTTGCTGCTCGTGGTATTGATATTGGTGATCTGAGTCGTGTTGTTAACTACGACTTACCCTTCAAGCCTGAAGAATATGTCCATCGTATTGGTCGAACAGGCCGTGCTGGTGCGGCAGGTGAAGCCATTTCTTTTGTTGCAATGGGTGATTTTAAAAACCTATGCGCCATTGAAAGTCGTTTGAAACATATCATTGACCGAGAAGAAATTGACGAATTTCCGGTTAGAAAGACAGTGCCAGTTTCTGTATTGAACTTTATTCGTAAGAGCAAAGCGCCAGAACGCAAAGGCCCATCAAAACCTAGAAGCGGTTCCAAGGCTAAAGACAACGTATCAAAGTCTAAAGACAAAGAGTCTAATAAAACTTCAGGTAAGAAAAACATTTTCGAATAAGGCTTAAAAGAGGCCAGATCTCTTAAACGCCACATTAAATAGTAAAGTGAAAAATGTGCTCTTCTTAAAGGGATCTGGCCCTTTTTAGTGAGCCTTAGTTATCTTACTTAATAGGTTCCCCAACTCTAGATAGTAGAAAAAACCAACACTGAAGGTCATAAAGAACTCATGGATATGGTAGATCGCGGAGAAAGGAGGGACTTTTTTATTAAAACCTTCGATGGGAAAAACAAGGCATTTTTTGCCGACAATCCTTTAACGCCTGTTTGGCTATGTTAAAAACAAAATACCCTGGCTGTTCTTGTAAACTGGCTAAGCGAACGCCTAGCGGAGAATACAAAGCACTGTGCCCATAAGTTTGTCTGGTTTCGTTGTGCCAACCACATTGATTAACGCCAAGCACATAACACTGATTCTCAATAGCCCGCGCTGACAATAAAGTATCCCAATGCGCCTTTCCCGTCACATAAGTAAACGCGGCAGGGACCAGCAAAACATCTGCCCCTAACTCAGCAAGTGCCCTGTACAATTCCGGAAAGCGCACGTCATAACAAATACTCAGTCCAATGCTAAAGCCGTCAACATCAATGACTTTTGGCGTCAAATCCCCTTTTTCAATAAAATCAGATTCTTTATAAGAAGCCGCTTTATCATCAACCATCACATCAAATAAATGAATCTTGTCATAACGTTCAACTATAAGACCATCAGGTCCAATCACCCAACAGGTTTGCCTAACTCGACCATCAGCAACCACGTCACCATTAGGCGTATAAAGTGAAGGATGCGAACCAACAACAAGATAAATGGCGTGTTTTTTAGCCAATGCTAAAACTTTATCGAACAGTATTTTTTGAGAATCAGACTCTGCTAACCATCGCATGCCTTTTCCATAAAATAGAAAAACATTCTCAGGTAACACAACCAAACGCGCACCGTCACTTACTGCAGAGTCAATAAGCCGTGTCACTTCAGTCAGATTATCTTGCCAACACCGAGTGCTAGTTAGCTGAATAGCCGCAACACAAAGAACCTCTTTCATCTATTTAGACTTCCCTAGCGGGTTATAACGAATAGGCGTCATAATAGGTTCATTAAAAGAGCCTTCTACTTTGTACTGCACACTCGTCACCTTTGAAAGTTGGTCACCAATTAGCTTGTCTGTAATGAAAAGCAGCCCTGCTAACTGAGGTGTTCCCCACAACAAACCCGCCAAAGGAAGCGCACCTGTTAAAGGGAACGTTGCTGTAAGTTTTTCATTTAAGGTTTCATTCACAATATTAGCTTCTCCTTCCACAGCGAGTTCTGCGGTAGGAGAAACAATGGAAATAGGAGAAATGGTTTTTAAAATACCTTTGTCTAAAGAAAGCGAGCCACTAAATTTATCGTATGTTAGTCCCGGCTTATAAACATCTGAAAAATCCAATGATAATCTGCGACTAAGCGCTCCAATATTAAAAATCCCTAAGACTTTAAGGAATGCTGGCAGCTCTTCAACCTTTTGGAAGTTGCCATTCTCTGCAGAAAAGGCAATATGTCCCGACACTGACTCACGATCAAAGTAAAAAGGGTGCCCTTTCCAATTGAGTACAACATCAATCTTATATTTTTTTGAAGAAACAAAAGCATCATTCGAAAATTTACGAGTTAACTCGGCAAGGTCTTCGCCACCTGTTGCAATAACCAACTCAACACTAGAGTCCTCTTCTTTATCGTGCCAAAACAAACTCCCTTGGAAGCTACCCGTCTTTAATTTTGATGAGATTGGGTCGATTCGAACGCCATCACCCTCTGTATGAAGTGTTAATTGCCAGTCTCCATAGGGTTTTTGATTAAAATAAAGCTGATCAACAGAAAGCACCATGTTAGGAATTTGTTTTGCTGAAATAGGCGATTCATTCATATTTGGAGAAGCTTCAGCGGTATCTGATGGCGCCGTATTCCAACTCAAAAAGCCAAAATGGAGGTTAGGAACCCCCTCTTTATTTATTAAAGAAAAGTTCATTTCATCGGAACTAACGAAAAGCGATTTACCATTAGCAACATTGTAGTCAACCTTGAAGTTACGCCACGTGTTATCAGCGTTAACAACAACCTCATCAACAATCAAATCGACTCGGCTTAACCACTCAGGAAATTCAGGAATCGTTACCGCACTAGAAGGTTTAGATGCATCACCAGATAGGTCGGCAAAAACTGATTGCCAATCTTGGACATAAAAACGTTCAAAATCACCTGTCAGTACCAACCCCTTAGGAATAGATGAGCTCAACACTTGATCTTGAGTACCACTCAAAATAAGCTCACCACCAACAAATTCATTGTCTTGTAGAAAAAATCTCGCTTTAGACAACGACTCATAATCCATATCAACAACAAGATCTTTTTCATGTTGCATCACTTTTATTCGCAATAACCTAGCATCTTGCGCAGCTTTACCCACAGGCTCAGGCAGATCAATGCTAACGCCGATCAAATCACTGTCAACAGTTAGATCTATCTGTCCATCTTGGGCCTGATTAACAAGCAATGTCGCCGTGTAGGCAGGCTGACCAGATACCTTCTTAACGGCTGCTGCAGGTAGCTGACGCCACGCAGCAACCTCACTGACATCAACAACACCTGAAAGGTCACCTACAACCGCAAACCCTCCGCTCTCGGTAACATTCGAAGACAGTTCAAGGCGTGAAGTACCGCCTAAGACTTTTATATCAAAGCCGGAATTAGTGATGCCGTCGTTCGAGCTATAATTTAAACGACCATTTTGAATTTGAGATAAAAGGTCTATTTCTTTTATCAATAACTGATTACCTTTAAAGATTAGCCCTAACTCCACCCTAGGCTCCACTTCTTCTGAAAAAGGAATGCCAATCTCGAAACTGCTTTTCACATCACCTGTCAACTGCCAATTGTCAAAAGGCAGAAGCACCGTATTCGCTAATGGTGTCGCTCTCAATGCGGTCAAAATAGTCGAAGACTTGGCATTAACGCTGCCCTTTAGATTTAACCAATTAGCAGAACCGTCCGAGATGGGAACCGTTAGCAAAAGATTTTTTACTGGCAAATTCAACAAAGAGGCAGATTTTACATTTACAGAAACACCAAATTCATCATATTCAAAAAAGGCATTAACCTTAGTGGCCGATGGCCAATTTTTGTCAAAGGCCACGTCCACATCACTAACCGCCACTTGCACCCTAGCATGAGGCACTGCATCATCAGTTAATTCGCTTTGTAGCAATACATCGACACTGTCTACCTGTCCTGCTTTAGAGCCTGCAAACGCCTCTTGAATCCAAGACACTAAGTCATCCCCGAGTGCCTTTGGAGGAAGATATGTTAAGCGATCAGAAAGAGGTAAATTTCGCCCATGTAGATCTAATGAAATCCAATCTGGCTCAGTATCGCGAACCTCTAACCGAAACCCACCACTGATATCTGCGCCATTGCGCTGAACAGACAGATCACGTCCACTGACCAAAAAGACATCTTGCTGCTTTTGCCAACTTACATAGCCAGACAACAGCTCAGTACGCCATGACTCGTCATAAACAGTATCAAAACCTATTTCACTGCCTTTTCCACGAAAATCAAGGTAACCATTATCGTCCGATAAACTAAAAACGGCATTGATATTGTTTGCTTTGGGAATACCGTTATAAGCTTGAACTGAGGCTGACTGTAGATTACTTAGAAATTGGAAAGCAAAGACATCACCTTCACGCCACAAACGGACAGTGCCGTTTCTAGCCATCCCATTAGGGTCAAGCCCTGTCAAGATTTTTGCGGCGTTGGATTCTTCAGGTAAAAAATAGGACGTGATTTTATTCGCTAAACCGAGATCAATTTGATTAAAACTCATATTTGAGCGATGAGTAACGGACGACCAGTCAAATGCCAAATCCGAAGCAGGATACTCAGTGCCGCCTTGATCTTTAATGAGCATATTGTGCACATCTATTCTCACACCAGGGCGTTTCTGAGAGTAACGAAGCTTAACCGAAGACGTGGTGCTATAAGTTTTTCCATCAGCAAAGGCGACATTAAACTTTGTTGATTCTGTTTGCACCTCTAACTCTTTACCTACCAAAGCATCCAACCAAATATCACCACCAAACTCAACCGACGATAGCGAATATGAATTACTTGATAGCATTGCATTTAAAGGTAAAGAAACTAATGGTGCTTGAATTGAAGCCTTTACTCGATAGTTACCCAGAAGACTACGAGTCTTGTCAACACGGGCATTTATTTGAAATGGCGATTTGTAATCATCCAAATAAAGCGTTGAGCTCAACAATGATTCAAACGCTTTTTGAAATATATATACATGAGGAATACGTAATGTATGCTCTCCAAATTGGTCGCTATGAACCTCTAATTTGGCATCATATATAGAGAAGTTACGCTGTGCGGACAAATAATCTAATACACGCTCAACACCAACGTCACTGCGGACATCACGCGAAGGCGCTGCGCCGTTTAATCGCCACTGCCCATCACTCTCTTGCAATGCAATCGTTGGACGAACAAAACGAATGTAGGTAAATTGAGGGCTAAAACTAAGGAGGGATTTAACAATATCTAAACGAATCCGCATTTCGTTAATGACTATCGCAGGCTGCCCATTAGAAAATAGTTGAAAGCCGCTAATCGAAACCGTCGGATCAATCCCCTCTAAACGGCCATCAATCTCATCCAAGGTCACAGGATAACCTGTTATTTGCTGCAGATTATGCTCTATCTGAGGACGATAATTATCTAGATAAGGCAGCAGTTTCCCAACACTTACTGCAAATACACCAAGAAAGGCGGTAAAAACGACAGCCCCCCAGAACAAAAAAATGATCAGTTTACGTAATAACCACCTCATTTTAAAACCTTTTATCGCTAGCGTAACACAACATCATATTGATCTTGTGTATAGACAGAATCCACTTGAAAACGAATTGTTTTACCAATAAAAGCTTCTAATTCCGCTACAGCTGCTCCCTCTTCATCATGAAAGCGCTCAACAACCGAACTGGCGGCTAATACTGTGTACGTTTGTGAATCATAAGCACGATCTGCCCTTAAAATCTCTCGAAATACCTCGTAACAAACCGTCTCTGGGGTTTTAACCAAACCGCTCCCACGACAGGACCGACAAGGTTCACACAAGGTCTGTCCGAGACTTTCACGCGTCCTTTTCCTTGTCATTTCTACTAGACCAAGCTCAGAAACACCGGTGATTTTTGTTTTGGCATGATCCGCGTCTAGTATTTTTTCAAGCATCCGCAATACTTGACGCTTGTGTTCTTCATCTTCCATGTCGATAAAATCAATAATGATAATACCACCAAGATTTCTTAATCTTAACTGCCGACCGATGGCCGTAGCCGCTTCAAGATTGGTCTTGTAAATGGTCTCTTCAAGGTTACGACTGCCAACAAAAGCACCTGTGTTAACATCTATGGTGGTCATTGACTCAGTCTGCTCAACCAACAAATAACCTCCAGACTTCAGTTGTACTTTTCGATCAAGCGCCTTATGAATTTCATCTTCAACACTGTATAGATCAAATATAGGACGTTCGCCCGGATAGTACTCGATACGATCCTTCAAGTCCGGTATAAAATCTTCAGCAAACGATCTCAGCTTCGCGTAGTTTTCTTTGGAATCAATGCGGATTTTCTCTGTCGTCAGCCCAACCAAATCCCGCATAGTGCGTAAATGCAAGGGAAGGTCTTCATAAATAACTGAAGGGGCTTTAGCGTTTTGCATTCGACGTTTGACAGACTGCCAGAGTCGGGTCAAAAACTTAATATCAGAAAGAATTTCTTCTTCTCCCGCTTTTTCCGCTGCTGTCCGCAGGATATAGCCGCTGCTTTCGTCTGCGTCTGTTAAAGCTTCGGATACAAGCAACTTAAGACGTTCGCGCTCGACCTCATCCTCTATTCGCTGACTCACTCCTACATGAGCCTGATCCGGCATGTAAACCAAATAACGAGAAGGGATTGAAAGATGTGTTGTTAAACGAGCGCCCTTAGAGCTAATAGGATCTTTAGTAACTTGAACTACGAGCGATTGCCCTTCACGCAAATAATCACCAATTTGATCACTTGGGTTAATTGCATCGCGATCCACCACTTCTGACACATGAATAAAAGCGGCTCTTTCAAGACCAATATCGACAAAGGCAGCTTGCATACCAGGCAACACTCGAACCACTTTACCCTGATAAATATTACCCACAATGCCCTTGCGACTTGAGCGTTCGATGTAAACTTCTTGTAACACCCCGTTCTCAACTAGAGCAACACGAATTTCCATGGGAGTAACATTAATGAGTACGTCTTCACTCATGGGACATTTCCTCTAGCGAATGAATTCCAAATTGAGCCAATAGTTGCGCCGTTTCATATAACGGTAAGCCAACAACAGCGGAGTAAGAACCGGAGATAGAGCGAACAAAAATAGCACCCAACCCTTGAACAGCATAAGAACCAGCTTTGTCTTGAGGTTCACCAGTTTTCCAATATTGCTCTATTTCAACATTAGAAATTTCACGAAACAGCACGTCACTGACAACAAGTTTTGTTGCTATATGTTCACGCTGTAAGTTAGAAAAACATAGAGAGGTGATAACTTTATGAGAGCGGCCAGAAAGCAGCCTTAACATAGAGAGAGAATCTTCAAGTGAAGCGGGTTTGCCTAAAATACGTCCATCAATGACAACACTCGTATCTGAAGCAATAAAAGTAGCCGACATATCGAAGTCGGCTTGCTGTCTATATTTCAGCGCTGCGGCACTTGCCTTCTCTATCGCCATGCGAACAACATAATCCTCCGCATTTTCTTGGTACATCGGTGTTTCATCAATATCGGCAGGCAAAACCTCAAATTCTTTCACCAAGAGACTCAGTAGTTCTTTTCTTCTTGGCGAAGCTGAAGCCAAAACAAGCATAAACTTTCCCTAAAAAACGACCTAGCGGATAGCGTAAATACGGCGCACACTGCGCAAAATAATAAAAGACCAAGGCCATAACAACCCCGTCATCACAGCCGGCATAAAGATCAATAATGTTGGCTCCGCATGCCCAAGATAATGATCGACCCAAAAATCAACTAATTGATTAATACTAACCAAACAGCATACAAAAAAGCCTTGCTGCCAACGATGGTACATCCTCAATCGCTTATAAAATACAGCACAGGTATAGGCGATAATCACGTACGTGAGAGAATGCTGACCAATTATCCCACCTTGCAATAAATCAACCATCAACCCCAAGAACCAAGCCAAACCAACGCCAACACGAAAAGGTAAAGCAATCACCCAATATAAAATGACCAATAAAGCCCACTCAGGACGAAACCATACAAGCTCTTCAGGAAAAGGCACAGCTTCAAGCATTAAGGCCGTTAACAATGTAATACAAAATACAAAAATCGGTTTCATTATCGCTCAGCCTTGGGCTTATCAATAAGCATAACGTGTCGACTGCGCCCCAGCTGAGCCAAAGGAACGACATCGACATCGGCGTAAGCCTTACCCTGAGTATACTTGACGCTTCGCACAACCCCGACAGGATATCCACTTGGAAAGCGTTTATCTAAGCCCGAAGTTGTTAATATATCGCCTTTTTTAATATCGACAGAACGAGGAACACTCATCAGCTCCATGCGTTTCAAGCTACCCGTTCCGCGTAAAATCCCTCTAAAGCCTGTTCGAGATAGCTGTACAGGAACAAAATGACTAGCATCAGCGATAAGTAATACACGGCTGCTGTACGCCGCTGTTTCAACCACCTGACCCAACACGCCCGTTGCATCCAAAACAGGCTGTCCAACGTAAGCTCCAGAAGAAAAACCTTTGTCTATCATTAGTTTATGACTGTAAGCATTCTGATCAAAGCCTATCACTTCTGCCATGACAATTTTTTCGTCAACTCGCTGTGAAGCATCCAGCAATTCACGTAAACGAACGTTTTCAGCTTGAAGGGAATCCAGTCTCTGCTGTCGACTGCGCAAAAGCAATATCTCAGACTGCAAGGACTGGTTTTCACTTACTAACCCCTCTCTGCTGGCAAGATGTTCACCAGCCCAATTAAGCACTTTCTGAGGGGTGTTCACTACGACTTGTATGGGAGTCACAAGCAGGGTCAAATAAGGCCTCACCTGCGAAAAGGTAGAATAACGAACATCAGCAACAATCATCACTATAGACAAAATAACCAGCACAACAAACCGCGTGCTAGAAACTTTGCCACTAAAATGAAGCGAATTATTAATGGTGCGCTCCTAAGCTTTACTCATTATCTGCAGTAAAAAGCTCAGATGCGTGTTTATCCATCAACTCTAACGCCATACCACCGCCTCGAGCAACACAGGTCAACGGATCATCAGCAATAATGACAGGCAAGCCCGTTTCTTCACTGATCAGGCGATCGATTTCACGCAACAAAGCACCGCCGCCAGTTAATACCAATCCAGTCTCGCCTATATCTGCAGCCAATTCTGGAGGCGACTGTTCAAGAACACCTTTAATAGCTTGAACGATTTGAGCAAGCGGTTCTTGCAGCGCTTCTAGGATTTCAGTACTGCTCAAAACGAAAGAACGTGGAATACCTTCAGCTAAATTACGACCACGAACATCGATCTGTAATTCTTCACCTGTATGGTAAGCCATACCGATTTCCGTCTTAATACGTTCCGCGGTAGCATCACCAATCAAACTGCCGTATTGACGACGAACATAGGTCGTAATGGCTTCATCAAAACGGTCACCACCAACACGAATCGATTCTGATGTAACGATACCATTTAACGAAATGATAGCGATCTCGGTTGTACCACCACCAATATCAATCACCATTGAACCTGACGCTTCAGCAACAGGAAGACCAGCGCCAATCGCGGCCGCCATTGGCTCTTCAATGATATAAACTTCACGTGCACCCGCACCCAACGCAGACTCTTTAATAGCACGACGTTCGACTTGGGTAGACTTACAGGGAACACAAACCAAAACTCGTGGGCTTGGTTTCAAAAAGCTGTTCTCGTGTACTTTTGCAATAAAGTACTGCAGCATTTTTTCTGTAACATGAAAATCAGCAATAACGCCGTCTTTCATCGGTCGAATCGCCGTAATATTACCTGGCGTTCGGCCTAACATACGCTTCGCATCAGTACCAACTGACGCTACTGTTTTCTGATTCCCATTATGACGAATGGCTACTACAGACGGCTCATCAAGCACGATTCCGCGGCCACGAACGTAAATAAGGGTATTTGCCGTCCCTAGGTCAATAGACAAATCGCTTGAAAACATTCCCCTGATTTTCTTAAACATGAATTTCTACACCCTGATAATACGATACGAACAGCGTCAAAATGTAACAATCGCTCGCCCAATGGGCAAGTTGATTCCGCGTAAATCTTAAAAAAACTCCCATGATTTTCATTGTTCGCCTAAAAAAAACCAATAAACTAAAAATAAGCCAGTTTTTCACTCAGTTGGCTTTATAGCAATACGGCTACGGGATACAATAAAAGCCATTTACGACAATCAAAAATCAGGTGGAACATGTCCATAGACAAACAAGACGTGCAAAAAATTGCACACTTGGCTCGCCTCGCCCTCACAGAGGAAGACGCCGATCAATATCAACATTCGCTATCCAGCGTATTATCGCTTGTTGAACAAATGCAATCTGTTAATACCGATGGCATTGAATCACTTTCGAATCCGCTTGAAATGACTCAAAGACTAAGAGAAGACAAAGTCACAGAAGAAAACCGCCGTGACGCATTCCTAGCGAACGCACCTCAGACCGAAGCCGGTCTTTTCCTAGTACCGAAAGTGATCGATTAAGAGAACCAAGCATGTTTGAACAAAGCATTTCGACATTAGCGCAAAAATTACGCAACAAAGATATTTCAAGCGTCGAGCTCACTCGCTATTTTCTAGCGCGCATAGCCAAACTTGACCCACAACTAAACAGCTTCATTACCGTGAGCGAGCAGCAAGCACTAGTACAAGCCGCCGCCGCGGATGCTCTTCTACGAAGCGGAAAAGGCACCAGTTTGACAGGCATCCCTGTCGCACACAAAGATCTATTCTGCACAGAAGGTACTCTCACTACATGCGGTTCTAAAATGCTGCATAATTTCATTCCGCCTTATGAGTCAACCGTGACCAGCCGTATTCAACAAGCTGGCGCCGTCATGTTGGGTAAAACAAACATGGACGAATTTGCCATGGGCTCCTCTAACGAAAACAGCTTTTACGGTGCGGTTAAAAACCCCTGGAACTTAGATATGGTTCCTGGCGGCTCTTCTGGTGGCTCTGCCGCAGCTGTTGCGGCAGGCCTTGTAGTGGCTACTACCGGAACCGACACGGGTGGATCCATTCGCCAACCCGCCTCTTTCTGCGGTATCACAGGACTCAAGCCCACTTATGGTCGTGTTTCTCGTTTCGGAATGATCGCTTACGCTTCCAGCCTTGACCAAGCCGGCCCAATGGCAAAAAGCGCCGAAGACTGTGCACATTTAATGCAGGCCATGAGCGGCTTTGACGAAAAAGATTCAACGTCTTCTGAAATACCTACAGACGACTATTTAGTCAACATAAATGCACCATTAACAGGCTTAAAAATAGGTTTACCAAAAGAATATTTCGGAGAAGGTCTCGACTCTAAAGTCGCTGATACCATTATGGTCGCAGTGAAAGAATTCGAAAAACTGGGCGCAACAATAAAAGAAATTTCATTGCCAAACTTACAACTCAGCATACCATCTTACTATGTAATCGCGCCCTCTGAAGCCTCATCAAACCTATCTCGTTTTGATGGCGTTCGATTTGGCCACCGCTGTGACGACCCGAAAGACCTACTGGATATGTACACCCGCTCGCGTGCGGAAGGTTTCGGCACTGAAGTCCAAAAGCGTATCATGGTCGGCACTTACGCCTTATCAGAAGGTTACTACGACGCCTACTACTTAAAAGCGCAAAAAATACGCCGCCTTATCAAAGAAGATTTCGTAAAAGCACTAAACGAAGTCGATGTCATCATGGGCCCTGTCGCGCCAACAACCGCATTTGGACTTGGCAGCAAAACCAACGATCCAGTCGCCATGTACCTAGAAGACATTTACACACTGTCCGTTAACCTTGCCGGTATCCCAGCTATGTCTATACCAGCAGGCTTTGTGAATGGCATGCCGGTCGGCCTTCAAGTAATGGGCAACTACTTCGCCGAAGCCAAGTTGCTTAATATAGCGCATCAGTACCAGCAAAATACTGACTGGCACCTTAAAACACCGACCATGGCAAAAGGAGCATAAGCATGAATTGGGAAGTTGTTATTGGCCTTGAGATTCATACTCAGCTCACCACAAAATCAAAATTATTCTCTGGCGCCGCGGTTGGTTTTGGCGCTGAGCCGAACACTCAAACAACACTGGTTGATTTAGGCATGCCTGGTGCATTGCCCGTTCTAAACAAGGAAGCTTTGCGCATGGCCGTTATGTTCGGCCATGCCGTTAATGCCGAGATAGGCATGACATCGGTTTTTGCGCGTAAAAACTATTTTTACCCAGATCTCCCAAAAGGTTATCAAACCAGCCAAATGGATCACCCTATCGTTGGCATTGGCCACCTTGATGTTATATTGGAAGACGGAACCACTTCTCGTATCGGTATTACGCGAGCTCACCTTGAAGAAGACGCCGGGAAATCCCTTCACGAAGACTTTCAAGGCATGACAGGGATCGACCTAAATCGCTCCAGCACGCCTTTGCTTGAAATTGTCTCTGAACCTGACATTCGATCAGCTAAAGAAGCCGTCGCCTATGTCAAAATGATCCACTCTATTGTGACTTATCTTGGTATTTGTGATGGCAACATGGCGGAAGGCTCAATGCGTTGCGATGTCAATATATCATTGCGACCTAAAGGACAAACTGAGTACGGCACACGCACTGAAATCAAAAACGTCAACTCATTCCGTTTTATTGAAAAAGCCATTCACACTGAGGTCGAGCGTCAGGCAGACATTTTAGAAGATGGTGGTCGAATTATTCAGGAAACTCGCCTGTACGATCCAGAGAAAAACGAAACTCGTAGCATGAGATCTAAAGAAGACGCTAACGACTATCGCTACTTTCCATGCCCAGATTTATTGCCCATTGTATTGACGCAAAATTATGTGGATGAAATAAGAGCAAGCTTACCTGAATTGCCAAGCCAAAAAGCGGCGCGATTCCAAAGCGAACACAAGTTGAGCGAGTACGACGCGCATGTCCTTTCGTCTTCACGCGCTATGGCCGATTACTTTGAAAATGCAAATGCCGTCGTGCAAGACCCGAAATTGACCGCAAACTGGGTCATGGGCGAACTAAGCAAATTACTCAACCAAGCACAATTAGATATAGCAAACTCCCCTGTCAGCGCTCATACCTTTGGCGAGCTACTTTTACGCATCAAAGACAACACAATCAACGGCAAAACAGGCAAAGAAGTTTTCCAAGCTATGTGGGAAGGCGAAGGATCAGCCGACGCTATTATCGAAGCAAAAGGTCTAAAGCAAGTCACAGACACCGGCGCCATCGAAACCATGATCCAAACAATTCTGGATGCAAATACAGCTCAAGTAGAGCAATATCGTGCAGCAGACGAAGACAAACAAAAGAAAATGATCGGCTTCTTTGTTGGACAAGTCATGAAAGCGTCACAAGGCAAAGCTAATCCTGGCCTTGTTAACCCCATTCTCGCAAAAATGCTGAAAGGCTAATTTTGATCTGAAAATCTAGACAAAAAAATACCGCGCCATATGGATAGCGCGGTATTTTTTTGTCATTAATAACCGTATCTACAAGTTAGTGATCCGACACTATCCGATCTCGCCCTAAGCGCTTAGCCTCGTATAAATTATTGTCGGCCACACGAATTAACTCTTCGAATGAATCCTTAGGCTGACAACACATACCCACACTGCAGGTCAGTACAATTTTAGCGTCTGTAAATTCTTTTGAACGCAAACCATCCAAAAAGCCCTCCAACATATTATGTAAATGCAAACCACCCGCATTAGCCACAACACAAAACTCTTCGCCTCCAAAACGACAAGCCAAGACATCTGGAAAGGCGTTACGAATATCTTGCCCTACCGCTTCAAGCAATTCATCACCAATAATATGACCATAGGTATCATTGATACTTTTGAAGTGATCAAGATCCAGCATTGCCACAGACATTTCAGACGAATTATTACTGAAAAGCTGCTCACCCTCATCAAACAAACAACGTCTATTTTTTAACTTTGTGAGTGGGTCAATATTTGCCAAGTCACGTATTGTCTCTAGCATCTCTTGCGCTTCAAGACTATGAACGACACGACAGTGAAACTCTTCATGGTAAAAAGGTTTTTTAAGAAAATCGTTAGCACCCGCTTTTATGAACTTAGCAGATAAAGCGTTATCTCCTTCCGCAGACAACCCAATAATCACCAAATCCTGAAACCGAGCGTTATACCTAAGCATACGAACCAATTCGTAACCATTTACCAACGGCATATTATAATCGGTTATCAACATCCTAATATCGGAGTCTTCTTCCAACTTAGCCAATGCCTCTTGACCATTTTCCGCCTCAATAACATTGAAGCGGTACTGCTCGAGGAGAATACGAATAAAAAGTCGACTAGTAGAAGAGTCCTCAGCAACCAAAACCTTAATTCCTTGGTTTTTACTCAAGCGTTCAACGACTTTAATAACATGATTAAATGAGTAGCGACTGTCTTTGGTAATGTAATCCAAAACACCTTTATTCAAAAGACTAAGACGCAATGTGTCATCAAAATTACCCGTCAAAACCACACAGGGTATTTTATGAGAAAGCACGAGGTCTACGATTTCACCGTTTTCAGCATCAGGTAAATTAAGATCTACAATAGCGGCAAAATACGTTTCCTCAGTATCACTTAACTTACTTTCTGCTTCTTTATAACAAGAACACAAAACCGGTGTGAAAATAGGGTTTCGAGACAGTAGATGATGAAGAACCTTCAGCACCACAGGACTGTCTTCAACTACCAATATTTTTCGCTCTACTATCATTCGCACAATCCCGTATTGAAAAGCAGCATCGGCGCTTTTTGGAGTATATTTTTTCATTATCCCCTATGACCCGCCATTCTGATACTCTAAAATTGTATCACCCGTGTCATTTTGTAAATGAACAGTACATTTTTTCTGGATTTTATTTACACTAGCGCCTTCAGAATAGGGTCGTTTACTATGCAATGTCGATTTGGCTGTGGTGCTTGCTGCACAGCACCCTCCATTACCTCTCCGATTCCAGGAATGCCCAACGGAAAAATGGCAGGAGAGCCTTGTATACAACTTTTAGACGACTACCGGTGCGCTATTTTTGGAGACGCATCAAGACCTAAGGTTTGCACAGATTTTACCGCCGAAGAATACGCCTGCGGCAACAATAGAGAAGAAGCCATTACTATTTTGACGCTCATGGAAGTCGATACGAGCCCAATACACACTAGCTTATTAAAAAGGAAAGACCAATGACACCAGCAAAAAAACTACTCCCTTTACTTTGTGTCAGTTTATTACTTAGCGCCTGCTCCACATCTAATTCAAACAAGCAGTTTATTGTTATACCGCCAAGTGAATCGCAGATAGAAAGCAGTGTAAAAGACCAAGTGTCTTTAACATTAAACGCATTTACTCCTGTTGCAGGTCAAGCACTTCCCAACCACAGCGTCCTTGAGGTCTACAAGGCACGCGGTTATGACCCGATATGGATACAAGACAAAAAAATTAACATGTCGATATACAAATTAGTCGACATACTTGAGCAGTCTTACACTCATGGTCTTAATCCAATCCATTACCACACCGCCATCATCAAAGAATACTTAGAACTAAAGCAACCAACACCTCAACAACTGGCCGAGATGGATGTCATTACCACCATTGCATTAGCCAGCTACGCTCATGACTTAAGTAATGGCCGCTATGAACCTCAGCTGATTGACCCTAATTGGCAACTGGATGCCCCCAATAACAACTGGAAAGATCTTCTGTACTTTGATTCTGCAACAGATATGGTCAACTCTCTTCCTCTACTTGCACCTCGAAGCCCGCAGTATCAAGTTCTGCAAAAATGGCTAGTGTATTACCAAGATTTGGGCGCAAAAGAAAAAGATATTTTTGTTAATGCTGGCGTTCCTTTATCCGCAGGTGACGAAGGACCTCGTGTCGCACAACTACGAGCTCGACTGGTCCAGCTTGGTGACATCCGCTTTTCAACTCGAAAAGTAAATGAAGAGCAATTTGATTTACGCCTGAAAGAAGCCCTTATTCGCTTTCAACGCCGCCATCACATTCTGGCGGATGGCGCAGCAGGCTCAAAAACCATCGAAATGCTTAACACGCCTTTGAAAGTAAGAGCAAAACAAATTGCCTACAACCTAGAAAGATGGCGCTGGCTACCAAGTGAACTAGAAGCCAATCGCATTTGGGTAGACTTAACCAACTACACTGTGGATATGCACCTAAACGGTGAACTCACTTCAATGAAAGCGGTTATAGGTAAACCTGACAGAAAAACACCTGTGTTCAAGGGTTTGATGACTTATATGGTCACCAATCCTACATGGCGCGTACCGCACCGCATCGCCAGAGAGAACTTACTACCTAAGTTACAAGCAGACCCTAACTATCTTGTCAAACATGGCTATAAAGTGTATTCAAGCTGGAGCATTGGAGCTAAAGAACTAGATTCAACCAAAGTAAACTGGCAAGACATCAGCGAAGAAAAATTGGCCTTTCGGTTTGAACAAGAACCAGATGAAGGGAACGCTCTAGGCCAATACAAATTCATGTTTCCAAACAAAAACGAAATTTATCTCCATGATACGCCGTCAAAACATCTATTCCGCGAAGAAGATCGAGCGTTTAGTTCAGGTTGCGTACGACTAGAGAATCCAGCTGAATTTGCAAGAGAGATCACCAAAGGCAGCAAACAATTTAATGAAATGACCAAAGCGCTGAAAAACGAAAGTAACACCGTTATTTCTCTACCTACCTACATTCCGGTTTATTTGGTTTATTTCACCGTGGTACCCAATGCTAACGGCATGCTGGAATTCCGCAATGATATCTATGAAAGAGACGCACTTATGGAAGAAGCAATGGGATACGCTGCGTTCCGCGCTAGAGATTCAATTTAACACGCTTTTGCCCTATCCAAAACACACAAAAAAACCTATAAACGCATCAAACGCTTATAGGTTTTTTATTAGAAACTATTCCCCTAGAAACAGTAAACTGAAGACTACCTAACCATAATACAAACAGTTACTTCTTCGCGGTCATGATACAAATGCTTTACTTGATACTTATAACGCACACCCGCTTTCTTAAGCACCTCTTCCATGGTTTGCATGCACAGAGTCACTTCTTGATAGCGCTTTTTCATCGGTAATTTTAAGTTGAAAATAGCCCTTCTTGTCCACCCATTTGCTAGCCATTTAGCCATCAACTCCGCAACCTTTATTGGGCGTTCGACCATATCGCAGACCAACCAATCAACCGTATAAGGTGGCTCATACTTAAAACCATCCGCCTTCTCGTGCTCCACCAGTCCGGTAGACATGAGTTCTTTTTGCATCGGACCATTATCAATGGCAATAACATGAATGCCTTTTTTAACAAACTGATAGGTCCAACCACCAGGCGCCGCACCCAAATCAACCGCCGTCATACCTTCAATCAGATCCTCTTCAAGCGTTCGCTCTGGAATGAATTGCAGGAACGCCTCTTCTAATTTTAAGGTAGAGCGACTTGGGCCTGCGGCTGGAAAACGTAACCGACGAATTCCCATAGGAAACTCACTACGACACGCCGCATAAGACACACCTAGATAAGCTGCTTCACCATCCAGCATAAAGACATGATGTCGTACACCCACTGCTTTATTACGCAACACACCAGATTTCTTCCAACCTTCTCGCAAAGGCTTATCTAATTTTTTAATCAAACTAGACAGTGCTTTCGCTTCATTAGTATCGGCCGTTTCAATCCAAATTTCTTCAGCAAGAGGCAACTGACGAGCGGCTTCTAACAAAGACTCAACTCGCTCTCCTTGCTCCAACTCAATCACATCATTTACCGCAATGATCTGGCGTGCAAAAATAAGTCGATTAAAATCTAATTGCTGAATCAGCGTCTCACCCGCATCTTCCTGATCAAAGTTATACACAATGTAACCCGCATCCTGCACCACTTTAGCGTAACCATAAAAACCTTTGCTACTAGCAACTTCCGACAGTTCTGCCGCACAGTCTTTCTCAAAACCTTGACGACAATAAACCAAAACATTTTTCATTAAAATTCCTTCTCAACCAGATTCAACCTCTGCTGAGTCATGTTAATTACTTTCTAGAGGGCCACTTCAATAAAGATTCATCAAATTGAGTTACAACAAAATCAGATAACTCAGACGAAAAGCGCTCCCCAAACATAGGAAGACAAACATAACGCTTAATTTCACCCTGCCAATCAAACTGCAATACGTAAGCGTGTAAATAACCTCTGTCTGCCTCCTCTCCACCATACCTAAAATCGCCTAAAATAGGCGATCCTAAACTCTTCAATGCAACACGAATCTGATGCGTCTTACCCGTTAAAGGCCTGACTATAAACAGCCGATAGCCTTGAAAAGAAGCCGAAAAAAACTGCGTAGTTGCCAAATTCTCACTATCTTGAGAAAGCTTCCACTGCCCCCTCCTACTTGGCTGCATTCCACCAGAAACGGTCCCTTGTTTCTTTTTTGGCTTACGTGCAGACAACGCCAAGTAACGCTTTTCCACTTCATGCTTTTCAAACATTTTGCCAAATACAGCGGCCGCCTTAGCATGACAAGCAACAATCAATAATCCAGAAGTGATTTTATCCAGACGATGTACGGGGAAAAAAGTCTGATCTGGATAAGCCGTCGCCAAGGACTGCATGACGCCCAACCCCTCTGACTCTGCATGGAAACTCATCCCGGCAGGCTTATCAATAATCCAATAGTCATTAGTACGAAATAGTATTTGCAGAAACTTGCCTCACCACGAATAAATAAAGGAAAAATAGATTAGCCAACAAGGTTATCCACAAAGAAAGTGGACAACTCATATGTCAATATAGAGAAGTAAATATATTCTAATTCTGATAATTAAGTTGTAAAGAAATTCGATTACGCCCGTTTCGCTTCGCAACATATAAACTCTTATCTGCTTGAGCTAATATTTCTTCATAACGAGAAACGTTTGGCGCAATAGACGCCAAACCTGCACTAATAGTAACGGGGATAACAATACCTAGCTCGGTTTCTATCAACATATTCTCGACAGAGCACCGTAAACGCTCCATAACAGCTTCGGCCTGCTTTAAGTTAGTATTGCGCATAATAACAATGAACTCTTCACCACCATAGCGACCAATCTCATCTTGAGGTCGAATGACTGACGCCATCATCGCCGCCACTTGCGCCAACACCAAGTCACCAGCTTCGTGGCCGAAGGTATCATTAATTTTCTTAAAGTGATCTAAATCGACAATGGAGAAAACACAAGACTCTCGATTGATAACGGAATCCGCAAAAATATTAACCGCATCTGCTAACACTTTTCGTCGATTCGATAACCCTGTTAATTCATCTCTTTCGGCCAAAGTACGCAAATGGCTGTTTACTGCTTTCAACCGACTCATCACAAGATTAATAACAACAGCAAAGTAAAAACATACACAGAGGAATACAGCAGTCAAAACAATACTTTGATCTGGCGATGTCAAATACAGCCCTTTAGTGTTCAAAAATTCGCACACTAAAAACAGCACCACAGAACCCGCTACAACCCAATATTTAATGAAACGCTGGTCTGCTCTAAACACGATAAAAGAATAGGCAATAACATTGACAAAAAGCCAATGAAAGCCGCTAGCGGAACCAAAGTAAAACAGACTAAGAATGGTTATTTGCCCGATTTTAACAATCGGCATCAAGAGTTGGGCGCGAGAGAAAAGCCCAATATAGTTATAACGCAAGCCCACTAGACCAACGACCAGACCCATAAAGGAAAAAAAGGCGATAGAAGGCATTTGGCGATAAAAAAACATAACAACCATGAACAAACAGCTAGCGCAGAACATAAGGTAAGAAAAATTTACCACATGCTTCTGATTAAGGTCATTACCAAACTCATCGATAAAACCGAGGTTTAGGAGCTTTTTTGTCATTTTTTTTATTGAAAAAAACACAGTATTCCGCACTTATTGTCTGTATTAAAAGTAATCAAGCTTGAATCGCTATATTCGCCACTACATAGACTACTATAAAGTGAAAAATCACCTGCACATTCTACAGAAAGCGATCCTTTTTTCCTATTAATTCAAACAATGAAAGCCGCTTTACTACAAAGATTGAAACAACTTAATACAATCAGTATAAAAAATAATGTTTAAAGACAAGTACATTGAATTTCCGTATTCTAATCCACTGTTTCAAAAACACTTCTGGCATGGATATTGATTAAAACATTCGTAGCCTCAAGTAAAAGCCATTAAAAATACCGACCAACCGGTCAAAAAATGAATTGGAACCAGCTAGCTAGCGCACCACAAAAGGGCGAAAGAGCCATAACAGTGCAAGAACATAAAGTCTAGCCTAATCTGGAATTTGGCTTGAGCAGAACGAGCAGACGATGGACAACATCACAATCGTCTTAAATAAAATTTAATTGAATGCGAAAAAAGGTGCTGGAACATTGAAAATACACGACTCGGTATCACGCCTTGAGCTTGTAAACATCACGAAACAATACCCAGGTTGCCTTGCTAATGACAACATCAGTATCACCCTGATGCCAGGTGAAATTCATGCACTATTAGGAGAGAACGGTGCAGGAAAAAGCACGTTGGTAAAAACCATTTATGGTGTCGTGGCACCGGACAAAGGTGACATCATATGGGATGGCAAAGAAGTCAGTATCAAATCCCCTTCTGTTGCTCGCGATTTAGGCATTGGAATGGTATTTCAACACTTCTCTTTATTTGAAACACTGACCGTCAGCCAAAATATAGAATTGTGCTTAAGCCAAGTCCAATTGAGTAAAATAGGTGATTTAGCCGGTAGAATTACTCAGCTCTCTAAAGAGTATGGCTTAAATGTTAAACCAAGCCGATATGTTCATTCACTTTCCATTGGTGAGAGACAACGAGTTGAAATCATGCGTTGCCTTGTCCAGTCGGTAAAATTGCTTATTTTAGATGAACCTACTTCTGTGCTAACACCACAAGAAGTGGCAGGGCTATTTGACGTTCTACGAACACTGTCCAAGGAAGGCTGCAGCATTTTATTCATTAGTCATAAATTGCACGAAGTGACAGAAGTTTGCCATAGAGCCACCATTCTTCGTGGAGGAAAAGTCGTCGACACCTGCGTTCCAAATGAAGAAACTCCCGCCTCTATTGCAAAAATGATGGTTGGCGATCTGGCCGAACAAGATGCTGGCTACGCAAAAAAAGAAGGCAAAGAAGACCTTCTCAGCGTCAACAACTTGTCTTTACCATCCAAACAACCTTTTGGCACAGCACTAAAAAATATCAATTTCGAATTGAAATCCGGTGAAATATTGGGCATTGCAGGAGTTGCTGGTAATGGTCAGGACGAACTCATGGCGATTATCAGCGGTGAAGATAACCGCAATGTTAAGCGCGCACTTTCGCTTTGCGAACAAGATATTGGCCATTTACATGCTGGAGAACGCCGCAAGCTTGGTATGGCTTATGTACCTGAAGAACGCTTAGGCCGAGGCGCTGTTCCTGACATGAGTTTAACTGAAAATACACTACTGACTCACAGTGAAGGCTTTATAAAAAACGGGCTAGTCGAGTGGCAAAGCATTAAGACCTACACCACCGCACTCATTGCTAAATATAAGATCAAATGTCACGGTGAATTTTCAGAAGCCAAAAGCTTAAGTGGTGGCAACTTACAAAAATTCATCATGGGACGCGAAATCGGCCAAAATCCCAAAGTCCTTATTTGTGCACACCCAACATGGGGCGTCGATGTTGGTGCAGCTCTCGCCATCCATCAGGCGCTATTAGAACTTCGTGATCAAGGCGCAGCCATTCTGCTTGTTTCCGAAGACATAGACGAACTGTTCCTTTTAGCAGATCGAATGTCTGCTGTTTGCGATGGTCATTTGTCTCCCGTGGTAAAAACACAAGACACCAACATAGACCAGATAGGCCAATGGATGGCCGGCACTTTTATCAACAGTAAAACGGCTCAAACATCAGAGGCCAAGGTATGATCCGCATTCAAGCTCGCACCGAGCCAAGTTCTTTGATGAAAGTTGTCTCCCCACTACTTGCCATCGCATTAACCTTAATTTTTGGCTGCATTTTATTCTCAGCCATTGGTAAGTCGCCTTCTCAAGCCTTACATGTACTCTTAATTGCACCTTTGGCAGACAGTTACAATATTGGTGAGATGTTCGTGAAAATGGCACCACTACTACTTTGTGCCGTTGGCTTATCACTATGCTACCGAGCTAATATGTGGAACATCGGCGCAGAAGGACAATTACTCGCTGGTGCGTTAGGCGGTTCTGCTATGGCGCTTTACTTTATCGATTCTGAATCTTCTTTTGCACTTCCTATCACTCTATTGGCTGGCATTGCATCCGGCATGATTTGGGCCGCGATTCCGACTTTCTTAAAGTTGCGTTATAACTCGAACCTTATTTTAACCACCATTATGTTCAACTACATCGCCCTATACCTTCTTATTTGGGCCGTTCATGGACCACTAAGAGACCCTGAAGGCTTTGGTTTCCCAGAATCCGCCTTATTTTCTGACGCCACCTTACTGCCCACACTGTTTGAAAGCAGCCGAACACACCTCGGTATCGTTTTTGCTGTTTTATCCGGTGTTGTCGGTTGGTTTATTTTAAGTAAAACCCATCTGGGTTTTCAAATACGCGTTTTTGGTGCAGACGAAGCGGCCACTCGCTACGCAGGATTTAGTAGCAAAAAAATAAGTTGGTTTGTCATGTTATTTGCTGGTGCTTTAGCAGGACTCGCCGGTGTCAGCGAAACTACTGGGCCGATCGGACAATTAGTACCTAATGTATCTCCTGGCTATGGCTACTCAGCCATCATTGTCGCCTATCTAGGAAGATTGCATCCTATCGGCGCCATTCTCGCAGCCGCTTTCATGGCGGTACTTTATATGGGCGGCGATCTAGCACAAATAGAAATGGGCATTCCCGTTGCCGTCGTCAGTATGTTTCAAGGCGTTTTATTATTCTTTCTCTTGGCATGTGATTTTTTCATCAACAATCGTCTCGCCTTTTCTAACCAAGCGACAAACTAGGAGCACACTTTGGACTCAGATCTAATCGTACAAATCTTGTTTGCCGCCATCAAAACCGGCACACCTCTTCTCTTTATTGCATTAGGTGAGGTTATTTGTGAAAAATCTGGCGCACTCAACCTCGGCCAAGAAGGCATGATGTTAATGGGCGCTGTTGTTGGTTTTTTAGCCGCCTACGGAACAGGAAGCGCTGGATTAGGCGTTCTCGCCGCCATGCTAATGGGCTGCCTTATGAGCCTTATTTTTGCCGTACTCGTACTTCACCTAGGGGCAAATCAAGTGGCTACAGGCCTTGCCTTAACTATTTTTGGTACCGGATTGAGCGCGTTTATAGGTTCTGGTGTCGTTGGTCAAACGGTTCAAGGATTCCAACCTATCGCTGTTCCATTTTTATCTGACATTCCATTCTTGGGTCGCATATTGTTTAGCCATGACATCTTGGTGTATTTATCATTTGTCATGACTTTTGCGCTCATTTTTGTTGTGAATAAAACTCGTATCGGCCTCGTTCTCAAAGCTGTCGGCGAAAACCCTCACGCTGCCAACGCCATCGGTATAAAGGTGCTAAGAGTACGCTATTTAGCCGTCATGTTTGGCGGCGTTATGGCGGGGATATCAGGCGCCTATATGTCTCTTGTTTACACCCCCATGTGGGTTGAAAATATGACCGCCGGCCGCGGTTGGATTGCCCTAGCCCTAGTTGTTTTTGCGTCGTGGCGCGTAGGACGAATCATGCTGGGTGCCTATTTATTCGGATTGGCCAGTATTATGCATTTGGTACTGCAAGGGTTAGGCTGGTCGATTTCGCCAAACCTACTCGCCATGATGCCTTATGTAGCAACCGTTATTGTTATGGTCATCATCAGCGCAGATCAGTTTAAAGAAAAACTGCTCGCCCCTCGGTCTTTAGGCAAACCCTTTGACCCGAGAAACATGGCTTAGAATTTAGATTTAAACCCTAATTTTTCAACATTACATAAAAAAATGCCTTCGGGCACAAAAGGAGCTAAAAATGAAATTTAAAAGTTTACTGGTAAGCCTAGGACTTTTGGCTGGAGCAAGCTTTGCTCAAGCAGAAGACCCGTTAAAAATTGGCTTTGTCTATGTTGGGCCTGTTGGTGATTTAGGCTGGAGTTACGAACACGATATGGGGCGTAAAGGCCTGGAAGAACATTTCGGCGATAAGGTGAAAACTACTTTCGTTGAAAACGTACCAGAAGGCGCAGACGCTGAGCGAGTTATCACTCAATTGGCAAAAGCAGGAAATGATCTTATTTTCACCACGTCTTTCGGCTTTATGAACCCAACCGTAAAAGTAGCAAAACGCTTCCCTAACGTAACATTCGAACACGCTACTGGCTATAAACTGTCTAAAAACTTAGGCACTTACACACTTCGCACTTATGAAGGTCGTTATGTTTCAGGCGTAACGGCAGGCATGATGACAAAAACCAACACCATTGGTTACATTGGCTCATTCCCAATTCCTGAAGTTATTCGTGACATTAACGCCGTTTACATGGGCGCAAAAAGTGTTAACCCTGATGTGAAGATTAAAATTGTTTGGGCGAACACTTGGTACGATCCAGGCAAAGAAACCGATGCAGCCAATGCACTAATGGACCAAGGTGTTGATGTGATGCTACAGCATACAGACAGTCCAGCTCCGCTTATTGCCGCTGAAAAACGTGGTTTACGCGCTATTGGTCAAGCCTCTGATCAGAGTAAATTTGCGCCAAATGCTCACATTTTTTCTGTTCGCGATAACTGGACACCTTATTACGTCAAAACCACACAAGCAGTTATGGACGGGAAATGGAAGTCACAAGATTTCTGGGGTGGTTTTCAGGATGATATGTTAACACTGGCGTCTATTAACCCGAACCTTCCTAAAGATGTTCGCGCTAAAATTGATGCGACCTACGCCATGATCAAATCCGGCGAATTCAAACCATTCACTGGCCCAATCAAAGACAACAAAGGCAACATCGCCGTTCCTGCTAACCATTCGTTAACAGACGTAGAGCTTGCTAAAGTAAATTGGTACGTAGAAGGCATTACCGACGAAATTCCTCGCTAATCCTTATATACAGCCAGCGCCGCTGGCTGTATATTCCCCCGTTTTCGAATCGTGATATCAACCTACGAACACCCTTTCTTTTCATCTTAGTGTTTATTGCTATATTTAAGAATTAAACACAGCATTAATACAGCCAAATAAAGGTAATACTATGGACACAACTGACACACTGATCGAACTTTCAAAGACAATGCCGAAGACCGAACTTCACTTACACATTGAAGGCACCTTTGAGCCCGAACAGATGTTTGCCATAGCACAACGCAACCAAGTTAAATTGAAATACGACACAGTAGACGCTCTCAAAGCAGCCTATCAATTTACCAACCTACAAGATTTCCTAGACCTATACTATCAAGGTATGTCCGTACTGCTTCATGAAGCCGACTTTTACGACCTAACCATGGCGTATTTGGAAAAAGTGCACAGCGAAAACGTCGTTCATGTGGAGATTTTTTTCGACCCACAAGGCCACCTGTCTCGCGACGTACCATTCGATGTACAAATAAAAGGCATTTATAACGCGCTGCAAGACGCCCAACTAAAATGGGGTATGACCTCTAAACTTATTATGTCTTTTCTGCGCCATCTGAGTGAAGAAAGTGCCTTTGAAACACTTGAACACGCAAAACCCTTCCTTAACTGGATTGATGGTGTTGGCCTAGACAGCTCGGAACTTGGTCATCCGCCAGAAAAATTCTTACGTGTTTTCGAAGCCTGTAAAAACCTCAGCTTAAAAGTAACCGCTCACGCGGGAGAAGAAGGACCGCCAGATTACGTCTGGCAAGCCATAAATCAAATCGGCGTGGACAGAATAGATCACGGCAATAGAGCACTGGAAGACGTTAAGCTCATCGAAGAAATAAAAAAACGAGACCTAACACTAACCGTTTGCCCACTTTCTAATCTAAAGCTTTGTGTCGTTAATGACATGAAAGATCATCCAATAAAACACATGCTGAAGCTCGGCCTACACGCAACAGTCAATTCCGATGATCCAGCGTATTTTGGCGGCTATATGAATGACAACTATGCATCTTTAATCCGCCGTACCGGCATCAACAAAGAAGAATTGCTGCAACTGGCCAAAAATGGCATCACTGGCAGCTGGATGAAAAACACCACAAAAGAAAAACACTTAAAACAGCTGCACGCCCTCTTCAAATAAGTCATTTCGACTTACATTTGGTCGCCTTACGGAAACGCCTTAAAAAGAATGATCGGCAATCATTCTTTTTAATCTCTCAATTTTATTATGGTAAGATTCGCTTTTTTAAACTACCGAGCCCTATCCATGTCAAATACACTCGCCATTGATGATACCTTTTACCGTCTAACAAGCAGCGAACGCTACGATCAGGTTCTACAACTGATCAAAAAGTCGCAATCCATCTGGGCGCTTGCCGATGCAGAGGGATGCTTAATCATCGATCTTGGTACCGATAAAGTATTACCCATTTGGCCAACAGAAGCGCTCGCATCTGGTTGGGGTGAAAAAGATCACGAAGGATTCAAAGGTCTAGAAATAAGCGCGGCTGACTGGTCAGAAAAATGGCTGCCAGGCATGCAAAACGACAAATTCTCTGTGGGTGTTGCTCCAAACCTTGCCGGTGAGTGCATCGTTTCTTCTGCTGAAGAACATGCGGCCGACCTACAAAAATAGTGTCTTTTCTTGTAAAAAAGAACCGGACGCATTATGCATTTCCAATTAAAACGGCCTAACACGCCAAGTAAACGCACACAATTTTCTGTGTGCGTTTACTTGCTTGCCGTTTTTCTTATTTATTTCGCCCCTCTCTACTCGCAAGTAGCCAAGACCCTCTCGCCCAAGCCAACGATCATAAAAAACATGGCTATGAAAGTCATGTCGACGGAGAACATGTCGACGGCGGGACACGACCACTCTCAAATGATGTCTCAAAAAGCAAGCAACAGCTCAGCTCATGACGGCCATCATGGACACCACGCAGAGGGAGAAAGCACCAACGTCTTAGAAGCCTGTGGCTATTGCTCACTTCTCTTTCATTTGAACTGGATCGATGCCAAAACCTTCGAACTGATTCCGCTCACACAAAGTCGCTATCCCACGATAGTCACGATGACCATTTCGCACACATACTCTGTGCCTTTCACTTCGATCCAGCCCAGAGCGCCGCCCGCCATAACAATCTAACCCACCAAACACCACACGACGTTAATTATTCTGTTTGAAACACAGAATGATTACCTACCCGTGCGTTTTTATCACTTTAGAAAAGTGAGCTTAAGCTCAGAGGCGTTGTTATGCCCTTTTCTGATACGAGAATATTTATCATGCCGACAAGCACACAAAATAAGGGCTCAGAGCCTTCAAATGCCATGCTATTACTGATTACGCGACTGCATTTTTATATCGGTTTTTTTATCGGGCCGTTTATTTTTATTGCCGCTTTAACAGGAACACTTTATGTCCTTTCTCCTCAACTTGAGGATGCCATCTATAAAGAAGCACTGACAACACAAACCGTTGGAGAGAGTAAAACACTTGCGGAGCAAATTACCGCTGCAAGATCGCATCTTAGCAGCGACTTAACCTTATTTGCGGTTCGCCCTGCTCCAGAACAAGGTGACACGACACGAGTTATGTTTCTAGACCCTACCGCCAACCTAACTGGCGCAAGAGCATTGTTTATTGACCCTGTCACATTGGATTTAAAAGGTAATCTACCTGTATACGGAACCAGCGGCGTATTACCACTGAGAACCACCATAGATTTCCTTCATCGCCAACTACTTCTAGGGGAAGTAGGTCGCTATTACAGCGAATTGGCGGCGTCTTGGCTTTGGATCTCGGCATTGGGTGGGTTATTTCTGTGGTACAAGGGCGGGAAAAAAAATCAGCTTGAATTCGCATCGAAAACAGTACATTTGCGCAAACGCAGACGCCACTATCAATTAGGCCTGTGTATCTTCATTGGTTTAACATTTGTCTCAGTCACTGGCCTCACCTGGTCAAAATGGGCTGGCGGTAACATTGGCGCATTACGCGAAAATATTGGCTGGGTTACCCCTTCTGTCTCTTTAGATTTAGCCGCAAGCAATGTAGTTGTCACATCAGATGAGCACGCTGATCACATTCATCATCGCGATGCAGAGCCAAATGTCGACACTCCTGACATTCGTACAAATCCAGATTTATTATTTGATGGTGTGTTAACAGCGGCGCGTAATGCTGGCATCGATGCCAACAAGCTTGAAATAAAACCCGCTAAAGGCGAAGGCAAAGCCTGGTTCGTACGTGAAATAGACCGCTCTTGGCCGACTCAAGTAGACAGTGTTGCTGTTGATGCAGCCACCATGACCGTCACGAGCCGCGCTGATTTTGCCAATTTCCCGCTGGTCGCTAAATTTATTCGTTGGGGAATTGATGCTCACATGGGTATTTTGTTTGGCGTCATCAACCAAGTTATACTGACGGTATTCGGCTTGTCTTTGTGCTTAATGATTATATGGGGCTATAAAATGTGGTGGATTCGTCGCCCATCGGCTGGATCAACGTCTAAGCCTTTGCTTCAAGCATGGGCGAAGCTTTCGGCCATTCAAAAAATACTGACCCTTCTCGTCACTCTATTTTTGGGCGTCAGCTTACCGGTTATGGGCGTCAGCCTACTGACTTTCCTGTTGATTGATATTTGGCGCTGGAAACGTCAATAAAAGAAAGAATCAATCGTTCACCGAGCTTTTTTATAGCGCTCGGTGAACCTTTTATTTAACGCACCGCCTTTCAAAAGCTCTTTTCTTTAGGGTTTCTTCTGGCCTCTCGCCTTGTTATCAGTAAAATACACACCTTATTAAATTGCCGCCAGAAAACGATCTTTATGGACTCACAAGCACTCGCCGCCCTTTCAGAACAGGTGTTACTCAAACTTAAATCGTCACCACAAGACACCCAACGACTTTTTCATGGACGAGGCCGCTGCTTTCCAGGACTTGAACACATCACGGTAGATTGGCTTGAAGGTCAAGTATTGGTTTCCCTTTTCAAGGAGCCTACGTCTGATTCATTAGATAAATTAAATAATGAATTTATCAATTGGACGAATAAAAAAGAATGGTCAGCCAGCAAAGTGCAATCACTCCTGCTTCAGCATCGAAGTCGAGAGAGAAGCCCTACAGAATGCTTATGGGGCAATTATCAAGAACACCAAGTCGTTAACGAAGAAGGGTTACTTTTTCAACTCGATTTAGGAAAGAACCAAAATTCCGGTCTTTTTTTAGACATGCGATACGGGCGGCGCTGGGTAAGAGAGAACAGCCAAGACAAACGAGTCCTCAATTTATTCGCATATACTTGCGGCTTTTCTATTGCCGCTATCGCTGGCGGCGCCGATTTCGTTGTTAATTTAGACATGGCAAAAGCCGTTCTTAGTCGAGGAAGAGAAAACCACCGACTCAATCAGCACGATTTAAACAACGTTAAATTTTTTGCTCATGATATTTTCAAGTCATGGGGAAAAATTAAAAAATACGGCGAATATGATTTAATTATCATCGACCCACCCACCTTTCAGCGCGGCAGTTTTGCACTAACAAAAGACTATCAGAAAATATTACGCCGATTACCAGAGCTGCTCACAGAAAATGGTCAAGTGCTTGCCTGTGTAAACGACCCGACCATTCCTGCGCAGTTTCTCATTGATGGCATGCGTGAAGAAGCCCCCAGCTTGGAATACCAGTATCGACTTGATAATCCGCCAGAGTTTCTCGACATTGATATCGAAAGCGGCTTAAAAGCACTTATTTTCCAAAAGAAAAAATCATAACGAACACTAACAAAACAAAGGAAAGCACAATGTCTAAAACAACCGTGACATTTGAATACGAAAAAGAAACTAAAAACAGCGTGCGCTATCAAGAAATCCCAGAAGAAGGGAAAGCGCCTATCATGGGAACGCTCTATGTTCAAAAATGGTTTGCTGGCAGCTCTAAAACGCTAGAAATTACCATCGAGAAAAAAGACTAAAATTCACTAAATAAAACGGTAATCGTTTTTTATTACCGTTTTATTATTACTAAACCACTGAAACGTCAAATTTTCAGTAGAGGTCGCTTAATAGGCAATACACTTCCCACTATTGTACCGACCGAAATACAAACCAGAGCGATAATAAGCCCAACAGTAATTTGCTCTCCAAATAATGGAACTGCGAACATACTCGCAAGTAACGGCACTATCATCATGTCTGGTAAAGACAGTGAAGCCAATGCGCCGGCCCGTGAGATCAGAATAAAACCAGTCCACACCAAGATCGCAATTAAAGCCAAGACGTAGCCCTTAATCATAACCTTAGCGCCCAATGATGACTGCTCTTCCATATTTTTGCATCTCTGCGGTTAGAAAAGAAAAGCAGTATAACTGCCCTCATCACTTGGAAATAGTCAAAAAATAAGACATTAGGATGGTATCGTTAAAGAGTCCCATCCCTTTGATAGCATACCCAATTACTCTAGGTAGACCTTCCAGACCTTACAATTTCACCCGATTATTGATCGAACCCAATCCCTCGACCTCACAGCGAACAATATCACCAGCGACCAAAAATGTTGGAGGTGTCATTGCAACACCGACACCTTCTGGAGTGCCTGTCGCAATTAAATCACCAGGCTCAAGTGTAAAAGCCGTGGATAAGTATTCAATTTGATCCTTTATTTTATGAACCATATTTGCCGTATTATTGGACTGCCTTAACTCATCATTGACGAAACAACGAATATCAAGGTTTTGAGGATCAGGAACTTCATCAGCTGTTACAATCCAAGGCCCTATCGGTCCATGAGTGTCAAAGGATTTACCCATCGTGAAAGTAGCAGTATGAAATTGCCAATCACGAGCAGAGACATCATTTGCAACAAAATAACCAAAAATATGAGCATAAGCATCACAGGCCTTCACATTTTTGGTGGTTTTACCAATAATTAAACCCAACTCGGACTCATAATCTAACTTTTGCGTTACACCCGGATCGATTTCATCGAACGGACCGGCAAGACAAGTCGTTTGCTTATTGAACCAAACCTGATGTTCGGGAATAGCCACACCCAAGGCTTTTGACTCTTCTTGATGCTTCGCATAATTCATCCCGATCGCCAAATACTTGCCGGCACCGGTAACAGGACATAAGAGCTCAACGTTATTAAGGTCATAAGTCGGCTGGCTTTTAGCAAGCGCAACTCGAATTTCTTCTAACGCTTCGTCTCCGCCTTTAATAACATCACTGATGTTTTCAAAGCCCAAACCCATGGCGCCAAAGTCAAAGACAGACTGGTCCTGAATCACACCGCATCCAATGTTGTTATTTGTTTTATATCTTGCAAGCTTCATTTATATCTCCACGTTCACTAATCTAATGTATTCAGGCTTCATAATTTGATACAAAATCTTCTGGAGGCTCTGGCCCCCAAGTATGTAATGAATCTTCTAAGGGCCAATCACTGGGCTGCCAAGTGCTCGAATCCGTTATGTAATCGATATCCGCATAATATTCAGCGTAACTTCCCCAAGGATCTCGAACATAATGGAAAAAGTTTGAGCCTATGGCATGACGTCCAAACCCCCAACCATCAATATGTCCTTTCTCTTTCATTCGAGAACCACCTATTCCTACTTCGTCAGGCGTTGAGAGCATGAAACTAACATGATGCAAGCCAATACCTTTTGATTGAGCAAAAGCCAGAACATGATGATCACTCCCTCCTTTACAATGAGTAAAAGCAACAACATCACCCGAACGATCGGATAAATGCATTCCCAAAACATCTTCAACAAAGCGAATAGATCCCTCAACATCTGGGCTAAATAACAAACAGTGCCCCAGTTTTCTAGGGCGTACATCAGGGATCGTAGACTTAGGCGGCAACGCGCCTTTATTCAAACGCAGGTACTGGCCTGCAGAATTAATAAAAAACGGCGATTCTGGTGCGATTGGAGAGTGCTTTTCCATCACTGAAATTTTATAAACATGGCCTTGTGGAGATTGCAAACTCAAATACTCTTTACCTGACTCTAACGTGTCTACCTTATGCTCCTCAGCCCTCTTTTTGACCTCTGCTAAACCTTCTGGTGACGTCCCCATACTCACATAAGACAGCTGTTTTTTTTCACTGCCTAGGAATAACTTAAGGGAAGGTCGACTTTGATGATCACAGTAAAAACTTAATACGTCATCATGACGCTCAACAGACAAGCCAAAATGAGTATAAAAATCTTTCGCTTTCTCCAAATCAGAAAATGGGATTTCAAATGCAACATAATTTAAAAAAAATACGGACATGGTTTTCTCCTATATTATTTTATTTTTCAGCCATAAAAAAAGACATACTTCCTAGTGATATTTGTGGAATGTAGGTCACAAACACCAAAACAATTAAGAAAATAATAAAAAAAGGAAAAACACCTATAAACAAATCTTTTATTTTCATGGATAGTACCGATTGGGCAACATAAATATTAATACCAAAAGGTGGGGTAAAAAGACCGATCGCCAAATTCAAGGTCATAATGATGCCAAAGTGAACCTTATCAATACCTAAGCTATCCACAATAGGAATTAGAATTGGTGTAAGCAACAAGATTGCCGCCATAGGGTCTAACACACAGCCCCATACCAATAAAAACAAATTAACAATCAGTAAAAAAGACCAAACCTCCAAGCCGAGTGAATTAATATATTCAACAAATTCTTGTGGTATTTGGTTGACAGTAAGTATCCAGGAATACAAACCAGCGGCCGCAACAATCATTAATATTTGTGATGAAAAAACCACCGTATTTCTAGCACAGTCAAAAATATCCTTCCAACTTAGCTCCCTAAATATTATTTTCGTTACAAAAAAAGCATATACAGATGCAATAGCCGCCGCTTCGGTTGGTGACGTAATACCGCCATAAATACCACCGAGCACAATACAAGGAGCACCCAATGCAAATACAGCTCTTTGAAATGTTTGCCATAGGCGACCAAAAGAAAATTTAAACTGGCTAACTATTCCCTTCTTTTTAGCCACTACTATCACATATAGAGACAGCACTATGGCTAACAACAAACCGGGGAATACACCAGCAGCGTACAATCGTGGAATGGAGGTTTCAGAAGCAGCGCCATATATGATCATCGGAACAGAGGGAGGGATAATAATTCCGATTGCACTCACTGAGGCAATCATGCCGCCGGACATTTTTTCTGAATACCCGCCCTTTCTAAGCGCTGGTAACATAACCTTTCCCACAGAGACAACAGACGCCGCACTAGAACCTGAAATAGCACCATATAAGGTTGCGGTACCTACCGTTGTCACCCCTAAAGCACCCGGTAAGCGACCAAAAATAGATTTAACAAAATCAACCAACCTAGCCGATATAGTGCCGCGTGACATCAATTCACCAGCAAAGATGAAAAATGGCACAGCCAAAAGACCTGTTGATGAAATGGATCCAAGTAAGTTTTGATGAACCGCACTCAATGGTATATTCATAAAAAAAACAATAGTCAGAAGCGATGAAGACAATAAAACAAAAAATATAGGTAGACCAAAAACAAGCAATAAAGCCGGAAGAACAACTAATGATAGAATCATATTACTCTCGAATGGTTTTTATTATATGAATAAAATAGATGGCTGAAATAAAAATAAATGACCCTGTCAAATTCGAATGTAAAATCCACATTGGAATCCCTGATGCATCACTCATCATGCCAAACCTAGCTACTTTAAGCGTATACTCCATAGATAAACTTGCACACCACGCGCTACAGATAAAAATAATAAAATTATTAAAAATTAACACTATTTTTTTTAAAAATTTATTTTCAATGAGCCCTAAAAAAATATCCATTTTTATATGTGAATTATTTTTAGAGCTGATAATTGCACCCATCCATATAACGGATATCATAATATAAACAGATATTTCATCAGCCCAGAGTATAGTTTCATTTAAGAAATATCTAAATAAAACATTAACAAAGCTGATCAACACCATCATAATTAAAAGAATGGCAACAAGAGAGTGAAAGCATCGAAAAGCTTTGTTAATCATAAATCACCTAAAGCGTTTTTATTATTAATTAGAAAATTTAAAAATATTATAATCTCTTTTCCACTGATCATTTTTAAATATGATATTTTCAGTGACAGATTTAGTGGTGTCTTTATACGTGTTTTTATCTTCTTCTGTAAAACTACTGAACTCTCCACCTTGCTCTACCCATAATTTTTCTAAATGAGTTGAAGCAGGAGTATTTTCCAGTCTTTCACGATAAGGTCCTTTCGCAATTTCAGCTTGCTCTCTCACAATGGACTCTAACTCAGGCCCGAGCATGCGCATAAAGTCACGGCTAACGACACCACTAATCACGGTAAAACCACCCGGAATATACGTCGCGTACTTGGCTACATCAGAGAAGTTGAACCCTGTTGCAACAGCCATGTTAATTAATGCACCGTCAATGGTACCGGTCTGCAAACCTGGCAAAGATTCAAACAAAGGCATAATGGCTGGTGAAACACCTAACGCTTTAAGAGGGTCATTCACTAATGCCGTTGCGCCACCTGTACGTATTTTCATACCTTTCAAGTCTGCTATTGTTGTAATCGGCTTTTTACTAATCAATACCGCTTGACCACTTGTAAAAACGACTAAAGGCTCGACACCAACATCCTCACCGTAATGAGAAAGCATCTCTCTAACATCTTTTCTGGCAAAGGTATCCAACGCATCCAGTTCAGAAGAAAAAAGCCCATTCGCATCTAAAACCTGAAACCTAGGCTCGAGCTTCGTAAAAAAACCGACAGCAGGAAGTGTCATTTCAATCGTCCCCATAGCCACACCCTCAACCGTTGAAGGGATTGGGCCTAATTGGCTGGCAGGGTAAAGCTGAACATCAATACGTCCATTAGAGGCAGACTCCACTCCAGATTCAAACGCCTCTAGCCAAGCAGAAATGGGGTCTATATGCGTCATTGGAGCAGGGGAAGAAATTTTCATTATATAATCAGCAGCCAACAGGTCGGCGCTGCCAATACAAAGCAGGGAAGATGTAATTAAATGAGATACGACTTTACGCATTGTTTTTATTCTCCGTATGTTTAAGTCTCGATGTGCCATATAGTATTAAGAATACTAAGCAATCATTTTAGCGATATGTGGTATAAGAAATAGATGTCTAATTGATCTACTTGATGTGAATTTGCTATCAAAAAACTCAAAAAAAACCCTATTCTTTAACCGAATAGGGTAGCTTCAAGAGCACTAGCGGGAATTAGTTCGAAGCATTAAATGTCAGACGGTATTACCACCCAACAGACGAATCATCCACCAAGCAACTGCTTAAAAATAACATCATGGTTTGATGGCAAATCATCCCCACGCCAAGCAACAACTTGATCTGGGCGAATCAACATATATTTTCTCTCATAAAGATCATTTAACAGTGGCTCATCTTCTATGACCAAAAGCGTTAGATCCATTCCGTTTTTTTCTGCAAATGCCATAATCTCATTTGGAACGGTTAAATTTGTGTCTAATGACAGCAATGTCCAATTAAACCCAAAACAGTCATAAAGAGACTCTCCATCCTTCAACCATAAGTGTGGTGCTCGACCACCCGGTTTGGCGGTTGGCACATACACAGATGGCGCATCAGGTGGAGACATGCCGGGCTCTTTATGAATGATGCGAGAGGCATCATATCTGGCCCCTAGTGTGAAACCAGGAATAGTGAACTCTTTTTCAGCATGCTGCTGTATGTAAGCGCCGGCTCTTTTACGTGCAAAATCCCCTGCCTCGTCGTCTTTTTCAATGGCGCTAGGCGCCTGATATAACCCTATAGAATCAGCAAATCTCAATGCAAACTCGGTATTACGGTGAGCAATTGGCTTACGCTCCTGCTCATAACTTTCGAGCAGTTCTTTGGGTGCATTATTTTTAATAACAGCTGCCAATTTCCAGCCAATGTTGACTGCATCCTCCACTGCCGTGTTGTAGCCCATACCGCCGGTAGGAGTAAACAAATGAACTGCATCGCCACCCAATAAAACACGCTTATCTTGGAAACGTTCAGCCACTAATGCACGACCAGCCATCCAACTCGCTCTACCAATAATTTCATGGTCAATCTTTTGCCCTATAGCCTGACAAAATAATTCGCTTGCTCGCTCATCCGTTATGTCTTCAAGCTTTTCTTCTGGCTTAAGTTGTGTTTGTAAAGCAAACATTCCTTTACCGTCCACGGTGGCTAAAAGCGCTCGACGCTGACGGTTCACTGCCCAATACATCCAAGCGGGTTTAATACCCAAATCATAAAATGCTGGGGCGCTTATATAAATAGACAACATTTGCCCACCCATAAAATCACGACTGGTAAGGTCTCCTCCTGTATATTCAATACCTAGAGTACGGCGAACCACACTATTTCCACCATCAGCACCAAACATATACAGCGCATGGACTTCCTTACACTCTCCTGTCTGCAGGTCTTTGATGGTTGCATTGACACCGTCATCTGTTTGCGAAAAAGTGACTAATTCATGTAGAAAATCAATACGGATGGAATCCAATTCTCTCGCTTTTCTAAGAAGTGTCTGCTCAACCAAACTTTGGGGTATTCTGTGAGGTAATTCTGCGGCATTCCAGACATGCGCTAATTCTTTAACACGCTGATGCGCTTGAGAGGAAGATGGCATTTCAAACCGGGCCAATTCATGGCTATTGTATCGAGTGAAATAAGCGACATCCGTTGGATGATCCGCAGGCATCCCCATCGCTCTTATTTCATGTGCAAATCCAAGTCTACGATAATGCTCCATTGTACGAGCTTGTGTTGCATTTGCTTGCGGCGCCATCGCAACCGTCGATTCTCGATCCACAACATAAGCCGAAACACCTCTACGGCCTAACTCATTGGCGAGTATTAAACCACATGGGCCAGCTCCAACAATTAACACTTCAGTTTCAATAGGCATGTTTTTTTATTCTCACTTAAAGAAGTTTGAATAAAAATCATGCCTAATTAACCGTACTAAAAAAAGATCTGAAAGTTACTTGATCGATACGATTTTTACATCACTGGTGAAAATTCGATACTTTTATAGACACCTCTTCACTCTCAAGTTTCATGAGATGGAGTAAATACTCTCCAGCAGGTGTTAAACCTAGGCCCGCACGACGGATAACATGAATAGGAGGTGCGGCAAAACGTTCATTTACTCTAATATGAGACAATAAATGCTGAGTTAAATCAGATTGGCACCACTGAATAGGCATCATGGCAAGTGAATCTGTCGTGGATAACACGGTCAGTATGGACAATGCAGACTGACACTGAAAAGACAAAATAGGCTTTGGCAAATTATTTGACGTGAATACGTACTCTAGTTCATCCATTGCATCGTAAGTAATCGACGTCGTTAGCCAGTGGGCATCGACTAAATCGGAAATAGATTTTGCATTTTCTAACGGGTGACCTTTTCTGCAAAGAATAACCCGTTCGTTATCAAACAGTTTTTCAGAAATCAGCTCCTGATCTTTATAATTTTGAGGAAAAGGGCCAATATAAAAATCAATACCACCCGTCTTTAGGTCATTCTCAAGAGTGGGTAAAAAACCTTCTATAAGCTTAACTTTCACTTTCGGATAACGCTTTTTAAAATGGTCGAGTGTATTCACCATGATGGCCAAGTGCCCTACGATTGACATACCAATCGTAATACTTCCTTCTTCATGACCTGAAAACTGAGTCATGCCTTCTTTCGCTTTACGTATCTCATTTAGAATCAATGTTGCACGTGACAAAAGATCTTTACCAGCCGACGTTAATGTCACACCACGCCCTTCACGGATAAAAAGCTTAACCCCCAAAGAATACTCTAATTCCTGAATACTCCGTGTCATTGCAGGCTGCGCTAAATTCATAACTCGAGCTGCGCCGCGAATACTGCCTTGTTCTGCAACCGCTACAAAATCTCGAAGCTGATTAAATTTCATTATTCTCTCTCCTGTTATTATTTTTAGAGTGAACAAAATGCCCTGTTTTATTCAACACTATGTTGCTCTCGATACAACAACACTCTGCTTACCTGTATCTCATGTTACGGGGACAAGTGATATCAAAAAAGATAAATTCAACCATTATTGATCAATTTTTATTCGAAAAATCTTTTTTTAATCAGAATAGGACTTTCCACCATTGCCGAAAATGATAAAAGAAATGCCGGAAATGAGAGTTTTTGTTCCTCAACACAGTGCTATCGTTTTGCTGCTTTTGTACAAAAGCACTTCAATGTAACACCAGTACATTTCATCACTGAGGAGTAAATATGAAAAATAAGTCTAATAATACTGACTTTGATGTGATCCAAATTGGGTACGGTCCAGTAAGTAAATTATCTGCTCTCTTGCTCGCCAGACAAGGCTGGAAAGTCGGCGTTTTTGAACGATGGGGAGAAGTCTATCCACTACCTCGTGCTGTTTGTATCGATCATGAAATTTTCAGAATGATGCACGCAGCAGGATTAGGCCCAATTGTCGACAAGTCTGTTCAACCCGCTCCTGCCTACCGTTGGTATAACGCTGACTGGAAAGAATTACTAATGCTTGACTGGCCAGCTGGCTCTGTTTCTGGCAGCAGTGAAGTTAATTTTGTCCACCAACCATCGCTAGAAAAAGAACTCGATGCAGAAGTCAAACGACGCAACAACATATTCTTACATTTTGATAATGAATGCATAAATGTTGCCCAAAATGACGATACCGTATCGGTTGGCATTAAAGACCTAAAATCTGGAGATATCAAAAACTACACCGCTAAATACCTAATCGGCATTGATGGGGCGAATAGTTTTATACGAGAGTCTCAAGGCATTACTCAATCAGATTTAGGCTTTGAAGCCGACTGGCTGGTCGTTGACTTTATGCTTAATAATGGATTGACGGCATCTGATCTCGGTCTGGTTGAGTGCGGCCAGTATTGCAACCCTGAACGTCCTACAACCATTGTTCCAGGCGGTAAAGTAGACGGTAAAGAATACCGCCGCTGGGAATTCATGCGCCTTCCACATGAATCGAAAGAGGACATGGTTTGTGAAGAAAAAGTACAGGAACTGCTTGGCGACTGGATCAAGCCTGAACAAGGTGAGCTCATCAGACACGCTCTTTATACGTTTCGATCTCTCATCACCAACAAGTGGCGCAACAAGCGTGTTTTGCTTGCAGGCGATGCGGCACATTTAATGCCACCTTTTATGGGTCAAGGCATGTGCGCTGGCCTTAGAGATGTGTGGAATCTCAGCTGGAAACTTGACCGCGTTCTAAAAGGGGAAGCAAGTGACCGCCTATTAGACAGCTATGAAATCGAACGAAAGCCTCACGCGACAGAAGTCATAAAATTGTCCATGTTTCTAGGCTCCATCATTTGTATCCCAGACAAAGAAGAAGCGAGCAAGAGAGACCAGCATTTTCTTTCGAAAGATGCACCACAAATGGCACCGTTTCCTTGGATCAAAGAAGGCCTTATTGCAAAAGATGCACTGGGTGAACCAACGTCATGTGCGGGACGCTTATCCCCACACGGTACTGTTCGTTACCAGCGCAGAACGGGGAGGTTGGACCACTTTATCGATATGGACAACTTTCGCCTAATCGTAAACAAATCCCTAACAGTGGAAGATATCACCCCTTCTCATACCCAGGTTTTAAATAATCTTAACGTCCAAGTTATCAAATTTTCGGCAAAAGAATCCGCGAAAGACGACGAGTTTGCCGACACTCAAGGACAAATACTCAGCTTCATGCGAACCCACAAAATTAACGCCATGTTGGTCCGTCCTGATCACTATATATTTGGAGCCGCCTCCACCCTTGAAGAACTTGAACAGCTTGTTTTGAAACTGAAAAAAGAAACCCATTCATCAGGCATTCACTTGAACCTAACGGAACAGGATCAACATCATGTCTGAATTATTTGTTAAGCATGTGGCTCTCGATATTTCGACTGAAGATGAATCCAGTGCAATGTCGTTTTATGCTGATTTTGGTTTAAATATCAAAACACTGACGCCAAACCAAATAGAAGCCAACTGCTCAGGGATACCTTACCCAAGCATTATTCTTCGAACTGGTGCGGCATTTAAGCAGCTAAACCACATTCAAATGGGGGCCAGTGCGACGGCTTTTCAAAAAATAAAATGGCAGCTAACTCAGAATGACATAGCACTTTTAGCGCCGCCAAGTGGTTATGCGGAGGAAGGGCTTTGGCTTAAAGAACCAAATGGCATTCTATTTAACGTTCTGAAATGCGATGAACAATATGAGGTGAATCCCGTTCCGCCTTTTCTTATCAATACGCCTGGGCATGTTAATAGAGTAAACCTAGGTGCTCTGCCCCCCAAATCGACCTTGGCAGACGCATGCCCTCTTAAAATGGGCCACGTCTTATTATTCACCCCTGACGTTGAATCCTCACTGGCGTTTTTAGAAACGATCTTCGATATGAGGCTTTCCGATCGCTCTGGCTCTGGCATTGTCTTTACACATTGCCAAGGTGGTAGTGACCACCATGTTATTGCGTTTGCAAAGTCGTCTCATATTGGTTTTCACCACGCCAGTTTTCTCGTCGGTTCACCAGATGAAGTAGGACTTGGCGGAACCCGAATGATAGAAAAAGGCCACACAAAATCATGGGGATTTGGACGGCACGCAATTGGCTCAAACTTCTTCCATTACGTGGCCGATCCTTGGGGAAGTTATGCCGAGTATTACAGCGACATGGATTACATCATCAACAGCGACAGCTGGAAAGCTACAGATTGGCCACAAGAAGATGCATTACACACTTGGGGGCCTACACCACCAACTGACTTTGTACATAACTACGAAGCAGACCATATTATTAAGGATGCAAAAAAATGAAACTCGTGAGATTCCGTACAAATGAAACAATATCCTGTGGACTCGTTACACCAAAAGGTATCATCGATTTTCATCAGACAACGGTACCTTTTAAAGACTTACATGAATTAATAGAGGCTGGCACAGCTGGGTTAAACCTCGTTAAAACCCACTGTAATAATGTAGATCCCCACTATGCCATTGGCGATGTAGAGCTGCTTGCGCCTTTACCAAAACCCAGCAAATTTCTCGCTATTGGCATGAACTATAAAAAACACGAAGAAGAAGCAGACAAGTTGGGAGTGGAAAAGCGCCAACACCAAACTTGGTTTAATAAGCAAGTAAGCTGCATTAATGACCCGTACGGTGATATTGATCCTGGCGTCACAGAAAAACTGGACTATGAGGTAGAGCTTGGCCTTGTCATCGGAAAAAAATCAAAGCACCTAACGAAAGAGAATGTCGGCAGCGCCATTTTTGGCTACTTGATTATCAACGATGTTTCCGCCCGTGATTGGCAGTTTCATACGCCCACCTTCACGATGGGGAAATCCTTCGACACTCACGGCCCTATTGGACCTTGGATTGTCACCGCGGATGAAATTAAAAACCCAAACGATCTTGAGCTTAAATGCTATGTCAATGGTGCGTTACGTCAACACAATCGCACATCTGAAATGATCCACAGCATCAATGACCAATTAATCTACTTATCAGCGGCTTTTACCCTTGAGCCGGGAGACATTATCGCAACAGGAACACCAGAAGGCGTTGGCGTAGCCATGACACCACCAACCTATCTACAAGCAGGTGATGTTGTTAAGTGTGAAGTGGAAGGCATTGGTAGTATCGAAAATACCGTTGTAATTAAGCACTAATTATTAAAGTCAGAGTTGCTCATCGATAGAGAGGAAATCCCCTTTCCGAGTTTTATCCATATGGATACGGGGCGTTTTCAAGCGATTCGATGAGCATTTCTATCAAAGCTCAAAAAGATAAGGAGTGTATTTTTCTCAATTAAATATGTGTCTGAAATTTACAAATAATAAAAATCAATAATAAAAATAAAAGATGAGGATAGGTTACATGGACTCAAAAAACGACAATAAACACACACACACATCGACCAAAATTTGGGATGTTAGCTACGAATGGAAAGCGGTGACGCTTCTCTGTCTTGGGTTCGGACTGGTAGGCATAGATCGCTTTATGATTATGCCTCTCTTCCCAATGATGGCCAAAGACTTAAACTTAACATACGAGCATCTGGGTTGGATTACAGGCTCACTGGCAATTGCGTGGGGGATTTCCGCCATATTCATGGGGAACTTATCAGACAGACTCGGACATCGAAAAGTCATTATTCCAGCGGTCATCATTTTTTCACTTCTCGCAGGACTAAGCGGACTGGCGACCAGTGTTTTTATACTAATGATGATCCGTTCAGTCATGGGATTTGCTGAAGGTGCTTATACACCAAGCAGTATTGTTGCCACCATTGACGCCTCTAAGCCTGAACGCCAAGGGCGTAATGTCGGCATACAACAAGCAGCGCTCCCTTTATTTGGTTTAGGTATTGCCCCTATTCTCGTGACGCAACTACTAAAAGTTGTCGAGTGGCATTGGGTATTTGCTTTCGTATCCATTCCAGGTTTGATTGTTGCCGCACTGCTCTACCGCCACTTACGAGATACCCCTAAAAAAATAGCCCAGCAGCATACCGCCAACCCAGACCTTAGCAATCATAAATGGTCAGATGTCTTTGCTTATAGGAACATTCGTATCAACCTAATTACCATGCTGTGTTGGTTAACGACTTTAGTGGTCTTAAGTGCACTACTCCCAAGCTACCTAATCGATTATCTGAATCTAAATATTGAAGAAATGGGCTACGTTATGTCAGCGATAGGCTTCGGCGGCACGTTAGGCACAATTACCATGCCAGCATTGTCAGACTTTTTAGGACGTCGTACTGTTGCCATCATAGCGACACTTTGTGCCACAATATCCCTATATTTTTTCATGAATACTGGAGCAGATACACTCAGGCTCTTTCTGTATCTTGGCATAACCCTATTTTTCGTCTTCAGCCTGATTACACTTACTGTTGGCCCAATCAGTGTTGAAGCCGTACCGGCCAAACTCATGGCAACTGCGTCTGGCGTTGTTGTTGGGGTCGGTGAAATATTTGGTGGAGGAGTTGCGCCTATCATTGCAGGTACCATTGCGACTAACTTCGGTATTCAATATATTATGCACCTTGCAATGGGTGCCTTAATTCTCGGCTTTCTATGTGTATGCTTTCTTAAAGAAACAGCTCCCCGCCTCACACGTTAGCCCTCTATGACCTCAAGCGTCTTTGTAATATCGCACGTAGCGGTATTACAAAGACCATCAATGAATCAACTTACGCGAATGTTGCTTACGAAATTTGTCTGGCGTCATACCGCAATCGTTTAAAAAAGCGCGATAGAAATTTTGAACATGCTGATACCCTAAAGAAAAAGCGATCTCTTGAATAGAAAGATTCGTTTCATATAAGTACCTTTTAGCAAGTTCATGCCGAACCTCATTACGAATATTGCGAAAAGTTGTTCTTGATTCTGAGAGCTTATAACGTAATGTACGCTCCGCAATATGGAAAAAAGCCGCTATCTGTGATGCGTCAGGTAACTCATTAAAGTTACTACTTAGTAACACTATTCTTACTTTTTCAACTAGAGAATCCTGAGTTCCTAAACTACCAAGAATAGAATCAAGCTTGGCATTACATAAAGATAAAATAGAATCATCTCCCGAATTAAGCGGCGTACTCATCCATGAATACGGAAGATAGAGCTGCATAACAGCACCGTCAAATTCAATATCTCCCTCAAAATAATCATGATATTTTTTATAATAAGTTGGCTTAGGGTAATTACAAACTAACTTACAGTCTCGCCATTGTAAATTGGATGGCAGTTGCGCTTTCATCAGCGCTACACCACACATAAAAACCTGCTCCATAAGCGTGACATAACCACGCATAGGAAGCGGCTCTGTGGGCAGGTAACTTATTTGTAAATAATCCCCTATTCTTTCATGTTTAATAGAAAGTGGGGCATAAATAGCGCTAAAAATACGGTCAGCAACAGAGTTAAACTTTGATAAAGTGGAACTTGACATGAGCGCATATCCGTAGATTCCAAAATTTTTTACAGATTTAATACACCCTAACTCTAAACCGATCCCTGGAAGAGTGTGATTTTTTTCAATATCTCCCAATAACGTTAAATAGTCATTAAAGGTCAATCCCCCTTCTATCACACCCTCATTTTTTGATGAGCCACCTGATGAGTTAAGCCCTAGCGTGGCTTCTTGAAAAGACTTATGTCTGGATAAAACAAGCTGTGCATCAGCAAAATAACTGTTTAATATTTTTTGTTTTTCTTTTTCATATTCATCGAAATAGTTAATACTATTCATGTAGATATCACTTGTTTTTGCCGACATTATTGGTAATAGAAAGCACGCTAATCTTCAAAAATTCCCCGGGACTGAAAAACCACCACCGTCAAGGCTTTTAAACTTAGCATAATTAAGCTGATTTAAATGGCTAAGGAATGTTTCATCCTAAAATACATTGACGGTTATTGTTAAGCCAATATGGGCACCATAACTGGTGTTTTTATTTTAAGACTTAAGTGAGGCCGATATCTACTATAGATCTCAATCGAATCATTTATAACTCTTTCTAATTCTTTAAAGATTCCACATCGCTCAATTAAAAACGCTTGCTTCAAAATCCCATTTACCCTTTCTGCTAGCGCATTTTAATTCAGACATAACCATCCATCATTGATCACTGTACGTTATTTTTGAATAACTCCTGTTGATAAAGCGAAGAGTATTGTAACCCTCTGCCTGAGTAATGGTTTTGTGGTTTTTCGGGATTTGACAGCCCCTCTCACGGCTTTCACCACATTATTCGCTTTCATGTCATAACTGAGTTTATGACCCATGACTTTTCGATTGAAAGCATCTGTCACAGGAGACAAGTACGTTTTCGTTTAATGTTAGTTGATGTCCCCATAATAAGGAGCCTAGGTATAAACCTATTTCAGGATAGGACACATTAACAAATAAAAAAGCCCGAACATTACTATTCGGGCTTTTTTTATGACTAGAATGTAGCGGTATAGAGTTTACACTCTATTTTCTTACATCATTCCGCCCATGCCACCCATTCCGCCCATGCCACCCATATCAGGCATGCCAGCATCTTCTTTTGGCATATCAGCGATCATGGCTTCAGTTGTGATCATCAGACCAGCAACAGAAGCAGCCGCTTGAAGTGCAGAACGCGTTACTTTAGCTGGATCTAGAATACCCATTTCCAACATATCGCCGTATTCACCAGTTGCCGCATTGTAACCGTAGTTACCTTCGCCCTGTTTTACTTTATCTACTACTACAGAAGCTTCTGCACCAGCATTTGTTACGATTTGACGCATTGGCGCTTCCATCGCACGTAGAGCTAGAGCGATACCGACATTTTGATCTTCGTTATCACCTTTAAGGTCAACAACTTTAGTCAACGCACGAACCAGTGCAACACCACCACCAGCAACCACACCTTCTTCAACCGCTGCGCGAGTTGCGTGAAGAGCGTCGTCTACACGTGTCTTTTTCTCTTTCATTGCCAATTCAGTTGCTGCGCCAATTTTGATAACGGCAACACCGCCAGCTAATTTAGCGACACGCTCTTGAAGCTTCTCTTTATCGTAATCAGAAGAAGAGTTAGCAATTTCGGCACGAATTTGATCAACACGGCCAGTGATATTTGCAGCAACACCGGCACCATCAACGATCGTCGTGCTTTCTTTCGTTAGCGTAACGCGTTTAGCAGTACCAAGTAGTTCTAGAGTTGCTGTATCAAGGCTCAAACCAACTTCTTCAGAAATAACGGTAGCACCAGAAATAACGGCAATATCTTGAAGCATTGCTTTACGACGATCACCAAAACCAGGCGCTTTAGCAGCAGCGACTTTAACAATACCGCGCATGCTGTTAACAACCAAAGTTGCTAACGCTTCGCCTTCAACGTCTTCTGCAATGATCAATAAAGGACGAGACGCTTTAGCGACACCTTCCAAAATTGGTAGCAAGTCACGGATATTTGAAATTTTCTTATCAACAAGAAGAATGAATGGATTTTCTAGTTCCGCACTCATCGTTTCTTGGTTGTTGATGAAGTAAGGAGATAGGTAGCCGCGATCAAACTGCATCCCTTCTACCACAGCAAGCTCATCTTCAAAGCCAGAGCCTTCTTCTACCGTGATAACGCCTTCTTTTCCAACGCGCTCCATTGCTTCCGCAATGATTTTACCAACAGAAGAATCAGAGTTAGCAGAGATAGTACCAACTTGCTCTACGGCGCGAGTATCTTTACAAGGCGTAGAAAGCGCAGCAATTTCTTTTACTACGGCTGCAGCCGCTTTGTCTATGCCGCGCTTAAGGTCCATTGGGTTACGTCCAGCTGCAACCGCTTTAAGACCTTCAGTAACAATTGCTTGAGCAAGAACTGTCGCTGTTGTTGTACCGTCACCAGCAACATCATTGGCTTGAGAAGCAACTTCTTTCACCATTTGTGCGCCCATGTTTTCGAACCGATTCTCAAGTTCAATTTCTTTCGCAACCGTCACACCGTCTTTAGTAACCAGTGGCGCACCGAAAGATTTTTCAATAATTACGTTACGACCTTTAGGCCCCAAGGTAACTTTCACTGCATCTGCAAGAACGTTCACACCTCTCAGCATTTGCTGACGTGCACTGTCTCCGAATTTAACTTCTTTAGCTGACATTCTTAATACCTTTAAACTGTTTTAAATATTGCAAATCGAATATGAACCACAAAGACAATTTAGGCTTCAACAACACCGTAAATTTCGTCTTCTTTCATAATAAGTAGTTCTTCACCATTGATTTTCACTGTCTGACCTGAATACTGACCAAACAACACAGTGTCACCAACACTAACAGCTAACGCTTGAACGTCACCATTAGATTGAATACGACCCGTACCCACAGCCAAAACTTCACCTTGCGTAGGTTTTTCTGTTGCAGAACCAGGAAGAACGATACCAGATGCGGTTGTTGTCTCTTCTTCTTTACGGCGAACAACAACACGATCGTGCAAAGGGCGAATATTCATCAATCATTTTCTCCAATTAAAACAACACCAGGATTCCCCTGGCAGGATTTAAATCTCATGGTATACACAAGAATCTCTCATCGGCTTTATATACGGTTAGTAATTCGTATTTCAACCCACGCGAAAAATTATTTTTTATCTATTAAATCATTATCTTCATTTGCGTATTCACCTTCAATGATCTCCCCTTCTTGTCGGGATGCATAACCTTGCCCACCACGCCATTGATTACCACGAGCCATCATTGAACTAATGAACTTAAGAACCAAACCGGCAGCGAACAGCTTCCTAAGTGGCGGAACCAGTAATAATGCGCCAATAGCGTCCGTCACGAACCCTGGGATCAGTAGACACAAACCTGCAAAAATCAACATCAAGCCTTCAGCAACTTCCGAGGCAGGCAACTCACCACGACGCATTTTCTCTTGCGCTTTTAAAGAGGTTTCTAACCCTTGCTTACGAATGAGCGTGACACCTACAATAGCGGTAAGAAATACCAAACCAACGGTTGCCAATGCTCCAATCTTACTACCGACTTGGATCAAGACCGTCATTTCAATAATGGGCACTAGAATAAAAAGTAAAAGAGCAAATCTCATGATCACCTTCTTTAATTTGATACTTGAATTCAACGAATAACACCTATCTATGGGCGAACGTGTGACTAATCAAGCGATGGACCATTTTAAATCTCAAGTACTCGTCATTTTAAACGAAGTGCCGTCAGGAGAATGCATAGCTTATGGAGAGCTAGCCAAGCAAGCAGGCTTTCCTGGCTATGCACGACAAGTGGGTCGTTTAATGAAAAACCTTCCCAAAGACACTAAATTACCTTGGCACAGAGTAGTAAACTCGCAACGCAAAATCAGTTTCGCAGAAAATACAGACGCCTATATTAGGCAAAGGGCAAGGCTTGAACAAGAAGGTTGGATTATCGTTGGTACAAGGCTGACCATAAATGAACATCCATAAAATTAAGGGGGGCGCTAGAAAAAATCAAGGCGCCCCTTTCTCAACTTACATTCTAAACAATTTACGTCTAAATACTTAATCTCTAAAGTTAGTAAATTGAACCGGTTGAGCTAAGTCAGCACTACGTAACAACGCCATGACTTGCTGTAATTCATCACGTTTTTTACCAGTAACGCGAAGTTGATCGCCTTGAATTTGCGCCTGCACTTTGATTTTACTTTCTTTAATCAGCTTTACGATTTTTTTCGCTTCATCCGTTTCAAGCCCTTCTTTCATTCTAACCGCTTGTGATGCACGTAGATTGCCCTTTACTACGTCTTCTTTTTCTAAACTTTTTAAATCAATATTACGGCCAACCAATTTTTGATTTAAAATATCAGACATCTGACGAAGTTGAGGTTCCGCCTCAGCTTCCATCACAACACTGGTTTTATCTTTAATTTCATAACTTGCTTTTACACCCTTAAAATCATAACGAGTGACAATTTCTCGGTTAGCTTGGTCCACGGCATTACTGACTTCGTGCCAATCTAGCTCAGATACTACGTCAAATGATGGCATTTTCTGCTCCTTTTCATGTTCAAATAGATATTTTGGAGCGATAATAACAGGGATTGAAATAAAACACCTAATGGAAAACTATTATGAAGAACACGCCTTGGTTAGTCATCGGCGCTGGCGCTATCGGTCTATTTTGGGCCTGTAAGCTAGAAAAACTCGGCAATAAAGTCCATCTAGTGTATCGGTCAGAGAGTCCTGGTAAAAAAATAACGCTGGAATCACTAACCAATGAAGACGGCCAGCAAAAAATCACAGCGACAAAACACAAAATCAAAAGCTTTGCCGCCGACGAGCTAAGCGAGCAATACGACAACGTACTGCTCTGCACAAAATCATTTGACTTAAAAGATGCGTTTCTAAAAGTCGCTGAACACATTTCAGACGATGCGAATATTGCCTGCCTGTGTAACGGCATAGGCGCTCAAGAAGAATTACAAAGCGTGTTATCGGATAACCAAACGCTATGGGCAGGAATAACCAGTGAAGGGGTTTTGAAAATAGAAACCAATCACATTAAACATACCGGTTTAGGTGACACTTACTTTGGCGAATGGCGACCATCAACACCAGCCAAAACGTTTCCAATTGACAGCTTAACCGTCACTAACATTCGCCAAAGGATGATTGAAAAACTGGCCGTCAATGCAGTCATTAACCCTATTACCGCGATCTTCAATATACACAACGGCGACATTCTAAACGATGAGTTCAAACCCTTGGTTAGCGCAACATTGTCTGAATTAGCAAATATATTTTCCCATCCAAAATTCAGCTACGCCGAACAAAGCCAACACTTAACCTGTGAAAACCTTAAAAACAGGGTAAATACCATCGCTCAGCTGACACGTTTAAATCGATCCTCGATGCACGAAGACATCAGATTACAACGACAAACTGAAAACAGTTTCATTTCTGGCTTTCTTCTGAATAACAGCCCAATAGACCTACCAATTCAACAACTACTGTTTAATGGCATCGCCTTTCCAGAGCAACGTGAAGAGACACAAAAAAAGCTGCTAAGTATTACTTAGCAGCTTTTTTTGGGGATCAACTATTTATAAACTCAGTCCAACTGTTTTAAAAAACTTACAGTTTGGTGATTTTTTCTTTCGTAAGTTGAATTTTTTTCTCTTTATACAGTGCACCAATTGCTTTTTTATAGGTCGCTTTACTGACTTTAAAAACAGCATAAATAGCTTCGGGAGACGCTTTATCTGTTAATGGAGACTCTCCACCCTGTGCATCCAAGTAATCCAAAATGTCATCTAAAATATTGCGAACTTTCTTATAACCCACTTCTTGAAGACTCAAGTCAATCTTGCCATCTTCACGCATCTGTTTAATAAAACCAGTGGTTTTTTCGCCTTTGCGGAGCTGCCTAAAAGCATCTTCAAAAAACAAAACACCCCAAAAACGATTATCAATAACGCACTTAAAACCAATATTGGTTTTATCACCAATGATAATAGAAACTTTATCGCCTACTTTGTACGGTGCTTCTTCGCGATTGAGCAGTGCATCCACTCTTGTTGTTGCCACAATACGGTTAGTGATGTTATCTAGGTAGATAAAAAGCAAATGTGTTTCGCCCTCTTCTACTCGATTTTTTTGCTGACTAAAAGGCACCAACAAATCTTTTGGTAAACCCCAATCAAAAAAAGCACCCACCTGATTGACCGCGATTGCAGTTAGTGCAGCAAACTCACCAACTTGAGCCTTTGGTAAATCCGTTGTCGCAATTAATTTATCGTCCGAGTCTAAATAAACAAACACTTCTACGTCTTGGTCGACCAACAGACCTTTCGGTACATATCGTTTAGGCAGCAAAATTTCACCTAGTTGATCGGCGTCTAAATACACACCAAAATCTTTTTCTTTTACGACTCTTAATGTATTTAAGCGTCCAATTTGAGTAGCCATGAATTCTCCGGCAAGCAATTTTTTTCGCACTATACGCACTTCATGAGTAAGCGCAATACTGATAGTTTGAAATCTCAAGTTAGTCTTTATCGACTGCCATACAAACAGCAAACATATCGTCTAACTTGGACTTCCCAAGCACTTCCATTTTTTCAATATTTTGATTCGGGATCTGGGACGTATCACCATAAAACTCAATCGCTTTATCCATACTGGCCTCTCTTAATAAGTGCAGCATAGGATATGGCGAACGATTGGTGTAATTCGAAACATCGTCTGGCTCTGTTCCTGAAAAGCAATAATTAGGATGAAATGTCGCCAACTGATAAACACCTTCGCAGCCTTGATCGAACATTAAATCTTCAGCCGCTTCAACAAAGTCTAAATAACGATGAAAGTCATGAAACAGCGTTGGAAAAATAAGCAGTGTCGTTTCTGTTTCAGGATGTTCATCCAACCACTGAACCTCCGACATTAGTTCTTCCAATGCCACATCTATTTTCTTAGATCGCAAAACCATACAGCGAACGCTTTCTCTCTCCACTTCGCGCTTAGCAAACGGACAAACATTTAACGCCACAATAAAATCTTTTACCCACTTCATTGTTTGAGTGGTAACTAACTCATCCGATAGCAGCATAACGCGCCTTCTTATCAATATTTTTTTGTATTTTAGAGCAAAGCGTACAAAGGGTCTAACTTATAAGACCATCACCTGATGTTTCGATTTCGAATCCCCTAAAAACAAGGTATCATGATTAACAATACAGTCCATTTATAGTGGCCATACGTCCATACTCATTACGAGTATCATAGAGGACGCGCCATTTATCCCGCTACAGAGAGTTTACATGTCATTTGCTGAATTAGATTTGGATTTCACTATAGAACGAGCCATAAGTGACCTTGGCTTTGAAACCCCAACTGAAATCCAAGAACAAGCTATTCCGATCGCCTTAGACGGTTCTGACCTCCTTGCTACTGCACCAACCGGCACAGGGAAAACCATTGCCTTTTGCGCACCGGCCATTCAGCACATTCTTGACCGAGACGAACAATCCACAACCGCTCCTAAAGTATTAATATTGGCGCCAAGTCGAGAGCTAGCACGTCAAATATTTAATGTTGTAGAGCAACTAACACAACATACTCGCATTCAGTCTCACCTTATCATTGGTGGTACGCCTTACGGTATGCAGCAACAACAATTGTCAGAGCCATGCGACATTCTTGTTGCTACACCTGGACGATTAGTAGAGCTCGACGAAAAACGATGGCTAGACCTAACTGACGTCACCTACTTCGTCATCGACGAAGCCGATCGCATGTTGGACATGGGGTTTGTTAGCGCCATTAATCATATCGCCAAAGAATTACCAAAAGAACACCAAACCCTCATGTTTTCTGCCACTCTTGAAGGCGAAAAAATGGGGCGTTTTGCAAGCGCTTTACTAAACAGTGAAACACAACAAATCCGTTTAGGTGAGTCTTCTCGAACAGTACCCAGTCAAATTCGACAAGTTGCCTATCGAGTCGACAGCGAAGAACACAAAGAAGCCATTTTAAAGCATCTACTAATGCAAGAGCGTGTACAACAAGCGGTCTTATTTGTTTCCAACCGTGAACACGTTGATATCTGGGTACAGCGCATTCGTAAAATGGGCTTAATGTGTGACGGCTTGCACGGCGAAATGAAACAAGGTGATCGCAGCGAACATATGAAGCAGATGAAACGCGGGCGCTTGCAAGTATTGGTGGCAACCGATGTGGCATCTCGTGGTATCGACCTTCCTGAGATCAATACCGTGGTCAACCTTCGCCTCCCACGTAAAGCCGATTCCTATATCCATCGCGCTGGACGCGCCTCTCGTGAAGGTGCGCCAGGTGATTGCATTTCGTTAATCGATATCAACGACTTACCAATGATCGAAAAGATTCAGCGCTTCATGCAAGCTAACATTAAATTTGGCCGTATTGAAGGGCTTGAACCAAAGACAAAAGCTCGCTCACCGAGTGCGAAAAAGAAAAAGAAAAAACCAGCACCAAAAAAATAATGAATCTACGGCTAAAACAAAAAAGGCGCTTATCAAAGCGCCTTTTTACGTTCAGTCAATATGTTAAGCATTCGCTCTGATTCAAACCTCTAATTAGATAGGGTCAAATTTCAAAGTATGAAACTTCCGCTTAGCCTTGGTTTCTAGATACAAACGATTATGCTGATTTACGTGAACCTTTGTTGGAACCAATTCAACCACATCAATGCCATTATCAATCAATTGCTGCGCTTTGTCAGGGTTGTTAGTCAATAAACGAACGCTTGAAACACCTAACGCTTGCAGCATGTCGGCAGCAATGCCAAAATCTCGACCATCGTCGGGTAAATGCAACATTTCATTTGCCTGATAAGTATCATAACCTTGGTCTTGCAATGCGTAAGCTTCTAACTTGGCGTATAAACCAATACCTCGCCCTTCTTGTCGTAAATAAAGAATATAACCACCCTCTTCATTAATACGGTCAATGGCCTCATCAAGCTGCTCACCACAATCGCAACGGCCAGACCCAAATACATCACCCGTTAGGCATTCTGAATGCAAACGAACTAAAGGCACACCATTATCCGTTTTTTCCTGCTTTCCTTCGAAAAATATTCCTATGTGTTCTTTGCCTGAATCATCTCCGTTAAAAGAAATGAATTCGGCCATCACATCGCCCGCCCTCATTGGGATCATCACTCGACGCTTTATTGTCAAATCGCTCATAACTACTTCTCTCTAGGGACTTTTTTACTTTAACAAGTATAACGCCCATTAATCTGGTCAAAAGCTAAAATATCAATGCTAAATAAGGAAATAACCCCCTAAATCAAATGATCCAGAGGGAGTGAAGTTCGATTTATGACTCTTCGTAATAAAAAACTCGAATGAACGCCCGTCACTCCCGCGATACGCGTTAGCCGACCAAGAAGAAATTCTTGATAACGCTCCATGTCTTCTACGACCACTTCCAATAAATAATCAGCCGACTGCCCTGTCACCAAATTACAGGACTTTACCTCAGGATAAGACTCCAACAAAGACTCAAATACCTCAAAACGGTCAGGAGTATGACGGTCCATGCTGATTTGTATAAAAGCGGTTAACTTTAAACCCAGTTTCTTTTCATCGAGTAAAGTAACACTTCGATCAATAACCCCACTTTCCTCTAAAGCTTTAACACGTCGCAAACAAGGCGATGCTGAAAGGCCAACACGGTCAGCCAACTCCTGGTTTGTTAAGCTAGAATCTTGCTGCAATTCCCGCAAAATGTTCAAATCAATCTTATCAAGACCCATATAAATAGCCCTAAGCTGCCAATTTTAATAATCGTTACGCAATATAATGCTATTTAACATGATATTTCCATAAAAAAACGCAATCTTTTACTCAATAAAATTCGCTATGATAGAAACATCGAAAAACACTTAACCAAGTGAATAAAATAACAACCGAGCTTACCCGCTCTACAACATGAAGAAGGGAAAGATAATGACATCTTTTGACCACACAGCTTTCAACCATAAAAAGTACACGCCGTTTAAACCAGTCGCTATCAAAAACCGCACTTGGCCTGATAATGACATCACCAAAGCGCCTATCTGGTCTAGTGTCGACCTGCGTGACGGCAACCAAGCATTGGTAGAACCAATGACTGTGGAACAAAAGAAACAATTTTTCGCTCTACTGGTTGATGTTGGCTTTAAAGAAATTGAAGTTGGCTTCCCTGCTGCATCTCAGTTAGATTTTGATTTTGTTCGCTGGTTGATTGAAGAAGACCAAGTGCCAGACGATGTTTATGTTCAAGTATTAACTCAAGCACGCCCAGAGTTGATTGAGCGTACTTATGAATCATTAAAAGGCGCTAAAAAAGCCATCGTCCATGTTTACAACTCAACATCAAAAACACAGCGTGAGCAAGTCTTTCGCATGGACATGGAAGGCATCAAGAAGATTGCAGTAGACGGCGCAAAATGCGTCAAAGAACACGCAAAAAAACACCCAGAAACAGAATGGGTTTTCCAATATTCTCCTGAAAGCTTCACTGGCACCGAAATTGATTACGCAATTGAAGTTGTAGACGCTGTTGTGGACGTTTGGCAACCAACACCTGATAACAAAGTTATTATCAACCTACCAGCAACCGTCGAAGTGTCTACGCCAAATCGTTACGCTGACCAAATTGAATATTTCTGCCGCAACGTTAAAAAGCGCGACTGTATGTTCGTCAGCTTACACACTCACAACGACCGTGGCTGTGGTGTCGCCGCGGCAGAACTAGGTATTATGGCTGGCGCAGACCGCATTGAAGGTACTTTGTTAGGTAATGGCGAACGCACAGGCAACATGGACATCGTCACAATGGCGATGAACATATACAGCCAAGGCATTGACCCAACGTTAGCATTAGGTGATATGGACCGCATCATAAGTGTTGTTCAAGCCTGCACCTTGTTACAAGTTCACCCGCGCCACCCGTACGCCGGCGAATTAGTATTCACTGCTTTTTCTGGCTCTCACCAAGATGCCATTAAAAAATGCTTGGCGAATCAAACTGACGCCAAACCTTGGGATGTGGCTTACTTGCCAATTGATCCTCGCGATGTGGGTCGTAGCTACCAAGAAGTTATTCGTGTGAATAGCCAATCAGGCAAAGGTGGTATCGCCTATACCCTTGAACAAGAGTTTGGCTTGGCATTACCTCGCTGGTTACAGGTTGAATTCAGCCCGATTGTTCAGAAATTTGCCGAACAAGCCGGTGGTGTTGTCAATGCAGAATCCATGAAAGATTTGTTCGAAAGCAGCTTTATGACAGGCACCACACCCTACAACTTGGGTCGATACGACCTTGCAAAAGATGATGTTGATACGGTTAATGCCGAGCTTGTCTCCATTAACACTACGGTGAAAATAACAGGCAATGGCAATGGCGCGCTGTCTGCGTTCAGCGAAGCCTTAGGCAAGCATTTCAATATGCGTGTCGACATTATTCAGTATCAAGAGCACGCCTTAACCGTCGGTAGCGACTCGCAAGCCATTGCCTATGTTCAGGCTAATATTAATGGTGATCGTTTTAACGGTGTTGCGATCGATAACGACATTGTTTCTGCTTCTATTCAGGCTCTACTAGCAACGGTGAACCAGAAAATCAATCAGAGTAAAGACGCGGCGGTTGCGTAACTAATCGCCATCAGCTGAACACAAAAAAGCCGAAAATCGAATGATTTTCGGCTTTTTTATTGAAAAAATTAAGTAACAAAAAATTCCATTTACAGAACGAGAAAGACTAAGGGTGATAAACGACTCGATTACGCCCCGTCTCTTTGGCTTCATACAGTGACTCATCTGCACGCTTCAACAAAACCTCTTTACTCTCTTCCTCTCCTGCATATACAGCCACACCAATACTGGCAGTAACAGCAATGTTGATACTTTCATGCACGACTGGGTGATCCGCCACAATACAACGATAACGGTCAAACGCAGCAAGGACTTCACTCTCCTCGACATTAGGCAGGATAATACCAAACTCTTCTCCACCTATGCGCCCAATAGTGTCACCTGCTCTTAAATTCGCTTTAATTCGATTAACCACCTCAACCAAAACAGCGTCTCCAGCATCATGGCCAAAAGTGTCATTTATCACTTTGAACTTATCTAAATCAAAAATAGCACACGCTAAACGACTGCCATATCGACGACTAGAAGACATCTCATGCTCTAGGGTAGACTCAAAAGCACGACGATTCGCGGAGCCTGTTAAATGATCTGTAGTAGCCAACTCATTAAGAATTCGATTGGATTCCACCAATCGGCGCCTCATGTCGGCAATTCGTTTCATCGCCAACATTTTGGCAGAAAGGACCTTTTGACTAATTGGCTTAATAAGGTAATCGTCTCCACCAGCCAAAATACCCTTTTCAATATCGGCATCTTCAGCGCTGGCGCTCAAAAATATAACAGGTAACCACTCCTGTTTTTTCTGCTCTTGTATTTTTCGAATGGATTTGACTGCCTCAAACCCATTCATACAAGGCATTTGAACATCGATTAAAATAAGATCAAGCTCATTCGAATGTTCAACAAATTGCTCTATTGCCTCTTGTCCATTCGCCGCTTCTATTACTTTATAACCCAGCTTCGATAAATGCAGTTTAAGTAATAAACGATCGGTGTTTGTGTCATCAACAATTAATACTTTCATAATCCTGCCACTATGCGCTGAAGTTCGTTTTTAACGTTCTGGTACATCACTATCAATGCACCTAATTTAGCCTGCAACTTTGGCACGTCGACTTGGCGACTCTCCAATTCAAGCTGAGCCGCCATAGATGATAAGGCCATAGCCCCTACATTTTGGCTAATCGATTTCAAACTATGCGAGAGCTGAGACACAGAGGTATAGTCAGGCATGTCTCCTTTCTCAATCATCTTGTTAAAAGCATCAATGATGCTATCAGCATCACTAAAAAATGCGTCAACCAATAATAAATAATCGTCACCCAAAATCGCTTTCAAATCATTAAGCACTGACTCATCAATCACAACATTAGACTGAATATCAAAAACAGATGTCACCAACGGTTCATTTTTATCTTCCAAAACAACCAATGACTGCTGATCAACTGACAACCATTTATCCAACATCTCTATTAACTCTTTTTGTTTAAAGGGTTTTGGTACCAATCCATCACCACCTGCACGAAGCACTTCTGATAGTGTTGCAGGCATAATATCCGCGGTCAACGCTACAATCGGAACACGTTTATTATAGCCGTTTTTCTCAATCTGCCTAATACGACGCATTGCAGAAAGCCCGTCCATGACCGGCATATGCAAATCCATAAAAATCAGGTTCGGGTTATGACTCTCCCACTGTTCTATTCCAATGGCTCCGTTTTCAGCCTCAACAACCTCAAAACCCATTCTAACCAAAATTCCTTTAGCAACCGCCATATTAGCTTTCATATCCTCGACTACTAATATAACGCCTTTCCTTAAATCGCATGCGCTGCTTTCGCCCTCTTTACTATCAAGTCGACTCAACTCACCACTGGAAAATTGTTGCCCTATGAAACCAGAAGACAGAGCTGATATCAGGCCTTTCTTCAATGAAGTCCTTCCCATAGGCTTAGCAATGCACACATTAATACCCGCAATAGATAACTCTTCTTGAGACAACACACCAGCTGACGATGTCATCAATAGAATAGGCTGAACCATCGACTTACTTTCAGCACGAATCAATTCAGCCAACATCAAACCGTCTAATTCAGGCATCATGTAATCTAAAACAATAATATCGTATGGCGAGCCACTGTCTATCGCCTGTTTTATATGACACAAAGCATCGAAGGAACTAATGTCTATATCCGCATCAATTCCGCAGGATTTTAGTTGATTCTTTAAGATTGTTAGATTTATCTCATTATCATCAACAACCAATGCTTTCTTGCCTACCAACAAGGATTCATTGACTACGGTTTCTATTTTGGGCATCGCATGGCTTTCTGGCAAAGTAAAATGCACCGTAAAAGTCGACCCAACTCCCAATTCACTTAACAATGTGATATCGCCATGCATCAACCCTATCAGCTGCTTGGTAATCGCAAGCCCTAGACCCGTACCCCCAAATTTACGAGTTGTTGAGCTGTCGGCCTGCACAAAAGCATCAAATAAACATGACTGAGCATCCTTAGCAACGCCAACACCTGTATCGGTAACATTGATCGTTACTGATACGACGCCTTGCTGATTAACCACGCCTTTTGTCGATACTAAGACATAACCAACATTCGTGAACTTAATCGCATTACTCATTAAATTGATCAGAACTTGCTTTATACGAAAAACATCACCCACCAAAAAGCGCGGGCAATCATCATCATACTCGATCAGTAAATCGATGCCTTTTTCTTCAGCCCTTACCATCAATAAGCGCGCAACATCATAAATGGATTTTTCCAAATCAAAATCGACTTTCTCAATAGAAAGATGGCCCGCTTCGATTTTTGAAAAATCCAATAAATCATTAATAAGGTTTAATAAGCTCTCTCCCGATTCTCTCAAAATTCGCAGTTGCTCATTTTGCTCTGAATCTAGCCTGGTGGAAGAAAGAAGCTCTGCCATCCCTAAAACACCGTTTAATGGCGTTCTAATTTCATGACTCATCGTTGCGAGAAAATCACTTTTGGCTTTGCTTGCCGCCACCGCTTGCTTGCTTGCTTCACGCAAAACAACCTCCGTTTCTTTGCCTGAGGTAATATCCATATTGACCCCTAAAAGACGAGAGGGCCTCCCATCCTTATCAAAAACAATAGCGGCATTAGACTTCAAATAACGGTTTTGGCCATCTTGTCGTACAATTCTAAAGTCTGTATCTAAATACTGGGAAATGGAAAAGGCACTTCCTTCTCTTTTTCCATTGACAACATCTTTTTCTAGGAGGGCTAAGACTTCTTCTAATCGAGCTTTATCTTCTGGAAAAACGCACGCATCCCAAATTTGAAATGGAGATTCACCCTCCTCTTTACTTGAGCTATAAAGGCGGTACATCCAATCATCCCAATGAAGTGTATGATCCGCTAAATCAAGCTCCCACACACCAATGCCTGCCGCATCGGCAGCAATAGACAGGCGTAAATTAGTGTCGATCATTTTTTGCTCGACTTCTAGCCGCTCACTAACATCACGAACGTGGGCTATGAACCCTCCTAAACTGCCATCAGGATTCGGAATCATATTGCCAATCGTTTCGGTATGAATAATACGACCCTGCTTACTTTTGTAACTGACTCTGTAGCGACTTAAGACACTTTCTCGGTCATCACCATAAGCGCTAGCACGTTTTATGAAGTCACTTTCATTGGCATAAAGCATTTTAGTGCTTTCCTCCAGAACATCATCAAGATGGTAACCAAACAATTCTGTAAAGGCAGGGTTAATCATTTTAATTTTACGGTCGCTCCCTATCATGATAATGGCTTCAGGGGCATTTAAAAACAATGATTCAAAAAGCACTTTTTGTTCGTGAAACTCACTCTCTGCTTCCATTTGCTCGCTTCTATCCTGGAACGAAATAACAGCACCTTCTACATCGCCCTGCTCTGACCGCATCCCAATACAGGTATACTCACACACGAAAGAAACATCATCTTTGCGGCCAAAATATTCGCCACGAGCTTGACTGCTTTCACCGGTTTTCAATGTTTTATGTATAGGGCTTAATTCTAAAGGATAAAGAGCGCCACTCTCATCTCGATGAGAAAGTAACGAAAACAAGGTATTATTCAGTAGCTCGTCTAAAGAATAACCTAATATTTTGCACGCAGCCGAATTAGCAAAGGTAATAACACCTTCGTCATTTACACCAAATATTCCTTCATGGACCGCGTCTAAAATGAGACGTTGCTGACGTTCAGCCGCTGTTAGCTTCACCTCACTCTGCTGACGTGTGATTTCATTACCAACCCACTGAGCAAGTAATTTCATCACTTCATAATCATCGTCACCAAACGCTTTTTTCTTGGGATTTGGACTTGAAAAATTCAATGTCCCCCAACGTTTACCGCCAACATAAACAACAATACCTATGTACGCTTCTAAGCCAAAATTTTGATAACAAGGGTGCTCTTTGATATCACTAATAGCAGTATGAAAATAAGACGTTGGTAAATCACTTCCAAGCGTATGCACACAATATGTATTGCCTAGCTCAAATGTGGCTCCAGGAAGCACCTCACCGTTAGGCGTATGGCTATATTCAACACGATAGGACTCACCCTCTATTGAACTAATCAGCCCAATGGGTAAAGCAAACTGTTCAGCGCCAACTTGTAAAATACGCTGTAACTTTTCATCTAATGACAAACAAGTGTTTGCCGTCACTTCATGTAAGCATTTCAATGTATGCAGCGTTCTTCGTTGTGCAGTGACATCCTGCATACACAAATAAAGCCCCGTCACCTCACCTTGATCAATACGAGGCACACAATACGCCCCAATAAATCTCAACTCATTATTAACACCTTTACGCACTTCATAATGAAAACGGGAGGACTTGCCTTGTAACGTTTCTTCAAGCCTAGCCTTAATGGTTGAGTTGCTATCAAAAGGAATGTGTTCCTTCACATGCCTACCTACTACCTCATCTTTTAGTATTGAAAAACGCTGTTCGTAAGTGTCATTGATAAACTCATAACGAAGATCTTTATTCACCAAAGCGATTAAAACAGGCACGTTATTGTTTAATCGAATTAAGTCATCGTAACTAATCAGAGCCTGACCTGCTTCTGGAGGTGGCGACGTGGTTTCTAATAAAGTCGAGAACAAATCAAGTAATGTAGTCGTGTGTTCTTCTAGATCAGCGGCTTCCAGTAAAAAAGGCTCATCGCTTAAAAAAAACAAACTCGCCCTATAGCATGCCAAGGGTTCAACGATCACACTGGATAAACAAGGAAAATTAGAAAAAGCTAAAGGGACAGAGGGCGCATTTTGAACATCAAGAAAGCGAGAGGAAGACAACAGCTGAGAATAAGAAAGTCCGCGAGAAAAGTCAGCCCATTTAAGACCAGCAATCTCACCAGAATACAGGACTCTACCATCTTGAAAGACGAGGCCAGCGCAAGGCATTCTCATAAGAGACTTGGCGACTTTTAAAGCCGCCTCTAATTTACCCATTCAGCTTCTTCCTCTCATCACATTTTCAAATACTATGAGTAAAGCACCAATGCCAATTACTCGATATATTAAAACATATCAGAAAACACCCATTCTGCTATAAAAAAATCAGTAATAATTACGGCAACAGCTTATCGATTAGCACACAATCCTTAGTCTCATTACGACTCACTTTTACTTTATCAAGAATTTTTTGCGCAACATCTTTTTGGCGCTCTGAAATGTATTTAGAATCAACGGTTTTTTGAGTATTTTTGAGGTAGGCATCTAGCTTAGGAGTGCAATAGTCATCAAAAGCTAAGGTATAACTGGATGTGGAGGCGGCGACTACCACTAAAGCGAAAGAAAGTGAGGTTTTGAGCGACATAATATTTTCCTAATAAGATATTCAGTTAGAAAAATTAAACCATAGACCAACAAAAGGTTAAACCTAAAGTGCCATCCCTATGGCGCCCTTTACAAAGTCAAACCAGAAATTACATGATGAAAACAAAAGTGTCGTCAACATTAGATTGGATACAGCCACCAGAAGCGCATTCACCCTAATGTCGACGACTCACGACAATCACCTACTACAAACAAATTGTCTTATGGCAGGTTTTTCTGATTAATGCTGCATCATGACTGACCAACAGAACAGCACAATTCGCTTCGCTCGCCAATTCGACCAATAACGTCGTTACTTCTTTGGCCGTGATCGGATCAAGTCGAGACGTCGGCTCGTCTGCAAACAAAAATACAGGATCAAGCAACAATGCACGCAAAATCGCAAAGCGTTGCAACTCGCCACCCGACACAGACAAGCAGTTTCGTTCAAGAATTCCATTCGGCAATTTCAATCGATCCAGCAATGGTGCCACTCGGCTTTTATCTATGTCATGCAACACCACCAAATCGTCCAACAACTGCCCCAATGACACACTAGACGAAAAAGCCGATGGTGGATCTTGATACAATTTCAACCACTGATGTGGCTTAGCATCGTGATTCAAACGAGTAATACTGCCCGCCGAAATCGGCAAAAGATTCAGCAGCGCATCCCCTAATGACGACTTGCCACAACCACTGTCTCCAACAATACCAACAACGGCACCTTTTTTAATTGAAAAAGAAACACCATTAAACAAAGTGCGGTTGCCTCGTGCAATAGCAAGCTGGTCAACCACCAACACATCTTCAGCGGCACTTCGTCGTGACGTAGGTGCTATTTCAGGCCACGCACTTGGCTCTGCCGCAATAAGGTCCCGTGTGTAGCAAGCCTGGGGGTTGTTTAGCAATAATAACGCCTCACCTTCTTCGACCACTCGCCCTTCTTTCATCACCAGCAATTTACCGCCCAACTGACGAGCCACCACAACATCATGAGTAATGGTCAGTAAACTCCCCAGATCTGACCGAGACTGCAACATACGCACAATGCCATCCCGTCGAGACACATCCAGCCCTTTGGTGGGCTCATCTGCCAAAATCATATTCGCGCCGCCTGCTGTCGCAGCGACAATAGCAAGGCGCTGCGCCATGCCGCCTGACAATTGATCCGGCCTTTTATGCGCACTATCATCCAAGCCAACTTGCAACAAATCTTGGTGAGTAAAAGCCAATGCTTCTTGACGACTTTCCCCCAACACACATTGATAGACTTCTTTTACTTGATCGACACCCTTCATAAGCGGATTTAATGCATGCCAAGGCTCTTGCGGCAACATTACCAACACTCTCCCCCATAATGCCCGACGCTCTTTAATCGTCATCACCTTACCGAACACCTCAATTTCACCAGAAACACTCAACGCCTCAGGCAACAACCCCATAATTGCTTGCGCCAACAAGCTTTTACCAGAACCTGTTTGCCCCAATATCGTCAAAGGTTGGTCCTGTATCAGCTCAAGTGAAATAGGCTCCAATAAGCAGGTTTCTCCGGCATACACTGCGACATTCGTCAGTTTCAGTAACACTTTCATAGTCGTTTTCCTGCCAACAAATGGAACGCAAACACCATCAACGCAATGACAATTAAAGGCTGCGCTAATACCCAAGGCGCCTCACTGTAATAAGGAAAAAGCTCGACCGTCATCAAGCCTAATTCCGCTAATGGCGGTTGAATGCCGACATAAACAAAGCCCAGCGATGCCATAGTCAAAATAGCGTTCGCACCACCAAAGGCAGCTAACGTAAACACAGAAGGTGCTATGGACGGCCAAATATGACGTTTAACCTGATACCACCGGCCAAAGCCCATCATATGTGAAGACTGTCGCGCTGGACTATGAATCACGCTTTGCGTCAACGCTCGCACCACGCGAAAGTACTCAACCCATTGCACTAAAGAAATGGCCAGATACAAAACCCAAAAAGACCCTGGCGCAATCGCAGCGAAAAGCAACACCACAACCAATCCGGGCAGAGCCAGCAAAACATTAACAACAACACCTAACGTGCTATCCACTTTTTTACCGCCCCAGACGGCCCAAATACCCAGCGATGTTCCCACCAAGGCGGACGTCAGCACACATAACACACCCAGAGCAAACGACAGACCCACCGCATACGCCATGCGTGTAAACATACTACGACCAAAATGATCCGTCCCCAACCAGTGGCTCGACGAAGGCGCTTCTAAAATCGTATTCAAATCCTGCTGCGAAAGGCTGTAAGGTGAAAACGACATACCAGCCAAAGAAAACAACACCAACGAGAGCAAAATTCCTCCGCCAGCCCATTGAGACTTAGTCATTATCATACGTCCTTCTCCCCTCTAGGATCGATCCATAAACAGAGCATATCCACCAAGGTATTCAACACCACAAACAACACCCCCATAACCAAAGCCGCACCTTGAATCACAGGAATGTCTCGAGCGAAAATCGCATGCGCTAAGCCATGACCAATCCCCGGCCATGAAAACAAAGACTCAATCATCACAATGCCTTCAATCATGCTCACCAGCTGAATGCCAAAAAACGCCACAACGGGCACCGCAATATTTCGAATGCCATGACGCCTAAATGTTTGCCAAGCAGACAAGCCTTTCACTCTAGAAAACTGATAAAACGGCGCCTTAAAGGTTTGTTTCGCCGCATCTCTTACCACACGATTAGACACTGCAGCCAAGCTAAGCGCCAACGTGACGGCAGGCAATACAAGGTGAGAAAAAGAGCCAAATCCCGCGACAGGAAACCATTGCCAATGCAAAGCAAACAGCAAAATAAACAACACACCAATCACAAACACTGGCAGAGCGCGAATCACACTGGATAACCCCATAAAAACAGAGTCCAATGGATTGCCTCGCCAAGCGCACAACAACCCAACCGGCACAGCAATCAATATCGACACCATCAAGCCAGCAAATGCCAACAACAATGAATGACCCAACATATGCTGAACTGTTTCTATGACAGGCGCACCGCTTACGAGCGAATCGCCTAATTTGAACTGCAGTAGATCCGTCAGCCAATGCCAATACGCAAGCAAAGAACTTTGATCTAACTGCAGCTCTTCACGGACCATTTGAGCCGCCTGAGAATCCACATTGTCTTGACCATAACGACTGGCAGCAATCCGATACGCCATGTCGCCAGGCAAAGAACGCATCAAAAAAAACGTCAGTGTTCCAACCCCCCAAATCACGGTCAACAATTGAAGTGCCCTTTTTAAAAGCAGAGTCTTCACGGTTTCACAAACTCCATTTCATTCAAATAAAAACTGCGCTCAAATGGGTCAAAACGAAACCCTTTAATTCGTTTATTAACTGAGGTTTGCTGAACGTAAGAAGACACAGGAATCATAGGGCGTTCGTCAAAAATTATCTTCGCGCTACGCTGAGCTATGTCTTTGTATTTGATCGGGTCTGACGTACGCTCCAGCGCTTGTAAGTTCGCACTCAAACTGTTGTTATTCCAGTTCATTGCGCCCCAATCACCACCGCCATTCGAACCAAAATCAGACAGCATCACACCCAAAGGATCGACAATAAAACCGTAATTACGAGCTATTAACGCCACCTCCAATGAACCATCTTGATGCCCCATAGGAATGGCACTGGAATTGGTCACCTCGACTTTTGTCTTCACACCAACGGCTTGCCATTGCGCTTGAATCGCAGTGGCGACCGTGGTTAATTCTGGTCGATCGGCGTATGTGATGAGCGTCAATTCAAAACGCTCGCCGTTTCTTTCCAATATACCTTCAGCATTTTTTGACCAACCCAATTCCGCTAACAAGCTTTCAGGCGTCCCAGCAGCAGCCTCTGTTTGCTTGGCCACACCCACTAAATGCCAATTGGCCATGGAATTTGGCAAAATTTGCACCGCTTCAGAACCCGGTATGCGTAAAATGCCTTTCGCAATGCCTTCGCGATTAATCGCTAAACTCAATGCCTTTCGCGCCCGCACATCGTTTAGAAATCGATGTCCGCTGTTCAATTTCAAAACAATGGTTCTAGGGATGGCATTCGAATAAAGGGTCAAACTTGGTAGGCGTTTTAATGACATGAGACTCGATGGATCCAAACCAAATACGATATCGGCCTGACCGCTACGGGCCTGCAACACACGACTTTCAGCACGGTGTCCCGTTAAGTAACTCGCATAAGGAATGCTGGCCAGTTTGCCCCAATAACCGTCAAATTTTTCGACCACTAACTTATGCGGTGGCGAAAACTGATACAGCTTATAAGGACCCGTTCCTGACAACGCCAACACCTTGCCGCCTTTTCCATAAGCTAATGGCGGCAAAATGCTGTTGGCATAATTCGCCAGTACAGCGCCCAGCAAAGTGTAAGGGTGACTCAAAGTAATAACGATTGAGTTTGGACCCGCTACCTCGATGCTTTCAATAGGGGCTTTTTTTAATGCACCATGTTTCAATTTCGCAATGGCAAGGCTGTTTACAACCGCCTCCGCGTCTAACCCAGAACCATCATGAAAATGCACTCCTTCACGCAATGTAAACGTCCATTTTTTAGCGTCTTTGCTAACCTGCCATTGTGTCGCCAAGGCCGGAATTAATAAGCCGTTTTCATCTACATCCAGTAAAGTTTCCAGCACTTGCATGCGACTGTAGATGTAACCATTTTTGGAAGGGTCTAGGCTGGTAAACTCAAAGGCCGCACTAATCGACAACGTATTAGACAAGGTGGGTTTAGCGAAGGTGTTGCTGGTAGCCAACACAATTCCTAGTACAAAAACACAAGTCACCATTCGTCTAAAAGAAGTTATTACACTCATATTCGTATTATCCACAGCTTAAAAAAAGTTATGATATAACATAATAAATAACAATAACAATAACAATCATTTGAGAATGAATTTCATTTAAATGAAAAAATGCCACGCACAAAAAAGCCAGCTTCAATAAATTGAAACTGGCTCATGGAATAACGTGATACGTAACTCACACCGCCCTAAAGACGACGCTGTATTACCCCTTATTTAAAAACACGTTTTCTCACACCTTCAAGACGTTTCAAGATTGCATCTAGACGTTCAGGTTTCACCATAAACTCTTGGAAACCTTTCATGCCTTCTTGCGCCATACTCGGATCCGTATCACGGTCATAAAACTGAGCCGTACCAGACGCATTGTTCAGCATTTTCACACCTTTGTTCAAAAAGTAATTATCGGACGCATGGGCTTTTTTGTGCGGTGGAATTTGCAACAACGCCGCATTAACCAAGGTCTGATTATCAGCACGTGCCATGAACTCTAAAAATTTACGCGCGTCTTTTTTATTGGCCGCTTTTGCAGGAATATGAATCGTATCCATTGGCGCATCTTCTGCCATGCCAATCGCCGGATCAATTTGAGGGAACTGGAAGAAGCCCATTTTTCCATCAAGCTCTTTCGGGAAGTTTGGCGCAATGAAATTACCTATCAAATACATCGCCGCTTTGCCGTTGTACAGAAAGGGTTGTGCTTCTTGCCAAGAATAAGACGCATGGTTTTCTAAGAAATACCCGTTATCCACCAATACCTTCCAGTGCTCAAAGGTCTTACGAACACGAGGGTCCGTGTACGGAATTTTCCCATCCATTAAATCAATATGAAAGTCCAAACCATTGGTGCGCATATTCAAGTAATCGAACCAACCCGCAGCGGTCCACAAATACTTAGTGCCAATCGCAATGGGCGCGATGTCATTGGCTTTTAGCTTGGCATTTACCGCTAGGAATTCATCCCATGTTTTAGGTTCAGAAAGACCTAACTTATCAAAAATGTCTTTTCGGTAATAAACACCCCATTGATAATAAGTGTAAGGAACACCCCACTGTTTATCATTGATCGTCATCGCCGGTGTTGCAGAGGGCATGTTTGCTTTCAGATCTTCTTTTTTCCAAACATCGCTCACGTCTTCAAACAAACCGCGATCAACAAACGCCTTCATACGATTGCCCGCATACCAGAAAACAACGTCTGGTGGACTCGTCGATAACCAGTTACGGATGGCGGTTTTATAACCTTCTTTGTCATACAAATTGTATTTAACGGTGATATCCGGGTTTTCCCCTTCAAATTTTTGCACGATTTCAGCAAACGCTTTTTTCGGTGCGGGATCCGCTTGATCCGAATTGATAACCAAGGTACCGGCATTCGCAATGGTAACCGCAGTCAATGCCATTGCACCGACTAATAACGATTGGATTTTTTTCATTTAAATAAGCCCTCTTTTTATTTTTATTAATTGGAACTGGGGTTCAGTATTTATCAATTTTAGCACATAATCAATAAAAGAAACTGAGTTCCACTTTATTTTTCGCTTTTCTAACGCTTTTTCCAAATCGACACACCAGCCGCCGCTAGATGTCGATAGCCAATGACTAACTCCGCCCCTTCAGGTTCAAAAAACACCTCATGGGACGCGTAATTAAAGGCAAAAATAACCTTGCCACGTTCACGAACGCGAACCCCTTTTGGTAAGTAAACGCTCGACAATCCTGCTGCTTCAGCCAACTTGGCCAAACTCGCTTTTAATAGGCCATTGTCGATACAAGAACCAAGGTAAAAATGACGCCCCTCTCCCATCAACACAGGATTGCCGCCATCGTCTTTTAGCAAACAAGGCAGTGCCGTCTTAATTTGCTCATGCCAATGCAGCAGCGAGCCTGAACCCCAGCGACCAAACACCGCCGGTTGAGTGTGATTGGGTAACGCATCAACACGTTCTACCGTTAGCGGCAATAAACTCGCCAATGGTCCTGGTGCAAGGTTGTCAGGAATTTGATAGGTATCGGTTTTACTGCCCGTTCTTGGCCCAGCCAGCAACACGCCTTTAAACGCATTCAGCCTTACTTGTAATGCTGGCGAAATATGCGCCTGTGCCGGTAAAACCAGCAACTCATACGTATCCAAAGACGCATCGCTGGAAATAATATCGACAGACAAGCCCAGCTCTCGTAGGGCTTCATACAGGCGATAACACCAGAATAAATAACGATAAGCGCGAGATTGAGGCTGAATGTCCAGCGACCAACAGGCGTCGTAATCAAACATCAATGCGACTTTCCCTGCACTTGGCAACGACATCAACTCGTCCGCGTCCAACCCAAGCGATTCGCCCAACACCTTCACTTCCGCGGCAACCAACGCCGCTTCTTGTGCGGCTTCGGCTTCTTGCGCATCCGGTCGCAATAAACCCGCGTGCATTTGTTCTTGCCCAAAAGGCGCCTGACGCCACCGGAAATACGACACAAGTTCCGCACCATGAGAAAAAGCTTCCCACGTCCATAAACGCACGGCGCCATTTGCCGGCGTTGGGTTATGTGGTGCCCAATTCACCGGCCCCGGTTGTTGCTCCATGATCCACAATCGCCCTTTCCCGCAACCACGATACAAATCATGGTGAAACGCGCCAAAGTCAGGATGACCGACCCGTAAATACGCGTATTTTTCTTCTTCGGTATAAATGCTTTCTTGATCCAAAAAGCCCAATGGGTAAGTATCCCAACTCGCCACATCCAAATCTTGACCGACTTTATGATGATCAAACGCGGTAAAAAAACCCATGTAGTTATGAACCAAATCACGACCCGCGGAATGTTCTCGCAAAATAGCCACTTGCAGTTTATTAAAGGCGACCACTTGGTCTGAACAACAACGTTGAAAGTCCAAACGATGAGAAGGATTGGCTTCGGTCACGGTCAAATTCGGCAATTCAATTTCATCGAACGAACGATAATCCATGCTCCAAAAGACATTGCCCCACGCTTTATTTAACGCCGCAATCGTGCCGTATTTCTCTGCCAACCAAATGCGAAACGCGACCAGATCCGTTTCGGCGTAGCTCAAAATGGTGTTGTGACAGCCGTATTCATTGTCGGTCTGCCAAGACGCCACGGCAGGATGCTGACCATAGCGCTCTGCCATTAACGTCACTATTCGGCGACATGCTTCCCGATACTCCAGACTGGCAAAAGTGTAATGCCGACGAGAGCCAAAGCCTCGTACTCGACCCTGCTCGTCTTTTGCCAACATAGAAGGATGACGGTCCACCAGCCATTTTGGCGGTGTCGCGGTGGGTGTGCCTAAAATCACTTTCAAGCCATGAGCGTGAAGAATGTCCAATGATTCATCCAACCATTGCCAATGCAACTCATTGGGTTCTGGTTCAATCGTGCTCCAGCTGAATTCACCAACACGAACGTATTCGATGCCAATGCGCTGCATGTGTTGCGCATCTTCCACCCAACGGTTTTTTGGCCAATGCTCAGGGTAATAACAAACGCCTAATTTCATTTTCTACGCTCCTGCAAAAGGCTGGCTTGGCGCACCGGCAATGTTCATTTTGGTTAAATCAATCGCCACCACATGACCCGCCAACGGTTGATTCGCCAGCGCCTCGTCACTCGTTGCCACACTGGCTGACGTAATAAACAAGGTCATGCCATTCTCGCCACCAAACACACAGCACGTTGGCTTAGAAAAAGGCAATTCAATCGTTTGCAACACGTCACCGTCTGGGCTGTAGCGCACGACACGAGCGCCATCCCAGTTTGCATTCCACAAGCAATCGTCGGAATCGATACAAGAACCGTCTGCACCAATGCCTTCTTTCACTTCAAAAAATGGCTTTTGTTGGCGCACGTCATAAAATTCAGGATACGGAAAAGCATGAATTTTTCGTGTCATGGAATCGCCAAAATAAAAGCGCTGGCGAGACTCATCCCACGCCAGCGTATTGGCAATGCCAATGCCTTCTAACATGAGCGTTTTTTTGCCTTCCGGTGTAATTTTCCACAGTCGACCCGACGCGACTTTTTCGGCGTCGTCCATCGTGCCAACCCAAAGCACACCATTCGGATCGCACTTAGCATCATTGCTTCGATTGCCGGCGATGTCGGTGTCTAAATCGCACAAGTGTTCTAGCTCGCCGGTGGTTTTATCTAAATACGCAATTTCATCAGACAGAGCGACTAACAGACGATTGCTCTGAGTGGTAAACACCGCAGAGACTTTTTTCGGCAGCGTCCAATGTTGCGTTTCATTCGACGCTTGGTGCCAACACCACACTTGGCAAGCGGGTATGTCGACCCAATACAAGGCTTGCTCGGCTTGACTCCAAAATGGCCCTTCCGCTAATTGATGACGCTGGGTACTAATTTGCTTCATTATTTTTATTCTCCTGAAAATCCGATGGATTAAGCCTGATACGCTTTCCAAGCAGCCATAAAAGCGCTGGCATTGGCTTTCGTCGTTTCCACGGACTGCCCTTTTTTGTACAAAGCAGAACCCAAACCAAAACCTCGCGCGCCCACCTTCAAATAATCGGCCACATTGTTTGGCGTCACGCCGCCCACCGGACACAACCAAGTGTCGGCTGGAATCACCGCGCCTAAGGCTTTCACTACATTGATCGTTGGTAAGGCTTCTGCCGGAAATAATTTCACCGCATCTGCGCCCGCGTGCAGCGCCGCAAACGCTTCGCTCGCGGTAAAGAACCCCGGCATAGCGAACAATCCAGCCACTTTCGCCGCTTTAATCAGTTCAGGATCGGTGTGCGGACACACCATTAATTTTGCGCCCGTGGCGACCAACTCGGTCAATTGCGCCATGGTCAATACGGTACCCGCGCCAATAACCGCCTGATCGCCAAAGGTCTCTTGCAATAAGCGAATACTGACAAACGGTTCTGGTGAATTCAGCGGCACTTCGATCAAACGAAAGCCCGCGTCAATCAGAACACGTGTATGCTCAACCACTTCGTCTTTTCGAATGCCTCGTAAAATGGCCACCATGGGGAACTCTTGCATCAGTGCATCAAAAGAATGTGTCATGTTCATTACGCTCCTTTATTCGCTAAACGTTTTAAGCCGCGAATACTCGCCTCGCTGGCGTCTAAAAACTCAGATTTAAGATGACGTGAAGCCAGCGCCAACGCATAACGAGCACTTAATGCTTTGCTTCCGACAATAACAACCGAGCTTTCTGGTGCGCTCAGTGACTCCAGAATGTCATTTACATCATGACCAATCACCACACCAGACAAGTAATCTCTCACTTCATCGGCGGCCAATTCACCGCACACAAAACGGCTACGTGTACTGAACAGATGATGCAAAATGCCACCGTCTTGTTGGCTGGCCAATACGCCTTGATTAAACGCGCCTTCGTTTAAAACCTCGGACTTAGGCAAACCTTTGACCAGACTGGATTCATCATTGAGACGCGCAAACAATTCGCCCGTAATCGACGTCGAAAATTGCGTCACATTACCGTTTTGGATTTGCACCCATTTGCAATGCGTTCCGGGCAAGCAAAATACAGGGGCTTCTTCTGTGCGACCTTGCGCTTCCAACCAATCCATCGCGCCTAATAATTGCGTCTCTTCACCTCGCATCACATCGTAATACCCCGCGACGCCTTTTCCTTGCAAACCGGGAACAATTGCAATGGGATTAGGTAAAGCAGTTTTTAACCAATAAAGATGTTCAGATAAATCACTGAGCTTTATCGGACAATGCTGGTACGGCACTTCTTGCCAACCGCCACGACTGCCGACCATGCCTGCCATGTAAATGGGTAAATTGGGTGTTAACCAGTCGTCCAATAAATCCGCTAATACCGCTTCGAATTCCGACGCGCCCAGCTTCAACATGCCTTGGTCACTGTCGCGTTGTGCCTGAATGTCACCATCCTGACTCATCAAAAAGGCGCGTAAATTGGTGGTTCCCCAATCGACGGCGATAAAGCTCGCACTGTCGCTAATAGACGGTGAAATCGTTTTTGATGCGCTCATTACAAACGCCCTCCGTCAACTACCAAACTTTGTCCAGAAATCATCCGGCTGTTTACCGCTAGCTCTCGAAAGTGTCGATTACAAATAAAACCGTCTTTGTCTAATTTTCCGTACCACTGCTGACTGCGTAATGGTTTATTGTCTGTCTTTTTATTATCACTGCTCATTCGATATTCTCCGCCAAAGGCACAGCTTGGATACTTAATAAAATAAGGGATTCAGGGTCTAAAATAGGTAATTGCAGCCCAACCTGACTCAAGCTCGCACCGTTCAAAACAAGGTCTTTTTTCCACCATGCAGGCAAGGCTTTCATAAGGTGACCTGGCAATGGGCTGTGTTCCAACACCACCACTCGATAGTCCTGTTCAGGTAGTAAATTGGGTAAACGCACCGGCAAGGTTTGCGCTTGTTTTGGCATGGCAAGCTGACTGTAAACCGCCAAACCTTGCATGCCATCTTGGCTCAATGCCCATTGAGTTTGTGCTCGGCCATCGGCGCTCGGTAAACGCCAATTATTGCCCTTGTGCAAAATGTCACGATGCTGTTTGTAATGAGACAACCAGTTCGCAATCGTCGCTTTTTGTGCTTCGTTGGCGTCCAACAGATTCCATTCGATGCCCAAATGCCCCAACAGCGCGGTGCCCGCTCGAAACGCCACATCGTGAATTCGGCTGGTGGTGTGGCTTTTATCTGGGCCAATGTGTGACCCCATGACTTCGGGCGGAAAGAAATAGCTAAAGCCACGCTGAATGCTCTGGCGCTCTAATGCGTCGTTGCAATCGGACGCCCAAAAGCGTTTGGTGAAATTCAAAATACCAAAATCCACTCGCGCGCCGCCCGATGAACAGCTTTCGATCTCCATGTCTGGAAACGCTTGGTTTATCTCATCCAGCAACCGATACAAAGCATTCACTTGGGCATGGGCTTGTGGTGCAATATCACTACTTGGCTGGGTGTAATCTCGGTTCATGTCCCATTTCACGTAATCAATCGGATACTCCGTAAACAAGGCAAACAAACGTTCGCGAATGTATTTATAGGCTTCCGGTTTGGCGAGATTCAGTACCAACTGATTACGCGCCAACGCCGCATCGTATTGTGGTAATTGCAACGCCCAATCAGGATGCGCGCGGAATAAATCGGAATCAGGATTGACCATTTCAGGTTCGAACCACAAACCAAATTCCATACCGAGATCGTCTTTGACATAACGTATCAGCGGCATCAAACCGTCTGGGTATTTTGTTTCATCCACAAACCAATCACCCAACGCCGCTTTGTCATGATCGCGACCACGGAACCAACCATCATCTAGAATGTAACGTTCCACACCCACGTCTGCGGCGGCTTTCGCCAAGGCTTTCAGTTGAGTCATATCATGATCAAAATAGAACGCTTCCCAAGTATTGAGATGCACAGGACGGGGTTTCGTAAGCTGTAAACGCTGGCGAGCCTCTTGATGAAAAGACTGACTCATCGTATTCAAGCCCACTGAACTGTGGCTGGCTAATAATTCTGGTGTAGAAAGAGTTTCATTAGTCGCCAAGACGATCTCGCCCGGTAAATACATGGCTTCAGCCTGTAAATAACGATGTCCTTCTACCGTGTAATCGGCTTTTAATCTGTGATTACCGCTCCACGCTAAATGCGCGCCAACCAGCTCACCTTGATGTTCCGCAAAACCTTGCTCGCCGACAATCACCGCTGGAAAGTTCGCGTGAGAATTACGGCCGTTACGATTTTCTTGCAACCAAGTTGACTGCCAGTCGCTGCGCTCTTGCTGAAACTCTTGGCACCAACGGCCATAAAACCCAATGCGTTCAACAAAATGACTCGCCACGGGCAAAGTACACGCCAAACGCTGAACCGCCACATCGCCACGACCTTGATTGGTCAAGGTCAACTGTTGACGCAACACGCCAGATGACAACAAGCCAATGTTTAGTGTTATTGAAAGCTGAGCCACTTTGTCTTCTAAACGAATCGCCAAACCGGTTTGGGATTCATTCACGTCGATTAATGACCAACACGCCGCCCAAACGGGGCGATCTTCTGCGCTGGCTTCCATCGCGGGCGATTGCAACCAGCCTCGACCCGCTTCTGGTATCAGGCCCATGGGCGCAGGCTTGTCCATCATGGCTTGTGGAATGGCCATTTGTTTAGACAAGTACAGGCTCGCCAAATCGGTTTTAGCAGGCAGTGCATCACCAAAAAAAACCAATTCCGGGGCGCCCTGTTGTGGGCAAGCAATTACCAAGGTTTTGCCTTGCGGTTCTTGTCCTAGCAAGTCTTGTCGATAGAAACTCATATTCAATTTATTTCCCATCATCGTTAACCTTTTGTAGCACCCAATGTTAAGCCCGCAATAAAGTGTCGTTGCATAGCAAAAAAGAGAATAACCGGAGGTAAAGCGGCAATAATGGAGCCTGCCGCAATCAACTGCCAAGACGCCATCCACTGGCCTTTTAGGGCACTGATTCCAGCCGTTATAGGACGCACTTCATCGCTTTGTACCAGTACAAGAGCCCAGAAATAGTCATTCCAAATAAAGGTGAAAATCAACACCGACAACGCCGCCAAAGCAGGACGTACCAAAGGCAACACAACATGCCAGAAAATCTGCCATTCGCTCACGCCTTCAACGCGCGCAGCTTCGATTAATTCATCTGGCAAACCAACAATAAAGTTGCGCATAAATAAGGTACAAAACCCCGTTTGAAACGCGATATGGAAAAGGATCAAACCCGTCGCCGTGTCGTATAACCCCATGCCAATGGTTAGGTCTCGTACCGGAATCATCAGAATTTGAAAAGGCACAAAGTTCCCCGCAATAAAAGCCGCGAATAAAGCAACATTGCCACGAAATTTGAACTTGGCTAGCGCGTAACCCGCCAAGGTAGACAAGGCCACCGCGCCAATCACCGCGGGCACCGTAATCAAAATGGAGTTTAATAAATACCGAAACATCGGCGTTTCGGTGAACACCATGGTGTAGTTTTCAAACAGCATCCATTCAGAAGGAATGCCCCAGTAATTACCGGCGTTAATGTCGGCGGTTGAGCGCGCAGAGGTCAACAAAACAGCCAACAGTGGCAACAACCAAAGGAACAGTGAAATCCACACAGCAACGCGATAACTCACATTAAAAGGTAATGATCTTTTTTCGATAGGCGTAGGAAACATTAGGCTTTCTCACTCTTCAGCATGCGCCACAAGAAGTAGGCAATATAAATATCCATAATCAGGAACAACACAGTTGCTATTGCCGCACCATAACCCGCTCGATAGTTAAAAATAGACTGCTCATACATGAAGTAAGCCAGCACACTGGACGAGCCAAACGGTCCACCGCTGGTCATAGTCGCCACAAGGTCGAAGCTACGTAATGCACCGATCACCGTGACCACAATCGCAATAAAAGTGGCTGGTTTTAGCTGAGGAAGAATCACATGACGCAACATTTTCCAGCCATGAGCACCATCTAAACGGGCTGCTTCTATTTGATCTGGATTGAGGTTATTTAAGCCTGTGAGGTACAAGATCATGCAGTACGCAATTTGCGGCCAAAGACCCGCAACAATAATGCCAAACGTCACCCAATTTTCGTCGGACAGTACCGCTATCGGCTCCACACCAAATAAGCCAATCGCCTTATTAAAAAGACCAAAGGATGGATCGTAGAACCAAGAAAACACTAAGCCGACGACGACTTGCGAAATAACAAAAGGGAAGAAAAACATGGATTTAACAAGGCGTATCCCCATGATTTTTTGATTCAGAAATAAAGCAATAGCCAAACCAATGGGCGGCGCCAACATGAAGAACACCATCCAGTAGAGATTGTTTTTTAGCGCCACCCAAAATTGATAGTCATCGAAGAGTTCAATGTAATTACTAAAACCCACAAAGGTTTTTTCACCAATGCCATCCCATTCATAAAAACTCAACCAGATACTCTGGAGAATAGGAAAAATAACGTAGACCACAAACATGATGACCGCTGGCGCTAAGAATAAAACCGGCATCCATTGTTGTGGTCTGCTATGCAATTTTTGCATGGCGCACACACCTCTTATTTTTATTAGTTAATTTATTGCCCTACTTACTATCTGTAATCCAAGTCGGAATATGAGGACAGATAACTCGTCTAATAAAATAATGGAATAAAGTTCCATTTTTTGCAATACTCAATTTAGAACATTTTTCATGACCGTATCATTACGGTCAATTCAACCTCTAAAAAAACAAGGAAAAATGATAATGGCAAACGTGGAAACTAAAAGCGGAGGCTCATCGCTAGACAAAGCACTTAGTCTGTTGCAAGAAGTTTGCATGACGTCTGTGCCATTACGCTTTGCCGATTTGGTCGACAAAACCGATTTGCCTAAAGCCACTGCGCATCGAACGCTAACGTCACTGACAGAGAAAGGTCTGATACGCTTTGACGAAGTAACGCAGCTTTATCATCCGGGCTACGGTTTATTGGAATTGGCCCATCAAGCTTGGTCAAAAATTGATGTACGTGACATTGCTGCGGATCAAATGAAGCATTTGTGGAACGAGACAGGCGAAACCATCCACCTTGCGGTACTCGATCGTGGCGACGTGATTTATATCGATAAACTGGAAAGCCAGAAAAGCTTGCGACTTTTTTCTGCCGTCGGCAAAAAAGGGCCGGCTTACTGCACGGGTGTTGGCAAAGCCATGATGGCGTTTCTAAGCGAAGACTTATTAGCCGAGGCCATTAACGAACAAAGTTTTATCAAGCACACAGAAACGACCTTGATTGACGAAATTACGCTAAGAAAAGCACTCATAGACATTCGCGAAAGCAAGATATCCTTAGATTTAGAAGAGCACGAAGAAGGCATTCAATGCGCGGCTTCCGTCATTTTGAACCACAGAAACGAACCCATTGCGGCGCTGAGTATTACTGCACCAAAATTTCGAGTAGACAACGCACGCTTTCAACACTTTCAAACATTGGTCAAAGACGCCTGTAAGAAAGTATCCACCCGAATGGGGGCCATGGCCTCTAACTAGCATAGGAAAGTCCATTATGGCGACGATAAAACTAACAAACGTCATCAAACGGTTTCATGATATCGAGACAATTCATGGCGTCGATCTAGATCTAAACGACGGTGAGTTTGTGGTCTTTGTAGGCCCATCTGGTTGTGGCAAATCCACGCTGCTGCGCTTGATCGCAGGGCTTGAAGACATCACAGACGGAAAGCTTGAGATCAATGGCGTTAACATGAACAACGTTGCACCAGCCGATCGCGGTGTTGCCATGGTGTTCCAATCGTATGCGCTCTACCCTCACATGACGGTCGAAGAAAACATGAGTTTCGGCTTACGCATGAACGGCGTTAGTCCTGAAAAAATCAAAGCACAAGTCAGCAACGCTGCGAATATTTTGCAACTCAACGAACTGTTAGATCGCAAACCAAAACAACTGTCTGGTGGTCAGCGCCAACGTGTCGCCATTGGTCGCGCGATTGTTCGTCAACCAGAAGTCTTCTTGTTTGATGAGCCTCTGTCTAACCTAGACGCCGAATTGCGCGTCGACATGCGCATTCAAATCGCTCAACTTCACAACAAGCTAAAAGCCACTATGGTGTACGTGACTCACGATCAAGTTGAAGCCATGACATTGGCCGATAAAATCGTTGTATTACGCGCCGGTAATGTAGAGCAAGTTGGTTCGCCTCTCGAGCTTTATCATAATCCAGCCAATGAATTTGTCGCCGGTTTTATTGGCTCACCAAGAATGAATTTTCTCGATGGGAAAATTATTAGCATAGACAAGGCGGATCTTGCTGTAATCAACATTGCAGGACAGATAATCGAACTGGAAGTAGACGGTACTAAAGTATCGGTCAATGAGACCGTAAAACTGGGCATTCGCCCCGAGCATGTGAAGGAAAACATCCAAGAAGCGGATGTGACGCTGGATATTGATATTGACGTGGCCGAACACCTTGGTGGCTTAACCTATCTTTATGGTCAATTCGAAGGGCATAAACTCACCATTGAAGTCAGCGGTTCGAACCTCACTCGCAACGGCGAACATAACCAAGTAGGTATCAAAAAAGAAGACTGTTACTTATTCAATCGTGATGGCCAAGCGCTAATTAATCGCCCTGTGCCAGCACGATAAGAGACCTACAATATTAGTAAAAACAAAAAATGCCTTCATACTTTGTATGAAGGCATTTTTATTACCTTGGCTTTTAACGGGTTACTAACTGCGTTAGTAACCGTGCCATTAAGATAATGTCAAAATGATTTTCGAGACTTCGTCGTAACTCTCCACCACCCAATTAGCACCGGCATCAATAAGCCGTTGCCTATGACCTGGGTGCTTAGCATGAGATCCAGCCGTAATACCAATACACAACATACCCGCACTTCTTGCCGCTTGAACACCGGCAGGGCTGTCTTCAATTACCAGAGCTCGCTCCGCGGGAAGTGCCATCTTTTCAGCCGCAAACAAGAACACATCTGGAGCAGGTTTGCCTCGTACCACCATCGTCGAAGAAAATATCTTGTCAGAAAAGTAGTGACGAAGGTTAGTCGCCGTCAAACTGGCGTCAATCCTTTCGGGATGAGAAGACGACGCAACACAATACGGCAAATTTAATGAATCAATAAACGCGGTAACACCTAAAACGGGTTGCAGCTCTTGTTGAAAGCGAGCAAACAAATACTCGTTCATTTCCACAATAGAAGCGTCGGTTAGCTCAACGCCTTGCGATGCAAACAGTTCATCCTGGGCCGATTTCATACTGCGGCCTTGGAACTGCTGAATAACCTCCTCTTTCGTCAGGTTTCCACCTTGCTTGAGAATCAAATCATGCAAAACCTCAATAGACAAAATTTCACTATCGACTAACACGCCATCGCAGTCAAAAATAATCAAGTCCAGCATTTTCGGTAGAGCTTCCTCAATAACGTTCAACACTTTTACAGCTCCCGAGCAATGGCTTGCAACTTAGTAAAGGCAAGATATCGCGCATCATGTAATTGACGAATATCCTCAGCAGCCGGCAAATATCGATCTCCGAAAGACGACATCGCTTTCATAGCATCCTCCACGTTCGAATAAGCCCCTGCCGCAACCGCCGCTAACATGGCCGTTCCAAGTATGACAGGCTCATCAGCACTGGGAGCGACCACGCCTTTCCCCGTCGCATCGGCTATGAGCTGGCGAACTAATGGGTCTTGCCCAGCTCCGCCACTGATAACAACACGAGCGATATTCAAACCTTGCGCGGCCTGAGCTTCGATAATTTGTCTCAATCCATACGCCAAACCACAGATACCCGCGACATAAAGCGCGACAAGGCTATCAATCGATTTATCCATACTGAGACCCGCCATAATCGCCCGGGCATTGGGGTCTGCAAACGGTGCACGATTACCCAGAAACTCAGGAACAACATGCACCCCTTCCGCCAGATTAACCGCATCGCTAAGAGTAAGTATTTTCAATTTAGCCTGCTTTGACAACCAGACGCTTAATGGAATACCCGCTTCTTTTGCTAATAAGCTAGCTTCAGTCGATGCAGGATGCATCAAAACCAAATGGTCAATCGCTGCACCTGCAGCAGACTGCCCTGCTTCGTTCAACCACATACTCGGCAACATCGCAGAAAAGTACGGCCCCCAAACGCCAGGCACATTGACCGCCTTAGACGACGTCGTCAATGTACAGGCAGACGTTCCAAAAACATACGCTAAACACTCTGCTGGCGCGGCCGTACCATCTTCCGTTAACGCCCCAACCGAACCGACTCCGCCGGCATGAGCATCAATTAATCCTGCCGCCACAGCCGTACCCGCTTTTAATCCGAGCTGTTCTGCCGCGCTATGCGTTAACCCTTGCGCTAAAGATGTTCCCGGCGAAACAATCTCGGTACCTATTTTAGTAAATTGAGTATCCGATAAATCGTCTAGGCCAATGGCGTCAAAATACGATTCGTCCCAACGGCTCTCATGGGCAAGATACGTCCACTTACACACCACGGTACAAATAGATCGAGCCTGTGACCCTGACGCTCGATAAGTTAAATAATCGGTAAGATCAAAAAAATGTTTTGCACTGTGATATGTTTCTGGTAAATGTGTCTTCAGCCACAATAATTTGGGGGTTTGCATCTCTGGCGAGATGCGATTGCCAACGTAGTTTAAAACACTGTGCCCAAGCTCATTAATCTTACTGGCTTGTTTCGTCGCCCGCTGATCCATCCAAACAATAACATTACGATCCGCAATACCGTGCTCACCGACAGGCAATGGTTGGTTGTTTTCACCCATCACGACCATTGAACACGTCGCATCAAACGACAAGCCGACAATAGTGTCGACGGGGAATCCCGATGCGTTAACAACCGCTTTCACACACGTACAAACGGCCTGCCAAATATTTTCAGACGATTGTTCATACCGTGCATTTGCGTCTTGAAATGTCGTAATCTCATGCTTAGCGACATGCAACATATTACCTTGCAAATCAAACAAGCCAGCACGAGCACTACCTGTTCCGACATCGACACCAACCACATAAGAAGCGGATGTGTCATGAATTAAGCGACTCATTTATAAATCCACACTGTTGGGTAAAATAACCAAATCTCGAATCGTGATATTGGCCGGTCTCGTTAGCATAAAGACAACAGAATCGGCCACTGCCTCTGGTTGCATTAAACTGCCATTAGCCAGCGCCTCTTCCATTTTCGCTTTTGGCCAATCATCCAATAACGCAGTAACAACAGGACCTGGAGCGACCGCACCGACGCGAATAGAATGGACACTAAGCTGACGACGCAGAGTATGAACAAATGCCTGAATCGCATGTTTTGACGCGGTATAAATAGGCTCCCAGACGACTGGAACTATTCCTGCGATGGAGCTTGTCACTATAATGTCGCCGCCTTTTTGAGCAATTAAATGCGGCAAGACAGCATGCACAGACCGAAACACAGAGTTAATGTTCAAATTCAGCATATGATCCCATTCGTCAGGGTTTCCGTCCGCGAAAACACCGCCCACATAGGCGCCAGCGTTCGCGTGAAAAGCATGCAACCTGCCATCTGTTAGCGCTAAAATACGCTCCAACATGCTATTCACTTCTTCTTTCTTCATAAGGTCCACGACCAGAGGAATAGCCTTATCACCCAATTCCTGACAGACTTTTTCAAGCGCCGTTGCCGAACGGTCAATAAGCACCACGTCTGCACCCTCTGCAATAAACGCTTTGGTACAAGCTAAGCCAATACCGGACGCTGCGCCCGTTATCGCTATTACTTTTCCTTCCAAATTAGTATTCATCAATTTACTCCTTAACGATAACGTTATGCTTTACCATGAGAAACACGGCTTTGACGGGCCAAACTGTCAATGATCACCGCAATGGCCAATACCGCACCTGTGATCATGTAACGATGAGAAGACGATAAGTTCAGTAGTGTTAAACCATTCGCAATAGATTGGATAACAATAATACCCAGCAGCGCAGACCACGCAGAACCACGACCACCAAATAGGCTAGTACCACCAATAACCGCCGCGGCTATTGCGTTTAAATTCACGTCGCTTGTACCTGCTTGCTGACTCGCCGAGGCTAAACGCGATGCCGCTAGCACACCACCCAAAGTGGCCAAAGTGGAACACAATACAAACGCACTGATGTAAATGGCTTTCACGTTGATACCTGCTCGACGTGCTGCTTCTGCGTTACCGCCAACAGCAAACATAGAGCGGCCCCACTTGGTACGGGTTAATGCGTAATCCATACTGATTACCAGCAAAACAAATAACCCAAACATCCATGGCACACCACGAGATTGATTCAGATAAAACGCGGCAGCTTCTAATGCAACCGTAACTAACAGTGCCTTTAATAAAATGCTGTTCAGACTTTTAGCGGAAAGGTTTGACGCTTGTCGTTTCTGACGAATACGCTTGCCCATCACCACAATGACGACGCCAGGAATGAATGCAAAAGAATAAGCCACCCACGCCGGCATAATCATCAATTGACCGAAATCCACCATTGACGAACCGTAGGGTAAGTTGATTGAACCAGTAGAACCCAATAGAAAAAGTTGGAAACCTAATAGCGCCAATAAACCAGCCAATGTAGAAACAAAACTTGGCATACCAATTTTAGTTCGCAGATAGGCATAACCAAATCCCATCATGGCACCAACACACAAACTTGCCCCAATGGCCAAAGCTAATGGCCAACCTTGATTCACCCACAACACACCGAGTAAAGCGGAACCAACTCCACTCATTGAGCCAACAGAGAGGTCAATTTCGCCCAGCATAAGAACGCAAACGATACCCAACGCAATAACGCCCACCGTAGAGCAATCGAATAAAAGGTTCACTAGGTTGTTCGCTGACAAGAAAATAGGGTTAATTGCCGTAAAAATCCCCCAAATCAAAACCAAACCAACCACTACCGGTAAAGAACCTAAATCACCCGATTTAACACGATCAATAAAAGCGTGGAGACTGCCTGAAAAACCGTTTGCATGCGTTACACGACTGTCACTGCGGTCTAAAAGACCCTCTTTATTACCAGAATTTTTTATTGAATCACTCATTGTAGTTCCTCGACTTTCTTATCAGCTTCTGCCAAACGTTTTGCTCTTCTTGAAACCGCATTGTCCGTCGCGCCAGTAATGGCACCTATGAGCTCTTCATTGGATGCATCTGCTGCAAAAACACCGTTATTTTTGCCTAAACGCAATACCACGACTCGGTCCGCGATGGCTCTAACGTCTTGCATATTGTGCGAGATCATAATGACCCCTAACCCTTTCGCCTTGACTCGCTCAACTAGGTTAAGAACCTCTGCCGTTTGCGCTACGCCTAATGCGGCTGTCGGCTCGTCGAGCATAATGATTTTGGGGTTTGACAATAAAGAACGAGCAATCGCCACGGTCTGACGCTGTCCACCCGAGAGAGACGCGACGACATCACGGACACTGGGTATACGCGCAGCCAGCTCGTTTAAGAGAGTCCAAGAAGTGACCTCCATTTCAGTTTCATCCATGTGCCATGGCGTTTTTTCTTGTCCTAAGAAAATATTGGCGACAACGTCTAAGTTTTCACACAATGCCAAATCTTGGAAAACCGTCGCAATCCCCAGATCCAACGCGGCACTTGGTCCTTCCATAACCACTTCTTTTCCTTCAAATAAAATGGTGCCGGATGTAGGTGAATGCGCGCCAGCTAAGGTTTTAATTAAAGTCGATTTACCCGCGCCATTGTCACCAACTAAGGCCACTACTTCGCCAGGATAGACATCGAGATCAATGTCCGTGAGTGCGGCAACCGCACCAAAATTTTTAGAGACTTTACGCAAACTAAGAATGGGCTGACGACCCTCTGAGCGCGCAGAAGTGCTTGAAGACATGATTTGCTCCACAGGAGTTAAGTTAGGAAAGACGCCGCTCAAACGATGTGAGCGGCGGAGCATTAGAGTATTAGCGTATCGTTAGCGCCAAATACCAAGCTCTTTACAACCTGCTAAATATCGACCAGTACAAACATCACCAGCGAAGGTAACGCCGCTGTCAAAAATAATTTCTTTGATGTTTTCGCGCGTCACCACTTCCGGAACAAAAAGCTCAGATGGCGTGTTGTACAGCGTTGTTTTTGCTGTCGGCGTAATACCGTTTAGCATTTGAACGGCAACGTGAGCAGCTGCGGTAGCAACAATCTCAGACGGTTTAGAAATGGTATTGTACTGATCACCCGCAATAATCAACTGCAAAGCGGCAATTGTCGCGTCATTACCAGTTACCGGTGGAAGAGGATTCACACCAGCGGCTTTTAACGCTGCAATCGCACCGCCACCAGTACCATCATTCGCAGCCACAACCCCTAATATATTTGAGCCGAAACGAGCCACTTGGCCGTTTGCCCAAGTTTGTGCTTTTGGTGGCGCCCAATCTGGCGTGTCGTACTCGGCAATAGTCGTGTAGCCACTGTTATCCAATCCTTCATCAATACCATCGCGGATCAAACCCGCAGCGGCATCGGTAGGAGAACCGTTAATTTGAAGAATGCCGCCTTTGTCTTTTGGCACGCCCATTTTTTCTAGGTGTTGGACCAAGCTTTCTGCAATAGCTTTACCTATGCCTTTATTATCAAAGGACACGTAGAAGTCGGCAGCTTTTCCTGGAATAGGACGATCGTAGGCAATCACTTTAACGCCTTGGCTTTGCGCCAAATTTACTAAAGAAGCCGCAGCACTGGAATCGACTGGATCCAGAACAATCACTTTTGCCCCTTGAGTAATCACTGAGTTAAATTGTTGCTGTTGTAAAGATACGTCGCCATTGGCATTTTGATAAATCAACTTACAATCTGAACAAAGCTTTTCCATGGCGGCTTTAAAGCCTGGAAAGTCATGCTTTTCATATCGAGTAGATGCCTGATCCGGCATCAAAAACGCTACTGTCGACGACGCTTGTGCTTGTGCTGCGAACGCTCCAAAGGTAGCGGCAAGCGTAGTAAAACCGATTATTTTTGTTGCTATAGTTTTCATTACTTACACTCCGATCAATAATTTTAGGCGAAAATCGCCCACAACAATCAAATCATGATTGATGCTTTGTTACCCTCACTCACACTATTGGTTAAAAAACTCAGATGTAATACACTAACGTCGTCTTTCATAACTGCTGTAACAGTGATGTAAGGCGGTTAGACATCTTTATTGAGCTCTAACCTCCGCGAAGATGCAGGGTTAATTTGTTAAGGTAAAACGTTTGTATTACCGGCTCCATTTCTCACTCGTTAATTCTGCATCTTGGCCTCCTAAACTTATTTCTCTATTGTTTTCCAAATTGGATCACTAACGTGAACCTCCCACTTCAACAGTCCTAATTTTCTACTGAAATATTTTTCACAGAGTGGCGCTGAATAAGCGTCGCTTCCAAAATGGTGGCCTTTGGATCGACATTTATTCTTTCTGAGTCAATACGCTCTAACAATCGAGACCACGCATTCTGGGCGACCTCGGCCACTGGCTGACGTATTGCGGTTAAACTCGTACTGCGTGCAGACATCCAAGCGTAATCATCAAAGGCCACCAACGAAATATCCTGACCGACTTTAATATTGCATTCAGCTAAAGCAGTAAGTGTGCTCAGCGTTGTCACGTTGGTTAACGCTAAGATCGCCGTTGGCTTGAGATTGTGCCCTAACCAGTTCGCTATTTTTAAAGCGCCTTCTTCTAAATCAGACCCCAGCTCAATAACATTTGGCTTGGTCAAATGAGATTTTTCCATGGCCAAAAAAGCCCCTTCAACACGTTCACGAATAGGAGGAAAGGACAAGTTCGACGCCGCAATAAGGATGCTCTCATGACCTGCGTCTGCAAGATGCTGGCAGGCTAAATCCCCAGCGGCTCGATTATCAATCGTAACCGTATCGAACGGCGCTGAATGAACAGAAACACGGTCAATCAAGACGGTTGGACAATGGGATGTTAGATCTAGAAGTGATTCCGATAACTGGCCAGAACATGGGATAGCAATCATCCCTGCTGGTCGCCAGCTCATCAGAGCTTTGATACGAGAGGCTTCAACATCATCTCGATCGTGTGAGCTTGCAACAATAACGTCGTAGCCATGTTCAAATGCAAGGTTTTCAAGGTGGGAAACAATGGTAGCAAAAAACGTATCGGTGATATTTGGCACCAAAACCGTGACAACTTTGTTTCGTTGTGAGCGTAATTGAGAAGCCGCACGATCCATTTGATAGCCGAGTTGAGTGGCTGCCAGGCGAACTCGCTCTTTAAGCTCGTCATTAACCGGTTTCTTGCCCGAAAAGACATTAGAAACCGTCGCTGTTGAAACATCAGCTAATTTAGCGACTTCACGGATTGAAGGCTTTCTCATTGCAAACGTACCTTTTTAATATTTATAGTTAAACGTTTAACAGCACTAAGACTAGCAGACTAAGTTTTAATCAATCAAGTCCTTTGTTAAACGTTTAACTGTATTTTTCGAAAATAGTATAAAAACAACAAAAAGCCCGTTGTGCTAGATTGATTCATAATCAAGCCAACGCAACGGGCTTTTTGTTGCTTAAGACTCAGAACAAAGCCTAAACAAACTCTTCTAAGAAATTTGCTAAATAAAGATACGAGCGCTGCGCGACCAGCGGATTATATTGGCTTCCGTGATCAGGGTTGTCGGCGCTTGGCAACATAAATGAATGCACGGTGTTACTGAAATCCACAAACTGGAAATCCATTCCTAAGCTCGTCCAATAGCGTTTTGCTTCTTGTGCATCGCCTTCTGGCACTAATGGGTCTTGATGTCCGTTCAACACCAATAGTTTGGCCTTGGTATTGGCTTTGTCTTCTGATTGAGCGCGAAAGAAGCTCATCAACCCATGAAAACTCGCCGCACCTGCGCTGCCCTCAAAATGCAATCCAGCTTCTAACGCCAAGCGTCCGCCTAAACAGAAACCCACATGAACGATGGTTTTAGTCTGCATGCCATCGCAAGCAGACTGTGTGAGCTGATGTTGCAGCGCGTGCAAAGGCTCTGCTTCTGCCAACAACGCCCCCATTTTTGCCCGCTTTTCATCCAGCGCCACAGGGTTCTGGTCTTGGCCGTATAAGTCAATCGCGGTCACTGAGAAGCCAAACGCTGCGATCTGATCCGCGACGCTTTTTTCAAAATCACTCAAACCAGAAAATGTCGGCCAAATCACAACGTGAATATGGCTTTTATTCGAATCTAATACATCAATTTGATAATGAATCCGCTTAACGCCTTGTTTAAATATTGAATCAAATGTCTGGCTCACACGTGGCTCCTTATAATTTTATTGGATAATCTAATGTCTTCATCCAGTGTAACCAGCCCAACTTAATGAAATCAAGCAAACTAAATGGATGAGCCAATATACGGAAATAGCACGGCTAACGTGCAATATAAACACGGATTTTTGCCACCCACGCCATACAAAGCAAGGTTGTTACAACGTAATAATCAGTGTTACTTTAGCGACTGAAACGCACCTTAAAATACGCGAAACACAACAATAATCAGGAGAACCTTATGTTATCAGGCAGCTGTTTATGCAATGGCATTCAATACGAGATACGCGGCGAACTGGGTGACATCATGCAGTGTCATTGTCAAAAATGCCGCAAAGCCAATGGCTCCGCCTTTGCCGCCAATGCCGCTATTCCAACCACGGCATTTGTTCTTTTGAAAGGCAAAGAGTTACTGGCGGAATACGAGTCAACACCGGATGTTTTCCGTGTCTTTTGCAAACAATGTGCTTCGCCGCTTTATAGTCGTCGACCACATATGCCAGAATTACTGCGTTTACGCATCGGCACGCTGGATACAAAAATTGACGGAAAGCCCTCTTCTCATATATTTGTCGGCTCCAAAGCCGAATGGCATGACATCTGCGATGACAAGCCTCAGTACGATGAACGACAAGTCGTATAAGTTATGGGGAATAATGAAACCGTACTAAAGGTCATTGATCTATTGTCAAAATAGTCAATCGTTAATACCATTAGCTAATACGTTGAATATGAGGAAAATGTCTGCCTTTTTCCTCATATTCACGCCAGTGAACCATGACGTTCATCTATTTAATGAGTACTTATAGGCATGTCAAACGAGCAACATAAAGATGCACCTGCGCTTAATCTACAGCGCAACGTCCCTGCACTTGTCACTTTTCTAGCCAATAAGTTGTCCACTGGCGCTTCCTCTGTTTACCGAGAACTGTTTAACGTGGGCATTGTTGAATGGAAGCTGCTGGCGTTGCTCGCCGTAGAAAATGGCATCACAGCAAATCGTATGTGCCATGTATTTGGTTTGGATAAAGCTGGAATAAGTCGTTCTCTAAAGCTTTTAGAGAAAGAGCAATACGTTTGTTCCAGTGTAGACACCGAAGACGCTCGGCGCTCTATCGTTTGGATGACTGACAAAGGCAGGGTACTTCATGATGAAATTTTTGAAGTGGCCATTGCCCGAGAAAATTTGTTACTCGAAGGCTTTTCTAAAAAAGAAATAGATACCTTAATAAAATTGCTCAATCGCTTAAGTGAACGCGTAACAAGCGTTAATGACTACCGCCCCACCGTTAAAAAAAACACGCCCTTCTGAACCTTACTTTATCTTGAAAAAAGAAGCTATAGCGAAGTACCCTCAGGCGTCTACACGCCCATTCCACCTCGATTACGCAATGTTTACTGCATAAACCTCATGCATAATACATATTATTCAACGATGAAATATAGTTGATATATCAACTGTATTTTGTTGACAACACAACTAAATTGGAGCTATAAGTATCACAAAAGCCACCTTTAAAATAACAAAGGCATTTTGATATGATGGACGTTCTAATAATAAATAAACACATCGAAGCTGACGATATCGTCAGCTTCGAACTCACCAGCACAAACCATTCCTCACTCCCAGACGCCAGTCCGGGGTCACACATAGATGTGAAAATCAGTGACGGTATTGTTCGACAATATTCCGTCTACAACGATTCAAAACAATCCAATAGCTACAAAATTGCGGTGTTAAAAGACCCAAGCTCTCGTGGTGGTTCATTGACTATGCATGACCGTCTGAATAAAGGCGATATTGTAAGCATCTCCAAACCAAGAAACCTGTTCGAACTTAATGATGAATCTCCATCCTATATGTTGATAGCTGGGGGAATTGGCATCACGCCAATATTATCGATGGCAGAGCATTTGCAAGCAAAGGACAAACAATTTTCCTTGCATTATTTCAGTCGAGCGCTCGAAAGAACCGCCTTTTATGATCACATCACAAACAGTCGGTTTGTCGATAAAAGTGTATTTTATTTCGACGGTGGAAAGACTGTGTCTTTTCAGAAAGCACTTCTTGATGCCGGTGACCAAACACACCTGTATGTTTGTGGGCCAAACGGTTTTATGGATTTTGTCTTCTCCGCGGCCAAAAAGGTTGGCTGGTCAGAAGAGAGATTGCACAAAGAGCATTTTTCGGCCGCGCCTATAGAAAACAACAGCAATCTCGCCTTTGAGGTTGAAATTGCCAGCACTGGAGCACACTTCCACATTCCAGAAGATCGTTCGGTATTTGAAGTGTTAGACGAAGCTGGTATTGATATCAACGTGTCTTGCGAACAAGGCATCTGCGGCTCTTGCCTCACAAAAGTCATCTCAGGCATCCCCGATCACCGAGATCAGTTTTTATCCGACAAGGAGCATGCAGACAATAATGTCTTCACGCCTTGTTGTTCTCGCTCACTGTCAGACACATTGGTGCTTGACCTTTAGCGCGCCCCTACTAAGACAAACCAAAATAATTATAAACAGGAGAGTTTTATGAGTGTTCAACATTGCACCCCAACGACATCAGCCAGCATCGAAACTAAAGCAACATCACCCTTTCCACTGAATATGTGGTACGTGGCGGCGCTGAGTTCCGAGCTTACAGATCAACCATTGGCACGAACATTACTCAATCAGCCAATCGTTCTGTTTCGTACCCCTGATGGTAATGTATCGGCTCTTGAAGACAGATGCTGCCATCGAGCTTTGCCCTTGTCACTTGGGGCTGTAGAAGACAACGGTATCCGATGCGGCTATCACGGCTTATTGTTTAATGGTGGAGGGCAATGCGTTGACGTACCTGGTCAAACCAAAATACCTCGTAAAGCACTGGTATCAGCCTATTCCATCTGCGAGCAAGACCATTTAATTTGGATTTGGTTTGGAGATGAACAGACTGAAAAACCGACTTTCACACCGCCAGAATACCCAGTTCATAATGACGAGGATTTTTTATTTGGCGGTGACATATACCACTACGATGCGCCTTATCAGTTATTACATGACAATCTACTAGATTTAAGCCACATCGGCTATGTTCATAAACATACCATTGGTGGCAACGCCAAATTGCACATGAACATAGAAACCAAAGTTGAAAGCGATGATCAATCTGTACACGTTGTTCGTCATTTACCCAATTCGATTGCGCCACCGACTTACACGGCCGCTTACCCTTTTGCTGGAAACATTGATCGGTGGCAGGAAATCAAATTTAAAGTTTCTCATATAGAGATTTGGACAGGGGCAATGGATGTGGGGTCTGGCTCTTTAGACGACCCAGAACGTGAAGGATTTCATTTGAAAGGTTTTCATGGTATCACCCCCGAAACAGACACGACATGCCACTATTTATGGACCATGGCTGCGAACCCAAAAACCGACGCCGAGGCAACGATCAAAAAAGTCATTGAACAAATAAGACTAACCTTCGATGAAGATAAAGTGGTTATCGAAGCACAATACAAAAACCTGAAAAACAACCCAAATAGTTCAATGATCGACATCCATATAGACGTTGCACCAAACAGAGCACGTCGTATTATTGAGTCAAAATTGGCTTAAATAATACCAGAGGCGGTACGGCTCTAATGTCGTCGCCCCGTATTTTCACTTGAATATTTTAAGTGAAAATACGCGTGGCTATAAAACGAAACCGTAAGACATAACCCTTTTAGAACTTGCCGTGTATTTTATTGTCTTAGTATCCTAAGATAAGGCATGACATAATTTACAATAATTAAGTCCCATCACAGCGGTAAGAGAGTGAATTGATATGAGTAAACCCTACAACAAGCTGACGCCAACTGAAGCCAGTGTGATTCTTGATAAAGGCACAGAACGACCATTTACTGGAGAACACACAGACACAATGGAAGGCGGTTTATACGTTTGCCGCCAGTGTGACGCGCCACTTTATACCTCTGAACATAAATTTGTTTCCCATTGTGGCTGGCCAAGTTTTGACGATGAAATCAAAGACGCCGTCAAGCGTGTTCCAGATGCAGATGGTCGTCGTGTTGAGATCGTTTGCGCGAATTGCGAAGGCCATCTTGGTCATGTATTTGAAGGCGAAAGACTCACGGAAAACAACATCCGCCATTGTGTGAATTCCATTTCCATGAAATTCAAAAGCAACGCTTAACTCCCGCCATTAGGGTAGCGTGCAAGCCATATACCGCACGTTACCTGTGGTAATTCTTACCCTTTTTCTAGCAAGCTTTACTCTATTCGGCGATGAATACCTGCAATCATACAACGCACCGAACCACCAGCCGACTCAATAGTAGATACCGCCAATGGCAGCAATATATTTGATTGCTGAATAATGGTTTTTTGCGAATCTGTTAGCGCATGAAATGCCGTTAAAGACAATGCCAATAAACACCCTGCTTTCCCTTTTAACTCAATCGCGTTACCACAAAAATTTCGTATTTGTTGATGGCTTAATTCGATCACAGTCAAACCACCCTGCTCAAATAACGAATAAAGCCTTTCGCGATCTTTTGGCGCCACCATGTCCATGCCGATCATGACAAACTGGCTGCTAATGCACATCAAAACATTGCTGTGATACACAGGAGTGCCGTTTTCATCCGCCGCATCGAACAACACTCCTTGAAAACCAATTGATTCACACAGCGAATAAAACAAACGTTCGTGAGTGCGTTTCGACGCCGCGGCGTACGCGACCTTATTGCGATGATCAAACACAATGGACCCTGTACCTTCTAAAAATTCGTGCTGGTTGGCCGCATCACGCAGGTCGACTATGTGAGAATAATCATATTCTTCTGTTAAATAATCCATGATGTCTTGGCGGTATTCTTGACGGCGATTGGGGGCGTACATTGGGTATTTCACCAAGGTGCCGTGATGATGCGTAGAAAACCAATTGTTAGGAAATACAGAATCTGGTGTTGCGTTGCTTGTGTCTTCAAACACATGCACCGTCACGCCTTCTGCTTCTAATATATCCACCGCTCGAGTCACTTCGTCATAAGCGGATTCTGAAGCAGACTCTGTATGAATTGTTCGCTGAAAAGCGTTGTCAGCCATGGTTTCAGGGTTGGAAACAAAGTAATGGGGCCGAACCATCACAATGGCTTCTGGTGGCTGGGAATGAACAAAGCTATTTATCATGCAACACATCTCTCATAGCATCAGTGAAGTAGATGCTCATATTAAAGAGTGCTAGTGTTGTTTAAAATGTCAGTTACTTATAAAATTCGATACGTTTTATTACATATTGATAAGTCACACTTATCTAATTGTTAAATCACGTTTGTAATTCCATCTTGTCTCAGTGGTAATCATGACCCCTTATATTTATGACTCTCTCGACAGCGCCTTGATCGCCGAATTACGAAAAGATGGCCGCGCCTCGATTTCTTATCTAGCACAAACACTCAAAGTTTCCCGAGCGACGGTGCAGAATCGTCTTGATCGACTGATTTCCAGCGGCGTGATATTAGGCTTTACCGTACGAGTGCATCAAGAAGTGGAAAAAGAAACCGTACGCGCCATGATGATGATCGAAGTCGCAGGGAAATCCACCTCACAAGTCATCAAAAAACTGCGTGGTATTCCCGAGTTAGTGACCTTACATACAACCAATGGCGCTTGGGACTTAGTGGCAGAATTACAAACCACTAGCTTGGGTGAGTTTGATCGAGTGCTGCGCAGAGTAAGAGAAGTCGATGGCATATTGAACAGCGAAACCAGTCTGCTCCTTTCTAGCATGTAGTGTTCGCTTTTTCGTCCGGCACGCTGAGCCCCCAAGCCGATCTAAGTGTCATAATATCCTCCACATGCTTGGTGGCTAATGGCTTTTCTCCCCCCATACTTTCCACCAAACAACAAATTTCAGCCGCTTGTTCCATCACTTCTAGTTTTGCGTAGGCATCCCACATATCTCGTCCAGCAACAATCACACCGTGATAAGGCAAAACAACACAATCGTGTTTTTTTATAACAACGGCTACGTTTTCTCCAAGCTGCTCTGACGTCGGCATGGCGTATTCCGCTACCCCTATTTCGCCTAAAAACAACATCGCTTCGGTTAACACTTGCGACCTTACTTTCTTGCCTGCTGCCGTCAACGCAACGCAGTGACTTGGATGTGCATGAACGATCCCCATGACATCTGGTCGCAGTCGATAAGATTGTAGATGCATGACGGTTTCAGACGTCGGTTTTAAGTCACGGTTTACGGGTGTTTCCGGCCCTACTTTTTCCCCCATCTCGTTGATAATAATCAGTTGATCTGGAGTTAATTTTTGCTTAAAAAATATCGAAGGAGTGATTAGGAATAAACCATTGTCTAATCTTGCAGAGATATTTCCTGCGGGGCCACAGATGAGTTTTTTGTCATACATCATCCGAGCTATCTCACACATATCCTCACGCAGTTTCTTCTCATTCATATCATTTTCCCAATTATTGATAGTCTGATTATTCATGAGTTTTAGGATGGTCACGCCTTTAACATTTGATACATAAAAGACGACATTTTATAGTGTTGATCTGCTATTCCTTGTTGGTCCGTGTCTAATAAAAACACATAACCAGAGTCTGGAAACTCTGACAACGAGGTCTCGTCACATTGATAAGACCCAGTCGTCACGACTAATTGCGAAAGGGACGGCCCATAAAAAGTACAGCGAGTAACATGTGTGGCAGGTAATATTATTCTATCAATACATGCTCCAGATGGATCATACACAGATACTCGATTACCGTTCCAATGGCAGACATAAAGGTTGCCCTGTCTATCCATGGATAATCCATCAGGCCGTCCTTCATCGATATCTAATGTTAAAAACACTCTTTTTGACGAAAAATGCACGTCATCATCGGCCAAGATATATTCAACAATTTCACCGCGAAACATATTAGTAATATAGGCTTTGAGTCCATCAGGGCTGAAAGTAATGCCATTTGCGACACTAAAGCCACTATCGAATTTTATAACATCCCCTGCTTTTCCTTTTAAAATATAAATACACCCATCAGGTTTATCCAATACCACATCATTCATCGTGCCAAACCATAAGTCTCCATTTGGCGACACAACCGCATCATTTATGCGTATATCTGGCTCTTCTTTACAAGGATCACAAATAAACACCAATGCCTGAAAAGTCGCGTCTGTCAGATAAATGCCTTGTTTGGATGCCAGTATAAAACTGCCTACATCAGTAAATGCGATTGCGGTAACGGGGATTTCAACGTTATATCGGACAGTTTCTTGAGTGAATATGTTTAAACGAAATATTTGGCAGCATTCCGCATCAACCCAATATATATACGTTGAATCTGCTATTGGGGATTCGCCGATTACATTACGGTACTGCCGATGTGTTGACATGAATTCCATAACTATTACCTTGATACAAGATTGGAGGGTTCAACCATATTTAATAGAGATTTTTAAACGCTGTTACATACTGAGAATAAGATGGAAGAGATGCCATAAATAACCGGCGCCTCTTCCATCTGTTCAGCTGTAATATTTAGGATGGGAAGGCAAACTGAGCACCTTCACGCACGCCTGACGAAGGCCAACGTTGCGTGATTGTCTTGCGTTTAGTATAAAACCGCACGGAATCTGGGCCATACGCGTGTAAATCACCAAACAGTGAACGCTTCCAACCACCAAAACTATGATAAGAAACTGGCACAGGCAAAGGGACATTAATCCCCACCATTCCTACTTTTATATTGTCGCTAAAGTAGCGTGCGGCTTCACCGTCACGCGTAAAAATACAGGTACCGTTGCCGTACTCATGATCATTAATAAGCGCCATTGCTTTTTGCATACTGTCAACACGGACAACCACGAGAACAGGCCCAAAAATTTCTTCCTTATAACTCACCATTTCTGGCTTAACGTTATCGATCAAGGTACCGCCGACATAATAGCCATTTTCATAGCCCGTCACCTCGGGATTACGCCCATCAACCACAATCGTTGCACCATCGTTTTCGGCGCTCGTAATATAGCCATTTACCTTATCTTGGTGAGCCTTGGTAATCACTGGGCCAAAATCATTGCTACTGTCGCTAAAACAACCCACTTTAAGACTGGCCATACCCGCTTTTAACTTCTCAATCAACAGGTCTGCCGCCTGATCACCGACAGCCACGACACAAGAAAGCGCCATGCAGCGTTCTCCAGAGGAACCAAAAGCGGCTCCAATTAGAGCCTGTGCAGCGTTGTCCATATCGGCATCAGGCATAATGATCGCGTGATTCTTAGCGCCACCCAGTGCTTGGCAACGTTTGCCATGCGCGCTGGCTGTTTTGTAAATGTACTCGGCAATGGGCGTTGACCCTACAAAGCTCACCGCTTCGATACGGTCATCGGTTAATAACGTATCTACGGCTACCTTGTCACCATTCACCACATTCATAACACCTTTAGGCAAGCCCGCTTCTTCTAATAGCTTCGCAATAAACAGCGTTGATGAAGGATCACGCTCTGAAGGCTTAAGAATAAAACAGTTACCGCACACAATCGCCATAGGATACATCCACAGCGGCACCATAGCGGGGAAGTTAAAAGGTGTAATACCGGCAACCACGCCTAGTGGTTGAAACTCGCTCCATGAGTCAACATTTGGCCCGACATTTTTACTATGCTCACCCTTTAATAATTGTGGTGCATAACAGGCAAACTCTACATTTTCTATTCCACGCTGTAGTTCGCCCATAGCGTCATGGCTTATTTTTCCATGCTCTTCACCGATCAGGCGAATGATGTGGTCGGCATTGTCTTCAAGTAACTGTTTGAACTTAAACATCACTCGGGCGCGCTTTGCCACAGGCGTATTACGCCATTCAGGGAACGCTGCGTGTGCAGCCGAAATCGCTTCTTTCACTGTCGCTTGGCTAGCCAGCCCGACTTTCTTACTGACTTCACCCGTAGATGGGTTGTAAACATCTTGTGTACGTTCTTTTTCTGCGCGATCTTCACCGTTGATATAATGTCCGATAATCTTCATCTGAAATTCTCATTATTAAGGCTATAAAATTAGTAACTTCGCATTGCGGTGATTCGTACTCACCTTCCTGATAACACCGCTATCTGGAATAAATATTGACGTTTATTGCCAAATTTTTTTATACAATTGAATGATTTCTTCTTTCGAAGCCACTCTTGGGTTATTTCCAGGTGAACCCGATGCGATAGCTTGATCCGCCATTTTGTCTAAACAAGAAAAGTAATCTTCTTTGTTAACCCCAAACTCAGACAAACTCGGTACTTTCAAGTCAATATTAAGCTGCATTAACTCATTAATCAGAGCTGTGACAGCAACGCCATTACTGTCATGCTTTTCGGCGATATTCATTGCTCTAGCACAATCCGCGTATTTACTCTGAGCAGCTGAAACAGAGTACTTAGTGATTTCTGGTAATAGCATGGCGTTACTCAAGCCATGAGGGACATGAAAGTTAGCGCCAATAGGTCGGCTCATACCATGCACTAGCGCAACAGACGCATTAGAAAAGGCCATACCAGCCATGTTTGCTCCAAGCATTATCTTTTCTTTGGCATCACGGTTACTTGGATTGTTCACCGCCTCACGCAAATTGGGGGCAATTAACCCCATGGCACTTAACGACAATTGCTCAGTAAACAACCCTGCCTTCTGACTCACATAGGCTTCTATTGCATGAGTCAGAGCATCGATACCCGTATCCGCAGCAATACGAGCGGGGGCAGTTGTCGATAATTCATAATCGATAATGGATGCAATCGGCAATAACCCTGGCCCCATACACAACATTTTTTCGTCCGTTTCGTTGTCAGTAATAATCGTCACTTTAGTGACTTCAGAGCCAGTGCCGGCAGTGGTTGGGATAGCAATAATGGGCACGATACTTTGATTAACGATATACGGTACTTTGTAGTCCCGCATGCGGCCACCGCATTTAGCGAGCAGGCCAATTGCTTTCGCACTATCAATCACGCTCCCTCCGCCCAGCGCAACGATACAATCAAATTTTCCTGCCAAAAAAAGCCGAACAGCCGGTAATAACGACGCCTCATCAGGCTCTGTCATTGTGTCTAAAAACTGATCACTGCTAATATTATGTTTGGTCAATAACTCACGCACCCGACGGACATTGCCTATCGTATCCATTACCTTATCGGATAAAACAAGAGGCCTTTCACAACCTATGTCTTTTAACAAAGACGGTAAGTTTTCGATTGCGTTAGCACCAATATCTAGAAACTTTGGTAAATATATTCGCTGACTCATAGCCGTTAAACCTCACTAATTGATACCTTTGTATCCTTGTTATTTTTATTAGATAAGCACTCACCACTCACTTAAAAAAAGCGCTATTTTTTGGTATTTCTTTTGTCGATTACGCAATACAAGTTGAACGTCTTTATTCGGATAAAAACTTTGATAGTCACCCCGCATAGAAGAAACCGCGTCATCAAAGCTTGCAAACAAACCCACACCCGTTGCCGCGGCCATTGCCACACCACGAGCACCTGTTTCCGCACAAGGCGTCACATTGACGGTAATATTTAATATGTCGGCAAACAGTTGGCACCAAACGTTTGAACGAGAACCACCACCACCGAGCACAACGTGATCAAACGTAATGCCAAAACGCGCCAGTTTATCGACATGCTCCTGATGCCCGAACACAATACCTTCGTACACTGCGTACAATAAATCGGCTCGGGTATGCCACCCAGATACACCAAAAAAATTAGCGCCGAGGTGTGCATTGTCTTTTGATCCATAAAGATAAGGGTGGTAAATCGGTAGGTTTTCATTCAACTGCACTTGCTGAACGAGCTCATTACAATAATCGAATACTTTCCTATCCAGAACGGGCGCTGCGTATTTTTCAGCTTGAAAAAACTCGCTCACAAACCATTCTAAATTGGATGCCGATGTCGCACTGGACTCTATCGCCAAATACCGATCACCGGGAAACACACTCGACATAAAAATATCAGGTGTCGGCAAGTCATCACTGATGACTTGATTAATGCTCCATGTACCCGCAATCATCGACGCTTTTCCATTTTCAAATACGCCAGTACCAACCGCACTTGCTACGACATCGAACATACCAGCCACGACTGGCGTCCCTTCTAATAAGCCCGTCTCACCCGCAGCGTCTGACTGTACTGTTCCAATGATTTGCTCCGAACGAAATACAGGAGGGATCATGTCCGCCGCCTCGCTGATATCTAAAAATTTTAATAACTGCTGACTTACATTATGGGACTTGAAATCAAAAAGACCCGATGCACTTAAATCACCAAAATCAGTCGCTAACGTGTCGCTGAGCTTAAAATTAATGTAATCCTTACAAAATAAAAGCGTGGTGCTTCGATAATAAACATCTGGCACATTTATTTTTACCCACTTTAATAACGTCGCGGTCTGTGAAGGCCAAACGCCTTGATGGTTTAACGCGTGTATTTGGTCATAATTCACCCAATGCTTAATATCACCGCTTAAGTCATCCGCTCGGCTGTCTAACGATTTGATCGCGATGGTAGAAGCATTATTTTCGTCAAATAAATACAAACCATTACCATGACCACTACAACCAATACCTTTAATGTCACTGCCCTTTAGATTCGCCTTAAACAGAGCATCACGAATAACTTGGGTGCAAGATTGCCAGAGTTCATTTAGGTTTGATTCTGAATAACCTGGTTTCGAAAACAGCGTTTCAACACGCGTGCTGGCCATGCCAATTTCATGACCATGTAAATCAAAAATAGCGGCTTTTATCGCAGTATTCCCACAATCAATACCTAGTATGTACTCTGGCATAGCGACATCCTCATCTGTGATAAATGGCTAACGCATCATCGACAGAAGCATTATTATGAATCATCGCCATCAGCGCTTTCACGACTAAACCAGGCTCTGCATGTTGATATATGTTTCGTCCGTAAACCATGCCAACCGCACCTTGATCCAGTAACAAACGCGCTTTGGTGAAAACATCTGCAATATCTTCTTTCCCACCGCCGCGTACTAACACAGGACACCTAGCGGCTTCGATCACTTTATGAAAATCTTCTGCTTGTGAGGTCGGATCGGCTTTAATAATGTCGGCACCCAGCTCACGCGCCACTCGAGTTAGCGTCACTATTTTTTCACAATCACCGTCGACCATATAACCACCACGTCCATCATTAGGCTGCATAACCAAAGGCTCAATCATCAGCGGCATACCGTATTTTTCACAATCTAATTTCACTTTGCTGATATTCTTCACACATTGGCGAAACAAATCTGGTTCATTAGGCAACATGAACAAGTTCACAACGACACAAGCTGCATCCATCGCAACCGCTTGCAAAACAGGGTCACTTTCATTTTGTAAAACGGACCACATTACTCTGTGCTTCTCAATGTTATAGGGATTACCCATATCGATACGCATGACCAGCGCGGGCTTATTTTTCCCATTTATGGATTGCAAAATATCCGACTGACCATAAGTCATTTGGATCGCATCAGGATTCGCATCCACAAGCTTACTCACGACCGCATCCATATCCTCCAAACCATCAAGAAAAGACGGCTCGTTACACACGCCATGATCAATCGCCACATCCAAACAACGACCACTTTTAAACAAGCGATGCATACGTGCTTTATTACTTACGAACATAGAACTTCTCCATTGTTGATAACGTTTTTATATTGTGTCGCTATAGATTCAGCGTTCAAATCACATCCATTCTGATCACAGAGGCGTTTAGAACAATGTTCAAGTTGCGCTATTAATATCGAGTCATCCCATCCCAATTGATTCTTCATTAACAATGCAACTTCGATCAGGACGTTATTATTCAGTCGCCCTTCTATGGCTAAATTCGTCCGACGCACAACGAGATCTTCCAAGTGGAAGGTGGATTCCAATTCAATCAAGTACTGTATTTCTTCAACAAAATACTCATCAAGCGTTGATAATTTGGTCAATTCTTTATTACCTGAATACTCCAAGATATTTTTAATATCCGTTCCATATCGATCAAATAAAATGCTTATATGTGCCACTTTTGTAGAATAAAGCACGTGTAATTTCGTAATGAACTTTTCGATTTCTTCTGGACTTGTGGGGTACCCTCTACCACCACCAATGTGTTTTTCACGAGTAGAACACCGGCGCTCTTTGTCTAAAATGGACAACACCTCTGTCGTGACTTGTTCAGAAAAGGCACGAAAAGTCGTCCATTTACCACCGACTAAAGATAATATTATCTGCCCATTTACATTTGATACTTGCAATTGATGTGACCGTGGAATTTGTCCTGCGGTTTCTTTAGAGGCGGAACCTAAAGGTCGAACACCGCTAAATTTATAGACAATTTGTTCTTTATCGACCGTAATTCCAGGCAAAATGGTATGAAGTGAGGCTAAGATGTAATCCACTTCATCATCTGTACAACGCACATCAGTTAAATCCGTGACAGGAAGATCGGTCGAGCCAATCAACACCTTGCCCATGTATGGGAAAAGAATGCAGACACGGTTTTCGGTGTTTTCGTAGTAAATCATCGACCCTGCAAGCTCATCGTGTAATTCTTGGTTATCTACAACGATGTGCGAGCCTTTTGTGCCGGTAATAAACTCAGAACGAAAGCCCATACTTTCATTCACTTCGTCTATCCAAGCACCGGTTGCATTCACGATAACTTGAGCCGAGATACGTCGAGTTTCATTTTCTAATTTGCTTGTCAGTGTGATCGTTTTGTCATCAGAGAATGACGCTTCGCAGTGGTTGATCGCATATTTCGCCCCTTGTATTTCATTCCCTTCATTCACTAATTCCATGGCCAAACGTTCTGGAGATGTGATCCAAGCATCATAATATTCCGCAACACATTTCACGGATTCACGCATCCGAGGAAACCTTAAATGCGTCTGCTGCTTGCCATAAAACTGGTGTCTCGGAAAAACTCGGTCTTTACGCGTAAATACGTCATAAAGCGTGAGTCCAATTTTAACAATGAGCGAGCCGCGCTCTGACGTCGGTTGAGTCCGTCCAAAGAAACGTAAAACGGCCGCTTTAATACCCGCTAAATGACTGTCTAATGGCACAATAGTACGAAGTGGTTTTACTAAATGTGGTGCATTTTTTAGCAGTAGATTTCGCTCATCCAAAGATTCACGCACTAAATCAAACTCGGCGTTTTCCATGTAGCGTAAGCCACCATGTATCATCCTAGACGGCGATGAACTGGCGCCATTGCAAAAGTCGTATTTTTCGATCAGTAATACTTTAAGCCCCTGCAAAGCTAATTCTCGATAGGTTCCAATACCATTAATACCACCACCAATAATAACGACATCGTATTGCTCACCCTCTTGAATATTCGTCAAATGTTCAATGTTCACGGCTCGACTCCTTTAAGTTATAACGATAAGTGACTTAAATGAGCATCGACAAAACGGGATATTTCCGTCACCACACCGTCGTCTAGTTGAATATTCCCCGCTATTGCATTTTCTTCTGCCTGCTGTGGATTACGCGCGCCACACAATGAAAATGTCACTCCTGGTTGCGCAATCGTCCAAGCAATAACCAACTGCGCAATGGAAATACCTAAATCGTTGGCAATAGGTGTTAGCTGCTTACAAAATGATTGAACAATCTTACGATTCTCTAAAGAAAACAAAGGATCGTTTGCCCGTTGATCATCGCCACTAAACTTTGTATCTGCCGTCATTTTTCCGGACAACATACCTAACGCCAAAGATGAATAGCTCAGACAAGCTGTATTCGTTAGTTGCGTGTGCGGCAATATGTCGGATTCTAATGAACGATATATAGCGTTGTAGCGCTCTTGTACTGCATCGACTACACCGAATTTTTGGTACTCTTTTAACTCCTCTAATGAGGCGTTACTAATTCCAATGGCTTTTATCTTGCCTTCTTTTTTTAACGCCAACAGTGTTTTCATTGTTTCTTCAATTGGCGTGGTCGGGTCTTGCCAATGGGTGATATACAAATCGATGTAATCGGTTTGAAGACGACTCAAGCTCGCTTCCAGTTCATGGCGAATAGAAGCTTCACCTAGAAAGCGATGAACGGGTTTACCATCCTCATCAAAAAAATGATTTCCTTGCTCTGTATGCCATACCAAACCGCATTTGGTGACCAATACAACCTTTTCTCTCTGCCCTTTAATGGCTTTTCCGACGATGTCTTCTGAGCGACCGAGACCGTAAGCCGGTGCGGTATCGATCAAATTTACGCCTTGATCGATTGATGCCTTTATTGCCTGAATCGACTTTTCTTCATCTGTACCGCCCCACATCCAGCCACCCATAGCCCATGTTCCAAGCCCAATGACCGATGCCTCAATTCCACTGTCGCCTAATGTTCTAAATTTCATTTGTCTTCTCCAATTTTTTAAGCACGGATTTTGCCGTCTTCTCATCACTGACCAAGGTTTTGATAATGCCGCCCTTGCAGACAGAAGTGATCAACGCCACTTTTTCATCACCAGATGCCAAACCAATAGAAACTGGAATGCGCTGTAACTCCGGCAACGTCAAACCCACTAATTTTTCGTTTAATTCCGCATAACAAGGCATCCCTTCCGCATCCAACAAATGCGCAAACACTTCGCCAACACAACCATGCAAAGCCATTTGAGATTTTTCTTCTGAGCTTAGGCTTCGTAAATCAAAATAGCTTTCATCACCAACCGATACCGAGCCTAAACCAAGCAGAGCAATATCAGCATTTCGAGCACAGTCGATCACTTCCTTACAGGAACGTATATTGAGCAAAAGGTCCCTATCTTCTTTAGAATCAGCAAACAAGGGTGCATGCAATTGCATTGACTTACCGCCCAATTTCTCCGCCAATCTAAACGCCAAATGGTTTACATCGGTATAATGCTTACCTTGCACCCCCCCAGTTGCAGGAACCACAGTGATATCGTATCCACGGGTGGGCCGAATACTCTCAACGAGCGCAAGGATCGCTTTACCCCCAGAGATACAAATGGTGTCGCCGTCACGTAGCTTATCGAGTAACAAATTGGCCGCCGTTTCAGCCACGAATTTAACAACTACTTGCGGGTCCTCAGACACCGTTGGGCACAATATAGATTCTTTAAGCCGCGACGTTTGAGCTAGCTCAAGCTCCATGGCATAAAGGTCAATATTGCTTATGTTTAACTTCACCTCAACAAGCCCATCTTCACGCGCCTGGCGAATAATACGGTTCACTTTGGTAGTAGAAAGACCCAGTAGTTTTGCAACCTCTGCTTGGTTTTTGTTTTCCATATAATGGAGTGACAACACCTGACCGATTAATCGATCTAATACAACCTGCTTATCTGAATTAAATATCATATTGTTTTTCTACAACTACTTTTTCTTGTGTAATAAATGATCTGCAGCGACAGCGATTAATAGAATCAACCCTTTTATAAAATCTTGCCAATATACAGAAACGTCTAATAAAATAAGTGAGCTTGATACTATACTAAGCAATGCAATGCCTAATATGGCACCAAAAATAGAACCTTGCCCTCCATTAAAACTTGCGCCACCAATGACAGCCGCCGCAATAATATTAAGTTCTAAACCAATACCGAAACTGGGTGTTGCTGCGCCAAATTTTGACATGTAAATAATACCTGCCAATCCACACAGTGCAGAACATAAAATCGTAACGCCGAGTTTTACTCTATCCGTTCTAACGCCAGAATATTCAGCGGCTTTTTCATTACTTCCAGTATAAAAAATCTTTCTAAAAGCTGTTGCATTCCGCAATAAATAATCACTAATAATGACTACAAAAAAGAAAATGAAAATAGAAAATGGAATTCCAAATAAATTACCCTGACCGATGAACTTAAACTCTGACGGTAACGTGAATAATGAAATAGGAGTACCTTGAGTAATAATCATACTTAAGCCTCGCGCTAATCCCATAAATGCGAGTGTAACGATAAAGTGATGCAATCCAATCTTAGTAACGCACAGACCCATAAGGCCACCGATAAAAGCACAACCTAAAATGGACAATACACTCGCCGACCAAGGATCTACTCCTAACATAAATAATTTGCCCGCCATCACCATGGCTAAACACATAACTGCGCCTACCGATAAATCAATACCACCAACGATAATCAGCAAAGTCATACCGACAACAACAATACCTTCCGTAGAAAACGACAACATAATCGCACGCATATTCCCCCAAGTGAGGAAATATTCTGACGCAAAGCTCATCGTAATAAAAAGTACAGTAATAATAATAAGCAATGTAAACTCACGCATACTCGCCATTTTTTTCAAAAAAACTAAAATAGAATTAGTATTTTTTTCAAGTTGGTTTGATTCGCTCATAATAGGACCATCGTTGACTGTTTTTTTAATTAAATTATTTTTCATTTTTATTCTTCATAACTAATTAGATGGATTTTTATGCACAATGGGATGACGACTTCCTGAAGCCAAATGCATGATGTTTTCTTCACTAATTTGATCCTCTTCAAGGATCCCTGCATTACTGCCCTCGCACATCACCATAATACGATCGCTTAAACCAATGACCTCCGGCAATTCCGATGAAATAACAATAACGCCCACCCCTGACTGTGCTAGCTCACGGATCATTTTATGGATTTCAGACTTTGCCCCCACATCGATACCCCGTGTTGGTTCATCCATAATGATGAGTTTTGGCTTTATTGACAGCATCTTAGCAAAGGCCACTTTCTGTTGATTACCACCACTTAATGATGACACTGGCGCATTCATTCCCGAGGATTTGAGTTTGAGCTCACTCGTCAGACGCTGAGCTTGTTTAAGCTCTTCTTTTGTATCAATAAACCCATACATCGATACTTGCTCAGGTCTAAGAGCAGAAACATTTTCTGCAATGGATAATTCAGTAAATACACCATTTCCTTTCCGGTCTTCAGATAAATAAACAATTCCATTTTCTATACCCATTTGATAGGTATCAGTTTTTATGAGCTTTCCACGAAATTTAATAGTGCCACTGGTTTTTTTATGCAGTCCACAAATTGATTTGACCATTTCAGATCTTCCTGCACCAATAAGGCCAGAAATGCCAAAAATTTCTTTTTCATAAACTTCAAAATTAATATCATTAAAACGAGAACCGTCGCTTAAACCACTAACAACCAGTGACACTGGGTTCTGTTTTGTGTCCCCTTGGAATTTGGGAGGGTATAAATTAGACACCTCTCTACCAACCAGTAATTTAACGATTTCATCTGGGGTTGTTTCTGATATTTTTTTTGTAGCAACGTACTTACCGTCTCGAAAAACAGTCACCCTATCGCACTGAGTAAATATTTCAGCCATACGGTGGCTGATGTAAATAATGCTAATACCTTCTTTTTTCAAATCTTGCATAATACTAAAAAGTATTTTCGATTCATTCTCCGTGAGCGCAGCCGTGGGCTCGTCGAGAATCAATATTTTACAATTCGTGGTCGTTGCTTTTGCAATTTCTATTAATTGTTGATTAGATATACTCAAATCAGACACTAATGTTTTAGGGTCAATATTGGCCAAAGGTTTAATGGCTTTAGCCGCCTCTTTATAAAGCTGCTTATAATTCATAAAAAGTGAATTAGACGCATTGGTTTTGGCCATTAAAATATTTTCTGCAACAGACACATCTGGGCATAATGCTATTTCTTGATGTACAAAACCGACCCCCACTTTTTGTGCATCTAGTGGAGACCTAATAACTTCAACTTTGCCATTGAAAATCAAACTTCCGGAATCGGGCTGATGTATTCCGTCGATTATTTTCATCAATGTCGACTTACCCGCACCATTCTCTCCCGCTAATGCATGTATTTCACCAGTTAGCAGTTCAAGATTCACACCGTCTAACGCCACTGTGCTGCCAAAGGTCTTTTTTATATTTTTTATTTCAAGTGCAACGGTTTGAGTGTGCATATTCACATCAACCCCTCTTAAATTAGCGCTTATTTTGAAACACTGAGCCCACTATATATAACGTGAGCTCAGTGAATTCAAAGGACAATAATACGGCTTATTTTTTATTCATTAATACCTTTAGTGCCACGCTTATTGAGGTACTTATCCCAGTAGAAATCATCTGCGTTGTCCTTCGTAACAATAGCAAAGCCATTGTCGACAAATGGCACACCCATTGGGTTGAACCCAGAACGCTTGAAGTCATTCATAGGATCAATGAGTTCTGGATGCGCCGCCATATAAAGCAACATAAAGCCCATATAACCTTGCATACCTTGGTTCGGGTTCACCGAACCAAACACTTCTCCAGCCTTGATCATATCCAGGATTTTTGCATTAACATCCGCGGTCATCACACGAATCGAGCCACCTAACTCTTTTGCCGCTTGAGCCGCGCCTAATGCTGACGTTGCCTCCGGCATAAACACAGCCCCTAACTTAGGGTGTGCTTGAGCTATCGTATTCAAAGCATTGTAAGCTTTGGTCGCATCGGTATTACTAGCAGCGCGTGAGACCAATTTCATGTTTGGCCACTTTTCTTCCATACGAGCAATAAAAGAGGAAATTCGATTGTCATGATTAGCCTGACCGGGGTTTTCCAATACGGCGTATTCGCCTTTTCCTCCCATGTCTTTAGCAACCGTATCCGCGGCAAACTTGCCTTCTTGGAAATTATCAGACGTGATGAAAGAAACGCGATTACTGTTTGGAGAGTCTGCGGCAAATGTGACAGACGGTATGCCCATTTTGGCGGCACGGTTAATCGGCTCAATGAAGGGATCAGGGTTCATAGGGTGAACAAAAATACCCGCTGGATTTTTAGCGAGTACCTGTTCAAAAGAAGACAGCTGTTTATTGACATCGTACTCTGGCGTACCGGTATAAACCGTTTTACAACCCATTGATTGAGCCGCCGCCTTAAACATTTCATAGACAGGAAACCAATACTCCACACCTGAAACCATTACATTCATATAATAAGTTTCACCCGGTGCACAGCGAAAGGGTTCATGATTATGAGCTTTACCTGCCGCTAAAGCGCTTGTTCCACTCAGCACAGCAACCGATGTTATTGCAACGACTGTCGCTCTTTTTAAGTTTATTTTCATTTTATTCAACAACATTTTTCACTCTCCTTATTATTATTATTTAACGGGTCGTACATGCTTTGATCAGGCTCAAACGACTCTTTAGCAGCTTGAGTTTTTTATAAAATATATGCAGAAGACATATAAATATCACAATAATAAAATATATACCACTACTCGGTATATATTTCTAAAATTGATTATTCCTCTATTTCCAAAATAAAATGACAGCTCTTTTGACACAGTTGAAGCGGTTAAACAAGTCACTGAGCGCGGCTATAAGATTGCAGAAGTGGCTGAGCGACTTTGAGTTAGTTACAAAATGGATTGCCCGATACAGCAAGCCTAGAGCGAGCAGAAAAGTGGTAGATTCAGCTCTGTCAGAGATCCAACGGCTTAAAGCTGAGCTTCAGAGAGTGACCGAAGAGAGGTGAATTTTAGAAGGGGTCGCTGTACTTTGCTGGGGAATCATAGAAAAGTACACATTCATAAAATGACGGTTCAACGACTAATCTATTGTTGTCTTGTGTCGAATACTGCAAGTCTATAGTAGCGGTTGTTGCAGTTGGCTGGGTTGTCCAAAGAGTCTACAAAAACAAGAAAATGATCAACTTGCCGTCAACATTAAAGCGCAAGTACCTTACTTTCGTATTGCCCTTAGTGTGCGCACCAAAAAAACAACTCTCATGCCATGCCAATTACAACATAGTATTTTTGCTTATATACCTACGTGGGTATCCGTTTTAATGCGTATTCGTAACAAAATAGTCAAACTATTTGGGGTTACCCTTGGTGTGGATTACTTAAGACCCACGAGCGACAAGCTCAATATTGGATATAAAGCGGGATTTTTAGCGATTACTGAAAAATGCGAAGATGAAATTGTTTCCTATTCGAGAACAGGCATATGAGCTTTGCCCTCACTACGCATCCATTTGAGTTGCGGAATCGTACAGGCCTAGAATAGGGTTTAAAAAGCGTTAATGACTATAAAAACCAACAATCCAACAATTATATTTTTTAGATGCTTAAGCATTTTTTAATCATGTATTGTAAGGATGCTCTGGATACTTTACTGGTTTTTTTACCTAAAAAAGCAGACCTTAATCCCAACCCTTCCACTAAATCGATAATAAGTTCAGCAACCTCTTTAGTGTTCATTTTAGGGTCGAACTGTTTGAGCTCAATTCCCTTGGATAAAACGCTTGATATAGATTCTGACATTTTTTTTCTGTTCGTAATAAAGCCTTCCGCAATAATAGGATTTCGTATCGCTTCAGCCGTTATTTCAACGGTCAAAGTCGCGTTGGGTTGCTGTTGAATATAGTGCAAATATTCGCTAGAAAATTTTTCTATCGCGACCAGAGGATCATTATATTTTGCGAGTATCATTTCAAACTTTTCGAGTTCAACCGCTTCAAGAACCGCTATCTCAGAGATAAGAGCGTCTTTACTATCAAAATGGTTATAAAGACCGCCAAGGCTAATAGAAGCACTGTTAGCAATGTCTCGAATACTCGTCTGATGAAAACCCTTAAGCACAAAGCACTCTATCGCGGTCTCTAGAATTAACTCACGTCGTTTTCGAGTAGATTCATCTCGGCTGAGATTTTTATTCAGTATTTTTTTCATATATTGACTCTAACTTGATTTATCAGCATAGTCATGTTTAAAATTATAACGAACGTACGTTCATTCATTTTCTTGTTCATTTTTAATAATAAGGTAATGGCTATGATTATGCAAAAACATTGGTGGTTAGGATTTCTCGGGAGCATTGGGCTATACAAGCTTCCAGAGGTTCTTAGCTACTTTCAGGGCACAGGCAGCGCACTGGATTTACTCAATCTTTGCTGGCTCCTTTGGTTTCTATATTTCTTACCAGAAGAAAATACAGATAAGGTGGAAAAGTAATGAACTATATCGACAAACAATTTGAAGCGTTTGCAGATGTACTCGGCGTATTAGAAGCAATCGGACTTGGTTTTCTTCTTCTAATCATAGCGGAAACACTGTGGGATTTTTCTATAAAAAAACGGGTAAGTTTAAAAGAAACCACTGCGAATTTCATCATTGCTATTGCTAACCACTTACTAGATCGAACACTTTTTGGACTCGTTTTTATTCTAGGATTATTCATCGCCCAAACCTACGCCTTTTTTACTATTTCAACAGCATGGTGGAGCTGGATCATGGCCATTTTGATGGCTGATTTTACCTATTATTGGATGCATCGATGTGAACACCAAGTGCGTGTTTTATGGTCGTATCATAGCGTTCACCACTCTTCACCTGAGTTTAACTTAACGACTGGACTTCGCCTTGCTTGGGTAGAGGGCATGGTAGAGTGGCTGTTTTTTGTGCCAATGATATTAATAGGATTCAGTGCAATCCAAACCTTCATCGCATTGTCTATTGTTGTTCTTTATCAGACTTGGATCCATACAGAAAAAATTGGAAAACTGGGGTGGGTGGATCGGGTTTTTAATACACCGTCTGTCCATAGAGTACACCATGGATCTAACAAGCCATATCACGACAAAAATTACGGCGGCATTTTAATCATATGGGATCGCCTATTTGGCACGTATAAATCAGAACAAGAAAAAGTTGTATACGGCATTACGACACCTATTAGTTCTTGGAATCCACTGGTTATTAATTTTTATGAATGTTGGAAGATCATCAAAGACATTCTGAAGACTAAGAAATTAAGTGATGCCGTTGGCTTCCTGTTTTATCGACCTGGCTGGAAGCCAAAAGACCGTGGAGATTAACCCAAACGCTATTAAGAACCGCCCTTTCCCCCCGAATTCAAGTCCTAAGCGCCTAACGCATCTGATCTTTCAAATGATGTATGAAGCCTGTTGCACAGAAAAACCTTCGTTAGTCAGTGGCGATATGTTGCTCAGACCAAAAAATCATACGAAGGTAATGGAGTATCGTTATGTATGAACACACGTATAAAATTATTTTAGTGTTATTAGCCATCTTTTCAACAAGCTCTTGTTTAGCCCAAAATCATTCAAGCAACTTTGAATTAGGCTTTTTTACCAATTACTCAACTTCAATTTATAAGGGGGTTGATCGTGGTGTAGAAAGCCTTCCTTTTCTTTCTTATGACAGCGATAGTTTTTTCCTCCAAGGAACATCCATTGGCTACCATGCTTCAAAAGAAATAGATTTTTCTCTAAACTACAACGAATCTTTTTTTGATCCTAGTAATTCAGATGACAACAACATTAAAAAGCTAGATGAACGTAAAGGAGGCTTAACCGCTAAATCTACCATTGAATTAGGGATTCTCAAAATTGAACTAGAGCAAGACTTATCAGGAGAATCTGATGGTTTCTCTGCTAATTCATTGATTAGCATACCTCTTTACCAAGGTTCTTATACTTTAATAGGCTCTATTGGCTATACGTACAATAGTGAAAAATTAAGTCAGCACTTATATTCCGTTTCTTTTGCCGAGTCTACTCGCACTAGCGGCGCTATCGCTACACACACCTCTAAAAGCACTCACTATACAACGTATGGAATAAGCATGATCAAACCTTTATCGGAAAAATTCACGCTTTCAACCGACCTTACGCACATTCGCTTTAGCGATAATGTAGAAGCGAGTCCCATCGTTACAAAAAATACTAAAACGGCCGTTGAAGTTATATTGATATATACCTTTTAAAACCTTGGAAATTGAATAATACCTCTAGTTTTTTGAAGGGCCAGTTTAGCTTTACTCTGGCCCTATTTTATTCATAGTCTTCAGTAGGAGTATCGTTTTTTGTTTGAGTTCAGACTGCGCGGACCCGCATCAAAAAACCATCTCAAGCTGGTATTAGCGAATCTATATCCATACATTATTCTTTGCGGTTCGGTTGGCAGCCTCAATATCACCTGTATTAAAAACGCCCTTCCCATAAGATGCCAGTACGCTGATAGGTATAATTGAAATATCGAACGTGTTGCTGGGTGTACACAATAAATGAACATGGTTGGTCATAAACACCCAAGCATGTATCGATACTTCAAACTTTTCAGCGTATTCACGAAGCCAATAAGCATAGGCTTTAATGTCTTCATCGCAGGCAAAAAAAATAGGCTGGCGGTTATTACCGCGCTGAATAATGTGCTCGGCATAATCTGGAATTTAAACTCTTGGGCGACGTGGCATGGAGGCTCCTTTCTCTCATACTTTAATATAGAAAAGGATAGCACCAAGAGGAATTTTCTAGGGAGTAGATTTAATTTTGCTCTGACCCAAAATATCTTATGCCTTCAATACACGTTTCGTAGATCACTCCACTTGGTCGTATAAGCGGGCGACAAATGCTCTCGTTTCATCGTCCACTGTGGCGATACACCTTGCGAGGCGAAGAAGACGTTGCCGAGGCCGCTGTGGTTGATTTGATCCACGACGGTCATTAGGGCTTTTGAGTTGAGTTTTGTGCTGTCTAATCGGAATAAGTCTTGCTGAAAGGCGCCGTGTTCATAGAAGTCAGCCAACATCACACCAGCCTTCATATAGCGGAAACCTGCACGCCAGAGTTGGTGAAACATCACATCGGCTACGTCTAGTAAATCTCGCGTGTCGTCGGTTGGGTTGGGCAGTTCTGCCGATAGGGTTCTCGCGTATTGCGGTTCGTTTGGAATAAAGGGACTGGTACGAATGAACACGCTCACCACACGGCACAGGCGTTTTTCCCCGCGGAGTTTTTCGGCCGCTCTAGTTGTGTATTTAGCGATCGCTTCCCGAAGTTCTTGCTTGTCTGTCACCTTATGACCAAATGACCGACTGCAAATAATCTGTTGTTTCGTTGGCCTGACGCATTCCAAATCCAAACACGACACCCCATTCAACTCTCGAACGGTTCGCTCCATCACCACAGAAAACTCACTTCGAATGGTTTTCGGGTCGGCATTGGAAAGATCCAGCGCCGTATGAATGCCCCTCGATCGTAACTTCTCCGTGGTACGACGACCAACGCCCCACACGTCACTCACATCAACCAACGCCAGCAAGCGTTTTTGCCGATCGGAATCCATCAAATCCACCACCGACCCTGTCGCCGGATACTTCTTCGCCGCATTATTGGCCAACTTTGCCAGCGTTTTAGTTGGTGCAATGCCCACACCCACGGTAATGCCCGTCCATTGATCTACCTTCGCTTTCACCTGCTTGCCAAAGGTCAGCAAATCCACCACATGATCAACACCGGTTAAATCCATGAACGCCTCATCGATGGAATACACTTCCACCCGAGGCGCCTCTTGTTCAATGATGGTCATCACGCGATTCGACAAATCCGCATACAGGGCATAATTCGACGAAAAGCACACAATGCCGTGTTTTCTTATCTCGTCCTGAACCTGAAACAGCGGCACGCCCATTTTCAGCCCCAGCGCCTTTGCCTCCTTGGATCGAGCCACCACACAGCCGTCATTATTCGACAACACCACAACGGGTGTATGCTTCAAATCTGGCCGAAACAACTTCTCGCAGCTGGCGTAAAAATTATTGCAATCAATAAGCGCAAAGACCGTCTTCATCAACCGCGCTCGTACTTACGAACCACGCCCGTGACCACACCGAAAATTTCCAACTCGGACTCTTCGGTAATATGAATGGCTTTATAGGCTTTGTTCTTCGGGCGAAGCAACACATTGGGCTTAAGCTCTAAAGTTTTTACGGTCATTTCCCCATGAATGCAGGCGATCACAATGTCCCCATGGCGGGCGGTCAACGAGCGATCCACCACCAAAACATCACCTGAATGAATGCCCACATCGATCATCGAATCCCCCTGAGCGCGCACGTAAAAAGTCGCCGCTGGGTGAGCCACACAAAACTCATTTAAGTCTAAGGATTTCTCAACAAAGTCCTGAGCAGGAGAAGGAAAGCCCGCCGACACGGAATCCACATACAAAGGGATTAGCACACTATTAGCCGCGATAAACGCCGCCGACTCTGATACACCAAGATAAGTCACACGCATAACAAACACCAAAATACTGTATGGATATACAGTATAGTTTTAACTATCACGAATGACCAAGTGAATTTTTGTAAGATGAAGAATCTCCGTTTTTCCGACCAAAAATGAGGCGGGACTTCAGGAATAACGATCGTTAGGGTAAAGTAGCGAGATCAATTATTTACGCACGGAAGACGCCATGTTCAAACACATCAAAAAAATCTACAGCGACCTGACTGAGTTTTTTTTAGTGCTACTCACAGGCGTGTTTGCTGGGTCGATTTTCACTTTGGCTTACATTAAATACTGGGACACAAGCAAAGTGACCTTTGCCGATATAGGTGGGATGCTAGCGGGTGCTGGCACAGTTGGGCTTTTATGTGTAGCAATCAAAACAGCTAGGAGCTGGCGTGAACAACTACATGAATCAGCCAAAAGGGATAGTCTCGATAAATTTTACGAAACATCCTTACAAGTTCAAAACTCACTAATTCAACTTATCGTCGCCCTTAAAGGTGCCAAAGAATCCAGTATAAAGTCTCCAGGAACAGAGCTTGAAGATACAAAGCATCGCAACTTGGAAATAACTCGTTTAGAGCAAATGAAAACTCGTCAGATACAACATCTTGCAGCTATGAGATTATTTGTCCACTGGAATGGCCTTGAGATTAAAGGTGCCACACCAGTAGACTTTATAGAATACGCAGATCAAATCGAGCTTTTATTTACCGAGCATTCACCAGAAGAAGGATTTAGAATAGCCATAACTGCCATATCAGACTTAGAAAAACTTTTACTTCATGCCTATAGTAAATACGGAAATACATTAGTAGTTAAACCCTCGACATAAGCAAAACAATCAACCTTCCCCGAAGTGCCGGCCTGTGGTGTTTTTGACGCGCTCGATGGTTTCATCGATCCGTAGTGGGTTGGTTTGAAGCTGATCAACGGCGATTTGGTATTTGCGGATGGTTTCGACCATATTCATTATATCGGCGGCGGGGACGACGACGATGTTTTCTGTTATTCCCAAGGATTGGGCGATGTCGTTAATGAGTTTGAGTTTTTCGTCGTCTTGGATGGTGGCGGATAAGCCTTGTTGGATGGGTTCTTGCGGTTGCTCTGGTTGGGCTTGGTCGAAGGCGCGGATCACTTGCAGGTTGAACTTAGGACTGATCCACATGGCGTAAGCGTACACCAATTCTTTGCATACCCAAGTGCCACCACTTCTACCCTGATTAGTATTTACCGCTAAACTCCTCAGATCTGAGGAGTTTTCAATTTCAGCAATTAATTCTTGTGTGGTTTCTAATCGTAAGAAGTTGGCTGGCTGATGCTTCTTACTTGCACCAGACACTTTATGAAGATCATTAAGGGAATACAATCCGTCGAGTGTGCGGATATCTTTTGAAGAGATAATTAAATGAGCCATCTATGGCCTCCTACGGTCTAAGTTAGACCACCTCGTGAGGTTGCAATCTCAATAAGGTGGTGGATCTAAATTCAGGTTGCAACAACCGCCCGTAGGAACGGCCTAACCTAAGTTAGCCCAAACAAAGACCCACCATAACAGGCAGACTCCGGCCACAAAAAAACACGCGGTGCGTGTTTTAGGCCGCTACGGTTCAAACGGGGTTGCAATCCCGACACTGGATTTTGCCAGTGCAGGGAAATAGTAGATCAGGATTCGCGAGAGGTCAATGTGGAACTTACTGCAAAAAACATATTGCAATATATTCTTGCCGTATATGTAAACTTGATTTATCATGATTATACGTTATTTAGTATATTTTTATTAATTACAGAATTCCTGATTTACTTTAAATGAACTTATAGTGAGCATTGCTATGGAAAAATTACAATATACGAATATTTTTGATGTGATTGTCGATGATCCAGCGGAAGCGGCTGACCTCGAATTCCGTGCAGATATGATGCTTGTTCTTAGAAACTACTTCCAATCAAAAGGCTGTAAGCAAGCGGATATAATGGCTAGATTGGGCATCACTCAGCCTAGAGTCAGCGAGCTAACAAGAGGTAAAGTAGACAAATTTTCTTCCGATAAGCTCATTGGTTTTCTTGCAAAAGTTGGCTACACGATCAAACCAACGCTTAAACTACAAGATAATCATGCACCCATTTTCGAGTGCACAACACGATCAGTTAACGAAGCATAATCCAATTAAAAAAGAGAGCGTCATAACCTCTCTTTTTTAACAATATCCATCATATCTTTGTAACGTTGCTTAGCGGTATTCATGGCTTTTTTATCGACGCCGTTTGTCGTTTTCACAAAAGAATGAAGCAAAAAAATAGTGTCTCCAAATTTTGCACAATAAACGGCCCGATAAGCTGGACTACCATTATCTATAAGCTCTATCGCTCCCTTTCCAACGCTACTCGCAATATGCTTGAAATCTACTAAAGGATCTTGTTCTTGCGCGACAGCATTCAAACTCGTAGCAAAAAGCAACTGTATGTCTTTTGGTAACTTACCAAATTCACGTTTGGCTGCGGCATTCACAAATCTAAAAACCTTCATAATTCTTCCTATAAAAAGCCGCCGCACGAACGGCGGCTTTCAACACCTAACCAGAAACCACCTAACCCAGTGAATGGATCAAGATGATTACGCTATCCATTAGCGTATTGAGAAGCAAAAGCGCCTCAACTGCCTTTTCAAGGATGCACTGTAACCTCATCATAGATATTCCTTCTATAACGTACAGATTAATGAAAAAGCTTCGATGGCGTTAACAGGTTCTTGAGATCCCAGCCTAAGTGCGCTAGAATCTAATTTGTAATTAGTTGAGCCTGTCTCAGCAAGTGCTGATTGCTTTGGCGAGCAAGATTGCACATCGAAGCCGGTTTTTTTTAGTTTGCTAAAAGAACCGGTTTTTTTATGTCTGCTTCATATTAAAATCCTCTATAAAAAAATCAGTTTACCACACTCGCAAAGGCAAAACCCATGATGGCTAAGTCTAGCCAACATGCCTGAAAACTCTCTACAAGCTGGGCATGTTCTTTCTAATTTTCTCTAACGAGGTTTCTTCACCTTTAATGACAACCTTACCTTCAATAATTTCGATTTGAATTTTACGAAACTCTTCTTCAGATAAAAATTTCGAGATCCTCTCTTTTTCTTTCTTCAAAATTTGTTCGATCGGATTAAAACCGTTTTTATTAAACTTAAAAGGCATATACACCTCTCCGTATGAAAAACAAAAAAATATTCACCCAATGAATATGTACAAACTATAACCAACAAACAAAGAGAAATCAAATTTAATTAATAAAAAGTCCAATATTTTCAATCACTTAAAGATTAATCTAATCATTTCATAGCCCCCCTCCCCTAACGCTTTGCGCATCTGTTCTCTCGAATGGGTGTGCATGTAGCGTTTGTCCAGTCCGTCCCGTTCGTGGTTGAGTAGCCTTTCCCCACTTTTGAATACTAGAAAGCCAGTCGATGCGCCCCTCTCGTTGTCTTGCCAGTTGTCGCGGGCGAGTTTGCGTATGTCGTGGCTTGTAAACTTGATGCCGACGTCGTCACTGAGGCTTTGATACCAACGCTCTATGGTGCGAGTGGTAATGGGTTTGATGCCTTTGACGTGAGCAGGCTGTTGATGAAGTCCATGGCGTGTTGAGCAAGCTGAGCAGGTGGTTACCAATGTAGCTGGACGCGGCTAACCCTAAATCCAACCATTTACGTTAAATATCTACCTATCACTATTGATTAGCTGAAAAAACTTACGCACATCTAATCTAAACCTTACATCTGTATTTTTTCCTTGAAAGTAAAAATCTCCGAGTTTATCTAGGCTTTTAGCATTGTCATTAAATAGAGTGATATCGTTCATCGCGGCATCAATAAAACTCTGAATTTCCATAAAGTGTTGGCACATTGACGTATCGTGTAAGCCACAATGATAAAAACAGCGAATCACGGCTGCGCATTCGTAACTTAAGCTTGATAAGGCTTTTTCTATGGGCAAGAAGCTGGCGTCAGGTTTTCCAGCAAAATAACTTGATTGATTCTTCATCGTTCCCTCTCCTAATCATCCCTTTTCTGAAGCCGCCCTTTAGCGCTTGTTTTCTGAATCACTGCTTTCTTAAGCTTTGCTATCTTGAGCGCCGCGACAATGAGTAAACATAAAGCGCCTTGTTTCACTACACTGATCTGATATACAGCCTTGCGTCGTATTTCAGTACACCATTGGTGAGCCTCTCAATTCGTAAGGCTTGTTTTTCTGGGATCACATTTCCCCACTGTGAAATCGAGCTGGATGAAATACTCAATGTGCTGGCCAAGCACTGCTGAGTACCAAAATAGCGAATGACTTTTTCCTTGTGCATGACAATATACCTCCCAACCCTGAAGTTTGTTTTTATAAACCTTACAAGTAAATAAAAACAAACTCAATATAGTTTAGTATTCTTAACATGGATATTTCAGACCGAATCAGACAAAAAATGACGGAGCACAATTTAAAAGCCGTCGACTTAGCGAGAATGACTGGCGCGACCAAAGGGTCGGTGAGTCAGTGGCTCAATGGCATTTCGTCGCCTGGCGGAAAGTACATTGTCTCTCTTACCAAAGCGCTTCGCTGTGATGCCAATTGGTTATTTGGGGGAATCTCTTCCGATCAGACCTATGCTCATTCTTCTCATGTAAATTCAACGCAGACGGCCACCAAACTACTGCCCGTCATTAACGATGATTTAGCGAAAAAATGGAACGGCTACCATGATCATCCCAACTTAGAAAAAAACACTCAATGGGAACATGCACCTTCTACAATAAGCGATAGTGCGTTTTGGATGGCGGCGGTAGGAGACAGCATGATCTCCCCTATTGGTCCTTGCATTGGCGAAGGTCATTTGATTTTAGTCGACCCTACTGCGGCCGCAGAAAATGGGCATTTAGTGGTGGCCCAATTGGATTCAACCGATGAGCTGACATTTAAAAAGCTCGTCGTGGATGCCGGTCAAACCTACCTCAAACCACTAAACCCTAATTATCACGCTCTTGCTGTTTACGATAATTATCGAATCATTGGTGTTGTGGTAGAGGCCAAAATTTTACTTTAACACCTCTCTTCACCAATAAAAAAAGCCACAGTAAGTGGCTTTTTTTGTGCCTGTGCTATCAGATAAACCTCAATAAGTATATTTTTATTGACTTTTATTGGTTTAAATATATAAACTTTCGTTTTGAAATAACCAAACAGGGAAGGGAAAAAGTATGCTCATTCTTACTCGACGGATAAACGAAACCATCAATATCGACAACAACATTCAAGTCAAAATCATCAGCGTAAAAGGCGGACAAGTCCGTATCGGCGTAACAGCACCAAAAAACGTGATAGTGCATAGGGAAGAGATTTATAAATTGATCGAGGATCAAAAGCGTCAAGTGGATAATGAGTCGTATTGGCCGTAACGAGTGAGCGGCATAAAATCTCAATGCAAAAAAAACAGAGATCACGAAAAAAGCGCAGTAATACTCGGGAATAAAATAATTCTTTAAGGGATTTGTCGTTCTTTTTTTGGGAGAGGGATAGAGATTAAGGTGGCACCTCTACCAGCCGCACCTCGGCACACAAGTCCACCGCTGTGGCTGCTTCCTTCCGGATCTGACCAGGTTCACGGTTTATCGTTGCGAGGGGACCAGCAGAGACACCATAAAGGAGGCTTGTTGACCTTGGGGCGCAATTATACGCAGCCAAATTGAAATATCAACCGCCTTTCTTGCGTATTTTCAAATACTTAAAAAAATGCCTCTATTTCATTACTCCATTGCTTTTTTCCTAAGCTGTAACACTCTGTATCGACTTATTTATTTACGGTAAGATACGCGCCATTAAGCATTGAGGAGTCGCACGTTGAAGCTATTTGTAAAAAACCTTACCCATGTAGATTTATCGTACTTCGATACGGAACGTGGTTTGTTGGGTGAAAGCTGGCAGACGGACATCGTTCTGACAGGTAAGTTAAATGACGAGAGCATGATTTGCGATTTTAGTATTGTTAAAAAGCACATCAAAAAATGGTTAGATGATCACATCGATCACATGCTGGCCATTCCTGCTGAACATGTAGGGTCGTCTTTAACCAAGCTAACCAATGATCGCGTTTCGTTTCGCTTTGATCATAGTAAAGAAAACCCAGACGACAGCCGCCGTTTTCAATGTGACGCGCCTGCTCAGGCTATTTGTGTTTTACCAATGGCGAAGATTACGCCTGATGCCGCCGCAAAGTGGGTTGAATCACAAATATTGAACTTGTTACCAGCGGAACTTGAAGCGGTCAGTGTGCGTTTTTCACCAGAAAAAATTGACGGCGCAGAATACCAATACAGCCACGGTTTGAAAAAACACGCCGGTAATTGCCAGCGTATTGCCCACGGTCATCGTTCTACGGTTGGAATATACGCCGATGGCATTCGTAATGACGCCATGGAAAAAGACTGGGCAGATCGCTGGAAAGACATTTATTTAGGCACACAAGAAGACTTAGATAAGTTCATTGAAGAAGACGGCCGTCGTTATCATTGTTTCAGCTACACCAGTCAGCAAGGGTTATTTGAACTCATGATAGACAGCAATCAAGTATACATGTTGGATTGCGATACAACGGTGGAATCTCTCTCTGCTCATATTGCAAACGTATTGGCTCAAGAAAACCCTGGTACGCACATCGAAGCTCATGGCTTTGAAGGTATCGGTAAAGGGGCGATCTCAGATCATAAGGTGTCTCTTTAAAAAGACGCCCTTTAAAAAAGTACTCTTTAAAGAAAGCACTCTTTAGAGAAAATACTTTCTACAGAAGGTAATAACATGAGTTTAAAAGAATACGAAAACCTCGCCAAAGGCGACAAGCTATCGCTGGACACGGTATTAGCGAATTTAAAAACAGACGAGCACGGTTTGATCGCCGCCATTGCGCAGCAACACGATACTGGCGAAGTATTAATGCTGGCTTACATGAATAAAAAATCGATTCGTGAAACCTTGGAAACAGGGCAAGTCTGCTACTGGTCTCGCTCTCGTCAAACATACTGGCGCAAGGGTGAAAGCTCTGGCCATCGCCAGACGTTGGTGTCTATGTCGTTTGACTGTGACGGTGATTGCATCCTACTCAAAGTAAATCAGAAAGGTCCTGCTTGTCATACAAATCGCCGTGATTGTTTCTTTTTTACGGTTAACGGCAACGACGTCGTGATCAGTTCGGCACCCTCTTCTGACAAGTAACGCAACAAACGCACATAAATGAAGCATTTTGAAGAAATACCACTATGCTTCTTTCTTCATTTCACGTTATCTTTATAAGCATCAGTTTTTATTGCACATTTCACGCTTCAACGAGTCATTGAAATTAATCATTAAAAACTCCGTTAACTGAACATTCTCAAAATAAATCAAAACGTTGCAAAATACAGATTAAAAAGTACACGTTACGCAATCTAGTTAAAGGTTACCTTCCTAGAGTGAGGAAACGTAACTTGATTGGCATAAGTATTGCTGGAAAGAGATATCACCAAACACCGTTAATTCATTGGATTTAAACATGCTGAATTTTTCCGTACGAACAAAAATACTCTCACTCATCGCACTTTTTTCATTGGTCATTGTTGGTATGAGCATAAGCTCTGCCCTTTCAAGTAAATCTGTTTCGTCTGAATTACAGAGCCTCTCATCGCAGAGCCTCCAATTAATGAAAAACCTAGAAAAAAGTCGTCAGTTATTACTTCAACAATCCGTCGAATTTGAACGTGGTTTTTTCCAAGTGTCTATCGCAAAATCCATGGGTGGATACGGAACGGAGCAAATCGCAGAATCGGCTGAAAAATTTAAAACCTACACGGATGAGATGATCGCTAGTATAGAAAATGTTAAAAGCATTCTTGGCACTATGCCAAAGAATGACGGTTTAAACAGTCTTTTTGAACAAATTACCACCCTTGAAGAGCAACAAGCGATTTTCCTAGAAGCCAGTACAGAAACTTACAGTTGGTGGGTGAAACTAAAAACAATGCAGGCCAACAAAGCTCGACGTTTGGCAGATGCCAGCTTAATCAGCGTCAACGAACAAATGGAAGTTATTATTGCTTCTATCGATGAATACAACACCACCGTTGCTGAAAATCAAAACAACAAACTAGACCAGACTATTTATGCCAGCGGCGTATTGGCGGCTGTATTGATTGCTATCGGCATTACGGTCAGCATCATCATTGTAAACGGTATATGCAAACCGCTCATTAAAGCCGTACGACGTGCAGAAGAGATTGCGTCAGGTGAGTTAGTTCAATCTAAAGTTGCCAGCACACGTAAAGATGAAATTGGCATGTTAGAAACGGCAATGGACAAACTGGTTGTTCAGCTTAGCAGTATTTTACACGATGTTTCCGAGTCCAGCGCCATGCTAACGAACGCGGCCAACGACCTAAACCGCATTACGGACGAATCTTCCGACATGGTGGATCGTCAGCAAGAAGAAACCAACCTTATTTCTCAGGCGATTCAGGAAATACAAGCAACGGCCGTTCATGTTTCTGAATCCACAACCGATGCCAGCCAAGCCGCTCATAATGCCGAAACGGCGGCGAACGAAGGCACAGCTATCGTGACGAAAACCATTAGTAGCATTGAAGAGTTGGCCTCAGAAATTGCCAGCTCGGCAACGACGATCAATGAACTGCAATCCAACACCAAAGAGATCAGTAACATTCTGAACGTTATTTTGGGCATCGCAGAGCAAACCAATCTACTCGCTCTAAACGCTGCCATTGAAGCTGCGCGTGCTGGTGAGCAAGGACGAGGCTTTGCCGTCGTCGCGGACGAAGTACGCCATTTAGCTCAAAATACGCAGAATGCCACTCAGCAAATAGAGAAAATGATTACGCTTCTTCAAACTGGGGCAACATCTGCCGTAAAAGCAATGACATCAAGTCATCAGCGCTCTACCGATGCGGTGACTCAGGTGAAGCACGAAGAAGAATCGCTGCAAAATATAAATACATCTGTGTCCAAGATTCGTGAAATGAATGACAGGATCTCAGCAACGGCAGAGGAGCAAGCGGCCGTTACCGCTGAAGTGAGCCGTAATGTTTCGAACATCACTGACATTACGTCCAAAACGACAAAATCCATACACTCCATTAGCCAATCGGCGGAGCAATTGGCCGCGTTAGCTACGCAACTATCCGCTAAAATCAGTTATTTCAATGTCTAGCACTATCACAAAAATAGCGTTTTAAATTAAGATAAAAAGAGAAGTAAATTACTTCTCTTTTTTCATTCTAGGAGAAACACATGTGTCGTTGGATGGCGTATCAAGGGGATTCCGTATACCTTGAGTCATTGCTCTTTAAACAAGAGCATTCTTTAATACACCAAAGCTTAAGCGCGAGAAAATCAGAAGTCACCGTGAATGCCGACGGTTTTGGCTTAGGCTGGTACGATGAACGAGAAGAACCCGGCCTGTATCACGAAGTATTGCCAGCCTGGAGCGATAGTAATTTAAAAAGTCTGGCCAAACACATTAAAAGCGGCTTATTCTTTGCCCATGTTCGCTCTTCAACCGGTACAGAAACCAACCGCTCTAATTGCCATCCATTCAGTTACAAAAATTGGTTGTTCATGCACAACGGTCAAATTGGCGGCTATGAATCTTTACGCTGGCAGTTGGATCGTCTGATTCCCGAGTACCTATATAGCCATCGACACGGCGCGACAGACTCAGAAGTTATTTTTTTGTTGATGATTGCCAATGGTTTAGAAGCCAATCCAGAACATGCGATCAGCGTTACTTTGACGCAAATCATCGACATGATGAAGCTCAAGAAAATTGTAGACCCGCTGCGTTTTACTGCCGTATTTTCAGACGGTGAAGACATTATTGCGGTGCGTTTTTCCAGCGACGAACAAGCGCCAAGCCTGTACTGCAAAGAATTCGATCATCACATTGTGATTGGCTCTGAACCATTAGATCTATCGAGCGATAGCTGGACACTGGTTCCTGCGGGTCACATTGCAAGAATCAATAAAAATAAATATCACATTAAACCATTACCAGAATTATTAAAAATAACCGCTTAGCGGTCATTTTTTACCCTATTTTTGGCAACGGCTTAGTCCGTACCGTTTAGCCTTTACCGCTAACGAGAATGCGAGAATTAAAGCGCTTCATCTTTTTCTCTGTAAGCGTACGTTGCATCAAAACGCGATTGAATCCAATCACCGCTTAATATGGCGTCGTATTTCGCTGGTTTTTGTTCAGTTGCGCAGCTTGGAACGCAAGTGACGCTGGTCTCGTAGTCGGGCTCGACAAAGAACGGAAACGAGTAACGATGCACATCGGGCAAAGACGCTCGCACTCGGTGCGCTGTCGATACGTATTCATCGTTGGTCCAACGCTGCATCAAGTCACCAATATTCACCACTAGCGCATTATCAATCGGCGTCGCATCGACCCACTCGCCTTGGCGGTTTTTCACCTGCAAACCACCAATATGATCTTGCAATAGCAAGGTCACACAACCGTAATCCGTATGAGCGCCCGCGCCATTATCATGGTCGTTTGCTGGACGTGGCGGATAATGAATCATCCGCAATACCGTCACGTGATCGGTAAAACAACGAGTGAAGAAATCATCGTCTAAAGACAGCGCTTGCGCCATCGCTGTTAGCAATTTTTGCGCGACGGTGAACGCTTCTACATAGTAATCTTGTAAAACTTCTACTGTCTTAGGGTTCGTTGGATTTTGATTTGGCCCATACATGGTCGGGTATTTTGCCACCAACGGATGGTTGGCAGGAAAATCCAACGCCATATCAAAGGTTTCTTTCCAATCCGCATGGCTCACTTCGTCCAGCTGCTCTTCACCAATATTACCGTAGCCACGATGGTTAATGCTGTTCTTGATATCGATGGTATTTTTATCTTCTTGCGGCAGATTAAAGAAGCGCTTGGCTTCACGCATCAACGCCGCCATCAATTCTTTTGGTATGCCCGTATTGGTTAGGTAAAAGAAACCTATTTCTCGGCACGCGGTGTCTAAGCTGCGTATTTCATCTTGGCGAATCAAATCACTCTCATGGGTTAATTTAGCTAGATCAATCAAAGGAATGGACATCTTGTTTCTCTTATTTAAAATTACGTTCGTGAAGACAGTTTAATTAATTGAGTGTGCTTTGGATTAAAACGTTTTAGGCCAATCTCGCCGAAATCGACGAAGATCATCTGTTTCTCGCCTTGCTCTTGTCGTACCACAACGCCTTGTCCAAACTGGTCATGACGTACTTTATCACCCGGTTTTAAATGACTTTTACCTTCTACCCGATGGCGAAAAGTCAGCAATGGCGACGGTGTCACGGCATTCAAATAACGCTGAAAAACCGAACCTTTTTCTGTATCAATGGGATCGTCATTGGCCTCAACGTACCACGCTTCACAGATTCGACTGACCGCATAAGGTTGGGCTTCAAACACAAATCTCGACAAGGACAAGCTCTTTAGCGCTGCGCGCGGAATATCCCCTTGTTTCATCCGTTTATGCTCATCTGACGTTGGTGTTTCTAGTAACACTAACTTCTGTTTCGCCCGCGTAATGGCCACATAAAACAAACGTCGCTCTGAAGCTAAATCCATCGCGGCTTGCTTATCTATCGCGCTGAGGTCTTCCTCGTAATAAGGGAAACGCCCCTCTTGTAAACCCGACAACAATACTTGATCGAACTCCAACCCTTTGGACTTATGAATCGTCATCAAATGCACGCCGTGGCTGTCATCGGTATGTCGTTCGTTCAAAGCGGCCAGTTGCTCTAAAATAGATTTAGCGTCACCACCAACGCCGCGAACATAGGCCATAAACGCATCGCAGGTGGCGATTTTTTCTTGAGTTTGAATATCCTTACTGCTGGTACTTTCGAAGTAACGATAAATGCCCAGCTTTTCTAAAGTGTGAGCCAAACCTTGTGCCGGATCAGTACGATAAATGGTTAAACTGCGTAACCAATCGGCTCGCTCATACAGTTTTTTGGCACGCCAACCCTCGGTTGCATCTGCGACTGATTCGATAATTTGTGGCAATAAATGCGGCGATTGCTTGGCTTGTTGAATCAAGGTTTTACGTTGCGCAAATGAGCCACCAAGGCTCGGCACGGTCAGCAAATATTCAACATCATCAGGACGAAAGAACGCGCTTGTGCTTTCTAAGCCACCAGCAATCACGGCCAAATACGCCATCAACATACGAATTTGGCGATTTTCCAACAATGGCGAATCACCATGTAACTGATACGGCACGCCTTTGTGCATCAAGGCCAATTGCACCGGCACCATGTCGCTGTATAAGCGCACTAATACTGCCGTGTCACTCAAGGCTTTGCCTTCATCAACCCACGCTTTTAATTCACCCAGCAACGCCTTACCGGTTTTTGGCGCACGAGCAAAAGACACTCGAGTGCGCTCCCCCGCGCCAATCACTAAAGCATCCGGATCGTTTTCACTGATTACGCTCGACGCCATTAACCCTACTGCATGACCAAAACGAAAGCTGGTGCTCAGCGGATACGTCGCAACCTTGTCAAAGTCTTCATCAAATTGTGTCGCCATGATGTCTGGACTTGCACCGCGCCATTCATAAATACATTGCTGCACATCGCCAACAATCATCCATTGGCAAGGTGACGGATAAAGCTGCTTAAGCAACTCGTATTGGCAAGGGTTAATATCTTGAAATTCGTCAATAAGTAGATAACGGAAGTCCGGTACCAAACCGCGTATTCGGACTCGCTCTGGCTCGGCAAGTTCGCTAATTAACTCATAAGGATCACTGAGTAAATCCGCAAAGAAACGAATATTGTTGCGTTTTCGGAGCCGTTCTAATTCATCGTATAACGCGGGAAAGAACTGACGCTCTTTCGACCAACCTAAGGCTTCAAACACGATGGAAGCCGATAGATCTGACGCTTTCACCTGATCGATAAAAAGCAGCACGTCTTCGAGCCAGTCTTTCTCATCTAGCATGGCGATTTTTTCGCCGTTTCGAACCAAACGCTGCAAGGCTTCACGCAACATTTTTATCAAGCTGAAATCATCGGTAACAAGCTTTGCAGACGGCAGCCAACCTTGCTGTTCTAACCGTCGGCAGAACTTCATACCAAACGCATGAAAGGTCATCACACTGGGCGAGCGAAAGTGCCCGACAGACATCAGTCGCTTACTCAAACGATCTGCAAACTCTTCCTGAGCACTTTTATTAAACATAAACACGCCGATATGAGACGGATCAATGCCTTGCGCCAATAAATACTCGATACGCGAAATGAGTGTAGTGGTTTTTCCCGCACCCGCCACGGCGATCACTTTCGCGGGTGTCATAAGGTCATGATGGACAACAAGCGTTTGCTCATCGGTTAATGAGGTATGAGCCTCTATTTTAGGTTGTGCTTGTATCAAAATAATCTTGCCTAGTGTTAAAACTTACTAATTTTCGAACGTGCTAGTCTTCGAAAAGGTGCCCAATTTCACGAAAAGCAAGATGCTCCCTACCGGCGATTTTTGCGATGGATTCGCCATACACCACCAAACGTCGTTGAACTCGAGCAAAAAACACACCATTAGTGCGAGCAATCAAAGGGTAACTGGAGGTATCCACATCGTCTTCCATCAAGTTGACCACTTCGCCAATTTCCTCACCCGCTTCAACTTCCTCACCGATGGCTTTGTGATAACACACAATACCAGCGCACGGAGCTTTCACTAAGTCCATGGCATCTAATGGGTAATATTTTACGTCGCTATCGTCAATGATTGGCGCTTCGCCGGACACGACCTCGCGCAGTATCAAATAATCGAGCAGCGCTTTGGCGTCCTGTTGTGCGTATTCCTCTGAGATGTCATTTTCACCGCGTAATTCCACGGTCAAAGAACGACTGCCCCAAGGCACTAAATGCGCGTAATGGCTTTTTAAATCCCGCCACACGCTGACATTGGTTTCATCAAACGACGCCGCACCGGTTTCTAGTTCTGACAAACCGACCTTGGCACCCAGTAACGCCAATAAAGGCCTAAAGTGATCTTCAAATTCTTGTGCCACATACGCGTGCATACACGCTTCGCCAGAACAATGCAGATCGATAATGTCATCGGCGTCCATCGACAACGCCAACAACATCTTTTTCATACCTTGTAACTCGGTATTCTCTGGCAACAACGTCAGCTCTTCTCGAATCGCCTTGCGAATCAGCGTGACATTCGTTTCCGCATCACCCGTTACATCGTGTTTAATGCGTTTGTGTACTTTTGAGCCGAGCTGTGGCCAATTGCGATTGAAATTACCGCCACCATCCGAAAAGGCAAAGCGCCCCGGAATGTAACCGTGGAAATTTTGCGCCAAACCAATCGGATTCGCCACTGGGACAATGACTATTTCACCTTGAATCAAGCCAGATTTGTCTGCTTTTTTCAGTAGCTTAATCAGTCTATTCAACACCAAAAAACCAGGCCATTCGTCAGCATGAAGACCCGCTTGAAAATACACTTTAGGGCGAGCGCCCGCTTCACCAAAATGATGTGCTTTTAAAATGCGCTGGGTACCGGGTGTCGCACTCGGCAAGACATGAGAATAAATTTGATAAGACATAACACCTCGAATCATGCAATAAAACACGTGCCCAATTTGAGCCTGTACATGGTACGCTAAAACCCATTTTTAATGGAAAACAATTCCTTAATTAAAAGGCACTGTAATAAATTGGTGCTAACTTACGTCTAAAAACAACCCCACCCTAACCCTCCCCTTGAAAAGACATAAGGGGAGGGAACAAGTGCGCTAATATCCTCACCTACAAAAGGAAGAGGAACAATTGTGCTAAGCTCCTCCCCCTGCCAAGGGGGAGGTTGGGAGGGGGTACTATAGAGTTCAACAAAACTATTGAAAATATCAGGAGAAAGGAATGAAAAAATCGTTCGTTGCCGCTTCCATCGCCGCCACATTAGTACTGTCCACCTCATCCATGCTAGCCCATTCAGCTCAAACCAGCTCAACGTCAGAAAAATGGAAAAGCACCCTACAAGAAGCCAAAGGACAGACCGTTTACTTTAATGCTTGGGGCGGCGCAGACAACATTAACGACTACATTCAATGGGCGGCAGATCGTATTAAAGACGACTACGATGTCACCTTAAAACAAGTGAAGCTGACCGACACATCCGATGCTGTAAATCGCGTACTCGCTGAAAAAGCCGCAGGTAAAAACACCAAAGGGTCTATCGACCTTATTTGGCTTAACGGCGAGAACTTCCGTGCCATGAAAGACAATCACTTACTGTTTGGCCCTTTTAGCCAAACTTTACCCAGCTACACAAAATACGTCGATGAAAACGCGCGCCAAAGCCTCACTCAAGATTTCGGTACGCCAGTCGATGGCATGGAATCCCCTTGGGGCATGGCACAAGTCATCTTTATGCATGACACTGCAACCTTAAGTAATCCGCCGAAATCCATTCCTGAATTGCTCATTTATGCCAAAGCACATCCGGGCCGAATTACGTACCCTGAGCCACCACAGTTCCTTGGCTCGACTTTTTTAAAGCAAGCTTTATACGAACTTTCACCGCATCGAAAAGCCCTTTCTCAGCCAGTAGACAGCGTTGATTTTGACAAAATCACCGCGCCAATATGGGCATATCTTGATGAGCTACACGCCGTCGCATGGCGCAGCGGCGAAAGCTTTCCATCCAGTTCAGAAGAAATGATGCGTTTACTGGACGATCAAGAAATAGACGTTGCCCTGAGCTTTGATATTTCGGCGGCTTCCGTACAGATCGACAAAGGCAACTTGCCCGACACTGTACGCTCTTATGTATTTACCGGCGGGACTATTGGTAACACGCACTTTTTAGCAATTCCCTACAACAGCGGAGTGAAAGCTGGCGCACAAGTTGTCGCTAACTTTTTACTGTCACCTGAAGCCCAAATCAAAAAACAAACGCCGACCGTTTGGGGGGATTTAAGCGTTTTGTCCTACACAAAGCTCTCGAAGGACGAGCAAGCTAAATTCGATGCATTGCCACGTGGCATCGCAACACTGAACATTGAAGAGCTTGGAAAAACGCTACCAGAACCTCATGCCAGCTGGGTTGGCGCATTAGAAAAAGAATGGCGTCAGCGTTACGCTCAGTAAATCATCATTCAACAAAAACCACATACGCAATAAGAAGCAAGATGCCGCTAAAACACATTCAATGGATCACAGGTTTTATCACTGTTTTACTGGCCCTTCCCATTGTCATTGGTTTGGTCGGTACCTTGCTTCCTGCTTTTCATTATTTCCCCCCACTGGGCGAATATGACTTTTCTTTATCCCCTTGGCGTAACGTGTTTTCCCAAGGGGAATTTTACGCAGGCCTAAAACTGACCTTAATCACGGGCATTGGTGCGCCCGTATTGGCACTTTGGCTAGCGCTGTCTTTATTAGCTTGGGGCTATCAACGACCTTTTTTCAAAAAGATAGAAGCTCTGCTTTCACCCATTTTAGCCATTCCTCACGCCGCCATAGCGATCGGTTTATTGTTTTTATTGAGCCCATCGGGTTGGATTGTACGACTCCTTAGCCCTTGGTTAACCGGCTTTGAACGCCCACCGAATTGGATAACCGTACAAGACCCTTATGGCATTTCATTGATCTTCGCGTTAATCATCAAAGAAATGCCCTACTTGTTGTTTGTCATGCTCGCCGCGATGAAAAGCATTCAAGCACGAGAAAGCATGCAAGCATGCCAAGCCCTAGGCTACAGCCGCTTCACTTTGTGGCGTAAAGTACTTATTCCTCAGCTTTATCCAATTATTCGTTTGCCTATTTTTATTGTGGTGGCGTTTAGTTTAACCGTCGTGGATTTGGCATTAGTCATTGGGCCAAATACGCCGTCCACCCTAGCGGTGACTTTATTCCGCTGGTTCAATGATCCCGATTTGGCCATGCGTTACACGGCCAGCGCGGGCGCAATATTCTTGATGATCACGATTGTTTTAGTGCTTGGGGGCTGGGAACTGGCTCATAAGGTGTTTAGCGCCATGACGCGCTGTGAACGCAGCAATGGCAAACGTCACGGCGTGTCAGACATCTTGCTGGGCACTGGCGTTATTCTAGGAGCGTTCACTTTACTGAGCGCATTTATCGCCCTCATTCTGCTGCCTTTTTGGTCTTTGGCCAAACGCTGGCGTTTCCCCGACGCGCTGCCATCTCAGTGGACTTGGGACAACATAGAACGCGCCACACCCTTGCTGATGGAACTCAGCGCCAACACCCTAATCATTGCGTTGTTTTCAACTTTGATCGCCTGTGCCATAAGCTTGCTTATGTTGGAAATAAAGCGCCATAGCATGACGAATTCTGCTAGCCCTTCACAGCAACACGCCTTTGACTGGCTCATTTATGTGCCAATCTTGCTGCCGCAAATTGGCTTTTTATTTGGTCTGCATGTATTGCTGATATACCTCAACCTAAATGGCGATCTTTGCGCCATTATCGCCTTGCACCTCATGTACGTATTGCCCTATGTTTACCTCACGTTGAAAGGCCCTTATTTGGCCTATAACGAAGACTATTTATTACAAGCCAATCGTTTAAACAATCGTCCTTGGCGTCATTACGTCAATGTCAAAATCGCCATGCTCAAACCGGCGTTATTTACTGCGTTTGCCATGGGATTTTCCGTCAGTATTGCCCAATACTTGCCAACGTTAATTGCAGGCGAAGGCCGTTACAGTACATTAACCACCGAAGCGGTGGCGCAAGCGGCGTCTGGTGACCGAAAACAAGTGGGTAGCATGGCGCTGTTACAAGCGTTCTTTCCCGTTATGGTGTTTTGGCTAGCGCAGATCATCCCAAGCCGCTGGACGGCATGGCGACTCACCATCAAAAAACGGCTTAAAAAGGCATTAACAAAAAAGGATAAAACGTGCTCCGCGTGAATGCATTTTCTTTGTCATCAAATGGCAAACCACTGATTCAAAATTTAAGCTTCGACATCGCTGACGGTCACGTCTTGTCTATCATGGGACCAAGCGGCATTGGAAAATCCAGTTTGTTGAATTTTTTAAGCGGCACGCTAGCGCCATCGTTTACCGCGTCTGGCGAAGCGTTTCTTAATGGCGACGCACTCCATACAAAACCCACAGAAACACGAAAAGTCGGCCTGCTACAACAAATGCCTTTGTTGTTTCCGCACATGAGCATCATCGAAAATTTGTTGTTTGCGTTACCAGACAAAACGCGCAAACCAGACCGCCTTGTACTCGCCCACGATGCACTAAAACGACTCGGCATGACCGACAAAGCCAACGCGTTACCGAAAGAGCTCTCCGGCGGCCAACAAGCCCGCGTCGCCTTACTTCGCACATTACTCTCTCAGCCTGACTACTTACTGCTCGACGAACCGTTCAGCAAACTCGACCCAGCACTACGCCGCGACGTACGCGCCTTCGTGCTTGCCGAAATACGCCAAGCGAATATACCCGCGTTGCTTGTTACCCATGACTCTGAAGACGCTAAGGCAATGGAAGGGGAATGTTTGGAGTTGGTTAAAGTTTAAACACGAGGCTTTTCGTTTGCCCTTCGTTTATCGCCTTTCGTGATAGAGTCAGTGCATAGCTGACAAGTCTTCTTATCATCATTTTTTATAAAACGTTAGGGTGACTCTAGGTGATTGAAGAGCTTAACTTTGATCTTGAAGGCGAAAAAAAAGCAACTATGTTTTGTCTTACACTTGAACATAAACAACATTAGAAGGATCGTCTCTTGTACCAGTTATATTTTTATCCATTAAATGCCAGCATGGCGCCTCACTTTGTACTTGAGGAGTTGAATGCTGACTTTGAACTCATCATGGTGGATCGAAAAAATAAGGAACAAAAATCTGCTGGTTATCTGGCTTTAAACCCAACTGGCCGAATCCCTACTTTAATCGATGATGGTTTTGCTATTTTCGAGAGCCCCGCTATCTGCATACATTTAGCTGAAGCGCACCCTTCATCTAATTTGATACCGCCTATAGGCGACAAAAAAAGAGCATTTTTTTTCCAATGGATGATGTATTTAACCAACACCCTTCAAGCGGAATTAATGGTCTATTTTTATCCTCAAAGACATACCACAGAGGCGAAGAATGTACCGAATATTATCGACGCTCAAGAAAGTAGGATCACCGACATATTTAAGCTGCTTGATCATGAGCTGGAAAATAAAGAGTTCCTTGTGGGGGAAACGATCAGTGTCTGTGATTACTTCCTATTCATGCTGGCTGTTTGGGCTGACGAATTAAAAACGCCGCCTTTATCTTTTACACATCTGTCTCAGTATTTACGTAAACTGGCTCAACGTAAAGCCATCGTTAAAGTATGTCAAACAGAAGGGCTAAGCCTTTTAGACTATCAATAATTCGCATATGAAATTTGACAAATAAACGATATAAATCAAATTTTTTAAAGTGAAAACAAGGATGCTAATCATGTCAGGTTTGAAGGGCGAAAAAGCCATCGCAGAAAACTTTCTCAAGGTAATGCTTGAGGCAGACAATACAGGCAATTATGAGCTATTCATTAAGCACTATGAAGAAAAAGATCTAGTCGACTTTTCAATGGAGCGCTTTCAAAATGACATCAAACACATGCAAGCCCAAAATGGCATGAACCTCGGTTACGAGTATTTTGGTGTCTTACAAGGCTATCGCGAAGGCGATCATGACGGCAGCTTTCGATTTGTATGGAAAGGCCTTTATGAGAAACGTGAAGCCTTGATCGTTATTGGCATTCACCGCAAAGACGATACTTGGTATATCAATGAATCCTCGGTTCGCTAACGTTAAGGTACTAAAATAAATCCTAAGAATCTCAATCTTGGCTATGAGTCGATAAACGCAGCGTATTTAAAAGTGTTTTAATGACTTTTTGGCTTATGGTCTTTTATGACAATTTGAGACAACACTTCAAATCAATATTCCTTCTAAGTTCTCCCAAAATTCATACGTTTTAAAGCGTAAATTGTTAGCATTGTTGACTTTTTCTGTACTGGTTTCGAAAAAGAAAGAAAATTAGCATTAATGCAGGCCTGTCAGTAAGACAAGCAACACCCATAACATATTGCTAATAAGTATAATAAAGGAACCTACAATGAGCTTGATTTTTCGAATGATCATGTTGTTGATCGCGTCAAAATTCAAACCGCAATTACCGATTAAGCACCCGAAGAATTCGCTCAAGTTACGCGTTTTACCCAATGATTTAGACATTAATTTGCACATGAATAACGGCCGCTATTTGACCATTTGCGATCTATCGAGAGTCGATATGTTTATCCGCACAGGTTTAGCCAGAACCATGCAAAAAGAAGGTTGGATGCCTGTTATCGCAGAGCATACGATGAAATATAAACGCTCACTAAAACCGTTTCAAAAATACGAAGTGACGATGGAAATAATCGGCTGGGATGAAAAGTATTTCCACATGATACATACCTTTTTTGTTGGTGATAAAGTGGTTGCGGAAGGCACATCCATTGGTTGTGTTGTCAGCAAAGCGGGAACCGTTGCGCCTGAGTATGTCATGGAAAAAGTAACGACCAGACTCGAAGCAAAAAAAATCTAACAAGGCTGTACGTTTAAGCCCGTTTACGAAATACTTTGGCAATAAAATAATATACGAGGGCATCATGGACGAACGCAGCCAAACCTACTTAAACCAATACCTACTTTCGCTTCCACTAGGTGCGGCCGAAAAGTACTCTTCTTTTAGCTCAGATTATTTCTGTTCAGATGAATACAATGCCAATACGTGCGCTGACTTAATTCTACGCGGCGAAAAGCAAGCGTCTTGCAGTATGGATTATTGGTACAGCAACCAAGGCGAAGCCATGCCAAAAATCGGTCATCTACAGGTCGTGACTAATTGGACCGGAGAGCCTATTTGCATTATTGAAATAACCTCCGTTTCACGTTGTCGATATTGTGATGTGACAGAAGAATTTGCCGCTGCTGAAGGTGAAGGCGATAAAACGTTGGCTTGGTGGCAAAAAGCCCATTGGGCATTTTTCTCTCTTGAGTGTGAAGAACTAAACATCCAACCTAGCGAAGACATGCTGTTGGTCTTAGAACGATTTAAAGTCGTTTACTCATAGCTAACTCCTGCTTGAAAGGAACGTGGTAAGAGACATGGACATTCGTCAGAACATTCTATTGGTAGATGGACTAGCCGCATCTTATGCAGGTGTTGTGGTTATCTCCTCCACGAACTGGTTACAAGGTTTATATCAATTACCAGAAGCGTTACTGGTGTCGATGGCCCTAGTCAATTTATCCTATGCTGTTTACTCCCTCACCCTTTCGACGATAAAAAGCCGACCAATGATAGCAATCATTGTATTAGTGGTAGCAAACTCTCTTTGGGTAATAAACTGTCTGAGGCTCGCTTTTCATTACGCTGATAGTGCAAGCCTATTTGGTTTATTTCATTTGGTGGGAGAAGCCTTTTTTGTCGGTACACTCGCCTATTTGGAGTGGAAATGGCGCGACCGTTTAGCCAAAAAACGAATCTAGAGCTCTCCCTTATTGATAACCACGCACCTATTCTTACGCTTATTAGAGGTAACAATGAACAAATATATCATTCTGGTTTTCGCCGCACTTTCTCTTTCTGTATCCGCGTCTGAGACAGCGATAGATTGTGATAAAGCAATAACAACCATGGATACAAACCAATGCGCTGCAATGGATCTGAGAGTCGCTGACGATGAAATGCACAAATATCTGAAAACAAGTTACCAACACAATGATTATGATCCCAAATTAATAGATGCGATTAAGTTAGCTCAAAAAGACTGGGAAACTTATATGAAGTCGCACTGCGATTCAGTCTATACACAATGGCGAGAGGGCACTATTCGTGGCGTCATGGCTATTTCTTGTAAAACTAAACTAACAAAGCAAAGAACACACGAAATATGGGAAAACTTCTTAACCTATATGGACAGCACTCCGCCAGTATTACCAGAACCGCAAAAATGAATAGAATCATTTGATTAATTGAGCAAGACAATGTTCGTGTAAAAGCACTTAGAAATGTTGCCTCTCTTAGCTTACCTAAGTGCTACATAGCAGCTGGCTTTATCAGAAACTTAGTATGGGATTCGTTACACGGCAAGCAAACACCCACACCATTAAACGATGTTGACGTAATTTATTATGATGCTAGCGAAAGTAACGAGAATGAGTATTTAGAGTTTGAAGCTCGCTTGTTAACCTTGATGCCAGAGTTAAATTGGCAAGTTCGATACCAAGCAAAAATGCATTTAAGAAATAACGACAAGCCTTATCTAAACTCGGTCGATGCCATGAGTTATTGGCCTGAAAAAGAAACGGCTATGGCAATTCGTAAACTCGAAAATCAAGACTATGAATGCGTGTCTGTCTTTGGCTTTGATTCGCTATTTGATTTAAAGCTGAGTCACAACACAAAACGCACGAAGGCCATATTTGAACATCGAGTAAAATCAAAGCAGTGGCTAAACCATTGGCCTAAGCTAGTCCTTGTTTATTAGGGAACATGCGAATAAGTCCCTACCATGAGACAATCGCGTTTTAAGTCTTCGAGTCTCAACCACGTCACAACAACTCACCTTTGCCGACAGCGAATTTAACAACAAACGCCGTAAAACAAGTAAGGAAATTTTCCTTTCTCGCATGAATGAGTTGATGCCTTTGGATCAACTTATGAAAACCTCGACTTAGGTAGGCAGTCTATACTTTTCTTTGCCCTCAGCCAATCTTTATGGAATTTATAGCCCACACCATAAACAGTGGCTATAGGGTTAAGGCCACTCTCAGTTTCTTGGATTTTTTTACGTATATTTTTTATGTGATTATCGATATTACGATCCGATATGTCGGTTGTTTCTCTATAGGCATAGAGAATGATGTCTTCTCGGCTAAATACGCGATCAACTTTCCCCAATAATAGAGCCAATATTTTAAATTCTACCGCTGTCAGGTTCATTTGCTTACCATTCAATAAAGCGAGATAGCTGTCTTTATGAAGCTCAAAACCTGAATATTCCAGTACATCATTACTAGGCTGAGAGACTCTTCTTAATACGGTTTTTATTCTAGCCATGACTTCTTTTGGGCTAAATGGCTTACAAATATAATCATCTGCGCCTAACTCTAGACCCAACAACTTATCCGCCTCTTGTCGTTTTGCTGTCACCATAATAATGGCAACATTTGAGAAAGTCCGAATCTGTTTGCAAATATCAATTCCATCCACCTCTGGAAGCATGATATCGAGAAGAATTAAGTCCACCGGATTCTGTTTCACAAAATCCACAACACCTTTTCCGCTCTTAAAATATTCCGTGTTGTAGCCTTGCTGATGGCTATAAGCCATTAGCACTTCGGCAATATCTTCTTCGTCTTCTGCGATAAGTATTGTTTGTTTGGCCATTGTTATTTCTCTAATACCGGAAAGCGCATCTGCACGGCCAATCCGCCAAGTGGTGAATCTTGAAGATAAATCTCGCCTTTATGAGCGTCGGCAATTTGTTTACAAAGCGCCAACCCTAAACCCGAACCGCCTAACGCTCTATTACGAGACTTCTCCACTCGATAAAAACGCTCAAATAACTTCTCTTGATCTTCTGGGGACACACTCGGAGCCGAGTCTTGTAACGTCAATTCAATATCGGAAGCGGTTTTATTGACCTCTATATTGAGCTGTCCTCCCTTGTTGGTGTACTTACAGGCATTTTCCAACAAATTCAAAAACAACTGTTGTAAGCGATCTTTATCGCCCTTAATTATACATTGCCCTGCTTTTTGTAACGATTGACTATGAACCACCAGCCCTTGCTGTTCAAAACGCATAGAAAAATCGTCTAGGCTACTTTTAAAGACGTTAATGATATCCACATGCCCTAAATTATACGTAAAAACAGCCGTATCGCTATGAGCTAATTGAGTAAGATCATCAACAATATGATTAAGGTTATCTACCTGCTTGATCAGTAAAGCAATACGCTTTTCATCAGGAACAAATACCCCATCTTGTACCGCCAATAAATGAGAGCGCAATACGGTGAGTGGTGTTTTTAATTCGTGCGATGTATCTGACACCCACCGGGCACGCATTTGTTGATTCTCTTCTAGTGTTTGAGCAAGTTCATTAACGTTCATTGATAAGGTTCCAAGCTCATCTTGGGTTAGAGGCGGAATTCGATTGGAAAAATCCCCTTTTTTTAATGCATTTGTCCCTGCGACGATCTGCCTTATCGGCTTCATTAAATGTCGAGACAAGACAATCGCGACAATAAAAGCCACCAACATCACACACAGGGTAATCATAAAATAGCTATAGAACTGTGCTGTTAAAAACGCCTTGGCAGGGCTGCTTTCAACTAGACGGGAAGGCGCAAACCCTATCCAACCAATAACATTATTGTTCAGTAAAATAGACTCTACTTGTGGACTGTCGCTTAAATGCGCCCTACCGACGATTACCTGTTTATTGACATCGTATAAACTGATCCTTTGGCCTGTTTTCAATGACCCTGGCGGTAGGTTTATCCATAAAAATGCGGGAGATGGACGGTCTTGTTTGCCTTTAGCTTGTCTATCTTTCGTAGATTCGCCTCCACCATTGGGGCTCGGATCTTTCTCTACACCTAGCTCTGCGTTTTGCTCAACAATTGAGCGCCACAATAGTGTGTTCTGCTCAATCGGTTGCCAGCTATTGGATTGGCTATACAGCTCAATCAATTGCTGCTTAACCGCATCCACATGTTTTTGCTCTTCTTGCTCGACAAACTGATTAAAGCCAGTCGAAAACGTCAGATAAATAAACGCAAACATTAAGCCCACAAGGGCCATGCTGGTGATAAAAAACGCAAAAAAGAACTTATGTATTAATTTCACAGGCACGCAAGCATAATTAAAGATTGTTAAAAGGCGATATTTGCGGTATCGCCGGCATTCAAAAGTTTATATTGAGGCTTCACAAAACTGGCGTGTACGTCTCCTAAGCTTTTCGGAAATGAGACAGAGATGTCCGTTACTTTAGCAAACGAATGCCGAGCCTGAAAAACAATTTCAGTACCATGTTCATGATGTGTATTGGTAATCACCACTCGCTCAAATGTGAGCGTCTGTTGATTCATAGACAGGCTAAAAGTTTGCTTCAGTGCATCTTTAATAAAGTCCACTTGTTGATCAGCACTCAAATCAGTTGGCATCACTTCATTTATATCACCCATTAACCAAGCTTGGTTATTTTGCAGTGCTAATATTAAATGCGGCAAATCCGTGAGAACTCTCACTTCAACTTGCCCGTCTCTTAATATTACTTGAGCACTTGTTTCTTCTAAGGTATGTGCCTTAGCAGGTAATATCATCATGCTAAACGCACTCACAAGAACAACCAATAAAGTGCTTTTAAATAGTTTAAGCTTAACGATGGATTGCATTTTAGATTCCTTATTGAGGCTCTTCTATGGTGGTTTTGCAAATAATAGTGTTATCCGTTTCTAGATCTTCACCCCAGATAAATTGCGCGCTGCTGTCCCAGTTAATATAGTTATAACCGTCTTTAGGACCGACAGAGGAAGCTAGGTGCTCAGTAGCATGTGCCCAATTAGAATCATCAAAATCACTTTGTAACCAGTTTGTTGGTGCTTCTTTAGACATAAAAGTACAATAGCCTTGCCCTGCAACTGGATTCGATTCGCTCTCACACAGTTTATTAAGAGGTGCTTTATGCAGTACCTCACACTTCCATTCGCTATTGCTCACCGCAACCACTTTATTTGTGTCTGTATCAGTGAGTTGCATGATAAAACCACCATCTCCCATTTGTTGATTTCGAGCCCCTATGTACTCTAAGCCTGAATCGTTCTGCTTAAAGTCTTTCATAATAACATTTAGCTCAATCGGATAATCGGCCGAAAACGAGATACTCTCTGCATTAAAAGAACGCTCAGTCGTAATAGGCACGGAATCCTCAACCAGCAGTGTGTCGCCAATATAGGCAGCGAACCAATTATCCGCCCAAGTATCTAGTTTAAAATTATGTTCACCAGAGAAGGTGACGCTGTGCTGCGTTGTAGTGATTGCATTGTGTTCTGTTGTAGTGGATTTGGATTGGCTCGGTTGTTCACCTCGACAAAATGTTCCCGATTCCAGTTTGCCGCCATTGCTAATGGTTTTTTGTTGAAAATCATAACACCCCTTACCCTGACTAGAAGGCGTATAAGTGGTGAAATAGTCTTCACCTAGATATTGATAACGCATGGTACGACCGCCATCTTCAGAAACGGTATGGATTAAATTCTCTACGCCACCTTGTGGTGGGCGAAGATCCGCTCTTATACCTTCAGAGTCTCCACTCAAAGGTGCAACTCGAGGTAATTTCTGCGTGTCCACTTCACCGACTAAACATTGAATGATATAAGGTGGTGTCGCAGATGTTTGGTAACGGTAACCGTAGTTCCCATCTGCTTGGCCATTACACACATCTAATGTACCTGATGGAATATCACTGCCATCTGGGTTCTTTTCACCATACAAAGGATAACCGTCATAACCCCAACCAATGATGGCGTCATCACCTTGGTTTTTCATGGTATCTATCATACAAGTTGGCGACGCATGATAATGGTAATCGTCACCACGACCAGAATGCCCACCACAGTTATCTAGCTGACCAAGCGCTAAGGTATCGTGTGTTTCATCGTATTCATCAACATCCAACTCTCCTTGAGATGAATAATCGTAAATAGGTACACCATTTACTGCGACACCTACGGCAGCGTCTATCGTCGTAAAGTTTTCTGCTTTTTTAGGGTTAAGCTTAATAGGAGCAGCATAGCCTTCTGCTGGAACGGGTATTTGCTCATTAGTGCCTGTAATGCCCGTCATCATTTCATGATCTGGGTAAGTCGAGGACGCCACATAAGCGTAATCCTTATCACAAGTCACCGAGACATCAGATGAAAAGCCGGCCTCAGTCACCGAACTTCTAATATCATCACAACGAAGAGAATCAAAACTGTCAGTGAGCGTTGGCGGATTGAGTTTCACCGGCTCCGCTGGTCTAACTCTATCTTCTGACTGATTTCTGCGTTCATTAGACTCACGTTCATAAGTCACCGTCATAGTAGTAGAACCAAGAGTGATGTCTTTTATGGCAGCAAGCAACGTGGCCCTATCCACAGGCTCATTACCACTTATTTTTGCGGGTGACGATAAAGCATAGAGAGTAAACTGGTAGACCTTTTCACCAGGTCCTTTAGAACAAGGTGGCGCATACTGAAGTAAATTGTTAACACTATTACCACCTATTTCACCCAGTGTTTCACCACTGTTTACTTGGCTCTTACTTGATGGAATATTATACATGGTCCAATACCAATGAATGCCCTCAGGAGCATTATGATGCATAATCAACGCATAATATTGTGTTTCATCAGGTGCACCACTCCAACTAAATGGAGGACTCACACTCTCTCCATCACAGCTGTAGGTAACAGGTAAATGGCCACCATCGAGCATTTTAGGACTGGTTAAAACAAACCCATCAACATTGGATGCCTGCTCAACCTTATTATTTTCTTTAACACATCCACTCAAGGCAAAAAAACATAGAGTAGCCAGTAAAAACACTGATTTTTGTTCCATCACGCAGTACTCCACCAAATTAAGAGTCAATATAGAAATAACTATAGGTAGACTAATCAGAAAATGTAGGCAAATTATGTAGTTTTGATGCCGTGACATAGTTTTCTAAGAGACGTAACCACACAAAGTAAACCCCTTTTTTTGGGAACATGCGAACAAGTCCCAGCCATGAGACAATGGCGTTTTAAGTCTTCGAGTCTCAACAATGTCACACCAACTCACTTTTGCCGACAGCGAGTTCAACAACAAACGCCGTAAAACCCGTAAAGAAATTTTCCTTTCTCGGATGAATGAGTTGATGTCTTGGGATCAACTAGAAGCGGTCATTGAGCCTTTTTATCCCAAAGCAGGCAATGGCAGAAGACCTTATCCACTCTCAACCATGTTCCGTATTCATTGCATGCAACATTGGTACAACATCAGTGATCCAGCGATGGAAGATGCTTTGTATGAGATCACGTCCATGCGTTTGTTTGCTGACTTATCGTTAGATAAACCGATTCCCGATCACACTACCATCATGAACTTCAGGCACTTATTAGAAAAACACAAACTCTCGCGCCCGCTTTTTAAAGAAGTGAATAGGTGGTTGTCTGACGCCGGCATTTACCTCAAAGAAGGCACCATCGTGGATGCAACCATTATTGAAGCCGCCAGCTCGACTAAGAATAAAGCCAAAGAAAGAGACCCTGAAATACATCAAACTCAGAAAGGAAAGCAGTGGTTCTTTGGTCTAAAAGCGCACATTGGTGTGGATGCAAGAACGGGGCTGACACATAGTCTAAGTACGACTGCAGCAAACGTGCACGACATCACGGAAACCACGAATCTGCTTCATGGTGAAGAGTATTTTATCTCGGCAGATTCTGGCTATCGTGGCGCTCAAAAGCGCGAAAAGTTAAACGGTGTCAAAGCCGACTGGTTGATTGCAGCTGGTTTTTAGGGAATTAGCCAAGCAAAATAAGAATCTTAAAAAAGCACCCTCTAAAAAATAAACAGCCAATCCAAACGGAATATATCAAAGCCAGTATTCGAGCAAAAGTCGAGCATCCCTTTAGAATCATCAAGTGTCAGTTTGGTTTTAGAAAAGCTATTTATCGTGGGTTAGCTAAAAATGACAGCAAGCTAGCAATGCTGTTTTCTCTTGCCAACGTGTTTCGAGTTGACCAGATGATCCGAGCTGCTAGGGGTTAATCCGTTTAAAAACCACTAAACAAGGTTCAATTATCTTGTTTAGTGATGGGAAAGTGATAAACCAGCCACATTACTGACTGCTATTGGGCTTTTCAGAATGTTAAGGCGCGCAGCTCGACTTGATCGCATGTTCCTTAGCTATTTTAAAAAAATAAGCGTGAACTTTAATATCAACCCAAGTCATTTCAGTATTTATTCGTCAACAATATTTTTATTAAGTGCTATTACTTCTCTCGATTGTCATTCTCTTTTTTTGCTCTCTTTTTGTCTTGGGTTGAAATCAATCACATAAGGTACAAACTAGAACTCCAATAGTTAGCTCTGTAACATTTAATCAAACACAACACTTACACAACAAATCATTAGACATGATATCTATTTTTAAACGCAACTTTGAGCTAACTGCTTAATTTTAGGGCGTTCACGCGTATTTTTAGAGCACGTAAAAGTGCCGACTTTAGGCATTATTTAGAGAAATAAATGTGAAGTCTTAGGTTTTTTTAAAGTTTTTTCATATTTCTCTATGTGTTTGTTTTGAGCGTTTATTTTGTTTCTTTCGCGTTTTATTTCCTGCTATTTCTGCTTTTTCTTGACGTTATTTTGATTTTACGCACTTGCAACCCCTTCATTATTTAATTACTACTGTATGAAGTCTTACGAGATTCTTTATCACTTTGGATTTTATTAAGGGGTTCGTTATGCAGAATTCATGGCAAGAAAATATTGCCTTTGCTGAAACCTTGCGTAAGAAATTGCATGCTCATCCCGAGTTGAGCTGGCAAGAAAAGAACACCGCAACACTCGTTCGTAGTCAGCTTGATGCGCTGAATATTCCATGGCGCGCTTGCGCAGAGACCGGCACCGTGGCTTGGTTAAATAAAGACGCTAAAGGCGCGGCAATTGCCTTGCGTGGCGATATGGACGCCTTACCAATTCATGAACAAACGGGCAAAGAGTGGCAGTCGCTGAATCAGGGCTGCATGCACGCTTGCGGTCATGACGGGCATACAGCGACCCTATTAGCGACCGCTCGTTGGCTCAAACAGTTTGAAAGTGAACTCCCTCAACCGGTGGTATTGATTTTTCAGCCCGCTGAAGAAGGTTTTCACGGCGCTCGTGAAATGATTAAAGATGGCGCATTGGAAGGCGTTGACGCCATTTACGGTTGGCATAATTGGCCCGCTTTACCTTACGGCACCATTGCTTGCCCAGACGATATTGTAATGTGTGGTAATGGCACTTTTAGCATGGAATTTAAAGGTCGCGGCGGACACGCTAGTCAACCAGAATTGTGCGCAGACCCGCTACTCGCCGCCAGCGCGGTGAATGTGGCATTACAGCAAATTGTTAGCCGACGCATTGCGCCACAAGCGACCGCGGTGATTAGTGTCACGCAAATGAATGGCGGTTCAGCGCCGACCGTGATTCCAGAAAGCGCCACGCTAAGTGGCAGTATTCGAGTACCAGATGAAGCAACACGTCAGCTTCTTAATCAGCATATTTCTGCGGTGGCAACGCAAACTTCGGCCGCTTATGGCGTGGAGTGTGTCGTGCAACATGACACCCGCTACCAAGCAACCATCAACCATAAAGAACCAGCAACTCAAGCCCGAGACGTTTGGCAAGCGCTTTATGGGGAGCAAGCGCTAAACCATGGTCAAGCCTTACCTATTATGGCGTCGGAAGATTTTAGCTACTACTTGCAAGCCATTCCTGGGGCATTCGCCTTGATTGGCAGCAACGATGGCAAAGGACATGACGTTCCTTGCCATAGCCCCCATTACGATTTCAATGATCGACTGATTGCGGATGTTTGCCGTTGGTTTTGCCAACTGGCTGGCCTTCGTAATCAATCACTTACCAAATAGATAACCAAACGGCTACTTAGGAGACGATATGAGCATTTTTGAACAACGAGAATCCAACATTCGAGCTTACGCTCGCACGTACCCAACGGTTTTTGTTACGGCGAAAAACGCTCGTCAGGTTGACGAAGATGGTAAGGAATACATCGATTTCTTTGCTGGCGCTGGGGTGTTGAACTTTGGTCACAACAACCCTCGTATGAAGCAAGCCATGATTGATTACCTGCAAAAAGACGGCGTGTTACACAGTCTCGATATGAAGACACAAGCCAAAGCGCACTTTATGCAGAAATTTACCGACGTTATTTTAGAACCTAGAAACATGCCCCATTGTATGCAGTTTATGGGACCAACAGGCACAAACGCAGTGGAAGCCGCGATGAAGTTGGCCAGAAAGGCCACCGGACGACACGATATCGTGGCGTTTAGCCAAGGCTTTCACGGCATGACGCTTGGTGCATTGGCCGCGACGGCGAACGACTATTTTCGCCAAGCGTCTGGCGTACCTTTATTGCACGTCAGCCATGAATTATTTGATCAAGAGCACGACAAAGAAGCGGCACTTAACGCACTAGAAACGCTGGCAAGCCAGTATCGCGACCCTGCTAGCGGCATCAAGCCTCCTGCGGCGTTCATGGTCGAAACCATTCAAGCAGAAGGCGGTGTCAACATCGCCAGCGCTCAGTGGATGCAGGCATTGGAAAAACTCGCCAAGGAATTTGGTTCTGTGTTGATTGTAGATGACATTCAAGTCGGCTGTGGTCGTACTGGCTCGTACTTCAGCTTTGATGACATGGGCATTAATCCTGACATTATTACGCTGGCAAAAGGCATCGGCGGCGCAGGCACGCCCATGGCAATGAATCTGGTGCATCCAGATTTAGACAAACATTGGTCACCGGGTGAGCATACCGGAACATTCCGTGGACAAAACTTGTCGTTTGTCGCTGGCGCAGAAGCCTTGAGCTATTTTGAAGACGACAAGTTGATGTCTGAAGTGACGATAAAAGCGGAGCAAGTCCGTCATGCTCTTGAACCTTTACTCACCGAAAACAGTGCCAAAGCGCTGCGCGGCAAAGGGTTTATTTTAGGCTTGGACATGGGCAGCGGTGAAGTAGCGGCTAAAGTTGTACAGCGTTGTTTTAAAAAAGGCTTAATGATTGGGGCTTGCGGCAAAGGGGGTCGAGTGTTGAAGATCATTCCTCCGTTGACGATTCCTGAGGCGGATTTGATGGAAGGCTTGGATATTTTAAAAAGCGCCGTACGCTTTGTTATGGAGGAAGCCGCATGATTGAACGCGATGATATGACATTTACGTTTGCTGAATATCAGCGTCGGTTAGGCGAATTGCGCGTACGTATAGCAGAGCGCCGTTTGGATGCCATTGTGATCACCGATCCAGAAAACATCACCTATTTAACCGATTATCAGACGACGGGTTATTCCTTCTTTCAGGCGTTAGTGATCCCGCTGGATAAAGAGCCCTTTATGATTACGCGTGCGCTGGAAGAATCTAACGTGTTTGCGCGCACTTGGGTGGAAATAACGCGCCCTTACCCAGATACCGGCGATGCCATTCAAATGCTGGTCGATGCATTGCGTGAATTCGGCTTAGGTGACAAACGCATTGGCTATGAAAGAAACAGCTATTTCTTTCCTGCTTATCAACAAGATTGCATTCATACGACCTTGAAAAATGCCAAATTAATGGATTGCTTCGGCATTGTGGAAGAAGGCCGAATTTGTAAGTCGCAAGAAGAAATCATGGTCATGCGCCGCGCCGCGCTCGCCACGGAAGCGGGCATGAAAGCCGGCATTGAAATTTGTCGACCAGGTATTACGGAAAATGAAATCGGCGCCGAGATTGCGGCGGCGATGTTCCGTGCGGGTGGCGAAACTCCCGCCGTGATGCCGTATGTCACTTCTGGCCCACGAACCATGATTGGCCACGCTACTTTTGAAGGCCGCACCGTTCAAGATGGCGAACATGTCTTTTTGGAAGTGGGCGGCTGTTATCGTCGTTATCATACCGCCATGATGCGCACGGTCATTTTAGGCGAGCTGTCGGACGCCATGTATCAATCTCAGGAAATTATGAAACGCGCGCTCAATGAAATTCACCGTGTGGTGCAACCGGGCATGACGGTGTCGGACGTAGATAATATGGTGCGCAATATCATTATGGACAATCAAGTGGGTGCGAGTCTGATTACCCGCTCGGGCTATTCCATTGGCATCGCCTTCCCTCCGAGCTGGGATGAAGGCTATATCATTAGCTTAAAACAAGGGAGTTCGGCGGTGTTAAAACCCGGTATGACCTTCCATATGATTCCATGGATGTGGGGCATTGAAGGCAATAAAACCTGCGGAATTTCAGACACTATTGAAATAACCGAAGACGGCTGTCGATCCTTTTTCAATATGGATCGTGACTTCACAGTGAAACCGACTCTTGCTGACCAAACGTCCGCAATTGACCTTTCCAGTGCGTTTCCAGCCAAAAATGCCGCAAAGAAAACCAAGGCGAGCAACAAGAAAGCCGCCAGCTGATAAGAGGTGACTATGCTAGAAACAACGAACCCAACCACTGGACAAGCTTTACCCCCTTGTCCAGCAATGACTTTAGAACAAGCTCATTCCGCCATCAATAGCGTGGCAGAGGGGTTTACTCAATGGAAAGAAAAAAGCATGGCGAAGCGTGCGACAGTGTTACAGGCTGTCGCTGCCACTTTGCGTAACAACAAGGCCGAGCTTGCTGGTTTAATGGCATTAGAAATGGGCAAACCTATTAAAGAAGGTCTTGCTGAAGTAGAAAAAAGCGCAGGGTGTGCCGAGTATTACGCCGAAAACGCCGCGGCTTTTTTAGCACCCGAAACACTGGAGTCCGATGCTAGTCACAGTTATGTGCAATACCCTCCTCTTGGCACCGTATTGGGGATTTTGCCTTGGAACGCACCGGTTTGGTTGGCGTTACGATTTCTTGCCCCCACGTTGATGGCGGGCAACACTTGCGTGTTAAAAGCCGATCCAAATGTGCCTGCCACGGCGAATAAATTAATTGAGTGTTTTTATCACGCCGGCGTACCAAAAAACGTAGTGGTAAACTTAACCGTACCGAATTCGGTAGCGAGTAAAATGATCGATCACCCTCTTGTTAAAGCGGTGTCTTTTACTGGCTCAAGTAAGGCGGGACAATCCATTGCTTCGCAGGCTGCCGCTGGATTAAAGCCCGCTGTGCTTGAGTTGGGTGGCTCCGATCCTTGCATCTTAATGGCGGATGCGGATTTAGAGAAAGCTCTAAATGTGATTACGCTGTCGCGGATGGTCAATGCGGGGCAGTCGTGTATTTCCGTGAAGCGCTTGTTCGTCGAACAGACAATTTACGATGAGGTATGCGAAGCGTTACGACAGCGCTTTAGCAAACTAAAATGTGGTGATCCAACAGATGAAAGTATGAATCTAGGGCCATTGGCACGAGAGGATTTACGAGATCAACTCCATCTTCAAGTAACACAGAGCATCGACGCCGGCGCACGTTGCTTAGTGGGGGGAGATTTACCCTCTCGTTCAGGCTTCTTTTATCCACCGACTCTGCTGGTGGACATGAAACCCGGTATGGCCGCCTTTGATGAGGAAACCTTTGGCCCAGTGCTAAGCGTCAGTCCGATTAAAGACATAGACCAAGCCCTTGAACTGGCCAACAATACGGAATACGGCTTAGGCGCCAGTATTTGGACACGAAACCAAACCATCATTGATCAAGCGATTAATACCTTACAATCGGGACAAATTGCGGTGAACGGTATCGTCAAAAGTGACCCCCGCTTACCGTCTGGCGGTATTGGAAAATCAGGGTATGGCCGCGAGCTTGGCCCACAAGGGATTCGAGAGTTCGTCAATGTACAACAGATTTGGGTAGCCTAACTTTATATTGCTATCATGTTTAAGAATTATCTAAAGAGTCTCATTTGAGGCTCTTTTTTTATCGGTATCGCACCCACAAAACGGGATAAAGAACGCCTTGCGAATATGCTAAAGTATCAGTCAGCGCAAACGTGTCATCACACCATGAGGCTATTGCAAAAGATAACGGAGAAACAATGAACGTAACAAATCAGCAATACAAAATGAAAGGAATGTTCATTACCGATTATGAGCTAGAGGTTCCTTTGGATTGGCAGTCACCCACCACCAGCCCAAGCATTACACTCTTTGCCCGCGAAGTCGTGAGCTTGAACCAAGTTCATGACGAACTGCCATTGCTGCTGTTTTTACAAGGAGGTCCTGGTGGGAAATCCCCTCGCCCTATGCCCGATTCGCTGCCTTGGATGGTCGAAGCATTAAAAACTCACCGCGTCATTTTAATAGACCAACGTGGCACAGGTAAAAGCAGTCGTATTGATAAACATCTAATTAGTAAATTGTCTGCTGAAGAAGGGCGAGATTATCTGCTTAAATTTCGTGCCGATAGCATTGTGGCGGATTGCGAGCACCTTCGGAAAACGGTTTATGCGGGTCGCTTATTTGAAACATTGGGTCAAAGTTATGGCGGCTTTATTACTCTCGCGTATTTATCCCAAGCGCCAGAAGGTCTTGCTGCTTGCTATATCACAGGAGGGCTTGTTGGTTTAGAAGCCTCGGCACACGATGTTTATCAGCTAACGTATCAGCGCGTGATAGAAAAGAACCTAGACTATTACGCTCGCTACCCTGATGACGCTAAGATTATGGCGAAAATTGCAGAGTGCCTAACGAACGAGAAAGTACTTTTACCTGATGGTGACGTACTCACACTAGAGCGATTCCAAAGTATTGGTATTCTTTTAGGCATGGGGCCCGGTATCGATCAAGTTCATTGGTTTATTGACGAAGCCTTTGCTGGCAGCGATAAAACTCGACTCAGCGATGCATTTTTAGAGCAAGCCATGAACTTGACCAGTTATCACGAAGGCCCTCTTTTTGCGGTGATTCATGAAAGCATCTATGGTCGGCCTAACAAAAGCACCAGCTGGGCGGCAGAACAGCTCCGTGGACAATACAGCGAATTCGATGCTGACCATTCCCCTTTAATGTTAACAGGGGAAATGATGTATCCGTGGATGTTCGAGCAAATCACGTCGTTGAGTCCCTTTGCTGGTGCCGCCAACGCCCTTGCGGACTATCAAGACTACACGCCACTTTACGACCTCGCCAAGCTTGCACAAAATAAAGTGCCCGTTGTCGCAGCCGTTTATTATAACGACATGTATGTGCCACAGGAGCTTTCTATGGCGACAGCCAAGCACGTCGGCAATACACAAGTGTGGCTGACAAACAGTTACGAACATGATGGCGTTCGCCAATCTTCTGAGGTTTTTTGCAAACTACGTGAATTGCTTTTAGATCAAGGTGGGGCGTTAAAAAGCTAACGATTGGCACGGCATATATTTGAGGTCTTTGCTCGGCGTCACAAGCGGTGCCATGTAACGGCCTCATGTTATTATTTACGCCCTGTTGTATTAGAATCTTGTATTAGGGTGTTGTTTGCCTAAGAATTTCTCAAAAGCCGAAGTGATTTCATTCGCTTCCACTTCTGGCTATTGAGTTTTTTATACATCCACAAACAACCGATGTCGAAACCAAAATAGAAAACACTGATACCGCTCGGTGGATTACTACTAGTGATAAAAGAGATTGTTGAAAACCACGTATCAGGCCAAACCCAACAATCGTAATAAGTACCAAGCAATTCCAAATACACCACCATGAAAAACATAATGAGAAAGAACAGCTCATTCCCCGTTTTCTTTTTTAGCAGTAGCACGACTGCTAGCATGCAAAGAAAGCCAAGCAAGTCTTGATCGAAGATTAACCAGAGACTGGAATAGACAATCATTCCCCAATACAACATCGAGGTAATCATCGTTTTGTGGTGTTGAATAACTTTTTCTTTGTGTATATAAAACACGGCGGCGTAAACCAAACTGTGCCCCAAAGGCACATAAATCGGGACATTCGCTAAACGATATTCATACATGCCTAAGACAATGGAGAAAATCACTTCACCCAAAAAAGCCAAGCCGACACCATACAACATTAACTTCTTTATTTTTCGCGTAGCTTTGAAATACACCCAAGTAAAACACAGTAAGACCAACCCATTAGTCAGCCATTGGCTGTAATCCAGACGAGCGGCCACCACTTGGCTGTCTAAAAACAAACCCAGCCATAGCACAAGGAAAACGGGAAGGTAAACGGATTTATACTGAAGTGTTGAGGTCATTGTTGGGATGATAAGCGAAGCCTTCGACTGACACCAATGAAAACTCAGAAGCAAAAAATAAAACACGCAAATACAGCGTGTTTTATTTTTGCTTTGGCGACTAAAGTAAACTGCTTGTTATTGAACGAATTGCTCTGCCCAAAACGCGACAGGCGAAGCGATCAAAATTGTTAGCGCCACACGTTGATACCAAACGATTAACATTTGCTTAATATTCAACGGAATCTCTGTTGATAGGATGCAAGGAATCGACGCGGAGAAAAAGAGTATCGATGAAATAGACACGACGCCGACAACAAACTTCACCACAAACACACTTTTTGCTGCGATTAATGCGGGCAAAAACATTTCTGCTAAGCCGGTTGCAGACGCTGTGGCAACCATCATTGGATCGGGTAATTGAGCAATCCAAGCGAACGGGTAAAACAAATACCCTATCCATTCGAAAACAGGCGTGTATTTCGCTAACAACAAACCACACAAACCGACAGACATAATAGATGGCAAAATACTCATCGCCATTAACATGCCTTCTTTAAGGTTTTTTAGAATGTTACGGCCAATAGAATCCGCATTACTGGCCACTTCTAAACCTTCCAATAAGGCTTGTTTAAAGCGCGAGTGTTCAAATACTTCGATTTCACGATGCTCTGCTGTGTCATCCATTTTGCTAAGCGGAAATAAACGCACCGTGATGGCCGTCACGACGAAGGTGATCAATAACGTAGCCCAGAAAAACACGTTCCATACGTCCATCAAACCAAGGGTTTTCGCCACAATCACCATGAAGGTTGCGGATACTGTGGAAAAGCCCGTTGCGATAATCGCTGCTTCTTTTGCTGAATACTGACCCGATTTATACACTCGATTGGTGATCAGCAAACCGATGGAGTAACTTCCTACAAAAGACGCTACCGCATCAATCGCTGACTTACCCGGTGTTTTGAAGAGCGGTTTCATGATCGGCTGTAAAAGCACGCCAGCAAATTCCAATAAGCCATAACCAATTAAGAAGGCTAGAAACACCGCACCAATAGGAACAATTAAACCTACAGGAACCACCAATTTACTAAACAAGAATGGCAGCATGTCCTTTTCGAATAAAAACGCAGGACCCATCGATAAAAATGCCATCAAGGCCGTGATAACACCCAACACTTTAAAAATAGACAAGACAGTTTGCGTTTTGCTTACACGCCATTTCCCTGTCACAAAGGGGTACGCGCCGCCAGCAAGAACGGCCAATACAGCATAAATTTCAGCGGCTTGAGCAAAATCTTTTCTTAGCCATGAAACGATATGATCCAGTGGAATCGTTTCTTTACCGCCAATGTCGATGGGGACAAAAAAGAAGAAAATACCGATACAGCTATAAACTACCAGCTTCAAAAGCGATAGCGGTGATAGACCTTTTGGGGTTGAATCTGTTGCATTCATATTGCGACTTCCTATGAGAACGTTATTAATCACTAAGTAAAAAGCAACATACATACCAACATGTATATACATTTAAAACATTTGTATGAACACCGCTTTATAAACAGAGATAAATAGAGTTTTGTTTTTATTTTTTAACGCCAACACCGCGAGAATCGCACAAGTAAAGAGCAAAATAAAGCGTTATGCACTAATAATACACAACAAATATAGCCAACATGCATCGCTGTTGACATGAAGAGAGGTGTTGAAGGCTAGAGAATTAAGATAGGTTGTCTATACATAACAAACGAATTAGTCATTCATTTTCTTAATCAGCGCATCATAGTGTGGTAGCAGCACTTTCGCTAAATATTGACTAACAAGCGGGGCTTTTTGAGCGTTTACAACAAGGCGCTGAATTAGGTCAACCGCCGCTTTGGCTTCTACCTGTTTATTTTTAATGTCACTTGAATACAAATATTCGTCGCCAAACAACTCAGGATACACTTGTCGATTGGGCAATACAGGAACACAACCAAGTGCAACCGCTTCAAGAACAGAAAGGCCTTGAAACTCATGCAGTGCGGTAGACAGTACAAAGTCGGCTGACGCCAAAAAAGCCAAGTAGTCCACCCTACTTTCAGCAAAGCCAAATTGCGTAATACGATGTGAAAACTGGGTTTTGATCTGATTAAATTCTTTTGGAATAGAACGAAACTGCTCTCCAAGTATCGCAATCTCATAAGCAACATCGCGACGTTCCAGTTCCTCCAAGATGGCAAGCAATCGATCAGGCCCTTTATCAAACTCCCAACGCGCAGACCACACCAATTTAATGGTCTGTACCTCTACCAGCGTTCGACTGCCGCACTTTTCTGATTGACTCTGAATATCCAGCGGCACAGGCAGTACTTGCGATTTTTGTTCAGTATTGATCAACCAATCTGGTGAAACGTAATCTGGTAGCTTTTTCAACAATGCTCGTGCGCCATCAAAAAAAGAGTCTTTGTTGAACTGGCTATTAAAAACACATAAGTCCGCCGCCAAAGCACTGTATAAAGTCATCATTTGCATTTCGATCAAACCTTGTTGTTTGTCGCTAGCAGGATAGGCAAATTGGTTCTCGTGAAAATACAGTAACCAAGGGATCTGTTGTAAATCGGGACAAAAGGCTTTTAGACCAACACAATCTGTCATCGACGTGGCGATCACCAAATCATAAGGCTGTTCCAGCGTAGATTTGAACCTAGGATCAAAAGCAAAACTCATGGCATTGCCTCGAATACGCCAAGCAAAATGTCGAGCAGGTAAAGATAAATAGCTCCAGCGATGCTCACTCAGACCGTTCATTAAGGTGTTTGCCCAAGCCTTATGGCTGCTCGCCTCATAAGCACTGATCAATAAAATTCGCACGTGTTCTTCTCACTTATCTTTTTTGTCGATTTTAAATCGAATGCTTTCAGCCTTTCCGAAGCACATTATTCAAGGCTTACTGCTAGCTCATCTGTCTTGGGTCGAATATCATGTAGGAAAATAACGAATCGTTTAAGGAAAACCATGATCATTCAACGACACGATCAAGATATTAACACGCCAACTGGCACCATGCGCTGTACTGTTTATCGCCCTCAAGCCGAAGGTCGCTTTCCTTGTATCTTCTTTTATTCTGAAATTTTCCAACAAACCTCACCTATCGCTCGTTCAGCCGCGATGATGGCAGGGCATGGTTTTGTGGTTATCGTTCCAGAAGTTTTTCATGAGCTTAATCCAATTGGTACCGTCTTGGGCTACGATGACGAGGGGAAAGACAAAGGCAATTCCGACAAATTCACTAAAACGCTTGAAGCTCACGACAGCGACACTGTTGCGATGATTAGTTACTTTGAACAGGAAGAGTATTGCACAGGCCAATTTGGTGCGATGGGCGTTTGCTTAGGCGGTCATTTGGCGTATCGAGCGGCTTTGAACCCTTGTATCCAATCGGCTTTTTGCCTGTATGCAACTGACATTCACTCCAACACCATCCCTTGCGAAGAAGATAACGACTCCTTCACTCGTACCAAGGACATTCAAGGAGAATTGGTCATGGTGTGGGGTAAGCAAGACCCGCATGTTTCAACACAAGGTCGACAAAAGGTATATCAACAATTGATCGATACGGATCGCTTATTTACGTGGCATGAGTTTAACGGTCAACATGCGTTCATGCGAGACGAAGGCGATCGTTACGACCCAGCCCTCGCTTTAGAATGCTATAACAAGGCGGTTGCCCTGTTTCATAGCACGCTACACAAAGCCTGATTCGGTAAAACTTACATCAATGTGTGAAGCGAGCTTATGACTCGCCTCGCCACATTGGTGTTAACGCGCATTCGCCCAACTCACCAGAGATCCACATTTCGCTGTCTTGAATCGTGACATTTAGCTGCATAGAGCGCGTACAAATTTTCGCCAAAGCTTGTACTTGTACTTCTGAAAACTGCAACACTCGCATGTTATCAAAACGGCTATTTTTGCCTTTATTTTGTTCCCACCAAATATCTGATTTGTCATTATAGTTCACGACCACTACTTGTTGAGCACGCCCACAGGCTTTTCGTAAACGCTTTTCATCTGGCTGACCTAGCTCCACCCACAGTAAAATTTCATCGGAATAATTCTTCTGCCAAAGATCTGGCTCATCTTCTGTGCTAATTCCCTTAGAAAAACCTAACTGTTCACCGCCTTCTTTTTCATCGGCTAACAAAGCAAACGCCGCCAAGCGAACCATCATTCGCTCTTCGGTTTCAGAAGGGTGTAATGCCAAGGTTAAATCATAACTTTGGTAATGGTTTCGGTCCATATCAGACACTTGAACCGATGCTTTATAAACTGTTGCTTTTGTCGCCATGGGGGTCTACTACACTGATTAAATACAAAAAAAGGACAATAAAAATCGCGATGAATTGTACAGCAAAAAGCAGCAGCAATATCATCACCAACCAATTGTTTTTATGACAAAAAGAGGCCAGCAAAAAAATCAAAATAAAAAAAACATTATTTCGATATAAGCAATTGACATAAGGCATGAAAAAAGGCTCAATCGAGGAGCTCAAAGAGCAAAAATTACACAATTGAATACCACACAAAGATGAAGGAGAAGACAGATGACTAAACAAACACTGAATCATTATGCTTCTTCGATGGCGACTTGCTATTCACGAATTCGCTCAACTTTGTCCACGCGTTCAATGCCTGTGTAATTCACTATTGACCGCGAAATTTACGCGGTCACTTCTATAAAAAAGCCTCGTAAGTTCCGCCAATAACACTAATTTGGAGAACATTTATGAGTATCATTGCCCTATTCAACGCAGCCAAAGATTACTTCGAAACTCGTCGCACCAACCAAGTTTTTCGTCAACTTGACGACCACTACTTAAAAGACATTGGTTTCTATCGTGACAACGGGCACATTCGTCCATTAGCGGGTAACAAAGACATCGAAAAGACAGTAATAGGAAAGTCTCAAATTCCGCCGGGAGAGCAACCGAGCGACGGATAATTCGATCGTCACCATAGAAGGCTCTAAAGTGACGGTAAAACACTAGGCTGGATGGCCAATACGCCTTTCACTACCATGTAGTGAAAGGCGCTTTTTTTACAATAGATAAATCTTAACCACGATCTAACTGACGAACCACACTGGTCACAACGCCAAATATTTCTAAGCTCGACGTTTCTGATGTGACAACAGGAGCAGCGCTTGCCGCATAGGCTTTGTTTTTAGGTCGAAGCAGTACATCAGGTTTTAACTCCAATATCATGACCGACATCTTGCCATGCTCATAGGCAATAACAATATCCCCATGGCGAGCCGTTAATGAACGATCCGCTACTAACACGTCACCCGTTTGAATATCGACTTTGGCAATCGATTCACCTTGAGCTCGTACAAAAAAGGTCGACGTCGGGTTTTGAATACATAAGGTATTAAGGTCCAAAGATTTATCTTTAGACGGCTGACTCTTCGGAGAAAGCTTAGCTGACTCCGAGTAAAGAGGAATTCGAATACTGTTTGCCGCAATGAAAGCAGCAGACTCTGAAGAACCAAGATACGAAACGCGCATAAAAAAACACTCAAACTGTATATCTGTACAGTATGATTTAAACACCGCGAATAACCTAGTAAATTTTAATAAACAAACACAATTAAACGACGATTGAACAGATTAGAAACACCATCATAATGATTCTGTTTAATTAACACTCAAGATATCCTTTCATGATCTTGCAGAAGCTCACTTTCAGTTACTTCCCCCTTAGTTACTAACGAGGCTCGCCGTATATATTTGGCAGGGCAACGCTTATGGACATGTAACCAGTTCCAAACATGAGCTTGTTTCACACCTAACATTCGAGCAAGTGCCGTTTGACTTCCTACAACTACGACTACTTTTGCAATGGCTGACATATAACCTCCTTAACAACCTTTACTGTATATAATAACAGTTTTTATTGTTTGTCAAATACAGATAAAGTTGTAATCATTAGGGAATGACTATCGCTGAACGTGTTAAGAAAAAAAGAACAGAACTAGGGCTAACTCAAGCAGAGTTAGCAAAACGTGTTGGCATTACACAGCAATCGCTGCAAAAAATCGAGGACGGCAGAACACAAAATCCTCGAAAATTAATAAGCCTATCTAAAGAGATTGGCTGTGACCCTGAGTGGTTATTACTTGGAACGGCGTGCGAAGTCAGAGAAAATCCGTCCAGTTATAACAATGGCACCCCTTCCCAGCAGTCACTATTAGATAATCAGCGACCTATTATTACCGCTTTGCAAGCAGCGGCATGGCCAGCACACAAAAATCTAAGCAATCATTCGGAATGGTTAGATTCACCTATTGAGACATCTAGAAATGCATTTTGGCTAACAGTAGTTGGCGACAGCATGACGTCAGTTTCCGGCATTAGTATTCCAGAAGGATACCTTATCCTTGTTGAACCAAATCAAAACGCCAAAAATGGTGATTTGATTGTTGCCAATACAGAAGGCTACAACGAAGTTACCTTTAAAAGGCTCGTCATAGACGCAGGTCAAATCTACTTAAAACCATTAAATCCCAATTACCGACCGATTGAAGTATCTAAAAAAGTCAATATTATTGGCGTTGTCAAACAAGCAAGAGCCCTCTTTTAAGCCACCCAGCAAGCACAAAACTCCTAGCAAGCCCTAGCTAATTAAGAAATCTTAAACTGTAAACTGTTGACAAACTAACAACATAAACTGTATTTTTAATATCGCCTACAACCAATAAAGGAATGGAATCATGCTCGTAGTCACTCGACGCCCCGGCGAGAAAATCATTATCGGAGACGATACGGAAATCATGGTAATCAGTGTACAAGGCCCTCAAGTTCGCATTGGCATTAAAGCACCAAAAGATGTGAGCGTTCATCGAGAAGAAATTTATAAACGAATTCAATCCTCCCAGGCACAAAAAACGGATCTATCTAATCAAAAAACAAACACTGCGAGCTCGTCGCTGTAAAATGGGTCTATACCACCTAGCAAATTCTGGGAAGCCCCTCGGTCTGATTGACTTGCGCTTAAATGCAATTAGTAAAAACGACTTGTAACACGGTTACGTCCTGCGTTTTTTGACTCGTACATAGCAAGGTCGGCGCGCTTGAATGCATCACCTTCCTCCATTGTATGATTCCAATTAGAAACACCAAGCGAAATAGTAATGGGTCTAGCAATTTGCGGTATCACTTCTTGCGCCACAAGCACGCGTATTTCTTCGGCTAAGTCTATCGCGTGCTGTGGTTTTTTACCCGGTAGTATTACTATAAACTCCTCCCCACCTGAACGAATTAAAACACCCTCATCATTTACTTTTTGACTGACTATTCTGGTAAGAGCTTTAAGCACATCATCACCAATTTCATGGCCAAACTCATCATTTACGTATTTAAAATGGTCAATATCAAAGAAAATCACACTAAAGGGCATCAACTGCGCAACCAAATCTGCAACAAGCTCATCCATTGCACGACGGTTCATCAAACCAGTTAAAGCGTCTTTTTTTCGATCTTCATCAAACCTAGACACTTTATCATTCAAAAAATCGATTTCCTTCCGTATGACTTTTTTAAGTAAATACGCTTCATAAAACCAAGCTTTTATTTTGATCGTTCTATCTCGGTTTGTTGTACTTTGAGCTAATTGACGAAGGGGCCTAGCAATAAAATAAGCCGAGCCGACAATAAAGGTAAGGATAAGAATTTGCATAGGGATAGCCTGCTTCATCACTAACCATAGCTGTCTATCTAGCTCCTTCAAGACTGTGGCTCGTGGACTTTGAGCAACAATCCCCCAACCTGACTCTTTAACATACGCGTAGCCAGTGACCATAGGAACGCCTTTTGAATTAACAACTTCCAACGAGCCACTTTGACCTTTTGTAACGCGATTTATAACCTCGTTATTGGTTACCTTTTCCCCTATTCGGTTTTTCAATGGATGGTAAATGAGGTCTTTCTGTGGTGATACAACGTAGACATAAGAGCCATCCACATAGCCATGCTGTGAGAGTAAACGATCCAAAAATCGGTTTTCATGAAGGTAGATAGTTCCCAGCAAGTCACCAATATACTCACCGGTTTTACTAAATATTGGGTGTGATAAAAAAGAGAGGTAAGTTCCTGTGGGTCCAGTAATAGGACCAATGAATTTCGCTGAGCTATCTTCAAAGTGACTGGTTATAGAATCGCTTAAACGGCTGCCTTCTAAACCTATGGATTTTGGTGAAATAGATAGAATTACACCATTTCGGTCCAATATAGAGACAGAATTAAAACCTTGACTCATATTTCTAATTTGGTCTAACCCTGATTGTAATTCAGCAGGTTGAATGACTTTACGCTCTAACATAGGAGCGACAAATACAGCACCAGTGCCCAACTGAGATTTAGCATTTTCTAAAAAACTCTCTGTCATATGGGCTAACTTCTCCGCATAGACTCGGTTGGATTCTAGTGATACATCTATCAAAAGATTCTTTTGTAATTGATACGTTGAATAATATCCATTCCCAATAGTAAATAAGACACCAGAGAGAGAAAGTGACACAATCAAAAACCTAAGTGATAACATAAATTTCAAAATCCCTCTCCACCTTCGCATAACTATATTCTTTAGGGTCTTACTCATGATTTTCTCATATAAAACCTTTTATATAAATCAATAAGATATAGTTCCCAGTGTGATAAAGAGTAACCGTGGCTGATCTCCTTTATCCACTTACCCATTAGCATTCCCTTCTTATCTAAGTAGTTAGCGTTAAATATAGGTGGAAATACTACAAAAAATTAGATGACTATTTTATTTCTACCATCATTCTTAGCTTGGTATAGCTTCTTATCTGCTTGTTCAATCAGCTCTTCCGCAGAAATAGATGAACCCTCACTGACATGAACAACGCCAAAACTCATCGTGATATATTCGCTTTTAACCACTGGGGTACTAGCACATTCTTCTTGGATGCTATTGAGTCTTTTTTCCACTTGAGCAACATCGGTATTTAGAAACACCAATGCAAACTCATCACCACCATAGCGCACAACAATGTCTATAGAAGCTCGTGCATATTTCTTAAGGCTCATGGCAACAGAAACCAGAGCAAAATCACCCACTGTATGCCCAAATTTGTCATTAATGTATTTAAAATGGTCAATATCACACAAAACCAAAGTGAATTGCTGTTTGTTCTTCTGAACATTCTTTAAGACTTGATCAAATGCTATGTTGAATCCACGGCGGTTATATAAGCCCGTTAACTCATCGGTTAGAGAGCTTTCTAGTAAATGTTTATTTTCACCTTGTAGATAAGAGGTTCTTTCCGACACTTTTTCTTCCAAATTCTGCATTATATCAAAAAGGTTATCTGCCATTGAGCTCAACCCTTGGCTAAGAGAGTTAATCTCTCGAATTCCACTTAGAGGCTGAGGTAGCACTTGAATGCTCTTGATATTATTATCATTTGCTGCTTTATTGAGAAGCTGAATTGGCTTGCCAATATGGCGAGCAATCAATGAACCAATTAACCCAATGCACACAAACAATACCAGCGTAATAATAATCGTACTGTGGGTGTAATCTGTTAAAACTTTCTTATGATATGCACTAGGAATTAAAATACCTATCAGCCAACTTTTTCCATATTTTAGCGTTATCGGTCGAACATAATATAAATACTCTTGTCCTTTAATATTAAGTGTTTGCGTTCCTTCTTCTAAGTTCTGACTCGCCAACTGAAAAATTTCATTAGGATGGTTATTAAGATTAGCTCGAGTAGTCACACCATCAGCGGTTCTGTATAGTTCACCCTGCTCCGAGGTTGCAATTAGTGCTCCATTTTCTTCAGCCAAAAAAATATAAGCACCATCGACTAGTTTTAGAGATTCAAGGTATTGATCCAACTCGATCAGAGCAATGCTTGTCGCGGTAACGCCTAGGAGCGCTCCTTCCACATTGTATATAGGAGCAGACAACCCAATACCAAGCGCGGGATAACCATAGTAAGGATGAATGTCACTCCACGTCATTCCCCTTTCTTTTATAGCATCTGTATAAAATGGCCGTACTCTAGGGTCATAACTAAAGGTTGGATCGGACAGTATCTTAGCGCCAATAGCGTTTACTGGATCGTATTCAAACCCCTCCATTGTGAGGGCTTTGTAAACAAAATTAGCTGCAATATTATGCTGCCCTCTTCTGATAGGGTCTTGCGCTGAAGCAAGGTAACGCCCATCGGCCGTTGCAATAGAAATAAACGTCATTTGCGCGTAAGGTGCAGCTTGCTCGTAAAATCGGCTAGCGATAGGAATCAGATTATTAAGCAGTTCAGGCCTGTGAGAAAAAGCATTGAGATTAACCTCAACAATATTGTTCAGCGGTGCCATGAAATCCTGCACACGGTCATAAATACGCCCCTCTACCTCTTTGATATATTGTATTCCCACTGTATTTGCAATATTCGATATTGTTATCGTGGAAACCAAGTACATCGTTACACCCGATATCAATGCAAGCACTACGAATGGGGCAACAATCAACCAGCGTAACGGAACAGTCTTCATGTGTAGTTAACTCAATTTATGATGTGTCATTTAAACTTAAGTACTACCAGAAAATTCGTCGCACTTAAAAAGCCTCTATCATTAAACTATAACCTCCTTTCATGACGAAAACACACGACACGAATATTATTTGTTATCAGATAAAGCTAAGGCACTATCATTGATAGCCCCATTGCAGAAGAGCCAAAGAAGTACATCAAACTCAGGATCTCTTTCTTTGTAGTATGATTTTTTGAGGGGTAGATATGTATTTTGGTTACAATATGGTCGCAGATTCGCCATATGAGCCTTTAAAAGGCACGACATAGAAGATCAAAGAAGCAATAGAGGAAAGAAAATAACGTAAAATTTTTGATGAAAAAGTTATAGCTTTGATTGGAATATAAGAAATGGTTGCGGGAGCAGGGTTCGAACCTACGACCTTCGGGTTATGAGCCCGATTTATTTATATTACTTTAATTTACCAAATGTTAAAAAAATAGATTTTTTATAAAAAAGCATTTAAAATCAATATCTTATAAATATAAGTTATTTGAAGCTTTAACAAAAACCAAAAAAATGTTTTTTTAACTTTATAGTCGTCACAAAAAAGCAGTGAAAACAAGCATCTCATTTTTTAGCGACTAATACGTCTATACCTCATTAGGGTAACGGCAATAAACCAACATTCTGATCATATGGTGTATTTCAGATAAGCCATCTGGTATAGCAGTAGCAGTATAGAAGAAATCTTAATTCATAACACGTTGCTCGCATACAGGCGGTGCGGCACCACCAGCTAAGTTCAAAGAAATGTATTTTTTAGAGGTAACCACTTCTAGGAAGTCCATTTATCGAAACGAGAAACTATCAAGTAAAGCAGTCAGATCAAGTCCAGACTCTTGCATCTAAAGGCAACCACGGCCTGTTAAACACTAGGAGCCCATCGACTCTTTAATTTACTCCGAAAATAATTCAAAAACCAAATTGCGAAACCAAATATTGCCGGTATCTTGATGATAACGTCGGTGCCAAAACATGTTGATTTGTGCTGGAGGAATATCGACGGGATGTGGCTTGACAATCAAACCAAGATTTTCGGATGTTTGTAAGGCAAGCTTCTCTGTCACTGTAGCGATAAGATCCGTTTTTGCTACAATATACGGTGCAGAAATGAAGTGTGGCAGTTTCAATTTACTGACTCGTAAAACTCCGCTTTTTGCTAATAATTTTTCTACTCGTCCATGCCCTGTATCTTTCGCTTCTATGACAATATGCTCAGATTCAGAAAATTTTTCTAACGTGAGTGTTCCCTCAGAATAGGGGTGCCCTTTACGCATCAAACAAACGTAATCTTGGTCAAATAACCGTCTTTGATAAAAACCAGCTTCTAACTGTGGTAATAATCCAATTGCAAGATCCACACTGCCCATTTCCAACTCTTCCTTAAGAGATTGACCCTGGTCTCTCACAGTACTCACTGAAATATTTGGCGCATGTTCAGCAATATATGCCATCAAACGCGGCAACATATAGATCTCACCTAAATCCGTCATATTGATACAAAAGGATCGATTACTAGAAAGCGGATCGAAGCGTTCTTGATAATTTAAACCATCTTGCAGAGTACTTAATGCGTAGCCAATAGACTCAGCAATACTGTCAGCAAATGGTGTAGGCCTCATTCCACGAGCTGTTCGTTCAAACAACTCATCATTCAACGCTAGCCTTAATCTAGCTAAGGCATTACTCACGGCGGGTTGGGTTAATCCAAGCTGTTCTGCAACTAGACCAGTCTTACGTTCTCGGTACATTAGTTGAAATACAACCAATAAGTTTAAGTCAATATTTTGTAGGCGAATCATGATAGAGATCTCACTGTCGTGAATATACATTATAAGAGTTATTTTATATCTGAATATCTCAACAACTTCTATAGTCGATTTTATGCAAAAGCATCGCACATAAATCAAACAATAATAAGTAAGAGCGAAGATGGAAATTTTAATTAAACCCACCAATAAAACGATAACAGCCTCTCAAGGCAGCACGTTGCTAGAAGCGTTTTTGGAAAATCAAATTCCTATCTCCTATAGTTGCTTATCTGGTCGCTGTGGCACCTGCCGTTGCAAAGTGATTAAGGGCACAGTAAGCGGACCATCCGCCGCTGAGGGTCGTTTAGCACAACATGGCCAATTTGTTTTAGCCTGCCAGAGTCGTATAGAAACTGATTCCATCATTGAGATTCCTGAACCAGATGAAATCATTACGCACCCAACCAAAACAATAAAGGCTCAAGTCGTTTCTTACGACATTCTTTCCAATGACGTTCGTAGACTGAAGCTTAAAGCCAACAAGGGCCTAGACTATTCTCCTGGTCAATTCGCCAACCTCAGCTTTTGGAAAGACGGCGGCACTCGCTCTTATTCGATGGCCGGAGTAACAGAAGATGACACGCTGGAATTTCACATTCGCCTTGTTCCGAATGGGCGGGTTACGTCAAAACTTGACGACAACATCAAAATCGGCGACGCCATCAAATTAAATGGCCCACTTGGTGCTTCTTACCTACGCCGTAAAAACGACGACCCTATGCTTTGTGTTGCGACAGGTACAGGACTTGCTCCCATCATTTCAATTGTTCGTGGTGCATTAGAGTCTGGCATGAAGAACCGCATTCATGTGGTATTTGGCGCCCGCACTGAAGAAGATTTATACGGTTTAGACTATTTGGACCGTTTAGCTTCTGAATATAAAAACTTCCAATACAAAGTTGCTCTGGACCACACAAAACCTAATAGCACCTATTTCCGTGGTCTGGTTACCGATGCCATTACAACCGATTTTCCCGAGCTGAAAAACTGGCGAATTTATTTGGCAGGTGCTCCCGCGATGGTTGAGGCGGCCTCTTTGGCCTGCACTCATCGTGGTGCAGATATTGAGCATATATATGCCGATGCCTTCTACCCAAGCGGGGTTTAAAGCCGTTTATCTAGCGTTATTACATTTAAACAATGCCTTATAGGAAACCAGTCATTTCCTTAAAGGGATACATTCAACCCACAATAAAGACAAAAAAGGGTGAGCAAAATGAGTCAGGAAAATCGCATTCCCGTGACGCCAATTTGGAACCATGAAGACACCAGTCGCATTCCATTTTGGGCCTATACAAATGAAGATATACACAAGCAGGAGCTTCAAAAACTTTTCTATAAAGACCATTGGTGCTATGTCGGACTAGAAGCCGAAATCCCACAACCGGGCGATTTTAAACGTACTGTTATTGGTGAACGCTCCGTCATCATGGTTCGCCATGAAGATAATAGTATTTATGTTGTCGAAAATGTTTGCGCCCATCGCGGCATGCGCTTTTGCCGCGAAAAGCATGGCAACGCTAAAAGCTTTACCTGTCCTTATCATCAGTGGAATTACGACTTAGAAGGCAATCTTCAAGGCGTTCCTTTCCGCCGCGGCGTTAAACAAGACGGTAAAGTAAAAGGCGGTATGTCGAAAGACTTCAAAACCTCAGATCATGGTTTAACCAAACTTTTAGTCGCAGTACGAGGCGGCGTAGTTTTTGCCAGCTTCGATCACGATATAGAGTCGTTTGAAGAATTTCTTGGACCAACCATGCTGTCTTATTTCGACCGCATGTTTAATGGCCGAAAACTCACTTTATTGGGTTACAACAAACAACGTATTCCAGGCAACTGGAAGCTAATGCAAGAAAACATCAAAGACCCTTACCATCCCGGTTTATTACACACTTGGTTTGTTACTTTTGGCTTATGGCGTGCCGATAACCGTTCTGAGTTAAAAATGGATAAGCATTTTCGTCATGCCGCGATGATTTCGACTCGTGGCTCAGGTGGTAAAGACTCACAAACCACCAATGTTTCTAGCTTTAAAGAATCCATGCAACTCAATGACCCTAGCTTTTTAGATGTTGAAGTGGAGCCGTGGTGGGAAGGCCCGACAGCAGTGATGATGACACTGTTCCCAAGTGTCATTTTGCAACAACAAGTCAATAGCGTCAGCACTCGCCACATTCAACCTAATGGTCATGGCTCATTCGATTTTGTCTGGACTCATTTCGGTTACGAAGACGACACACAAGAAATGACTGAACGGCGTTTAAGACAAGCCAATCTTTTTGGTCCAGCAGGGTTTGTCTCCGCTGATGATGGGGAAGTTATTGAGTTTTCCCAACAGGGTTTTGAACAAAAACCCTTCCATAGATCACTTGCAGAACTTGGCGGCAAAGAAATAGAAGAAACCGATCATATGGTCTCCGAAACCTTAATTCGTGGCATGTATGCCTACTGGCGAAAAGTGATGGGAGTATAACAATGAAAACAGATAACTATCTAAAACTGACTCAGTTCTACCAAAACTATGCAGCGGTAGTTGACCAAGCCAATTGGAGCGAGTGGCTCGACATGTTTGTCGAAGAGTGTGTCTACAAAGTTCAGGCCCGTGAAAACTTTGATCGAAACCTGCCCATGGCGGCGCTATCACTCACAAGTAAAGGCATGTTGAAAGACCGTATTTATGGCATTACCGAAACCATCTTTCACGACCCTTACCATCAACTACATATGGTCTCATCGCCATTGATACTAAGCGAATCTGACAATGGTGTTATTGAATCTCAAGCCAATTACACCGTCTTCCGAACTAAGAACGACGGCATTGCAGAAATTTATAACGTAGGCCGTTATCTAGACCGTTTACGCATAACAGAAAAAGGGATTCAGATTGAGTCTCGGCTCTGCATCTTTGACAACGAGATGATTCTTAATTCATTGATTTACCCAATTTAACACTCGAAAAGAGGAAGATTTTCCATGAGCGACAACTGGATAAGTTCAATCAGCATTGACGATATCCCTGAAGACGATGTTATTGGCGTTACTGTAAACGGCCATCAAATAGCATTTTATAAAGTAGAGGATGAAATCTTTGCTACGGACAATATTTGCACACACGGGCACGCCCTGTTAAGTGACGGTTTTTTGGAAGATGGGGAGATTGAATGTCCACTTCATCAAGGAAGGTTTTGTATAAAAAGTGGTAAGGCCATGAGCGAGCCACTTACAGAAGACATCAAAACATACGCGACTCGAATGGAAGACGGGCAGGTTTTCCTCAAATTTAGTTAATAACACTTTTTCTATTTTTTATGACGTTTTAAACCGTCATAAAAAATACGCTAGCCAGCAGCAACAATAAATATAAATGAACTGGAGAGAATAATGAAAAAATTACTATTACCACTTATTACGGCCTGCTCTATCACACTGATATCAGCCAATGCATCTGCACAAATTTTGTCTATTGCCTCACCACCACAAGGCTCAGTTTGGAATACTATGAGCAACGGTATTGCCAATGTAGGACGCTCTAAAGCCAACATCAACTTAGTCGTTCAACCTTACAGCGGTAATCGAGCCATGATGGATGCCGTCAACCAAGGGCTTGCTGAATTTGCTATTAATGATGTCAACGACGCTATTGTCGCGGTACAAGGAGAAGCCGATTACAAAGGCAAAAAACGCAGTCATTTAAGAGTGGCCCTACGTATTAGCCCTCAACCCATCGGTATTTTTGTACGCCAGGATTCTGGAATCAACCGTATTGAAGACCTCAAAGGTAAACGCGTTGCTTCAGGTTGGAATGCTTTCCCAATCGGCCGCCCTCACATGGAAGCCATGCTGGCCACAGGAGGATTAACTTGGGATGACGTTAAAAACATCCCTGTTCCTGATCTCATCCGCGCCGCAGACAATCTTTCATCAGGTCGCCTTGACGCCACTTACTTTGCCGTTGGCGGACCTAAAGTAGCAGAAGTTGATGCTTCTGTGGGCGGAGTGAAATTCTTACCCGTCAAAGCAGATCAATCGGCACTTAATGCGGTTCTTAAAATACGCCCTGCATTTTATTTTTCTGAAGTGAAACCCGCACCACATTTGGTAGGCATAGACAAACCAACCCAAATGCTGACGTGGGATAACGTATTAATCGTCAACGATAAAGTATCTGACGAAAGTGTTTATCAATTAGTAAAAGCCATCCTTGAAAATAAAGAGGCTTTAATACAAATTTTTCCCGGTTTTAAAGCGCTCGCCGTCAACACGCCAAATAAAAATTACCCAGGCATACAATATCACCCTGGTGCGGTTCGTTATTTCAAAGAAAAGGGTCTCTGGGAGAAATGATTTTTCATCTCTCAACTTTTTTCTCTGTAAAAGGTGTTTTAAATGAACGTTGAATCTTCTACCCAAGAAGTACTAACAACCGAGCCGGCAATAATGCCGGCATTAAGAAATAGCCTTGGGGTACTAATCACCTTGGCTGCCATTGCCTTTGCTGCTGACCTATTCAGCCGTTTAGGAATAGCCATTTATACCGAGCAATATTTAGCAGCGATCTTGGGAATCAGTTTGGCGCTGGTTTTTATAAAACCTCAAAGTAGTCAACTAAAACGAAGCCTAAATGGGCTACTTGCGCTACTGGGTTTGATCACCAGTCTATATTTAGCTGTGCAATATCCTGATCTTGTTGAGCGACAACTTGATCTTACTTTAGATTCTTTAACTGTTTCAGCCATTCTATTTGCTCTTGTACTAGAAGGGCTAAGACGTGTGGTGGGTATTACCTTAGTGATTGTCGTCTTACTTTTTATGACGTTTGCTCTCATTGGTAATCATCTTTCTGGACCTTTACAAACCCGTGAAATCAGTCTAGATAGACTTTTCGTTTATCTCGGTGTCGATACCAATGGAATGCTGGGGTTAACCCTAAACGTCGCCGCTACAATCGTGATTGGTTTCATTCTATTTGGACAACTTTTACTGCGCTCAGGCGGAGCTGATTTTTTCAATGATGTTGCCCTTTCACTGATGGGCAAAAGAAAAGGCGGTTCAGGCAAAATTGCCACTATCGCTTCGGCGCTGTTTGGCTCCATTTCTGGTGTCGTTGTGTCCAACATAGTAGCGACGGGGGTCGTTACCATACGAATGATGAAGAAAGGCGGCTTTAAACCACATACCGCCGCTGCCATAGAAACAGTAGCGTCGACAGGTGGACAGATTATGCCACCGGTCATGGGCGCCGTAGCGTTTTTAATGGCTGAATTCCTACAGATTAGCTATAGCGACGTCGTATTAGCTGCCTTAGTCCCTGCCATTCTTTATTATGCAGCGCTGTATATTCAGGTCGATCTTGAAGCGGCTAAAGAACAAATCAAGCCGATTGACCCAGCACTTATTCCTTCTAAAAGAAAGGTTCTCAAACAGGGTTGGATTTTCATAGTTCCTTTTGCCGCTGTCATTTTAGCCCTCTTTAGCTTTAACCAACGTCCAGAAACGGCCGCCCTTTGGGGGGCTCTTGGAGCACTGATTGTTGGCGTATTGAAAGGTTATAAGGGCAAACGCATGGGGGCCAAAGATATCTTAGGCAGTCTAGAAGAAACCGGGCATTCCATTGTTGATATCATCATGATTGGCGCGGCTGCAGGTTTCATTATTGGCATTCTAAACATCACAGGCTTGGGCTTCGGCTTAACCTATTTCTTAGTGGAATTAGGACAAGGCAATTTATTCTTATTATTAGTCATTTCGGCTGTGGTTTGCATCGTACTAGGGATGGGAATGCCAACCGTTGGCGTCTATCTGCTGCTCGCGGTTTTAGTCGCACCTTCTCTGATTCAAGTCGGCGTAGAGCCAATTGCGGCTCATCTGTTCATCTTCTATCTGGGTATGATGTCCATGGTAACGCCACCGATTGCTATTGGTGCTTTCTTTGCCGCCAGTATTGCGAAGGCAAACCCGATGAAAACGGCACTTACCTCTATGCGACTGGGTTGGACTGCTTACATTATTCCCTTCTTATTTGTCACAACGCCATCACTCTTGCTCATTGGAGAAACATCACAAATTGTCATTACGGTAATAAGTGCATTAGTAGGTGTTTGGGCCATATCTGTTGGTTTTGCAGGTTATTTCAAAGACAAACTTAACTTCATTTTGCGAGTAGGATTTGTGATTTCTGGAGGCTTGTTTTTGTTTCCTAATTTACAAGGCGGCGATACATCAATCATACCAAAAGTAGTGGGTCTAGGGTTATTAGTTGCATTACTTCTAGTGGCTTCTTTCATGAAAAAAACAACATCACAGCTATCACCTAACTCTACTCAGCCATAGGAAAAAACCATGCAGCTATACAACTTTTTTAACAGCTCAACCTCCTATCGAGTGCGCATTGCACTCGCTTTGAAGGAAGTCGATTACCAGCATCATGGTGTCAACATTCGTATTGGCGAGCAAGCGACCGAAAACCATATAAAGCTCAATCCTGCCAAAGGCGTACCGGTGCTGATTACCGATGAAGGAAACAAGATCACTCAATCAATGGCCATCCTAGATTACCTAGAACAGGCCTATCCAACCCCCTGCTTGCTACCAGATGATCTGTTAACAAGAACGAGAGTATTGGAAGTATCTAATCTCATTGCTTGCGATATGCACCCAGTAAATAATTTGCGAATTCTTGGTTATTTGAAGAAACAACTCGATGTGTCAGAAGAGCAAAAAACAGCGTGGTATCAGCATTGGATTGAAGAGGGATTCGTTGCCCTAGAAAGCTTACTTACTGAATACGGTCATGGTTCCTATTGCTTTGGAGATCAACCAACGATGGCCGATTGCTGCTTAATACCTCAAGTCGCTAATGCTTTGCGCTTTGGATGTGATTTAACCGCGTTCACCAAAGTGCTGGCAATTTATGAACATTGCCAGCAGCAACCCGCTTTTCTGAAAGCGGCGCCAAATCGACAACCAGATTACATCAGTTAAATCACCTTGCTTAGCCAAGATAAAACATAAAAACGAATACGAGGAGAACCACATGCAATCATTAGGCACTTTAGAGGATTTACCTCAATCCTATCGTGACAAATTAACAGAATTAAATCTGGTCCCACTGTGGCCAAATATGCGGGCAGTTTTACCCCATAAAGTCCCGAGTCGAAAAACACAAATGTTAAATTGGCGTTTTGATAAGCTTCGTCCATTGCTGATTGAAGCTGGCGATTTAACACCAATGGAAAAAGCTGAGCGTCGCGTTTTAGTCTTGGCAAATCCAGGGCATGGACTCACTAACATGCAAGCCACTCCAAGTATTTATATGGGACTGCAATTAATTTTGCCCGGTGAAACCGCCCCCAATCATCGCCACACACCAAATGCGGTACGCATCATTATAGAAGGCGAAGGGGCGACAACCATTGTGGATGGCGAGCCCTGCGTGATGGAGCGTGGAGACTTGATTCTGACGCCGTCAGGAAAATGGCATGAACACCAACATGAAGGCGACGGCCCTATCATTTGGTTGGATATTTTGGACCTGCCGTTAATCTACCAATTAGAAGGCTCTTGGGCGATAGAAGGAAAAACACAAACCAATACCCTAGAGCGAGACAAGTCCTTCGCGGAATACAGTGCCGCGGGAGTTGTGCCTGAATTTGATTTCCATAGAGAAAGCACAAACTCACCTATGTTGCGTTATCCATGGACAAAAACCCGCGCCTGCCTTGTTGAAATGGCTCAGCATTATAGCGATCGCCCTATTCGCATTGCCTATGTAAATCCTGAAAACGGAGCCAGTTTATTCCCGAGTATTGGTTTCGGTGCCATGATGTTGCGCCCCGGCGAAACCTTGTCCTTGCCAAAACGTACGACAGCTTGTGTGTTTCATATTGTTGAAGGGGAAGGTTCCCTAAAGGTCGATACCAATGATGCCATTCTATGGACAGAAAAAGACACGCTAAGCGCCCCAGGTTATACCGACATATCTCTCTGCAACCATTCAACCACTAAACCGGCCTTCATCATAACGGCCGACGAAGCGCCCTTACATCGTTATCTCGGTATTTTTTGATCTGTTTATTCACCCTTAATTATATTTAAGAAAAGGAAAAAGTTATGACTAACAAACTCGCATTCCCAGCTAAAGAACCCGTTTTAGCCAAAATAGCTGACTCTGATAGCCTATTTCCCGTGCATCGAATTTTTTGTGTTGGACGAAATTATCATGCACACGCGACTGAAATGGGTGTCACTGTCGACAAATCTACCCAGGAGCCTTTTTATTTTCTAAAGGATTCAAGTACCTATGTAGCAAGTGGTTCCAGCATTGAATACCCACCACAAACTGCCAACTATCACTATGAAATGGAGTTTGTTGTTGCCATTGGTAAGGCAGGTTTTAACGTCAACGAAGATCAAGCAGAAAGTCTTATCTTTGGTTACGCCTGTGGGCTAGATATGACACGTCGCGATCTTCAATTAAAAGCTCGAGAAACCGGTCGTCCATGGGATTTAGGAAAAGACTTTGAAGAGTCTTCTATTCTTGCCCCAATTGTTCCTATTGCTAAAACCGGAGTATTAACAGAAGGCAAAATAGAACTGGCCGTAAATGGCGAAATAAAACAGTCTTCATACTTAAACTTATTAATATGGAATGTACGTGAAATAATCGCACATTTATCTAAATTCTATCACTTACAGCCGGGTGATCTAATTTACACAGGGACTCCTGACGGTGTTGGCCCTGTAATAAAAGGAGATCATATAACAGGGTCAATATCTAATATTGGAAAAATAGATTTGAAAATATCCATATAAAATAAAGATCTAAATTATTCATTCTATTTATCGTACATATAGAATGAATAATAAAAAATTCAATTAAATAAGTAACCCTATACTTTCACATTAAAAATAAAAACAGAAGGAATAGCTAACATGAAAAATAAAAGCATTAAAAGTGGATTAATGTTAGAAAAATTGGAGGCCAGTTTATTAAAAGGACAAATTAGCCGTCGTAAATTTATTCAGTTTGCCGGTGCTGCAGGTTTATTGTCATTAACGGCGGCTAGGGTTTGGGCTGAAGAGCTCGACGCTATAAGAGAAAATCAACGTCAAAGAGGAGCCTCACTTAAAAAGAAATACGATTACATCGTAATTGGGGCTGGAAGCGCAGGTTGTGCTCTTGTTGGACGTTTAGCTGCTGATAAATCAAAAAATATTCTTTTAATCGAAGCAGGAGACTGGGATACAGCGCCATCGATTCTAGACCCCAGGCTTTGGTTTACCAATTTAGGAACTGAACGTGAATGGGGAGACGTGTCTCTTCCTTCTCACGGGGTTAATGGACGAGCTATAGCGGAACATACTGGACGCGTTTTAGGTGGAGGCAGCAGCATTAATGCCTCTATTTGGGCTCGGCCATTTAAAGCGGATATGGATCATTGGGCCAAAATGACAGGTGATAGTCGATGGAACTACGAATCTTCTCTTGAAATTTTTAAACGAATTGAAAATTGGAACGGAACAGAAAATAGCCAATATCGAGGTAAAAACGGTCCGGTATGGTGTCAGCCTGCAGACAACCCGCTACCTGTTGCGACAGCCATGCTCGATGCATGCCGAGGCCTCGGCCTGCCGGTTAAAGATGACTTGAATGGTGAACGTGAAGTGACAGGAGAAGGGTTCGCGTTAATGAATCACATAATAAAGGATGGCCAGCGCCAGAATATGGCTCGGTCTTACTTGTATCCCGTTATGGCTCAGAAGAATGTGACTGTTTTGGTTAATACCCATGTGAATAAATTAGTAATTGATGGCACCACTGTTCAAGGCGTCGAGCTTGAAGGATCAAAAGGTAGAATTATCGTTGAAGCAGACGTGGAAACGATACTGTCTGGTGGTGGTTTCAACACACCAAAACTTTTAATGCTAAGTGGGATTGGTGATGAAGTAGAACTCAAAAAGCATAATATTAATACCGTAGTACACTCCCCTGAAGTCGGAAAAAATATGCAGGATCACATTCTACATGGTGGTGTATTATTTGAATCTCCAGTTCAAATGAGTCATCGTAACTCTGGTGCTGAAGTTTCAGGATACTTAAAAAGTGACAGTACTCTTGACCTTCCTGATATTAGTGTTGTGCAGATAGAGCTGCCATATGTCAGTGACGTCATTGGTAAAGAATATAATCCACCATCGTCTAGCTGGGCTCTTTGTGGCGGAATGGTAACACCTAAAAGTCGAGGTCGAGTCACACTCCGATCCTCCAACCCCTCTGACCGCCCGATTGTTGATGCAAACTTTCTAGATCATCCAGATGACGTCGCCTCTTTAATTAAAAGCATAGAGCTATGTCAAGAGATTGGCTCAACCCAAGAACTGAAAAAGTATGTTAAACGAGAAGTCATACCTGGAAAGAAATTAAAAGGTAAAGAGATGGAAGACTTTGTTAGAAATGGGGCCACTACTTATTTTCATGCCAGTGGCACCTGTCGAATGGGCAATGATGATTTAGCCGTTGTTGATAATGAATTACGTGTTAACGGACTTAAGAAGTTACGAATAGCAGATAGCTCTATTATGCCAAGAATTGTATCGGTTCCAACAATGCCAGCATGCGTTCTTATCGGAGAAAGAGCTTCGGATTTACTGGCTTAACTGGTTATAAAATAATTACAAAAAAATTCAAATAACGAGGTGAATAATGAATACTCAATTAGTAATCGATAATAAAGAAATGCCTTCTGAAACCGGTAGAACACATCAACGTAAAGATCCACTTACCGGTTTGACCGTTTCAACTTGTGCTGCGGCAAGTGTCAAGGACGCTCTGCTTGTAGCCGAATCATCACGAGTGGCTTTTAAAAGTTGGTCTGCCTCTCCACCTTCTGAGAGACGCGCGCTGCTATTGAAAGCGGCCGATATAATAGAAGCTAAAATGGGGGACTTTATTGCTGCGATGAAAGCGGAAGTAGGTGCAAGTGATCTATGGGCCGGCTTTAACGTAATGTTGGCCGCTAACCTTTTTAGAGAGGCGGCGTCGTTAGCTACTCAAATTCAAGGTGAGACCATCCCAACGGATAAGCCTAATTCACTGTCTATGACAATTCGTCAACCTGTTGGACCCTGTTTAAGCATCGTACCTTGGAATGGCCCTGTCGTACTTGCTGCTCGTGCAATCGCCTACCCTCTAGTGTGTGGCAATACGGTTGTGTTTCGAGCTTCAGAAGTAAGCCCAATGACTCATCGACTTATCGCCAATGCCGTATATGAAGCAGGGTTACCTGAAGGCGTACTGAACTTTATAACAACCGCGCCAGAAGATGCTCCTGAAGTGATAGAAGCGTTAATTTCGCACCCAGCCATTCGAAGAATTAATTTTACTGGATCCACTTCTGTTGGCCGTATCATTGCAGAAAAGTCTGCCAAACACCTAAAACGCTGTCTATTGGAACTTGGCGATAAATCGCCACTAATTGTGTTAGATGATGCTGAAATAGATGATGCAGTCTCAGCTGCGATATTTGGCTCGTTCTTATATCAAGGGCAAATTTGCATGTCGACCGATCGAATTATTGTCGATGAGAAGGTTGCTGATGAATTTGTTTCAAAATTTGCAGATAGAGCTAAGAAACTCAGTATTGGTTCTGCTGCGACGTTAGGAGAGTGCATTATTGGACCTGTTATTAGTCAGGACTCTGCCAACCGATTGAATACAATAATTGAGGATGCTTTATCTAAGGGAGCGACGTTGGTTATTGGTGGCAAATCAGATACATCACAGTATCCAGCAACAATACTCGACAATGTAGCCTCTGATATGAAGGTTTACAAAGATGAAACATTTGGTCCAGTTATTTCAATAATTCGCGTAAAAGACACTGAAGATGCAATTCATGTGGCAAATGATACAGAGTTTGGGCTTTCGTCAGCGGTATATGGCAAGGACATCGTAAGGGCTCTAAATGTTGCAAAACGTATTGAAACTGGAAGTTGCCATATCAATGGCCCTACTGTTCAAAATGAAGCAAGTGCACCTTATGGTGGAACAAAATCGAGCGGCTATGGACGTTTTGATGGTCGTGCAGTTATTGACGAGTTTACTGAACTTAAATGGCTAACAATAGAAGATAGTTCTCAGCAATACCCATTCTAAAGAAGAAAACCTTAGAGCCACCGAAACAAAGTGGCCCTAAGGTTTTATTTAAAAACATATGGAAAATTCACACATTTTTTAACACTGATAAAGAATCTAGATCAAAATCAGCACAGGTTAAATCAACCAGATTTCTTGACGGTCTCAGAAAACAGTTCACCGGAAATTGCCCAATCTTCCGTTTTCACATCATTAAAAATGACATAAACATACTGCGGATCAACACCTGCGTTTTTTGCTATTGATTCTGTAACGTCTTTAGCAATCTGAGCTTTCGCACTATCACGACCTTCAAACATCTGAATATTTACAACTGGCATGGTAACTCCTCATTGGTCTACATTTTAGTTTTGCATCTCTGCACTTGATGAAAAACATAGTAACGTGAGGAGCATTGGCGAATAAATACGCTCTGACTCCATTCTGTGTAGCGAATTATTCAACAATCATTAAGCAAACTTTCCTTCCGCTGAAATACGGACGAACTCATCAATAATAAATCTAACACCTGGCATTAAATGTCGATTGCTTGGCCAAATGAGGTTCAGGCCTGTCAACGACGGTGTAAGAGCGGGCAGAATGGGAACCAACTGTCCCGCCACAATAAAAGGACGCAATAACGACTCAGGAAATTGTATGATGCCCGCCCCAGCAACACAGGCATCTACCATGGCATCGCCATCACTTATTTGATGATGCGGTGTGGCGTGACAGTACACATCATCACCTGAATCTGATTTCACTAACCATGGCAGCGGGCGCCCTCCTCGCCAAGCCATCACGCAGCGGTGTGCGTTTAATTCCTCTAACGAAACAGGCAAGCCGTACTGTGCAAGATAATCAGGCGAAGCACATAATATGAGACGCTGTTCGTTCAGCTGCTTTGCAATTAGATCACCGCTGTCTTTTAAAGCGCCGAAACGAAATGCCAAATCAAACCCAGAATCTAATGGGTCGATCAACTTGTCATTAAAGGTAATCGTCAGCTTCAACTCTGGGTATTGCGCGGCCATTTTCAATAATAGAGGCATGACTACTTGCCTTCCAAAAGCGGAAGGCACATCAATACGCACGCTGCCACTTGGTCGCTGTTGTTTGTTTTTCAAACTAAGCTCCGCCGCTTCCAATATTGTCAACGCCGACTCACAACTTGCTAGGTACGCTTCGCCTTCGGTTGTTAAGCTCAGCTTGCGAGTCGTCCGATGAAATAATTTAGTGGATAAATGCAACTCTAGCTTTGCAATGCTTTTGCCTAGCGCAGATTTGGAAATGCCTAATTCATCCGCCGCTGTTGTAAAACTGCCAGCCTTCGCCGCGGCGACGAAGTAAATAATTGAACGTATTGAATCGGCTACTATCGGAATATTGGTCATTTTAAGAACCCTATCGACTCTTCATGGTTGATAATTTAACATCCAGTCTATGGTGTAAAACCCGTTGATATAAACTATATCAGGACCCAAAGTGGCTCAGTGTAAAGTCAATAAAGCTGCGTAATTTGGGCGTCATTCTACGATCCGGTGCGTACAGCAAATGCATAGGCCTAGTTGGAACAGGGTAATTCGTTAATACTTCTACTAACCTTCCTGTTTCCATCTCCTTTTCAACTAGCTCTAACGGTTGAAGCATCACACCCAACCCTGCAATCGCAGCTTTCATTAAAGCCTCCCCGCTATCTACCATTAAGCGCCCTGAGACAGGCACCGACATCGGCCCTGATTCAGTCAGAAATGTCCAATGGGTACGCAACTCTGTATGAGAGAACCCTAAACATTCATGCTCCAATAAATCTGTGGGCTCAGAAATCGTCGGATGTTCAAGAATATAGTGTGGCGCCGCGCATAAAACCAACTTATAAGGTCTCAATGCACGCGCAATTAAACCACTATCAGAAAGGTTTCCAACACGAAAAGCCACATCAAAACCTTCATCAATTAAATCGACCGTTCGATTGGTTAAAGACATTTCCACTTTTATATCTGGATACATTGTCATATATTCTGGCAGCAATAACGCAAGCGCATTCACACCAAAAGAAACGGGAGCACTCACCCTCAATTTGCCAGTTGGCACCGCGCGTACTTCCTGAACAAGACCGCTAACAACCTCCATTTCAGCCAAAATATTTTTTGACCTCTCATAAAAACTGATCCCAATATCCGTTAAATGCTGGCTACGAGTTGTTCGATTAATCAATTTCACACCCAAACTTTGCTCAAGAAACCGAATGTGCTTACCAATCAATTGCGATGACATATTCATTGCTTCAGCAACGGCAGAGAATGACCCCAGCTCAACAGACTTAACAAAAATCTCAATACTTAATAAACGATCCATTTGAAACACCTTGTTTCAAGTAAAGCTACAAAGTAGACATTTATCCTCATACATTTCAAGTTGTACAGTATATTTTTAACTGACAACGAGAAAATAATGATGAACATTGCCATTCTTGGTACAGGAAATATGGCCGCTGGCTTCGTTGACGCTCTTGCGCCTAAATATAAAGTAACAATAGGCGCTCGAGATCAAGCGAAAGCCGCGGCACTCGCTGAAAAATCAGCCTATGACGTAGAAGCCAGAGGCATTTCGGCCGCAATAGCAGTATCGGATGTCGTGTTACTAGCACTGCCTTTCTCCGCCATCAAAGACGTGTTAAATACCGCTTCTAATATGGATAAAAAAATACTGATCGATATATCCAACCCTGTGACAGAGGATTTCCAACAGCTTTCTCTTGGACATACCACCTCTGCAGCAGAAGAGATTCAAACCATCGTACCAAACGCTTATGTCGTCAAAGCATTCAATACTATTTTTGCCCCACTTCTCCCCGAAGAAGCCCGTCATGACCAACATCTACAAGTTTTTTTAGCGTCTGATAATGAACCAGCAAAAGCCATCATATCTGAGATTGCTTCATCGATAGGTTTTACCGCCATTGATGCCGGTCCGTTAAAGAACGCTCGATTTTTAGAGCCAATTGGCGCGATGAATATTCAATTTGGTTTCTTCCTCGGGCAAGGCACCAACATTGCGCCAACATGGAAGCATTTATAATCACGACATAAATACAAGAATAAGGGCCGTTCGGAATTCCATTCGCGCCCTTATACATCGATACCTTTCTATTTTTCAAAACCGCCTTCTATTAAACAAAATCACTAAAAAGGCTCACAAGAAAAATCAACACACTCAGCAGACAATTTTTTCATTTCCAAGGAATCACATCATGAAAACTCGTCAAAAAATAATTCTATTTTTTGTGGCTTCTCTTTACTCTTTTGCACCTGTCGTTGAAGCAAAATCCGCAGTAGAAGTACTGCAAAACGATTTTGTTTTTCCAAATGAAATAACAGGATTACCGACCAAACTCTCAGACTTCAAAGACCTTGAAATTAATTATTTCACGACAAATGACGATGTCAAAATAGCGTACTGGGAAGCGGGCGAAGGGGAACCAATAATTTTCATTCCAGGCTGGTCTGCAAATGGTGCTGAATACATAAACGTGATGTATTTGCTGAGCAAAAAATACCATGTTTACGTTTTAGACCCGAGAAACCAAGGTCTATCCCAAAGAGTGAAATACGGTAATCGCATTAGCCGATATTCAATGGATCTAAAACAATTTGTCGATCACCTAAATTTATCAAAAGTGAATTTTAGCGGTTGGTCTATGGGCGCCTCAGTCTTATGGGGTTATATTGACTTGTTTGGCACACAATCAATAAAAACACTGTCATTAATTGATGAGCCTATTTCCATTTACACACACTCAAATTGGTCAGAAGAAGAACGACTCAATGCCGGTGGAATGACCACCTCTGCTGAAAAAATGATTGCCGCCTATTCAGGTACACCAACGAGCGAAGACATCGTCGACATGAGTGTCATGGCTCGATACATCGCAAATGATTCTTTGTATTTCCAAAACTCAGAAGCCTTTGCATCCGCTACCATAAAGAACAATTTCGACTCTATGAGCCAAGTACTGTTCAATCATGCGATGAATGATTGGCGTGATGTTGTCAGTAAAAAAATAGACGTGCCTACGGCCATTTTTAGCGGTGATTACAGCCACAACGTACGCAGCCAGCAATGGGCCAACTCGGTGATCCCTAATTCGGAGCTCTATATTTATACAAAGATAGAAGAAGGTGATCATTTCTTAGCGTTCAAAAATCCCAAAAAATTCACGTCTGATTTAGATAGTTTTATAGAAAGAAATAAATGATCAAAATAGACCAATATCTGATACCTAAAAATCAGTGATGACAGCCAAACACTCTAATACCCAAAAGCCATGTCGAGAATAAGTTTCATACTCTGGCTTATCTCGATATGGATTAGCAATTTCCTCATGACAGGGACGCTCCCTAGGGCGAATTCGAATCACCTACCTCCACCCTTCGAATCAAATCATGTTTTGGACAAATTTGTTACTTTGATTCAAATTAACATTGAGCTTTATACAATTAAAAGCTCCTACTCATCGCAATAGGTCTACAAAAAAACACTTTATAGGTAATGTTTTGTAGACCTAAATATTGTCAATCCAACCTATAAGGTCTACAATTTAACACCAATAGAGTAATAATACGTAGACCTTTATGAGAAAAAAAGAAAAATTACTGTCTGTACTATCTCACGCTACTAAAGCTGGTGGAGGCGTTCATACGGCTACAGAGATAGCGTTTATGCTCGGCGAAAAACATACCCCTTCTTTCACAAAGTTTCTCACAGATTGCGTACAAAAAGGTGTATTACGAAGGGTCGCGACGGGTATTTTTGAAAGTACAATTACTCCGCCTGATGGATCAACGGCAATTTACAAGATCGTAAATAAGCTCAGGGGAGACGTACTTAACTATATCAGCCTAGAGAGCCAACTTAGCTACACTGGCGATATTTCACAAATTGTTATGGACAGACTCACTGTGATGACAAAAGGTAGAAGTGGCATTTTTTCTACACCTTATGGCGTCATTGAGTTTACACATACAAAAAAAACGATCGAGTCAATCGCCCCTAATATTTATTTCGATTCAGACATCAAAATGTATCGAGCCAGAACATCCCAAGCTATTGTGGATTTAAAAAACTGTAATCGAAACCTGCAAATGTTGGAGGCATAACATGCTCAAAGAAGTCATAAAGCAAATTATTAACACCAATCCTGAGTATGCAGGGATAACACCTGTTATAGAAAAAGAAATATTGCACCATGATATTATGGCGGTCATGGTAAAACAGGGCGTTATGCAATCACTGACTTTTATTGGCGGCACATCACTTCGCTTATGTCACAACAGCTCTCGATTATCTGAAGATTTAGACTTTAATGGCGGGCACGATTTTAAACCTGCTGATTTTGATGGTTTAGAAGTCGAGATTCAAAAGTACATACAAAAAAAATATGAAACGCAAATCTGGGTAAATAAGCCGAGCCAAGACAAACAAGGAGATACTTCTTCTTGGCAAATTAGTATCGAAAAAGAAGCAAACCGCCCTGACCTACCACGTCAAAAAATGCATATAGATGTTTGTGCTATTCCTTCGTTCGACATTGAGAGAAGACCACTAATCAATCATTATGATGTCGTCGTACCGACAGAAGGACTGTTGATCCCTGTACAGTCATTAGAAGAAACCTTGGCAGATAAATTCATCGCTTTAGCATACCGTGCGAGACGTATAAAGCCTCGTGATGTTTGGGATATTCTTTGGATCAAACAAAGAGGTATTGACGTATCCATAGAGTTGATCAACAAAAAACTTGCGGCAAGAGGCAAAACAAAAACTAACTTCATAGAGACGCTTACTCTTCAGGTCGAAAAATTACTGAACGAAGAAGAGGTAAAAGCCGACTTTAACAACGAAATGAGCCGTTTCATTCCAAGCCAAATTAAAGAACGAACAATCGATAATCCAGAGTATTGGCAATACGTGCAACTTGAAATTAAAAGCATGACAGACCCTATACTCAAACCTAATTTGCAGACAAAGAAATTTGATATGGGCTTTTAAACGATAATTAAATAAGACATATAAACGCTGATAAGTGATGTTAAGCCGTTCACCACCAGATCAATCATGCTAAGTAGTATCTAGGGATACATGCAATCAAGTCGAACGGCGAGCCTTAATCGCATGCTCCATATCTATAAACCAAACGAGTAACCAATGACCATTATGAATTTATATCCTTAAGATACAGATACTTAGAGATAAAAAATGATAAATAAAAGAATGTGGAAGGTGATTAAGGTCTATTTTTATCAAGGAGGTTTATGACCAAAGATCCACTTAGAGACATCCAGTACATAAATGCCCGAACGACAAGATTCCCTCATTTTAAGTAAAATAAGGACATTTACTTACAACTTGATGATTTTTTTGAGGAGTGAATATGTATTTTGGTCACAATATGGCCACAGATTAGCCACATGAGCTTTTCCAAGTAAAAAGTAGATAACCAAAGAAGTAGTAAAAAAAATAAACAACAATTTTGATCAGGAAATTTTTTAGTTTGGATTGGAATATAAATAAGAAATGGTTGTGAGAGCACCTTTCTGTATTTAAAAGTGAACCTACGACCTTTATTGAAATGGTTGAGGGAGCACCTTTCTGTATTTAAAAGTGAACCTACGACTTTTATTGAAATGGTTGCGGGAGCAGGATTCGAACCTACGACCTTCGGGTTATGAGCCCGACGAGCTACCAGACTGCTCCATCCCGCGACAAGTTAAACTATTGATATAGCTTACTTTTTGGTAATGTATTTCTGAATATTTGTATGACCAAATCTGATATTTGGTTGCGGGAGCACCTTTCTGTATTTAAAAGTGAACCTACGACCTTTACTGAAATGGTTGCGGGAGCAGGATTCGAACCTACGACCTTCGGGTTATGAGCCCGACGAGCTACCAGACTGCTCCATCCCGCGACAGATTAAACTATTGATTTATATAGTTTATATGCAGAAAATAAAGATAAATTATGTGGCTAAAAAAACTAGTTTTTTGGTTGCGGGAGCAGGATTCGAACCTACGACCTTCGGGTTATGAGCCCGACGAGCTACCAGACTGCTCCATCCCGCGCCATACTAAACGATTGATATAGTTTAGATTTTATCTTTTAGTGCTGAAGAAATTATGTGACCAAATTAATTTTAATGGTTGCGGGAGCACCTTTCTGTATTTAAAAGTGAACCTACGACCTGCCATCTAAAATTTCTTTAAATGGTTGCGGGAGCAGGATTCGAACCTACGACCTTCGGGTTATGAGCCCGACGAGCTACCAGACTGCTCCATCCCGCGACAAATTAATTTTATATAGATCACTGACAATTTCATTTGATTAGTTGGTTGCGGGAGCAGGATTCGAACCTACGACCTTCGGGTTATGAGCCCGACGAGCTACCAGACTGCTCCATCCCGCGACTAATCTTCGTTAACTTTAATCATTTATTAAATAATTAATTAGGTTGGCAAAACTGCTTCACCCGTGTCAACGAGGTGCGTATTATAGGTAGATTAAAGTAGGAGTCAAGAGAGATAGAGTATTTACATGCGATAAGTTCAAAAAACTTTAATACAAACAACCCATTACTAAAATGGCCGCCATCGTTAAAGTACTTGAATCCGTCGCTATCACAAGGTAAAAGAAAGCCATCCAATAGTTTTGATTACGATGTTAGGAGATGAACATGCTAAATAAGATTGAAGACATTCTTCGAAAATCCGCCATTCCAACTGACAAAGACGCCCTTCCCGGCAGAAGCACGCCTTTAAAAGTGTCTGGAATACACGCTGTAAATCATGAGTCCTTTGTCCGCCAGCCTAGCAACAAAGAGTCCGAAGTGATTCTTGGTATGGGGTGTTTCTGGGGAGCAGAAAGAAAGCTATGGAATATAAAAGGTGTACTTGTTACTTCTGTTGGCTATGCCGGTGGTTACACTAAAAATCCAACGTACGAAGAAGTCTGTTCTGGTCAAACAGGACACAGCGAAGTAGTACAGGTTATTTTTGATACCTCCATCATCACACTAGAAGGTGTCCTAAGCGTTTTCTGGGAAAACCATGATCCGACTCAAGGAATGAGACAAGGCAACGACATCGGTAGCCAATATCGCTCGGTTATTTACACCAAAAACGAGCAAGATTTTGCGATTGCACAAGCAAGCCAAGCAGCGTATCAAAAAGAGTTATTAGCCGCTGGCCACGGCATGATCACCACAGAAATTGAACCACTAGACACTTACTACTTTGCGGAAGAATATCACCAGCAATACCTTCACAAAAATCCAAACGGTTATTGCGGTTTGAGTGGTACCGGCGTCAGTTGCCCTATAGGCCTTAGCGTTTAACCTTTCCCCCTCAAAATGCAGCGTTAAAAAAACCGAATTAGACTCTTCATTATGAAAGGCCTAATTCGGTTTTTGTTTATCTAGGCGTTAGCAACACCTAGCCATCAATATTGATGCTGTATTCTTCATTATTGTAAATTACTTTAATGCTATCAGAGCTATTTACAAGGCCATCGTTATTCGAATCGAAAGAAGATGTCTCCTCTATAAAGGTAGCAACGTCTTCACCATCTACTTTAACATTCCCATCTGTTACCTTGACATGTTGTGACAAGAACTCAGTAATCAGATCCGTATCAGCATCTTTACCAGGGCTTCCTTCTATACCTGTTAATAGATCCGTCAAGTCTAATGCGTCTTCTGTTGCATTGAAGTCGGTAATCGTATCTATATTTAATACATCAGTCGTGTCATTTAATATAAAGATATCTTTACCGTCTCCACCTGTTAGCGTGTCCGTGATTTCGTCATCACCACCAAATAGAATGTCATCTCCCAAACCTCCAACTAACGTGTCTTCACCTTGTGTACCGACAAGATAGTTATCATCATCTGCCGCTTCGTCTACCGTACTAGAGCCATTTGCGCTATAAGAAACGGTTGTCGTAATTTCTAAGTCAGGCAATGGGTTATTACTTAATACGTTAAGGTTTTCAATAGATGTCTGATCACTGGTGATTTCAATGTCATAATTTCCATCAGAATTAGCGGTTAACGTCGCGCCGTCCAGCGTAAGTGTCGCTGTTGAAGGAATACCAAACAGCGTCAACGTGGAGGTATCTGTCGTGCTATTCGCATTATCTATCTCAACAGAGACACTATAACTAAACATAGCAGAACCATTATTAAAGCCACTAGAATCACCTTTAACAATACCATCGCTCATCATAACATTTTCAAAGTTGATAACTCTCGACTTAATGTTATCAACGTTATTGTTGTAATCATTTTTAGTATAAGAAGCTAAGTAAATGGAATCATCTCCCTTCCCTCCATCAACATCACTATAAAGCTTACCGTCTATAGTGATTACATCATCTCCTTTACCCAAATCAATCTTAGCATCAGACCAAACGTTACCGTGAATTATGACCGCGTCATTTCCATCTTCGCCTTTAATTTCTCCAGAGATGTCGCCTTGTACTAATAATACATCATCACCCTTACCCAACTTAACATCACCGCTGGAGTTGATATTTCGACCAATTTCAACAGTATCATTTCCATCTCCAGCATCAATTTTGCCACTTAGGTCATGTGCAACGTATACAGAGTCATTTCCATCACCTAAATCTATTTCAGAATTAGAGTTAACACTCCCTCCAATAGCTAAACGATCACCTCCATCAGACAAATCAATATCTGCATTAGCATTCCCACGAATTTCTACAGAGTCATTACCCGCACCACTATATATTGATCCGTTTGAATTCAGCTCACCTTTAACCAGTAGATTATCATCACCATCACCAGAAAAATCACCTGAATCAAGCGTTAAAGTACGGTTAACATTACCTGTAATTACTATTTCATCACTACCATCACCAGAGCTAGCGGAATTATTCAAATCTCCATTTAAATAATACGTATCATTTCCACCTTGAGAGTTTCCATGGTTAGCCAATACTTCGGACTCAAAATTACTATCATGTCCTTCCCATGCGTTTACATCGTAATCAGGCGCACTTTCTGCTGTCGATACAGTAACTGTCGGTAAAACCCCATCAGCCGTTACAGTAATTGATGCCGTTGCAGTATCCTTTCCGCCCTTGCCATCTGAAATGGTATAATCAAACGTTGCCACACCAGTAAAGCCTTGTAGAGGCGTGAAATGAATCACTCCCTCAGAGTTTAAATACGCATAACCATTCTGAACATTACTAATGCTTGTGACGGTCAGAGCATCACCATCAGCATCGGTATCATTCTCAAGCAAACTATCAACACTTATTGCTAACGCTTGATCTGCTAAAGTGGCAAGCGGTGTCTCACCTGTTGAGCTGAGAATAGAAGCATCAAGAACAAAATATGTATCCCCACCGTCTGAACTCAAGACTGGCTGGAACATATAATCGCCACCCTGATCCCACCAAATCATATCTATAGCCTGATACCCAGACTCGCTGATAGTAAAGGATGCATGAGTAACAGTATGAACAGATTGATTGCTTTCAACCGTCGCAACAGGATAGCCATTAATGGTTATCTCATATCCATCGTCTGCTGTTACTTTGAAGTTATACGTTCCAGCTTCTAAATACACGTAACCTTGAAGATAAATGCCGCCATCCGTATTGTCACCAGGATCAGTACTTAATGTGCTTGCATCAGAACCTAAGAACTCCTGCAGATGAGTGCCTTTCGCTACGTCAGAAGAACCTCGTCCATAACTGATATTTGCCGCTTCAAACGTTGCGTCAGCTTCTTTGTTGACGACAAGCGTCCTAAAATCACTAATGTTATTAAGCTGGGAATTCGTACCATAATATTCCCCAACAAGACCAGCAAACAGTGAATCAGGTGTGCTGTCATCTTGAGCTTTAGGAGCGGTATTAGTCCCAACATTTATAGATAAGTTAGCAGAAGAAGTACTACCATCTTGGTCCTGTATTAAGTAAGCAAACGATTCTGTCGCTCCTGCTGGAATATCAGAAACACTCGCTGTAACTTCATAAACATAACTACCATCGCTATTCAGTACCAAATTACCATACTGACCTTCTATGCTATGGCCCACACTATCATTTGAGGAGACAGTAGCACCCACAGCAACACCTACGACGATGACTGAACTATCCGCACCAAGAGAGTCCGCTCCCAACCCATTGTCATCAAAAATATTACCTTCTGTAGAAGGCAGGCTATAACCATCCCCCTCAACCACACGAACAACCAATTCATAACTGGTAGCCGCATTTTCATTGGTATAAATAGAGGTAACGACTTCACCATCAGGATTACCAACTTCACGGAAACCAACAATTTGGACTGTGTATATATCCCCATCTCGCTCAAAAGTAACATGGGTATTTTGAACAGTTACGATATCGCGGGATGAATTAACGTCATTAGTATTAGGGGTTTCATTGTGATCAAAGTTAACAGTCAATGTAACTGGGGTACTGACGCCTAAGTGATCAAGAACAGAAAACTCAACAGACATTTCCGCACTAGTAATCGCTCCGCCACTATAAACAGGATAGTTGTAGTGAGTAAAAGTACCGACACTAATGTCTTGATTAAGATCAAAACGTCCTTCTAAATTGCTATCGTTATCAATAAAGCCATATCCGGACTGCTTAGACTCCGCAGGATTTCCCCAGCGAATTTGGTCTTTAGCTGAATCATTATCGACTCCACCCAAATCAGAAGTACCATCAAAAGTCGTCACCGATTCGCCATGGGTATAACTTACCCAACTTGCCGCAATTTCAGACACTTCAAATTCTTCATGCTGGACAACAATACTATCTTGATCATCTACGGCCACTGGAGCAGAGTCTTGAATATCAAGATTAACAGTAAAGGTACGACCATCTTCAAGCGTCACAGTGACACTGTCTTTATCAGAAACGGCGTCACCATGATCTCTGACAGGTGCATCGTATCGATACTCACCATCATCCCCTAAAGTGATCGTCCCGCCAAAGTTCGTAACAACCTCAGTCGTACCGTCGGGGAACGCAAAGCCTTCGGGTAGATCGGTTAAAATATGTTGTTGACCCTCAGCTAAACTAAAGCTTGCCTCTGCAGAAAGATCGACGCTATGAGTAGAAGTGCCAATACTTTCGACCTTATTACCCGCTGCATCACTGGATGTAACCACCACATCAAACTCAGAATCAGCTGCCAAATCGCTGCCCAATACACCAGCAATAATCCAGATGCCGCCCGCTTTAACTGTAGTAGAGTATTCAGTATTGTTAATGGTCATTTTAACGACATCACCTACCGAAATATCACCACCAACAGCCTTACCAGAGATTGAAATTGTTTGACCTAATTCAATACCGTCAATTTTATTGTCATCAGTGATTAAATTAACAGTAACTGTCCCTACTTCTGCCACGGTATCCAATATAACGGAATCTGTACTTGCAACAGAACCCGTTGAAAGTTGTGCTGTTACGCTAAGAGTCGTCCCTTCATCCGTTTCTACTATGCCTGATACAGAAAGGCTGCCTAAAGAAATATCCTCATCAGATAAGGTAATAACACGATTAGACTCACCATTATTTGTCGTAATAGAAAGAGTATCACCAGCTTTAGCTCCAATCGGCAGCGTAACAATCACAGTAACAGTGCCATCGCTTTCACCACCATTCAAATAACCATCGTCATTCAAATCATCCGAGATAGACACGGTCGGTGTAAACAACGCGTCGATGGTGTAAGTCGTACCGCCTATCTTCACATTCTCAACGTCAATAAGCAGAACAACATCACTGGTATCACCACGGTTAATTTGCAGATTACCATTGTTATCAAGGGTAAATATGGCCTTAGATACATCAAAATTTTGGAAGATCACAGTATCATTACCAGATCCACCATCCACAGAAAGGGCATTATTTTGATCATCCACATTGATAGTGATGGAATCATTACCACTACCCGCTAACACATAATCATCACCAGCTTCTGTTTGAACAGCAGCCCAATCACCATGCCAATAATGCGCAGTATTAGAGAAGTCACTTGTGTTACCGGCCGCATCGGACTGAGTTACCTTAAATAACTCATTATCGTTCACTGGTGTATCAGAAAGATTAGACACATCTAACGTCCAAGATCCATCAGCAGATACCGTCGTTGTAACGCTCGTTAACTTGGTATATTCACCTGTTTGAGTGTTATTCCCTGCTGTGGTTGAACCAGAGACAGCCCACAACGTAATGACAGCACCGGCTTCGCCAGTACCATGTAGAGTTACGGTAGAGTAATCAGAACTATCGGAATCATCAGTAATATTTGTGATGACAGGAGGAGCGACAGTAGTATCCGCACTCGCCGCTGTCTCACTGACTTCGCTTGAGCTATTACCCGCCGTATCAGACAAAGTTGCTTTAACTTCAGCTCCTGGTGATACCTCAATTGCCACACCATTACTAATATCGTCAGCACCCAAAGTGATCGTAGTTTCTACTCCATTTACACTGTAAGACAGCTTATCGCCGACTTCAGACCCTGCAACAGAGATGGTCGCTGTGATCGTGCCGTCATCACCGATTTCTGAGGCATTATAGATATCATCCGAACCAGTGCTTTCGAAACTAATAGATGGTGTAGCGATAGAGACATCAGCACTCAACGATTTAACCACTGTTTCAGATGACGTATTACCAGCGGAATCTGTGATCGATGCCGTAATAATCGTATCAGGAGCGATTTCAACTTGAATACCACTAGCAATAGACTCCGTTGTTAACACAACGACTACTGCAGCAGCATCACCTATTTTATACGTCACCTTTTCACCAGCAACTGCATCCGATGGAATACTAATCGTCGCCGTCACAGTACCATCATCACCAAGCTCAGCAGCACTGTAAATACCATTTTCATCAACGTCACCCGCAATGGTGATAGTTGGAGCTTGGGCTTCAAGATCAACTATGGCACTTGCTGTCGTTTCTGGAGATTTATTACCATATCTATCTGTTAATGTTGCAGTAACACTAAATGTACTACCCTGATCTGGAGCCGAGAAAGATTGGTTTACAAAGCCATTACTTAGAATAGCTGAAGTTACATTAATGCTATAAGAGTCATTACCATCAGTTACAATAATGGTCTGACCATTCATAACGCCATCCGGAAGATCGATCCTTACATCGATGCTCCCTGATAATTCATCAGCGTTAATGTAGCTATCGGAGTTAGCATCTTCAGAAATTGAAACGATTAAAGCCGGAAGATCGTTATCAATTATCACCTGTGTTGAAGTATCACTTCCTGTAACACCTAAAACCCCCTCTGCATGAATTGTAAACGTCTCAAAACCTTCCACTAAAGAATCATCAATTGTTGAGACGTTAAGTGAGACTTCAGTTACACCTGCAGGAATATCAATGATGCCATCTTCCGATATAACTAAAGATTGGACAACACCATTAGTATCAACGTAGCTTGCCGTAAGCTCACCGATATCTGAACCTTCAGCAGTTTCAAACTCCGTATATACCTTCACTTTTACATCAATATCTGAAACAGCCGACAAAGTCATTGTAACGACAACGTCAGAACCCTCGATAGCATAACCGTCACCAAAGCCAATATTAACCAAACTTGCATCATCATTGGTGATCGTACCGGTGCTCTCTACGTCGCCAACCGTCAACGTGAACGTTTCATCGCTTTCACGAACCGTATCTTCTGCGCCCGCTACCGTCACGGTGAAGCCCGCTACGCCCGCTGGAACTGTAATTTGGCCTGTCTCAGCATCGTAAGTGACATCATTGCTGAACGTCACATCGCCGTAGTCACTGCTATCGGTCGTGCCGTCCGTCAAGCTGAACGCGAACGTTTGTGCCGTGTCCGCTGTATTGCTTAGCGTCACGTTGAACGCAAGGTCGTCGCCTTCTTCCGCGCTTACGTCTTGGCTTACGCTCGAGATCGTCGGTACCGCATCGTCATTTTCGATGGTGCCGGTGCTCTCTACGTCGCCAACCGTCAACGTGAACGTTTCATCGCTTTCACGAACCGTATCTTCTGCGCCCGCTACCGTCACGGTGAAGCCCGCTACGCCCGCTGGAACTGTAATTTGGCCTGTCTCAGCATCGTAAGTGACATCATTGCTGAACGTCACATCGCCGTAGTCACTGCTATCGGTCGTGCCGTCCGTCAAGCTGAACGCGAACGTTTGTGCCGTGTCCGCTGTATTGCTTAGCGTCACGTTGAACGCAAGGTCGTCGCCTTCTTCCGCGCTTACGTCTTGGCTTACGCTCGAGATCGTCGGTACCGCATCATTGTCGATAATAACCATTGTTTCAGTGTCGTTAGCGTTAACTCCCGAAACACCTGTAACACTTAGACTAAAGTTTTCAATACCTTCGTAAACAGAATCATCAATGGTAGAGACGTTTAATGTAATATCAGTAACACCAGCGGGAATTGTGAGAGTGCCATCATCATTAAAATTCAATACGATGGTATTTCCAGAGTCTGTGTAACTTGCGCTTAGGCTTCCAATATCATCAACATTGGCTGTTCCATAACTTAAAGTTAAACCAACTGTCACATCTATAGGCGACTCTTGATTTAAAGAAAGAGTGAAAACTGAATCATTACCTTCAAATGTAAAACCATTATCTGTAAGCGTAGCAATAACTTCACTATTGCTTTCGTAAGACTCAACACCCTGAGCAGTACCTACTTGACCGATATTATTTGTAACAACAACACTCGCATCGATTTGCTTGTTAGCGTCAGCTTCTAAATCAGAGCCCGCTATATTCGCCGACCAAACACCATCAGAACCAAAAACAGCTGTATAAGATACGTTATTAACAACTAGTGTTACCTCGCCGCTTTCAAAGGCATCACCCGTCACCTTACCTGTAATTGTTACTGTATCAGCAATTTCGACAGCGCTTATAACACCATCGGCTGTTACTTGGTCTATATCTAGATTAACAAGTAGTGCTGATTGATCAATCGTATGGGTCGAAGACCCCACACTATCAACAGTTCTGCCATCGCTATTACTAGACGACACAACAACATCAAATTCCGTATCAGCCGCCAAATCTGAGCCGGCGACCCCAACAGACCAACTTCCTGCCGCGCTCACTGAAGTAGTGTAAGTTGTGCCATTGATAACAAGAACGACCCGATCTCCAGATGCTATATCTCCACCTGTTGCCGTACCCGATACGGTAACCGTACCCACAGCCTCTGTTGAATTAATAACATCATCAGAAGTGATTGAGTTTACTGTTACAGTGCCTGCAATGGCATCCGTTGGTGCATTTGATGTACCTGATGCGGACGAGGTGAAATACCTTGCGGTGTTACTTGAGCTACCGTTATCTGTGTCATAGCCATAGGTCGGAAGACTGCTTTGTGTATCACTACCAAAGCCCGCTTGTGCACTATTATCATTTCGCTCAATAGACACATCAACACGTTGCTGATCTGCTAGGGTGTTACCCGCTGCAGGGGCATCTTGGATAAGGGTCGGGTCATCACCCGCAAGAATGGCGCTTTGTAATGCATCAATTTCGGATGAAGAGTCCGCGACAAGGTCTTCGTTATCGCCTGTGTTATAAATTTCATCCGTCATCTCTACAATAGAGTCCCCACCAATTACTACATCAGTGCCGTCAACAAATGCGATAGTAACGCTACCGCTGCCTCCAGTAAGAACCGTCTCGCCAAAGAAAATCGGATCACCTAGCTTTACAACTCGCTCTTGCCCGTCAATAGATTGAACCGTCACAGAACCATCTAATTTAGTAATGAAACCGATGGCATTACCCAACGTTGCAAAAGGAACTTGATTGTCGCTCATGGTGAATCTCCTGGACTCTAGATAAGACGTAATAAATTTATAATTACTGACAAGATAGAAGAATCAAAGAGAAGTATCTATTGTACCTTGGTACAGTCGACGTGCTTATTTGCCTATTTATACCAATTTCCATTTAAAGACCCTGGTCTTGGGTGGGCTTGTGATTGCTATAAACACATCAAATCTTTATAATTTACGCAATTTTGGGCGCAGGCATTAGCTTTACCAACCCTCATTAGATCCTGTGACCTATTTCTGAGTCTATTCGTGACTCAAGTAATAAGCCCTTATGGCAATGTCATGCATTTGCCAAAACATGGCACAATAATTCCAGCTTATTTTTCTTTTAAATTCAGAAGGTAATAAATGATCGATTCGATAAAACGAGACTGGTTCTCGAACATTAAAGGCGACTCCCTCGCTGGTACCGTGGTTGCACTTGCTTTAATTCCTGAAGCCATTGCCTTTTCCATCATTGCAGGCGTAGACCCTAAAGTCGGTTTGTATGCATCCTTCTGTATCGCCGTGGTTATCTCTTTTGTTGGTGGTCGTCCTGGAATGATTTCGGCTGCAACTGGCGCCATGGCATTGCTGATGGTGACATTAGTGAAAGATCACGGTTTAGAATATTTGCTTGCCGCCACACTACTCACGGGTGTTTTTCAGATTATTGCGGGCTACTTAAAACTCGGGGCGCTGATGCGTTTTGTGTCTCGATCTGTGGTGACCGGTTTTGTGAATGCTTTAGCGATTCTGATATTTATGGCGCAATTACCAGAACTGACGGATGTAACCTGGCATGTCTACGCCATGACCGCAGCAGGACTTGGTATTATTTACCTATTCCCGTTAATTCCAGTCATTGGTAAAGCCCTACCTTCTCCATTGGTTTGCATTGTTGTATTGACCATTTTCGCCATGATGTATGGTTTAGACATTCGTACCGTTGGCGATATGGGCGAATTACCAGACACCTTACCCATTTTTCTATGGCCAGATGTTCCGCTAAACCTAGAAACACTTTTAATTATTCTGCCTTACTCTCTTGGTCTGGCCGTTGTGGGTTTATTAGAGTCCATGATGACCGCCACCATTATCGATGAATTCACCGATACAAACAGTGATAAAAATCGCGAATGTAAAGGCCAAGGGGTTGCCAATATCGCCTCTGGATTTCTAGGCGGCATGGCGGGTTGCGCCATGATTGGTCAATCCGTGATTAATGTAAAATCTGGTGGCCGTGGTCGCTTGTCTACCTTCATGGCCGGTTTAATCTTGTTGATCATGGTGGTTTTCTTGGATGACCTAATCAGTCAAATCCCCATGGCGGCGTTAGTGGCCGTCATGATCATGGTATCAATTGGTACCTTTTCTTGGGAATCCATCATCAACCTGAAAAAACACCCACTATCAACTAATATTGTTATGTTAGCGACGGTCTCTATTGTGGTTGCAACACACAACTTAGCAATTGGCGTGTTTGTTGGCGTGCTATTAGCGGCCATGTTCTTCGCCCATAAAATCGGGCGCTTTATGGTAGTGAAGAGCGATCAAGAAAAACAAACCGACCATCGTACTTATAAAGTGATAGGACAGGTGTTTTTTGCGTCGTCAGATCAGTTTAATGGCTCTTTTGATTTTAAAGAAGCAGTTAAAAAGGTTACGATCGATTTAACTGATGCACATTTTTGGGACATTACGGCCGTATCCGCTTTAGACAAAGTGGTAATCAAATTCCGTCGCGAAGGCGCTGAAGTTGAGTTGATCGGAATGAACGAAGCCAGCGCGACAGTTGTCGATAAGTTCGGTGTTCATAACAACCCGGAAGAAGTCGAGAAAGTCATGGGCGGACACTGATCATAAGTGGTCGCTCAACAATACTTTCTACACTTTTAAATAAGAAAAAGAAGGAGTGCAACAATGACAAATATTATTGCCTGTATTGATGGTTCTGCTTTATCAGAATATGTCACCACCGCATCTGTGTGGGCTGCCAAACAAATGGGCTGTTCGTTAACTTTGCTGCACTCTTTAGAAAAAGACGCCGTGCGAACCGATGACGACTTGTCTGGCTCTATCGGCTTTGGCAGCCGAGAACATCTGTTAGATGAGCTTGTCGCTCTTGATGAAAAACGCGCAAAACTGGCACTAGAACACGGAAAAATTGTGCTTGAAAACGCCAGAGCATTTGCTAATAAAGCTGGCGCTAAACTAGTAGAGGAATTGCAACGACATGGCGACCTTGTTGAAAACCTTCTTGATCTTGAAGAAGAGACTAGGTTGGTTGTTATAGGTCGACTCGGCATCAGCCATACGATGGACGCTCACACAGTTGGTTCACACATTGAGCGCGTGGCGCGTACTTTGCACAAACCGATCTTAATCAGCGTCGGTAAATTTAACACTCCGAAAAACTTCATGATTGCTTACGATGGTCGCGAAGCCGCAGACAATGCCATTGCACGCATTGCTCAAAGCCCATTATTGATAGGCTTACCATGCCATCTTGTTATGGCGGGTGATGATACACCGGAAAGGCGTGCAAAATTGGAAGAAGCGCAAACCATTCTTGAAGAAGAAGGCTTCGAAGTAATATCAAGCATTCGACCTGGTAAGATTTATCCAGTACTCACCCAATACCGTGAAGAAAATAAAATCGAACTTATGGCCATGGGGGCTTACGCCCATTCAAAAGTTCGTCAGTTCTTTGTCGGTAGCAATACCACCAAAATGATCATCGAAAGCGACATTCCTCTTTTGATTCTTCGCTAACCATTTAGCAAGTCTTTTCAAAGGGCGACTTCTACGGAGTTCGCCCTTTTTTGTGTCCACGCCCGCCACCTTGATTTATTCGTACAATGTTACAATTAGATTAAATATATGAAAATTCGAATATATGATTTTACATATATATTATCTAGAAGATACAATCTCGCCAATGCAATCCGTTCAAAACACTTATTTCAAACAAGACAGCAAAAGAGCCAAATTGAAATGACACCCGATCTATTCTATAAAGCGCTCGCTGATGACACTCGTTTACGAAGCCTATTACTGATTACTCAATACAATGAACTTTGTGTTTGCGAGCTCATGGCGGCACTGAATGAAACACAGCCAAAAATTTCTCGTCATCTTGCCCAACTACGAAAAAGCGGCGTTCTGAGCGATCGCAGACAAGGACAATGGGTGTTTTATCGACTTCACCCTGAACTACCAAGCTGGGCAATAAAGGTCTTAAAAACCACCTTAGACAACCAAGTCTTGTGGCTGAAAGACAACGTAGATCAACTCGAAACCATGGGCGGCCGACCAGAACGAACAGGCGCCTGTTGCTAATTTTATTTTTATTAACTTCACGAGGACAATGACATGACCATTAAAGTAGGAATCAACGGATTCGGCCGCATGGGTCGCCTTTCATTTCGTGCCGCCTTTGACTGGGACGACATAGAATTCGTACAAATCAATGATCTAAAAGGCGATGCAACCACACTCGCTCACCTGGTTAACTTTGACTCGGTTCATGGTCGCTGGAGCCACAATGCTACCAGCGAAGGCAACAACATTGTCATCAACGGCAAAACCATTGTTTGTACGCAAAATCGCTCTATTGCCGAAACCGATTGGTCACAATGCGATGTAGTGATTGAAGCCAGCGGCGTGATGAAAACCAAAGCACTTTTGCAAGCCTACCTTGATCAAGGTGTAAAGCGTGTTGTGGTCACAGCGCCCGTAAAAGAAGACGGCGTGCTAAACATTGTCATGGGCGTCAACGACCAAGATTACAACCCAAGTCAGCACCCTATCGTCACCGCCGCATCATGCACCACCAATTGCCTAGCGCCAGTGGTAAAAGTCTTGCACGAATCCATTGGCATTAAACACGGCTCGATGACGACGATTCACAGTATCACCAACACCCAAACCATCATTGATGCGCCGCACAAAGATTTACGCCGCGCCCGCTCGTGTGGTACCAGTTTAATTCCAACAACAACCGGTTCCGCGACCGCTATTACACATATATTTCCAGAACTAAAAGGCAAACTGAACGGCCATGCCGTACGCATACCGTTGACGAATGCTTCGCTAACCGATTGCGTGTTCGAAATGAATCGCGCGACCACGGAAGTAGAAATCAACCAGATCCTAAAAGCCGCCAGTGAAAACGAATTGAAAGACATATTGGGCTACGAAGAACGTCCTCTGGTATCAGTCGATTACAAAACCGACCCTCGCTCTAGCATCATCGACGCGCCAAGCACCATGGTGATCAACGGCACGCAAGTAAAGCTGTACGTCTGGTATGACAACGAATGGGGTTACGCCAACCGCACCGCGGAACTCATGCGTAAAGTAGGACGCTTGGACCAAACGGCTTAATACAACCGCTGCCATCTTGACTGTTAACAACAACAGACAAGATGACAGCTCCTGATAAGACAAACAAAAAAGCGATTTTATGTTCTCACAGCGATTAAAACAGTTGCCAAACAACGTTCGTCAATACCTCATCGTCACTGGGAATTATTGGTGTTTTACCCTAACCGACGGCGCGCTGCGCATGTTGGTCGTGCTGTATTTTTACGAGTTAGGTTACGGCGCATTAGACATCGCGCTGCTCTTTATCTTCTATGAAGCATTCGGCGTGATAACGAATTTGTTTGGTGGTTGGCTCGGCGCACGATGGGGCTTAAACCGCACAATGAACATAGGGCTTGGTCTGCAAATTGTCGCCCTCGGTATGTTGCTCGTACCAGCAGGTTGGCTTACGGTTGTCTGGGTCATGATCGCGCAAGCACTGTCTGGCATCGCCAAAGACCTGAATAAAATGAGTGCGAAAAGTTCGATTAAAGTCTTAGTACCGAAAGGCGAAAGCGGTCAACTTTACCAGTGGGTCGCCTTATTAACCGGATCGAAAAACGCGTTAAAAGGCATTGGGTTCTTTTTGGGCGGTTTATTGTTGACGACGGTTGGCTTCCACCACGCCATTCTTATCATGGCCCTCGCGCTTGGCGTTGTATGGCTATTTAGTCTTTGGCAATTAGGCGGTGATCTAGGTAAAGCCAGTAACAAACCTAAGTTTTCACAGATTTTTTCTAAAAGCCGAGAAATCAACATTCTCTCTGCCGCGCGACTCTTTTTATTCGGCGCTCGGGATGTGTGGTTTGTGGTCGCGCTGCCGGTTTATCTAAGCAGTCAATTTGGTTGGGATCACTGGAGCGTCGGTGGCTTCCTCGCACTTTGGGTGATTGGCTACGGCATAGTGCAAAGTCTAGCGCCGCACATTACTGGCAAACGCACTAATCAAGTTTCCAGCGCCAAAATTGTTACGCTTTGGGCATTGGCATTGACCGCCCTGCCCGCCGCCATCGCCATTGGTCTGCAACTGGCATTTTATCCGCTGATTGTTTTGCTAGGTGGTCTCATTCTATTTGGTGCGGTCTTTGCCATTAACTCGTCTTTACACAGCTACCTGATCGTCCAGTTCGCCAGTAAAGAAGGTGTCTCTATGGACGTCGGTTTCTACTACATGGCCAATGCCATGGGTCGATTGATCGGAACGTTATTGTCCGGCTGGGTCTATCAGGAGTTTGGTTTAATCAGCTGTTTATGGGTGTCTTGCTGCTTTTTACTGCTCGCCAGTTTGATTTCACTTTGGTTGCCAAAAGACACAAGCCAGTCATAGAGCATTAAAATAAAAAACGCCAAGCAGGATTACTCCCGCTTGGCGTTTTTCTAGCGCTTTTTATTTAATAAATCTCTCTACTCAGATTCGACCGCTTTGATGTGCAACTTGCCGACTTCGGCTTCTGTCACTTCTACTTTCGTTCCCGCTGCAATCGACTCGTCACTGATTAAAGCCCATTCCACACCTGAATAATGGTGCTTAGGAGACTGCGTCGGTGACACAGCTTCTTTTAAGATGAAACGATGGTCTATAAAGTCGCTCTTGATTTTTTTAGAGCTCACTTTTGATTGCATGCGTTTCAAGGGTTTCCATAGCAAAAGTGCTGCCAACAGCGTCAAAACACCCATGCTAAACATGGCACTCAATACATTGTCAGGTAAAATCCCCAGATACAGTAAAGCGCCCGTTACCATGGCAGCCAGACCAACGAAAAACAACACGAAGGTTGAAAACCCCAATACGGTGACTTCAACAACCAAGAGGATCAAACCAACAACAAAAAGGCTTTGGGCCAAATTATTGGTAAAGAAATCCATGCTTAGCTCCCTTTCGTCATTTTCTGGATAATAGTCATCGCTTGTGCAACAACCGCAGATGCTTCCGTCGCGCCATCAGGCAACAAGACAACAGAAGACTCTTTGGCAATGGCACGTTTCGCTTCAATGGCTTTTGTCGCCAGATCCAACTGAATGGCTTTCTGCCCTTCTTCCGTTGCCGCAGCTTCACCCACTTTACGCAAGGCTTCGGCTTGAGCCGATGCCACAGCAACGATGGCTTTCGCTTCACCTTCGGCACGCAACACTTGTTCTTCTTTATCCGCTTCTGCGGCTAATACCACAGAGGCTTTTTCACCTTCAGCACGGTTAATCGCCGCTTGACGATCCCCTTCCGATTCCAAAATTTGCGCACGTTTCACACGTTCCGCTTTCATTTGGGCTTCCATTGCTTCCATGACAGATTGTGGTGGCACAATGTCTTTAATTTCGTAACGTAATACCTGAATACCCCAAGGGCCAGCCGCATCGTTAATGGCCGCAACGATATTCGTGTTCAGCACATCACGCTCTTCGAAGGTTTTATCTAATTCCATTTTACCCAATTCAGAACGCATGGTGGTTTGAGCTAATTGAGTCACCGCGAAGACATAATTTTCCACACCATAGGTGGCTTTATAAGGATCTAATACACGGAAATACAAAACCCCATCCACGCGTAAAGAAATATTGTCCTTGGTGATTGCGCTTTGCTCAGGCACATCAACAGCTTGCTCTTTTAGCGTACGATCCGATGAAATACGATCGATAAAAGGTAGGATAAAATTCAGCCCAGCCTCTTTGGTAGATTGATATTTACCAAATCGTTCAATCACGTAGGCCTGATTCTGCGGCACAAACTTAATTGAATTCTTTAGTAGAACAACCACCAGCACGAGTACCAGAACCTGTACGTTCAATACATATTGAAGTAACTCTTCCATAACCATAAACCCTTTAATATTCGAAATAAAAAATACATTTCTATTTTTGCGTTCAAAAAACAGCAAAAAGAAATAGCTCTCGCCTAACCAGACAGATCTATTTCACGTCTAGTAGGCACTCTTCATGGTCAAAAGTCATTAATAAACAGGTTTTATCCTTGATCTGTGCCAGCTTCAAATTGTCGAGCACAGTCAATAAAAGCCTCAACGCCTTCTTGTGGCGTTCTAAATGACGTAACCAAACGCACCACTCCTTTTTCCCAGCGACCGCCGTAGAAAGCAAAACCTGCTGCCAACAAATACTCCGCCATACCTTCTGGCAAGGTACAAAACAGCATATTCGCTTGGGCTGGCGTATTGATTTTTACGCTCGAAATGGTCGCCAAACCAGCCTGCAACAAAGCCATCATCGCATTAGCATGTGCAGCATTTTTACGCCAAAGATCATCCGTCAAATAGGCTTTCATTTGCGACGATAATAGACGCATTTTTGAGTGCAAATGCCCACCACGCTTACGACGAAACCCTAACTCTTTTGATAATGTTTTGTTGAACACCACAATCGCTTCCGCCGCCATTGTGCCGTTTTTCGTGGCCCCAAATGACACAATATCCACGCCAGCCTTCCACGTCATTTGAGCAGGAGTACAATCCAACGACAGCAAAGCATTCGCAAAACGAGCACCGTCCATGTGAACCAGCAAGCCCGCTTCTTTTGAGACATGAGTAATCGCTCGAAGTTCCTCTAATGAATAAACACTGCCCACTTCCGTGACTTGCGAAATACTCACCGCAGACGGCTGACAAGAATGCACATCGCCAACCTTTTGATTTACCATTTTTTTAAGCATGACGGGGTCTATCTTGGCGTCCGCCCCACCAATACCAACAAAACGAGCGCCGCCCGTATAAAACTCCGGCGCGGTACTTTCATCATTCAATAAATGGCTTTCTGAATGGCACAACACACTACCCCAAGGCGGCGTCATCGCACTGATGCTCAATACATTCGCTGCCGTCCCTGTTGACACCAGAAACACATCGACCTCACATTCAAACAACGCCGACAACATAGTCGTCACTTCCGCCGTCGTGTCATCGTTACCATATGGCATCGCATCGCCTTGGGAAGCTTCCATCATGGCTTGCCATACAGAATCAGACGCACCGGCAATATTGTCACTGGTAAACGCAACCTTCATAACACCACTCCTTGATTAATCCGTTTCATATCAACGAACAATACCATGCCAGCATTTAAAACCAAGTGTTTAGAGTCTTGTGTAAAACGGTGTAGGAGGGGCTAATAGCATTAGCCCCTTTCTATTGCAGATAAAGAGGAAAGTGAATTATTGCGTTTTCAGAACAACCGTCGCCTGTAGACGACTTTGTCCAAAGCGGGACATTTTTTCGAACTCATTGCGCGCGATAGGAACGAATTGGCAATCCAGTGGGCTTGGCGGATCATCGGCCAATTTGGTGTCATCGTCCAAATCGGGATCATGCACCAAAATACAATGTTCGTCGTAACCCGACATCACCACCCAATGCGGGGCTTTTTTACCATCCATACGAAAAGTACTAATCAAAATAATCGCCAGCGCGCCTGAGTCGAACGCTTCAATTAACTGCTCTAACGGCATCACAGAATAATGAACCGGTACATCAGCCTCATCACATTGTTTAACAAAGCTTTGATGCACACGCGTAATGACGTCTTTCTTAAGCTCGTTACGCACACTGTCGACAAACAACGGCCCTTCTTCGCTCAGCCAAACATCCGCCGATAAACCGCGTTTTTTTGCCGCCAACGCCAAGCCCATAGGATGACAACCACCGTGACCCGAGGTCATGAAAATCGTCGTCGCTTCACGCCAGATTTCTAGCTCGTCGTCTGGTGTCGCTTGATACTCAGGATGCAGCGCAGACAGCACCATTTGCAACGACGCCGGACCACAAGTAAATGGCGTACCTTGAGCCAACCAAGGCAAAGGTCGCGTGGTTTGCTCGCTCGCCCCATGACGAAGGCGTTTTTGCATACGAATGGCGTCAGTCTGGTCTTCATAATAGGCATCGTAATGGCCGAATTCTCGGTAACCCATGGTGTTATATAACGCGATGGCATTCTGGTTTACATCACTCACTTCCAAACGCAGCAAGATCTTGCCCTTTTTAATGGCTTTTTGTTCGCACGCTTGGATCAAAGCTTTGCCAATACCCAAGCCTCGCGCTTGTGGCGACACTGCCAAAGAATACAAACGCGCCAATCGCGTACCTTGTCGTAGATGCAACAACGCATAACCCAGCAGATTTTGATCTTGCCCCACCGCCACCAACAACGCCGACCCCGTACTGGTAATCGCCCGACGAAAACTACGACGACTCAAACGGTCGCCAGTAAAAGCGCTGTCTTCAAGCGTCAACAAGGCTTTTAAATCGTCCACACTGGCCGAACGAATGTCGACATGTGAAGACGGTTTTTGCATCGTTTTGACTTCCGTATTTGGCGTCGGATTAAGGGGAATCGCTGCATTGCTGGTTTTGGTCATTAAATCGCCTCAGAGAAGGGCAAAAGATCGCTAGGGTCATCTATTTCTATGGCAATAAATGCCGAAAAATAACGACGGTAATTTTCGCGCATTCTAGGGCGAATATAACTAAAAAGATAGCGTAACTTTTCTAAAATTACAGATTATTTTTTAACCAAAAAATAATTATTCTTTTGTGTTTTAGACTATTGTTAAAACACAAAAACAAGCGCACTATTCGCGAAATTCCACAGCACATAAAAAACGCTGAAGCGCCTTTCAACAAGGCAACACAAACAGATTTTATTGATTTTATTTAGAAGGAAAAACAAAGCCAATGTCACAGACGTACATTGTTGTTGATCAGGCCAAAGATTGGTCCGCGTTTTTACCCAGTGATCGAGTGATCACTTTTACTCAATACCTAAACTTGGCGACCAAAAGCCAAGGACGCACGCGTATCATCAACCTATGTAAAAGCAGCAAATACCTGTCCGATGGGTATTACTGTTCTCTGCTGGCAGAAAGCCGTGGTCACCACGTAATGCCGTCCGTGCGAGTCTTGAACGACATCAGCAAAAAAACCTTGTACGAAATGCAAGTCGCACAACTATTGCCTGCTTTGGCACAAAAACTCGGTACACCAGATGCGCCAACCGAGCTCAGTTTCCATTGCGTATTTGGTAAAACCGCGCAGCCAGAAATGAAGGAATTCGCCCGGAAAATGTTCGAAGCCTTTGCTTGCCCAGTATTGGAAGTAAAATTGAAATTCCGTAAAACCTGGCAAGTGAGCGATTTACAAATCACCTCGCACAAAAACTTGAACGACGAAGAAGAAACCTTATTCGCCGAATCGCTAGAAGCATTCAGCACCAAGGTTTGGAGCAAAGGCCGTGCGTTGCGTACCGCAAAATTCGACCTTGCCATGCTGGTTAACCCAGAAGAAGCCATGCCGCCAAGTGACATGCAAGCACTGAAGAAATTCGTGCAAGCGGGCAAACAGCTTGGCATCCAAGTCGACATGATCGGTCCAAAAGACATCATGCGTTTGCCGGAATACGACGGTCTATTCATTCGTGAAACCACCAACATCGACCACCATACCTACCGCTTCGCCAAAAAAGCCGAAGCCGCTGGCTTGGTCGTCATGGACGATCCTCAATCCATCATGCGCTGTACCAACAAAGTGTACTTGGCGGACTTGTTCAACACCCACAAAGTACCGTGTCCAAAAACACGCATAGTACATAAAGGTGAAAAAGACGTAGAAGGCGCTTTAGAAGCCGTTATTAACTACCCAATGGTTGTTAAAATCCCTGATGGCGCGTTTTCTAAAGGCGTGATCAAGGCAGAAAACCGCGAAGCCTTAACCGCAAGCCTAAACACCTTGTTCAAAAAATCGTCTTTGTTATTGGTGCAAGAATACCTGTATACAGAATTCGACTGGCGTATTGGTGTGTTAAACAACAAACCTATCTTTGCGTGTCGTTATTACATGGTGAAAGACCACTGGCAGATCTACCAACACAGCGAAAGCTCAAGCGAAAGTGGCGGCTTTGACACACTACCTACGTTTGAAGTGCCACGTCGCGTATTGCAAGCAGCCATTGCCGCAACCAAACCGATTGGCGACGGTTTATACGGTGTCGACGTAAAAGAGATCAACGGACGTGGTTACGTTATCGAAGTAAACGACAACCCAAGCATCGACCGTGGCGTGGAAGACAAATACCTCGGCGACGAACTTTATATGCACATCATGTCGGAGTTTTTACGTCGCATGCAGATGAAACGCAGTGATAAACCCGCTTATTAAACTGGGAGTATAGATATTTGAAAGGCGACCACTTGGTCGCCTTTCTTGTATTAGTTCCTTACCCTTTCTTCAAGGGGAAAGCGCAGGATGGGGTTGTTCTTTTGGTTGCACAAGTGCGTCTGTTTGCAGACACGATTTTTAACACTTATTACTTTAAAAGCACAAACATTGCAAAGACAGCCACCGAGATAATAAGCATACAAAGCACTCTTAACAAAAACCGTTTAAAAGAGTTTTGCGTGTATTTCAGAAAAAACTTATCAACTAATAAGAACCCTAAAGCACTCACAATGCCGGATGGCACACCAAAATATAAAGCTATAACAGGCCAGCCAGTATACAAGTAAGCAATCGTCATTCCCAAAATAATGGTAACGACTAGCCAAGTAAGGTGTTGAGCACTGATAGAGAAAGTGATTTTCAAAAATATTACCTTTTTTAGAAAAAAGAGTCGACCTTTTAACTCGTCTAAAACTACCTTTAAAGCTCAATAATCTCCTGTTCTCTCTCATATTTTTTTTCAATCAGGTTTGCCTTTACCTTGAGCTATATTAAATGTATAAATCACATAGACAAGGCTATTCTTAGCTCGTGTGGATGTGACATAGAACAATCGCCAAGTACGATCTAAACCAGTCTTCTCCCACCTTTCCTTTTTGTTGACTCGCCTTAGAAAGCGCCTTCGCACCAAAATAAGTCGGTACTCTCGAAAACTTCTATCAAAAAAAAAGATCAACGTAAAACAGATTTTAAGAGAATGAAACCATAATAGTCATTTCATTATCTTAAATGTATTTCTCTAATATTAGCCTGCCAAAAACTCATCGATTGCGCTTAGCGCCTGTGTGCCGTAGATAACCGCTGGGCCGCCGCCCATCATGAGTGCGACGTTGATGGTTTCAATCAGTTCTTCCCGAGTAGCACCAGCACGTAGTGCAGCTTTGGCGTGAGAGGCGATACAACCATCGCAGCGTGAAGCAATGCTGATGCTTAGTGCCATCATTTCTTTTACTTTCACTTCGAGTGCGCCCTCTTCCATGGCAGCTTTGTGCATTGCCATAAAGCCATCTAAAATCTCAGGTGACGACTTGTGGTATTCACGGGCAAAAGTATTTTGCTCTTTGTTGATCTCTTTATAACTTTTCATAGCGCTCCTTGGTTTAAATAAATATTAGTAAAACCCAATATATAGATTCAACCAGAACGAGAAAAACACTGGTAGCCGAATTAGTCTAAAACCAGCTTTGTATTTTTTTCTTATCTGGGATGGAACCTGAGTGAACGAGAACCTCGTCTATTACCACGGCAGGGGTACTTAAAACACCATATTGCATGATAATTTCTGCACTGGTTTCTTTGACTATGTTTACAGGCACTTCGTTTTCAGCCGCAATGTTTTTGATAAGTTCTGCCGTCTTGATGCATTTGTTACAACCACTGCCTAGTACTTTCACTTCTTTCATTTTAGTGCTCCTTTTTCTATCTCAATGTTTAGTTAATGACATTTAGAATCCAACCCACGAGGGTGAAGGAAAAAAGTAACAACGCGAGAATGATGGAGATCAGTTTCCATGTCATTACTTGTTTAAGTAGGATAAATTCTGGAAAACTGGCGGCAACGGTGCTCATGCAAAAGGCCATTGTGGTACCGATTGGCAGGCCTTTGGTGATTAAACTCTCCATAATAGGAATCACGCCCGTCGCATTTGAATACAGAGGAATACCAAGCAAAACTGCCATCGGCACAGACCACCATTGCCCGTCTCCAAGGTTACCTTCCAGCCAAGATACCGGTACATAACCGTGAAGCGCCGCGCCAAGCCCAACACCGATAAATACCCATTTCCACACCCGTGTGAAAATGTCCCACAACTCACGTTTAGCAAAGTCGTGTCGCTCACTGAATGAAAGCTTTGGCTTTGTACTTGCACCGCTGATATTTGCCGTTGGCGGGGTTGCTGATTGATAAGCTTTTAATGCAAAGGGTTGTAGCATTCTTTCTGCACGAATGAGATCAAGAAACACGCCTCCCATAATACCCACTGCCATGCCAACCAAGATATACATCAGGGCTATTTGCCAGCCAACCAAACTAAGTAGCAGTAACACCGCAACTTCGTTGATCAGCGGCGAGGTCAAAAGAAACGACATGGTGATGCCAACAGGAATGCCCGCCGAGGTAAAACCAAGAAATACTGGAATACTTGAACAAGAGCAAAACGGGGTAATGGCACCAAATACGGATCCGGTGATATAACCGATGAATCTGTTTTTACTAGCGAGATAATCACGAACTTTTTCGATGTTCAAAGAGGCACGAAGCAACGCGATAAAGTAGATCATAATGATCAAGAGAAAAAAGATTTTCGTAGTGTCTTCAATAAAGAAATGAACCGCATCACCAAGTTTAGAATTCGGTGATAAGCCAAATAATACAAACGTAAGCCAGTCGGCCAATTCAGTAAATAAAGCCAGCATTTTATTCCTCTTATTTGATGTCATCTAGTAATGAATGATCAAAGATCACTTATCACACTACGCCTATGCATTCAGCAACACTATGTATGCTTGAATGAAAGCTGACCAGGATCAAATAAAAAAACGACCCGAAGGTCGTTTTTTAAAAAGAATGCTATTTCGTTCTAATTCACTTACTTATAAAGCATGTCATCGCGCATTGGCGCGAGCACTTTTAGCACTCGGTTTTGCTGCGGGTAGGTTAATCCGGCTTTTGCCATGGCGCTGACCAATAAATCAACCGTGGTATTGAAGTCGGTTTCGTTGATTTTTTGGCCTTGATGAACTTTCAACATGGTATCGCCAGTGTAAGTACAAGGGCCGCCGGTGCTGACGCAAAGGTGCTCGTTGAATTTTTCACGAAAGCGTTTGATGTTGGATTTTTCAAAGTAACGATAAATGGTTTCATTAAAGCTGATCTCTTTAATGAAATTGTTGGTAATGGCTTCTATCGTTGCTTGTCCGCCGATTTCTTCGTACAGACTTTCTGGCGCTTTCGATGGCGTTGCGCAGGCAACCAAGAAAAAGCACAGGGTAAATAAAGATGTTTTAATTAGCGTTACCATAAGTACCCCGTCATTGATAAATAGATGCCTTTTTGATCTTTCTTCGTAGCAACTGTGCCCAAGTCAGCATAAGCAGCGGTGATGTTGAAATTCTTATTTGGAAGGTAGCTGACAAAAACGTCTGTCCAATCGTCTTCTTCCACACTCGATAGATTGTTCGGTTTTTGACGATACTCCATGCCAACCACCCATTTAGGTGATAATAGCACCCCAACACTGCCTTCTAACATGACTTGGTAGTCGTTGTTATCTGGACCACCATAACCCAACAAGCCCATTTCGTTGGCCTTGGTAGCGCGAGCGGTAAGGTTCCACACGAGGTTATAACCAGCCACAGCGGCTAAATGCACTTTGGTCGCGGCAACATAGAAATCCGTACCACTGTCGTTTTTTGCACCAAGGTAAGACGCAACAACATCGCTGTCTAATTGTTTGTGCTGCAAGCCCACACTGACTTGAGGGTAAGCTGAATACACCGCATCACCGTATAAGCGAACTTTTACGCCGATAACGTCTTGTTTGATTTCACCAGTATCCAATGCTTTTACTAAACCAACAGGCAAATCAAATGTTTGTTGAGCGTAACTAAGCTCTACTCGATCATAAAAACTGGCGGCCGCACCAATGGACGTTAATCGATAATCGGTGACGTTTACATCGGTCATAAATGCCGACGCTGCAATATCGTCTTGGCTGTCATATCCCGCCAATGTGGCCCAAGGAACAAGTCCACCACCACCGCTGCCTTCTAGTTGTGAAAGCCCAGCTGTAGCGAGAAGTTTGCCGTCGGAGGCCAGTACAGGAAGTGCGAACAGCAATCCGAAACTGACGCCTAGCACATTGATCATTACTTTATTCATCACGTTCCTACTTTTATAGCGTTTCTTGCTTAGCGTTTCTTGCTTAGCGATTCTTTCATATTGCTTTTAACGTTCTTTTTAATGATTCTTTTATACAATGACGCCCGCTGGATTTACCATTGTTTTTTTCCAAAACCGTAACCCATTGAGTGATCCATTATTTCAATGGGTGGCAAAAGCTCTAAAGAGAGGGTTTGCTCTGTGTCATTGGTGATGTTGATTTCTTTTGTCGTATTAACACCCTCGATAAATCTTTCACTCCATAGCGTTACTATGTCACCTTGTTTAACAGGTAAGCTGGCGTTGCCATCTTTATCGGTTTTTATCACATAACTATTGTCAGCGACGATAATATAACCAATCATATCGTCATGTATGTTACAGCCCAACACCACCAGACCCGGTTTATCGAATGCTATCGGTGGAATCTCTGACCCCTTGTAGAGCTTAATTTCAAAGGCTTTTGGCTTAGAAAAGCTGTAGACGTGGTGTCGAATGTCATCACTATTGGGGAAGTTAACATATTGACCTTTTTGTATAGCCAGAACGCGTGGTACAAAGGATTCATCAATTTGATCCATTATCGCGACGGCGTCAGGAGTACTCACGGATTCTTTAGATAACAGTATGACCGCATCAGAGACCGGTTTATTATCTTGATCCATGATGGTTAATGTCATGTCAGCATAGACATTTTGCAAGGTAAAAAAACACATTAGAGCAATCAAATAACGCATCATATTTCCTTTTGATTTCATTCAATTTGTTTTAAGTCATAATGACAGCAAAGTAGTTATAAAATCATGATACTTTCTGTAACACGATTATCTATTAATCGATAAATAGATGACAAGGAACAATGGCCGTGCGCGACTCAATCGAAGTAATTTCCTATCAAAACACCGCTAACGCGCATTTACATAATCATACTCAAATTGTATTGCCACTTTCTGGGCGTCTGATTTTAGACGTTGAGAATAAACAGCAAACCGTGCAATGTGGCCAAGCCTGTTTTATTTCCACTAGCCAAGCACATACCCATTTAGCGCAAGAAGATAATCGCTGTTTGGTGCTTAACGCCCTGCCAATATGGGACAGCAAGATTGAAAGCGAATTCAGTTTTATCGATTTAACACCGCAAGCTCAGGCGTATTTGCCTTTTTTATCAAGCTTGGTAAGCGACACAAGTAGCCGTTTAAAAACACATCAAGCGCTTAACTTACTCGAACATTTATTGCCAATTCCTCAAGAAAAAATTGTCAAAGCCGACGCTCGTTTAGCAAAAGCAAAACAGCTGCTCGACCACCACTTTGAAGAATCATGGCACTTAGCGAAGTTGGCGTCAGAGGTTCATTTAAGCCCAAGCCAATTGGCCGTTTTGTTTAAGCGTCATTTAGGTATGACTCCAAAGCAATACGTATTACAGCGCCGCCTTCGTGAAGCAAAATTATGGCTATCATCAAGCAATAAAAGCTTGGAAGAAATCGCCCAAAAAGTCGGCATAAGCAACGCCAGCGCCCTTGTGCGTTTATTCACCAAACATTATCAGATCACGCCTGGGTACTATCGAGCTAATCGTCCTCGCTGATTTCCAGCGCCATTTCCCAGTTACGAATAAAGCGTTTTTGCTTTGCATAATCGCGCCCAACCAAAAGCTGCTGATCCAATTCAATCACACCCGTTGGCCCTGGTGCATTAACCACATAAGGATCATTAGGGTTGTTTAAATCGGGACGAATTGGAAACAACAAGCCTTGCGTTTGCATCATTCCTTGCGCTTTGTCGGATAATAAATAATCTAAAAAAATACCAGCATCTTCTGCGTTTGGCGCACTTTTAGGAATCAAAGCCACACGCATCAGCATTAGGGTGTAATCCTTTGGCAGAATCATTTTTAGCCTATCATCATCTCGCGCTCTTTGTGATGCGTAAGAACCAAGCAGGTTATAACCCAATACCAATTTACCTGACGCAACATCGTCGATAATCTCATGAGTGCAGCAATAGGTTTGAACATCGTGACTGCCAAAAGCCTCCAGTAAACGACCCCATGTTACATCGGCTTGGCGCGCGTCTTGGCTTGCGAGTAAGTAGCCCACACCACTTTTTCGAATATCGTAAGTACCAATACGCTTAGTCACGGCTTTTTCATTCTGTCGAATCGTTTGCAATAACGACTGCCGATCTTCTGGTAAATTGCCCGGAAAGGCTTTTTTATTGACTAACATCACAATGGGTTCCAGCGAAAATGCGAACAGCTGGTTTCGCCATTTAAAATCTTCAGGCAAGCGATCGGTAAAACTAGACTGGTAGGTTTGTGCATAACCATCGTTGACTAATTTAAGGTGTAAATCCATCGCACTGCTGACAACTAAACTGGCTTGCGGCTTTTTTTGTTCCTTGATCGTCTGGTAATACAACTCCAATGTATTGACGTCTCGATAGGCCACTCTTACATCAGGGTGAAGGGCAACAAACTCGGTTAAAATGGGTTCAAAGGACGCCAAATCCATCGCAGAATTAATATATAAAACTCGCAACGCGTCCTCTTTACCAAACCACACAGGCTCCTCAGCCCATAGTTTAGCGCCGCTTACACTTAGCATTAGGCTCATGCAGAAAAAAAACCGTTTCATGTTGCGCCCTCATTGAACGTAAATTTAGCAAAGTCCACTTGAAACGTGGTGCCTTTTGGCTCTGTGTCCAGTATTTTGATTCTGGCAGAGTGATGGTCAACAATGTCTTTTACCATCGCCAAGCCAACACCGCTGCCGGCGATGTCATAGCGACCTCGATAAAAACGCTCAAATACCCGCTCTTTTTCTATGTCTGGAATACCGCCGCCGTAGTCGATCACCTTTATGCGATAAAAACGCTCAAATTCGTTTACTTGGACAATCACTTCGGTTGCGTGTTCAACACCTAGCCCACTATAGCGCACGGCATTTTCGATTAAATTTTGCATCATTTGCTGAATTGAAAAGCTGTCGCCCAATATCAAGGTTTGTTGCAACTCACAATCTAAAGAAAGATGCACGCCTTGATGCAAGGCTGTCACAGCCTGCTCTCGACACGACGCTTTGATCGGCTCCAGCAGTTCAATAGGCTCCAATCGGTGTGTTTGCAAACGATGAGAGACCACCGCTTGATTAAGCAACAAGGTCACCGTTTGACTCAAGGTATCACACTGTTTAACGATGTTTTCTAGCGTCTGATATTGTCGTTCTGGCGACGTATTGTCTGCTGATGTATTGTCTCGTGCATTTTCCGCTAACGCTCTCAGACTCGCCAATGGTGTGCGCAATTGATGAGCCGCGTCCGCGGTATAGTTTTCGAGTTGCTCTAAGTTGGTTTGAAGTCGTGCCATGAAGTGATTAATAGCAACTTTAAGGTGATGAGTTTCTTTCGGGGTATTAATGTCTATTGGCGTTAAATCCCCCATGGCTCGCTCTTCTAACGCCCGCTCGATTCGATGCAAAGGTCGTAGTACAAGATGACTACCAATGATGATCAAGGTGATCGCAACCAAGGCAATAAACACCACCACCTCCACGGCTTTTTGCGTTACAGCGGACGCCATTTCTTCTCTTGATAAACGCGTTTGACCCAACACGATACGCACAGTTTGCGCCGTTTCTGGATCAGTAAGATATCGTTCAACCCAAGCAAAACGCACCAATTCACCAGAATATTCTTGGTTATAGAATTGTATTTGATCTAGCACCGGTGGTTTAGGCGGCATGCTATCAAGGTCTTGATAACCAGTAATAAACCCCTGCTCTAAACTTTCGACTTTATAAAAAACTCGGTCTTCTTCTGCTTGCGCCAAGGTGGCAAACGCCGACCACGGGATATCGATACTCACTTCGTTACGTATTAGGCCGACATTCTCGTCCATTTGCAGCAAAGCGCTGCGTAATAAGCGGTCATAGGATAAATCGGCCAGCTTTTGACTGTAATCAAAAATCAAATTGATGGCCAAACTGGCAATAATACCAATCACCAACACCCCGCCGACGATAAAACGAACACGCAGTGACGGCGCTTTTCTTAAGGCGTTTCTTTCTTCCTCTTCACTGAGGTTTCGATGATTTAGTGATTTCTGCCACATAGCCAATTCCTCTTAGGGTGCTGATCGCCAAATCACCCTTGACCATTTTTTTTCGTAAACGGCCAACATACAGTTCAATCGCATTAGGGCCCGGTGTTTCATTAAAATTAAATAAGTGATCGGTGATTTCGTCTTTGCTCAATACACGACCTAAATGGCCGAGAAATATTTCCAGCAAGCGAAATTCTCGATTGGTAATAGCGGTCAGCTCGCCATCAATAAACACCTGTCGGCTGTCACGATTTACCGTGATGTTTCCGTGTTCAGTGACATTCGTGGCGTAGCCTTGTTTGCGGCGCAATAACGCTCTACAGCGTGCTTCCAACTCACCAAAATCAAATGGCTTGGTTAAATAATCGTCAGCGCCTTCGTCTAACAGCCGTATTCGATCTTCTATTTGATCGCGCGCTGTTAAAATCAGCACGGGAGTATCGTCATCACGCTGTCGCAGCTTTTGCAACAATTGCAATCCTGATAAGCCAGGCAGATTAAGGTCTAGCAGTATCAAATCCACAGCTTGATATTTAAGAAGCTCATCCGCACGCTTACCATCTCCGATCAAATCTACGCCATGTCCTAGGCTTGTTAATCGTTCACAGATCGCTTGCCCTAAGACCTGAGTATCTTCTACCACCAGAATTCGCATACGTATTTAGCCATTATGTTTTTTTATTTTTCATCATAAAAACAACAAAATTCGAGCAACGTGAGTTGCTCGAATTTTTTGTCGCAATACCGTTAGTATTGCAGGGCTTACACGTCTTTAACAGCTTCTTTTGATCTCTTCATCTTAGCGCGAACAATCGGGCCGACAATGACAGGGAGTATCAAACCAAGAACAGCAACGGTCCAAAGACCCATGCTCAACCCACTGTTAAGAAGCACACTCCAATCACCATCAGAAAGTACTAATGCATGACGAAGACTCTTCTCCATTTCAGGCCCAAGCAACATGCCCAAAATGATAGGAACCAATGGAATATCGACTTTACGGAAGATATAGCCCAGCACACCAAAACCAACCATGAAGTACAAATCTAACGGGCTGTGGCTGACAGAGTAAATACCTACAGACGCAATCAAGGTCACCACTGGCATCAAGTATTTGGGTGGAATACTTAGTAATTTAACAAAAATACCTACCATAGGAATGTTCAATAACAGCAACACAAGGTTACCAATGAACATCGCCGCAATAACACCCCAAACAAGATCCGCATTTTGTTGGAACAACATTGGACCCGGAGAGATATTCAACGAGATCAACATCGCCAATAGCACAGCGGTTGTACCACTGCCCGGTACACCAAGCGTTAACATTGGAACCAGCGCACCAGACGCCGCGCCATTGTTACCTGCTTCTGGTGCAGCAACACCGCGAGGGTCGCCCTTACCAAATGTGCCGTCTTTATCTGATACCTTTTTTTCTAACGTGTAACTAATAAAACTACCTAAAGACGCACCAGCCCCCGGTAATACACCGGCAACGAAACCCAGTACGGCGCCACGGATAGACGCTGGCAATACTCGAATGATGTCTCTTGGCGTCAGTTTAAGTTTGTTAATCGCGACTTGTTTTAGCCCATCACCCGCGTGACGCTCTAGGAAGAACAACAATTCACTGATCGCAAACAAGCCGACAATGGCAATAATGAAATCAACACCTTCGAACAGTTCAAGCGTGTTATAAGTAAAACGCTGTACACCAGTAGAAATGTCGATACCAATTGTCGCAATCATCAGACCAATGGCAGCGGCCATCAAGGTTTTGAACTGGTTTTTGCCCGTAATGCCACCTAAGGTCGCAAAGGCAAGTGCGAATAAAGCAAAGTATTCAGATGGGCCAAATTTCAGCGCAAACTTCGCCAGAATCGGAGCCAAAATAACCAGACCAATCGTCGCAATAAGGCTACCAATAAAGGACGCAATCGCAGAGATCGCTAAGGCTTCAGCTGCCTTCCCTTTAAGTGCCATAGGATAACCGTCTAAACAGGTCATCATGGCAGGTTCATCACCTGGAATGTTTAGCAAGATAGAAGATATACGACCACCATACATGGCACCCGCATAAACAGACGTTAATAGAATAAGAGACGATGTTGGCGATAAACCTAAGCTAAACGCCAAGGGAATCAAAATAGCCACACCATTTGCGGGGCCAAGACCGGGCAAAGCACCAATTAGGGTACCTAATATGGCACCAATAACCGCAAACATAATACTTTCTGGCGTTAATGCGACCGCAAAGCCCTGCATTAATAAGCTCATAGTATCCATATTAAAACTCCAATAGACCTAGAGGCAGTGCTAGTTCAAGCACATTATTGAATAGGAAAAAGATAATAACCGAGCTCGTCACACCAGTGATAAGACTCTTCGATATACTTGCCCCCATACGCCAACTTAAAAAGCTCACAACAAGCGCTGCAGCAGGCATAAAACCAATCGGTTCAATTGCCCATGCAAAAGCAAGCATAGAAAGAACCACAACACCAAGTTCAATCAACATGGCAGTCGGTGACCATTTCTCATCTGGATCGGGGCGAACAATCAAATAGATAGAACTAATACCTAAAATGATGGCTAAAATAATAGGAAAAGTTTCAGGTCCGACACTTTCGTGCCCGCCAAAAGGAATGGGGAATTTTGTTGCTTCCCAGCCGTATACTACGGCAAGAATAAGCATCAGCATGCCAAACACACGATCGTTAATACGCATGTCTCTGCTCCGTGTCAGTGAATCATAAGGGTGAAGTTAGGTAAAAACAGGAGGGGCCACTGTGTTAGAACAAATGTCCCCTCCTAAAAGCGGTCTGAGGTTATTTAATTAGACCGATATCCTGAGATAAGATTTTAATATCGAGTGTTTGATTTTTTACGAATTGCGTAAAATCAGCACCAGATTTGTGGAATGGCATCAAACCGTTTTTAGTCATGATGTCTTTCCATTCTTGCGTTGTGTATAGCTCATTCATGGTATCTACCCACCAATCATAAGATTCTGCGCTCGCGTTACCAGGCACGTAAAATCCACGCCAGTTTGGAGCAACAGAATCAATACCCTGCTCCATTGCTGTTGGGATAGAATCAAACGGTGCTGGTAAGCGTTCTTCAGAAAGAACGGCTAAAACACGTAAGTCACCAGACTCCATGAAACCTTTAACTTCAGAAATATCGCCAGTGAACGCATCTACGTGACCACCAACAACTTGAACCAAGGCTTCTGAGCCACCGCTAAATGCTAAGTAACGAATTTTTGGCAATTTCTCAACGTTTGCTTTTTGCGCTGTCATCAATACTTTTAAATGATCCCAACCACCAGAAGCACTACCACCGGCAAATTTAACTGCACCTGGGTCTTTCTTAAGGGCATCAAGAATTTGATTAAGAGAGGTATATTTTGAATCTTTGCCTACCGCAATGATGCCGTAGTCAGCGCCCAATGTACCAACCCACTTAACTTGGTCTGAATTCATACCTGGGAATTGGCCTTGAGCAAGGCGAGTGGTTGTCGCTGTACTAGCGGCAACGATTAAATTATCGTCCGTGTCGCGTTTACTGATTGTGTGGGCAAAAGCAACACCACCACCAGCGCCAGACATGTTAACCGTCTGAACATTACCCTTAAAGTAACCTTCGTCGACTAATACTTTACCAACGCTACGGCAAGTAAAGTCCCATCCACCACCTGGGTTAGCTGGTGCAATACATTCTGCACTTCGAGCTGGTTCATAGGCGTAAGCCTGTCCAGCGATAGTAAGTGCCGCGGCACCACAAATAAGAACAGACTTTAAAGAAATGGTATTAAGCATAGTTATCTCCTGCTTGTTATTTTTTTTGTTGTTACCCAATCAAGCTCTAAAAATAATGTTTTCAGTAAACTTGAATCACCAAACCTTACCCCTCAAAACTGTCACTACCCTGTCACCCATCAACTTTTCTTACTTAATTGCGATAAAAAGTCTATTTTTACCCAATCAACCCGCTGAATTCTGATAAACAAAGCCACTAAGTTCTGATAAATAAAGCCACTACTTTCTGACAAACAAAGGCACTACTTTCTGACAAACAAAGTCACGCATTTTTGACAATGTCTCTCACACACGGACAAGGTAACCTGTTGCCTAATCAGACTAGGACAGGTTTTAGGAAACAACAAGATGACAACAAGCAATCTGCAAGCCACTCTTATTGGGAACATCGCCATTTTACTCTGGAGCGCCCTTGCTCTTTTCACCACGCAAGCCAAGCTGGTACCACCAATGCTGTTACTCACCTTGACCTTTGGGGTGGCAAGCCTACTGTTTTTATTGGTGTATTTTGTAAAAAATGAATTGAAAACGTCTTGGCAGCAAACACCAAAGAGCGCCATGTTCATGGGTGGGCTAGGGTTTTATTTTTATCACTTTTTCTATTTTTATGCATTCCAGCATGCGCCACCGGTTGAAGCAGGCTTGATCGCTTACCTTTGGCCCTTACTTATCGTATTAATGGCGGGAATGACAAAAGGCAACTCGCTGTCATGGACACATTTGGTTGGTGCGATTATCGCGTTTGCAGGCACTGGCATCATGCTGCAATCCAAAGGACAAGCGATCAACCTAGACAGTACAAATTTTCATTGGACTGGTTACGCCGCTGCGTTTTCCTGCGCGTTGATTTGGTCAAGTTATTCCGTCGCGAACCGACGCTTTCAAACTGTTCCTTCTAGCGCCGTACTTTGGTATTGCCTAATTACCACGTTATTAGCAGGCGTGTCGCACTTATCGCTTGAAGATCCTAACTGGTCTTTTCCAATAACAACGTGGATGGCGATTTTAGGCCTGGGTCTTGGCCCTGTGGGCGTGGCGTTTTTCTGCTGGGACATGGGCGTCAAGAAAGGCAACTTATCACTGCTTGGCGTGCTGTCTTATACTGCACCAGCGCTTTCTACCGCTTGGCTTGGCCTCTTTACTGACACGCAACTCACCACAGGTCATATCATCGCTTGCCTACTTATAACCGCAGGTGCACTGTTTGCGAGTTTAATGCCACGCCTAAATTTAAAAAACAAAAAAATGCCCTTGGCTTCCAATAAAACCAAGGGCATATAATCATTTTTTTAACATTAGAAGAATCTAACTCACTAACATTTAGTTAGGCCACTTGATAAAGCGTGCGAGGAACACGCTGCAAGTAAGATTCCATTTCCGCCATGCCATTTGGTTGATCTACTCTCACACCCAGATCGCGCATGGTGCTACCAAACGCATGCAAGGTACGGAACAAGTTGTGTTCCCGGCATTGCTCACCCATTTGCCCAATACGAACAATCGGTTGACCAAATGACCCTGCAATTTCAACACGGTAGACATCCGAAATGTGTCGACAGATTTGCCCTGCTGTTAGCCCATTGGGAATATTAATACCCACAACGGAATTCAAACGAGAAGCTGGGGGGATAAACAATTCCAACCCCATACCTTCAATACCGGATTGAAGTGCTTTTGAACAACGTAAATGGCGAGCAAAACGATTTTCTAGCGTCTCATCGCATACTAGTTTTAACGCTTCATGCAATGCCATAATGCCAGACACCGGTGCGGTGTAATGATAGCCATCTCTGTGCCAAAAATTTTCTGCCAATTGCGCATCGAAACACCATTGTGCGGTTGGTTGCGTACGATTTTTTACCGCTGCCCATGCTTCATTCGAAAACACTAAAAGCGATACACCGGGAATGGATGACAAACCTTTTTGCCCACCAGTAATCACAACATCTACCTGCCACTCGTCCATTTTCAGCGGCATGGTACTGAGTGTGCACACCGCATCCACCACAACTAGGCAACCATAAGACTTAGCAATCTTAGTAATGTCTTCTAATGTGTGGTTAAACACAGTATTCGATGTTTCACCTTGAACCAGTGTTAGCACTTTAGGGCGTGTTTCTTCGATCGCTTTACGAACTCGCTCTGGGTCAGCGGCTTCATGAACGCCCACATGCAGTTCATGCACATCAGCGCCAACACGAATCGCCATTTCCGCCATGCGATGGCTAAAAAAGCCATTATTGATACATAGAATACGCTCACCCGGTTGCAACAAGTTAGCAACCGCCATTTCCATCGCGGCCGAGGCGGGTCCCGCTACACCCAATACCCATTTTGACTCTGTTTGAAAAACATAGCGCGCCATCGATTTAACTTGATCGATCACTTGCGCCATTACACTACCCAAATGATTAATGACAATCGAGTTGGCTTTGGCAACACGTTCTGGAATTGGCACTGGACCAGCGCCCATCATAAGTAAAGGTTCATGAGGGAGGATTTCGTCTAGAGATTTCACCTGGGGACGAGGAATGCCCATTGGCGATGAAGCGGTCATTTTATGCAGCCTAATAAGTAGTATTGAAAAAAAACACTCTCACCGTAAAAAGGTTATATTCACACTTTAACAGTAGAAAATGTTGTGATTTGAATTTTAACAAAATATTATTTTGAAATAGTACAATATCCCTCTTAAAAATAAGAGTCAGCAAAATCAAAAGAGTGTAATAAACCACAAGCGATTACTTTCGCCTTAGATCTGACTCGTTTCAACTTACACAACCAGTATTTTTTACTCTGCAAGATCGCCATTAACTGTGCGATAATGCGCGAAACCACCCTATTCAGGATCTTTATATGATTACTTGCGGTATCGAAATCAAAGGCAGTGAAGTCATTCTATGCCTTCTGTCTAAAGAAGACGGACTTTTCCAAATCACCGACTGTCGTCAAACACGACACACGCTTAGCAACCCAAACGACACTGAGAGCATGCGTAAATTTCAATTTATGCTTAAAAAATTGTTCGAAGATTACAAAGTCAAAAAAGTGGTTATTCGTGAACGCCCAACCAAAGGCAAATTTGCTGGCGGCTCTGTTGGTTTTAAAATCGAAGCGGCGATTCAATTGATTGAAGCAGTTGAAGTTGATTTATTCCACGCCAACAGAACCAAAGAAATATTGCAAAAGAACCCCATGCCGATTCCGTTCAAAGCAACAGGGTTACGCGCATACCAAGAAGGCGCTTTTACCGTTGCTTACGCCGCGTTGTCTGAGCATTTTTCTGAAGATTAAGCTCTAGCATTCATTTAAAAAACACAAAAAAAACGGACTCAATATTCAACTGCGTCCGTTTTTCATTAGAATATCCAGTGACGATACTTATGAATTTTAAAAAAAGTGTTGCCTTGAAATAACCTCTATTAAAAAGGATTTCCTAAAATGGATAGTGATCAAAAAGCTCGTTTATCATTTTTTCTAATGGCAAATTGTCATCATTTGTCTTCGCATACATTCGTAATCCAGTAATCTGAATCTGTACAAACCGCGCCAATTCACTGGCGTTTTTTTCTTCAGCTACTTCGCCCATTTTCTGCGCTTCAACAATCAAACTCGCAAATTCGTTTTCTACAGATTTAAGAGACTCTTTTGCAACGTTTAATAAGTCTTCTTGTTCATCTGTCAGCTCTGCCACGGTCTTTGCCAGCATACACATACAACTCGGCGCACCTGCTTGTGTATCTATCACAGCTTGTTTAACAAAGGTTTTTAACGTACCTAATGGTGATGATGTTACCGCTCTTATGCTATGTAGCTGACCAATACCAAGCTGAGCATAATGCTGTAAAGACGCCTTAAAAACACCATCTTTACTACCAAACTCAGCATAAATACTACCAGGTCTCATATCGATGGCGTCTTGAAGGTTACGCATAGACGTAGCGTGATAGCCCTTCTCCCAATAAAGATTGGTCGCATTAGAGATCACTTGATCGCGATTAAACTTAGGTTTTTTACTCATGACATAACCTTTTGAAAAACATAATTGAGCAATTGTTCAAATATATCTTGAACGATCGTTCAAATCCAGTTAAATTGTTCCTCGTTAACCAGAAACCCTCTTTAAATAAGACACTAACGGATAGGAACCACACAATGAGCGAATTTAAATTTCACACTTTAGAAACAACACCTGAAGGCAGCAAAGAAATTCTTGAAGGCGCTGTTGCACAAATAGGAACCATCCCGAGCCTTTATGCCGTCATGGCTGAGTCTCCAGAAATTTTAAAAGCCTACACTCAATTGCACCAAGCGTTTACAGCGACGTCTTTTGATGCAGAAGAATTAACCGTTGTCTGGCAAACGATCAACGTTGAGCACGAATGTCACTTCTGTGTTCCTGCCCATACTGCCATTGCACATTCAATGAAAGTAGACCCAGCACTAACAGAAGCCCTACGTAACAGTGAGCCAATGCCAACCGCGAAACTTCAAGCATTGCATGACTTCACGCTTGTTATGGTTCGCCAACGCGGTAACGCAACAGACGCACAGCTTGAGACTTTCTACGCGGCAGGCTATGCGCCTAAGCAGGTTCTGGAAATCATTCTTGGCTTGTCCCAAAAAGTCATCAGCAACTATGTAAACCACGTCGCTAAAACGCCTGTAGACGACATGTTTAAACCGTTTGCTTGGACAAAATCTTAACCTTAGTATGAATCAAAAAAACGGACACCGCGCTATGTGGTGTCCGTTTCTCTATTAATCCTCTGCGGGACGGATTACTACCTAAAAAACCACGTCCATTTTAATCCATCAACGCGTCTTTTTTGATGCGCACGACAATATTCGCACCATAATGAGGCGTTAGCGTTGGATTTTCTTCCTTCCCATAACCACCAATAAAACACCACCCAACACACCAGACGTTGCCAATATTAAATGCAAGGTGACGGATTCGTTTGCAAAAATAACGCCCCCAATTGTCGCAATCACAGGCACCAAAAGCTGTAACACAGCGGCCAACGAAGCACTAAGGTGAGGCAACACCGCGTACCAAAGTGCGTAGCCCAATCCAGACATGAATGCGCCAGAGATCACCGCCAACACAATCCCTTCTGTACTCGCACTTTTAAGCCCTTCTGTATTAATAAAGGCTAATGCAATCAATAGCATCGGTATGGTTCGGACAAAGTTCGAGGTGGTCGCAAACAGCGGTTTAGACGAGATTTTTCCACGCCATGTATATAAGCCCCAAGCGATACCCGCTAACGTCATCAAAATAAAGCCAACAAGAGAAGGCGATGACAAAGTAGGAAACACCAAATACGCAAAACCAGCAAACGCCACCAGTAGTCCAAACCATTCCATAACGGCCAGTTTCTGACCCGCCCAAACAGCGAATAAGATCAGTGTAAGCTGAACAGCACCAAAAAGAATCAAGGCGCCAATGCCTGTTTCCAATGTGACATAGGCATAAGAAAAGCCCATCGCATAAATAAACAGTGAAAGCGCCGACAGCCAACTGCCTTCTAGCCAAATCATTTTGATCGAGGTGTTTTTTGTTTTAAAAAACTGAAAAAAACACAGTAACGCCAACGTGGCTGCGCCACTAAGCAGTCGCCACATCGTAAAACTAGCAGGATCAATTAAGCCATCAGCAAGGGCCAATCGACATAAAACCGAGTTCGCCGCGAAAGCGAACAAAGAAAGAAGAATAATGAAATATAAACGTAGCAAACTTGTCATCAATTTGTTCAACAGCCCAGTTAACCTTAGGCAAGCACCTCATCAGGAAAGGCTTACTTTTACGCACTGGCACCAGATTTGCAAGCCTAATACTAACGTCCACCAGTCACTTTATGATGGACCTAAAAATGGAATCTACATGACTAGACTTTTAATATTCACAGATTTAGATGGCACATTACTCGACCATCACACTTATAGCTTTAAAGCAGCACAATCCGCGTTACTGTCGCTAAAGACCTTTTCCATTCCTTGCATCATCAATACAAGCAAGACATTCAGCGAGCTTCTCTCCCTTAGAAAAGATCTTAATCACCAAGACCCTTTTATCGTTGAAAATGGTTCCGCCATCTATATTCCTAAAAATTTGGCGCTGACGATAGACGAGCCATTAGAAGATTGCGGTGAATATTGGTTAAAAGCCTTTGGGCCAAAACGTGACAGATTGATCGAACTCACCAACGACAAACAAGACGACTACACATTTAAACGCTTCAGCGACATGACGTGGCAAGAACTGATGTCAATCACAGGCTTAAGTGAAGCAAGCGCCAAACAAGCCATGCAGCGAGAGTTCACCGAACCCATGCTATGGACAGACTCTCATCTCGCGCTAAATCATTTTAGAGAGCACCTTGCGCAGTTTGATATACAAATCCAAAAAGGCGGCCGTTTTTCCCATTTAATGGGCAAACACTGCGACAAGGCAAACGCCATGCTGTGGTTAAAAGAGGTGTATGAGACACAAAGTGACGAAGCCATTACCACCATGGCCTTAGGCGATGGCGAAAATGACGTTGGCATGCTGAGTAGAGCCGATATTCCGGTGGTGATTCGCTCACCTGTTCATGCGCCTCCTGAGATTCCAAATCGCAGCGACGCTTGGCTTAGTGACGCGTATGGACCCGAGGGCTGGGCTCAAGCGATCAATTTAATGCTAACCAAGCAAGGTATTTTGTAACACGCAAAAAAAGAATATAACGCAAACAGCCATTATTTTTATAACAATATTTAGGAGAATTATCATGGGCGATTTTCATCAAAACGGCATTATCACGACGCTTCATAATTTGGCGCACCGCCCGCTAGAAGAAATGGAAGCAGAGCTGTGCGAGTTTGCAAAAACGCGACCTATGTCTCTGATTCTGCCTTGTCTGTACTCGGAACTAGAAACAGACGCCATGCCTAATATTTTAAAACATTTGCAACAAGTGCCTTACTTGTCTGAAATCATCATCGGATTAGACAGAGCAACAGAAGAACAATACAAACACGCGCTTGAATTTTTCAGTGTTTTGCCACAAAACTACAAAGTACTGTGGAACGATGGCCCTCGTTTAAGAGAAATAGACAGCGTCCTAAAAGGTGAACACCTTTCTCCTTCTGACCCAGGTAAAGGCCGCAACGTTTGGTTTTGTATGGGCTACAACTTAGCCGCCGGCAAAGCGGAATCCATTGCTATGCACGACTGCGATATTGTGACGTACGACAGAGAGCTGCTCGCTCGTCTTATTTACCCTGTTGCCAACCCAAATTTTAACTACGAATTCTGTAAAGGCTTTTATGCACGCGCCGCCAATGGAAAAATGAATGGCCGAGTCAGTCGTTTATTAGTGACACCTCTGCTGTGTTCACTCAAAAAAGTCTTTGGGCATTTGGATTATTTGGATTATTTAGACAGTTACCGCTACCCTCTAGCAGGCGAGTTTTCCTTCCGCCGCGATGTGATGACCGATTTGCGCATACCAAGCGATTGGGGATTAGAGATTGGCGTATTAAGTGAAATGTACCGAAACTATTCGACCAACCGTTTATGTCAGGTCGATATCGCCGACATTTACGATCATAAACACCAAGACTTATCAGCCGACAATGACGATGGCGGCTTGTCTAAAATGTCGATCGACATCACCAAAGCCATTTTTAGAAAGCTGGCAACAAATGGTACGATTTTTAATCAAGAAACGTTCCGAACGATCAAAGCAACCTACTACCGTGTGGCGTTGGATTTTATTGAAACCTATCGCAATGACGCAGAAATCAACGGACTGAAGCTAGATGTTCACGCCGAAGAGCAAGCGGTTGAGTTGTTTGCGGGCAACATCATGAAAGCGGGTAATCAGTATTTAGAGAACCCAATGGAAACGCCTTTTATTCCGAGCTGGAACCGCGTGGTAAGTGCTTTTCCTGGGGTTATGACGCAACTGGCACAAGCGGTTGAATTAGATATGGCCGAGTTCGGTCCTAAATAATTGGTTTCGACTAGGCTAAACAACACAGCATTGTTTTTCACCCATTAACAAAACAGACAGGCAGGTAAACATGGAAAATGCACCTTTGTCGCCTCTAGAACAGCGACTTATTGCTCATCTGCAGACCATTTATCCGAATTTAGACACCAAAGAGCTGGCTGAAAGGTGCTTAACGACTTTTCACCTAGATCCGGCAACAGAATCACCGAGACCCCATAGAAACTTATGGGATCAATCTGACATTATGTTAATTACCTATGCAGACACCTTGCGCAGAAAAGAAGAAGCGCCTTTAGAAACACTGCATAAATTTGTAAAGAGCAAATTGTCCGACTCCATTTCTGCGGTTCACTTGCTGCCATTTTTCCCTTACAGCTCGGACGATGGTTTTAGTGTGATGGATTACACGACGGTCAATCCTTCGTGTGGAAAGTGGGACCATGTGTCGAATCTTTCAAAAGATTTCAAAGTCATGGGCGACTTGGTCATTAATCACTGCTCAAGTCGAAGTTTATGGTTTGAGAACTACAAAGCAGGTGTGAACCCCGGGGCCAGTTTTTTTTATGAGGCGGACCCAAGCGCTGATTTGAGCGCCGTTGTTCGTCCTAGAACCTCGTCACTACTCAGAGAAGTGCAAACCAAAAATGGTGAAAAACACGTTTGGTGTACGTTTAGCCACGACCAAGTTGATTTAAATTTTGAAAACCCAGACGTTCTGCTGGAATTTCTACGCATCATTCATTTGTATCTAGAAAAAGGCATTCGCTGGTTCCGCTTAGACGCGGTGGCCTTTCTATGGAAGGTCCCTGGCACAAGCTGTATTAACCTACCTCAAACCCATGAAATCATTCGCTTATTAAGGCTAATGATCGAACATTACGCCCCAGAATCCGTCATTATCACCGAAACCAACATACCCAATCAGGAAAACTTAACTTATTTTGGTAACGCCAACGAAGCGCATTTGATCTACAACTTTTCATTACCGCCTTTGCTTATTAACAGCCTTGTCACGGGGAATTGTAGCCATTTAAAACAATGGCTCATGAGCATGGCACCAGCTCAGCAAGGCACCACTTACCTGAACTTTGTGGCGTCACACGACGGTATAGGTTTACGCCCTACAGAGGGCCTGCTTTCTGAATGGGAGCTGGAAACGTTAATCAACACCATGAAACGCTTTGGTGGGAAAATAAGTTCGCGTACTACACCGCAAGGCGAAGCCAAACCTTATGAGATCAACATAAGCCTGTGGAATGCCTTGTCTGGTTCCGCGCAACAAGGCCCAGATCAATGGCAATTTGCTCGTTTCCTTTGCGCAGTGGGTGTCATGATGGCGCTAGAAGGCGTGCCTGCCTTTTATATTCACAGTTTATTTGGTACAGAAAATGATTTGGATCGAGTGAATAACACGGGCCATTATCGCTCAATCAACCGTCATATTTGGGACATGGAAGAGTTAGAACACGTTTTAAATACACCAACACATCATCAAAAAGTGTTTCAGAGTGTCACCAAATTAACTCAAATACGCCGTGCTCAACCTGCTTTCCACCCGAATGCGACTCAGTATATTTTGCACATGGGAGAAAACTTATTTGCTTTTTGGCGTCAAAGTTTGGACAGAAGACAAAGCCTGTTTGCGGTGTACAACATGACGGATCAGCCACAACATTTTAACTTGTCAGAACTTAACCTTATTGCCAACGATGATTGGACAGATTTGGTATCAGAGCAAGTATACGAAGACCGTTTAGGAAAAGTCACCTTGATGCCCTACCAATTTGTTTGGCTGGCAAATAAGAAAGGCAAAATAAAAAGCAGCGCTTAGCACGCATAAAAAATGCGCCCTATGTGAGGGCGCATTTTTTATTACCAAATGACAAACAACAGCAATAATTTAGTGACTCACCGTTTTAGAAAAAACATTAATCACTACGACACCAGTAACAATCAATGACATACCGAAACAAGCGGCCATATCGAGTTTTTCATTGGCAAATAGATAGCCGAACAACGAAATTAAAACCACGCCCAACCCAGACCAAATGGCGTAAGTAACACCAGTCGGCATCGAGCGCATCACTATGGTTAGTAGATAAAAAGACACACCATAACCAACAACAAGCACGACACTTGGTCCCAATTTAGTGAAAGAGTCCGACGCTTTTAATGCCGTCGTCGCGATCACTTCGGCAAGTATGGCTAAGAACAACAAAAAATACGTCATAAAATCTCTCTAAATGGGCCAGTAAAATACACTATTTATCTGCCAAGTTTTCTTCTGTCTCAATACTCTCAAGATCAACGTCTTCAGCCAAAAAACCACCGGTCTGATGCGCCCAAAGTGACGCATAAATACCCGCGTGCTTAATGAGTTCTTCATGGCTACCCTGCTCGACTACGTTACCTTTGTCTAAGACAATAAGACGATCCATGGCAGCAATGGTCGACAATCTATGAGCAATAGCGATAACCGTTTTGCCTTGCATTAATTTGTACAGACTGTCTTGAATCGCCGCTTCCACTTCGGAATCCAACGCGGATGTCGCTTCATCCAACACTAATAGAGGCGCATCTTTCAACAAGACCCGTGCAATCGCAATACGCTGACGCTGTCCACCCGAAAGCTTAATGCCACGCTCTCCTACCATGGCATCGTAACCAGCATTGCCAAATGGATCGGTTAAGGTTTGTATAAACTCATGCGCTTCGGCATTTTTTGCCGCGGTGATCATTTCTTCTTCAGTGGCGTCTGGTCGGCCGTAAAGTAAGTTCTCTCGAACCGTTCGGTGTAGCAAGGATGTGTCTTGAGTCACCATGCCGATTTGAGCACGTAAAGAATCTTGTTTAACACCTTTGATGTCTTGCCCGTCAATTCGAATTTGACCGGATTCAATATCATGAAAACGCATCAATAAATTCACTATGGTCGATTTCCCTGCACCAGAACGCCCGACTAATCCGACTTTCTCGCCCGCTTTAATCGATAAGACAAGGTTTTCAATCACCTTACTGTCTTGCTTGCCATAGTGAAAATTCACTGCGTCATATTCAATCATACCGTGCGTTACGGATAATGCAGGTGCGTTTGGCGTATCTTCTATCTCAATAGGCCGTGACAGGGTTTTCATGCCATCATTCACCATGCCAATGTTTTCAAACAAGGCACTCACTTCCCACATGATCCATTGCGCCATACCATTTAAGCGAAGCGCCAAACTGACCGCGATGGCAATCGCACCCACGCTGATAATACTGTCCGTCCACAACCAAATAGACAACGCCGCGATTGCAAACGTCAATACATAGTTACAGGTTTGCACGCCTACACTTAACATTGTGACTAAGCGCATTTGCTTATAAACCGTCTGTAAAAAACCATCCATCCCATCTTTCGCGTATTCCGCTTCACGCTCGTGATGTGAAAAAAGTTTTACCGTCGAAATATTGCTGTAGCTATCAACCACACGACCCGTCATGGTAGAGCGAGCATCGGCTTGATCTGCGGATATTAATTTGAGTTTTGGGACAAAATAGAGTTGCAGTAATATATAACAAGCCAACCAAACCAACATTGGAATCATCAGTCGATAATCCGCATTAGCAATCAACACAATCATGGAAATAAAGTACACGCCGATATAGACCAATACATCGAGCAGCTTCATCACGGTTTCACGTACTGCCAAGGAGGTTTGCATCACTTTAGTGGAAATACGTCCGGCAAATTCATCCTGAAAAAAAGACATGCTCTGACGCAAAATATAATGATGCGACAACCATCTAATTCGCATCGGGTAATTGCCTAATAAGGTCTGATGAATAATGGCGGAATGCACAAACGTCACCAATGGCATGGCCACCAGAATCATCAAAGACATCCACAATAAATGCGAGCCTTCTTCAGCAAAAAAGGTTTTTGGGTCTTTGTTAATCAGCCAATCTACCAGCTGGCCCATAAAACTAAACAAGGTTACTTCAAGAATAGCGATAGTCGCCGTGAGAACCGACATCAGTAAAAGTGGTAGTTCTACGCCTTTTGAATAATAGCGACAGAATGCGAGCAATGTTTTAGGGGATTGTATCGCTTCTATATCCGGATAAGCCGATACCCATTTTTCAAAAAAACGTAACATAGTATTCCTTATTAAACCCTAAAATTGACACTGCTCAGAAGATAAAACACAACGAGAAAATAGAGCGAGAGATCTGTAAAAAAGCAGATCCATTGTTGATTAACCAAAAGAGGCAAAATTGAACCACGTTCCCTAATTGAACACCAGAAAAGATCCACATCTCAAATTGCATAGCCATAAGCTTTACTTAGTGTTTGCACAATTAAAGCCGCGGAGAATAAACAAACCGATTATAATTACCCCGCATACCAATATGCTTCCTAATTTATTGCAAACAATCCGATTAATCCTTCAATTAAGCCATTGTATGAAACTTACTTTTCCTATTGTTTTAGTTCTCGGTCTTTTGTCTGGGCTGACACCGCTAGCAATTGATGCGTATCTGCCAAGTATTCCAACCATAGCAAAAAGCCTAGATACGGATATTAGCCTGATACAAATGACGCTGAGTATGTATTTACTGGTGTTTGCTTTTTTGCAGATTCTTTTTGGGCCGATATCTGATGCTATCGGACGCCGTAAAGTCGTTGTTGGCGGTCTTGGTATTTTTGCTATTGGTAGCTTCCTTTGTGCTATTGCACAGAGCTATGAAATGCTAATGGTTGGCCGAGCGGTTCAAGCTTTCGGCGGTGCTGCCGTGGCCGTTAGCGTTCCAGCCCTTGTCAAAGACGGTATGTCGATAAATCAGTTTGCCAAAACAATGTCGATGATCATGCTCGTCATGGCGCTGGCACCATTGGCCGCGCCTATTCTAGGCGGGGCCATCTTAACTATTTGGAGCTGGCATTATATTTTCGTTTTCTTGGGCATATTAGCCATTATCTCCATGGTGTTATTTTTACGCACCATCCCTGAGACATTGCCTCCCGAAAAGCGCACTCCTTTCTCTTTTCTAAATGCCTCGCGTAACTATGGCAAACTGGTTAAAAACGCGTCTGTGATGGGCTATGTTGCTTCCTCTGCCTTTTATTTCGCGGGGATGATGAGTTTCATTACGGGTTCATCTTTTGTCTATATTGAAATCTATGATATTGATCCTGCTAATTTTGGATTTTTAGTGGGCGTAAATGTCATCATGATGATGTTGGCCGCCACTATTAATGGACGATACGTAGAAAAACTAGGGACTGAAGTACTATCAAAGTATGCCATTTACGCTCCCTTGATCGCCTCAGCGTTGATGATTTTACTGACTTTTTTTGACCATCCACCACTCCCTTTTATCATTATTACGAGCATGTTATTTATTGGCCCAATGGGAATACTGGGCAGTGGGTTCATGGCTGGCGCACTGAAAAACGCAGGCAACCACAATGGCAGTGTCACGGCATTAGCGGGTACGTCTCGATTCGCTATGGGCGCGGTAGGAGGCGCTGTTGTCAGTATCCTCCACAACGGTACATTCGTCCCGATGCTTGGTACTATTGCGACCTGCGGTATAATTTCCTTTATTATCTTCAAGGTCACAGTACGTTACGCTAGACCACCATTAGAAGACTAATTTTACCCATAATCTACAGTACGGAGTTCCAATGCTAAGCACGCAAACGCTGATTGAGAAAATCAAACACACACCAGAACAAGTCCAATTTAAAGAAGTCATTGATGTTATCGAGCGTGAATACGATTTCACCGCGGCGGCTTTTACTAATGGTAAACAAAACAATGCCATTAATGAAAATAATGGTTCTTGTAAGCTTTTCTCTTTTGCATCCATGCATGAATTAACCGAAACACAAACGTTGCATTTATTTGGTGACTTTTATCGTGTTGATGTATTAGAAAATCCAACTGCAAACGATCATCAAAACATTCGACAGTTCATTGAGAATGGCTGGAATGGTATTGCCTTCACAGCAACGGCTTTAGTCAATAAAAACTGATTAAAAGGGTCACAAAGGCCTATAACAATAAACTTGTGACCCAAGTCCATTACGAAAAGTCCTTTTAATAAACACGTCTTAATTGTTGAACTTCCCACTTAAAAAATGCGATAGTGCCAAATACAATAAGCATGAGGTGGTTATGGAACTAGTGGCATTTGATCTAGACGGAACCCTACTTAATCGGCATCAACGGCTTTCGGATTACACACTCGAAACCCTCGATCGCTTAAAATCTGCAGGGGTTTTCTATACTGTCGCCACAGGCCGCACTCATTTTGCCGCGATGGCTTGTATTGAGGAGCATCAATTTCCAAATTGGCAAATTTTCAAAAATGGTGTCGAATGGTGGGATCCTCAACAAAACCAGTACCGTCACAGAAACCTACTGTCTCAGAGCCACATTCTTGACTTGCTCTCTTCGTTTGAAGAAAATGACGTCACGCCATTCATTTTTTGCTTAGAAGATGATGGATCACATCGAGTCTACCATTCGCCCCTACAAGGTCACCTAAGCGATCACATCGCCAACGAACTAGGTAACCATAAAAACATGAGCCTTCACCCTTTGTCCGAGCTCACTCATAACGCAAGAATCACCAATATAAGCGCGATGGGACAACCAGAATTTATCGACAACATCATCAAAGACAGCCAAGAACACAGTCATTTAACCGCGTATTCGGGCGGTGGTATTTACCATCCAGACGCCTTCTGGTTGGATATTCATCACAGTAACGTGTGTAAAGGTTCGGCTCTGATGGAACTAAAGGCAGAAATTGGTGCCGAAAGGTTAATCGTGTTTGGTGATGGCGACAATGATTTATCTATGTTTTCAGCATCAGATGAAGCGTTTGCAACAGACAATGCTTTGATTCACGTGAAAGAGGCCGCAACGAATGTCATCGGTCATCATGACGAAGATGGTGTGGCAAGGTACTTAAGAAAAAGGTATAACTTGTGACTTAAAGAGAAGGGGTTGATTTCTATTTATCCTCCTCCATTAACTAAAAGACAACATAATCACCTTTACGCAATGATCATAATGTTCCATGATTGTTACAAGAATAATTAGTTTGGAGAAATGCCATGTTTGAATTTTTACTCTTCATTGCCGCCTGTGCAGCAATTGCTTTCTTGGTAGCCAATATCCAGAAACACGCAGCGCAATCAAAAGAAACGCTTAAACCGATCAAAATTGAGCGTGAAGAAAAAATGCGCCGCCCTGTGCCTCGTCAGAAGCGTCATTACTAAATTCTTCTAATTGACCCAAGATTGCCAGATTGATGTATCACTCAATCTGGCAATTTTGTATTAATGCCATATTCTTTCAGCTTATTTGCTATCGCGCTGTGACTCATACCAACCGCTTTTGCCAAACGCCTCGTACTCGGGAAATTTGGGTACAAGGTTCTTAGCAGGTTCGCCTCCCATTGTTTTAGTGTTATCTCCAATGAATCATTGATTAATTCCAAACTCGCCATAGTGGAAGACTCTGGCAACATCAAATCATCAGCTGTCCATGCCTTACCCTTCAATGTCAACAACGCCTGTAAACAGATATTTTGTAGCTCTTTTAAATTTCCCGGCCAAGAATACAGTGCCAATTTAGTCAGTGCGCTTTTCGATACGGTTGGTATCGGTAATCGATAACGTTCAGTTTGCTCCAAAATAACTTGTTGAACCAATCCATCGATATCTTCTCTACGCTCCCTAAGGGATGGCATAGCAAGATGCAAAGTGGCTAAAGCAAAATAAAGGCTCTTATTTAATGTCGTACCGTCCGACAGTTGTTGCCGACTTAAGGAAGACAGACTGATCAAACGCACACTGGCATCAAAACTGCTGACAACACTCGGTTGTCGAGTAAGCCAATTGGCCAAATCAACCTGTACCTGTTCATCTAGATACTCAATATCGGTTATTACAAACCATCCAGACAAGGCATCTAGCTCAACAATAGCATCGCATGTCATGTCTCTTGCGTGACGAATAATGAGCTGAGCTTCTGGGTCCACTTGCTGTTTATGCCAATACTGAAATAAGGCTTCGATGAAATCTCGCTTTCCTGTTCCCACTTCTCCGTGTACGAGCAACGGCATCGCCATTCCCGCAAAGGCTTTTGCCTCGGCTAAAGTGCGTCTCATCGACTCGCTTTTTATGACAGCGGATTGGAAGTATATTTCTAAATGGCATTCAGCGTTAGGCGCCTGTTTCAAACTCGCTGTTTGACGATCTAAGCGTAATTCAGATTTTAAATAAATGACCGTTCCCGCTGGGTTTTCAATACCATCATCATCGGACACAAAGAAGGGTTTCGTCTCAAGCAGTAACGTTTTATTTCGAATTCGAATCCGTTTACTCATCCCCACTTTTGGATTCGCCCACGTCTCTTTAGAAAAACTGATTCCTTTTATGAATTGCTGTAATGGCTTATGCAATAGGTCTGCAATCGAAACATTCAGGTCCTCAGCCGCTAGCTCAGTGACCATAGTGATTTCGCCTTTTAGATCCACCGAAATGACACCATCCGGTAAGGCTTCTAATAAGGTATAAAGCGCATTATGCTCCCTTTCAAAAGGAGTAAAAATGACCGTTTTTACATCTTCAACACTCTCCAAACGGCGAATTTCTGCAAGCAAGCGCTGCAATTGAAGAAAAGGAATATCTAAAAAACCACAATAAATACAACGTCGCTTTGTATCCATTTCCACTAAACGCATATCGATTTGATGCGGTATGAATAAGTCGAGGATTTCACGCACCATGCCGATTCTATCTTCGCACTGTATTTCTAACCTCATGCTTCCTCTCTCACGCAGCGACCGAATAATTCGGAACGCATTACTTCTCTTTTGAACTCAATAATAATAAATTTTGCTGTGGTGCAAACGTCTCATATAGCGGTAATACAGCCGCCCCTAACACCCCTGCGGTATAGCCAGTTTGAGCAACACGGATCTCAGGAAGAGGCAGCATACTATGGGACGCCAAGGTACTTTCAAGACGGTCAATTAAAGCCGCTAAAACAGGCGCGGGCAAACGCCCACCAATGAGAACCGCTTCAGGATCGTATAACGCAATGACGGAAGCCAGCGCCGGCGTGACTTCTAATGCTACTTCGGCCGCCCACTGATTTATAAGCCCTGCGTACTGAGTATCATGCCAACCTTCATTGTCAGGCCACACGACTTGATTTGCCATTAGAAATCGACGTAATGAGGACAGGGACAACGCTTCAAGAATCCATTTACCATGTTTGCCAGTCGCCGTTGGAATTAAACCAAAACTGCCCGCTTTACCATGCGCGCCAAAATAGCATTCACCATTAGCCACCAAACTACCACCACAAGCAGTACTGACAAAAAGATAAAAGAAGTGTCTTTTAGGCGAATCTGATGCAAGCAGCAACTCACTGGTTGCCGCCGCCACCGCGTCGTTTTCACAGAAGCAGCTTACACCGGTTAATTCCGCTAACCATGATTCAAAAGCATCTGACTGCCAATATTTTAATGCGGCTTTTAGCCCGTCAAGATTGGCTCTTTGGTCTGAGTCGGTGACCAATGTATCCAACCAAGAGTCCATATAATCAGGTCTAGCGAGGCCTATGCCTTGAACCTTACTCCAACTTGCTCCCAGTGTTGCTTTCACTTCTTCGATAAGGTCTTGGGCGATTTTTTTAGCCAGTTCCTCAGAGGGAAAAGACACCTCTCGTTCTAATAACAAAACACAGGCGCCACTAAAATCCAGCAGCGCCGCACTGATATGATCCCGGTCAACATTGATACCCAGTCCATAAGCGCCGCTCTCATTAATACTCAGCTTAATGGAAGGCTGTCCGCGACGACCGGTCACCTTACCCACAATAGTAAGTAACTGCCGTTCAAGTAAAGAAGACGTAATCACCGAAATAGTCTGTGTACTCAACCCTGTGCGCTCAGCAATACTCACCCGAGAAATTTCTGGGTGTTGCCGAACCAAGTGGAGAATGATCCGTTCATTATAAACACGGCTTTGTTCAGAGGTACTACCTGACGATTTCATACAACTCACCCTCATATTTAAGCTCGTAAACTAACGACTGATATTTAATAAATCTAATTGATTTAATAATATAACTCATTAAGATGAGTTAGCGCTCACAAAATACCGATCTCGCTAGCAAAAATAAACAGGCTCTTTGCCTTAAACAGCAAAGCCGCCTACAAAGGACGACATTATGCCCACTTTTCCAGCGTTTCAATCTGCCAATTTTTTAAACAGCCATATTCAGTCTACTATGGCGTTTTATCACCCAAACTGCATTGACCTTGACGGTGGATTCTTTCAATTCTTCAAAGACAACGGCGACATTTACGACACCGATACTCGTCACCTTGTTAGCAGCACACGCTTCATTTTCAATTATGCAAAAGCGTATCAAGCAGAAGAGCAACACACAGAAAACAAACAAGCCTACCTAGAAGCAACTCGTCATGGATTGCGCTATTTGAGAGAGCGCCATCTTCGTAACAATGGCGGTTATGTTTGGTTACTAAACAAAGATCAAAACCTAGATGAGACCAATCACTGCTACGGGCTTGCCTTTGTCCTGCTCGCTTACGCCACCGCTTATAAAGCTGGCGTAGAAGAAGCCAAACCTTGGATTAAAGAAACCTTCGATCTAATGGAGTTGCATTTCTGGGATGCTGAGTTTGACTTATACAAAGATGAAATTTCCAGCGATTGGCAAACCGTTTCAGACTACCGCGGGCAAAATGCCAATATGCACAGCTGCGAAGCACTTCTTGCCGCCTATGATGCAACACAAGCACCCCATTATCTTGAACGGGCCACTTTACTCGCTAGCAATATTTGCTTACGCCAAGCCGCTCTAGCGGGTGGTGAGATTTGGGAACACTACACCACGGATTGGCAGGTCGACTGGAACTACAATCTCGCAGACCCAAAACATTTATTTCGCCCTTGGGGATTCCAACCAGGCCATCAGACGGAATGGGCAAAACTGTTACTTTTAATTCACCAGCGCTCACCGCTCGAATGGCTAATCCCAACTGCAAAAAAACTATTCGACACCGCATGGGATAAATCTTGGGACGAAACCAATGGTGGACTTTGTTACGGTTACGACCCTAAAGGCCACATTTGTGACGGTGATAAATATTTTTGGGTACAAGCAGAATCCTTCGCTGCAGCGGCTATGTTAGCAATAATGACCAACGAACAGCACTATTGGGACAAATATCAACAACTTTGGCAATACAGCTGGTCACACATGGTTGATCATCAATACGGTGCTTGGTTTCGTATTTTAACTCAAGACAACCAAGCCTTTGACGACTGCAAAAGCCCTGCTGGAAAAACGGACTATCACACCATGGGCGCTTGCTATGAAGTCATAGAGCAACTTTCTAAATCGGCTTGATCTTCTTACTCAATAAACTGAGATCATTCTATTCATATACAAAATGAAGTATGATGCAGGCCCTACGTTAGTGGACACGGGCCTCTTCCTTTATGCAGTTAGACAAAATAGATCTTAATTTACTTCGTTATTTAGACTCCTTATTACGGGAGCAAAACGTTACCCACGCCGCCAACCAACTTGGTATCACTCAGCCAGCCATGAGTAACGGATTACGTCGTTTAAGAGACCTATTTCATGACCCATTATTAGTAAGAACCAGCGATGGCATGATGCCTACTGCTTTGGCCATTCAGCTACAACCGCGCGTACAAAGCATCTTACAATCGGTAGATGAAGTGCTTCACCTTGGACAAAGCTTTGAAGCAGAATCAAGCTCTCGAGTATTTCGCATCATGGCCAGTGACTACGCCGAAGCGACTCTGATCCCACCGCTTATGAAGAAACTTCAAGATGAAGCACCAAACGTCATACTGGATGTCATGAATCCAAGTGATGTGAGCTTTCATGATGTAGAAAAAGGCAAAGTCGATTTGGTCATCAATCGATTCGAGACTCTGCCGCAGTCCTTCCATCAAAAGTCTGTTTGGGTTGACCATTTTTCCTGCTTGGTGCCAGCCGATTCAGACATTGCCAAAAACTTTTCTTTAGAAACGTACTTGGCTTCTCGTCACGTATGGGTAAGCAAAACCGGTTTTGGTGTTGGTGTTGGCATCCAGCCCGAAGAAGTGCAAAAATTAGGTTGGGTAGACGGCTCTCTGGCGGATTTAGGTTTCAAGCGTAATATTCGTTTATTCACCAGAAACTATAACGTTGCCATGAGAGCGACAGAGCAACTTGGCTTAATCGCCACACTGCCATCACTGGCGACGCGATTGATGAAAGACAACAACCGCGTGGTGGTATTACCGCCGCCATTCGACATTCCACCAGTGGAATTGAAAATGTTATGGAGCCCTTTGTTACAGCATGATCCGGGGCATATTTGGATACGCTCAACCATTGCAGGGTGTGCGAAAACAATTGCTGAAAACAACAACTTGTAGTCCAACTGCATAGTCCAGAATCAAAAAAACGAACTCTCGGTTCGTTTTTTTGTTTTTAATAACGAGTATCTAACAAGCACCTTTCTACATGTTATTCAGGCTTTCAGCGGACTCTTCTGCACTAGAAACGGTCACCTCTAAGTCTTTAATGTGACCATTGCCTAAGCTGTAACACCAACCGTGAACATGCAGTTCTTGGCCGATACGCCATGCGTTTTGAACAATGCTGCTTTGACATACGTTAGCCACTTGCTCCACCACATTTAATTCACACATACGATCAAATCGAACCTGCTCATCTTCTATCGCATCAATTTCTTTTCTGTGGAGGCGGTAAACGTCTTTTATATGGCGCAACCAATTGTCGATCATACCGTGTTCTTCTGTGCCCATCGCCGCCTTGATTCCACCACAGCCATAATGACCCACCACCATAATATGCTTAACTTTCAGCACATCGACAGCAAATTGAATCACAGACAAGCAATTTAAGTCGGTATGTACGACAACATTCGCGATATTACGGTGGACAAAGACTTCACCTGGTAAAAGATCTACTATTTGGTTCGCAGGAACACGGCTATCAGCACAGCCAATCCAAAGGTATTCTGGCATTTGCTGCCTTGATAACGTAGAAAAAAAATCAGGGTCTTCTTTGGTAACCTTAGCCGCCCACTCTCTATTTTTACTAAAAAGTTCATCTAAGTTATTAGACATAATCTACTATCCCAATTTTTTTCGATACCAGCGGAATTTAATATCTGCGGTAAGGTTGATAGAGTTAAGTTGTTTAACGGCTTCTCGACCGTCGTATGACGCCTTATGGATATGAGGCGTCATACTTAATAATTGTTCGATTTCTGTTTGAGAATTCAGTGTAAAAACATAAGTCTCAGCCTTCTCCAACACCAATTCGAAACCCTCTACTCCTTCAGAGAAAGTTTGCTTGTAATCATGAATAGAGGGGTAAAGTATTTCCCGTAACTCGATAAGATGATCAGGTCCAGATTCCACCAGTAGAAGCAAACCTGTTTCGCTCAGTACCCGCGAAAATTCACTAAAAACAGGAAAGCCAAATAAGCATAAGATGGCATCAAAGCGTTCACTTGGCACAGGCAAGCTGGCGTTACTTCCCACTAACCAACTCACGCCTTTGTCACGCTTACTCGCCGCGGTAATAGCCCACTTAGAAATATCTAAACCAGTGCGTTCCATACTAATATCTTGATCCAGCAAGGCTTTGCCAATTTCATTAAGATAATAGCCCTCTCCACATCCTGCATCGAGGATACGAACGCCATTAAGCAAATCACCTTTCGGCCAAGAGGATAAAATTGTTTTAACAATAGGAAAATAGTGCTGCAGATTTAAGAAAGTTTGCCGTGCGGCTACCATCTCTTTACTATCACCAGGATCTTTAGAACGTTTATTTTGCACCGGAAGAAGGTTCACGTAACCGGTTTTTGCTAGATCATAGGTATGCCCATGTTCACACTTTAAGCTTCGTTCAACACGGCTTAGCGGTGCAGCATCTATCGGACAAGAAAGGTTTTCGAGCGTCGACACAAGGTACCCATAGTTTATTGATTTTCACTTGATGCTGTAGGATAACCTACTAATGACAAGCACAATATAAAAATGTCCAAAAACAAGAACATGCAGATCATGAGTATTATAACGCTATGGTCATACAGAATCATTCTCTACTGCAACACTTACATTGTAAAAACCATGAATGTCCATATACAAGGCAAAATCTACACTGTTTAAAGGTTTGGAAAACAAGTAACCTTGCACTTCTTGGCACTTGTAACTGTTCAATATATCAACTTGCGTGCGATTTTCTACCCCTTCGGCGATCACTTTCAGGTTCAAACTATTCGCCATCGCAACCGTTGCTTTAACGATAGCATCGTTGTCGCAATCCAATCCTAAATCATGAATAAAAGACCGATCGATTTTTAATGTTTGTATTGGAAATTTCTTCAAATACGCAAGCGATGAGTAGCCCGTACCAAAATCATCAATGGACAAGGTTAAGCCTAATTTACGAAAACCATGCAGCTTTTCAATCGATTGTTGAGCATCAGCCATCAACATGCTTTCTGTTAACTCAAGTTCAAAATACTTAGGATCCACACCAGTTTCTTCTAATATGCGCTGAACCATATCGACTAAATCTGCTTGCATAAATTGTCTGCTGGATAAATTAACAGACAGCTTAATCGGACGATAACCCGCTTCTCTCCACTCTTGCAACTGACGACACGCTCTGCAAATAACCCATTCACCCAGAGGAATAATCAAACCACTCTCTTCTGCCAAAGGAATAAACTGATCTGGGCTGATCATGCCAAGCTCAGGGTGAGACCATCGTATTAGCGCTTCGGCACCAACAACCGATTCATCAGGAAGACGTATTTTTGGTTGATAATGAAGAACAAACTGCTCTTCTTCTATTGCCTTTCGTAGTCCTCCACCTAGCGTAAGGTGGGCATTGATGTTATCCGCCATCTTATTTTCATACACAAAATACATATTGTGCGCAGTGGATTTTGCACGATACATGGCGGCATCCGCATTCTTTAGCAAGTTGTCGACGTCATTTGCATGCTGAGGGTAACTAGCAATACCGATACTTGCCGTAATCATCATTTCCATTTTCGCAACGGGGTACGTATTACTGGCATTTTGCATAATATTTTTTGCAATGTTTTCTAGATCTTCAATCGAATCAATATTTTCCAGCACCACCACAAACTCATCGCCACCCAAGCGATACAAACATGCACCAGATGGAATGCTTCCTTTAATACGCTCAGCAACCCGCTGAATAAGTTCATCTCCCACTCGATGACCAAAATTATCGTTAATAATCTTAAAGCCATCAAGGTCTAAGTACAAAATGCCAAACGCGCGCTGGCGCTTGCTCGCATTGACTAAAGCATTTTCTAACTGATGATATAATAAATTTCTATTAGGTAAGTTTGTTAAGCTATCGTAGTTATTTAGACGATAAAGAGCGACTTCATGATCTCTATCTTCTTGAATATCATGAGTAAGTAAGTAGATTTTCTGAGTGGATTTATTCTGGGAGACCTCAATTCTATGCCAACGCACACCCCTAAGGGTGGAAAGCATAATCTCTTGTGACAAGCTTTCTTGCTGAGTAAAACGACTCATAAAGCTATCCGCTGCGTCTGTCACAGCAAACAGATCTCGAACATTATTTATGTTGCCAAAATGCGTTTTGAAACACTCACTGGAATCACAATACACACCATTTTCGTTAAAAATAGCAAAAGACAGGGTTTCAAATTGAGCCAAAAGACCAACGTCTTGATCATCTCTAGAAAGACGAGGTTTCATAACCGGATGAGCTTCAACCGATAAGCCTTTACGCTTCTGACCTAGAGAAATAACGGATCCAGTACAACTGTAATGAATGCCTTCTTTGGAAATAAAGGGCCAGTCAAACGTTAATGACTTGCCTTCCTCTACTCCGTCTAGATAAAGAGAAATACGCTCTTTTAGCGCTTCCCCTATCATTCGCTGGCCTGATTTAATTTCACCTAGAGAGTCTGCCAATAAAGCCTCTGCAGCGCCATTGCACCACGGAACACTTGATTGCTCTACATCTATTACCCAAGCAGCTAATGGCATTTTACATTGGAGTAATTTTGATAAATCGGTCATTTATATTTAATACTACTAAAATATATTCGATGCATTTTGATATTAGATTCTGTCTAACCTCTCACCATGAGTCAGGGACAATAAACACACTACGTTTTTCCGTACTGGTTTCATTAAGCGACTGGCATAAAAAAACATGTTTAGGGCGATCATCACGTAGGAAAAAGCCTACAAGATTGTAGGTTGATTGCAGAGAAAAGAAAGAAAAATCATCATTAATATTTGGAGCCGCCATCCAATGAGGCTTTTCTAAGGTTAAAAAATAAGAAAAATATGGCATCAGTAAAAAAAGGTCAGACACTCGTATCCAGCCACCACGCTCATTTTGCGAGAGCCACTGATCAATATTTTCACGACTGGTCAAAGCAGAATATAAACGTCCAAATATCAACAAATTTGTATGCGGTATTCGATTCTTTGCAACATGACTAATCGCCTCACGCCCTTTTTGTGTCTGTAAAATCAATAACTGATGCTCTCTTGCTCTCGATACCTTTTTCAGCAAACTGTCATTCTTGTTAGGTCCAATCCAATGATGAGGATAGAGATCGAGCCGTTCTAAATAAAACTTAATCGCAATTTCAAATTGATGGAGTTCTCCATCTGGCGTTTCAACTAACATGTCTACTTCGCCAAGCGTTTGCCCATCTTTCTCTATTTGAAAATGCTCCAAACAAATCACTAAATCGGATAAATTCGCTATAGCGAAAGAAAACAAACTTTCAAAATAACTGCCAAGAAAATGAGACTTGCAGGCTGAGATAGCAGCAACAAGCGCACGGGGGTCGCGATCTAATTCAAGCAGCCTTACATTAACGTCTGCCACCCAATGCGGCCCAAGGTTAAAATCTTGCTCAATATAATGCCCCTCCACCAACCAGCAAAGGTCTTTTACATACGGATTTTTAACCTGATCCGAGATCACAAACTACCACTTAAATGCCGATCAATTCGATTCAAACAGTTCACGATATGAATCACTTTTCCTTCGTCTCGATCCTTAAAAGCATCTTCAGCCATCGGTGATATATAACAACTCGCAGGTAAATCAGCGCCCATTTCCAGCATTGTTTTAAAACGTTCAATCATCACAAACTTCAACCATTGCTCAAAAGCCATCGTATCAATGCAAAAAGGCTCACTACTTTGCATATCAGCTTGAGTGGGCGCTTCACATTCCCAAACCCCACAGTCTTGCATCGCCACTTGCAAATCTATCAACAAATCGGCCAAAACATGATGAGCAGAAAAGGCTTCTTTCAACCTGATTTCCCCTTTAAAAAGCGGTAAGATAACGTATCTTTAACTCACATATAAAAGCAAACCGATAACGGCACACTAAAGCGCTTATCGGCAACATGAGCCAATACTTTATCATGAGCAACATTGAATCTCTCTCAGACTTATTCGACATGGTCGGTTGCGATGTAACCTACTACGACCTAGGCCGCAGCATTAGCAAAATAACGCCCCAACAAGCCGTGCAATTTGATCGTAAACAGCAAGCCTACCCTTTTCCATTTCGCCAACATGCTTGGTTAGCTTGCTTGTTAAAAAGCAAAAATGCGACAAAAGAAGACACCGTAGAACAAGGCGTGATTTGGTTTCTCAAATTGCCTCTAGACGAGGCTGGCTGCCTAAACCTAGGAACACGCGATCACTTCATTAAAAGCATCGTCGATAAAATACTGCACAAAGGCGAAGAAGCGGGATTATCTGAAGCACTTGAAGACAGCCCTTATGCGTTTAAACCTGACCAAGAGCGCATGGCAAGCCTTCATGCAAAACTCGGTAAAGACTTACACAAAGCCCCTTCAAACTACTTTGATAACGTTGTGAAACACCTGTCGTCAGACTTAACAAAACAAGACGACAGCTGGCAGACACTAGGACTTCAAGGCATTGCGGAACTCGCCGCCAGAGTAAACGAAGACAAATACCAAGCACTCATACAAAAAGCGATCCAACAAGCCGCCAAACCGGTTGTCAGCGCCTTATGTCATGCTCTAGAACACGAAACACTGTCCAACCCGTTACAAGATACGCTGATACAACAACTGCAAATAGAACAAGACGCATTGATGCAGGCAAGTTACTTACGCGCCTTATCAAGAGCCGATTTAAACGACACGCTATTACTGCCGCTATTTGGTTTACTTGGTAGCCTAGCAGAATGTCACGATGACGATCTTCATCCTATCGCCGCATTGGCCGCAAAATGCCCTCACTGGTTAGCTCAGAACCCTCAACTGCTTCGTATCATCATGGAAAAACTAGCCCATCGCGAAGACGGCTACATCGCCTTTAAACAAATTGCCGCAGAACTCAGCCAGCACCCAGAAGCAAAACAACCACTATGGGCATTACTGCGCAGCGGACACGTCAGCCCGAAACTGGCACAAGTGGTGAGTTATTTGTTTACTCAAACACCAAAGTCTTTGCAGTGATTAGGGAGGATTGAACTTTTAATGGATTGGAGTCTGAGGCGCCTGAACTGGAACGATGCTACAGACTCCGATTTTTTGGATTGAAGATGGTTTATTGCCACTCCATCTTCAATTCGCGGTGTGACTGCGCACAATCCCTTAAATACAAATTGATTAAGCTTTGATATTTATGAGAGCTCTTTATCAGCACAGCTAGATTACTGAAAAAACAGCTCGTTCATTATCTGCAACGTCTACCACGTCAAGGATGACTCCGTTGAAATCAGGGTTTAGCACTGCAGAAAGCAACACCTCCAGCTGATCCCCATTTTCATCAAACTTCGACATGAAGTTTTTAGGTAGCAACTCCAGCATAGATTCTACCAACGCAGTAGGAATGGACATTGAATCTATTAACTCCCCACTGTCGTGAGAGAATGTTTCAATTTTGAACATACGCATTCAACACTCCTTGTCAAAAATACCGTAAATTAAGATACTCAAAGGCGAATAACGTTTCAAGCAGCCATGATTAACTTCTTACAAAGCTAAAATCAGCAGGATAAGAATGAAGGCCATCAAAATCCCCTTTACTGACCGCTACGCCCTTGCTTTTAGCGAGAGCGTAAACCATCCCCATATGAAAGAAGTAATTAGGCACTATGTACTGATAAATAAAATCTGACTGGCACAGCTGTATTTCTGAAAAACCCGCCTTATCGGCCAATACTTTACTATCATCAAGGCGACGAATTTCAGGAAGATTTTCTAACAGCCTTCTCGTTTCTATGATTTGACGAACGACGGCTTCTTTCCCCTCCTCATCAGACATCAATGAAATAGCGTCTTTCCCTAACAGCGGGCAATATCCCCTTAACACAAAATTGGCTGCAATTTTTGCGTTCATCTCAAGAGAAAACATATCATCCGTTAAAGACTCAGAGAACAACTCGGGCGGTACTTTATTAACAATCGTCTCCAACTGTAATAAGTAGCCCTTGAATAATTGTTTAATATTATCGCTCATTATTACCTCTAAGTCTCAATGATTGACTGTTATCAGGTAAACATTCGCCCAACCGATCATGTCAGATGAGACGAGGAACGAGACGTAATCTGACGCGAAACACACCAACACCCTCGGTAGCATTCACACTGTGAAACGTAAAAGCGAACACCTCACTAAGAGGCAAATAATAGTTGGTTAAAATGGGCGACGAAGGAGCAAAAAACAACTGTTATTTGAATCTATTGGGGACAGATGAAAAACCAATCTATTTCTCATCTGATCCCAAATTCCGAAACCTACTGCGTAAACATTATCTAAGTTAATTTTTTGTCTAGTAAAGTCTGGGAAGTCCACACAATACAAGTAACTAAAAGCAAAAACCATAAAAACATTGTGTGATTTTTAGCAAGAAAATATCGTTATAGAAATGAATGAGAGAAAATGCTGTTTAGTTGAGTTTGGGTATTCACGAATATAGGCTGGGAAGGCACAAAGTAATAACCCCACCCTCGCCCTCCCCTTGGAAGACATAAGGGGAGAGAATAATTACATTGTCGGCCTAAAGGCTCGACCTACATTTTAGGGTCGGAAGATTGTATTAGCGCTTAGATTAGGCCAGTTGAGCTGCAAGTCTTTAACGCCTGATTACGGTCGTGCCTCCCTCATGCAGGCCTACAATTGAAGGTCGTGGAAAGTTATGTGGCGTTTCGATGAGGTAGGCGTTTAGTTTCGAATAGAAACGCCATATGACTTGGAGCAAGGTGATAAAAAATATGGGCAGTGAAGTTACAAAGTAATGACCCCACCCTAGCCCTCCCCTTGGAAGACATAAGGGGAGGGAATAATTACTAGGCTGGCTGTGGCTGCAAGTCTTTAACGCCTGATTACGGTCGTGCCTCCCTCATGCAGGCCTACAATTGAAGGTCGTGGAAAGTTATGTGGCGTTTCGATGAGGTAGGCGTTTAGTTTCGAGAAGAAACGCCATATGATTTGGAGCAAGGTGATAAAAAATATGGGCAGCGAAGTCACAAAGTAATAACCCCACCCTCCCCTCCCCTTGGAAGACATAAGGGGAGGGAATAATTACCTCAGCGCATAAAAAAGAGCCCCAATATTTTCCGCAAAGAAGATATGGGGCCCAAATAAGACCAAGAACACTACCATTAATGATGGACTGGTTTCGGCTTAGCCGTTTCGCGCATTCGTTTACGATGTTCGATAAATTCATCACTCAACATATAATGCCCATGCTCAGTGTGAGCAAGCGCTCCTCTGTTGACCAGTGCGTCTAACGTTTTGGGCAACACTTTTTGACGACGCTCTCCTTTTATAAAATAAAATTGTTCACCTAATTGAATCAATTTAAAACCAGATTCTAAATAGCCAACACATAGATTTTGAGTTGGCGTTAACTTGAGTTTCATAATCCACCTCACCAAGCCGTCTCTTGTTTTGATCACTGTCATTAACTATAGACACTTTTTCCAATAACAAAAATTTTACGCTGCTAAGATTACAAAAAGATAAGAAACAATAAAAAACCTAACAGACACAAAAAAGGGAAGGCACAAGCCTTCCCTTTCAATAACGCTTGTGAAAAACGAGTATTATTCCGCAAATACCACGGTTTTATTACCGTGCACAAGCACTCGATCTTCTAAGTGATAGCGTAAACCACGGGACAGTACGAGTTTCTCAATGTCTTTTCCTAAACGCACCATGTCTTCTGCCGCGTGACTATGGCGTACACGAATCACGTCTTGCTCGATAATCGGTCCAGCGTCTAAATCCGCTGTCACGTAATGACAGGTTGCACCGATCAGCTTAACGCCACGAACCGCCGCCTGATGATAAGGCTTTGCGCCAATAAAAGACGGTAAGAAACTGTGGTGAATATTAATGACTCGATGACGATACTTTTCACACAAATATTCTGGGAAAATTTGCATGTAGCGAGCTAACACAATAGCGTCCGCTTGTGCGTCATCGATACACGCTTCAATTTGCTGAAACGCGGGCATCTTATTTTCTTTTGGTACAGGTATGCAGTGATATGGAATTTTATACCACTCAACCATAGAGCGAAGCGCTTCGTGGTTAGCAATCACGCCAACAATTTCACAGTTCAATTCACCCGTGTGCCAGCGATGCATGATGTCATTAAGACAATGAGATTCTTTGGTCGCCATCAGTATCACTTTAGGACGATCTTCGCTGTCTTTAACATACCAGCGCATATTAAATTCTTCAGCGATAGACGCAAACTCTTCCCGAAAGGTTTCAACCGTAATCTTAAGACTTTCTGCGTCAATATCATGACGCATAAAGAACCACTTCTGCTCGATGTCTGTGTGATGGCTGGCCTCAATGATGGAGCCTTGACGCTCATTCAAGAATTGACTCACCGCCGCCACAATCCCCACTCTGTCAGGACAACTAATAACCAGACGAAATGTTTTTTTTCTCATAGTAAAAACTTCTAAACCTTTAAATTTCAGCAAGTTAAATCGTTCTTTCAACCTGCATTCATACTGTTTTTTTAATTACATCAAATCCACAATTTAAGTCTATGACTTGTGCTTAATAACATAACATTGGTGAATTTTGCTATTACGATCAAAGTCCGGATCAAAGGTCTCATGAGTGATATTTTTCACTTCGAACTCTTGCTCTAGATCTGCATCCAAAATAAAGCGACGATAATTATTCGAAAATATTAACTCTCCGCCTTTTGCCAATCTAGCCATTGCTAAACGCAATAAATCGCCATGATCACGTTGAATGTCTAGCACATCGGCCATTTTTTTCGAGTTAGAAAAAGTCGGAGGGTCCATGAATATCAAATCAAACACATCACGACTTTGCTTTAACCATTCGATACAGTCAGCGCGCTCAACTTGATGATTACGCTCAGAGAATTCATTTAATTCAATATTACGGCGCGCCCATTCTGTGTAAGTATTCGACATGTCGACACTTAATGAACTGCGAGCACCACCTTGACCAGCATGTACGGATGCTGTCGCTGTGTAACAAAAGAGATTTAAGAAACGTTTACCGTTGGCACGGTCTTGAATCAGTTTTCGTACTGGTCGGTGATCCAAAAACAAACCGGTGTCTAGGTAATCTTTTAGATTCACAATGAAATCACAGCCGTATTCTTCAACGATCATTTCGTGCTTAGACTGATCTAATTTTTCATATTGCTCTTTGCCTGATTGACGTTGACGCTGCTTCAAGATCACATTGGATTCTGCGATATTTAACGCTGTTGGAATCGCAGACATCACTTCAAATAGACGTTGTTTGGCTTTTTCTGGATCAACACTTTTCGGTGCCTGATATTCCTGTACATGGGCCCAATCTTGATAGATATCGATCGCCACGGCGTATTCAGGCATGTCAGCATCGTAAACGCGATAACATTGAATTTTGTTGCTATCGACCCACTTTTTCATCTTTTTAACATTTTTCTGCAGACGATTGGCAAACATTTGAGCACCCGGAGTCATAACCGATTGCGCCACAACGTCTTCTTTAATTCGACCTTCTAACAGTGGGAAAATATAAGCACGACACTCAATACCACCGTTAATAACACGAGTACTTTTCTCAGGTCGTGCCGGGATTTGACGAGCCAAATGGTCATTGCTGGTCAGCATCATAAACTGCCATCCACGCACATGACTGACAACCCACTCACCCAATTGGCGATACAAAGCAATCAGTGCCATTTCGTCACCCATCCGCTCACCGTAAGGCGGGTTGGTAATCACTAAACCTGGTAATTCTGGATTAATATCAAATTCATGCTCTTGGAAAGGCGTCATTGCAACATCGATCACCCCAACCATGCCTGCACGTTTGATGCTTTCACGAGCCGCCGCGATCGCTCTCTGATCACGATCTGTACCTTGAAAGCGCAACCCTAGTTCAGCAGGGTCTTTTTTACGGTTTTTTGCAAAATCCATCAGTTGTTGCCACATACGATGGTCATGCTGTTTCCAGCCCTTAAAGCCCCAGTATTGGCGCCCTAAACCCGGTGCAATGTCCAAAGACATCATCGCGGCTTCCACCAAGAAAGTCGCAGAACCACACATAGGATCAATCAATTGTGTTAAACCGCAATCTCTTCCCCAGCCAGCACGCATCAATAAGCCTGCCGCGAGGTTTTCTTTCAGTGGCGCCATACTGCCTTGTTGACGATAACCACGGCGATGCATACTTTCGCCCGATAAATCGATGCTTACCGTGACAACTTCACGTTTAATACGCAAAGCGATACGCACATCTGGCTGCTCTTTTTGAACATTTGGACGCTCACCAGATAGCTCAACGAAATAGTCAGCAATCGCATCTTTGGCGCGCACCGCACCAAACTGAGTATTGCGAATATGATGATTAGTACCGTGGCAATCAATGGCAATGGTATCGCTTGCTGACATATGATCAGACCACTTAATCGCCTTCACGCCGTCATAAAGTTCATCGGCTGAATCGATTTTAAAGTTCGCGATCGGCAGCATCACTCGGGTTGCAACACGAGACCAAAGACACGCTTTATACATGCCTTCTAAATCGGTGGTTAATTTAACCTGCCCTTCGCCAAAACGGGTTTGTGTTAGGCCTTCATCATGCAGTTCTTTTTCTAAGACATTTTCCAATCCAAGAGGACAGGTTATCTCTAATGCGTAAACCTGACTTGCTGAATCCGTTGTCTGTAATATAGTGCTCATTTTAAAATTACTTTTTTAAATTTGAATGAATATTCGATATAAAAAGAAGGCGGAATCATTTTCCGCCTGCCACACAAGGCGCCCACTGGACACCTTGTTTTTCAATTCGATCTGTTTAAATGCCTAAATCAAGCTCTCGATAATAAGCGTCTGTGCTTGCTATCGCTTCTTTAATCAATTCTGGACCCTGATAAATCAAGCCAGAATAAATTTGTACCAATCTCGCACCAGCCTGAAGTTTTTCAACCGCATCCGCGCCACTTGAAATACCACCTACACCTATAATAGGTAATGTGTCTTTCAAATGCTCCGCTAACACTTTAACCACATGAGTCGATGCGTCACGAACTGGCGCGCCGCTCAGCCCACCTGCTTCTTTTTCAAACTGGTGGCCTAAAACAGCATCACGAGACAGCGTCGTATTGGTTGCAATAATACCATCAACACCCTGTTCTACTAATGTATCGGCGACCATTTTAATTTCATCATCACTCATATCTGGCGCAATTTTTACGGCCAATGGAACACGCTTACCATGTTCTGCTTCATACCGATCTCGAGCCGCCACCAGCGGCGCAATTAATTGCGCCAAGCTTTCTCCAAATTGAAGACTGCGTAACCCCGGTGTATTTGGTGAGCTAATGTTTGCCGTAATGTAATCGGCGTATGGAATAACCGTTTCTAAGCACGTTAAATAATCCGCCGCGGCATCTTCCACAGACGTGGTTAGGTTTTTACCAATATTCACGCCCAATATACCCGGATAACGATGAGACTTTATCCGTGATACTAAATGATCCACGCCTTTGTTGTTAAAGCCCATACGATTGATAATCGCGTCATGCTCAGGTAAGCGAAAAAGACGTGGCTTAGGATTACCAGCCTGCCCTTTAGGCGTCACGGTTCCGACTTCTACAAAACCGAAACCTAAAGCCCCTAATGCTTCAAAAGCGTCTGCATTCTTATCCAATCCAGCCGCTAAGCCCACTGCATTGGGAAAACGCAAACCCATCACATCAACGGGCTTCGTAGATGGTAATCCACCTAAAAGCTTGTTCAAACCCAATCGACTGCTTGCTGCAAGAAGATCCAATGACAATTCATGAGACACTTCTGGGTCTAATTTAAAAAGTAACGAGCGAGCAAGTTGGTACATAGTTAGGGCTCCTAGACAATTGAGATTAGGTGAATGCTTTATCTTAGCTGTGCTATCGAATTTGAGTGACGCCAATCAATTTATTCATGTCATCAAACTCTACTTCAAACACACCGTAGATCCCTTGGTGCGTTACAAAGCGCTGAAAGGCGGACAAAGGCAACTGTACTTTACGTCCATCTAGGCTACTCGCGACTAGATTTTTCGCTGAACCAGCATACATAGCCTCATATTTAAAAGCGGGCAAAGCCACATTTAAAACCACTTTTGCCATTTTTTCTTCCTGTGCTTACATTACCCTTACAGATATCACTCTGTGCGTAAAGATTTGAATCCGATAAGATGAAGACTATTATATTGCGTTGACACTTTTTTTGACAGAAGTATAAGGAATCTAGGTTCGATGGTAGCTGTAATTGAACAATTAAAAGACCACCTAAATCGCGCCGTCGTCGGCCAACCAGAATTAACCCATGAATTACTCGTCGCATTAATTGCGAATGGTCATGTGTTGCTAGAAGGGCCACCAGGTATCGCAAAAACCACCGCCGCCAAAGCGTTGGCCAGTGCCATCGACAGCCGTTTCCAACGTATTCAATTTACCCCTGATTTATTACCCGGCGACGTTACGGGTTCCGATATTTACCAACAAGAAACCGGACAGTTCAGTTTCATCCCTGGCCCTATCATGAACGATATCGTGCTGGCCGACGAGATCAACCGCGCGCCTGCCAAAGTACAATCTGCGTTATTGGAAGCCATGGGCGAAAGACAAGTTACAGTGGGCAACCATAGCTACACTTTATCGGATTTGTTCTTTGTTATTGCGACACAAAACCCGATTGAGCAAGAAGGGACGTATCCGTTACCAGAAGCCCAACTTGATCGTTTTATGATGAAGATTAACCTAGGTTATCCCAGTGCCGCTAGCGAACTAGAAGTACTAAGATTAGTGAGACAACAGGATCTTCATAAAACATCCGTAAGTACCTCTCAGCCCTTATGTAAACCAAGTGATATTTTGGCACTGCAACAAAAAGCCTTGTCCTTATACATGTCGGAAAGTGTCGAGCAATACATAGTGCAATTGGTCATGGCCACGAGACAGCCTGAGCTTTATTTAGGCGATGCAGGTAAAGGAACGAACTTAATTGAGTTTGGCGCTAGCCCACGCGGCACATTGGCTCTCGATCGTTGCGCACGGGCAAACGCTTTATTGGATGGACGGGACTTTGTAACGCCCGATGATGTGCGTCAAATTGCGTTACCGGTTTTGCGCCATCGCATCATTACTACCTTTGAAGCCCAAGCCGCCGGGTTATCCGTTGACGATCTATTAAAGCGATTGATTAGTCACGTTCCAGCGTTGTAACTCAAGGCTCACTAACTCAAAGAACAGCAATACAAGGCCCCCTGAACGATGAGCCCATTATTATCACCCGAGTCTCCTGAGTTGGATGACGCCCATTTTGCCCTATTAGCACATTACGCTAAGCATTTAGGGCGAGCACCAAAAGCCATTCGCTTTGCAACGAATGCCGGTGATCGCCGCTCTCGACAAAAGGGTCACGGCATGGAAATGCTGGAACTACGTGCCTATCAAGCCAGCGATGACTTAAGACACATCGACTGGCGCGTTACGGCTCGTACCGGTCAAGCACATACTCGGCTTTACGCGCAGGAAAACGATCACCAGCGGCTTTTATTGTTAGATCTTTCTAGTAGCGCCTACTTTGGAACACGTCACACTTTTATTTCCACACGACTGATCCAGCTGGCAGGTATTATTGCATGGCGCTCAAAACAGCAAGGCGATACGCTCTCCTATCGTTTAACCTACGGCGCAGAAGAACACGCCAGCAATAAATCTGGAACCCTGTCGTCTCTATTAAGCCAACTAAAAGAGGCGTCTCACCTAGAACACAGAACCAATGAGAGTCGCCCTGATAGTATTTGGTCAAACACCTTGCTAACAAATAAGATGCACAATAAAGACGTGATTATTCTGACGGACAAACAAACGTGGAGCGACAGCGAAGAAAGCGCGCTAATGCAGCTCGCCAAACACAATTCGGTACATTGGATACAAATCATCGACAGCAATGTTTATAATCTGCCCGCAGGCCAATATCAGATGGCCGACCGTCACGGCGTCAAACAAGTGAACATTAGTAAACACAGTATGCAGCAGGCAAAAATAGATTTTTTTGAACAAAATGCGATGATGCGTAAAAAACTGGCCGCGTTTGGTATTCGCCACCAATTATTTGACATCACTGAATCACCAGAAAAAATAGCGCGCTATTTGCTGTCTCAAGGAGCGCTACACTGATGCCTACCGCTCCCGTACAGGCAACCATAGATTTGCCCAACAAAGCCTACTTACTGCCTCAATCTATCCCTATGTGGCCGCCTGTTTGGTGGACTTGGTTGGTCTTGGCTACCATTGTCCTATTGATAATTGGCGTCGTTATGTTCTTTTATCGACGCCATCAAAAATACGCCTATCGTCGAGAAGCACTCTCTACCATCAGAGCAACATCAAGTGAATTGGCAGACAAAGCCTGCATTTTACTGTGTCATGAAATGATTCGTCGCTGTCTGATAAGTGAAGGGCAAAACGAAATAGCGGCCTTACCTAGCGCCACGCTGCTACAAAAAATTGACAGCGCCATGCCAGAAAAACATCGCTTTTCGGCACTGGGTTCTGACTTCGTAGATGGACTATACCGCGACCATATTGAGTTAACCCCTGAACAGCGGAAAGAAATGATAAACGTCACTTGCTACTGGATAAGGAAACACCATGCTTGAGCTTTCTTGGCCTTGGTTTTTGCTTATTCTACCCTTGCCATTCATCCTGTATTTCCTTCCCAAAACCAAAGTGAAAGGCGATGGCATCTGGTGGGGTAATACGTCACAACTAATTCATCATCAGGGCAGTAACGTTCTTCCTAGAAACCCAACACTTAGATATGCCTGCTTAGCACTTAGCTGGTTTTTGTTGGTATTGGCCATAGCTCAACCGGTCTGGTTAGGCGAACCAACAAAAGTCACACCATCTGGGCGTGACTTACTTATCGCGTTGGATTTATCGGGCAGCATGCAAGTCACCGATATGACGCTCAATGACCAACCAGCAAACCGCCTCGAAGCGGCTAAATCGGTCTTGTCCGACTTTATAAAAGAACGACGAGGTGATCGCATTGGTATTATCGTCTTTGGTACGAAAGCCTACCTTCAAGCGCCGTTGAGTTTTGATACCAAGACCATTAATCAGCTGGTCCAAGAAACTCAAATTGGCTTTGCTGGAGAACAAACTGCCATCGGCGATGCGATCGGGTTGGGCATTAAAAGACTTGAAGACAAACCATCCGACAAAAAAGTACTTATTCTCATGACAGACGGCGCCAATACCGCAGGGCGAGTTCAACCACAACAAGCGGCCACCTTTGCCGCTTCACAAAATGTTCGCATACACACCATCGGCATAGGGGCTGATAGCATGATGGTGCAAAGCTTCTTTGGCCCAAAAGCCATTAACCCCTCCAGCGATCTAGACGAAACTTTGTTAAAAAATATTGCCGCTCAAACTGGCGGAGAGTATTTTCGTGCCAAAAGCACCGAAGACCTACGAGCCATCTACCAAACCCTAGATGCGTTAGAGCCGACTCCAGCGGAAGATATTTGGCAGCGGCCGCTAACCAGCTTGTTTCACTGGCTAGGCTTTGGGTCTGTTACTTTTCTAGCGTTATCTTTGCTTGCCAGTCGACAAGTTTCTTTGAGAACAAGGAACTGGCGTAAAGGGGATCACTCATGATGCTTTTTGACGTTGTTCATTTTGAGCGCCCCTACTGGCTTCTTTTTATCCCACTCACTCTGCTAGTAGCTTTTTTATTTCGCCTAAACAATTCGAAGAAAAATACCTTACATAAAGTGGTTGATCCGAACTTACTCAACCACCTTGTTTATAAAAACGCATCCAATAACCTGAATATGTGGCTAGGACTGATAGCGCTTACCTTGTGTTGGATTGGCTTAGCTGGCGTAAGCTGGACAAAAAACCCAACAACCATGTTCGAAAACACCCAGAAAACCGTTTTAATTGTAGATCAGTCTTTGTCTATGTACGCCACAGACATCAAACCCAATAGACAGACCCAATTAAAGCAAACAGTTAGAGACATTTTAGAGCAAAGTAAAGAAGGCGAAATAGCCTTAGTTGCCTTCGCAGGCGAAGGCTTTATTATTAGCCCCTTTAGCCAAGACAGAGAGACCATCACGCATTTTTTGTTGGCGCTCGACCCCATTATTATGCCCGTGTATGGCGGCAATTTAAGCAGCGGAGTCGCAACCGCCTTATCACTCAATAAAGACGATTCAGCTCCTTTGCATCTAATCATTTTCACCGATGACCTTAGCCAGCTTGATAAAGAAAAAATTCCAACGTTATTAAAAGGCCTCAACATACAGTTGGATATAGTTGCGGTAGGCACTCCACAAGGCGGACCAATTAAACTTCCTGACGGCCAAGTTTTGAAAAAAAATGGCATGAATGTTATTCCAACAGCGCCTATATCCGATTTAAAAGCGCTAACCACAAATCTTGGAGGCACATTTCACCAAGGGCGATTAACGTCTCGTGAACTTGCGCAAATAACCAGCACATCACTGAATAACGAACAAACTCAAAAAGCCCAAAATAAAAGCATTCACTGGACCGAACAAGGACAATGGTTTGCGCTGCCCTTTCTGTTCTGGCTCGCGTTCCAGTTTAGAAAGGGCATGGTGTTGATGCTTTTCATCGGTTTATTTTCTTTGCCTGCTGAAAAGCTGCAAGCATCGCCTCTGGATTGGTTTTTGACTCAAGACCAAAAAGGCCAACATGCGGTTGATCAAGGGAACTGGCAAGAAGCCGATCGCCTTTTTCAACAACCAAACTGGAAGGCCGCGTCGTCTTATGCGTTAGAAAATTACCCCGCAGCAATACAAGCACTGGATAAACTCGACAAAAACGCGGCAGAAAATTACAACCTAGGTAACGCGTTGGCATTGTCTGGCGACACAAAGAAAGCGATGCAAGCGTATGAAACAGCGCTAGAGCAAGACCCATCCTTAAAAGCCGCCAAAGAAAACCTCGAATACTTAAAACAACAAGAGCAAGAACAAAAAAAGAAAGAACAACAAGAAAAAGATGAACAGGCTTCTACAAAACAAAATGAAGAGAAGGATCAGAACAAACAGCCAAGTCAATCTGACTCTAATGATAAAAATGACTCAAAAGACCCATCCGATTCAAAAAAAGACAATAAAAAGAACGAAAAACAAGACAACAACAAAACACCTGAGGATAATGAACAAAATAAAAACTTAGACAGCAAAAATAAGAATGAACAAGCTAAAACAACATTAGACAAAGAAAAAGAGCAGGCATTAAACCAATGGCTAAAGCAAATCCAAGACGACCCTGGAAAGCTTCTACAGCGCAAACTTTGGTATTTGCATCAAGAAAAACGCAGTGAAAATCGATTTACGCAAGAGGATGGGCAAAACCCATGGTAATAAAGCAATACTTCTTTTCATTAACTTCGCTAAACAAGCTCAGCCGTTTGTTTTACTCATTAATGGCTGCCCTGCTTTTTATCAGCTTATCAAGCTCTCTTCATGCAGCAAGCGTTACTGCGTCTCTCAACAAAGAAGTCACCATTGAAAATGAAGTTGTGCAACTCACATTACGAGCGGACTTTTCTGATACTGGGAATGGCCCGGATCTCACACCACTACAACGTGACTTTGATATCTTAGGCAAAAGCCAAAACAGTCAATTTAGCTTTAACTTAGGCACCAGTACGGCATTAAATTTTTGGGTCGTTTCATTAATGCCAAAATCCGTTGGTACGGTCGAAATCCCTCCCATTAAAATTGGCGCCCATGAATCTGAGCCAATTAGATTAGTCATAAAAAGCTCTCCTCAACTCATGGACAGCAACGGCAACCCTCCCGTCATCATGAGAACCGAAGTGTCTGAAATAGAACCGTATTTACAACAAGAAGTCATTTTAAGCGTCAAACTGTACACCTCAGTCGCCATGCAAAATGCCAATCGCTCTGTCCCCTCTCATCCTGACCTTGTCATTGAAAGATTGATTGACGATCAAATGAACTATGAAACCATCAACGGCACGCAATATCAGGTATTAACCCGCGACTATTTGGCGTTTCCCCAACGTAGTGGCATATTGACTATACCGCCACAAAGCATACAAGCGATGATCAACACCTCGACGGGTAGAAGGATGATCAAGGTTCAAAGCGAACCTCTTAATCTACAAGTCCTGCCTATCCCAGCCAGCTATTCAAGTGACACCTGGTTGCCTAGTCAAGAAGTGACAGTATCCACCTCTTTAAGCAAGACAAACAACGCCCCTAGAGTGGGTGACACTCTCATTTGGACCATTAATATTAATGCCAAAGGCGCACTGCCTGAACAAATCCCAACACTGGACTTTAATAGCACACCTAACTATAAGCTTTACCCAAAACCACCCAAATTCGACAATCAAAAAACAGCCAATGGCGTCACAGGCAATCAAACCATCATCGTTGAAGTCGTGCCTACCGAAGAAGGCAGCTTAGCACTACCCGATATCAACATTACTTATTGGGATACAGAGCAAAGAATCATTAGGACAGCGACAGCATCCACTAAAGAAATCAACATTGCTCCACTGCCAAACAGCTCAAATGAAACCGTCAAAAAAGAAGCCGATAAAGCGACCATCAGTGAACCTTTACCAGCACAAACTCGCTCAGTTGCCCCTATTTCATTAGCGAAAAAACCGATCGTTAAAACAATAGAACCGAGTGAATTAGACATTGAGCTGACACAAGCAGATCAAGACTTCTCTTTTCGTCACTACCTTGTCATTGGTTTATTACTATTAGCCATTTTTCTAATGGGGGTTTGGTTAACCATCTGGTTTAAACGCAGAAAAACACAGCCTGACACCCTCAACCACGTCCCAACATTGCAAGAGTTCGCACCTCTTAGCACAATGGATGAACAAAGCGCCTATAAAACGCTAATAACGTGCTGCCGGCAAAATAATCTACCTCAACTCAGATCAAGCCTGCTGGAGTGGGCTCGTCATCGATGGGGAGACGATGAAATTCGTAGCGTCGATGATATAAAGCGATTAACGTCCGTTCAGGTTACGCAACTCCTAATGGAGTCTGAATTGATGATGTACTCCAATAACCCCAGCCATGAGTGGCAAGGCGAACTTCTTGCCGTCGCACTAGAAGAGTACACCAGCGGCCAAGCCAAACCCTCTCAGGCGAGTCAGCTAAAAACACTTTACCCAAACTTTTAATTTCACCGGATTTTCTAAAAGGGCCAACATGACGACACCATTCCAGTCAGGCATTATCGCCGAGGCGTCAAGTGACGCCCTTTTTAATTACACTCAATGTTAATAGGTTAGAAATAGATGCATTTAAAGCCGCTTTAGCCGTCGCTCCTGCCCTTATTACTCAGCTTCATAACCAGTGTTATAGACGCACACTTGCACGTAGCCATAGGCCTCAGCAGCTTAATATGGGATGAGTTAGATACAATACGCTCCCGACAGCTTACGGCTTTCCCCACATTGTAGACAAAGAAATGGAAGAAAAATCCATGAAGTCGATCTTGCCCTTCACAGTCGATCTTCTCGCCATGACGCTACCTACCAAGTACGCTTTACTCAGCTTTCGGTACAAGTGTCACATTAGCGGAAGACGTCAGCCGTTTTAAATACATGAATAACCGAGACTTAACTGGATTTGTAGATGGGAACGAAAATACTGAAGGCGAACAACGTAAAAAAATCGCGCCGGTAGGTAACGAAGATCCCGATTTAAAAAATCGGCTCATATTCAAATTTAATTCGCTTCGTTTACAATTTAGAAAGGTGGAAAAAAGAGGATCTGAAAACGCAAAAGTGTGTATAATGGTCGCACTAAACACACCAACCAAGAACCTCCTTCCTCTAAAAAATCTGCTCAGGCGCACACTAAACGCACCTCACTAAAAGATGAAAATGAATGTGCAATGGAAATATTGCGAAGTATTCCTTTTGCATCTTTGACAGAAAAAGACCTTATGTTTGCAAGCTAAAGCAAGACGCCGGCAACCTTTAATACTATGCTGGAAAGCATGATAAAAGGTGATCAGGAGGGTAATACCGCTCACTTAATGAAATACCCTAGGGCAACAACGGCACAAGCCTTCTTTCTACCTGCAAATGATTGGTTAACATCACTTTCAAACTAACATAATAGAACAATAAAAAAGCCACTCTATATGAGTGGCTTTTTTAGACAAAAAATAAGCTTATCGCTCTATTTCAGCTTTATTTTTTAAAAAGTCCTGTTGGCCCTGGGTACTAAGACTCGCTTGAGTTTGATTCAAGTAACGCTCGTAGACAAGTTTCTGATCATCAGAAACCAACTCACTACCAGCATCAATTTTATTCAACCTAATCAAAGCCAAATCACCGTTTGATAAGCCCTTAACTTCAATCACAGGATCACCGTTTGGGTGAGGCAAAGAGAAAGCCAATGACGTCATTTCATCTTGACCACGCTTAGCACCTTCAACAGAAGACCATTCAGTAGCACGTGCACTTTTCGCCGCATCTGCTTTCACACGAAGAGAAGCGACTGCTTTATTTTGAACCACTATCGAAGCAACCTGCTCCTTCGTATCCTCATAAGACTGGAAAGCTTCCTGTTTATGATCATTCAAATGCAACACAGCAACTTGGTCATCATTTAATTCTATCAAGTTACTATTTTGGCCATCTTCCAACACCGCATTGCCAAATGCAGCCGCAATAACCGCTGCGTTACTAGTTACTTCATCAGAACCGCCATCACGCCCGAAATACGCACTTTGGAGAACGTCTACGCCGTATTCTTTTGCGATGATATCTAATTTGTCACTAGCGTAAGCTAGATCGGTAATATCTTCATGTGCCGTCAACAACGCATCGACTGCCTTAGTTTCCAATAGCCCTTGCTTCAACTCTGCTTCTTTCGATGCAAATGTTGGTACGTCTGGCTTAGTAATATCATTCAATTTAATAAGGTGATAACCAAATCCACTCTTAACAGATTTTAGCTCGCCCTTTTTCATTGAAAATAACGCATCGTCAAAAGCTTGATCTATCGTGCCTTTTTCAACATAACCTAGATTACCGCCATCATTTTTCGAGCCAATATCATCAGAATATTCAGCCGCCAAGTCTGCAAAATCTTCACCAGACTTTAACTTGGCCTGAACTTCTTCAAGGCGACTTTCAGCGTCTTTATCACTTCGATCTGCTGTATCAATCAAAATATGTGACGCAAATCTTTCTTCTTGAACAAAACTTGAAATAGATGCTTGGTAAGCATCTTGCAACTCCGCATCCGTCACATTGACCTTGCTGTAAAAATCCGAACTGGAAATTACAACGTAATTAACTTTAACTTGTTCAGGCGTTTTAAAACTTTCTTTATTAGCATCGTAATACGCTTTTAACTCATCATCTGACACACTGGTGTTTTCCGACTCATCCGCCAAAGAGAACGAAACATAATCATACGTTCTTTCTTGTGATTGCAACTTAGAGACGCTGTCTACTTGATAAGGTAAAACAAATTCTGAGCCTGAGATTGCATTGCGAGGCTGTTGAATCAAAACATCTTGCTTAATGCGCTCTTTAAAAGCGAGCGGCGTAAAACCAAGAGAACGGATGAAGTTAAGATATGTATTTTGGTCAAACTGACCATCAACTTGAAACTGTTCGGCTTGTAATAAATAAGCATCTACTTGAGCATCTGACACCCCTAAACCCAACCCTTTAGCCTGATTGGCTAACACAACACGCTGAACCAGCTCCTCTAGAGCTCGACGTTGAAGTAAATTATCTTCAAGTAATGCAGGGTTAACTTGCCCACCCATCATTGAAATTAATTGTCGACGTTGAGTTTCTGCTCCTTGCAACATCTGTGTTCGAGTAATCTCAACCCCGTCAACTTTTGCAACACTGTCCGAAGAAATAAAGCTGTTGACTAAGGCGTCTACTCCAAATAAAGCAAACGTCACAACGATAAAACCAACGATGATCTTTACCACAATGCCTTGTGACTTATCTCTGATATCCTGGAGCATTACTGCCTCCAAATGAGTTAATGAATGACAAATAAAAAAGGTGCATTCCACTTGGAATACACCTTTTGTGTCTAATGGCGGAACAGACGGGACTCGAACCCGCGACCCCCTGCGTGACAGGCAGGTATTCTAACCAACTGAACTACTGCTCCAAAAACATTAGTTTACAGCGTCTTTTAGACCTTTACCGGCTTTAAAACCAGGAACTTTCGCTGCTTTAATTTGGATTTCCTCACCAGTTTGAGGATTACGGCCTGTACGTGCCGCACGTTCTTTTACTGCAAAAGTACCAAAACCAACTAGTGTAACCTGGTCACCTTTTGCCAAAGCCGCTTCAATTGCTTTTAAAGTAGCGTCAAGAGCATTATTTGCAGAAGCTTTAGATAAATCAGCAGACGCCGCAATAGCATCAATCAATTCAGATTTGTTCACGTTGTACCCCTTCAGTATTTTCTTGGATCCTTAGTTTTTTTTCGGCGCAGTATAAATGCCTACCGACAAGACCGAGCGAGAAGTTATACAAGCCCGACCTACTCCCTGTCAACACAGGATATGCTCTTAATGATGACTCACAGTTTCTTGTTCATCAACAGTTTTTTCACTCGAAGGTAAGGTTTCTACCTTTTTTGGTGAAGGAATGTACTCTAAAGCAATATCCAGCACTTCATCTATCCATTTAACAGGAATGACCTCAATGTCTGCTTTGATATTATCAGGAATCTCTTTTAAATCACGAGCATTTTCTTGCGGAATAATCACCGTTTTTATGCCCCCCCTGTGAGCTGCCAAGAGTTTCTCTTTTAGCCCACCTATGGGTAACACCTCTCCGCGAAGCGTAATCTCGCCAGTCATAGCCACAGAGGCCTTAACGGGGATCTTAGTAAGCACTGAAACAATAGCAACACACATAGCAACACCAGCGCTTGGACCATCTTTTGGTGTTGCCCCTTCTGGAACATGTAAATGAAGATCCGTTTTTTCATGAAAATCTTCATCAATACCAAGACCAATTGCTCGACTTCTAACCACCGTTAAGGCAGCTTGAATGGATTCTTGCATCACATCACCAAGCGATCCGGTCTTCACATGGCGACCTTTACCAACAACGCCAGCGGCCTCAATCGTTAATAATTCACCGCCAACAGATGTCCAAGCCAACCCAGTAACCTGACCAATTTGATTTTTTTCTTCTGCTTTTCCATAACTAAATTTATGAACGCCAGAAAAATCTTCCAGATTTTCACTCGTCACTTCGACCGCTTTCAATTCTTTTTTAGAACCTAATGCTTGTCTTTTAACGACTCGACGGCAAATTTTACTAAGCTCTCGCTCTAATCCACGAACGCCAGCCTCCTTCGTGTAATAGCGAATAACATCCATTAAAGCGCCATCAGTAACCTGAATTTCACTTTCTTTAAGACCTGCCAATTTAATTTGCTTAGGCAGTAAGTAACGCTTAGCAATATTCAACTTTTCATCTTCGGTGTAACCAGGAATTCGGATTACTTCCATACGATCAAGAAGCGGCCCTGGTATATTCATACTATTAGCAGTACAAATAAACATGACATCGGAGAGGTCAAAATCGACTTCTAGATAATGATCATTAAATGTATGGTTTTGCTCCGGATCAAGAACCTCTAGTAAAGCTGACGCGGGGTCACCACGCTGATCCATGCCCATTTTATCTATTTCATCGAGCAAGAATAGAGGGTTTTTCACCTTCACTTTTGCCAACTTCTGCAGCAACTTACCGGGCATAGAGCCAATATAAGTACGGCGATGACCACGTATTTCAGCTTCATCTCGCACGCCGCCAAGTGCCATACGAATATATTTTCGGTTAACCGCTTTCGCGATAGACTGCCCCAAAGACGTTTTACCTACTCCCGGCGGCCCGACCAAACATAATACTGGCCCTTTAACTTTTTTTACACGCTGCTGCACCGCAAGAAACTCTAAGATGCGCTCTTTAACATCTTGCAGGCCATAATGATCTTGGTTCAATATTTTCTCAGCGTAAGCTAAATCATTACGCACTTTGCTGCGCTTCGTCCAAGGCAAGGACGTTAGCCAATCAATATAACCTCGAACAACCGTTGCCTCCGCAGACATTGGCGACATCATTCGCAGTTTTTTCAGTTCCGCTTCAGCTTTCTCTCTTGCCTCTTCCGACATCCCTACTTCTGTAATTTTTTCTTGAAGCAGATCTAATTCATTACCGCCATCTTCCATATCACCCAATTCTTTTTGAATGGCTTTCATTTGCTCATTCAAATAATACTCACGCTGGCTTTTTTCCATTTGTTTCTTTACACGACTACGGATGCTTTTTTCAAGATGTGCAATATCCAATTCGCCATCCATTAAACCGATAAGGTACTCTCCGCGCCCAGTCAGCGAATCAACTTCTAATACCTTTTGCTTATCTTCAAGCTTCAAACTCATATGACCAGTAATATTGTCAATCAGCTTAGAAAGGTCATCGATGGACTTTAATGACGCCACGACCTCTGCAGGAATACGTTTACTACCCGCCACATACTCGTCCAACTGTTTAAGCAGGGCGTTACGAATCACACCATGCTCTGTTTGATCTTCTTCTTGGAGGTCAAGCTCAACAACACTCCCCAAAACAAACCCATCAGCGTCTTCCATCTTTTCGAGACGGGCACGCTTAGCACCTTCCACTAAAACTTTAACCGTGCCATCAGGTAAGCGCAGCAATTGCATGACTTTCGCCGTCGTACCAATAGAATAAAGATCCTCTAATATCGGATCATCTTTAGAAGCATCTTGCTGAGCAACAAGAAAAACATATTTATCATTTTCCATCGCTGACTCTAACGCTGCGATGGATTTAGCACGACCAACAAATAACGGCAGCACCATATGGGGATACACAACCACATCACGAAGTGGCAGCATTGGCAGGAGCAAAGAATCTGACATATTTTTTTCCAATCCGGGCGCATCAGGAAAAGCGCACTTTATATTTCAACGTTGATTAGGAAAGAGATAGGGGCAAAGCCCTAAATTACAAGCGCAAGACGCATTTCAATTTAGTTTACACAAGATTATAAATACGAAACACAACAAAAAAGGCCGAAATTAAGTTATAAAACTCAAGTTCGGCCTTACACAATAACTTTGAAAAAATAAGATTTAGGCGTTTTTAGCCAACTCTTCTTTTTCTAACACCATCAAAGGCGGAGAATCACCACGAATAGAAGGACCATCCATAACAACCTTCACAACATCGTTACGAGTAGGAAGCTCATACATGCAATCCAACAAAGCAGATTCTAAAATACTACGCAACCCTCGAGCGCCGGTTTTACGCTCTAACGCCAAAACAGCCGCCTCACGTAAAGACTCAGGTGTAAATTCTAACTCAACACCTTCTAACTCAAATAAATGTTGATACTGCTTTACAAGCGCATTTTTAGGCTTACTCAAAATAGTCATCAGCGCTTCTTCATCCAACTCTGAAAGCGTCGCCACTACCGGCAAACGACCAACAAATTCTGGAATCAAACCGAACTTAACCAAATCTTCAGTTTCTACACGATGAACCGCTTCAGAAAAGGATCGCCCCTCATCTTTACTTTTCACTGTCGCAGAAAAACCAATGCTACTTTTTTCCGTTCTATCACTGATAACGCGCTCTAAACCAGCAAACGCACCACCACAAATAAACAGTATATTTGACGTATCAACTTGCAAAAATTCTTGCTGAGGATGCTTACGCCCACCTTGCGGAGGAACAGAAGCAACCGTGCCTTCAATCAACTTAAGTAAAGCCTGCTGAACACCTTCACCAGAAACATCACGAGTAATCGATGGGTTGTCAGACTTCCTAGAGATTTTGTCTATTTCATCTATATAAACAATGCCCCGTTGAGCCTTTTCAACATCATAATCACAATTCTGCAATAATTTTTGAATGATGTTTTCTACGTCTTCACCAACATAACCCGCTTCTGTGAGCGTTGTAGCATCAGCAATAGTAAAAGGTACATCCAAAACACGAGCAAGGGTTTGAGCCAAGAGCGTCTTACCACTACCCGTTGGGCCAATTAGCAATATATTACTCTTACCAAGCTCAATACTCGTATCGGTTTTACCTTGATGGCGCAATCGCTTGTAATGATTATAAACCGCCACAGCTAAGACTCGTTTCGCCTTATCTTGCCCGATAACATAATCATCCAGTGCCGCACTCAGTTTTGACGGCGTTGGCAACTCATCAGCAGACTCACCGTCTTCATTAATCTGAGAAAGCTCTTGTGTAATGATGTTATTGCATAAATCTACGCACTCATTACAAATATAGACTGAAGGCCCTGCGATAAGTTTTTTTACTTCGTCTTGACTCTTTCCACAAAAAGAGCAAAACAATAACCGATCGGAGTGGTCGCCACGGCTAAAATTATCATCCGACATTTATTCCACCCTTTTCTTAAACTTTTCGTTTTTGCAAAATTTCATCAATCAAACCATATTCTTTTGCTGTTTCCGGATTCATGAAGTTATCACGATCCGTATCGATAGCAACTTGTTCAATCGGCTTGCCTGTATGAAAAGAAATAATTTCATTCAGCTTATGCTTAATGCTTAAAATTTCACGTGTATGTATTTCAATATCTGAAGCCTGGCCTTGATAGCCACCTAGCGGCTGGTGAATCATTACTCGTGAATTTGGCAAACAATAACGCTTACCGGTAGCACCAGCGGTCAATAATAAAGCGCCCATACTTGCCGCTTGACCAATACACATGGTACTTACATCTGGCTTAATAAATTGCATCGTATCATAGATAGACATTCCCGCGGTGACTGAACCACCTGGGGAGTTAATATACAAATGAATGTCTTTATCTGGGTTTTCTGACTCTAAAAATAACAACTGAGCCACAACCAGGTTAGCCATGTGATCTTCAACTTGACCAACCAAAAAAATCACTCGCTCTTTAAGCAAGCGCGAGTAAATATCAAATGACCTTTCTCCACGAGCAGTCTGCTCAATAACCATTGGAACAAGGCCATTACTTGTGATCGCAACTGGACCGGTAGTTGGATTCGTCAACTTCATATCGCATTCCTTAAAACAAAAAGGTCGACATAACAAATGCTATGTCGACCTTATTAAAAAGATAAGACGAGTCTTATGCTTCTTCCCCAGCCTCTTCAGCTTGGGCATTTGGCTTGATAGCGTCTTCATATCCCAATGTTACTTCAGTAACTTGGGCAGATTCTAACAGTTTATCAACAACTTGCTCTTCAAGTACAGCAGATTGCACTTGCGACATTTGTTCTTTGTTCTTTAAGTAAAAATCAATAACTTGCTGTGGCTCTTGATAAGCCTGAGCCATATCTTCCAAGAAAGCACGAACACGATCATCATCTACTTTCAATTCGTCTTTCTTAATGACTTCAGAAATCAGTAAACCAAGTTTAGCGCGTTTTTTAGCTTCATCTTGAAACAATTCTGCTGGCAACTGAGAAGCATCAAAACCCTCACCACCAAACTGACTTGCAGCTTGCTTACGAAGCGCATCTACTTCTTGATCAATCAAAGCGGAAGGCACTTCAACTTCATTGATAGATAGTAAACCATCAAACAAAGCATTTTTAAGTTTTGCTTTTATTGCTTGGTTAAGCTCTCGCTCCATATTCTTACGAACTTCGGCACGCAAAGCATCAATAGTTGCGTCTGCAAGACCGAATTTTTCAACAAAAGCGTCATCTAGTTCAGGTAAAATTTGCTCAGCAACTTCAGATACAGTGATCTTAAAGCTTGCCTCTTTACCCTTAAGGTTTTCTGCTTGGTAATCATCTGGGAAAGTCACAGAGATTGTACGCTCTTCACCTGCTTTAGCACCAAGAACGCCAGACTCAAAGCCAGGAATCATAGTGTTAGAGCCAAGAACCAATTTGTGCGCCTGAGCAGCACCGCCTTCAAAAGCCTCGTCACCTAAGTAACCAACGAAATCGATTGTAACCTGATCGCCATCTGCTGATGCGCGCTCAACGGCAGTCCATTCAGCGTTTTGTTTACGCAAAGTTTCCAACATAACATCAACGTCAGCATCGGTAACATCAGATACAACGCGATCGACTTTAATGCTGGCATTGTCAGCCAAAGTAACTTCTGGGTAAACTTCTATTTTTACGACAAACTCAAGATCTGCACCTTCAGCAAAGTTCTTAGGTTCAATTGAAGGCATTCCAGCTGGCTGGATAGATTCCTTTTGAATCGCTTCAACATAAGCATCACGCATTATTTGCTCTACAGCATCCATACGAATACCCTGACCATAACGTTTTTTAACAACGCTAACAGGCACCTTGCCTTTGCGAAAACCATCTATACGAATAGTCTTTGCCGTTTTAGCCACTTCAGAACTTACTTTTTCGTCAACACGAGCAGCTGGAACACTAATAGTCAGAACGCGCTCGATTGGAGACGTTGTCTCTACAGAAACTTGCATAAAACTTCCTCTCGGGAACTTGCTTTAATTTGTTGGTAATCTCGTCATTAACAAGACATCTATTCAATTACTGCCAACAAAACCTAAATGAAAATTAATTAAACTAATGGACTGAAATGGTGCTCCGTACTGGATTCGAACCAGTGACCTACCGCTTAGAAGGCGGTTGCTCTATCCAACTGAGCTAACGGAACTATGTTCATTACATTTCTTGTGGTGGGCTATTATAGGGATGGAATAGCAATCGTCAACCGATAGACATAAAAAAGCCCAGTAAACTGGGCTAAAATGACTATTTGTAACTGATGAGCCGAGAATAGCGAATATTCGCCGTTCAACAGAAAAAATATCACAAAAGGAACACGGCAAATAATACAAGCAGGTCATTGTAAAAACAAGTAATATGCGCCAAAACGCATCACCTTGCACTCTTTTTGTGCAATGTGCATTAGAAGGGAGTTTTTATAATCTTTTTTAAGCTGTGATATTGTAATAACTCATCTAACCGAGCCCAGTTACTATGCCTGAACCTCTAATCTATTTTTTTCTATCTCTAAAACGCTATGGACATCTAACAATAACACGATTCCAAAATAGCAACCTTTCACAAAAAGCAGCGCAACTTACACTCTCAAGCTTACTCGCTGCCGTCCCCATCATCACTATCATTCTTGGCATACTAAGCTTTACCCCAGCACTGGAAGCGATGCAATCCCAGCTATTTCGACTTATTGAACAACACTTAGCCCCAGGCTCTAGTGATGTAATGCTTCCTTATCTAATTAAGTTTTCAGCACAAACTAAAAACTTACCCATTGCTGGATTAGTCGCACTTTTCATCACAGCACTCCTTCTACTAAATAGCTTTGAAAGCAGCGTACAGTCAATCTGGGAAATTAGAAAAACACGCAAACTAAGAGAGCGATTATTAACCTACTGGGCCATACTCACCTTGGGACCAATTATTTTTGCAACATCGTTAAGCTTATATGGCACCCTCATATCCATCCAAATACGCAATGTAGAGACAAACCTCTGGCTTAACAGCTTATTAGAGCTAGGCAGTATTACACTCTATTTTTTAATGCTTTTAACATTGAATTTTCTGACCCCAAACGCTGATGTCTCAATCAAATGGGCTTCAATATCTGCTTTGATAGGTAGCGTTGGTCTATATATTCTAAACACCATATTCAGCTCCTTCGCCCAATTTTTTACCAGCTACCAAGTTGTATATGGAGCATTCGCCGCTATCCCTATATTTCTTGTATGGCTCCAAAGTTCGTGGCTAATAGTTCTTGCCTCGATCTGCCTTTGCGCAACGCTGCATAATATAAAAACTTAGCATCTGGTCAGGATTAATGTAAAATCCCGCAAATTTCTATAATAGGGCTCACCATGACGCAAACAATCAATGACCTAAACAAAATCTTAGATGAGGCAGATTGCTTAGTCGACGAAGCAAAACTGAATGAAGCTCTTGATAAAATGGCAGCCCAGATCACTATTGATCTTGCTGACAAACTTCCTCTCGTCTTGTGCGTTATGAATGGTGGCTTAATACCAACAGCCGCCTTAATAGAACGCCTAAACTTCCCATTAGAACTCGACTACATTCACGCAACACGCTATGGAATGGAAACCGAAGGCGCTTCTCTTAACTGGCTCAGCTACCCACAAACAAGGCTTAAAGATAGACATATTCTTGTCGTGGACGACATTTTTGACCAAGGGCACACGCTACAAGCCATTTCTCAATGGCTAGAAGCACAAGAAACAAGTAGCGTACACACAGCAACCGTCATCAACAAACTGCATGACCGAAAAACCAATATGATACCGAACTATGTCGGAACCGATGTAGCGGATAGATTTTTATTCGGCTACGGTATGGATTACAAAGGCTTTTTCCGAAACGTTAAAGGCATTTATGCCATAAAAGGCAGTTAATTCGAATACCAAAGCAAAATCGAATTAAAAAAAAGCGCTCATCATAATCATGATAAGCGCTTTTTTAATAACCAATAAAAATTAAAATACTCGATTAAAACCATTTAATGCAGCAACGCGATAGGCTTCCGCCATCGTTGGGTAGTTAAACGTCGTATTTAGGAAATATTTCAGCGTATTCTGCTCACCAGGCTGCTTCATAATGGCTTGACCAATGTGAACGATTTCAGAGGCTTGGTCCCCAAAACAATGAATCCCTAATAGCTCTAGAGTTTCTCGATGAAAGAGTATTTTCAACATTCCCACCGCTTCACCCGTAATTTGCGCTCGTGCCGTATTCTTGAAGAAAGCACGGCCCACTTCGTACGGTACTTTTTCCGCAGTAAGTTCAGCCTCAGTTTTACCAATAGAACTAATTTCAGGAATAGTATAAATTCCTGTTGGAACCTCACTAATAAACTCCGCACCTTCTGTCCCGTACATATTAGCAGCAACAGCACGACCTTGATCATAAGCAGCACTTGCTAAACTAGGCCAACCGATAACATCACCTGCAGCATAAACATTTTCAACTTGCGTTTGGTAGGTATCATTAACGGCGAGTTGCCCACGACCATTCACTTCTAAGTCAATGGATTCTAATCCTAAATTATCTGTATTACCGGAACGACCATTACAAAATAACAAGGCATCTGCACGCAACTTTTTACCAGACGCCATATGCATGACAATTCCACGTTCAGTCGTTTCAACAGAGTCGTATGTTTCATTATGGCGGATAAGTACTCCACCATCACGTAAATGATAACTTAAGGCGTCGGTGATCTCGTCATCCAAGAAGCTAAGCAACTTTTTAGCCGGATTAATTAACTCAACACGCACACCAAGACCACAAAAAATTGAGGCATATTCACAACCAATAACACCAGCGCCATAAATGATCAAAGAACGAGGTGTGTGACTAAGACTTAAAATAGTGTCAGAACAATAAATACGAGGATGAGAAAAATCAATATTCGCAGGACGGTATGGACGAGAACCCGTTGCAATGACCACTTTATCAGCCACAAGCAACTCAGGCCCTTTCTCGTAGGTATTAACCTCTATGGTATTCGCATCTTTAAATTTGCCACGCCCGAAGTAAATATCAATTCGGTTACGCGCATAATATTCAGTACGACCCATAACTTGCTGGTCTATCACTCGGTTTGCGCGATCTAACACTTTAGGAAATGAAAACCAACGAGGCTCCCCAATATCACGGAACATAGGGTTAGTATTAAAGACAATTATCTCTTTAACAGCATGACGTAATGCTTTTGAAGGAATCGTTCCTAGATGCGTACAACTTCCGCCTACTTGTGAGCTAGCCTCAACAACAGCCACTCTTTTTCCTGCTTTTGCAGCGCTCATAGCAGCGCCTTCTCCTGCCGGACCTGTTCCTAAAACCACCACATCATAATGTCTCGTTGTCATAATACCCTCTTTACAATTCAATTATTTAGATGCGTCGTAAAACGTGTCATCAGAAACTTTCTCAACGGCACTTTCTTTCGTTTCTTTTTCGCACTTACCTTTATCGCCACCACAAATATCGCAAGCGACTTCCATACCTAAAGAACTCATACCACCGCAAGAACCAGAGATAGGCTTTCTTCCCATCAACACACCCACGGACATAGCAGCAACTAATAGAAGCATCAGGGCAAATGCCAAAACAATCGTCAACATAAGGTTTCTCCTCAAATCAAAAAATCAAAAACACCACTTATTGTAAATACGGTTTGAACGCATCCGATGGGCGCTCTTCAAAACCAAAATCCGTTTTTATCAATAAATAAGCGGCTATACCATTTTTCTGAGCAAACTCGAATCCTTTCTCAGGCCCAAGTACCGTAATTGCCGTCGCAAGACCATCGGCCATGGTTGTTGTTTTATCTACTACGGTAACAGAAACCAATCGATGTGTAATAGGTCGACCCGTTTTAGGGCTTATCGTATGAGAATAGCGTACACCATTTTTTTCAAAATAGTTCCGATAATCACCAGAGGTCGCAACAGCAACATCAGTTACCGACAGGATTCGCTCAACAATCTCATGACCACCTGCAGGACTTTCTATTGCCACTTTCCAAGATTCGCCATCAGCTTTCACACCTTTAGATAAAATTTCACCACCAACCTCAATCAAATAACTCCGCACCCCCTTACTCTGAAGCACTTGCGCAACCATATCCACGCCGTACCCTTTTGCAATAGAAGATAAGTCTACATAGATGTTTTTTTCTTTCGTCAAACGGCGACCATCAAGCTTTAAGTAATGATAACCCACGCGTGATTTTGCCTCGTCAATTAGCAACTCGCTTGGCACTTTATCTTCTCGATTTCCAGGTCCGAAGCCCCACAAGTTAACCAGAGGACCAATGGTAATATCGTACTCTCCACCACTCATTTCACTAATCAATAAAGCCTTATCAATAACATAAGCCATGTCTTCGCTAATGTTAGAAAATTGATTTGCAGGTAACTTATTAAAAACTGAAAGCTCTGAGTTTGGATCATAAGTTGACATTAGTTTGTTAACTCTTACCAAGGCAGCATCAACACCTACTTTTAAATCCGAAGGTTTTTTTACATTTTCAGTCGTATAAAATTTTACTGTGTATGTAGTACCCATTGTAGGGCCAGAGAAGCTCACCAATTCAGGAGAAAAAGTGGAAAAACGATATACCGTCGCTATAACGATAAATAAGAAAGCAGAAAATAGTATTTTTTTACGCATAAAAAGTCTTTCTAGTTGCCAATAAAATAAAGACCCACCAGAAGGTGGGTCTTTATTTAGGTGCTAGCCGCCGAAATCATCCAATAGAATGTTTTCTTTTTCTACACCAAGATCTTCTAACATCTTAACCACAGAAACGTTCATCATTGGAGGCCCACACATGTAGTACTCACAATCCTCTGGAGCAGGATGGTCTTTGAGGTAGTTTTCATAAAGAACATTATGAATGAACCCTGTTTTACCTTCCCAATTATCTTCAGGCTGAGGATCAGAAAGCGCCAAATGCCACTCAAAGTTCTCATTCTCTGCTTGAAGCTTATCGTACTCTTCCGTATAGAATGCTTCACGCATACTACGAGCACCATACCAAAAGGTAATTTTACGTTTTGAACTCAAGCGTTTAAGCTGATCAAAAATGTGTGACCGCATTGGCGCCATACCAGCACCACCACCGACAAACACCATCTCTGCATCTGTATCTTTAGCAAAAAACTCACCAAAAGGACCGTATACTTTTATCTTATCACCAGGTTTAAGACTGAAGACATAAGACGACATTTGACCAGGAGGAAGATCATCTTTACCCGGTGGCGGTGAAGCGATACGGATATTAAACTTAACAATACCCCTCTCTTCAGGGTAGTTCGCCATTGAGTAAGCACGTATAACGGTTTCATCGACCTTAGAAACGAACTTCCAAAGATTGAATTTATCCCAATCACCGCGATACTCTTCTTCGATATCAAAGTCTTTGTAGTGCACTGTGTGCGCAGGTGCTTCAAGCTGAACATAACCACCAGCACGGAAGTTAACATTCTCGCCTTCAGGCAATTTTAGCGTCAGCTCTTTAATAAAAGTCGCTAAATTAGGGTTTGACTCAACGGTACATTCCCATGCCTTAACACCAAATACTTCTTCAGGCACTTCTACATCCATGTCCTGTTTCACAGAAACCTGACAGGATAAACGATAGCCTTCTTTTTCATCACGACGAGTAAAGTGAGACTGTTCAGTGGATAGCATTGAACCACCACCACTTGTCACCTTACATTTACACTGTGCACAAGTACCGCCACCGCCACAAGCAGACGAAAGAAATACGCCGCTGTTAGCCAATGTTTGCAATAACTTACCACCCGCAGGGGCTGTTATCTCTTTTTCACCATTGATGCGAATTGTAACGTCACCAGTACTTACCAAACGAGCACGAGCAGCAAGGATAATTGCCACTAATGCCAGTACGATAGCCGTGAACATCACCACACCCAGAATAATCTCTAAGTTGACCATGTTAGTTAAACCTTATTCTTGGTTGTCCCACTGAACAGCAAATTAAAGCTGAACACCAGAAAATGACATAAAGCCCAAACTCATCAGACCGACAGTAATAAACGTGATACCAAGACCACGTAACCCTGCAGGTACGTCTGAATACTTAAGCTTCTCCCGAATACCAGCCAGCGCAGCAATAGCTAACGCCCAACCAACACCAGCACCCACACCGTAAACAAGACTTTCACTAAAGTTATAGTCACGCTCAACCATGAACAAGGAAGCACCCAATATGGCGCAGTTCACTGTGATAAGTGGTAAAAATACACCCAATGCGTTGTATAAAGCAGGCACATATTTATCTAGTGCCATTTCTAGTATTTGAACAATAGCGGCAATAACACCGATGTAACTCAATAGACCTAGAAAGCTCAGATCAACGCCAGGTAGACCCGCCCATTCAAGAGCACCATCAACCAAAAGGTTTTGATAGAGAAGGTTATTTAATGGAACTGTAATTGCCAAAACAACAATAACAGCAATGCCCAAACCGATCGCTGTATCAACTTTTTTGGACAAAGCCAAAAAAGTACACATGCCAAGAAAGAAGGCCAACGCCATATTCTCAACGAAAACGGCCTTAACGAACAAACTGATTAAATGTTCCATTTAGAACGCCTCCCTTACACGCGAATGGGCTGCAATCTTAAAGTCAGGCTCTTCAATTTGATCCGTTTTATAAGAACGCAACACCCAAATAACCAAGCCAATCACGAAGAACGCACTTGGAGGAAGCAGCATTAAACCATTAGGCTGATACCAACCGCCGTTCTGAACAGTGGCAAATATTTCAACACCAAAAAGCTTACCAGCGCCGAGTAATTCACGGAAGAAAGCAACCACGATCAACATAGCACTGTAGCCTAAGCCATTACCAATACCATCAACAAAGCTCATCACTGGACCGTTTTTCATGGCAAACGCTTCTGCGCGGCCCATTACGATACAGTTAGTGATGATAAGACCAACAAACACAGAAAGCTGCTTACTAATCTCATAAGCAAACGCTTTAAGAATTTGATCAACCACAATAACCAAAGAGGCAATAATGATCATTTGAACAATGATACGAATACTGTTTGGAATATGATTACGAATGATCGCAATAAAAAAGCTAGAAAAAGCGGTTACTAACGTTAGGGCAATCGCCATAACCAAACTAACACTTAAACTGCTCGTTACCGCCAACGCTGAACAAATACCCAAAATTTGCAAAGCAATCGGGTTATTCGCAAGAATTGGCCCAAAGAGGACTTTTCTAAATTCAGACATTATTGAACTCCTTCGCTACGAAGTTTTGCCAAGAAAGGACCAAAGCCCTCCTCACCTAACCAGTATTGAACAAGATTAGTGACACCACGGCTCGTCAGGGTTGCACCAGACAAACCATCCACTTTATAAGCTGCTTTTGGATCTGAGCTATCTACACTACCTTTAACAAGATGAAGCACTGCTTCGCCTTGGTCGTCATAGACCTCCTTACCTTTCCACAACGCTTTCCAGTTAGGATTATCAACCTCCCCCCCCAACCCAGGCGTTTCACCCTGAGAATAGAAGCCAAAGCCAATCACAGTATTGAAATCGCTTTTCAATGCAATGAAGCCATACATAGTAGACCATAGGCCATAACCATGAACTGGAACAATGATTCGGTCTATATCATCACCTGATTTAACAAGGTAGACAGCTGAAAAATTCGCGCGGCGTTTAATGCTAGCAGGATCATTCTCACCGCTCAAAGCAACAGACAACTGCGGATCTTTCGACGCCGCTTTCTGATCATAAGTAGCAGGGTTAATACCCGCTACTTTAATTTCAGCTTGCGTTGCGAAGGCGCCTGTTTGCAAATTAACGATGCGAGTTTCTACTGTTTCGAAAATCTCATCTACTGATTTACCAGATACAAGCATACCAGCCGAAGACAAAATGTTTCGCTTACGGTCTAGATCCTTATTAGCCTTTTGGATTGGCTTAAGCCCTACCGCTGCCACAGCAACAAAAATAGAACAAACCAAACACAAGGATAAGGCAACTATAATGGTCTTTTTAATACTATCGTTACTACTAGCCATTGCGTGCAATCCTCCGCTTAATGTTCGCCTGAATCACAAAGTGATCAATAAATGGTGCAAACAAATTCGCAAACAAAATCGCCAACATCATACCTTCTGGGTACGCTGGGTTAACAACTCGAATAAGCACGACCATTAAACCGATTAATGCGCCATAGAACCATTTACCACGATTCGTCATCGATGCAGATACTGGATCCGTCGCCATATACATCATACCAAAAGCAAAACCACCTAAAACAAGGTGCCAATACCATGGTGTAGCGAACATAGGGTTAGTATCAGAGCCAATGGAGTTAAACAATGCAGAAGTTAGTACCATGCCTAGCATAACACCAGCAACGATTCGCCATGAAGCAATTCGCATTATTAACAATACAGATCCGCCAATTAGAATCGCTAACGTAGACGTTTCACCCATTGAGCCTTGGATAAAGCCAAAGAAGGCATCAGACCAACCAACAGTCAAACCTGAAATACCATCAGCAGCAAGCTGGCTCAATGCTGTTGCACCAGAAAAACCATCAATCGCCGTCCAAACCGCATCACCAGACATAGAAGCTGGGTAAGCAAAGAACAAGAAAGCACGACCAGCTAATGCAGGGTTAAGGAAGTTCTTGCCCGTACCGCCAAACACTTCTTTTGCAAGCACAACACCAAAACTAATCCCTAAGGCAACTTGCCATAAAGGAACCGTTGCTGGTAAAGACAATGCAAACAGAATGGAAGTAACAAAAAAGCCTTCGTTTATTTCATGCTTTCGCACAGAAGAAAACAACACTTCCCAGAAACCACCAACAGCAAACGTAACAAGATAAACAGGCAAGAAATACATTGCACCGTAAATCATGTTGTCCCATATGCTTGATGCGTCATAATTGGTCAAACCACCAATAACGGCATGACGCCAAGTGTCCGCTGGCGTAACACCCATTGCATCTATAGCGGTATTCGCCTGCAGACCAATGTTGTACATACCAAAAAACATCGCTGGAAATGTACACATCCAAACCAAAATCATAATGCGCTTCATATCAACCGCATCACGAACATGAGAGCCATTTTTGGTAACAGAACTTGGACGGTAAAAAATAGTATCTACCGCTTCAAAAAGCGCATACCACTTTTCGTATTTTCCACCTGAGTGAAACTCAGGTTCTATTTTATCGAGTACTTTTCTAAGCCCCATGAATTAACCCTCTTTCTCTATTAGAGTTAGGCAATCCCGAAGGATCGGGCCATATTCGAACTTACCTGAGCAACTGTAAGTACACAAAGCCAAATCTTCGTCATCTAACTCAAGCACGCCAAGCTTCTGAGCTTGCTCCGTATCATTCACAACCAACGCACGTAACAACTGAGTTGGCAAAATATCAAGCGGCATAACACGCTCAAAATTACCAAGTGGCAACATAGTACGATCACTACCGTTGGTCGTCGTTGTCATATCAAATGATTTTTTACCCGTGAGCTTTGACAAAAAGACATTCATAAGAGAATGCTTTTCTACACCGGCACGAAGATAATGCATCATCTGGCGCTCACGACCTTCAAGCAATACGCAGACTTGATTGTGATAACGACCTAAGTAAGAAAAAGGACCTGCAGCATTACGGCCTGAAAGTACGGAACCAGAAATAACTCGGTTCTCACCGTCAGCTAATTCGCCCGCCACAAGATCTTCTAAGCTTGCACCCACTTGAGTACGAACCAATCGAGGGTTTTTAACCTGAGGTCCCGCCAATGCGATAACACGCTCAACGTTAAGTTCACCAGTAACAAAAAGCTTGCCAATAGCGACAACATCTTGGTAATTGATAGACCAAACTGTTTTTTTATCACTAACTGGATCAAGGAAATGGATATGCGTACCAGCAAGACCAGCAGGGTGCACACCAGAGAACTCTTCAACCGTTACATCTGACGTAGTCGGAATTTTAGTTCCGGTCGCTTTACAAACAAACACCTTACCCGTCGTCAAACGTGCTAATACCGTCAGGCCATCAGCAAACGCCTCAGCCTGATCTGCAAGCACAACTTCTGGAGAAGCGGCCAACGGATTAGTGTCCATAGCAGTAACGAAAATAGAGCTTGGCGCCGAAGCAATTTCAGGCACTTTCGAAAAAGGACGTGTACGAAACGAGGTCCATAGTCCAGACTCAACTAGATTATCAACCACTTTATTACGTTCTAATGATTTTAATTCAGAACCAGAATAAGCGGCAAAAGTTTCAGACTCATCACCTTCCACTCTAATAACAACAGATTGAAAAACGCGTCTTTCACCACGATTGACAGCGGTTACCGTACCAGAAGCAGGAGCCGTGTATTTAACACCTTCCGTTTTCTTATCTGTAAAGATAACTTGCCCTTTCTTTACCTTATCCCCTTCCTTGACAAACATGGTGGGTTTCATTCCATGGTAGTCAGGACCGATCACAGCGACTGTTCTTGCGGCAGCTGCCATCTCAATCACTTGAATGGGAGCACCTGAGATCGGAAGATCTAGGCCTTTTGAAATTTTAAACATATGTTCTGCCCAACAATAAATTGAACACAAAAAGCGTAATGTGTAATGCTCATACCCCCCTCCGGGAAAACATGTATAAGCGAACAACTAATATTAAATTAATTGTAAAACACAAACTCACTTCACCAAAAAACCGACGTATTATAAAGATCATTAACGACATTGACCAGCTCATCACGATGTCTTTAAGCGCCAACTTTTACTTAAAAGCACAAGTTTGTCTTTATTGGTTGATTTCATGTACCAAAAAACACTTTTTTGTTTTTTTCGCTACACCCCTCAGAATTTCTCACTTCTCTGCGGTAATCGAAATAAATGAAATCCAAATTAAGCATTTAAGAGTATATAAACAGACCTCATTTTAGTGAGTTGCCATACTAGGTTGAAAACGACACAATATCGCCTAACAAATGAATAGGCTCAAAACATGGAAGCACAACTATGATTAAACCAGAAGCTCAAATTCATATTAAAAACTTACGTTTACGAACCTACATTGGATTCAATGATTCCGAAAAAAATAACAAACAAGATGTTATTATCAATGCTTGGATACACTATCCAGCTACCCAAGCCTACGATACAGATGATGTCGAAAATGCGGTAAATTACAGAACGCTTTGCAAAGAAATGATAGCTTATACTGAGAACAACCGCTTTCTTTTGCTAGAAAAGCTGACAGCAGACTTACTTGAGCTCTGCATGGCACCCAAAAATGTGACATTCGCAAAGATAGAAGTTGCTAAACCACACGCCCTGCGTTTCGCGGATTCCGTGTCCCTTACATTGTCAGCAAATAGAGAACAATAAGCCCAACATGCCACAGACAACATCAATAACGTTAAAGCCCGGCTTCAAGAATTTAATTAGTGGTCTAGACGGCAGCCGCAAAGCATTGCAGCTGCTTGCTATTGCCTCTGAGCACAGTTTGCCTATTCTCTTTATGGCCAACACGGTGGGTGAATTGAATGAGCTAGAAGACGAGCTACAATTTCTAAATCAGAACAAAAAAGAGCTACTTAGATTCAGTGACTGGGAAACACTTCCGTACGATGCTTTTTCGCCACATCAAGACATTGTTTCACAACGCTTAGAAACACTTGCTAAGCTAACAGAAACAAAGAACCCCATCATCCTCACAACCGTCGCCTCTTGCTTAACTCGGCTTTGTCCAAGACAACATCTGGACGCCCAACGCTTTCACCTAAAAGAAGGCCAAGAGCTTCCGTTAGAACAATTGTCTAAAAAGCTCACCAGCGCCGGTTACTTGAATGTGAATAACGTCCATGAACACGGTGAATACGCCATTCGCGGTGCCTTAATGGACGTTTATCCGATGGGCGCAGAAAACCCAATAAGAATCGATTGGTTCGACAATGAGATCGATTCTATTCGCTGGTTTGACACTGAAACGCAGCGTAGTATCGACAAAGTCAGCGAAATAAAAATGCTCCCTGCGAAGGAGTTTCCAACTACATCACAAGGCATACAACAGTTTCGCAAAGCCTTTCGTGAACGCTTTAATAATGCCCCGCTGTCGAGCCCCATTTATCAAGACATTTCCAGCGGTCTAATACCCGCGGGGATTGAATACTATTTGCCTTTATTTTTTGAACACACCGCGACAGTATTCGACTATCTACCTGAAAATACACTCATCATTCGTTCTGATACGTTCAATGAACAGCTCGCCAGCATTCAACTCGATTTCAAAAACCGACACGAGTCACTTAATTACAATATAGAACGCCCTATTTTAAAGCCTGACGAAGTTTGCCTAAAAGAAGACGAACTGTTCGCCGCGCTTAACCAATTTCCTGCTGTGCTTTTTTCAACCTCGGGCGAACACCCACTCTATAAAGCATTAACGTCTGTAAAAATCGAATCGAAAAATACAGAGCCGCTTCACAAGCTACAAGATTATCTGAGCAAGACAGGCACCCGAACCCTCATCGTTGCTGAATCAGCAGGCCGACGAGAAGCATTATTAGAATTACTCAAAAAACACAAAATTAAACCCAAGCAAGTCAATGACTGGAAAGCCTTCACTAAGTCGACGCAATCATTAGCCATAACAGAAGGCAATATTAGCCGCGGTTTTGTCATCGGCGATGAGTTAACACTCATTGCAGAAAGCGAGATACTCGGTGAACGCGTCTCGCAACATCGAAGACGCAACAAGCACAGCAATATCAGCGAAGATGCGATTATTCGCAACCTGACAGAATTAAGAATGAACGCCCCCGTGGTGCACATAGATCATGGCGTTGGGCGCTACCTTGGCCTTACCAATTTACACATTGATGGGCAAGAAACTGAACTGCTCACACTGGGTTACGCCAACGACGCCAAACTCTACGTGCCTGTTTCTTCATTGCAGCTAATTTCTCGCTACACTGGCGCAGACGAAGATACCGCACCGCTTCATAAACTAGGCACGGACAAATGGAGTATTGCGAAACAAAAAGCCGCAGAAAAAGCCCGTGATACGGCCGCAGAGCTACTAGAAATTTACGCCCAGCGTGAAGCTCGCGTTGGTTATGCTTTCGCCAAACCAGATGATCAATATGAACTTTTTTCATCCGGCTTCCCATTCGAGGAAACGCCGGACCAACAAATGGCCATTGATGCCGTAATGCAAGACATGTCGTCGAGAAAACCAATGGACAGATTGGTGTGTGGCGATGTGGGTTTCGGTAAAACAGAAGTCGCCATGCGTGCCGCCTTTTTGGCCGTTCAAGATGGCAAACAAGTCGCTGTTCTCGTCCCCACTACGCTTCTGGCTCAGCAACATTATGAGAATTTTTGTGATCGCTTTGCCGACTGGCCAGTAGAAATAGAACTATTATCCCGCTTTCGTTCTGGCAAACAGTCCAACGTGTCCATTGACCGACTAGAGTCGGGCAAAGCTGACATTGTGATAGGCACCCACAAGCTGATACAAAGCGGCATAAAATTCGCCAATCTTGGGCTTGTCATCATAGACGAAGAGCACCGCTTTGGTGTGAAGCAAAAAGAACAATTCAAGGCGTTAAGAGCAGAAGTCGACATATTGACGCTCACGGCAACTCCAATACCAAGAACCCTCAACATGTCGTTATCCGGTATCCGCGACTTGTCTATCATCGCCACACCACCAGCGAAGCGTTTATCGGTAAAAACCTTCGTAAAACAAAAAGATGAGCATCAAATAAAAGAAGCTATCCTACGAGAACTGCACCGTGGCGGACAGGTTTATTATTTACACAACGAAGTGCAAACCATTCAAAAAGCCGCCGAAGAATTAGAGGAACTCATTCCAGAAGCGCGCGTTATTGTCGGCCACGGCCAAATGCGCGAAAGAGAGCTGGAACAAGTAATGTCCGACTTCTATCACAAAAGAGCGAACGTACTCGTTTGCTCTACCATCATAGAAACTGGCATAGACATTCCTAACGCCAACACCATTATCATTGAACGTGCCGACAAGTTTGGTTTGGCTCAGCTACATCAATTACGAGGCCGAGTGGGTCGGTCTCATCACCAAGCTTATGCCTACTTACTTACACCAAATGATCGCAAGGTCACAGGCGATGCAGAAAAGCGTCTGGAAGCCATCACACTTGCCGACACCCTTGGCGCCGGATTCACGTTAGCCACCCATGACTTAGAAATACGCGGGACAGGCGAACTGCTAGGCGAGGGACAAAGTGGTCATATCGAGCACGTTGGCTTCTCATTATTTATGGACATGCTCGACAGAGCGGTTAAATCCTTAAAAAATGGCGAGTCACCTAATGTAGACATCACCTCACCGGCGCAAACTGACGTAAACTTGCGAGTACCAGCCCTCATTCCAGAGGATTATCTAGGTGATGTACATTCCCGTCTGATTCTGTATAAACGTATAGCCAGTGCAAAAGTCAGCGAAGAACTCAAAGATCTACAGGTGGAAATGATTGACCGCTTTGGATTACTACCTGACGCGACAAAAAACCTATTTCGACAAACAGAGTTGAAACTCAAGGCCGAGAGTCTCGGCATCAATAAAATTGAAGCCAATGCGAAAGAAGGTAAAATATTCTTTAACAGCAAAACACCCGTTGACCCGATGAAATTAATTAGACTCATTCAAACAAAACCCGACATGTATAAGCTGGTAGGATCTGACACTTTAAAGTTTTTAGCTCCCATGAACAGCGCAGAAGAGCGCTTCCAACAAACGACAAAGACTTTGGAATTATTACATTGAAAACCCTGATTATTAGCCTTTTATCCCTTACTTTATTAAATACACACCTTTTTGCTGACGACGGGGAAATCAACACGGATACCGCAAGAGCCTATGAGGCCCACCTTGTGACCTTCATGTGGCCGGAAGGCCAATCTAGCGAACAAATTAACTACAAAAATGTGTTATCGACAGGAAACCTTCTACGACTAACCAAAGGCGAGGAAGACAAATTAAGCACAACCAGCAGCACGTCTGGATCTACCCCCTTTGGCAATATTGAAGAGCGACTTGGCGGACACGTTAAAATCTTAGCCAACCAACAATGGACGCTGATATTCAACCACCCTGGAGATACCATCAGCAAAACCTTCCATAGCGAGCAAGAGAAAGACGGCTATCCAGAACTTACTGGCAGCATCTCGGTAAAACTAGGACGATATTTGGAGTCAGACATCCGCTACCAGCATTATTTATTTGATAGCTTCACACAGCCAAATACCCAAGGACAAAGCGGCAAGGGATCATTTTTTTCGCAAGGGCGAAACACACTTGATACACAGCCAGACTTCAAAGAGTTTGATCCAGCATTGGTACTAGCTCTGAATCAACGCAATAAAACAGCCAGTAAAAAAGTGAATTACTTAGATCATCCAACCATTGGTACTTTGCTGTATTTTGAGCCAATTGAACTGGAAGATGCAATGGACAAAATTGCACTGCTATCGATGATGCCCGAAACTGGGAAAAGCCTGAACTATGATGAATTGCAAAGCACCAACGAGCTGTCTCTTAAATAAACAATAACAATACAAAACACATAAAAAAGGGTGAGATGCAGCGTCGCATATCACCCTTTTTCTATAGCGAGTACGTTATTAATTAATAACCTCGAGACTGAGTTAACTTCCCAATCCAAGAAACTGCTTTTTGCTCTAATGCAGAAAAGAATGACAATCCTAAACGCTCCGCCATGCCTTTTGGTTGCTTATAAACAACCTGTATCACGTCCGCATTGGCATAATGAGAAACCAAATACGCATCGCTCGTCATCACCACATCAACCAGTTTATTTTCCAATGCTTCCGAACCATACCAAGTATCACCGGTCGCAATATCTTCAATGTCTAGCTGAGGTCGCTGGCTGGAGACAAAACGTTTAAACAAACCGTGTGTGTCTTCCAAATCTTGCTTAAATTTTTCACGGCCTTCATCTGTATTTTCCCCTAACATGGTTAAGGTTCGCTTATATCGGCCAGCCGTATGGAGTTCAACATCAATCAGACTTTTATCAAGCAACCTGTGCACATTAGGGATTTGCGCAACCACGCCAATAGAGCCAAGGATAGCAAATGGCGCTGCAATAATTTTGTCGGCAACACACGCCATCATGTAACCACCACTTGCCGCGACTTTATCGACGCAAATTGTTAACGGAATATTGGCTTCACGAATACGTTGCAACTGAGAAGCCGCTAGACCATAACCATGCACGACGCCACCACCACTTTCTAAACGAACCACCACTTCATCTTGTGATTTGGCCACACTTAGGATTGCCGTGATCTCTTCACGCATTGTTTCAACGGCAGAGGCTTTAATATCCCCATCAAAATCCAATACATAAAGGCGCTTTTTCTCTGCTTCGTCGGTTTTAGGTGATTTTTTCTGTGCCTTTTTCTCTAGCTTCTCCTTTTTCTTCTTTTCTTTCTCTATGCCCTTGAGTACTTTTTTGTCTAACAGCTGATGATCTAATTCAGCTTTCATTGCGTCATAGCTTTCATTCAACTTGGTAACAGATAAGCTACCGGGCTGCGATTTACGCTTACCGCTCGCAATCATCGCTAAAAGAAAACCAATCACCAAAGCGACACTAATTAACTTCAATAAAAAACCCGCATAATCAGTTAAAAATTCCAACATTACCTTCCTCTAAATAGTCATAAGCTCTTGAGATAGTGGGGCTATTTTCATCAATAGCAATGCCTATATTTATTATTCACTATAGATACTACTTACTATATGTCTTATTATCTGCACACTTTAAATCAGTGCCCCAAAAAACAATAAATATAAAAGAACTAACAAGATTTTTTTACTCAAGAACAAGCAGAGAAATCTTGTTATTTTTTTTGCACATTTTCAGTGCCTTCCTAAAAGGAGCAATCAATGAAACCCTCTCTATCACAAGCGTTCGGAAGGAACTTCCTCGGCGCCTCGCCACTTTGGTATAAACAAATAATCTTAGCTTTTTTGATTATCAACCCTATTGTTTTAGTTGTATTAGGGCCATTCGTTGCAGGCTGGCTATTAATTATTGAGTTTATTTTTACATTGGCAATGGCTCTAAAATGCTACCCATTGCAACCTGGAGGTTTACTTGCCATTGAAGCTGTTGTGCTTGGCCTCACCACACCCGAGGGCGTTTATACTGAAGTATCACATAACATTGAAGTTATCTTGTTGTTGATGTTCATGGTCGCTGGCATTTACTTCATGAAAGATATGCTACTGTTTATTTTTAATAAACTCTTAGTAAAAGTAAAATCCAAAGTCGTCATATCGTTAATTTTTAGCTTTTCTGCCGCCCTACTCTCTGCCTTTTTAGACGCGTTAACAGTCACGGCCGTTCTTATCAGCGTTGGTGTCGGGTTTTACTCGGTTTATCACAAAGCGGCCTCAGGTCAAAGTTCCAATAAAGCCCATGATCATGGCAAAGATGACTCCATTCTTCCGGTCAATAATGAAGACTTGAACGAGTTCCGTTCATTTCTACGAGACTTATTAATGCACGGCGCCGTCGGTACTGCTCTCGGGGGCGTATCAACCCTAGTAGGCGAACCACAAAACCTACTGATTGCCAAAGTCGCTGGCTGGGACTTTATCGAGTTCTTCCTGTATGTCGCTCCTGTCTCTATGCCTGTTTTAGTCTGTGGTTTATTAACGGTTGTTGTATTAGAAAAAACAGCCTGGTTTGACTACGGTGCGCAGTTGCCTGACACCGTTCGAGATATTCTGAACAATTTCGAGAAAGAAGAAAGTCAAAAACACACCAATAAAACGAAAGCACAACTTATTGTCCAAGGTGTTGTCGCTATCATTCTAGTGCTATCCCTCGCCTTTCATGTTGCAGAAGTCGGCTTAGTTGGTTTAATGGTCATTGTCCTATTAACGTCATTCAATGGCATTATTGAGGAACACCGCATTGGTCATGCTTTTGTAGAGTCGCTGCCTTTTACCGCTCTATTGGTGGTGTTTTTTACTATTGTATCCGTTATCCACTCTCAGCATTTGTTCCAGCCAGTGATTGATGTGGTACTAAATATGCCAACAGATCGCCAGCCCATCATGCTATTTATCGCCAATGGTTTGCTCTCGGCAATCAGTGATAACGTCTTTGTCGCCACTGTCTATATTAATGAAATTAAAGCGGCATTGGATGCTGGCACCATCACTCGCGAGCACTTTGATACGTTAGCAATTGCTGTTAATACAGGAACAAACCTTCCAAGTGTTGCCACTCCCAATGGCCAAGCAGCATTCCTATTCCTATTAACATCAGCGATTGCGCCACTACTACGCCTGTCTTACGGTAAAATGGTTTGGATGGCTCTGCCTTACACTATCGTACTGAGTATCGTCGGTGGCCTTTGCGTCGCTTACTTACTGTAGATATTCTGCGGTGCATAAAATAACAAAAAAGCCCTCTTCAGTTTGAGGGCTTTTTTATTTCTACACATTCAAAAAAAAGTAGAATTAATGCTTAATTCGCCATAAAGACTGACCTGATTTTTTATCAATTAAATCCAGTCGCTCTTCATGCGCCTTTAATTCATCTTCGCTGGCTCGAATAATTTTCAATGCGGGCCGATCTGGAGAAAAACGTCGAATTTCGCCCAATTCACCCTCTTGCTTAGAATCCGAATCTGAATTATTCGCTAATCCTAAACTGGTTTGTCCACCCGTCATCAACAAGTACACGTCAGCAAGAATCTCAGCGTCTAAAAGCGCTCCATGCAATTCTCGATGAGAGTTATCAATGCCATAACGTCGACACAAAATATTCAGATTGTTTTTCTGGCCCGGGTGTTTCTTTCGAGCATAAACCAAACTATCAAAAACACCACACACCTCAGCCGTTTTAGGATAACCGCCCACACGAGCAAATTCATGATCCATAAAGCCAATATCAAACGGGGCATTGTGAATAATAAGCTCAGCACCCTTTATAAACTCAAAAAACTCTTTCGCAATTTCATGAAAGCGTGGTTTGTCTGCAAGGTATTCATTACTGATTCCATGGACACGAAAGGCTTCTTCTTCCACTTCTCGATCGGGATTGATATACACATGAAAATGCCGCTTAGTTAGCTTACGACCAATCATTTCTACGCAACCGATCTCGATGATTCGGTGGCCTTGCTTAGGATCAATACCGGTTGTTTCTGTGTCTAGAATAACCTGCCTCATGATGCGGCCCTTAACTCTTCAATCCCTTGATTAGCCAATTGATCAGCAATTTCATTGCCTTCGATACCTGCATGACCCTTTACCCACTTCCAGGTTACATCGTGACGCTGACACTGTTCATCCAACGCCTGCCATAAGTCTTTATTTTTGACGGGCTGTTTTGAGGACGTCATCCAGCCTTTTCGTTTCCAGCCAGCCAGCCATTCTGTAATGCCTTTCTGAACATAAGAGGAATCGGTATACAGTGTCACGGTGCATTTTTCCTTTAACGCCCGAAGCCCTTCTATTGCGCCTGATAACTCCATTCGATTGTTCGTTGTGTCATGCTCGCCACCACAAAGGTGTTTTTCATGTTCTCCGAAGGTAAGCCAAGCTCCCCAACCACCGATCCCTGGATTGCCCTTGCAAGCACCATCTGTGTACATTTCTACCTTTTTCACTCTTTCATCTCTTTTGCGGTTGGTTTTGTTAAGGGAGGCACTCGAACACGAGCACCCGACCATCGAGGTTTTAAGGGTATATAACGCTTTTCCTGCTTTGTTGCCGTCATGACATAAACGCCACTAAAAGGCAGTTTAAGAGGACTCAATATTTTATCGATCCAGCTAAAGCGCGACCGCCACTTGCCACTTTGCAATGGCGGTTCATAATGAATAAAACGTTTTGTCTCCAAGGTCAAACCGGCTACTTTCAACCAATCTTCTAAACGTTGATGGGCAATAAAGCGGCCACACCAAGGCGCTTTTACACGTTTTGAAAACAGTCGGCAAAATCCCCATAAGCCCCAAGGATTAAAACCAATAATAATTAATTTACCGCTCGGCAATAAAGTTCTTGCTGCTTCCCGTAAATCATCATGAGGCGTGGCTGAAGTATCTAATGCATGATGAAAAACATGAACGTCCACGCCATCTGCCTCAAAAGGCAATTCACAGGCTCTAGCCACAATAGTATTATCGGGGGCACCAAATTCTAGAACAGGCGCAATTAAAATACTCTCGCGTAAGCGGTGATTCTTTAAAGAGAAGTCCTTAAGAGGTGATTGCGTGACTAAATAGTAACCCACCGAGGAGTCGAGCTCAGAGGCAACCTCATCCAGCTCTAATTGCAACAGATTATGGCCTAGGTTACTTTTGTACCAATTTTGAAAAAATTGTCTTGATTGATCATTCAACATACAATGAATTCTCTATTTAAAACGGCATGACAGTGCATTTCTTCTTCTTATAAACACGTCATATGAAATATAACAATCTCTATTAAAGTAGACAAATTATGACCATCTTTCCGCTTCCAGCATTCCAAGACAATTATATCTGGATAATCCAAGATAAAGATAGTTCACAAGTTTGGGTTGTCGACCCCGGTTCGGCCGACGTGGTTTTGAACTATTGCAACGCACACGAGAAAAAAATAGCTGGCATTTTAATTACTCACCACCACAAGGATCATACTGGTGGCGTAGCAGAACTCAAGCATCACGCGAAATGCACGGTTTATGGCCCTAAACACTTAAAGGAGCTGGTGACTCATCCTGTCAGTGATGGAGATACTATTTCTGTTTTTTCACAGATATTTCAGGTAGTAGCGACACCAGGCCATACGCTAGACCATTTATGCTATTTTTCAGAGCAGAATCCCCCCGTACTGTTTAGTGGCGACACCTTATTCAAAGGCGGCTGCGGGCGCATCATGGAAGGAACCCATAAACAAATGCTGGAGGCTATGACAAAAATCTCATCGCTACCTGATAGTACCCTAATTTATTGTACACACGAATACACATTGGCCAACTATCGTTTTGCCCTATCGTTAGAGCCTAAAAATAATGCGCTCATAGAAAGCAACAATGCAAGCCAAGCACAACGTTCCGAAAACCAACCTACATTGCCCACAACATTGAGCTTAGAGAAAAAAACTAACCCTTTTTTGAGAAGCCATAATGAGGCACTTAAAAATCAAGCAGCTCAACAACTTAATGAAAATCCAGCCAACAATTCTATTGCTTCTTTTAGTCAAGTAAGGCGTGCCAAAGATAGTTTTAGTTGACCTCTATCGCCACACCCTTAAAATGTCCAAACTTTATTCAATTTTGTGACCTTCATGACATATAAATTTTTCTGGGTTTGCCTTGTTAGCCTAACCCTAAGTGCCTGCCAAACCGCCTCTAAAATCGAGAGGAACAACGCATCTGCGGATCTTCTAGAACCAGCAGAAGAGGCTGATATAGTAGAAGCTGATACCGAAAAGCTCGGTTTCATCGACACCGTTCCTCCCGTCAACGCAACAGCAGAAACGCCCGACGAGGAACCTATTGAGCCCGTCATTGCGACAAGTAAGCCAAGAATACCAGACGATCTTTGGGATAGAATCCGAGCTGGATATCAGATGAATATTGACTTAGATCGCCCTAGATTATCATCTCAATTACGTTGGTTTAGCTCTCACCCATCTTATCTAGATAGAGTATCAAAACGTGGTGAACGCTATTTGTATTATATCGTCGATGAATTAGAAAAAGCGGGCATACCAACAGAGATTGCTCTGCTTCCGATTGTAGAGAGCGGCTTTGATCCTTTTGGATACAGCCATGGTCGCGCCTCTGGACCTTGGCAGTTTATTCCATCAACGGGCCAAATGTATGGCTTGGATCAAACGTGGTGGTATGACGGCCGAAGAGACATAATAGGCTCAACCCAAGCCGCCATAGCTTACCTTACTCGCTTGCACAAAATGTTTGATGGAGACTGGCTGCATGCACTTGCTTCGTACAACTCTGGCGAAGGTACCGTACGCAGAGCCATTAGAAAGAACCAAAAAGCAGGAAAGCCAACGGACTTTTGGTCTCTAGACCTTCCTAGGGAAACTCGTGCTTACGTTCCAAAGCTTATCGCTCTAGCAAAAATCATTAAAAATCCAGAAAAATACAATTATTCTACGTATTTTATCCCAAACAAGCCTTATTTCGATGTCGTCAACATTGGCGGACAACTCGATCTAGCGCAAGCGGCTGAAATGGCAGGAGTCAGTATCGATGAAGTGTATCTATTAAACCCAGGTTTCAATCAATGGGCCACTTCTCCAGATGGTCCTCACAGGCTTCTTATGCCTATCAGCAAAGCTAAGCAATTTAGAACCAAACTGGCCGAAATACCCAATAAAGAACGTGTCACATGGGTTCGCTATACGGTAGAGGCTGGTGATAATTTATTATTGGTTGCGAAACAGCACAACACTACCGTAAACGTTCTACAGAACGTCAACAAAATATCTTCAACCATGATCCGCGTCGGCCAAGAATTGATGATCCCTGTTGCTGGTAATAAAATAGAAAGCTACACATTAAGCTCTCATCAGCGCCTATTGGCCAAACAGTCACGCGCGCCAAATCGAAATCGAATTAAAATAAACTATACTGTCAATTCTGGTGATAGCTTATGGCTGATTTCAAACAAATACGACACAGACAGCAAAACACTCGCTCGCTGGAACAACATGGGGCTTGGCGACCCTCTCATGCCTGGGAAGAAACTTGTTGTTTGGCTCGAACCTAAACAGTCAGAACAAAGCACACGCAGTGTAATGAAAAAAGTAGTCTATACGATTCGCTCTGGTGACTCTTTAGCCTTAGTTGCCAACAAATTCAAAGTGTCTATCAATGATATTCGAGACTGGAATCCTAACGTGGGCAGCAAAAAATACGTTCAACCTGGAGATACGGTAACGTTATTGGTTAATGTCGTGGGTGGCTAACCATCGGTTATCAATAAAAACACCGCATAAAAAAGGGCTGATTAAATCAGCCCTTTTTTAGCGTCAATCAAATACATTATTCATAACGACAAAGATAAGCCGTCGTCTCTTCCACTTTAACGTTGAAAGACTGATTCGCTTCAACAATAAACATATCACCTTTGAGAAAGGTATCCCAGGTATCTGAAGCCGGTAACTTAACCGTCAAAGCGCCAGATACGACTGTCATGTATTCTCTTTGGCTCGTGCCAAATTCATACTCTCCAATTGCCATCACGCCAACGGTGGATGTGCCTTCTTTATTGTCCAAAGCAATGGATTTCACTTGATCATTAAAATAGCTATTTACTGTTAATACTGCGCTCATATTCAAACTCTCATTCACATTTTAAATTTTTCTGTCACCGATCAATAAAAACACCTTAGGTATTTTTATTGCCCACCATTTCTTCAATAATCCATTCTTTAAATGCCGACATCGCAGATGTGACTGAGCGACGCTTCTCATAAACCAAGTAAAAAGATCGATTAGTAATCAAATGCTGATTAAACAAGACTTTCAAAGCGCCCGATTCAATCTCTGGCATAATTAATTCAGGATCGGTTAACGAAATACCCAAACCTTGCGCCGCTGCGCCTGCCGTTAGAGAACCACTAGAAAACATCAAACCACGACGAAAGAGCTTCGGATCTAGGTCGTGCTGCTGCAACCAATCATGCCACTCGTCTTTTCGCTTCGTCACATGCAAAAGAGGGTAAAAACGCATATCTTCTGGGGTGTTAATAGGTTGATCGGCTTTAATTAATTTAGGATTACACACAGGCGCCAATCGGGCTGGTCGCAAATAATACGTCTCGACATCTTCCCAATCACCACTACCAAAATAAACCGCCATATCTATGTCATTGGCAGAAAAGTCAATCAAACCAGTGGATGAACTAATTTCAATCTGAATATCGGGATAACGATCTTGAAAACGCTGCATTCTTGGCATTAGCCAACGCGTAAGAAAAGCGGGGGCGACGGCTAATCGAAGTGAGCCAGTTTTTTGCTGACTTTTTAATTCAGACGTCGCATTTTCCAACTGCTCAAAAATACTTTTGATTGGCTTTAAGTAAGATTCCCCAGCTTCCGTTAATATTACTTTGCGCTTAGTCCGTCGAAATAATTCAAGGCCTAGAAAACTCTCTAAGCCTTTAATTTGATGACTAATTGCCGAAGGTGTAACAGACAATTCCTTGGCTGCTTTATTGAAGCTGCCATGACGGGCAGCGGATTCAAAACACCTTAATGAATTTAATGGGGGTAAACGATTAATAAGCTCATCTCCAATAGATAAGAAAGATTAACCAATAGCGTGAATGCGGCTCATCTGTCAATCAATAAACACAAACGCTCTAAACAAGTGACTAAACGACTAGTCTTCATCACCCATATCATTTTTTTCGTCAAAACGTTTTGGAGGCAACTTAAACGCCTCAAAACCATCTTTTTGCTGACCATCATGAAAACGTGCTTTTCCTTGTGTCTTTTTAGACGATTTCTTAGGTGCTCTGCTTTGCTCTTTCACATTGGTTTTTTTGTTAGCCTGAACCGCTGATTTCGGTGGCGCTAAACCTTTAAATTTGGGCTCTAACCCTTCAACCACTTCTGTTGAAAACGTTTTCTGTAAGAAGGCTTCTACCGCCTTAAAGTTAACCCAATCCTTTGGGCCAACCAAAGAATAAGCATCACCTTTAAAACCTGCACGGCCTGTTCTGCCTGTTCTGTGGACAAACTCTTCTGCTTGCTTTGGCAAGTCAAAGTTAAAAACATGGGACACGCTCGCAATGTCTAGGCCTCGAGAAGCGACATCCGTACTCACAAGCACATCAAACTGCCCTCTTGCAAAACTGTCCATTGTTTTATTACGCGCACTTTGAGACAAGTTCCCATTCAGAGCTTGGGTACTTAAACCCCAACCAGCCACAATCTCAGACAAACGAACTGTATCGCTTTTCGTCGCTGTAAAGACGATCGCCTGTTTAATGGTTTGCCCTACTAGAATATGCTTTAGTAACGCTTCTTTATGATCTAGATGATCACAAAGCAACACATGTTGTGTGATGTCTGTGTGCTCATCAAACCCTTGACCAATAGCAACACGTGAAGGCTCGCGTAATAACTCGCTCGCAATACCGCTTACTTCTGTATTATCCAGCGTTGCTGAAAAGAATAAAGTTTGACGCTGGCGATGACTGGCCGCCACGTTAATCGCTCGCATTGCCTCCGCAAAACCTAAGTCCAACATGCGATCCGCTTCATCTAAAATAAGTAACTCTAGTCCATCAAGAAAAAGATGGCGCTGTTTTAAATGGTCAACCAAACGGCCCGGTGTCGCGACAATAAAATGTGGATCTTTCTGCAAGAGCTTATGTTGGTCGTTAAAATTTTCGCCGCCTTGGATAAGGATCGAAGTAAAACGACTGGACGCCAACAAAAGGCGCAACTGACCATACACTTGCTTTGCAAGCTCACGAGTAGGTACCAAAACCACCACACGTGGATCACGTTTAGACAAGGCTTTTTTCTTATAAACACGATGTAACGCAGGCAAGAGGTAAGCGAGTGTTTTACCTGAACCTGTTTTTGATGACGCTAATAAGTCTCTTCCAGCCATAGCTTCTGGAATAGCTCGAGCTTGAATCTCTGTCGCTTCATCAAACCCCAAATGGCCAATGGCTTTTAAAATGCGATTATCAAAACCAAATTCTTCGAATAACAAAAAAATACCCCTTTAACACGAATAAACACACGCAAACAGATTGTCACGCTTAATTCGCGCATTATAACCTAGACACACTAAAATTCGTTATTCATCTTGCAATAAAAAATAGGTTTTACCCGCACTTATTATGCCCATTCCAACCCCCTCAGACGTATCAACAGGTTCAAGGCTGTCCACCACACCATAAAAGACGTTTCGCCCTACTAGTGCCTTCATACCATAGCGCATAGAAACATAAGGACGCTCTTCACCTAAATATGTCGCCATCCATAGATCGCTATCAACACCAAGCAACAAAACATCCTCTGTTTGTGTTTTAAACTCAATCGTACGACCCAGCTCGGTTTCTACCCACTGCCAAGCAGTCACAAGAAAAGGCGCATCTTCAACTTGAATCCGAACCTTCTCAACAGGCGTCACCAAAAAATACTCGCCAGCGTCAAACCATAATATACGGCTGAACATAGTCACCATCGCAGGACGCTTAATCTTGCCACCTTCATGAAACCATTCCCCGTTCGCTTTGATGACAAGATCCATGTCACCACAAAAAGGCGAGGACCAAGTATGAACGGGCGGTAGGCTAGAAGCCGCGGTGCTTGGTAAGCCCTTTAAATCAATATTTGACATAAAACCCTCTCTTTTGGTCTGAAGCCCATTAGCCAACCTCACTTCATCTACAATATTATTCAACTTCCAGACAAAGCCTTGAATTGATTTCACTGTTAGAATACAAACATCGAACGAACTTACTGAGGTACAGAATAACATTATCTGCCTCGTCTACTTAGAGTGTGACATTATGAAATCGCAATTGGCAACAAAGTTTCAAGATCCCAGTCGAGGTGTTTACTTCATTGGCACAACGCCACCAAAATCCTCTCTCGACGAAGAACAACTTGTACAAATAAGTCAAAAACTGCTTGAGCGTTTAGATGGGATCGATGTAGATGGCTTAATAGTTTATGACATTCAAGATGAAACAAGCCGAATCGATAAACCTCGCCCTTTTCCATTTATGGAAACTCATGACCCAAGAGCGTGGTCAAAACGACTTCACCAACAATCAAGTAAACCTGTTATCACTTATAAATCGGTCTCATCGCGCAGTTCAGAAGCATTTTCAGGCTGGTTAACAGAAGCGTGGGAAGAATACGGTATTCGTGATTTGGTTCTTGTTGGCTCTCCATCATCAAGTGGTGACATTAAATTACCTTTACCACAAGCCTATGAAGCACTCAAAAAATCACCTCATAACTTCAACTTGGGTGGCGTTACCATTGCAGAACGCCACGCCAAGAAAGGCGACGAGCATTTACGTCTTTTGAAAAAATCTGAGTCAGGGTGTGAATTCTTTATTTCTCAAGCGGTTTACAATCATCAAGCGACAGCCGATTTAATCAGCCGTTATGCAAGAACCTGCAAAGAGAAAGGCGAAACACCAAAGCGCATCATTTTGACTTTTACACCTTGTGGTAGCGCAAAAACACTCGAATTCATGGAGTGGTTAGGTATCTCAGTACCCGACGCAACCAAGCACCGCATATTAGATGCTCAAGCACCACTCGATGAATCCATCAAAATTTGCCGTAATGCTCTAGAGCAAATTATAGAAACAGCCCTTCCGCTTGGCGTTCCACTTGGCTTAAATATTGAGAGCCTAACCAACAGAAAAGAAGAAATTGACGCCTCTATCCAGTTATTCAAATTACTAAAGGCAACTCTGGACCTTAAACTAGCAGAGCAATTACTGATTAAATAAGCGCATCCAGCTTAGCCAAAACGCGCTCTATATGAATATGCTGCATGGCCTTTTGGTCATGCACACGCGTTGACCAAGGTAACTCTGCAATTGGCTTCTGATATTCTTTCTCTACCAATTCTTCATATGCGCTAACGACTTTATCTAAATCCCGATATGGCCCCGTTCGCTGAGGATTGGAATGAGCATACAACCCAAGTACAGGGGTTCCCACTAAGGTAGACATGTGCGCAGGCCCAGTGTCTGGACTCACTACAAGTGACGCCCCCTTTAATACAGTCAGCATCATATTAAGTGGCGTTTTACCGACCAAATTACGAACCTGCTCACCTCGATCAGCGACAATTAACCCTGCAAAGCTAGCCTCGTCGGCTGAAGGCCCACCCGTAATAACAGGAAGAATACCTTTCTCTAACAAGCGATCTAAAACCGCTTGATAACCTTCTATCGTCCAATTTCGATCGGCTTTAGAAGCCGAGGGATTAATCACCACATAACGATTTGGCAGATTGAAGCTCACTTCTGGCAACAATAGTTCACAAGGTAATGACGGCTGGGTTACTCCAAGTACGCTGGCAATAGACAAAAAAGAGTCCAATACATGTTCACCTTGTGGCTCAGGAGCAAGCTCATTCACAAACCAATGCTGCTTCTCTCGCGAATGTGACAACGCAAAACCGACTCGTCTTTTTGCCTTCACCATCCGCGATACTAGACTGGCCCGAAAAGACCACTGTAAATGCAACAACACATCGAAGACTTGACCTTTAAATTGCGAACGCAACGCCAGCAAACCAGAAATACCACTTTTTTTATCGTACTCGACAACCCGAACACCATCTAGCAAACGCACAAGATTGGCTTCTAACGGCGAAGTAACCCAAGTCACTTGCATCACTGGATAGCGTTTCATAATAGATTGAACCACCGCCATGGCGTGGCACACATCGCCCAAAGCTGATAACCGAATCACTGCCAAATGCTGAATATTCTCTTGTTGCATGTATTCCTCTAGGGCTGCTTAAATTCAGCAAGTATTATAGAATAGTCGCTGTTGAATGTGTCCAAATTTATAGGCACAACAAAGAACACTTTAATGAAGCGAGCCGCATGCCACAAACCATCAAAATATCGCCTACCACAATATTGTTAAAAAGCGATCAAACCCTTCCCATAACCCCTTTATGGTTTGACCCTTCGTTCTGGCAATCACAAAACGCACTAACAGGAACAGGCAGCGGACGCGGTGAAGTCTGGTTTATTAATGCCCCATTGGGAAAATTTGTCATTCGTCGTTATCGACGAGGCGGACTAATTGCGAAATTCAATAAAAGCCGTTTTCTTTTTACAGGGCAAAAACACACACGGCCTTGGCTGGAATTAAGTTTATTAGAGCACATGCGCACACTAGACTTACCCGTTCCTCGCCCTATCGGCGGACTATATACAGTCGAAAAAGGGTTTTATCAAAGCGAACTACTAACCGAAACCATAGCAAACGCCAACGACCTTTTTGATATCATCAAAGATGGCGACAGCAAAAACATAAATTGGCATGAGATAGGAGCCGTTATTAAACGCTTCCATGACCAAGGTATTTACCACTCAGATTTAAACTGCCATAACATCATGATTGATCAAGATGATAAAGTCTGGCTTATTGATTTTGATAAATGCGAGCAACGACCTCATGATGAAAAATGGAAGCTCGCCAATATTGATAGATTAAAGCGCTCTTTGGACAAAGAAGACAAACTGCACACACAATTCGATATTTCTGATACACAATGGCGCAATTTTTTGGAAGGCTACCGTGGCTAAAAAGACAACAACTCTAGACAAAAGCATCACCCACTTCTTAGGCCCTAAGCACTGGCTAACGTGGTGCTTTATGGGTATCGCCTACTTATTAAGCTATTTACCTTGGTCACTACAGCAAGGGTTGGGGAAATATCTTGGGCGCCTACTCCATCTAATCGCAAAAAGACGTCGACACATTTGTGATGTTAACCTAAAAATTTGCTATCCAGAAATGACTGACATTGCACGCAAAGCCCTGACAAAAGCGCATTTTGAAAGCATGGGAAAAGGTACGATTGAGACTTTTTCCTCTTGGTTTCAAGATCAAAAAAAGTTTCAATCAAGAACCACTTTTGAAGGACAAGAGGTCGTTGACAACGTCTTGGCTAAGGGTCGCGGCTGCATACTAATAAGCGGACACTTTTCCTCCCTCGACATTTGCGGAAGCCAGATGCCGCGTTTTATGGATGTCCACCCAATATACAAGCTACAAACCAATCCTGTAATGAACTGGGTAATGGAGCGACAGCGTCAAGCTATTTTCTCCAAAACCATTGAACGTACTAACATGCGAGAAGTTCTCAAATCTTTGAAGCAGAACAAAGCGGTTTGGTATGCTGTTGACCAAGACTATGGTCGAAAAAATTCGGTCTTTGCGTCTTTCTATGGCCGCCAATGCGCAACGATTGCCCACATAGGACGCATAGCAAATATGACAAATGCGCCTGTGGTACTTTACGACTACGGCAGAACAAAAAATGGCTATCACCTCAGTCTTACGGAAGTCGAAAACTACCCAAGCCAAGATGATATTGAAAATGCCACTAGAATAAATGAGTTAATGCAGGCCGTTATCGAACCCAAAAAAGAACAATACTTTTGGACACATCGCCGATTTAAAACACAAGTCATCCCCGACACCCCTTCTCCATACGACAAATAAAGAAAAAGCCACTGGAACATCCAGTGGCTTTTTAAATTTCACCGCAATCGATCACACCAGACCGTCACGAACCTCGGCCATCAAACGTAATGATTTCAATCTTGCCTCAGAATCATGAATGGGCATAGAAACAATAAGCTCATCAACCTTTGTTGACTCTAAAAAACGAGACAGCTGAAAGGCAACAGACTCTTTCGAACCAACCACCGCGAATTGCAACATATGCTCTACCATGTGTTTTTCACTCGGTGACCATATTTCGTCCATTGACTCAACGGGTTTAGCAAAGGGCACATTACGATTGCGACGCAAATTCACAAATTGCTGCTGAGCAGAGGTAAATAAATATTTTGCCTCTTCATCTGTGTCCGCTACAACCGCCATTACGCCTGCCATAGTATGAGGTTTTGGGTTTTGCTCTGACGCTTTAAAATTACGACGATACACAGTAAGCGCTTGAATCAATTGATCTGGAGCAAAATGAGACGCAAAGGAGTAAGGTAAACCGAACTCTGCGGCGACTTGGGCGCTGTATAAGCTCGACCCTAGCATCCATATAGGAACGTGAGTATTCCAACCAGGAACTGCCATTACCCCCTGCTTGCTACTACCCAGTAGACGCTGCAACTCCAGAACATCATCAGGATAACTGTCTACGGACGCATCCATGTTACGGCGCAGAGCTCTTGCTGTTTGCATGTCGGTACCCGGAGCACGACCTAAACCTAAATCAACACGGTTAGGATATAGCTCGGCTAAAGTACCGAACTGCTCCGCAATCACCAAAGGGGAATGATTTGGTAGCATAACGCCACCAGAACCAATACGAATTTTTGACGTTGCTGAGCCAAGATAAGACAGCACAACGGATGTCGCAGAACTGGCAACCGCCGCCATTCCATGATGTTCAGCCAACCAAAAACGCAAATAATTGTTTTCTTCAGCGGCTATTGCCATTTTACGGCTCATCGCTAAAGAATCCGCAACAGAGCAACCGTCAGCAACCGGCGCCAAATCAAGAATAGAAAAAGGAATCATAATATTTTCCACAAACAGAGTGTTCTAACAATAAAGAATACCTAGTATTTTGGGCTCACAAAGAACATATACAAGTACTCAATATTGCAGATAATGCAGAAGCGCTAGCAATCGCTAGCGCAGCCTATTTTTCATCTGTTTTCTAGTCGATTATAATCCAGAATACCACTTTCTCTTGGACGGTCCTGCCGATTGAAATTGGCAATAGCATCGCTTACAAACCAAAAATTGTGGTGCGTTCTTCGAATTCCAAAGCCATCCAAAAGGTCTGAATAATCTTTTCGTGTTTTTAGATTCGCGACTTGATTTGCCCAATCAATTAACTCACTTTCTTCTACCTGCATTAAGGCATTAGGGTAATCCCCAAGAACCCCTTTGACTAAAGTAACGCCATCTTCAGCAGGTAGTCGAGCCGCCTCTTCGTCCAGTAGACTCGAAATATTTGCATGCGCCTTATTGTGAATCATACTAATAACGTCCATAGGAACGCCTTGCTTAGTCACCAAAACAGTCACTACATTCGGTAAAAAAGCTAGGCCATCACCGCGTTTTGCCTGAAGTCGATACAATGCTTTACGCTGATTCAGAGAAAGCTTACTTTGTTCAAGGTCGTAATCATGATCCAGCACTTTGGCTAATTTTTTTCGCAGCATCTCGTACAATTCAGACTGATGATCATCAGTCTCATACGAAATTTTAGATTGACGATCTATTTTAATGTAATCACTAAAAATGTAGTTTTTAATCGTTTCATTGGCGTCTCGATACCAATATTTCCGGATGGACTCACGGTCCTCTTTTGGCAATAGCAGCAAGAAATTCATCTCACCTTCCATCCTTAGAAAATCCATATACAAACGAGTAACCAATTGATGACCCACATTGCCATAAACATCAAAACCCGCCACCAATAAATAATGAATTCGTTCTAACAACGGGTAATCTATTACCCAAGCTGTTTTAGGGTGCTGCCCTACCATTCCCTTAACAACAGAAGCATTGTCAAAATGACGAAATATTGTAAGCGCTGCATTTTCATTATTGCCATCACCATCCCAAATCAAACTTAAATCAATCGGTACTTTTTTACCTACTTCACTTTCAAACAGTGCCGCTTTAGCCGATAAATAAGACTTTTGCTGCTCAGAAAATCCAATCCAAGACGCCGGATTCAAGGTAGTACTTGATCCCACCGCCGGCAAATCTAAATCCTGAACTTGATCTTCTAAATAGTCGGCAGAGCCTTTGTTGTAAACGACTTCTGGATCAATGAAATACACCCAAAACTGCTCATTAATGACATTTACCGCGACTTGACCACGACAAACTGGACCTTTTATAAACGCCATAATGGTTTTTTGAGAGTGATCTAACAAGAATCGATAGCGTGCATACGCCGGTATTTCACGAAAGGTTTTGAACGGGTTCGTCGCCACTTTAGCGTCATACCCTGGATCTTTTGTAACCTTATAATCTTCATCATAAAAATATGACATCCAACGCAAATAACGCGCTTCATCCAACTGCATAGGAATATGGTTTTTTTGGACTTTTACTTCTGGATCAAGCCAGAGCCGATAATAAACATGATCTACACCCGGAGCGTCATATGGCCGACGAGTAGCAATACGATCAATAGGCTCACCCGGTGGTGTTTTTGAACGAACCAATTGAAAGCGATAGTCCTCACCCTCATCAAGATACAAACTATATAAATACAAATGCTCATAGATATAACGAGAAATTAACTGACCTTTTAAGTTATCGCTATTTAATCGCGATTCCCATAACGCCACTTGTTGCTGAATTTTTGCAGATGCCACTTCGGCTTTTGGCATCTTTCCGCCTTTCGCCAACCAACGTGTTAATACATTGTATTCATTGGCATTAAGAGCAGGAAGACCATAAGGCATCCCCCAATTAGGATAGTCTTTTTCGAATTGTTGATACTCTTCAACACTCACGCATTGCTGGTCACGAGCAAGTGAAAAATCATAGTCATCAGACAGAACCGGCTGATTAAACGCCCCCTGTTTTTTACGTAAGGCGATAGCTCTGTATAACAAGCTGCCTTGTAAGTTAGCCGATGGCGATTGTTCACGCTCATTTAATACGGGATGGAAGCCTTTCACTCGCCACTCTTTAGTCGTTTTGGCATCGATGAATAAACGGGTGGGGGAAGATGCCAACAAACGAGTACCATCATAAACAAGCTCCTTTGAACCGCCTCGCTCAACCCCCTCAGAAGCCGTAAACTTCAACTGGCATGGTGCATCGTAACAAGCATGACAAGAGACACAGCGACTGTCTAAAATGGGCCTTACTTGTTCATTATAAAACACCGTATCTTCTTCACTTACCTCACTAATACGGTTTGCAGGATCTTCCGATCCAAACACCGTATCAAATTGATGCGTCGCATAAGCCGCACAGCCAGAAATGAGCACAAGCAAACAAAGAAGAGTCAGCCAACGAGACATAAAAAGGTTCCTATTTTTCATTTTATCTTATTCGCGAAGCACTTCATCCATGGAATCACAGAAAATAAGCCGCCCATCAGACTTGAGAGAATAACACACATAAAAAAAACGCCCATTTAGGCGTTTTATCAAATCACATTCGTAAATCAGTGTTCACTCATCATCAGCGATGCCATCATCAGGATAGTCATCCGATAGCTCATAAGCATCGTCACCCATAGCATCATTTGCTAGCAACAATGCTTCTTCGTAGGCGCCGCCAAATTCGATACGAGTAATATCATATAAATCGTATTCAAAAGTATCATCAAACCAACGAGCATCAGAGCCAATTTCTTCAAGCTCATAAGTAACTGCATCAGCACGAATCACACGACCAATCTCACAACTATCCGGTTCAATCTCTTCGCGATGAAGTGTTACTAATCCAAATTCTTCACTGATGTCGATAAGCAATACAGCCAAATCAAGGAGCTCGACTTCTGGATCAACCACTTTTTCATCACGAAGTGCTAATACTTTCTTCTGAAAATCATTAAAAGGAGCCGGATGTGCAAAATCGCTAATGTCTTCCAGAAACAGAACTTGATAACCATTAAGTCGGACACTGTCATCCACTATTTGGAGCAAAACCATTTCTTCGTTGGCATCCACAACAAAACCGTCAGTCCAGCTATCTGGCCCGTCCAATTCTTCACGAAAAATGCGAACAACATTATTTCGAGTACGTGCTTTTTCCAATTCGATGAGCATATTGGCTTCCTAAAAACATATTAAAATAAACACCGCTAGTGTAAACCCAGCCAGCACAAGGAACAACTACTGCAGAACTTCATGCCAGTTTTCAATCATATTAATCAGGTCTTCTAAGCCACATTCTGCTTGAATACCATCTGTCGAAGTTTGATAAAAACTTTCTTGGGAATCAAACATCGCTTTTATCTCTTCTTCCGCCGAATCCAGATCAACCTGACGAGAGACAGATACACCTTCCTCACTCAAAATAACATCAAAAGGACCATGTTTAAATTCAGTCGTTTCTTTTTCATTTTCAGCTAAACGGGCCGCCATTAGCACTCGCTGAATAACGTCCAAATCACGCACATAGTCAGAGACCCATTCACCAATCGCAGCGAACTCGTACCCTGTGTAAATACGATAAGCATTTTCGTCCTGATCAAAGGCAATTTCATAATCCATGACCGTGAACCTCACTGTTTTTCATCTAAATTCTCATTTTGATTGGTGACTGATGCTTGGTCTGCTGACTGAACTTGACTATTACGATAAGCAAGGTTGCTCGCTTGCTGACGCTGAGGAACCGCAGCAGCTAATCGCGCCAACCGAGCGGCTTCTTTTTTCGCTTTTTCCTCTTCAACCAAGCGCTCTTCAAGCGCAATCATTTCTGGTGTTTCCATCACGTAAGGCCCAATTGCTCCGGTTCTTACATCATTCAAAAAAACTTCTGCGGCCTTATGCATATCAACCTTACCACCAGATCGCAATGCGCCCCGTTTAGAACCGATCACTTTTAAAACATCATAAGGATCAGCGGCAAGCTCTTTCAGCTTATAACGAGCAATAAGCGCGTCTCGATAGTCGGCGATAAAAAACTTCAAACCAACTAAGGCAACATCTTCATAATCGATGGCGGTATCACGTACGGCCCCAGTCACCGCTAAACGATAACTGGCACCAGGGTTTTCAATTTTTGGCCACAAAATTCCTGGCGTATCCAATAACTGAAAACCATTGGTTACTTTCAGTTTTTGCTGCGATTTAGTGACCGCAGGCTCATCGCCCACTTTCGCTACACGACGACCCAATAACGCATTCATCAAGCTGGACTTTCCAACATTAGGAATGCCAGCAATCATCGCTCGAATTGGCTTTTCTGCACTACCTCGATGAGGAACCATCTGGCTCACCCACTGACTTATCTTTGCTACATCCAATTTATCCAATGTAGAAAAAGGGTGCGCCAAAATGGACTCATTATCACGCCAATGCTCTAACCATAAGTCTAGACGAACTTTATCCGCTAGATCTTTTTTATTAAGAAGGCGTAAAACAGGAACCTCCCCACGCAATGTATTAAGCATAGGGTTCTGGCTGGAATCAGGAATACGGGCATCCAACACCTCAATAACAATATCTACTTGCGTCATGACTTCTTCGATTTCTCGACGCGCTTTATTCATGTGCCCTGGATACCACTGAACGCTCACCCTAACTCCCCTTTATGACCAAGTCTTTTTCGGTGGCGGATTCTACCACAAGTTCCGCAAAGATAGAGAAAATACTACACGGCAATAGAATGAGTTTAATTTTAGTGATCTCGTCTAATCTGACTTAAATCAAGGCGGCACAACACAAACTATCTATAATCATTATTCCAGTTAAGCGAAGGCGAGGAATCTGCACCAAACTTCTCGTTTATCTGGTTGTTCTCTCGATCGGGCCGACTATGACTTAAACAGTTAAATGGCCCATTAGCCGAGGCTGTGTGTGGCCTCGGCTTTTTTCATTTCGTCTTGCACGTAATCCAGTAAGTCTGGGTATAACGCTAAAAAAGGTGCTTCTGCCTGAGCAATCACTTGCGGCAAATCATCCAAAAAATACTGTAAGTGCTCGCCATATCGCCAACGTCGCATAATAGAATGAATTGCTTTCTCCACGCCCTCTAGTGTGCCTAAATTGGAAAGCCAATTATCATTTTCTAATGAACTAATCATGTTTCTTAGACGATCAGGGCTTCGATGCTTATCTTTCACTAGACCCAGAACCGCTTGTTCACAAAAAATCGTCAAAGGCACTGCACTAAAGCGTTTCCAATTCTGTATTAACCAATAATCCATTACTATGTCTTGTACAATTCCAGCAAATCGGCGGCGCCCTTTTCGTGGCATAGAACGAAACAGAACACTCGCCTCATGTTGATCGACCATCACATCAACTTGTTGATGCAAACGCCAACCCGCTAGTAAATCAGAATCCAATTCACCCACATCAACAGGGAAATCGCCAAGCAAATTCCCGACCCAAGATGTTTTAGTGATAGAAGCTATGTGTAGGTGTGCAAAATAATTCATTTTCATCAACATTTTTAAATTATATTATTTTAAATAAAACACATATATTGTCTAAAAGCGTCAGCATCACATAGTCTTGCTGTCTTTTTACGCATTTATTTGTAAAAATGAAGTATCACCTATATGGTCAATATTCGCTCATGTAAGCAAAAACTCTTCAATTCATGAGCACAGAACCACCTTTAGAATAAAGCGACCACTTTACTAGCCATCCCCAAAAGAGACCTAGAAGAATGAAGATAAAGGTTATTTTAGCCTGCTGCTTGGCTCTAATCTTATGTAACAAGGCAGCAGCCACAACATTAAGAGTGGCTTTTGATGCCGATCCAATCTCATTAGACCCGCATGAACAACTTTCTGAAGGCACATTGCAATTCTCACACTTAGTGTTTGACCCGCTATTACGATGGCAACAAAACGGTCAATTCGAGTCTCGTTTAGCGACTCATTGGCAGCGCCTTGACTCGCGTACAATACGCTTTTTTTTACGGAAAAATGTCACCTTTCACTCCGGTAATGCTTTTTCGGCGAAAGACGTTGTTTATACGATTAATCGCTTAAAAAAATCCCCTGACTTTCGCGCCATGTTTGACACCATCGCCTCTGTTTCCATGATCGATGACTATACAATTGACGTAAACGCAGCAACACCAAATCCATTGTTACTTAACATCATGACGTACGTATTTCCAATGGATAAAATCTTCTACCAAGGTCAAGACCAAATCATAAAATACGGTGAAACATTTGCCTCACGCAATGTGTCAGGAACAGGACCTTTTAGCCTAGTGAGTAGAGAGTTGGGCAGCCGAATGGAACTCAAACGCAACCCAAATTATTGGGACAAAGACTCGGTTGGCAACGTAGACCAAATAATCATGACCCCAATTCGAGCCGACTCAACTCGACTCGCCGCCCTTCTTTCAGGTGACGTAGATTTTATTTTCCCCGTTTCTCCTATTGATATAGAGCGAACTAAAAAAATACAAGGAATACAGCTGGTTACGCTACCAAGCACTCGCATATTATTACTGCACATGAATCAAAAGCGTCGCAAAGAATTTCAAGATGTTAGAGTAAGAAAAGCCATCAATTTAGCGATCAATCAATCGCTCATCGTCGAAAAAATCTTAAAAGGTTATGCCTCACCCGCTGGTCAATTAAGCGCTGATCGCTTCTTAGGCCACATTAATAACTTAGAGCCAGAATACGATTTATCCAGAGCGCTAGAACTAATGAAGCAAGCAGGCTACGAAAAAGGCTTTCGCATCAGCATGATGGCGCCAAACAATCGTTACATGAACGATGAAAAAGTCGCCCAAGCCATCGCGGCAATGCTCGCTAGAATCCACATTACTGTAGAGTTAAAAACCCTACCCAAGGCTCAATACTTTAAAGAGTTTGATGATCGCAGCGCGGATATGATGATGCTGGGATGGCAATCTGACACCATGGATTCAAATAATCTATTTGAATTTATTATTGCTTGTCCAGATGCTAAAACAGGATTAGGTGCTTATAATGCCAGCGAATATTGCAAACACAGCATTGATGACAACATTCACCAAGCGAACAGAGAAATGAACCCAGAAAGACGCCTTCGTCTTATGCAGCAAGTCGAGCGCACTTTGTATGAGGATTCGGCTATTGTCCCACTGTATTGGCAATCTCTTATTTGGGCAGCCAAAGACAATGTTAAAATTCAAGACGTAGTCAATGACCAAAACTATCCTCACTTGGGGGACTTGTTCATTGAAGGCAAATGAATACTCCGCGTTATTTATCAACGAGAACTACAAAATCATGACCTCCATAACAAGTAGGAATAAAGCCATCTAATGCTGATTTTTTTACTCCGCCGCTTAATTCAGGCTTGCTTTGTTATGATCATTATCAGTGTGATCAGTTTTGCCATACAAGATAAGTTAGGCGACCCAGTACAGCAAATGGTTGGTATGTCAGTGTCGTCTGATGAGCGCAACCAACTGCGTAACGAATTGGGGTTAAATGACGGTTTTGTTACCCAGTATTGGCGTTTTGCTAAGGGCGCCATTCACGGCGATCTTGGTACATCGTACTACTACAAAGAACCCGCACTAGACGTTATTTTAAAAAAGCTACCCGCTACATTGGAGCTGGCTTTTTGTGCAATTTTAGTCGTCACTTTAATCGCCACACCTTGTGGTGTTTTGGCGGCGATAAAGCCAAAACACCTCTTATCCAGACTGCTGATGATAATAAGCTCTATAGGTTTGTCCGTGCCTATTTTCATTATCGCCATCCTTATGGTTTACATTTTTTCCATCGAATTAAATATGGCGCCCAGCTTTGGCCGAGGTCAAACAACGGAATTTTTGGGCTTATGGCAAAGTGGGATTTTCACCAAAGACGGATTGAAACATTTATTGCTACCAAGCCTTACCCTTGCCATTGCGCTAATGCCGATTTTTGTGCGGTTAATTCGAGCAGAAATGATGGAAGTATTGCAGTCTGAATACATACGTTTTGCTTGGTCAAAAGGCCTGTCTGCACGACGAATCTATTTCATCCATGCCCTCAAAAATACCATGTTACCTGTTATCACCGTGGGTGGAATCCAAGCGGGAACACTGGTGGCTTACACTATTTTAACGGAAACTATTTTCCAATGGCCTGGCATGGGTTTTTTGTTTATGGATGCGGTGAGTCGAGTTGATACGCCTCTTATTTCAGCTTATTTAATTGTTGTCGGCGGCATGTTTGTTATCACCAACACCGTTGTGGACTTAATATATGGTTTAGTCAATCCGACCGTACGCTTAGCGAGTCATGGATTATGAAGTACCCCAAGAAAGATCTCATTCATCCTATATCGGGCAGTCGATGGAATCATATTTGGTCGGGGTTTGTGGGCGACAAACTTGCCGTGCTGGCTCTGATTATTTTTATTTTTTATGTCCTTGTCGCGCTACTCGCTCCGCTGGTTGCGCCTTTTGACATTGCTGATCCGGCCTTTATGGATTTAATGAACGCGGAGATTGCACCAAGCTGGATCAGTGGTGACAGTCGTTTTCTATTAGGGACAGACGCCCAAGGACGAGATCTATTATCCGTCATTTTATATGGCACACGACTCTCACTAACAATAGGGATATGTGCGGTATTAATTCAAGCCACATTGGGTATTTGTATCGGCCTTGTATCTGGCTATTTAGGTGGCCGAATCGATAACCTGTTGATGCGTTGCGCCGACATTCAATTGTCTTTTTCAAACATGATGGTCGCGATTGTCTTCCTTGCTATTTTCCAGTCGCTCTTTGGCATGGCTCGATACCAACAGCTCGCGATGATTATTCTCATTCTCGTCATAGGCTTAACCGAATGGCCGCTTTTTGCTCGAACCATTCGAGCCTCCGTGTTAGCCGAAAAACAAAAGGAATACGTCGATGCCGCGAGGGTGATGGGCATTAGTTCAAAACGCATCATGTTTCGCCATATTTTGCCGAACACACTATCGCCTATCTTGGTTATTTTTACCGTTCAAATCGCAAACGCCATCGTTGCAGAAGCGGCCTTGTCTTTTTTAGGGTTAGGCATGCCTGCAACAGAGCCATCGCTTGGCTCACTTATCTCAGCCGGATTTGCCTACATGTTTGCGGGTTCATGGTGGATCTGTGTCATCCCCAGTGTCACGCTCATTATCTTAATTTTAGCGATGAACTTACTAGGGGATTGGTTACGTGATCATCTAAATCCAAGGACGTATAAAGACTAATATGAATTTATTAAGCGTCAGTAATTTAAACGTCAACTTCCACATGAAACAGCGAGAACTTGCTGCCCTTATTGACGTCAGCTTCACGCTAAACCGTGGTGAACGAATTGCTATTGTTGGTGAGTCTGGTGCCGGAAAGTCCGTATTAGGATTTTCGATTGTAAACCTCATTGGTAAGCCGGGTTATATCGCCTCTGGCTCAATCAGATTGGAAAATAAAGAAATCACTACAATGAATCTGCGACAGCTACAAGAAGTTCGCGGCAAGCGCATCGCAATGATTTTTCAAGATCCAATGATGACACTCAATCCAGTGCTTACTATTGGTGATCAGCTGGTTGAAACCATCCGCAGTCATACCAAAATCGCCTACAAAGATGCTCGAAATATTGCCATCGAAAAACTTCATCACGTGCAAATCGCATCGCCAGAGAAACGCTTTGATCAGTACCCCCATGAACTGTCTGGCGGCATGAGACAACGGGTCATCATTGCGTCCGTGTTGTTACTCAACCCTGACATTATTATTGCCGATGAGCCAACAACTGCACTCGATGTCACCATACAAGCTGAAATATTACAGCTTTTGCTGGCTATTTGCCGTGACAATGGCGTTGCACTTGTCTTAATCAGCCATGACCTTGGTGTTGTATCTAAGGTCGCCGATCGAACCCTGGTTATGTACGCCGGCCGGGTGGTAGAGGAAGGTCCGACCCTTGAAATAATTAACGATCCCCAGCACCCCTATACTCAAGGATTGTTAAACGCGCTGCCACAGATGACATTACCAGGTCAGCGACTAAACCAAATTCAAGGCAGTATGCCGTCTCTAGCAGAAAGGCCATCAGGTTGCGCTTTTCACCCTCGCTGCCCTTACGCCACGCAAAAGTGTCGACAAGAACAACCAAGATTTATTTACAGCGGCGTCTCCACTGTTGCCTGTTTCTTGGTAGAAGACATGCTCGATGAATTTGCTAATAAAGATAAGGAGGCCAGCTAATGGCGACGCCTCTAATTCAAATTAGCGGCTTGGAAAAAGCCTTTACCACCAACGAAAGCTGGCTTGGCCAATGGCGCTTCCATCAAGGTAAGCTAAAAAGAAAAAAAGACAGCGTGCATGCATTAAACGGTATAAACCTCACGATTAATCAAGGCGAAACCTTGTGTGTGGTTGGAGAAACAGGCTGCGGTAAATCCACGCTTGCACGTGCCATTATGGGGTTAACAACACCTAGTGCAGGTGAAATCCATTACCTTGATCAACGGATAGATCAGTTAAACAATCGCCAGCGAATGTTCTTTCGTCGTCGTATGCAAATGGTTTTTCAGAACCCTTATGCGTCGTTAAACCCTAGAATGACCGTTTACCAAACGCTCAGTGAACCCATTTCATTCCATAATCCACAATTATCTCAATCGCAAGTGGATGAACAGATTGATGAATTATTAGAGTCCGTCGGCATCTCTGCTTCAAGCTCAGATCGTTACCCTCATGAATTTTCGGGTGGACAACGCCAACGCATTAGCTTAGCGCGTGCATTGTCCGTTGAACCTGATTTTATTGTGGCTGACGAACCACTTTCAGCTTTGGACGTTTCTGTACAAGCTCAAGTTTTAAACCTAATGATGGACAAGCAAGAAGAGCGTAATCTTAGTTATCTCTTTATTACTCATGATCTTGCCGTTGTAGAGCATTTTGCCACTAGAGTCGCCGTGATGTATTTAGGCAAGATCTGTGAATTGGCACCAACCAGTACTTTGTTTAGTTCGCCAAAACACCCTTATACTCAAGCCTTATTATCGGCTATTCCTAGATTAGACAGCAGTATCGCCCAACCGATTCGATTAATTGGTGAAGTGCCAACCCCCACAGAAAAGCCAATTGGTTGTGTTTTTCAAGCAAGATGCCCTTATGCAAATCCGCGATGTTATGTTGAGTCACCCGCGATGACACTACAAAGTGACGGCAGCAGCGTCGCCTGCCACGCCATTGAAGAGGGTCGACTATGATGCTCTTACTTATGACTTCTGTTAAGCAGGAGGTCTCATGGAAATAAGATGGCTTGAGGACTTCATAGCCCTCGCAAAGACTCGCCACTTCTCACGTGCTGCAGATGAGCAAAACGTTACACAACCGACTTTTAGTCGGCGGATAAAGCTGCTTGAAGAAGAGATGCGCGTTACATTAATAGACCGTAATACGCTTCCGTTATCTCTAACACCTGCGGGGGAAGTCTTTCTTCAAAGTGCAGAATTGATTACACGGCAACTCAAAGACACCAAAGAACGCTGCCAAGAAATTCGAAAGCAAGAAGAGTCTCAAATACGCTTTGTAACCTCTCAAACTTTATTTCTAAGTTTTTACAAAGAAGTGATTGAACCATTTTGCCTAGATATCAATATGGAATTAGACATCAATATGAAGTCCAGTTCATGGCTAGGGATTGATTTTGTAAACTCGTTGATGGATCAACAATGTGACATTATGCTCTGCTATTGGCATCCAGCCATAAACTTCATCCGCGCTTTGGATGATGAGCAATATGAGCATATTATAATTTCCGAAGAAACACTCATCCCTTGCAGTGTAACGAATGCAGATGGTGAACCAAAATATACGCTTCCCGGCGCAAAACGAAAACCTCTTCCCTATATTGGTTATTATGAAAACTCGTTTTTACAACCTGTCATTCATCATCACCTACAAAGACAAAGGGACGTTCCACAGCTCCACACTATCTCTGAGAATTATCACTCAGTGAGTATCAAAGCTATGGTAAAGGAAGGTTATGGTATTGGCTGGATTCCAAAGCGCCTAATGCTAGACACATTAAACTATGGCAAAGTGGCTTTGGCAGGAGAAGAGAACTGGCATATTCCGTTAGAAATACGCCTCTATCGATCTAAGTTTAATCAAAACCCAAATCTCAATCAATTTTGGGAAGCACTTAAAGAAAAAGTCGCTCGTAACTTTCCAACTTGACACACCCTACGCCGTATTTAATCAAGGCTATCCTGTTTATTAAGAGCCACGATCATAGGGTCACTACCCATGGTATTTGCCCCGAGAGCCTTACTAAATAGATAGCCTTGACCAATGTCGCAACCAAACTCTTTCAGCATGTTTAATTGATCAATATTAGCAATACCCTCTGCGATCACCTTAAGCCCCAAGTCATGACTTAAACTGATAATCGCGTGAGTCAACGCGGCGTGTTTTTTGTCTTCAATGATGTTTCGAATAAAAACCTGATCTATTTTAACATAATGGAACGGCAGATCTTTCAAATAGCTTAAGCTGGAGTAACCGGTACCAAAATCATCGATCGCCAGCTTCATGCCAAGATGGCTAATCTGGCGTAAAAGCTCAGCACATCTTTCAGCGTCTTCGATCAGGATAGACTCAGTTACCTCTATCTCTAAAAGACTTGGATCAATCTTGTATTTGCTCAATAATGCTAATAATTTAGGTAAAAAATCGATCCTTTTAAGCTGAGCCGCAGAGCAATTAACCGCAATGGGCGGAACTGTTATACCTTGCTCTTGCCACTCTAATATATGCCTAAAAGCTTGCTCAAATACCCAGTCACCCAAAGGTAAAATAATCCCTGTTTGCTCTGCGATAGGAACAAATTCGGCCGGAGAAACCACACCAAGTTCCTCATCATTCCAGCGTAATAACGCCTCCATACCAACACAACGTTCAGTGATAAGGTCAACTTTAGGTTGAAAGTGAAGCTCTAGGCTTTCTTTCTGTAGCGCCTGTCGCAACCGTGTTTCTATTCTCACATTACGGGCAAATCGACGGCCCATTTCACCGTCATAAAAATGATACGTTGCTCGCCCCGATGTTTTGGCTTGATAGACCGCCATATCAGCGTTTTTAATCAGCGTGACGCTATCTAAACCGAATTCTGGGTACAAGGCGACACCAATAGAGCAGCCAATATCGAGTGTTAAGCCATCCACAAAATAACTCTGACTAATTTTTCGTATCACCTCTTTAGCCAGCGAATTCAGCTGCGGCATATCTTGATCGTCATTATGTACAAGCAAAACAAGAAAAGCATCTCCCCCCAAGTAGCCAACAATCGCATTTTTCGGTAAAACAGACGTTAGTCGTTTTGACACTTTCGAAATCAGCTTATCGCCCACTTCATGACCAAACGCATCATTAATGGTTTTAAAATGATCCAAGTCTAAAATCAGCGCGGCCAACTGCGTATGATTTTTCTGGCAAGTAACAATTAATTTATCCAACTCACGCTGAATTTGATAACGACTTAATAAACCTGTCAACTCATCTATCTCAATACGCTTATTGACAGATTCGAGTGCTGAATAATAGGTTAAGAACAGTTTTCGGGTATAAAAAGCCAAAATCAATGCTAATAAACCAAAAATCAACAGAGGAATAATGACCAAAAGCCAATTAATTCGACTGCTAATACCTGTAAGATAACGTGTATCAATTCGCCACTTCCGCCCAGCAACAGACAGATAATGCGTATCAAACTCCCCGTCGTCCCATGATGAAGCCGCTGATGAATCCACAAACCAAATAGGATCATTAGATGAAATGTCAGCAAGTCGATAATACAAATCATGACCAGCCAAAGGAGTAACCTGATTTAACAAACTGCCAACGCTAAAATACGCGCCAACCATTCCATGAAAGCCAATACTGTCCGTTAATTTATAGTAGCGTACGTCAACAGGTAGATAAATAGGTGCTCTCAAAACAAAGGTATCAGCAATACTGTTCGATACAGCATCAGAAAAAGGAGGAAGAGTCGGCTCCGACAGCATTATGACCGATGCATTACGGGCTTGGATAACTGCGTTAATGTCTCGATATTGCGGGTACAACATATCATAGCCATAAATGAATTTATCGGGATAACCCAACGCCAGTGGCATATACTCTTTTCGCTCTCCCTCAGGATAAATTGTAAAATTAATGTTGCCTAGGAGAACACTCTGCTGCATTTCGTACTCATATTTTTTACCTGCTGGTACATATTGCGCAAAATAAAAGCCAACCTTTGGAGTAGTTGAGAGACTGCGAGCAAAGCGCGAAAAATGACTAGAAGACACCCCTCCCTCACTAGATTCAATGAGCGCCACAACAGAAGATAGTTGAGTGATATATTGCGTCAAACCATCATTCAGTTTTTCTGTGAAATAGGCACCTGATGCTTTTTGGTTGTTATAAGCGTGCCTACATTCTTCTAAATAAATTGCAAAACTTGCTGCGATACCGCACAAAAAAATAATAAAAAAAACAATGTAGTGCGCTTTGCTACCTTTCACACGATTTTTTGAAGAAATCATTGTCTACCCATCGATGTTTTCCAAATAATAAAGCGTCGCCACATACAGCTTTATTCGTACTCTTAACTACTCTACCTAAAAATCACGATACCGACACGGAATAAATAGTGAAGAAAAGTATTTATCGTGTTTTTCTGTTATCCTGCGCCTATTATTTACTCTATTTAAAACAGGCCTTTTGTGACCCAATTCAATCACGCTTTAACCAACCTTCTTCCAACCAAACTGACCACTTTACTTTCTGACATGGGGTTTACAACATTTACCCCAATTCAAGAGCAAAGTTTGCCACCAATGATTGAAGGTAAAGACATCCTTGCTCAGGCACAAACAGGCAGTGGTAAAACACTCGCATTTGCCATCGCTCTCTTACTCAAAATCAATCCTCGTTTCTTTGGTGTTCAAGCTCTGGTTATGTGTCCGACACGTGAGCTTGCAGACCAAGTATCGAAAGAAATACGCAAGGTGGCGCGCTACCAAGATAATATAAAGGTGCTAAGCCTGTGCGGCGGCATGCCATTTGGCCCACAAATCGGTTCGTTAGAACACGGCGCCCATATTGTTGTTGGCACACCGGGGCGCTTAATGGAGCACCTGCGTAAAGGCACACTCAAACTCAATGCACTCAATACGCTAGTATTGGATGAAGCAGATCGTATGCTGGACATGGGCTTCGTTGATAGCATCCGCGAAGTCGTTGAATTAACACCAAGCAACCGTCAGACGCTTCTTTTCTCTGCAACTTATGGCGATGGTATTGAAGCGATCAGTACTGAATTCCAAAATACCCCAACTACCATTAAGGTCGAAGCTCAAGAAGACCTTAAACCAAATATCGAACAATTTTTCGTTCGCAGTGAAAACAAAGACAAATGCGAAACCTTATTAGCAGCGTTGCAACATTTTGAGCCTCGCCAAGCCATTGTTTTCTGTAATACCAAAGTGGAATCACAAATCGTTGCAGACTGGTTAGTCGAGCACAAAGTCGCGGCTCAAGCAATCAATGGCGACCTTGAGCAAAGACAACGTGATCAAGTATTAGTGCGTTTTAGTAACCAAAGCAGCTGTGTCTTGGTTGCGACTGATGTAGCCGCTCGTGGTATTGATGTAAAAGAAATTGACCTTGTAGTGAACTACGACACTACGCGCGATACCGATGTGCATACTCACCGTATAGGTCGTACTGGCAGAGCGGGTGCTGCAGGCATCGCTGTCAATCTTGTTACCTCAAAAGACGATTACAAAGTGCGCGATATTGAAACTCGCTTTAACACAACAGCAAACTTTATTGAGCTTGAAGCCATTGATCCGCTTTATCGTTTAGTCCCTCAAAAAACCACTATTTCTTTTGATGCTGGCCGTAAAAACAAACTTCGTCCAGGAGACATACTTGGCGCGCTAACAGCGGGTTTAGGTTTGGATAAATCTCAAGTCGGCAAGATTGATATTTTCGATTTCCACGCCTACGTATCAATCGATAATGCGGTGGCAAAAAACGTCGTTAAAGAATTCGAAAACAAAAAAATCAAAGGCAGAAACATCCGCGCTCGCATTCTAAGATAATGACCCCTCGCTCACTTTTACCTCTGTATAAAACACCGACAGCACAAGCTGTCGGTTTTGTATTGGGTGCTATCATGATAAGCATAGCCACACTCACGCCTGCCGATTTTCTCCCTCCAACACCCGGATCAGACAAACTGCATCATGTCATTGGTTTCGGTGGATGGGCTCTTATGTGTGTATTTGGCCCGATGAAACGCTTTGTTTACATGGCTTTATTCATCATCTTTTGGGGTGGCATGATTGAACTCATTCAACCCAGCGTGAATCGCTATGGCGAATGGCTCGATTTCTATGCGGACACCTTCGGCGTTATATTAGTCATGCTTGGCAGAGTACTAATTGATTATTTTTTTCAAGTCAAAAGACAAGGTTTGATGAAAGCACGAAAAAGACCTGATAAAGTATAACCATTCGGTCAAATATCGAGTCATTTTATCCTTTAAGAAAAACACCTAAGAGAGACGTAATGAGCCATTTAAAAGCTTGGCGTGCTGCCATTGTTCACTGTATCGCAGACCCGAAAGACGTGGGCGTTGATGCCGCTTATGAGTATTTTGACGATGGTTTATTAGTCATTGATGGCGATAAGATCCACGCGCTTGGCGACGCTCAAACACTGCTTGCCAACCTACCGCATGATCTCGTCATCGAACATCACCCTAACGCCATCATCACACCAGGTTTTATCGATACCCACATTCATTATCCGCAAACCGACATGATCGGCTCTTATGGTGAACAACTGCTGACATGGCTGAACACATACACCTTTCCCGAAGAAAGCAAATTCAGCGACAAAGCACATGCCCGTGACGTTGCCGATCGATTTTTAAAAGAGCTTCTGCGCAACGGCACAACCACCGCCTTGGTGTTTGGCACGGTTCATAAAGTATCCGTTGATGCTTTTTTTGAAGCCAGCCAAGTTCATAACCTACGCATGATTTGTGGCAAAGTGATGATGGATCGTAATGCGCCAGATTATCTGACTGACACGCCAGAAAGTAGCTACCAAGAAAGCAAAGAACTCATTGAAACATGGCACAACAAAGGTCGATTGCATTACGCGATTACACCTCGTTTCGCGCCAACCAGTTCGGATGAACAGCTACAGCTCGCGGGTAAATTACTAAGTGAATACGACGACGTATACTTACATACACATTTATCCGAAAACAAAGACGAATGTGCATGGGTGCAAGACCTATTCCCAAGTAGCACCAACTACTTAAACGTTTACGACCAACACAAGCTCCTGAGCGAGCGCTCTGTTTTTGCGCATGGCATCCACCTTTGCGACAGCGAATACCACAGACTGCACGAAACAGGTTCTGCCATTTCATTTTGTCCAACCTCTAACCTTTTCATCGGTAGCGGTTTATTTAAATTGAGCAAAGCAGAAGATCACAAGGTCAATGTAGGGCTTGGAACTGATGTGGGCGGTGGCACTAGCTTTTCCATGCTGCAAACCATGAACGAAGCCTACAAAGTGATCCAGTTACAAAACGAGAATTTAAGTCCGATTAAATCCTTGTATTTATCGACGCTTGGTGGCGCAAAAGCACTTCGATTAGAAGACAAAATTGGTAACCTCGCGGTTGGCAGTGAAGCGGATTTCATTATTCTAGACAAAAAAGGCACGCCGCTGCTTGAGTCACGCTTAGCCTTGTCTAAAAACATTGAAGAGAGTTTGTTTGTACTGATGACCATTGGAGATGATCGCGCGATTCAAGCTACCTACTCTGCAGGAGAGTGTGTACACCGACGCTAGAATCTAATGCTCGTCTACTAAAAATAAAAAACGGCCACTTTACTCCTTAATTCAGGGCTTTTTAAACGTGGCCGTTTTTTTATATAATCATCAAAATCATTTCCATTGAGCACAAATATTATGCATTCACTTGCCACTGTTGCGCTTGGCGCTTTCGCTATTATTTTCTTTTGTGCAGCGCTCGTTGTTGGACTTATTGTTTTAAAGAAATACCAAACTGAAAAAGAGCGACTCAAGCAACGCGTAAAAAACAAACCTAAAAACGAAAATCAGACAGACGAAACGACATTATAAACCGAGCCATTACTCAAGGATAAAGACGCACGATTCCGCTTACTCCCTCTATATCACCAAGAATCCACACTTTTTCAAACGCGTGTGGAACAGGCATGGTAATCAGATGTTCAAGCGCTTTAATATCTTCTTGGCGCCACGCCGGATGTGTATTTCGAATCACCAGCCAAACACGTTTCGTCTCATAATGTTTGCCGGCTTTATTCTCTAAAATTCGATTCAGCGATCGCAGTAACCGCTCTTCCGCGGGTTCATCTTTTAAAGTGTGTAAAGTTGTCCGTGTTTTTTCCGTAAGATTTCGACCAAGAATCGCCATCGCTTCTTCTTCCGAACCATAAAGATGCGCAATTTCGATATCCAAACGCTCACCTTCAAGCATGCAAGACACATCAGGACGAATCGGATCATTGTGCCAAATATGACGAATATGTTTGCCCGTGTTCCGCTCATAGCATCGCATAAACAATTTGGCAGCGAGATGCTCAAGCTCAATTTTTTCTTTATTACTATTATGCATAACCACTCCTACACACCTTAAGCAAATATAGTCTATTACTTATCTTACTCTATACATTCAAAAGGTCTCAAAACTCAAGAAAATAACAACGATATTCAATTCCTTATTATGTGCACATAAACACAAACTTACTTTAATAAAGCCCCAGTATAATATTCAGTCATTATTGGGATCCGAATGATTCGTCATCCTATAAAACAACTTGTTTTCTTTGGAAAATATTATGGAAAATGCTCACAACAACACCTCTGCGTCCGGCATGGAGTCAAAAGAGTTCACGGTCCTAGTCGCTCTACTAATGTCCATTACCGCGATTTCCATTGATGCTTTACTGCCTGCGCTAGGAATTATCGGCAAAGAGCTGGGAGCCGTTACGGCAAACCAGCCTCAATTACTCATTAGCATGTTGTTCTTAGGATTGGCGCTTGGTCAACTAATATGCGGACCCTTGTCTGATGCGTTAGGTCGTCGCCCTATTCTGTTTGCCGGTTTTGCTTTATACCTAGTGGGCACCGTAATTTGTTATCAAGCTGACAGCTTAGACGTTTTAATGTTCGGGCGCTTCATCCAAGGGTTAGGCGTTGCAGGGCCTTATATTTCAGCAATATCACTGGTAAGAGACTTGTATCACGGTGCTCAAATGGCACGCATTATGTCATTAGTGATGATGATTTTTGTTCTTGTTCCAGCCATTGCTCCGACACTGGGTCAAGCCATCATGCTTGTTGCTGACTGGCGCAGTATCTTTGAACTGTACCTTGTCTACGCGGCCTGTCTTATTGTCTGGATTGCGTTTCGTTTAAAAGAGACACTCCCAAAATCTAATCGTATTCCTTTTACCAAAAAAGGCTTTTACGAAGGCTTTAAAGAAGTTCTGACGAATCGCATTACGGCGAGCTACACCATTTGCATGGGATTATTTTTCGGTAGTTTTATTGGTTACTTAAACTCATCACAACAAATATTTCAGGTGCAATTTAACACGGGGAATTTATTTGCTTTTTACTTTGGCTTATTAGCCTTGGTACTAGGCGTAGCCTCTTTAATTAACTCACGTATTGTTGAAAAACACGGCGCTAAATTCATCGCCTTCCGTGCTATTTTCGTCGTCGTGATTGCATCGCTTGCGTTCTTTTCCTTGCACGCTTTTGTGGCAATCAGTTTATGGATGTTCATGGTTTACGCGGCAATCTTTTTCTTCTGCTTTGGCTTGTTATTTGGTAACGTCAATGCGCTGGCAATGGAACCAATGGGACACGTTGCTGGCATCGCTTCCGCGGTGATTGGTTCTGTGTCATCCATTATGTCTTTGTCCATTGGCACCCTCATAGGCCAAATGTACAACAATACCTTAATGCCCATTTCTGGTGGCTTCGCCATAACCGGAACATTGGCTTTGTGTATTATATATTGGGCAGAAAAAGGTCGTGTTGAAGAGAATGTACCAGTAGAAGGCTCTGCGGCTTAACTACAAACTGTGCGTGATTTTGACTAATGAAAGAGAAGCCAAATAGCCTGCGCTATTTGGCTTTTATTTACTAATGAATAAGTACTTCAAGCTGTTGCGCTAATTCGTCTTCTTCCATCATTGCCTGATTCAATAAAGCAGGCATTAATAACGCTTCTTTGCTCACCGCTTTTAATACAAAAAATACCGTAGGAGATACAGAAAATGCGGTAATCCACACGTTTAAAACCGACTCTAGAATCGCCTCGAATTGATCAAAAAGCGCCGTTGTCGATGGCGCCATTTTATGCTGCTCACCTAACAATATACGATAACTTGCCAGCCGTTCTGCCTTTCCAACCCAAACAGACCAAAGTGCGATCCATCCGGTAATAAAACTTAGTTCTTTCGCCGAATTCAGCTTCAACAAGGCAATGTCCATTTCCTCTTGTGCCCTTTCGGTTAAAGAAAACAACGCTGTCTCCCACAACACCAATTTAGTAGGAAAATTACTATACACCGTCGGCTTAGACACCGCCGCCGCTAAAACCACCTGATCAATACTGGTACTTTGATAACCTTGTTTCGTAAAAAGTTCACAAGCCACTTCGACAATATGCGCCTTCTTGCTGGGTCTTCCTCTTGCCATAAACGCCTCTATAAATTATGTCGTTTTACTTGTTTCGTCATACTTATTTCAAACCACGTATTTCAAACTATTTACTTTATGCCTTTGGATTGGCGTTGGGCCTCTCGATACGCACGATAAATATCACCATTCTGTTTCGGGTCTTGCTCAATCCATTCTTGAGTCATTCGTTGATTAATCGCCTCAAGTTCTCGCAACAGTTTATTGGATGGTTTGCTATAAATGATACCGCCATTTTTTAGTGACGCTAGATCCGTTTCAACACGTTCTTTGGTTTGCAACCAACCATTACGCTCTGCCTTAAGCGACGCCTTTTCGATCGCTGCTTTGGTTTTTTCATCCAGCTTGTCAAAGGCACTCTTATTCATCACCACTATTTCTTTTGGTATCCATATTCGTAGGTCATTTAAATACGGCGCATACGTCCATATCTGAGAATCCTCTCCAACTGAAAGAGACGCAAAGCGGCCGTCTAACTTGCCTTGTTCAAACGCCGACGTTACATCTTTAAGCGGCACTTTAACTGGATTGGCGCCGAGTTTCTGTATCAACGATGTTACCGTCTGGTTAAACGCGCGAATGGACAAACCACTAAAATCGTCAATATTTTCAATCTTACGAGTCGAAAAAGCACTATAAGGCGTCCATGGCACCACGTATAAATAGTGCAGACCCAGCTTATGCAATTGCTTTTGCGTATCCGCCTTCGACACCTGCCACAACAACTGAGAGTCGTCATAATTATTAGCAAGGAACGGAATCATATCGTGCTGAAAAATGGAATTTTGTTTGTCTAACAACCCCAATAAAAACTCACCAATCACAACCTTACCCGTCATCACTGCCCCAGGAATTGCAAGATGAGGTAGCGCATGACCATTTGATTTCACCAAAATATTGACCTCGCCATTCGTCAAGGCTTGCACGTCTTCTGCAAACTCATAAGCGATTTGGGTTGGCTGGTTTCGATCACCAAAGGGCGTTGGCATCACCCAATTTTGCGCAGAAGCCACCGATGACGCGGCCACAACACAAACTAAAGACAACGACTTTGATACAAGATACTTAACCATAGGATGCCTAATTCATTCCGCGCTAGTTGGCAGTAAAAGTACCATTAACTTGAATTAAATGCATGAAAATCAGCATATTTAGAGGACAAGTAAATGCGTATATTCACTTACTTAAAAGCTTCTATTTCGGACTATTTAGAGTAAATTTTGGACTTCATAAACTATTTTATAGAATTAGGTTCTAAAGTTAATGCGTGTCTAGGAAGCCCAGTTTTAACTTTATTGCTGTCTATCCAGCACCTGCTGAATCAGATCAATAGCGTATGGCAAATCGGCAACCTGTGTGATTTTTAGTTCAACATCACCATTACCCCATCGACCGGTATTAGAAATACCTTAATAAACTTTCAGAAAAACCGTCAGCGGCATACTTGGCTTGTAGTACAAAACAATGTCGGCAGATTTTACTGTTTGACGCTCTGCTATTTGTCCTCGGACATTCACCTTGCCATCACGGAGTTTTACTTGCTGACGAATCTGCGTCATATCATCCCAACCAACGTTTTGCACTGCTGGTAAAATAAATTTAGTAATGATCTCTGTTTCCGTGAGTTTTGCTTTGTTAATGCCCGATGTCATGCCGTCAATCCATTACAACGCATTTAAGCACCTAATATTGCGAAAATATTCTGTAAAGCCGAGTGCATTCAAGTCGTTTAAAACAAGCGGCTTAACTCGTTCATCAAGAAATCATCTTTTAAGGCTATCTCTGGGGTTTAGTTTTGTCTTCCACTCTTTTCTTAATACGCGACAAACCCACTGGCGTTACGCCTAGATAACGAGCTAAATCATTTTGGGTTATGTTGTTCAGTATGTTAGGTCTGCTTTTGATCAGTAAAGAAAAGCGTTCTTCTGCGCTTAAACACAAAAACTCATATTCTCGTTTTTCTTTTTTCATCGAAAATTGAAGTAAGACATCCAGCATTTCATTGGCGATGTTCACATCTCTACGGCTGTATTCACGAATCACGTCGAAAGGAATTTTGGTTACTGTTGTCAGTTCTAAACACAGCAAGCTAAAAGAGCATAAGCCGCCAGCATGAGCAGACGTTAGGCTTCCAATAATATCCTTGTTTGATAAAAAAGATTTGATTGATTCTTTACCATCGTCAGATAAGTAATAAGCCTTCAATAACCCCGAATTAATAAGATAAAGAGACGTGTCTGTCTCTCCTTGCCTAAATAGGTGTTCACCACTCTCTTTTTCTATGGCTATCCCTTCACGTTGTAAAAGTTCATAAAAGTTCATCCGTTTTAACCTCGGTTAATGCGTGCTTGGTTCATTTCCCTAAATATACAGCATGAAGATTAGAAACAGCCATTGAGACCTAAATTCAGGGGAAGCGAGCCTTATGAAAGTCACGAAAAAACGTATTGTCATTACTGGAGGTACATCGGGTATTGGTTATGAAATGGTGAAATTATTACACTCAGAAAATGAGGTAATAGTTATTGCTAGAAATGCGATGAAGTTGAATAAACTCGAACTTGAGTTGCCTGGCGTTGTTACTTATCAGGCAGACTTATCGCAAGCAACAGAGGTAGAAGCAGCGGCTAATAAGATCCTAGAGCGCTTTAAATCCCTCGATATTCTTATTAATAACGTGGCAGTGCAATACACGCCAACCTTTTTAGATGATGACTTTCAATATTCAAATATTGCTGATGAGGTCGCGTTAAATTTTACTAATATTTGCCATATGACCTATTGGTTGTTGCCCGCGTTAATGAAGAATGAAAAGAGCCATGAAAGAACCATTATTTTGAATATTAACTCTGGTCTTGGGTTCGTACCGAAAACGTCATCCGCTGTGTATTGTGCCACCAAAGCCGCGCTGGACATCTTTTCTCAATCACTGAGCTATCAATTGGAACAAACAAATGTTCGAGTCCAACAAGCGTTTCTAGAGTTGGTGGACACTCCAATGACAGCGGGCAGAGGAACAAACAAGATGTCTCCCAAGTTAGCAGCGCAAAAGATCATCTATGGCATTGAAAATGATATTTCTATTAATAATATCGGCAAAGTCAAATTGCTCAGGGTGTTGTTAAGGCTTGTACCTTCTATCGCAAAACGCATCATGAAAAAGTATTGAAGAGGTGAAAGATGCATAAATTTTATGGGATTTTGTTAGGTGTTTTTATGCTATTTACATCACCAACATTCGCAACCGAGCGATTCACAACCGAGCTGAATATCACCGTGACTAATATCGATACATCACGAGGTGGAAATATTGTCGTGATGATCTTCGGCGAGGAGGGTTTTCCTAAAAATCATGCCCTGGCTTTGTTAACGGCAACAAAGAAGGTGTTAAGCAACACTATGGTTTTTACATTTTTAATAAACCAGCCAGAAGTCGCTATTAAGGTGCTGCACGATGAAAATGGAGACGGGGAAGTCACTAAAAATTGGACGGGGATTTATCCAAAAGATGGCCTTGGTTTTTCTAATGACCAAAAGATTGGATTAACTGGACCTCCAAATTACCTGAAATCAAAAATCAGGTTCGTTGCGCCAAAAAGCGAAGCCACTATTTCAATCATATATTAAGACGGAGTATTTCCCATGACAGCATTAATAAGGGTTGCCTTGATCCTTTTTACCCTCTTTGCATCTACTTTTTTACTGCTTAACCTAACCGGCATACTAACGGTAGAGCTGATTGAGCAATGGTTAACACAAGCTAAAGAGTTGTCTCCTACATACATGGGATTATTTGTGATATCCCTACTTTTCCTAGATTTGTTTGTCGCTGTACCTACGCTAACCGTTGCGATTCTTGCGGGGTATTTTCTTGGTCATTCATACGGTTTCATTGCAGTATTGATTGGTTTTAGCATGGCAGGAATAGGAGGATATTGTTTGAGCCGATGGTACGGTGGCAAACTTCTGACTGTATTAATAAAAGACGAGCAGAAACGTGATGAAGCGATCACCATGTTTCAAAAACATGGCTTAGTTACCATCCTTCTATCGAGAGCTATGCCTATTTTACCAGAAGTGTCTGCATGCCTGGCCGGCATGATGAAGCTTCGATTTAGAACCTTTTTAAGTGCTTGGTTAGTGAGTACCGTACCTTATGCGTTTATTGCAACCTATGCGGGTTCCATTAGTTCTATTGATAATCCGAAGCCTGCGATATTCATAGCGATTGGGCTGTCAGGATTGTTGTGGACTTGTTGGTTCTTTTATCATCGAACCCATACAAGAAGACCAATTAGCAAAACGGCGAAATAAAGTAATAGCTCTGTGTATAGCAAACGAATGCTTCCTGTATTTTCAATAAAAACATCAAACGCCTTTCTCACTTAATAGTATTCATAAATGTTTCTCAATAATGCGCTTGACGTATACTGACAACCTCATTATATTAACTAAACGGTATAGTTAATAAATTAAAGAGGTTTAAGATGAAAAGTGAGAACGGTTTCTACGGGCAATACGGCGGTAGCTACATCCCTGAGATCCTTTATTCGAGCCAGCAGCAAATCTTGCACGCGTTCGAAGACGCTAAAAACGACCCAGCCTTTCTCGCTGAGCTACACAAACAATGGCAGCAGTTTTCTGGCCGCCCAACGCCATTAACCTATTGCGCGAACCTGACTGAACACTTTGGTGGCGCGCAGATTTATCTTAAACGTGAAGACTTAAACCACAGTGGCGCGCACAAGATGAACAACGTGATTGGCCAAGGTTTGTTGGTCAAACGCATGGGCAAAAAACGTGTTATCGCCGAAACGGGTGCGGGGCAGCACGGTATTGCCACCGCATTGGTCGCAGCGCGTTTAGGCCTTGAATGTACGATTTACATGGGCGCGAAAGACATAGAACGCCAATACCCCAATGTATTTTGGATGAAGCAACTCGGCGCAACGGTAGTACCCGTTACCACAGGCGCACAAACCCTACGCGATGCACTAGACGAAGCCTTACGTGACTGGTCTTCTAGCCACGAAAACAGCCATTATTTAATTGGCACGTCTTGTGGTTGCGCGCCCTTCCCTGAAATGGTGGCGTTTTTTCAATCCGTTATTGGTGACGAAGTCCGTGAGCAAAGCGTGGCGCAATTTGGTCAATTTCCAGATCGTCTGTACGCGTGTGTTGGCGGTGGATCAAACGCTTGTGGCTTATTCCTGCCTTTCTTAGATGACAAAGACGTCGAAATGGTGGGCGTCGAAGCTGGCGGTAAGGGGCTGGAATTGGGCGAGCACTCTATTCGCCTGTCTCATAATCTTGGCCAGCCAGGCATTGCACAAGGCTTCGCGACTATGTTCTTGCAAGACCAAGCCGGTCAACTGCAAGAAACACACTCTATCGCAGCCGGTTTGGATTACGTTGGTGTATCGCCGATCATTGCGCACCTTGCCGAAACAGGTCGTATCAAGATGACCTACGCGATGGACGATGAAGTGATTGCCGCTTGTACGTTATTGTTGAAAAAAGAAGGGATTATCCCCGCGCTAGAATCGTCTCATGCTTTGGCGGGCGCGTTTAAAGATGCTCCGAATTTACCAAAAGATTCAAAAATTGTAATCAACCTTTCTGGTCGCGGTGACAAAGACATCTTCAACGTCGCAAAAGCCGTGCAAGATGAAACTTTCCCTCAATTCTTAACCGATTATCTTGCGGCTTACCCAACTAGCCACGCTGATCATAAGGAGCAAAACGCATGAGCCAGTTAGCCGCTTTTATTGAAGAAAAAAAGAGTATTAAAGAAAAACGTCAGCAAAAACCTATTTTGTCTATGACTCACGTGGTTTATGGGTATCCAACGGTTCAAGAAAGTCTGGATTGGATGAAACGCCTGATGCAAGAAGGCGTGGACTTCATCGAAGTGCAATTTCCTTTTTCGGACCCTGTGGCCGATGGCCCAAGTATTGTCGCTGCGTGCCATAAAGCGTTAGAGCAAACACTAGACGTAGATACCTGTTTAGCGCAACTTGGCGAACTGGCGAAAGGTTTTCCTGAAAGCCGCATCGTATTGATGAGTTATCTCAATCCTATGTTTCGTTTCGGTTTAGACAAACTGGCCAAACGTGCGGCCGAAGAAAATATTCTAGGCTTAATCTTGCCTGATCTGCCGATTGAGCAAGCCGCCACGTATAAAGCCGCTTGTAAAGACAACGGCATCGATCCAATCTGGCTCGTTACACCAGTAACACCGCCAGAACGGTTGGCTATGTTAGCAAGCCAAGCCAGTGGTTTCCTATATTGTGTGGCTCGCTCTGGTGTAACGGGCCATTCTGTCCATGAAAACAAAAGCCATGAAGGCAAAGTAAAAAACACCTCGCTCGACGACTATTTGGCTCACATCAAGCAACACGCCAGCGCCCCAATGGGTGTCGGGTTCGGCTTACGAGAACGAGCCCAAATCGAACAGTTAATTGGCAAAGCCGACATCGCTATTCTTGGTTCTGCGCTATTGGATGCGTACAACAAAGGCGGGCAAGAAGAAGGCATTAAACTGATCAAAGACTTATTTCACTAAGTTCATTCTCAAAATCCACAGTAAATATTGCTTGAAACTCTGCAACACCGAATATATGATCCGCATATAATTCATATACGGATCATATATCATGGGTATCATCAAAATTTCCGACGACCTTCACGACGACATTCGTAAAAGCTGCCACGTCATGTCTCGCTCTATCAACGCTCAAGCCGAATTCTGGATGAAGATGGGACGCTTAGCCGAACTCAATCCGAGCCTGACTTTTTCAGAACTCATTGCCAATGAACTGGCAAACGCCAATCTCGAAACACCATTAAAAATGGTGAAGTAGTATGCAAGTACAGATTAAAACCGCAGATGAAATTGAATTAATGCGCGCATCGGGAAAGCTGCTAGCGGACGTCTTTCACATGTTAGATGACGTCGTAAAAGAAGGCGTATCGACTTTAGAAATCAACGACAAAGTTGAAGACTTCATTCGCAATGAGTTAAACGCAAGACCTGCAAGCCTAGGGCAATACGGCTATGAGTTCGTACTCAACTCCTCAATAAATGACGTCGTTTGTCATGGCGTTCCTTCAGCAACTCAGATCCTCAAAGCAAAAGACATTGTGAATCTAGACATTACCTTAGAAAAGAATGGCTTTATTGCCGACTCTAGCAAAATGTACGTCATGGGCGACGCCAACCCGATCGCAAAACGCCTCGTTAAAAACACGTACGCCGCAATGTGGGCAGGCATTAAAAAGGTAAAACCAGGCGCAACATTAGGCGATATTGGCGCTGCCATTCAGACATTAGCCGAAAGCAAAGGCTACTCTGTGGTAAAAGAATATTGTGGCCACGGCATAGGTCGAGAAATGCACGAAGAGCCTCAAGTATTGCATTACGGCAAAGCAGGAACAGGCCTTGTTTTGGAAGAAGGCATGACGTTTACCATCGAGCCAATGATAAACCAAGGCAAAGCCAAGACAAAAACCAAGAAAGACGGTTGGACCGTTGTCACCGCCGACAAAAAACTCTCGGCACAATGGGAACACACTATTCTGGTCACAAAAACAGGCTATGAGGTATTAACGCTAAGAAATGAAGAAACAACAGCCTAATATTTAAGCTGTCGTAGTCCAGCGGTTTTCTATAAAATCGATGAATACCCGCATTTTATTGGGCATAAAGCGCATCGCTAAAAACTGCATGTGAATACCGCCCTGAAAATCACTGTTAAGTTGCCAATCACTTAATACTTGAACCACATTTCCTTTTTCCAACGATTCTCGTACCACGAAGTCGGGAAAAGGGGCGATGCCAAACCCTTGCCTCACACCTTTTAAGCGCATTTCCGCATCGTTATTAATATAACGACCATCAACGGTGATCACCGACTTTCGCTCACCTTGCGTAAAGGACCAAATGTTATCGCCATCAAAAAAACCGAGCGGCAAACAAAGATGATCCAGCAAATCTTCTGGTGAATTCGGTGTGCCGTGCTCCACCAAATACTCGGGGCTGGCGCAAAGTATGGAGCGAACCTTCCCCAAGGTTTTACAGACTAAATGTTCATGCGGTTTATCCGCCACATAAAACACCACATCGACATTCTGATAAGCAGGATCGACTCGCAAGTCAGTCACTTGAACTTGCAACGAAATCGCAGGGTACAAGACCATAAATTCCAGTAACAAAGGCTCTAAAACCTGTTTAGCAAAAGCGTCTGGCGCCGCAATCCGTAAGCGCCCTTTTGCTTCTGTCGCCTCACTTTCAGACGCTACGACGGCTTCTTTTGCGCTGTCTAGCATTTGGCGACATTGCTCGTAAACCGCGACACCGACCAAGGTTGTGGTTTGGCGTCGTGTCGTGCGCTCGATTAACACCGCCGATAACGCGCTCTCAATTCTCGACACCTGTCGACTGACACCGGATGGCGTTACGCCGAGCCTTTTGGCGGCTTTTGTGAAACTTCCCGTTTCCACTACAGCAACAAAGGCGGCCATGTCGGGCAATAAAGCGATCAATTCATTTGTGTTCATGAGTCATAAGTATTTTGATTTATGAAGTAATTATCATACATCAACGCATCAGTTAACCTAGCTTTTTATTCCACCTAAACACCTGTGAGAACGTATGAAAGCACAAACATTTAACAACCCAACCCTTTTCAACCGACTTCCTGTCGCCGAAATATCATTGCTTTTAACTGCCTTTTTTTGGGGAACCAGTTATGGCATCACAAAAGAAGCGTTGGTATATACCTCCGTACTCGCCTTTATTGTGATTCGATTCGGCTTAACATCGCTTTTTTTAATGCCTTTTTATTGGCGAGAAACACGCAAAGGGCAGACCAAAGACTGGAAGTACACCCTGCCAACTGGCGCCATTTTGCTCTGCATTTTTCTCGCTGAGACCTATGGCGTTTACCACACAACTGCGTCTAAAGCGGCGTTCCTGATCAGCCTTTGCGTATTAATGACGCCTTTTGTAGAAGCGATCACAGCAAAACGATGGCCGAGCAAAAATATATTAGGATGCGCATTATTGTCGGTGGTGGGTGTATTGTTACTAACACAGAAAAACATTGGCTGGATGGTCTTTAATATTGGCGATTATTTCATTTTGTTGGCCGCATTTTTACGCGCTTGCATGGTCGTCACAACGAAGGTGTTATTGGATGGCAAGCGACTTTCAGCATTGTGTACGACCAGCCTCCAAGCCAATGTGGTCACGCTGGGAGCATTGGTTATTTTCTTCGCGAGTGACATTAAGGTAACAGAACTGTTTCCAACGGAATGCTCTTTCTGGCTGGCGACGTTTTATCTTGCTCTTTTTTGTACTGTCTTCGCACTCTTCGCACAAAACTATGGCGTTAAACACACAACCCCATCTCGTGTTGCTTTGCTAACAGGATCAGAGCCCGCCTTCGGCGCGCTTTTCGCCTTCGTTTGGTTAAACGAGTCACTTACTCTGATTCAAATGCTTGGCGGTGGCTGTATTTTATTAGCAACCTTAATGGCTACCAAACAAAAGAACACATCCGTCTCATAGGCAGAAATGCCCCGCCCCTAAAATATTAACTAGAGGCGAGGCATTCGTATGGCATCGTAAAAATTCGCGGAGATTAATCCCGCTGGCGTATTACTGTTTAGGTAAAAGCACTGCGTCAATCACATGAATCACACCATTAGATTGCTTTACATCGGCAATGGTGACATGCGCCACACGGCCATTTTCATCTTCAAGCATAATCTTATCACCCATGTAGGTGGCCATCAGAGTGCATCCGCCAATCGTTGGAACCGGGTGTTTGCCCATATCATCGTCGATCATGGTTTTGATCGCGCCAGAGAGCGCATCGGCCTTCACTACATGGCAAGCTAACACTTTCGTCAATGCTGCTTTATTTTCTGGTTTTAACAGGTTGGCGACAGCACCTTCAGGTAATTTATCGAACGCGGCATTGGTCGGTGCAAAAACGGTAAACGGCCCTTCGCCTTGCAAAGTGTCAACCAAACCCGCTGCTTTCACCGCCGCCACGAGCGTCGTATGATCTTTGGAGTTTACGGCATTTTCAATAATATTCTTGCTCGCATACATAGGAGCGCCGCCCACCATTGGGTTGCTATTTTCATCGGCACTCTTCATGCCTCCAGTAGAACAGCCAGCAAGACTTACGATGGTAGCAGCAGAAACAAGACTTAGTAATTTCATTGTTTTTCTCCAGTTTGTTTGTCCATAACAATTCGCCATGGTTATAAAGAGATACGGTGCGTATTAAAAAAGGTTTCACCGTTCCTTAAAAAATTAGTTAAAAATAATTAATTTCAATAATTAGGCGGGCTGAAACACTAGAGAAATACCATTCAAACAATGACGCAATCCCGTTGGCTGTGGACCATCATCAAAAATATGCCCCAAGTGACTACCACAACGACGACAATGAACTTCTGTACGTTCTATAAAAAAGCCATTGTCTTCTTTTGTCCTAACGGAATCTGGCAGGCTTTGATAAAAACTTGGCCAGCCTGTTCCGCTCTCATATTTGGTGCTACTAGCGTACAGAGGTAGGTCGCAGCCTTTGCAGTGATAAGTGCCTGCACGTTTTTCATTAAGCAATGCACTACTCCCCGCTCGCTCTGTTTTTTCCTCTCGCATCACCTGATATTCAAAGTCGGTTAATCTCGCTTGCCATTGCTGCTTGGAACGAAATACCTCAAATTTTGAGCTAGAAGACAACACGGCCGCTGTCGCAGGCATAGTCGAAAATTTAGCAACCCCAACAACGCAAGCGGTTTGCACAAGAAAATGTCGACGATTCATAACAATACCTCCAAATAAAAGAACGCCTGAGTGCCGTTTCGGCAAACCTAACGCATACCAAGAGATACGTGAAAAAGCAGGAAAAGTTTCAGTGGAGTGCACTATAGGACAGAGTTAAAAAATACGCTCTGTGATGTAACAGGGTGAAAGTTTGTTTTTCAAAAACAAAAAAAGGGTAAGTCCCGAAGAACTTACCCTTTTTTAAATATTCTTAGCAGCTAATTAAAGTACTGTAATATTTTCTGCTTGAGGACCTTTTTGGCCAGCAGTAACAACGAATTCTACTTGTTGGCCTTCAGCCAAAGTTTTGAATCCTGAGCTAGCGATAGCACTGAAATGTGCGAACACATCAGGGCCAGACTCTTGCTCGATAAAACCAAAACCTTTAATTTCGTTGAACCACTTAACGGTTCCTTTAACTGTATTAGACATAAATATTCACCTGAATAAAAATTAAACACCTCAAAATGAGGCATAAATTGCAAAAAAATTAGACTGTTACTTAGAAACTTCAGGACGAGGAATTATGAATAAGACAGCGTATTACAGAGTTTATAGTTAGAGACTTCTTTCTAGCTTGAGCCGTTATAATATAGGCGTATTAATAAGATAGATAGTTTTATTTTCATTAAATGCTAAAAATATTTTCCTTGATTACCATTTACTCACCCTTTTCTTCCCTAGCCTTTGCTAGCAACAAGAAACGCTTGTGAATTCGTCTTGTCGCGAGCCAAACGCCTCCGACGACAAGAGGAACAGACAACCCAATAACTAAACTTTTATCAAAATTCACGCCTTTATCGTAGACAGCTTCGATAAGAAATTTTAACAATCCAACACTATAATAACTAATAGCGGCTACAGATAAGCCCTCTACAGTATGTTGCATTGCAAGTTGAATTTTTGAACGACGATCCATTGACGTGAGAAGTTGCTGATTCTGTGATTGAATCGACATTTCTACCTGAGTCCGCATCATATCCGAGACTCTATCAATACGCCTAGAGAGGCTTTCCAAGTGATTACCTACCGTACTGCAAGTACGAACAGCGGGCGTTAAACGACGCGTCATAAATTCAGTAATCGTTAGATGTCCTGAAACCTCATCTTCTTTTAACTCATTTAAACGCTTTAAAACCAATTCATGATACGCTTTTGTCGCGCTAAATCGAAAAGAGGTTTTCGCTCTGGTGGCTTCTACCCAAGCAGCCATGTCAATTAACTCACCTAATATAGCTTGCTCATCAAGCGGTTCTGTTGAATCCGATAAATTGGCTGTTATTTGAGCCAACTGTTCATCCATATTCACCAGTTCAGCACTGTATCTTCGGGCCATAGGCAGCGCCAATAAGGCCATCAGACGATACGTTTCTATTTCTACTACCCGCTGAACCATACGGCCCAGCTGACTGTCGCTCATATTTTTATTGTAGATCAAAAAACGGCCACAGCCATCGCTGTGCAACTGAAAACTGGTCCAGACTTGAGCGTCACCGTTTTGTGGTCGACTCCCAACCAGACGCATGCCTTCAAAATGGCTTTTTACCAACGCTAAATCAAGTTCAGGTATGGTGCGCGCATCCTCAACTGCCACATGAAAGGCGGCAATTACAATACCAGGAATTTTCGACAACCAATTGATAGGTAAGCAATCTAATGCATTTTGATCAAAAAAACCGATAGAGCCATCCACCGGAGTATGAGTGATCATATAAGAAGTAAACTCAAGATGTTTATCACGACGTATTTTGAAATTGCCAAAATCCACCTCAAAACACGCACCATCGCCTTCGGGCGGTATGCCATCAAAATAGCTATAAAGTGAACAGAAATGCTCGTACTCAGCATTTTTTTGCTCTGAGCCAACCATGATGGCGAGATAACTTATTCTGGTAGGGCTAGGGATCACCTGAAAAGGGCGCGAATGTAACTCCGCATAAAGTACATCACGCAATGGATGCATTTCCAATCCATACGAGTTATTAGCTTTAGCCACTGACTTTACTACCAATATTTAAAAATGAGCGTTAAACAAAAACATTTAGAAAAAATAAAAATTACTTAACGACAACCTGTCGATCATTCGCTAACTTCCATAAAATTCTATTTTTACCACTTTTTTTAGCAAGCCCAAGCATGTCATCAGCCGCATCAAAAAAATCGTCACTTTTACAACCAAGACTCGGTGATTGTGTGGAACCTCCCACACTTACCGTCACCTTGCCGCTAAAATCTTCATGGCTATAAGCCAAATTCAAAGCTTCTACGTCTTGCATACAACGACGAGCAACATCAATAGAGTGCTCCCGAGAGTGCCGCGGCAGCAAAATGACAAACTCCTCTCCTCCGTATCGTGCGACCAAACCTTTATCTGCTACTTGATTTGCTAACACCTCAGCCACTTGTTGGAGCACTTTATCGCCAGTGGCGTGGCCGTAACAGTCGTTGTATTGCTTAAAGTTATCGATATCAATAACAATTAACGAAATGCAATCTTGATTTTGGATGGCTGCTTGCCACTCGTGTGTAATCACATCGTGATATTTACGACGATTTGCAAGCGATGTAAGTGGGTCTATGTTAGCTAATTTTTCAAGCATTTTACGCTGTTTTATAAGCTGCAAATGAAGACGTACACGAGCCTGTACAATGTTCGTATGCAGTGGTTTTTGAATGTAATCACTGGCGCCCATTAATAGCGCTTTTTCTTCATGACTTGAATCATTTAAGGCGGTAATAAAAATAACGGGAATAGTACTTGTACGTGCATCGTGACGAAGTCGACTCATGGTCTCAAAGCCATCCATTTCAGGCATTAAGACATCGAGTAAAATCAAATCTGGCTGATATTCTATGGCTTTTCTAATACCCTGCTCACCACTTTTTGCCATCATAATACAGACATCATCATTAAGTATGTCACCGATTATTTTCAGGTTGATTTTTTCATCATCAATGACTAAAACACTTTGCTTTACTGACATCGTATTTAATTACCTTGAAGCTCGAAAATAAGCTGAGATGCTTTAACAGCGGCAACCTCAAACTCGACATCTTTTATATCAAAAATTAAGTGTTCAATATCTAAAGCATACTTTGTGCCTCTCACCATCTTACGCAATAGGCTAAAATGATTTTCTACAAAGAAGTCTGATTTTTTTAGCAAGGGGACGATCACTTCCAGTTTACTGGCCAGTTCATCGGCACAAAACGTCCGATCTCCTTCATCACTGTTAATCAAAGAATTATAAGGTATTAAGACTTTTTCTAGCTCATAAGCTAATTTATTTACTGTCTGAACGAGACGTTCAAGTAATTTTGAACTGATCATATTGTTCTGAATATTTCGCTCTAATTCAGAACAATGTAGTGATAAATCAAAGGCTCCAATATAAGCTGAGTTCGATTTTAATGAATGAATAATATCGACAATATTACTTTCTAAACATCCGTCTATAGTAAACACTTTGTATTTATTATAAAAAGCCGTTACTAAATCGAGGTATAGACTTGTTTTCCCACCAAGATTGTTTATTGCACCTTTGATGTCTAATGTATCGATTGATGACATTTTAGACAATACCTCAACATACGAGGAATCCTGATTAGAGACAAACAAATCATTCATTTTTAAGGGATTATCTTGTGTTTCTGCATGTAAGTGTTTTTGTAAAGTTTTGTACAAATCGATTTTTTTAATTGGCTTATCTAAATGCGCATTCATACCTGCCTGAGCAGACTGCTTTTTTGCGTCTTCAGACACATGGGCCGTCATCGCAATAATGGGGATATTTCCATATACACTAGACGATCTAATATGTTTTGTAGCCGTTAATCCATCCATAATAGGCATTTGAATATCCATCAAAACGATATCATAATTCTTACTATCTAATTTATTAATGGCGTCTTCGCCGTTTCCTGCCACGTCTACATTAATAGACGTATCATCTAGATACCCTAGAATAACTTTTTGATTTATTAGATTATCTTCTGCCAATAACAAATTATATTGAGATAAATCAGGAATGTTATTTTCTTCATTTAACGTTGGATCAATATGAAGTGATGTGCTTGACGAGACATTAAGAGGTAACGTGAAACTGAAGGTTGAGCCGTGACCTATTTCGCTGTTTACCCAAATGTCGCCCCCCATAATGTCACAGAGTTGACGAGATATCGTTAAACCCAATCCGGTTCCACCAAACACCCGAGTAATACTGTCGTCTGCCTGCTGAAACGATTGAAAGAGCTGTTTTATATTCGTTTTTGATATCCCTATACCCGTGTCAATCACATCGCACCTTAACAAAACACCTTGACCATTATTGGTATCAGAATAAACACGCACGCAAACACCACCGCGTTCAGTAAATTTAACCGCATTCGTTACCAGATTGACCAACACTTGTTGGATCCGTAATGGATCACCCAAGAGCATGGGCGGTAGTGACGCAGAAATATCGACTGTCAACGCCAGCTTTTTTTCTTGAGCCTTAGTTGTGTTCATATTGATCGCATGCTGAACAATCAACCTAGGAGAAAAAGGTACGGTTTCTATGCTCATTTTTCCCGCTTCGATCTTCGAAAAATCCAGCACATCGTTAACAAGACTAAGCAGAACTTCACCAGAGGCTAATATTTTATTCATACAGTCTTGTTGTTCATCATTTAAAGATGTTTTAAGACTTAAGTGACTTAATCCTATTACCGCGTTAATAGGTGTGCGTATTTCATGGCTCATTCTGGCGACAAAGGAGGACTTGGCTTCCAATGATTCCTCTACGGTACGCTTCGCACTTTCTAATTCTTTGGTTCGTTCTTGTACTTTTCGGTCAAGGTCTTGATTTATCGTTTCAAGCGCGACGCTGTATTCAAGAAGTTTCTCATTGGCTTTTAATGCCACCGATTCTGCGTCTTTTATTTTGGTAATATCGCGACTCACACCACAAACAAAAATGGGCTTACCTAACTCATCAAAGATAGGTACAAACAAAGTATCAAAATAAATACGACTGCCGTCTCCACGCACACCAGTTTGTTCGATAGATATAGGGGTTTTAGCTTGAAGTACTTGACGGTATGTCGCATAGACCTGTTCCGCCATTTCATCACCAAATTGCATACGCAAATTTAGCCTGTGTATCTCAGCACCTTCTTCAAGTCCCATGACTGTTTTTGAAGCAGGATTATTGTCGTATAAAGAAAACTCATCGTCCTCTTCGACAGCCATAATAAACATCAAATCAGCAGAGTACCGCCACATCTGTAAAAAACAATCGATTACGGTTTGATCGTGCTCTTCTCTATTAAAAGCATGGCTTAAATTCATGTGTTTTCCTTCACAATCTGATAAATACTCAACAGTGGATTTTAGTTAATTCCCAATTCAAATAGTTTGCCTGAAGATACGATTCTTAATCGTAGTTGAATTAGCCAACCATCGAGAGAGCACTAAAACACTAGCATCTTGGTTTATACGGCCGACAAGTGATATGGGGTGATGTGTCTTCAACACATATATCACTTAGGCTAACACTTTGTAATATATTTTTGTCGGCAAAGGTATCGGTGAAACCAAGTAGACTTATCTGCTCACCTTCATAAGAAAGGCAGCCATTGACCACCCCATACTTTTGGACCTACACAAACACCGTCAACTGAATAGCTTGCCCTTTTTTTTGCCATTATTATTAAGTTGTCCACAATAAGTTGACCACCAATGAGAACCATTATCTGGCTCCTCATTACCAACAGAGCGCCAATATATAGACAATACTAACGACTCCCTCGATCAAGAGAGCAAGAAAACCCTATTTCTGATAACGATTTTCATATGTTCTCTAAAAAACACAGTGTATTCTCGACGTTAGTTATTATGAAAAATGTATTACAAAAGTAACAACAAATAGAATCAAAGGCTCATTAAAATAATAAACACAACAGAGAAACCGCCTTATTCACTTATACTACCGCTTAAATTTAACCAAAGACGAAAAGCAGGCTAAATACCTTTATGTCTATTCCTATCATTAAATTCGGTTTGATTCTATTAGGATTTATGTCTGTTAATTTGGCTAACGCCAATGATCTAATTACTTTTGGGAAAGCCTGTCTAGTAAAAGAAGAGCGTTTAAACCAAGCAAAAATAAAATTAGACACTCTATCCCGTCGTTCCGATCAGACACAGACCAAGACAAATCAGGCATGGCTTTCTTTAAAACAGTACCAAGAAGAAAAAAAGCAGTTAGAAACATCGATGACCGAATGCGCAGAAACCGCACCCAATAGTGCCTATTGCCATCAAATTCGTCGTCGTTATAACGAACTAACATATCGTATTAATAGGAAAGAAGTAGAAGCGTCCGAAGAGCGCTTTGATGGTGACGACTCAAAAGTTGACTATGAAATAACAAGAGCGAATTTTGACCAACGACATGAGGCTTTTCTCGCCCAATGCAGAGATTCAGATGATCATTACGCACTGCTTCAAAATCCAGACGCGTATGCGGCCGTTTGTTCAGACGATGAAGCAAAACAATCTGTCACTTGCGCTCTTTTCTAGCCATCCAGTGTATTAGAGCATTACTGAATTATGGTCTCGGTTTGCACCACATTGACCAGTTTATCCATCTGAAAGCCTAGCTTCTCTGCTTTTGCGAACAGTCTTTGCTTTACGTCTTTTGGCATCGTAGGTGTTCTTGATAATAACCAAAAAAAATCTCGATTAGGGCCTGACACCATGGCGTATTGGTAGTCTTTTTTATCCAATTCAAAGATCACATAAGCACCATAAAATGGCCCAAAGAAAGACACTTTTAAATGCCCAACATCAGAAGAATTGACAAAATATGCTCGCCCTGTGGCTTCTCGCCATTCTTTATCGTCTGCTGAATAGCCTCTATTTGATACCGCCACACCACCATCATCTCGCATAGAATACGTGGCGGTTACATTCGACAGACCCTCCTCAAACGCATGATCTTGCCGAGCAATTTCATACCAGGTTCCTAAATAACGCTCTAACTGAAATTGAGTAACAGGATCAATATTTTTAGGCGCACTAGTACAACCCGCCAATAGAATCGACATAATCCAAACAACATATTTCATATGGTCATCCTTATAACTCGTTTAGGTTTCACTACTTAATACAAATGTCACAGTCTTATTGCAGTCTATTAAGATCGTTTACTCGGGAACAAACATCTTGTTTAGTAATAGATTAGTACATTCATGGCGGCATGGAAGAAGCATCAGGCAACAGAATAAAACCGTGTCTGTGAGTCTAAGCAGTATGACGCCAATGACCAAGGTTGACGCGAGGTTTTTGTCTTTTTCTATCGATATATCTGTTCTGGCAGGCGGATTTTGGTGGGAAGGCAGTAAAGGTACCCAGCGAGGATTGGGAACGCAGCGTGTCGAGCCGTTAGATCTAAACCAGCCAAAGCTAGACCAACTTATCAAAGCGCTTGGACCTGCCTATGTTCGCGTTGGCGGGTCAGAAGCCGATAAAGTACATTATTTTACCAGTCTCAAACACGCTTCTACTGAGCAACCTGATCCGCTCGTTCTCACAAAAGAAATGTGGCATAACCTACACGACTTTTGCCAGCGTCATGCTTTACACCTCATGTTCACCATAAAGTACGGCCTATTTGAGCGACGTCAACAAGGCGCATGGCAATCGAATGAAGTGGAATCATTACTAAAATACAGCCATGAGCACGGACAAACTATCGAGGTACTTGAGTTAGGCAACGAGCTCAATGCTTACTGGGCGTTCCACGGATTCACCTCGCAACCCAGTGCCAAAAATCTCGCCAAAGACTACGACACCTTTACTCGATGCGTTCGACAACACAGTCCACACAGTAAAATTGCCGGTCCAGGCAGTGCCTTTTGGCCGAGGATCGGTGAGGCCGTCAAACCACTAAGCAATATCTCATCCACTTTTCTGGCAAGCCTAGAGGAAAAAATCGACATCGTAGATTGGCATTATTACCCCTTCCAAAGTAGCCGCTCGCCAGTGAGAACACGCGCTGCCACCATTAACAATATCCTGTCGCCAAACTCTTTAAAGGACTATGAAAAATACTCGATGCAACTCGATAAGTGGCGCAACCAATATCAACCAAAAGCAGAACTTTGGACCGGAGAAACAGGCTCAGCACAATGCGGCGGACAAGCCAAACTGTCTGATCGTTTTGTCTCCTGTTTCTGGTGGGCGGATCAATTAGGACGAGGGGCGAAAATCGGCCAAAAAGTCATGATAAGGCAAAGCCTAATTGGTGGAGACTATGCCCTAATCAATCGCAATACGTTAAAACCAAACCCTGATTATTGGGTCAGCTGGTTATGGGGAAAGCTAATGGGTGAAGACGTTTTTGCCGTACAAAGTAACGACCCTTTTGTGCAAACTTACTGCCACAGTGCAAAAAAAGAAGGCAAATGCACACTGCTTATCATCAACATGTCGGCCAAGCCAAAAATTATGAACTGCCAAGGATTTGGATCAAAGAAAAAACGTTTCGAAATCACAGCAGATTCACTCACCTCAAAAAAAATTCGCATCAATGGCATCAAACCTAAGTTTAATAAAGGACAAGTGGCCTTAAAAGATTTCCCTAAGCTATCAAAGCTAAACCTCATCAGCCCTTACAGTATTAGTTTTTGGTGTTTTACGGTGTGAGTAGGAAAATTAATAACAAAAGATAATGAAAATGATTATCAATAGTATAATTAATGACTTCCCATCGCTATAATAACGCGGTCTTTTTGGTCTACAGGGTTCAGTCATGGTTAACAATATTCCGATATTTGGTCGATTCTTAGCACTCTTTGTTTTTTGTTTTTTTCTGGCGGCCTGCGATCAAACGTCATCACAAACCTCCTTATTAAAAATAGGTCAGGTCGAGAAAAACAACTCTGGATGGCCCAGAAGCATCATGACTCGTGAAGGTTTGCTCACTCTAGATAAACAACCAAGCAGGATTGTTTCCACCAGCGTGACCTTGTCTGGCACATTACTCGCAATCAATGCACCACTTGTTGCTTCTGGCGCGACCATGGCGAACACCAGCGTCGCGGCAGAACAAGGCTTCATGCGTCAATGGGCAAACGTGGCGGAAGAACGAGGCGTTATCCCGCTTTATCAAACAGAGCCCAACGCTGAAGCCATTATCAAAGCGAATCCAGACCTGATCATTATCTCTGCAACGGGTGGCGACTCGGCACTAAAACTCTACGATCAGCTAAAAGACATAGCCCCCATTCTGGTCATTGGCTATGACGACAAAAGTTGGATTCAACTGGCTGATATTTTGGGGAACATTCTTGGCCTTGAAGAACAAGCTAAAACCATCACACAGCGCTTTGAAAAGAGTTTAAAAGAAACTAAATCGATGATCACCCTACCACCTCAACCAACCACTGCCATGGTGTATTACCAAGACGGCACAGGCGCAAACATTTGGACAACCGAGTCCGCCCAAGGTCGCATTTTACAAGAACTAGGATTCACCATTGCTGACATTCCAGAATCCGTCAAAGGCAATATCAGCATGGGCATGCGTAACGACATCGTCATTGCTACTGGTGAGCGATTCCCAGATGCCGTTACGGGTAACTCCGTCCTGTTATTTTCAGCTTCCAAGGACAGAGAAAAAGCGTTCAAAGAAAACCATTACTTACGTGAAACAAGCGCCGTAAAAAATAACCAAGTATTCGCAGTGGGTAATGACACCTTCCGCTTGGACTACTACAGCGCCACCAACTTACTCAAGCAATTACAAACTCAGTTTGGACACCAAACTCATGTCCAGTAACAGCTTAGCGAGAGAAAAAATACCTAATACAAAGCCATTTAATAAAACGACAGCGACCACTAACAACAAGCGCTACGCTTGGCTACTGGTTTCCATCCTTTTATTATTTGTCATTATGGTGGCCAGTTTATGCATTGGCGCAAAGCCCTTATCGCTAGATCAGCTTTGGAATGTCTTAATCGGCAAAGAACATGGTATTGCCGAAATCATCATTTTTGAAGGTCGACTCCCTCGAACCTTAAACGGACTTTTTGTTGGCATGGCGCTTGGCACCTCTGGTGCACTGATTCAAGCCATCACTCGCAACCCCCTTGCCGACCCAGGCATACTCGGCGTTAACTTAGGCGCCAGTCTGGCTATCGCGATTGCTATTGTTTTTCTGGGGGCGACTCAGCTTACTGAATTCTTCTATTACGCGGCGCTCGGTGCTTTCTTAGCCAGTTTGTTAGTGTATTTTGTTGGCAGCATGGGAGGCGGAAAAGTCGACCCTCTTAAGCTGACCTTGGCAGGCGTGGCGATTGGCGCCGTCTTTGGCGGGTTAAGTTCCGCTCTCACACTGTTTAACCCCGTCGCGTTTGATCAAGTTCGCTTTTGGTCCGTTGGCAGTTTAGATATTCGAACGCTGTCTGTACCGCTGTTTATTGCCCCTGTGGTTATCGTTGGCTGCCTTCTGGCTGTTGCCATTACACCGGCTTTAAACGCATTTAGCTTAGGAGATTCCTTAGCCGCTGCACTGGGAAGTAAACCCGCTCGAATCCAAGTAGTGGGGTTGATAGCGATTACTCTGCTTTGTGGCGCCGCAACCGCCGCCGCTGGGCCCATTGGCTTTGTCAGCTTGATGATGCCCCATATAGCCCGCTGGATGGTCGGTCCAGATCAACGCTGGATTATTCCTTTCAGCTTTATTTTGACGCCTATTCTGCTATTAAGCGCAGATATTATTGGGCGAGTATTGATTACTGGCGAACTGCGAGTCTCGATTGTGACTGCTTTTATCGGTGCGCCAATCTTAATTTATTTGGTGCGAAGAAAAGGCGCGACAGGATTATGAAAAACCGCTGTTTGTCCAAAAACGCCTCTACCCCGCTGGCCACCAAACTACCCACTCTCATCACGACACTCTTCAGCTTACTGCTCATCTTCGCCACGTTATTTTTTGGTGAACACATTACCAATAATTTTCACGATATTTGGCAATTAGTAACAGGGAACGCTGATCGTTATCAGTCTATCGTGGTGTGGCAATGGCGAGCTTCTCGCTTATTTGCGGCACTGATCATTGGCGCTGCACTTGGCGTTAGTGGCGCAGTGTTTCAATCGTTGGTGCGTAACCCGCTTGGTAGCCCAGACATAACGGGCTTTAACGTAGGAGCTTTTACGGGCGTTTTGATCTCCATCGCACTGTTTGGTAATTTATATTGGCTAAGTGTTTTCAGTGCCATTTTAGGTGGGCTATTTTCTGCGCTACTGGTCTATTTGTTCGCCTATCGGGATGGTCATTCTGGCTTTCGCTTGATCATTGTTGGCATCGCCATTAGCGCAACGCTCACTGCTTTTAACCAATGGTTGTCACTCACTGTGTCATTGGAAACCGCCATGACAGCAGCCTTGTGGAGTGCCGGATCGCTAAATGGCATGACGTGGTCTCGTATCCTTCCCGCTGCACTCTTAATTTCGGTCTTTCTGATCTGTGCTTTTCTACTGAATACGCGCATGAAGCTATTAGAAATGGGCGACGATACCGCCGCGGCCTTGGGTGTGTCGGTCAATAAGAGCCGTCTTATATTAATGTTTGTCGGCGTTGCGCTCACTGCGGTTGCCACCGCCATTACAGGTCCTATTGCCTTTATCTCGCTTGCAGCGCCACAAATTGCCCGTCGTTTGGCGAATAACGCCAATGTGTCGCTCGGTTCTTCAGCTTTGGTTGGCGCGATATTATTGCTACTTGCTGACTTTATTGCACAACACGGTTGGGAAAATTCCACCCTACCGGTAGGACTGGTTACCATCAGTTTGGGTGGCATTTATCTAGTCTATTTGATTACTCGGGAAGGCAAACTATGACATCGCAATCATCCATTTCACTTGGCACAAAATCAGTCACCCTAAGTTATGACCAAAACATCATTACACAAGACCTTTCCATTCATATTCCCGAGGGTAAATTCAGCGTTATCGTCGGACCAAACGGCTGTGGAAAGTCCACCTTATTACGCGCGATGAGCCGGCTACTTAAACCACAATCCGGCCAAGTGTTACTTAATGGAAAAAACATCCATTCACTGGCAACTCGTGATGTTGCAAAAGTATTAGGCCTGCTACCACAAAGCGCCATTGCTCCAGACGGTATTAAAGTGGTCGACCTGGTTGCCCGTGGACGCTTTCCTCACCAAAAATGGTTTCAGCCTTGGCGTGAACAAGATCAAGACGCTGTGGATGCAGCGATGAAAGCAACGAGCATCAAGGAATTTGCCCAGCTTAATGTGGATCAGCTGTCCGGTGGTCAACGCCAACGCGTTTGGGTTGCCATGGCGTTAGCGCAGGAAACACCGCTGTTATTATTGGACGAACCAACCACGTATTTGGACATTGCCCATCAGATTGAATTAATGGATTTATTTCAAGATTTGAACCGACTACAAGGCCATACCATAGTGGCCGTATTACATGACCTTAACCACGCCTGTCGATACGCTGATAACCTGATCGCCATGAAGTCTGGGCAAGTTGTCGCCACAGGCACACCTAATGACATTGTCACGGAGACATTAATTGAAACGGTATTCGGACTGCCTTGTATTATTTTAGAAGATCCAATTTCAGGCACACCACTGGTCATTCCAAAAGGCCGACAATAACAGCAAAAACAACAGCAAAAATAAAGCGACGATGAATGGCTCATCGCCGCTTTATTTAGTGTCTTATTCTTCGTTATGCCACTTCAGCCACAGTATTCTTTGTGTCTTTCATAGCGTCAGGCTCTGGCGGGAAAAGGCTGGTATCAATCCAACTAGCTTCTCGAAGTGATCGAACGCCCGCGCCGACAAACAAAGTTGCTACGGCACAGCCAAGCCCTAGACTTACCAGCCCCATCAACGGCGAAAGTACTTTGACAATCACCCCAATCCCTAATGCCCCAGCAGAATCACCGACGACATCTTGCGCCGTCCAAAAACTACCAATTCGACCCAACATATTATCCGGTGTATGGCCTTGTACAATCGAATACTGCAGTAAACCGCCAATAGAACCAAGATAACCAAACACCGCTAACGCCCCTAGCATCAACACTAAATGTCCCATTACCCCCAAAGACGCAACACATAAAAAAGACAAGAAAGCCGTTATTAGCATCACCACGCCTGGACGCCGTAAACCGCGTATCCAACCACTGGTTAATGCACCTAAAGTTGACCCCACTGGCACAGCGGAATACATAAGGCCGACCTCAAACGCCCCACCACCAAAAGCCGTTGCCGCCAACGCAGGGAACAAAATTCGAATGGATTTGGTAACGGCCTCTAGCGTGCCTAACGCCACCACAGCGCGAATCACTTTATGCGTAAAGACAAATGTAAAACCATCCAATAAAGATTTAATGGGATGCTCTTGTGGACCACCTTTTTCTGGCTTCATGTTCGGCAAAGTCACCAACGTAATCAGGGTGCAAAGAGTACCAATAGCGGCCAAGGTGTAATTCCAAGTCACTCCAAATGACACAATCACTACACCCGCTATGGCAGGTGAAATGACGGAACCAATGCGAACAACCAGCATGCTCAATGCGCCTGCGGTAGGAATATTTTCTCGTCCAACCAAATGGGGAATAGACGCCATTAATGCGGTCAGTCCAATGGCACTGAAAAAACCATCCCACAGTGAAATGGCATAAACAGCCCAAAGGCTTGGCTCAGAAAGGTACGCATTCAATGCCAGCAGTACAAACCCCACACCACAAATAAAGCGCGAGGCTAAAATCAGCCATTTACGATCCATCCTGTCGGCCAAAACACCGCCCAACATCAGTCCTACAAACATGCCCATGCCATCTAACGCAACAGCAAAACCGACCTGTAAGCTGGACCCTGTTAACTCATAAATTTGTACTGGCACCGCCACATTCAACATACCTATGCCCAATACAGACATCAAACGGGCAATAAAAATAGCGCGGAAATTAGCGTTGGTTTTTAGCAGACTAAAATCCAACATGATCTTTGATTTTGACATAACGACTCTTTAAGTTTGGCGCGGCATCATGCCGCGCACGAATACATTACAAGACTGACACTAGCTGATTGAACACAGGACCAAGCACCACAAGCGCTTCAGGGGATAAAATATCTTCATGAGCAAAATCAAAATGATGCTCTTCAAGAGTATCCACATAAGGCGACCAAGTGGCTTGAATATCCATACCTTCTGGAACGGTTTTATCCGCAACAAATAGCACGGCCTTACCGTGATAACGTTGCGATTTCGCCTTCGACAGTAAAGCAACCGAGTCCGCGTAATTTTTCACAATATCGGCAAACATCGCATCTCGCTCGACCGTCATTTGCTCGTCTAAAGTATCCTCAGAGGTTTCCATGAATTGTGCTTTTTCACGTTCAACTTCTTCTTGGGCTTCCGTATCGACCGACCCTGACCAATCTTGCTCATCAGGTGGATAGGTATCTAAAAGGCCTAGGAAGCTGACTTCTTCACCCATTTCTTGCAATCGAACCGCAAGACCATGAGCAATGGCGCCACCAAGAGAATAACCAATAAGTCGATAAGGCCCAGACGGTTGACGCGCCTTTAACACCTTCAAATGCTGCTCCACCACATCGGGCATATTGCTTTGTGATGCAATCGGACCATCTGGCCGTGGCGACTGCAAACCAATCATTGGGCAAGTTTGAGAAAGGTATCGAGCGAATCCAGTGTATTGCCACGCAAAACCAGAAGCGGGGTGAATACAAAAAATGGGCGTGCCGACACCCTGTTTAATCGGCAATACTGAACCGAAGCCAGACAACTCTCGACTGTTAGCAAGGTCTTGATTACTGAGCACATGAGCCAGCTTTTCGATACTAGGAGACACCATGACCTGTCCCACGGTGACATTAAGCTTCAAGGCTTTACGCAACTCCGACACTAGGCGTACCGCTAGAATGGAATGCCCGCCTAAAGCAAAGAAATCATCACTCGCACTCAATCCTGTGACGCCCAGTACATTAGAAAAAGCGTTTGCTATCTCTGTTTCAATCCCTAGCTTAAGCACTCTTCCTTGTGTCGACTCTAAAAAGTCAGACGGTAACGGCAGCGCTTTGCGGTCCAACTTACCATTGGCACTCAGCGGCATAGTCTCCAATTGCAACACAGCAACAGGTACCATGTGTGCAGGAAGTTGTGCGCTCATGGCGTTACGAATACTCACTGTATCCAGTTTGTTTACTTTGTCTGTGCTACTTTTACTCGTGCTATTTTTACTCGTGACATAAGCGACAAGCTGGCGTGCATCAACCCCCATCGCATTACTTTCCTGCCCCCATGATTTGGCAACCACTACTGATTGCTCTACGCCAGTTTGTGCCGCTAGGACTTGCTCGATCTCTCCTAACTCAATACGCTGACCGCGAATTTTAAGCTGATCATCACTACGACCAAGGTATTCAATCGCGCCGCTGTCTAACCAACGAACCACGTCACCAGTACGATACATTCGCTCGCCATCACTTTCAGGGTCAGCGACAAATCGTACCGCACATAGCTCTGGGCGGCGCCAATACCCATCCGCTAATTGCACACCGCACAAATACAATTCACCTGCAACGCCAATCGGAACGGGGCGCAGAAAGTTGTCCAGTATTCGCAGCTGAGTATTCCAAACCGGATAACCAATCGGCACTCCAGCACCTTTCACTTGGGCCAGGTCGTCACCAAACGCAGGGTAAAACGTCACGTCCACCGCCGCTTCCGTTGGACCATATAAGTTATGAAGTTCACAGCCAACCTCCTTTTCAAACTGTTTAGAAAGCGCCATTGGCAAGGCTTCACCACTGCAAAAAACGCGTTCTAACGTGTGGCAAGTGCCCACTTTTTCATCGTCTAATGACGTAACAAACGCTGCCAGCATAGAAGGTACAAAATGCAATGTGGTGATTTTATGATCAACAATTAACTGTTGAAGCTGAATAGGATCACGATGAGAATCTGGTGGTGCCATGTGCAATTTAGCACCGACCATAGCGCTCCAGAAAAACTCCCAAACAGAGACATCAAAGCTACATGGCGTTTTTTGTAAAACGACATCATGGCTCGCCAGTGGGTATTCATCCTGCATCCAAAGAATTCGATTTACGATGGCTTGATGAGACACCAACACGCCTTTCGGACGACCCGTAGAACCAGAGGTATAGAGCAAATACGCCGATCCGTTAACGCTAAGAGCTGGCGCTTTCCACGCGCTTATTACTTGCTCTCGTTGTGCGTCACTCACTGGTGTAATAGGCGCATCGTAAAGATAACGTTTCCCATCCATTTCAAAACGAGACGCTTCTTTTGCTAAGGTGATTAAGGCTGCTGGTTTTGCATCGTCCAACATGTAATTGAGTCGATCATCTGGATAACCTGTATCAAGAGGGAGATACGCCGACCCCACTTCGATAATCGCCCATAGGGCAAGGCTTAACTTCACCGAGCGAGGAAGAGCAACCGCGACGATATCGCCCGATTGAACCCCTAACAATTGCAAGTTTTTCGCCAAAGCGATCACTTCGTAGCGAGCCTGTAAATACGTTAACTGATGCTCGTCATCCGATAAGCAAATCCGATTCGGTGTCAGAAGCGCCTGCCCAACCAAAGCATCCCGAAGCGTCATTTTAGGTAGCAAGTGTGACGTCTTATTCAAGTCGGTAATCAAGGTTTTTTCTAACGGAAGACGCAGGTCCAGCGCTTGTTGAGCGGTCACGTCTTCAAGTAGCAGCGTTTTCAATAACGCATTAAAACGCGCTATCAAAGTCTGAATTTCATCGCCACCTCGATATTCGAACAGCAAATTCAACTGCTCGCTTGGCAACGCCAACACCGTCAATGGATAATGTGTAAAACCTCGGTTATACACGTCTTCAAGCGTTAAGCCTTGATAACACTGGCTGAATAAATCCTCCTGTTCAGGGAAGTTTTCTACCACCAGCAAGGTATCGAATAAATTACCGTGCCCACCGAGTCGTTGGATTTCGGCCAAACCTAATCCGTCGTGCTCCAACAACCCAATTTGTTCATTCTGAACCTGTTGCATTTGCTGCCATAACGTCAGTTCTGGCTGTAACTGCACACGTACCGGTACGGTATTACTGAATAATCCAATATGCTCTTCTATTCCGGCCACGCTACCAAAACGCCCAGAAATTGGCGTCCCAAATACCACATCAGAACGTCCAGTCAGAGCAGACAATACGTTTGCCCATAGAGTTTGTAATACACTGTTTAAGGTCAGCCCTTTACTTTGATAAAGGCCTTTTAACGTAGCGAATTGATCCGCTTCCAATGTTAGCGTATGCGTCGTCACTTGCTCTGCAGGTGGCGTGTCGGCAAACAACAACGTCGGCATGGCATTATCTAACGCCTCTTTCCACGCTTCTCGCATGGCGTGTTTATCGCGCGCCATTAGTTGCTCAATAACCCAAGCGTATGGCACAGGAACCGCCTCCAGTTCAACCAAATCACTGCCATAAGCGTTGACCAAGTCACGCAACATAATCGGCGTTGACCAGCCATCTACCACCAAGTGATGCGCGTTTAAGAACAAACAATGTCGCTGTTCCGATAAGCTCACCAAAACAGCATTCAACAGCGGAATACCTGCCGATTGAAAGGCCATAAAATCTCGACTTAACTCTTGCTGCTCTATCTTTTTTAGCTGTTCTTGTTGCGTCGTACCGTCTTGATGCCTTAAATCGATAACGTCCACAGGCCACCAGCTTTTGCGTTCGCTGGAGCGTCTCCATGGCAAAATTTGTAGTGCCGTGTCGCCTTGGGAAAAATCAAACAAGGCGCCCAACTGGGGATGCTTTTCTATGACCGCCCCTAACGAATCTTTTAATCGCTCTATGTCCATACTTCCAGAAAAAGTTAAGCGAGCCAAAGAACTGTAACCCGCATCTTTTGCATCAGTATCTTGCTCTAGTTGAGCATGGAAAAGCAGGCCTTCTTGCAACGGTAAAGCCGGCAATATGGCTTGCAAGGCACCGTATTGACTTCTTAACGCGTCCATATTTTGCTCATGTAGATCAAGGCTTTTCAGATCTTCAGCAACCAAGGTGTCGGCAGCGATGGCTTGATGAGTGTCTGCAAACTGGCTCATGGAGGACGCAATATTAGTAAGTGCGCTTAAAAGTGCCTCTATTTGCTGAGGCGGCACTTGATTGGCATCATGCCCAACATGAATGGCCAACTGTGGCGTGCCATGACGATCATCTACAAATAGGTTTAATTCCAACGCATGGGCAGAGTTCAATTGATCCGATTGATGCACTTCGAATATGTCTTGGAAGTAACGCTCGCCTTGCAGTAACGAAAGCTCTCCCTGCTGAAAACGACCAAGGTAATTAAAGAGAATCTGTGGTGATGCCGTTGCTTCTAAATCAGAGAAAGTTTGACGAGTACTGTCATTCATATACCGAAGCACGCCATAACCCACACCATCATTGGGTACTTTAAGTAAAGCTCGACGAACTAATTGAACAATGGTTTCATAAGGTACGTCATCCACTTTGAGTGAGTTCAATTTGGACAGTAACGTCTTTTGTCCGATCATGCGTACTGGATATTCTGCGGTGAACCAACCTAAGGTTCGGGTTAAATCAAGGTCGCCGATGTCCGCCCGGCCATGGGATTCCATCATCATCGAAATATGTGTCGTCTTATATTGCCGAGCAAGGGCAAGATACAAAACACTTAACAGCGCTTCTTGTGGTTGGCACCGATACTGTTTAGGTAAAACTTCCAGCAACAATGTTGAGGTTTTTATATCTAACATGACACGTCGGTGCGCTCGTTCATTTGATGCCTGACGCTCAAATAACGGTCTTCCTTCTAATTGCTCCAACCAATATTTTTTCTCAGACAACCAGCGTGGCATTTCGCTTTGCAAGGATTTTTGCCAGTCTAATAAACTGTTTGGTGACACTGATAACTGACTATCAGAGCCTGACAATAAACTCGATAAATCCGCAAGAAGAATCCGCCACGATACCCCATCCACTATTGTATGATGCAGGGCAAATACGGCAGCGTTTTGGTTATCCGCATGCAAATAACCTACTCGCATAGCAGCGAAAGACTGGCCCAGTTCTGTTTGGGCTTGGGCTTGGGTTTGGATTTGAGTATGAGTTGGTGTCTGAACTAGCTGTTCAAAAGCGCGGTCTGCCAGTGTCGACAAACCACCGCTCTCTTGCGTAAAAAACTGAACAGTAACAGCTGAGGAAGTATCAGATATCTCAAGGTGAGAATCATAAACTTGTGCGTTAAGAACTCCGTGGGCCGCCATCAGTTTAGCTAATACTTGTTCAAATTTTTGCGGCGTCATTGAGTTCGGTAACGCAACAAAAATTGCTTGAAAATACGCTAGGTTTAAGCCGCCTGATTCTTGCATCCAGCGATAAATAGGCAGTTCAGCCAAGCGTCCTGAATGAATACTTGGCAATGTTTTTGTGTCATCAAGCGGCGACAATCGTGTTGCCATAACACGGATAATTCGGCTTTCGAATACGTCTTTCGCGCGTAAAGAATAGCCTTTTTTTCGTGCTAACCCTCCTAGTGACATAGCGACAATACTGTCTCCGCCTAATGCAAAAAAGTCATCATCAACAAAGACGGAGTCAAGATTTAGCACCTGCTGAACTAACTGACACAACACGATTTCTTGCTCACTTTTAGGCAAAGCACTGTGTTGACGAATCACGACAGGCGCCGGCAAAGCGTTACGATCAACTTTCCCATTGGTGTTAAGTGGGAAACGTTCCAATACGGTTATGGTGGCAGGTACCATATAGGCAGGAAGTTGCTGAGATAAAGTGTCCATTAATGTTACGGACAACGTTTGAGGGCTCTCTACATTGACGCTATTCAGGTCAACAAGACAATAAGCGTCCAGACGATGCGTGCTACCTTGTTTATTCGCCACCACCACGCTTGCCGTTACGCCTTCTAGTCTATTTAACGAGGCTTCAACTTCTCCCGGTTCAACACGATGCCCGCGGATTTGAACCTGATGATCGGTACGACCAATATATTCAACATGCCCACCTTCTAGCCACCTTACCAAATCACCTGTTCGATACATTCTCTCACCCAATTTATAGGGATTGGCAATAAATCGAGTTGACGTTAACGACGTTTGATTAAGGTAACCGTATGCCAGCCCAGGGCCTGACACATACAGCTCACCGGGAATACCAATGGCGACAGGAGAAAGGCTGGAATCCAGAATATAGGATTCAGTGTTGGCGATGGGACGACCAATCACAACCTGCTCAGTGTCTTCAACGCCCGCACCTAAACTATCAATGGTATTTTCAGTCGGACCATAATAGTTTCTGACTTTTAGCGATGGGTAAGAACGTACTTGTTGCCAAAGACGAGATGACGCCGCCTCCCCGCCCACATACATTAATTCAGGAAAATGCTGACCAGACTCTATTGCCCCAAGATCCAATAGCTGAGATAGAACACTTGGCGGTAAATCGGCGGCATGAATATTATGCTCATTATAGTAATTCTGTATAAGCTCTGGATCTTTGCAAATATCATCTTCGACAATATGCAAAGTGTGTCCAAAACACAGCCAATACATTAGATCCCAACTGGTATCGAACGAAAATGAAGCCGTCAACATGGCATTAACATTCTGAACCTTAGCCGCTAACGCCTCACCGTCACGTCGCCAATGGGAGAAAGCAACATTAACCAAGCCTTTATGAGCAATAACAACGCCTTTGGGTCTCCCCGTAGAGCCTGAGGTATACATGATATAAGCAATATCATTCGGTGAAGGTAAGTTAACAATAAGATTGGAAGCGTTTTTTTGATTCAAAGACAGTAAAAATGATGACGCTTCAATGTTTTGAACCGTCACATTACCACTCTTTTCAAAAGCCTTTTCTGAGTCCGTCAATAACAGTTTAGGCGCCGCATCTTCCAGCATCCAATCAATTCGATCTTGCGGGTACGTTGGGTCAATTGGCAAATAATGAGCACCAAGCCCCATCGTTGCCATTAGGGCATAAATCATTCGTTCGTCTCGCGGCAAAGCAAGACCCACACAATCGCCTTTTCCTACCTCGAAGTCGCTCAGAACCTGTGACCATTTCGCAATATTGCCCTGTATTTCAGCAAAACTAATGGATTGTCCTTTTACAACCAAAGCCGGTGCAGAAGCCAACCCTTTATCTAGATTTTTGAAATGCTCTAAATTATAAAACTGCTCAATCAAACTAGAATAACCACTGTCTACCGTCACGGCTCCTTGTTGCCAATCCGTAATCATTGATTGTTCCACAGCGCGCAAAACCGAAATATCCGCAATGAAAGCATCGGGCGCAGCAAGAAGTTTTTCAGTGAATTCAATAAAGCGGTCTACGTGAATTTGTAGCGATTCAGCATCGTATTTTTGATCATTACCGACCCACTCAATGTGCAAGTCACCTTTATCAAAGTGCATTCCAAAATCAAGATCTTCTACAGGGCCTGCTGCAAGGTGCTCTATTGTTGCGGTGGCATCACCGAATGAAAGGTCATAGTCAAATAAGCGCAGATTCAATGTCGGCCCATATAACGCCTCGCCCACTCGACTTAAATCACGAGCAATTTGTTCGCCGTTGTATTTTTGATGTTTTCGTATTTTTTTCAGGTCTCGCTTGATACGCAACGTTAGATCAACAATGGTATCGCCCAATTCCCCCTCAACGATCACCGGAAGCACATTCACCACAGGACCAAGCGTGTTCAACGCGACGCTCCCAACGCGCCCCATAAACGGAAAGCCAACCGGCACTCGCCATTGTCCGTTTACTCTAATCAAATAGGCGGACACTAACCCTATTGCCAAATCGGCAACCGTTAACTTTGACGAAGGCGACCTACTTAAACACGCCTGCAATCGGTCACCACAAATGCAGCTGTTTAATCGAATCAACCGTTGCGAGGCAAAACCATTTTCTGTCGCGATTGGGGTAACGCCATTAGATAAACTCACCACATTCGGCAAGTCAGAGCAGTACGCCTGCCAGAATGCCTTGTCTCGATCATACTTATCTGATGTTTTGTAACTTTTTTCTTCGTCCACAACATCATAAAAAGAACGGTATGGTGTTTGAGTCGTCGTTTTTTGCTGAATGAGCGACTGATAAATACCCGACACTCTCGCGGTAAACACATTAAAGCTGAAACCGTCGAGCATAATATGATGAAAACGTTGATACCAAACCGTCTGTTGATCTGACACTTTAAAGACAATTTGACGAACCAGTGGTGTAGCAGAAGACAGCGACAGTTCAGCCTCTAAATCTTGCTGAATGAGCAAGTCCATGTTTTTTTGAGCATCGGCATCATTTGATAAATCAAGCGACTCAGAAACGGGAACGGGAGCGACATCGACGTCACAACATCCAAGATGTTGAATGGGAACACCATCGTAGTCACGATATACCGCATTAATCGTATCCGATTCTTTTAGCCCAATCTGAATGGCCTCAAGCAAGCATGCAGCATCAATATCGCCACTAATATGAACTTTATGAGCTATGGTGAAGGTATTACCTTGCGATGAAATATGATCGGCCAGCCAGATTCCCATTTGTACATCGGTAAGAGGAACCATGGCGTTATTGGCCAGTACGTTTAGGGGCACAAAACGCGTTGCTGTATTGTTTTCCATATCAGACTTCTTTAGGAACCGTTAGAAAGTGAAGGTAGGCCTTGTGGACGAATATCCGTCCAATTCGTTTCAACATAATCGAGACAATCGTCACGGGTAGTCGGCCCAAAAACGGGCTGCCAACCTTGTGGCGTCGTCTTAAAAATCGGCCATAAACTGTGCTGCTGCAGCGCGTTCACCAAAACAATAAATTTCAGTGACTCATTATCAAATGGATTACTTGTTTCATTACTCATTGGTTACTCCTTCGTTAATCTGATGATCCTTAAGCGCTAAACTGGCATTAAATGCACTAGCCCATTAACCAAACCTGAACGCCATGACAACCAATCATGGCCGCCGTACACTTTCTCGTAACGCACCAAGCCACTCTTTTGTTTAATGGCGTCATAAGTAACATCGTTGTAGGGATACATATCTTTTTCGCCCAAACCAACCGTCATAAATACGTTTAAATGAGCCGCACTGACACGATCATTTAAAATATGATCCGCGATACTATTACGGGGAATATTATTCAGTGGTAAAGCATTGGTAGACTCAGTTGTGCTAGGCGTGCGCATTCGATTTTCTTCTGGCCACCAGAAAGAACCTGAAAGACTAATGACTTTTGAAAAGTACTCAGGGAAAGTAACGCCAGCAAACAGCGCCGCCAACCCGCCTAAGCTCTGGCCCGCCACTACATAACTAGAAATAGAACAGTTTGATTGAACAAGTTGGGCTTGCGCCATCGGCAATAAACGGTCGATCACGGCTTGCCAGAAAGGTCGATGGCAACTCAACTCCTTCCAACGCGTTTTTCCATCAATAGAAGGAATCATCAGATAATGTGCCGGGGCTATTTGCTTTGTATCTGTCAAACGCTGAAGCACCGATAAAGCGCCACTCGCCGCACTCCACTTTTGCCCATCCAGCAAAATAACCAATGGCGCATCGCCTACAGCGGTAGAAAAAAGCCAGCAGTGTCGTTGATTACCAAGCTGTGTTTCTTGCCAATCAATCGTTTGAATGCGCTCCGCCGAGATTATATTTAGCTCTCCTTGCTCCCACTCTTTCCAACCCATTTCCAATGGGGCATGAGGGAGGTGTAAAGGCGAACTCATACCCCAACCAGAAACTAACATCGGTAATTTATTCAAATCATCGTGAATTTGATTTCCAGCAACATTCATCCACCAAGCACGTTGAGCCTCTCTCGACCCATCGCCAGTTCGCTGAACGAGACCTGGTAACTGGTGCTTTTCAATCGGAATGAAGGAATAACTACCTCGCCATTGAGAGTCGATTGATAACGTGCCAAGCCAAACATCGGTTCCGCTTATCCTATCTAGGCAAACGGGTGTCCAGCTGTGGTGGTCAGTAAGTGAGTTCACATCCAGTAACACGCTAGCGATTACGGAGTCTGCTTCTTTTCCCTGTGGGTCTTGCCAAATAAACAACACCAAACTCGTTTTATCGCTTTCTTTCTTAATGAGTGGCGCACCTTTGGAACGAATCTTATCCCACCACATATCACTACCTACTTGGCAGTGAGGCAAATCGTAATTTTTTAGCAAGACGTCCAACTCAGATTGATCGATCAACACTATTTTCCTTTTAAACATGCACAAGAGATAAAAACTTAAATTATAGTATTGCTAATCATTCTCATTATCAATAACATTAGCAAGATCTTTACTCTATTGTCATAAATAAGGAAAAACATGTCTCTCTCTAAAAATTCATCCACGCGTTTTCCAAGCCGCCTATCTACTGTTGCCGTCGCTGTCATCAGTATTAATGCTGCCTGCATTTCAGCTAACTCTTTCGCTGAGAGCACAACAAACTTATCCACACTGGTTGTTACCGGTGAAAAAATGGACAAGGATATAAAAGACACAACAACCGCAGTCACCATTATTAACGGTGAAGACGTAGCGAAAGGCGATGCAAAAACGGTTAACGATGTAGTAACAAAAGCACCAAACGTGATAGACGCAGCATTCGGTACAGTGAATATTCGCGGCATTAACGGCAGCGGTGCAACCACCGGTTACTACGCAACAGTGAGCGGAAGTCGACAGCGCGTAAACACGTCTGTGGATGGCGTGGCAGATGCTTTTACAGGCTATAACTTTAGCGGGTCAGGCGTTTGGGATGTCGAACAAATAGAAGTACTCCGTGGCCCACAATCCACCACTCAGGGTGAAAACTCAATTGGTGGTGCGATTTCGGTGAAAACCAACGACCCAACTTTTGATCCCGAAGCGGCGGTACGCCTTGGTTTAGAAACCTACAAAAATGGCAACGTAATGAAAAATTTGGCCGTTATGACTTCAGGCCCAGTAACAGAAGATTTGGCTTATCGCATTGCCGCTGATGGCACAGATGGAAAAGGCTATCTCAGTTACGACGGTGAGACGAGTGATGTTCCGGTAGATCCAGAAGAGTCAAGCAATCTGAATTTACGAGGTAAATTGCTATGGAAAGCAACGGACGATTTAACGGTCAAAGTAACAGCAAATCATCGCAAAGCGGATGGTAGTTATTTAAATTGGGCGAATTGGAAAAATGGCACAGGTAATGAAGACGAGACCTTCACTCTAAATAAAGCAGACAGCGACAATACTCGAATCCAAGATTCTAAAGTAAACAACCTGTCTACTGAAATAAACTATGTGTTAAGTAATGACTTAACCAGTGTCACAACACTATCCAGCAATAGCCAAACAAACCGATTTGATCAATACCCAAAAGAAGAAACCTACACATTTCAAGACAAAACGAAAACACTAGAAAGTCGCCTATTATTTACGCCTAACGATTCTGCGCTCAATGGTTTTATTGGAATCATGGTAGCAGACAGAGAAAACACGCTAGACAACATAAACACTCAAGGTAAAACAGAAGAAACTCGTATAGGAGTGTTTGCGGAAGGAGATTACGCCCTTACAGAAAAATTAACCCTAATCGCAGGCGGCCGCTTCCAACATGAAAAACAAAGTCGTTACTACTCTAATTACGGCAGTGTGAATATCGACAAAGACATAACCGATCAGTTTTTCTTACCAAAACTTGGTACGACTTACGCCGTATCTGATAAAACGACAGTTGGCTTATCTGCTCGTAAAGGCTATAACTCAGGCGGTATTGGCTATGATGATGGATATAGAAGGGGACAAGGTCAGGTTCAAGCAGCTGAAACCTACGATTTTGATGCGGAAACCGTATACGCTTACGAACTTAGTTCAAAAACTTCACTGGATAATGGCTCAACGCTAAATGCCGCTTTATTCTACAATAACTATAATGATTACCAAGCCGTAGCGGACAGCCGCATTAGTAACGTCGATAAAGCACACACAGTTGGTATTGAGTTGGAAGCAACCCAGTGGCTAAGTGAAGATTTAGAAATCCGTCAATCTATTGGTTTTATGAAGTCTGAAATAGACGAGAACGCTAACTATCAAGGCAATGATTTACCCAACGCACCAGAGTGGAATGCCTCGGTTGGTTTCACTAAATACATTGGTAATAGCCTAACTCTAGGCGCAGATGTCACGTATGTTGGTGGATACTACTCAGATCTAGACAATACAGCTGATTACAAAGCAGGTAACCACACCTTGCTAGATACTAATGTGGACTATGAAATAGGCAATCTATTAATTAGCGGCTACATCAAAAACCTAACAGATGAAGACATCATCTATGTTATCAACGGTGGTTCACGTGCCGCTGTTGGACAATCTCGCACCGTTGGCCTAAGTGCTACTTACCGCATGTAATATGCGTTAAGCAATCAAACCAAAAAGGCGAATCATGATTGATTCGCCTTTTTTATACTTTTTGCGCAGCCCCGAAATACGCTGACGATCAAGATAAAACCATCACGGCTAACAATATGCCCATGTCATTACATGTTCGTCTTGTATGGCATAACTGCCTCGTAATATAAAACCTGATGGTATTTTCTCACTTAGCTGACGCTTTACTTGAAATTCAAAAAAGTCGTTGCCATCTTTTGAAATCAACTCTACATCTAAAAAATCAAAAAATTCTCTAACCGCAGGATACAAAGCCTTATAAACACTTTCTTTGAGCGAAAATAAAAGTAAGACTAAGAATGATTTTTCCATCCCTTCCGCTATTAATATTTTAAATTCTCTCTCTAAGCCTATTAAATGGGCAATATCAAGTTTATCGGCATTAACAAGCCGCTCTAAATCAATGCCAATATATTGAATGTCTCCTTGCGCCTGCGGTAATAACACCGCGACAGCTTGGTTGTCTGTATGGGAAATGCTGCCTGTGTATTCGCCCGGCCATAATGGCGAGCCGTCTTCTGCCTTAAGAATATCTTTCGCTGGCTCATTCAAATACGCCTGCGCATGACGAACGGCAAGTCGCCCAGCTAAGAAGGTCTCTTGGCGTTTACTTCGCCACTTCTCATAATCCAAAGGCTTAGTGATAGTCATGTCATAATCAGTTCCAACTAAAGAACCCTCTATAAAGCAAAAATGACTAACATTTACATAACCGGATTCAGATAAACGTATTTGTGTTTGATAGAAGCGTTTCACTCTCTTTCATCCCTATAAAAAAGCTCGATATGATAATCATACCGAGCTAATTAATTTTTCTCAAAAAAAGGCTATGTCTTTAGTGAATATGTCATTAAGCGTTTAATGTAGCGCCGCCATCCGCCACCACATCTTGCATCGTAATGTGATTCGACATGGAAGACGCAAAAAACAGAACAGTTTGCGCAATATCACTGGGCTGAGCAATTTTACCAAGAGGAATGCCCAACTTATATTGCTCAGGAAAGCCTTTAATCGTATTTTTTTCTGCTTCGTCATTAGTCCACAACAAGCGCTGCATTGGTGTGTCGGTCGAACCAGGACATACCACATTACAACGCACTCCGTATGGGGCCAATTCCAGTCCTGCCGTATGACTTAATGCGGATAAAGCCGCTTTAGACGCACAATAAGCCGCCATATTCTGACGCGGTACTTTAGCGGCATTCGAACTAATGGTTACTATCGCCCCATGCTGCTGTTTTTTAAATCTAGACATGGTGTGTTTGATCATCAAAAAAGCACCACCCGCGTTCACATTAAAACAGTGTTTGAAGTCCTCAAAGCTGGTTTCCTCAACACTGCCTAAACGCAATATACCCGCGCCGTTTACTAGTACATCTAACACAGGATAATCGGCAAGCACTTCCTGTACGGCTTTATTCACAGCCGTCTCGTTACTGATATCTAACTCAACACAATCAAACGCGTAAGTGCATTCACTAAACGCTAAATCAAAGCCGATGACGGTCGCTCCCAATTCAGTAAACTGATTGGCAACTTCTAAGCCTATGCCTCTACCAGCACCCGTTACCCAAACCGTTTTACCTGAAAAATCGAGAGGGTTCATCATACTGTTTCGGCTCTTATAAGATCGGAAGATTGCCCCTGAGTAAGCTTAGTTTGGATCAAGTCCCACCATCCATTCAAAGTACTGGCATTGGCCAACTCTTGAAAAGACACATCAAGACCCTGATTTTTCCACTGACTCACAAGCGACATAATCTGAATGGAATCTAATCCATAGTCGATAAGCTCTTCATTTGCATCAAACTCTTCAATGTCTTCGTCATCAAGAAAAGCAAAGACCTGCGCTTTCAGTTGTTCGTATTGAAGACTAATACCTGAAACATCCGTCGCTATAAGTACGTCTCTGGTCGATATCACACGCCCCGTTCGCCCACCCGTAAAAGTGAGTGCCTGCCGATGCTCAGCTTCACTAAAGTCCGCCAACGCATCGCCAACCATAAAGGGTTGTATATCACGCATAAATGCATCAGTGGCTGTGATCATGCAACCGATATGAGCGTAAATACCGCCGATAATGAGCTGATCTCGACCCCACGACTGCATAAGTTCTTGCAAATTAGAGCGGTGAAAAGCACTGTAACGCCATTTAACTAAAACAGTATCGTCTTCATCTGGAGACAACTCATCGATGACTTTTTGTAGTTCAGGAAAATCGTTAAGACCACTGCCCCACATATCATTTAACAGTGCTCTATCTTCTGGTTTTTGATCTTTAGGTTGTGCCGTATAAACAACCGGTATGCCATTCGCTCGGCAGTAAGCCTTAATGGAAGCAAGATTTTGCTTCAACGCTTTAATCAAGTCAGATTCGGCATCATAAAAACGCAAAAAGTAAGCCTGCATATCATGAATCAAAAATACGGCACGCTTGGGCTCCAATACCCAGTTTACTTTTTGGTTTGGAAAAGTATCCGCGGTTGGCATGGGATAAGAAGAAATAGTGGGAATGCTCATCATCGTCCTTTATCGTTTTGAATCTTGTTGTAAGCGCTGGCGAATCACGTCACGCAACGCCACTTTGTTTGGTTTTCCGACTGGCGTTAGCGGTAAGGATTCGATAAATTCGAAGCGATCCGGCACCTTATAATCTGCCACGCCAAAGCTGCGTAAATACTTACGTAGTGTGACGCTCTTCATTCCATGAGAGGCCATTTTAGGGACAATAAAAGCACAACTTTTCTCCCCCATCATGGCATCCGGCATAGAGACAAGCGCACTGTGTATGATCAGCTCATGCTTCAGTAAAAGGTTTTCAATTTCTTCAGCAGCGATTTTTTCACCACCTCGATTAATTTGGTCTTTATCACGCCCCACCACCGTTAAATAACCTTTTTCATTTCGACAAACGAGGTCGCCAGAATGATAAAAACCTTCACTGTCAAAGACCTTGGCGTTATGTTCTGGTGCCTTGTAATAACCTCGAATCGTGTATGGCCCGCGAGTAATCAACTCCCCCGCTACATTGGCCGCTACTTCATTACCTTCCTCATCAATGATTTTCACTTCATCAAGAGAACACATGGGCCGACCTTGAGTTGCAACGATGGTGTCTATGTCATCATCCAGTCTGGTGTAATTCACCAGCCCTTCTGCCATACCCAAAATTTGTTGTAGCTGACAACCGAGTAATTCTGGTACTTGTCGCGCTAGGCTTTCACTCAGTTTTGCACCACCGACTTGCATTAACGTTAATGAGGTTATTGCCTTTTGTTGAGAAGGCGCGGCTTGCAGCCAAAGCGCAAGCGCGGGTGGCACCAAAGCGGCAACAGTGACTCGATGACGCTCAATCAATTCAAAGCAGGTATTGGCATCAGGACTGGGCGCCATTACCACGTGACCTCCCGTATGGAAAACACCAAAGGCACCAGGGGAGCTCATGGGAAAATTGTGGGCGCAAGGCAAAGCGCACAAATAGACTGTTGAGGGAGAAAAATGACAAATTTCAGCACTTCGACGTACGCTAAAAAAGTAGTCGTTATGGGTTCTCGGAATCAGCTTTGGCGTTCCTGTACTTCCACCGGAGAGTTGGAAAAATGCGACTTCATCCGCTCGGCTTGGCTCAGCATGTAATGGCATATCAGTAGACCGTTCCAATACACTATCTAACGACTCAGCCCATTCAGATTTGCCGACAATCAATGCGTGTTGCAATACATCCGATGCCTGAAACAGTGTCTTAAAAAAAAGAGCATCGTGAAACAAAGCATGTCTGCTACTAGCAATTAAGATCCTAGGTTGAATTTGCTTAGCGTACGCACTGAGCTCGTTTTCGTTATGGCTAAATAAAGCATTAACCGGCGCAACCCCCAAGCGGATAAGAGCAAAAAACACCACATAAAATTCAGCAATATTAGGCAATTGAACTAATGCCGTGTCACCACTTTTTAAACCCAGTGTTTGCCAATAAATCGCTAATTTTTTCGACTGAGAACATACATCGCGATAGGTTAATGACCTTTCACCACATACAATCGCAATATTGTCTTGTGGTGCATTATCAATCAGATCCGTCAAAGGCCGATCCGTCCAATAGCCTTTTTTTCGATAAGCTTGCGTAAAAGTTTCTGGCCATGGTGTATAAGCAATCGTCATAGAATACTTTCCTTAATGCCAAAGGCATTGATCATGGTTCGCATTTTTGCACTGGTTTCTAACCATTCGCTTTCTGGTGAAGAATCAGGCACGACGCCCGCGCCGGCAAACAATTTTACCTTGTTTCCTGAAACCTCGGCGCAACGTATGGCAATTGCCCACTCCCCATTACCTTGCGCATCGCACCACCCAACTAGACCACTAAAAAAACCTCTTTGGTGAGGCTCTAACGACTCAATGTGCTGTTTAGCGAGCTGGGTTGGGGTGCCACACATTGCAGGTGTTGGGTGCATGTTTTTGATTAAATCAAAAATCGACGTTGTATTATCAGTCAACAGCGTTGCTTCTATCTCGGTGGATAAATGCCACATGGTAGGCGTTGAAATAAGGCTTGGTTCTGGCTGTATATGTATGCTTTCCACAAGTGGCATCAGCGAAGATCGAATCGACTCGACCACTAATCGATGCTCATATTGGTCTTTCACTGACTTAACAAGCGCCTCTCCCGCTTGCCTGTCATTGTCTGGTTTCTGCAAACGCTTAGCCGATCCTGCGAGTGGGTTTGAGAACACTTTGTTCGCTTGCTTTCTAATTAGCAGCTCTGGACTGGCGCCAATCAGCACACTGTTTTCGAGTGGCACACTAAAATGATAGGCATTTGGGTTTTGTCCCATTATGTTGGCAAGTAGGCGAGGAATATCGACCATTTTATCTAGCGTGAGATCCAGTATTTTGGATAACACTACTTTCTTCAGATTCTCACCTTTAAACGCTGAAAGAGCCTGTTCGATCATCTCTAAAAAAGGCATTTGATTTGGCGTAAAACCCTGATCCACCACCTGATGAACAAAATCTTCATCCACAAATGGAGACAAGCCAGTATTAAACGGTGTCACTCGCTCCGACCACCTTGGGGCAACAAGTTGAGTCGGCTGATCCATATCGAAGGGAATAGCACCAACGATCATAGGATTAGCGATGCCTTTCGCTTTTTCCCGCTCAAACAGTGCTTGTACCTCTTGGTTAAAGCATGAAGAAAGGATCGGTGTCGAAAGCCGCTGGCTAACACCGTTGGCTCGGACTAAATTGAAATTTGAATTGAAAAGAAACAAATCATTTTGTGATTGGTCTAACGCCAGAGCGCCCGCATAGTCAGGAAACGTAACATCCATAACAACCCCTGTAATGATAACCATTATCGATTATTTAATCGCGCTAATGATAATCACTTGCAATAAGTATGGCCAGCGGTTTTTTTGTAAATTATTCGTAATAGACACAAGAGCGTTTATCACCCTCACTGGATTTCCATTTTAGCAGAAGCAACACAAGTAACATTTCGGATTTAAGTAAGGTGGGAGCGCAAACGTTGTCAGTCAAAAACGCCTTAAACCGAGCACTATCCTATTAGGAGATTGATGGTAAGAAGATCTTTTGTGGGAGCGAAAACTAGACTGACTCACAGACTAAATACGACGGCAGAGAACGTGCATAAATGTGAGCCAGACAACTAAGAAAGCAATAATTAAATCGACCTAACTACTGTTTTCTAGCGCTTTCTTAATAATCTCAAAGCGTTTGCCGTTACTAAGGCCGTGGCACCAGAATCGGCTAATACTGCCAACCACAACCCGGTTAACCCCAATAACGTCGTGACTAAAAACACCGCCTTTAACCCCAATGCGATGGTGATATTTTGACGAATATTGGCATTGGTAGCGCGAGATAGCCGAATCATATCCGCCAAACCTTGCAAACGATTATGAGTTAAAGCGGCATCGGCAGTTTCTAATGCGACATCCGTCCCACTTCCCATAGCAATACCAATGCTGGCTGCTTTCATTGCTGGCGCATCGTTTATGCCGTCACCCACCATTGCGGTGGCTTGTTGTTGGTTTAACGCCATGATCGCCGCGACTTTGTCTTCGGGTAATAAATTAGCACGAAAGTCTATTTTCAATTCAGCGGCAATCGCGGCCGCAGATCGAGTGTTATCACCTGTTAACATCACCCCGTTAATACCTAAGGAGCGTAAATCTGCCAATGCCGCTTTAGCATCCTCTCGTAGCGTATCTTGCAGAGCAATCAAACCACGTAATCGTCCTTCCTCCAGAACAACGACAACGGTTTTACCTTCTTGCTCTAGAGTCATTATTTGCTGACGAATAACGTCCTCAAGAACAAGGTCTAATTTGCTTGGTGCACTTATTTTGATTTTTTTACCCAAAAAAATCCCTTCCACACCAACGCCGGCCAAAGTTTTTCGATTATCAGCGTGAACCAATGAAATACCTTGCTGCTCGGCGTGATAAACAATGCCTTTGGCCAACGGGTGATGTGACCCCATTTCAATAGAAGCCGCTGCTGCCAGCAAATCGTTATCTGTGCCGTTAACACTCAACACATCCGTCACCGTAGGCTTGCCTTGCGTAAGCGTACCCGTTTTATCAAAGGCTATCGTTTTCACTCGGCCAAGTTGTTCTAAAGCCATTCCACCTTTAATCAAAGCACCTTGACGAGTCGCTGCGGCCAAACCAGATGTAATCGCCGCCGGCGTTGAAATAACAAGCGCGCAAGGACAGCCGATCAATAACAAAGTCAAACCTCGATAAATCCATGTTTCCCAAGGTTGAGCAAACGCCAAAGGCGGAATCAGAATCACCAAAACAGACATCAGCATAATCACTGGGGTGTAGATTCGACTAAATTTGTCTAAGAAACGTTCAAGCGGTGCTCGACGCTCTTCGGCTTCTTCGATCAAATGCAGAATCCGATCAATGGCATTTTTACCGGGCTGCGAAACGACTTTGAGCCGCACGACACGATCCACCAGTAAACTGCCTGCGGGGACTTTTTCGTCACGTAGCCGTTCAATAGGAACCGATTCACCCGTCAATGCACTTTCATCAAAGCTGGCAGCCTCAGATAGTAACTGCGCATCTGCAGGCAAACGCTCACCCGGCGACACTTCAATTTCATCCCCAAGGCATAAATCAGATATAGCGACTTTATGGCGCACACCATCTTTAATGATTAAAGCATCTTCTGGCAATAACGCCATCAAAGCGCTTACACCTTTGCGTGCACGATTGGCCGCAAACGACTCCAAACATTCACCGATCATAAAGAGCAACAGCACCATGGCAGCTTCAGCGGTAGCCCCTATGAATAGCGCGCCTATTGCGGCAACACTCATCAGGGTCTCAATGGAAAAAGGCGAGCCACCTCGCATCATCCGCCATGCTTTACTCATAATGGGTACTAAGCCAACCAAAGTGGTCGCAATAAAAGCCGTTTGCCCAAACACTGGGTTTACTTGCCCGACTCCCCAACTCAACAACATCAGCACCGCCAGAGCGACAATCGGACCATACTCACGCAATTGCTGAACAGAGATAAAAGCCATGCTTTTTGGTGACGGCTTAGCATTAGAAGGTACTAAGCTGAAACCAATTTTTTTCACTGCGTTATCAATATCGTCGAAAATATCTGAGTCCGCTTCCACCATTAGTTTTTCAGTAGAAAAAACCACATTAGCGCTGACAACGCCGTCCAAAGAAGAAACCGCACGCTCTATCGAACGTGCGCAACTGGCACAATCCATACCTTTCACACGCCAACTGAATGACTGTTTAGCAGTAGATGAACTTAAACTGTCGTCCTCGTCGTCGGAAGAACCGCATTGATTTTCTTGCTGACCGCTGTCGTCATTCGAACAACTCGTTGAAGCATCACCTTGTGTTGAGCAACAAGGTGCTATCGTATTCGATTGACGATGATTTGCATGAGATTTATCAGTGCCGGAACAATGACACGAAGAATGGGACTGGCAATCAGCATTATGCTGATGAGGCGTCTGTTTATTAGATGTGTTCTTGTGGGAAGTATGGTCATGCATAAGTCTCTCCTGCCTTAAACTTGTAACGAATTCATTACTGATAGAAAATTCATAACAAGAGTGTAGACCTTGGAGTACAGTCCAAGGTCAAGCAGAAGAAACACATTAATAGCATTTAACGCTATTTGCCTTTCAGCGTTACGCCTTCTACTTCCAGTACAGTTTTTGCTTCGGTACGTTCCATGATTTTCACCAAAGCAGATTGAATAATTTCGTCTTCACGCACATCATTTTGACCAGAAAAACGTTGTTCTTGTGGCTCAGCGCCCTCTTCTAAAATAAAGGTGACAACGACTTCTGTGGCTATTTCTGTTGTTTCACCAAAATAAGAAAAGGATACTTGCGGATAACCTTTAAAGCCCATTTTAACTTTCTTTGCGATACGTTTTTTAGATTTATCTATGTTCATGCTGCCTGCCTAAAGGAAATAATATCGGACGTGTTATATAAAATAACAAAATATTATTGGATTAAAACACAAAGCAGACCTTCCGAGATAAATTAAACGTTAAAAAACTGAGCATTCTCATGAATAGCATTGATAACCTAAAAAACGCCTCCTCCCCTTACAAAAAAGAGAGAGAAGAAAAAGAAGGAACAAAAGCATTAAGCTCCTCCCCTGCTAAGGGGGAGGTTGGGAGGGGGTAAGTTACTTAATTAAATTAAGCGCCGCTTTAAATTCGTCTGCTCGACAATCTCCAATCAGCTCAAACAGACACATTTCAAGACTGGTGACGTCTGCGCCTTTGCGCGTTAATTTTTCGAGCGCTAATGTTTTGTTATCCAAAGAACGAGACGACACGCAATCACTTACCAGCTCTACCATATAACCTGAATCAAGCAAGTCCAGAGCCGTTTGGTAAACACAAATGTGTGCTTCAATACCGCAAAGTAACCAAGTGTTCACTTTAGACTTTTTGACCGCATCAACAAAAGCCGGTTCGCCACAAGCGCTAAAAGAATATTTTGGTATCGGTTTGACCAAATCCAAAACCTCTCGCAATGCAGGCACCGTTGTGCCCAATTTTTCAGGATTTTGCTCTAACCACAAAATAGGCAAGCCTAATAGTTTTGCTGCATTAATCAGCTTGACGAGATTAGCAATAAAAAGCTCACTGTCATGCACAATAGTCGCCAGCTTTCCTTGAACATCGATCACCACTAATCCGGTTCTTTCTTTTCTTAGCATAATAATGCTCCCCTATTATTTTTATTTTTATCCGTCGTTTTTAAACTAATTTAATCCCTAACGACGTCAGTAAACTTACCGCTTCATAGCGACAAAATATCGCGTTTTTGATGGTGTTTTTCTTCACATCAATATCGTAATGGGTCGCGCCATTAAAATCCGCACCAGTCAGATTGGTATTCACAAACAAACTGTTGGTTAAATCCGTACCAGAAAACGTCGCCCTAGAAAGTATCGCTTCTCTAAAATCCACATCGTGAGCACGGCAATCTTCGAAGGTAATTCCCGGTTGTTTCAAACCATAGAAAGAAGACGCATTGACTAAGCATGCCTTAAAATACAGCGCCGCACCTAAATCCAAGCCGCGCCAATAGGCTTTTGTCCAATCGACACCCAATACTTTAGAGTCATGGAATTGCACATCGGAAAACTTACTGTTTCTCACATTAACCGCCGTTAGCTTACATTTAGTAAACTGGCAGTCCTTAAAAGAACAGGCATCAAAAAAAGACTCTGTAAAATCACAAGATTCAAAAACACAAGACTCAAATGTCTTACGACTAATAGTTTCCTGCACATAAGACAAATCGGTGAAGGTTAAACCATCGAATGATGCGTCATTCATTAACGTATTTTCCATCTGACCTCCCATAGTTAGTGACACTAAAGTAACAAGAGAACCTTTACCTCTCAATCAAAACCACTTTTCTACCGAATAAGATTTAATTGCCTAGGCCCAAAATTACTGTCATGAAAGTCGAGCGATTTTGTTATTTTTTTCTCTCTTTTAGACTCGTACCCTTTTTGCTCCACATTTTTTTTGAAAAGGAAATAACATGCTCAACAAAGTCCAAATCAAAGTGAGAGGATACCACCTAGATATTTTTCAACACGTCAACAACGCCCGATATTTAGAATTCTTAGAAGAAGGTCGCTGGGCTTTTTTTGATGACTTTGGCGGCGTAGAACTCATGGAAGAAGGAATAGCTTGGGCCGTAGTGAATATAAACATCAACTTCAGAGCCGAAGCTGGATTCGGTGACACTCTCGAAGTGCAAACTCGATACATTAAACTTGGCAATCGTAGCATCACGATGAAACAAACCATTATCAATACACAAACCCAAGACCTTGTTGCAGAAGCCGACGTCACCTACGTTTGTTTTTCTAAAACGTTAAAAGCGGCGGTTGCGTTACCTGATGATTTGAGACAAAAAATCGAACAAGCCATTGCCGATTCCGAATAAAGTAAAAGCACCTTCCACAGTGGCACCATCATAATCGTTCGTGCTTTTCACACGCACTGTATATAAAAAAGCAACAGCGTGTATAGATTATGGAAGCCTGTCATTCTAATTGCAAAAAACGCTCTTCTCCTTAAAATCAGTTTAAACAAGGGGATTAGAATGAAGGCTAAACGGCTAAAGAACACGGTAACTTTTATTGTAGTGGCATTGAGCGCACTTATTATAGTCAGACTGTATTTACCCTATTGGGCGCTGCACACCGTGAATCAAAAGCTGTCTGACATGGGCGAGTACACTGGGTACATTGAGAGTGTAGATATTGATATTTATCGAGGTGCATACCAGCTTCAAAAACTGTCTTTCTCGAAAGTAAAAGGCGATCATCAAGTCCCTTTCCTACGGATCGACAACATTGATATTGCTCTGAGTTGGCGAGCCTTATTTAAAGGTGAGATTTTAGCCGACCTCTCTCTTGATTCTCCTCAAGTAAACTTCGTTGATAGTAATCAAGCCGCAAACGCCCAATCCGGTAAAGGCGGCGATTGGAAAGGCGTTGTTGAAGGGCTTATTCCCATTACCATCAGTAAAATCACCCTCAACGATGGCCGCATTGCGTTTAGAAATTTTGATTCAACGCCCCCGGTTAATATTCAGCTCACGGAACTTCATGCCGAAGTAACAAACCTGACCAATATTGCAGGGCAAGACGGAAAGCGCGTCGCGGATTTAAAGCTCAATGCCAAACTCTTAAACTCCGCTTCTATGAACATGGGCGCACAATTTGATCCTTTTGTTTCGAACGATTTTCGAATTTCACTCAAAACAGACTCAGTTTCATTGCCCCTGCTTAACGACTTCGCGCAAGCTTACGCGAATTTCGACTTCCGCGCAGGAACAGGAGAAGTCATCAGTGAACTCAAAGCGTCTGGCGGTAAACTCAATGGTTATGTCAAACCCTTGTTCAAAGATGTCGATATATTAGATTGGGAACAAGATGCGGTAAAAGATAACGATGGACTCTTCCAGCTCTCGTGGGAAGGATTAAGCGGTGGTTTGGCGGGATTATTCACCAACAATAGTTCATATAAAGTCGCCACTCAAATTAACATTACTGGTTCATTAGACAACCCAGAGATCAGCGCCTTTGACGCTGTCATCGAAGCATTAAAGAACGCTTTTATAGAAGCTTTTGATAATAAATTTGAAGGCCTTCCAGTCGATGAATAGTTTATTGGCCTCTAAAAGACATAACACAGCTCTCTTGCCCAAAAAATAAGGAAACCTGTGCTATCTAACTAAAAAGGTCATTACTAGAATCACTATCGTCCATAAAAAGACGGATAGTAATATCTAAAGTGACTTATCGTTTGCTTCCGTTGTTATCGACAAGTAACATCCGTTTACAATTAAGCAAACGAACAATGACAAGGATTTGTTGATGACGTACAGCAAGATTGAGCTGGATAAGCTCATGGCGTTTGAGTACCAAAAAGTAGAAGGTGGCCTAAGCCAAATAGACCAACGTGACCTTCAGGCTATATTGCCAAAAGGCATGACCGCCGACGCTCTATTAGAAAAGTTTGCCGCCGGTGAATACGTTCTCCTGACTGACAGCCCCATCACACCGTTGCTCATTCAAGCCTCAAGTAATTTCGTGTTAGACGAATGGAAAATCAACCCTGATGCTGAATCAGACTTTCAGCCCAGCGCCTTACTTGCACTGCAAAATCGTCTTAATATGGGCAGAGTCAGTGGTGGGTCATCCGCCTTCACCGATCAAAATAATGGCAACCTTCATCCTGCTCAACCCATCCATTACACACCGGAACCTCTCGTACCAGACAGCAGCACTCAACAGCGTCAAGCGCCTTTGGCTTACGAATACAACATAGAAATTGCCTTTTCCAGCAAGGCTCCCCACCTGCCAAGTAGACTCACTACCCAACTCACCGACACCAACGGTAAAAATCCACAGGCGAATTGGGACGCTAGTCCAACAAAATACGGTGCAAAATACACAATAAAAACCGATTCAAAGGCCCCTAGAAACCTACGTTTTTCCGTCGCCAATGATGTAATGGGGTTGTCCCTAAAAGGCGTCAATATGGTGACCTTGGGATCTGGCACTGTAAACGACGCCTTTATCCCCATTATGCCCGCCGTACAATATGGCGAACGCCTAGCATTAACCACATCGGGCTACCTTTATCACTTTAAAGCCGATCAGCTTATTCAAGAGTATAAATGGGTTGGCGAAGAAGGCTTTACCCCTTTGTTGAAATGGGGTGCCGAACAGACGTTTAATCATATTAGTCTTTCTCTGCTGGTGTATTGGAAGATCGCAGGGGGAGTCGTCACGGATCAGTACCTTGTTTACAGAAGTGAAAAACTATCGAAAACCGAACTAGATCAAGTTACTCCCGCATGGCTGGATGAGCAGGGAATTAAGCTCGACATTAAACGGCTTTTAGACGTAGCAACCGTCGCCCCACTGCCAAGAGACACCTTAAAAAAAGCTGAAAAAAAAGCCGACATTACCTCTCACAGAGTCGTAGAAAACCCAACCACTCAGCAACGCGAGACGTGGGCAGACATTGCTCAGCAATATGGCCTTAGCCCGCTGGAATTGCTCAACCAAAACGCCCATTTTCATGACAACCCTATCGCCCTCAAAATAGGCGACACGCTCAACGTTAGAAAAGACACAGCGCAAAGCAATACCGTAGAATTTGAGGCCTTTGAATACCCACCTGAGCCTCCCAGCACCTACAACAGTGCACAGAATAGCCATTATCAATTTGGTAAGTCCAACGCCACCCTAACCAACCGCGCCCTCTTACCGCTGAGGCAGCGGTTGGTGAAAAAAGGCCTACCGCTGGTCAACATTAAGCCCGAACGCATCTTACGCATTGGCGTGTTTTTTGATGGTACAGGGCAAAACGAAAAAAACGACGAATACAAAGAAACACGAGGTGATAAATCTCGCACCAACATCGCCAGACTGTTTGCGGCTTACCCTGAAAAAACGGGGGAATCCGCTAAAATCTATGTCTCCGGTGTTGGTACTCTAGATGGGGCTTGGCAAACACCAGAGGTCATCGACAATGGAAAGGATGAAAGCAAACTGTCCAGTGCTTTTGGCGTTTATGACGACAATGGGGCGTTTCAAAAATGGCAGACGCTGCTTATTCAATTAAGGCGCATCATTTCTGATTTAGAAGATAATGGTAGCTACCAAGCTATTACTCACTTCGCCTTTGATGTGTTTGGCTTTAGCCGTGGGGCCGCCCTTGCTCGCCATTTTATTAATGCCCTCGCACAAGAAGGCCTACCCGATTATGAGCGTACCCGTAACGCCCCTCCAGGAAGATCCCATTTAAATGCCGGTGACAAACTCCAACCCAATTTATTAGGGGGCACAAACTACGAGAGGTACAGCGAAAACAATGATGGCTATCATAGAGATAACCAACGCTCGAGCAGTGTGCGCTTTGTCGGATTATTTGACACCGTCGGGTCTTTTTACCTACCTGGGGATAACCGAAATAACCCCTTTCAACTACATTTGAACTCAAAAGATGTAGGCAGAGCGTTTCAGATTTGCGCTCACCATGAATACAGAATCAACTTTCCGCTTTCCTCGTTAAAAACAAAAGACAAACTGCCTGCCAATTTTTATGAGGAAGTCTTCCCCGGCGCCCACACCGACGTAGGGGGCGGTTACCCTTTGGTGGCGCAATACAAGAAAACCGATTTACCAGAGCGTTATGGAGCTCCTACCAACAACACCTACAATCGAGAGCTTATTAAGACACTGTCTTATCAAGATCAGAAAGAGGAATACGCCTATAAAGGCAGACTTGTAGACTTTGATAAGCTGTTTTATCAAGAACAGCAACGCCACCAAACCGAGTGGGTAACAGACTGCCAAACGACCTACGGCCAACATGGTAAAGTCGAACAGGAAGACGGCGTGTTGTACTTTTATCGCTTGCAGCCCATTGACGTCAGTTTAGCGGGGCTCACGCAAGAACGCATGAAACAGCAAGCAGAACGGTTTGGGGTTAAGTGGTTTGACAAAGAATATCGGTTACCGAAAGATTATGAAGAAAATACTGAGCAGACGGCGTTATGGGAAAAACTGAAAGAAGAACCACTAGGAAGTATTACGTTTGATCAATGGCAAGCAGATCTGCCTAAAGGCTATATCCATCGTTCCCACGATAAAGTCATCAACCCCGGTTGCGCTACTATACAAGATGGCCTAGTGGATGCTATCGCCAACCTGAAAACATTTACGCGTTACCAACCCAATGCACCACTCAAAACCCCAAACAGGGAAGTGTACGACAATGAATAAACTGCTATTAACCCTAATAACATTACTCTTGCTCATAGGGTGTGAAGAAAAGCCCTTTTATGTCGCCAATATTGGCAATGCAGGCAGTTTAGATGGTCAATATGGTATTCGTAGCATGTCTGTTTCAGATGTCTTAGGAGGAGGCGGCGGCTTTGGTTATGGCGCAGTGAATGGTTACCCTGGAGCCAGTGCTGACATAGGTCGCATGGGCGTGCCCAAACACATTGAGGGTTATTGGGCTAAATATGAAGAGAGTAAGAAAGCAACTTATTATCGAATTTCCGCCGACATCGACAGCGAGTTAGCGGAGAAAAAGATTCGTACTCTCAGAAACTATTATCAGTTTTTTAAAGGAAAAACCGGCTCCATGCAAGTCGTGGTAGAGAGAGAGAGAGTCAGAATTTTTTACACACTTTATTGTTCTCCCTCATACGACGATTGCACACCAAAGGATAATTCTGATCTTAATCATTGGGTAGAAAAAGCACCTGGGTCGGTTCGCAATGTCGTCGTTCTGTTTGATGGCAAAGGTGAAATGTCTTCGACGCCATTTCCAGATTCACCGTATGAAGATTAAGCTGCTATTCGTCCTTACCGCCTTACTCTTTCTCTCTGCATGTGAAGAGAAACCTTTTTATGTGGCCAACATCGGCAACGGAGGCAGTTTGGACGGCCCATATATTATAGGGCCGATCAGTGTTGCTGATATTCTTGGCGGCGGCGGAGGCTTTGGTTACGGTGCGGTGAATGGCTACCCTGGAAAAAGTGCTGACATAGGTCGCATGGGCGTGCCCAAGCATATCGAAGGCTATTGGTCAAAACAAAACCCAAATGCTCGGGGATATGTTGCCTTCTACCGAATTTCCGCCGACATCGACAGCGAGTTAGCCGAAAAAAAATCCGCACTCTCAGAAACTATTATAAGTCTTTTAAAGGCAAAACCGGCTCCATGCAAGTCGTGGTAGAAAGAGAGAGGGTACAAGTCTTGTATACTCTTTATTGCTCTCCGTCTTACGATGACTGCACGCCAAAAGAAAATTCAGACCCTAATCATTGGGTTGAAAAAGCCCCTCAATCTATTCGAAATGTCGTCGTCCTGTTTGATGACAAAGGTGAAATGTCTTCGACGCCATTTCCAGATTCACCGTATGAAGATTAAGCTGCTATTCGTCCTTACCGCCTTACTCTTTCTCTCTGCATGTGAAGAGAAACCCTTTTATGTCGCCAACATCGGTAATGGCGGCAGCCTAGATGGCCCTTATGTTATAGGGCCTATTAGTGTCGCCGATGTATTAGGCGGCGGCGGAGGCTTTGGTTACGGTGCGGTGAATGGCTACCCCGGAGCCAGTGCCGACATTGGTCGCATGGGCGTCCCGAAACACATTGAAGGCTATTGGGCCAAACAGAACCCAAATGCTCGAGGATATGTCGCTTTCTACCGAATTTCAGCCGACATAGACAGTGAGTTAGCCGAAAAAAAAATTCGTACTCTCAGAAGCTATTACAAACACTACGAACGTAATATGGGGGTTATGCAGGTTGAAGTTGAAGCTGAAAATATTCGCGTCTATTACACTTTAAAATGTTTCTCTAGAGTCAATGACTGTAGTTCGCAAGCCAATTCGGATACTAATCATTGGGTGGTTCGTACACCCACTAACACAACCGAAGTCGTTGTTCTGTTTGATGGCAAAGGCAAAATGTCTCCCATGCCATTTCCTGACTCGCCTTATGATGAGAATTGACACAAAAAAGGGCTTTCGCCCTTTTCTATTACGTCATACTAAATCTATTTTCTACCAACTCAGCGTTACTTTCTGCCCTGTTTCCAGAGATTTTTGTGCTGCATCGGCGAGCATTTGCGCTCGGCGTCCGTCTTCAAAACTTGGCGATACGGGCTGTTTCGCTAAGACATTTTCAATGAAAGACGTCAGTTGTAGGTTATAAGCATCCACATAACGATCAATAAAAAAGTTATAAAGCGGGTCTTTGACTTGCGTGGTTTCTTTAGTGAATCGAGTCACGGACGTAGGTGTTTGGTTATTCGAAATAACCATGCCCTCTGAACCAAATGCTTCGACGCGTTGATCGTAACCATAGATTGCACGACGAGAGCCGTTAATGTGAATTAAACGACCGGATTGGCTTTTCATGATCAACATCACGCTGTCAACATCGCCAATGTCAGTGATCTTTTCATCCACCATCGCGCCACCAAAAGCTTGTAACTCAACAATTTCCTCGTTGAGAACAAAACGCGCCATATCGAAATCATGAATGACCATGTCACGAAAAATCCCCCCAGACGATTTCAGATATTCCACCGGTGCCATCCCCGGATCACGGCTGGTGATAATCAACTGTTCTAGTTTACCAATACTGCCGTCTTGCGCGGCTTTGGCGACAGCCGCGTGGCTAGGATCATAACGACGGTTAAAGCCGATTTGGATTGGCACTGGGCAATCTTTAATTTGCTCTAAACAAGCGTTTACCGTTGCGGTGTCTAGATCGATTGGCTTTTCACATAAAATCGCTTTGCCCGCTTTCGCGGCTTTTACAATCAGTTCAACGTGCGTGTCGGTGCTGGTTGCAATCAATACCGCATGAACGTCTGGATCTGCCAAGGCTTCATCCACACTGGAAACGACTTTCGCACCGGTTGCTTTGGCCACTTCTTCCGCTGCGGGAGCATACACATCAAATACATATTTGAGATTCGATTGAGAAAACGCCTGAATGTTTTTGGCATGCATTTTCCCGATTCGACCGGCACCAAACAAAGCAAAATTGAGCATATTTTTATCCTTCAATGTTATTTTGACTGTTCTCGTAAACATTATTGTAATAACGAAATACCCCCTCCCAACCTCCCCCTTAGCAGGGGGAGGAGCTTAGTACTTTTATTCCCTTCACTTACGCCTTCAAGAGGGAGGAGCTTAGTACTTTTCCCCTCCCTTATGCCTTCAAAGGGGACAGAACTTGGTACTTTTATTCCCTCCCCTTATCTTCAAGGGGAGGGTTAGGGTGGGGTTATTTCTTAAATTACCAACAAAACTTTCGATAGCAGCTGTTATTTTTATTAATGAAAACATCTGATTTTTTTAAACTTGTTTGTCTCTTTCAATAATCCACTCATGATCCGGATCATTATGGAATATCCAGTTTCGACTTGGTCCCGCCATGACATTTAAATAATAAGACTGATAGCCATGAGGCACGCCGACAGGATGATAACCTTCTGGCACCATCACAAGGTCGCCGTCTTCCACCGCCATGGTTTCATCTATGCTGCGATCATCGGTATAGACTCGTTGAAAAGCAAAACCTTGCGGTGGATCTATCTTGTGATAGTAGGTTTCTTCCAGTTGCGTTTCTGCAGGTGCTGCGTCGGTATCATGTTTATGAGGCGGATAGCTCGACCAGCCGCCGCTTGGCGTGATGACTTCACACACCAGCAAGCTGTCCGCTGGCTCGTTACCAAACAAAATATTGCACACATGACGAGTATTACTCGTTACACCGCGTGTTTCATATTGGCACTGCTCAGGCGAAATCAGTTTCGCTTTAAAACCGCCCTTACCCGGCGCTTTGCAAAAAGCCACTTCCACGTCCGTAATCGCTTCAATGCGGATCTCATCTTGCGCCGGAGAATACACAGAGTACGGCGCTTTTTGATCAAACACGCTCATGCGATCGCCAATATTCTTCCACGCTTCAAGCTTGGTGTTGGCATTGGCTTTTCCTGACAGAATCACCGCACATACTTCGTCCGTTGCCGTTTCGATGGTGATCGATTCACCCGCTTTAAGCTGGTGTGCTTCAAAGCCAACATAACGCCAATTGGCACTTTTAGGTGTCACCAGCTGAGTTTGCGTCTGCCCTGTTTGTTGGCTATTTTTACTTAGACTGTTTTTACTTAGGCTATTTTTACTTAGTAAATGTGACATAATTTAAAACCTCGAAACAAATTACTTCATGGTTGGCATAGAGAACTCTGGACCCGCGCGCAAACCTGTCGGCCAACGGGCCGTAATGGTTTTCATGCGAGTATAGAAACGCACACCATCTGGCCCATGCATGTGCAAAGGACCAAACAAAGATCGTTTCCAACCACCAAAACTATGGAACGCCATAGGAACTGGAATAGGCACATTGACACCAACCATGCCCACTTGAACTTTTTCAGTAAACTGACGCGCGGTATCACCATCTCTCGTGAAAATGGCGGTGCCGTTACCATATTCGTGGCGGTTAATTAACGCCAAGCCTTCTTCATAAGAATCCACTCGAACCACACACAAAACGGGACCGAAAATTTCTTCATCGTAAATACGCATGCCCGCTTTCACTTGGTCAAAAAGCGTAGGTCCAACAAAGTAGCCTTGCTCGTGGTTTTTGCAGACGAAATCTCGACCATCAACCACCAAGGTTGCGCCTTGTTCTACACCTGACGTAATGTAATCGCGTACTTTTTGTGCGTGCTCTTGGCTGACCAAAGGGCCCATATGCGGTTCGTTTTCGATGCCGTATTGTTTGTACAAACCGGGTCCAATGGTCATCGTCGTAATTTCTTTTTGCAGTTTAGCAATCAGGTTATCAGCCACGTCGTCGCCGACACAAACCGCAACCGAAATCGCCATGCAACGTTCACCCGCTGACCCGTAAGCCGCACCCATTAATGAGTTCACTACTTGGTTTGGATCGGCATCCGGCATCACTAACATGTGATTTTTTGCGCCACCTAGAGCTTGCACTCGCTTGCCGTGTGCACTGGCTGTTGCATAAATGTATTCTGCGATTGGCGTTGAGCCAACAAAGCTCACTGCTTGAATGCGCTCGTCAGTTAGCAATACATCAACCGATTCTTTATCCCCATTTACTACGTTAAAGACACCATCTGGTAAACCCGCTTCTTTGAGCAATTCAGCAAGGCGCATAATAGTGCTTGGGTCTTTTTCAGACGGTTTCATTACAAATGTATTACCACAAGCAATGGACACAGGAAACATCCACATTGGCACCATGGCAGGGAAATTAAACGGGCTGATACCAGCGCAAACACCAAGCGGTTGCATCAAACTGTAACTGTCGACACCACGACCCACATTCAAGCTGTGCTCGCCTTTTTGAAGGTGCGGAATACCACATGCAAACTCTACGACTTCCAAGCCGCGCGTCAGTTCGCCCATGGCATCGGAATAGACTTTGCCGTGTTCACTGGCAATCAACTCAGCCAACTCATGGCTGTGCGCTTCCACTAAAGCTTTAAACTTAAACATAACGCGCGCACGATTTAATGGTGTGACATGAGACCAAGTTTCAAACGCCGTTTGTGCCGATGTAATGGCGGATTGTGTTTCTTCAACCGTGCTCAGTGATACGGATAGAGACACCTCCCCTGTCGCAGGGTTAAAGACGTTTGCTTTACGAGACGAGGTACTTTCAACGCATTTATTGTCAATGAAGTTACCCATAACGTTATTCAAATTAGACATTTTTTTCTCTCTTTAAATACATAAATTCGGACATTTCTAGCGTGAGATTAAAAAGTAAAACCGGCTTTTTTCAAATTCGCTGACAAATACTCGTAACCTTTCGTTGCATACGTTAATGGGTGCGCAATAGCCGGATCCTGCTCAGCTTCCACCACAATCCAACCGGAATAGTCCACAGATTTCAGCACTTCAAAAATAGGAAAATAATCAATACTGCCATCGCCAGGTACCGTATAAACGCCTTCTAGAACGGCATTCAAAAACGCACTGTCTCGGTTAAGGTTATCCTGCAACACACTTGGACGAATGTCTTTGCAATGAACATGAGTGATACGTTTAGCGTGCTTTTTCGCCATCGCTAATGCATCACCACCCGCAAACGTAATATGACCGGTGTCCAGCAACAAACCGACGTTACCTCCCGTCATTTGCATTAGCTTATCGACTTCTTCCGCGGTTTCGATCACCGTCCCCATATGATGGTGATACGCCATTTTTACGCCTTCGGCGGCCATATAATCCGCTACCGCGGTCATACGTTTGGCGTATTCATCCCATTGGTTCGCCGTCATACGGGGGCGATGAGACAAAGGAACGGATTGATCACCATGAATACAGCCACTGACTTCGGCAAACACCATGACAGTCGACCCTAACGCTTTGAGCAAATTGAGGTGATCTTGCATCGCTGCAATTTCGTCTTCAACACTTCGCTCTAGCAAACGTGCGCTGTACCAGCCTGATACAAGAGACAAATCATGTTGCTTTAAGATTGGCCCTAAGACAGACGCATCACGAGGAAATTTATTACCTAATTCTATGCCGCTGTAACCGGCCTGACGGGCTTCACTCAAACATACTTCAAGCGGCGTATCCCCGCCCAACGAAGGTAAATCGTCGTTAGTCCAAGTCAGAGGATTAATGCCGATTCGGATGTTGGATTCCGTTTTCGCGTTATTGTTTTTATTGTTTTTATTGTTGCTGTTCATAGGATTGCTCCAAGCTCTGATCTAAAAGTTAATAAGGCTGTTGCTGTTTGGCTATTTTGTACTGGTGTTCGGCGCTCACCACGTCGTCACGAGTCGACACTTCTGGTACGGCCACATCCCACCACGCCCCGCCTGCTTGCGTGCTCGGCATTGGGTCGGTGTCTATCGCAATCACATAGGTTTTATCACTGGCTCTTGCTCGCGCTAATGCGGCTTCTAGTTCCGCCAGACAAGCCACTTTTTCAGACGCCGCACCCAAAGCTTTCGCGTGTGCGGCAAAGTCTGTTTTAGGAGCGCCCGCTTCAACCGTGTGACAGTTTTGCAATAAGTTATTGAAGGGTTCGCCGCCGCACGCTTGCTGTAATCGATTGATACAGGCGTAACCTCGGTTATCCAAAACGACAATAGTGAGTTTTAAACCCAACATGACAGAGGTGGCGATTTCCGAGTTCAGCATTAAATAACTGCCATCTCCCACCATCACGATCACCTCTCGTTCTGGCGTTGCCATTTTCACACCTAGGCCACCCGCTAGTTCGTAACCCATGCACGAAAAACCGTATTCCACGTGATAGCCAAGATCAGAAGACGTGCGCCAAAGCTTATGTAATTCACCCGGCAAACCACCAGCGGCTTGAACTATGGTGCTGTCAACAGAGGCAAAACGATTGATTACGCCAATGACATTCGCGTCCGTCGGCAAGTAGTGTTTGTCGTTCGCTTGTGTAGGCAAGGCCATCACTTGATCCACTGCCGACAGCCATATTTGATTCAATGCGTGAACATATTCTGTCCAAGACGACGGCGCTAGGTGATCTCCCACCTCAGTCATTAGTTCTTGCAGTGTCACTTTTGCATCACCGACCAAAGGTAAAGAACGATGTTTTTCTGCATCGAACGGCGTCACGTTTAGACTCAGTAAAGTGTGATCAGGGTTCGCAAATAATGTACGAGATGCCGAGGTGAAATCTTGCAAACGTGTGCCAATGGCAATAATCAAATCCGCTTCTTGTGCCGCCGCATTGGCCGCACTCGATCCGGTTACGCCAACCGAGCCAAGATTGAACTTATGATCCCAAGCCAACGCGCCCTTGCCGGCTTGTGTTTCACACGCGGGAATCTGATATTGCTCAATAAAAGCTTTCGCTTCCTCTACCGCCAAGCTGTAATGCACGCCTCCGCCAAGCAGAATCAATGGCTTTTTCGCTTTTTTTATCGCGTCAACGGCCGCTGCTAGTTGATCCACATCGGTTCGATTACGACGCAGTTTATGAACTTTCTTGGCGAAGAAGCTTGTTGGGAAATCAAACGCCATGGTTTGCACATCTTGTGGCAATGCTAAGGTCGCTGGGCCACAAGTAATCGGATCCAACATGGTATTAATGGCCGCTGGCAAACTGGTGATCAGCTGCTCTGGGCGATTAATACGATCAAAATAACGCGACACTGGACGAAAACAATCATTCACCGACATAGTCGGATCGTTAAAATGCTCAACTTGCTGTAACACAGGATCTGGGGTTCGAGTCGCAAATACATCACCTGGTAAAAACAACACAGGCAAGCGATTGGCCATGGCCAAACCCGCTGCCGTAATCATGTTGGTTGCACCAGGGCCAATGGACGATGTACAGGCCATAATACGTTGACGGCGGTGCTGTTTCGCGTAAGCGCAAGCAGCCAATGCCATACCCTGTTCGTTATGCGCTCGAAACGTGGTGAATTCGTCTTTGACCTGCGCCAATGCCTCGCCTATTCCAGCCACGTTACCGTGTCCGAAAATCGCCCAAACGCCGCCGAACAGCGGCACCTCTACACCATCAATCACGGTAAACTGAACTTGTAGATGCTTGACCAGAGCTTGTGCCATGGTTAAACGTAATGTTTCCATTTTTTATGCCTCCATCCGCTTAGCAGATTGTTCACCAAGGTTTTTGCCATTACGCTGCTGCCATAACTCACTCATTTCCAAATAGTTCCTTTTAACCCTTGAAGTGAATTCCGTGTCATCGATTTCTTTTCTTAGCCAAGCCTTAGTTGGCTCGGAGAAAATAGTGCGTCCGATGGCAAAGCCTTTGCAAATATCTTGCCCTGCTGCGGCATTAAAACCAGCTTTTAGCTCTTCAACTGGCGCGTCCAAACCAAGCAATACCACGCCCCGGCAATAAGGCGATCGCGCTTTGATCAGATCACCAATATTTTTCCAAGCGGCTTTACTGGGCGAAGGCAGCTTCCACCAATCTGGAAACACGCCCAAGTTGTAAAAGCGTTCAATTGAACGAGACAAGGTATCGTCTTGTACATCTGAATCGGCTGGCGGAATGATTTCAACAAGCAACTCATGGCCTGTTGTGCAGCAAGCACGGTAAAGATCCATGACTTTCTGCTCTTGCTCATTACGCAATGCAATGGCGTCATCGGGATGATAAAAAACCAAACATTTCACAATGTGATTCACAGGCCAAGTCGCAATAGTTTGTCCTACGTTGTTGCCTAATTCGAATCGAAGTGGTCGACTGCTTGGCAGCTCTACTGGACGAGCAATCCAATGATCTTTGCCCGTAATATCATTCAATACATCTTGTGCAAAGGTACCATCGGCTAAAATACCCGTACCGCCAACGTTGCCTTCTAGGCTAGAAGCCCCTTGATAAGCGGCTTCTAATATCAATTTTTTGGCTTTGGATATTTGCGACAGTGGCACACCTGCTTCACGACACATATCCACGAATTGACGTCGATGATCAAACGCCAAAATACACATGTCTTGCCATTCTTTACCCTGCTCATGACGCACAGTGCGTTGCGTTGTCACACGATGTAAATAGTTAAGTACTGGATCAAGATCAGGACGTGGGATGTCATCACGGTGAATCAGATAATAATCCAGCTCTTCACGACTCGGCATGGCAGGCGAACAACCATGTCGAGACACCACTATGGCACCGCAAGCATTGGCATAATCACACGCATTTTCAGTGGTTTCTCCCTGAACCCAGCCGCGTAAATAACCACTCAAAAAAGCGTCGCCTGCCCCCAACACATTTAACACATCAACTGTGATGCCATAACGAGTAATGCCCTCGTCTAACGTCACTGGGATCGCCCCTTTAAACACAGAACAACCCAAAGCACCGCGTTTTACTACCAGCTCAGCAGACGAAACATGGCGGATCCGCTTTAAACATTCGATGGTGTCTTCACTGCCACCTGCGATATGAAACTCTTCTTCTGTTCCGACCACCAAATCACACAATGGCATGATAGATAAAAGATGCTGAGTCACAGAGTCGTTCGACACAAAACGATTTTCACCTTCACCACGACCAGTTAACCCCCACAACACAGGACGATAATCGATGTCGACCACGACTTTAGTATTATTGGCTTTCGCGTATTGAATCGCCGTTCTAGCGGCTTGGTCTGTGCCTTTGGTGGAAAAATGCGTTCCGGTGATCAACAAGGCTTTTGCTGAAGCGATGTAAGCTTCGTCAAAATCGTCTTCGCTGATCGCCATGTCAGCGCAGTTTTCACGGTAAAAGATTAATGGAAAGGTATCTTTGTCCTTGATACCCAATAACACCAAACCGGTTAAACGCTCTTCATCGGTAACAACATGGGAAACATCCACACCGGCTCGTGCCAGTTCTTTACGGACAAATCGCCCCATGTGTTCATCGCCGACCCGCGTTAACATGGCCGACTTCAACCCCATGCGAGAGGTCCCAAACGCAATATTGCAAGACGAGCCGCCAAGGTATTTCTTAAAGCTACTCACGTCTTCTAATGGCGCGCCAATTTGTTCCGAATACAGGTCAACAGCGGCACGCCCTAAGCAAATAACATCCAATTTTTTATTATTCATTTTTGTTCCCCATCGTACTGCTCAACCTCGACCCACGCTCTTTTATCAACGGATTCAACCACGCTATCGAGAATGATATTTACCTGTGTCGCCGCTCGAAAATCAGGCCACAATGGCGCGTTATGTACTATGCCTTGGTATAAATCTCGGATTTCAACCGCTTTCATGTCATTGAAACCCAGACCGTGACCCGCTGAAACACAAAAGGCTTGATAATCAGGGTGCTCAGGGCCAACCAAAATACGTTTAAAACCTTGCGTTTGCGGGTTCCCTTCATTGATGTACAAAGACAGCTCCGACAAAGTTTCTTGATCAAAAATCAAGGTTCCCTTAGTCCCCGTAATTTCAAACGACAGACCGTTTTTGCGTCCCCAAGCAATACGTGAGGCTTCTAACGTACCTTGCGCACCATTAGCAAAACGCACCATCATGTGAGCTTGATCGTCGTTTTCAACATGACCAACGCCATTTTCGCCTTGAGCTAACGGACGCTGTTGATGAACCACTTTAAGATCCGCGCACAAGGACTGAATCGGTGCCACCAAATGAATCGCCAATTGCACAAGATGCGAGGCCAAATCGTTTAGCGCCCCCGTACCAGCAAACTGTTTTTGCAAACGCCAGCTAAAGGGCAAATTCGAATCGGCCAAATAATCTTCGTTAAACACACCGCGAAAATGCACCACGTCACCGATGTCGCCACGTTCAATCAATTGCTTGGCAAATTGCACTGTAGGATTCTTGATGTAATTAAAGCCAACCAAGGTTTTTACACCTGCTAACTCAGCCGCTTCGGTCATTTCCTTAGCGTCATCAGCGTTCAGCGCTAGAGGCTTTTCACTGTAAACATGTTTTCCAGCGGCAATGGCGGCCAGCGCAATGTCTTTGTGTAAAAAATTGGGGGCACAAATATCCACCACATCAATATCAGGGTCATTAATTAAGCGTTTCCAATCCCCTGTTGAGCGATTAAAGCCCAGCTCTTGAGCCTTCATCTCAGCCAGTTCTGGTGTTGCATCGGCTAGCATTTCACACTGCAATTGCCATTGTGGAATCGCAAAAGCCGCTATTGCATTACGATAAGCAATGGCATGTGCTTTTCCCATGTAACCTGAACCAACCAAACCCACACGCATTTTATTCGTTGTCATAATGACTTTCCTTTAGGCTGTGGCATCTAATCGGCTGAACTCTTCTAATTCAGCGGTCAATTCGTCTAACTCTTGACCGCCCGCCATCATTTCTAAAACATCTTCTCGACTTACTTCTGACTTCAAGAAAGAACCTAGGCTTTGACCACGGTTTAGTAGCGTAAAACGATCAGCAATGGGATAAGCATGATGTACATTGTGGGTAATCAAGATCACCGCTAATCCTCTGGCTTTGGCTTTGGCAACCACTTTTAATACATTTGCAGACTGCTTCACACCTAAGGCCGCTGTTGGCTCGTCTAATATAAGAACCTTGGCACCAAAGTGAATCGCACGAGCGATCGCCAAACATTGTTTTTCACCTCCAGACATGGTGCCAATAGCTTGCGAAGGGTCACGAACATTGATGCCCATTTCTGACATGCCAGATTGCGCAATCTTATTAGCGTTCTCAATATCAAAACGCTTAAAGATACCGCGCCCTGTGGTTAACTCTCGGCCCATGAAAAAGTTACGCGTAACGCTCATCAAGGGCACAAGCGCAAGATCTTGATAAACCGTTGCGATCCCCGCATCCAGCGCCTCTACTGGGGACTTAAACACGACCGCTTTACCATCTAAATAGTATTCGCCTTCGCTTGGTGCATGCACCCCTGCTAATGTTTTGATGAGCGTTGATTTACCCGCGCCGTTGTCGCCTAACAAACAGTGAACTTCACCCAATCTCACTTGCATATTAATGTCTTTTAAGGCGATGACAGAACCGAAGTAGCGGCTCACATTCTTCAATTCAATTATAAAATCACTCATTTTTGTTCTCCTAAATTCTTCATCCAAAAAGTAAACTCGAATACGGACACCGATCTAATGTCGGGCTTCTGTCACCTTTTTACGGATATAGTTGTTGAACAAAACAGCGATTAACAGCATGCCACCTAAGAAAACTCGGAACCAATCTGAGTCAATACCAGTGAAGAAAATACCCATTTGGACCACACCAAAGATCAATGCACCAAAACAAGCACCGATAACAGAACCGTAACCACCGGTGAGCAAAGCACCACCGATCACCACCGCGATAATGGCTTCAAACTCTTTTAATACGCCTCGATCTGCCGACGCAGAGCCAAACTCAAATACCTGACAAGCGGCATAAACAGTGGCCGTAAAAGCAGTAAACATGAACAAAGAGATTTTTACTTTATCGACGGGAACACCGACGTTACGCGCCGCTTTGTTATCTCCACCAGTGGCAAAGATCCAATTACCAAACGGCGTGCGTAACAGAACCCAACTCGCAATAATCGCCAATCCTAAACACCAGACAATCACCATAGGGACTCCATCAACGACGGGATAACCATCGTCATAGGTACTACCAATTCCCATATCAGCAAGCCAAATAAACACGCCCTGACCTATTCTTCCGCCAAAAATAACTGCCAGCCAATCTCCTTCAGCGTATTTATCAATACCACCTACGATGGTGCGATTAGTGAATAGAATAGACAGCGCAATAGTCAAACCGCGCAGAATAAAAAGAAACGCCAGACTCACAATAAAAGAAGGCAGACCCGTTTTAACCACAATATAGCCATTCAAGAAGCCAATCAGCATGGCGCCAGCGAAAGCAAAAAGAATGGCTCCCCAAATTGGCCACCCCCAATACACAGCAGGAATGGTCATCATCATCCCAGCAAAACCGATCATGGAACCAATGGATAAATCAAACTCGCCGGCGATCATCAACAAACACGCACTGATCGCGATCAAACCTAATTGCGCCGAAACGGTTGCCCAGTTCATGATGCCGTCAGAGGCAAACATGCCAGAATCGCCCGCGGTAATGAAGAAAAAGACAAATACGAGAGCCGCACCAGAAATGGCGCCAAATTCAGGTCGATGCAAGAGTCGCTTCCAAGCAGGAACATTACGAACCCGTTCATCTGCTGCTGCGTTGCCACCAGTTGATTTATCTTCTTCTATTTTAGATACCTCAACAGGTTGAGTTTGATCAGTCATAGCGTTTCACCTATTTTTATATTTATTTTTTGTGGCTTCTAATCATGCTCTAACCATTTACTACTTAAACCTAACAAAGACAATCGCATAGGGAACTTAAGTAGTGCATCTAAGAACGTGATAGAACTTAATGTCTTTTCGTTTCAACAATGAAACCATAATAGAATATTTATTTCATTTTTTTCAATAGGCAAAATAAATATTTTTATTAAATTTACATTAAAAGACTTAAAAAAAGTCTATAAAGAGACATGAATTTTAAATAAAAACGTTTAAAAACAATTGCATATAATAAAACAAATCAATAAAAACCAAAAATTCCAAAGTGTTGCAATTATGAAACGTTCATTCTAATATCATTTCGACTCTGATTAAAAATGAATCAGCAGCGGTGTTTGCTAAATCCAAAAATACGTAAAAACAAAAATAATTAAACAAAACGGAGATAGTTGGAATGAAGAACCTTCTTAAGAAAAGCACAGCCATACTGGTAGCAGGTGCGGCGACTTTAGGCGTTATGTCTATGTCATCAACAGTCCACGCCGAAGGCGAACGCTACGTGTTTATATCCCATGCCCCAGACTCTGATTCATGGTGGAACGTCATTAAGAATGCGGTTAAACATGCCGCTTCTGATATGAATGTTACCGTCGAATATCGCAACCCTCCAACCGGCGATCTAGCCGATATGGCGCGTATCGTTGAGCAAGCCGTCGCAACAAACCCTGATGGTATCGTACTTTCTATTGCCGACTTCGACACACTGGAAGGCCCTTTAAATAAAGCCTCTCTCAAAGGTATTCCTTTTATTACGATGAACTCTGGTACTCAGCAACAATCCAAAGCATTGGGCGCTTTATTACATGTAGGCCAACCTGAGTTTGCAGCTGGCTTCGGCGCAGGTGAACGTGCGAAGAAACAAGGCGTAAAGTCTTTCCTTTGTGTTAACCATTATATTACCAATCCAGCTTCTGTTGAGCGCTGTATGGGCTTCGCGAAAGGCTTAGGCGTAGAGCTTGGTAGCCAAATGATCGACTCTGGATCAGATCCAACCAACGTAGAAACTAAAGTATCGGCTTACTTGCGTAAGCATCCAGATACTCAGGCGATCCTAACGTTAGGACCAACCTCTGCACATCCAACGTTGCGAGCTTTGTCTAAAAACCGAAACTTGAAAGACATTTATTTCGGTACGTTTGATTTAAGTGGTGAAATTTCTGCCGCCATTAAAGATGGCAAAATTGACTTCGCGATAGACCAACAACCGTATCTACAAGGTTACCTACCTATCAGCTTCCTAACGCTTTATTCTCGCTACGGTTTGATTCCAAGTAACGATGTTAACTCTGGCCCTGGTTTTATTACCAAAGACAACATCGCATTGGTTGAAAAATACGCTGGGGAATTCCGTTAATTCACTTTGAAAAACAAGAAAAGAGGTTAAGGACAACCTCATCTATGATCTATCACGTCAGCGGCAAGGCTTAATTATGCTTGCCGCCTTGACCGTATAAAAAACCAGTAAGTATTTAGGGTCAATTATCGCTATAATGCTTGTTTAAAATTGGTATTAGGTCACTACTTTAGGAGTCACTTTCTTGGCTGCACCAACGTCACTTGAACTACTACAACAAGCAATTAGTCGGAACTACGACGACTTAAGTAAACGACTTCAACAAGTCGCGCGCTTTTTGCTAGAACACCCGAATACTGTCGCCCTAGAAACCGTTGCCAGTCTTGCCGAACAGTGCGATGTACCTCCTTCAACACTTGTACGTTTTGCTGCCGCCTTTGAGTACAACGGTTTTAGCGAAATGCAGAATCTCTTCCGACAAGCTCTTGTAGAGCAAACGTCCAGCTACAGTGAACGAGTAAAGCTCAGCAAAAGTACCGCTGGCACGATAATAGATGCGTCTCATATTTTAGAAGAATTCAGCAGTAGCAATGCGTTTTCAATGAATCACATGAACCACCATTTCTCTCAAGAAATGCTCTCTAAAGCCGTAGATTTACTCGAAAATGCTCAAAATATTTATCTAATCGGTCTGCGTCGCGCCTACCCTATTTCCAGCTACTTCGCTTACAGTTTAAGACACTTAAACAAAACAACTCACCTCATCGATGGTGGTGGTGGCATGCTGGTAGAGCAAGCCAGTAACATACGTGAAAACGATGTCATTATTGCCACAACCTTTAGCCCTTACGCCAAAGAAACAGTTAACGTAAGCGAGTACGCATTCAAGGCGGGTGCAAAAGTCATTGCCATTACTGACAGTAAAATAAGCCCATTAGCGGCACTTTCTGATGTATGTTTTGATATAAAAGAAGCCGAAGTCATGGGGTTTCGCTCCCTCACCTCTTCAATGACATTAGCACAAACCTTACTCGTCGCCTTGGCATATAGGCTCAACAGTGACGGAAAAATGGGCGATACAAAAAAAATAGAATGGAAACATTAGGCTTTAAATCGTTAAGGCCGTGCTCCACGTTTGAGCACCCAATACAAATAAGTAACGACCATGAGGTTAAAGGCTAGTATTGAGAAATTGACGAGACTAGGCGTTTGAGAAATGGCGTAGAGTTCGAAGGGAATATAGAGCGAGCCACTGATGAAGGCAAACCATTCCGTCCAGCGTAATTTATTCCATAACCCATAGGCCATAACAAAGCGAAAGCTGGCGTATAGAAACGCAAGCAAGGTCACCCATGTTAGGCTTTGACGAGTCAACTTCTCGAGCAGATTCAGAAACAAAGCAAGGTAATGATTACTGGGTGAAAGTGACCATTGACGTATCATCTGTTCGGTTAATTGATAAAGATCTTGTCCTGCTAATGCATTAACGCCAACGGCCACCAGCAACGCCAATACACCTTTAACCCCCTCCAATAAAGCAATTGCATTCAGACCTTCAAACTTCATACACCCAGCTTCTGTTTAAATCAGTCAGAGTAATCAAGCAAGATGACAAAAAAGTGATTGTTCAATTTTATTTTGATATGTGATATGAAAAATCAGGCATAAAAAAGACAAGTCAGGCAACCATGTCTGACTTGTCTTTTAAACGCTAGAACAAACGTTACACCTTAAATTTATCCAAAGATTTCGCTTGTTGAGTGGTGATTTCCACCATGGTTTCACACAATGCAGATTGCTCCGTAGCGGCATCTGAAACCGACTGGCTTATATCACGTATGTTCGTGGTATTGCGATTGATCTCATTAGACGTCGCACTTTGCTCTTCGGCGGCGGCAGCAATTTGTACTGTCATATCATTAATTTCATTGATACTTGCACGAATAGCATGCAATGAATCTTTCGCTTGGTTGGCGATAAGCTGCGTTGAATTCGCATTTTCTCGACTTTCAAGGATAACTTTTTCAGCACCTCGTACGCCCGTTTGAAGTTGCTGAATCATTTTTTTAATTTGCTCTGTCGACTCTTGTGTCTTCGAAGCAAGTGTTCTCACTTCATCGGCAACAACCGCAAAGCCTCGACCTTGTTCACCGGCACGAGCCGCTTCAATGGCAGCGTTCAATGCTAACAAGTTCGTTTGATCCGCAATGGCCGTAATAACCGTCAGAATGGATTCTATATTGTCACTGTAACCCACTAAGTCGTTAATGGTGTTGACCACATTGCCCATTTGATCAGTTAACTGAGCAATGGATGCGGTAGTACGCTCCACAACCGCTTCGCCTTCTTTTGCTGCAGTATCCGCCTGGTTCGCACGGCTCGCCGCAGTTTGAGCATTGTCCGCCACATCATGAGCCGTTGCAGACATTTGATGCATCGCCGTTGCTAATTGATCCAGTTCATTTAGTTGAGTATATAACTCTGCAGAAGAACGGGCAGAAGACGCCGCAGTTTTATCTGTATTAGCACGAACACTCAATGAGCGTCCTTTCACTTCACTGATTAAATGCTGTAGGTAACCAACAAACTGATTAAACTCACCAGACACAGCACCAAATTCATCGTTACTGGTAATGTCTAGTCGTTTTGTTAAGTCACCTTCACCGCCATTAATTTCTTGTAAAGATTCATGCAATGCACGCAGCGGTTGCAGCAAACGAGTCACCATGAAATACAAGACAACCGATACCAACAGGGTCGCAATTAATGTGCCCCAAAACGCAATCCAGCCAAACTCGCGTACACTTGCAAATAATTTGCCTTCGTCCAATACAACACCAATATACCAGTCAGCACCATACAAATTTGGCAATGGGCTGAAGGACACAAATACAGATGTGCCATCTTTAAGTTGGTTTTCAACTAAACTCGTTTTCAAAGCAGACACACTGCCTTGAAGCAAGTTCGATACAGACTTTCCGTTTAAATCTGCATTAGGGTGGCTAATGATTTTGCCAGATTTATTTAATAAGAACGCATAGCCAGTGTCATTAAAGTTCAAAGTGTTAACAGCATTGGAAACCGTTTCAAGGCTTAAGTCTCCGCCAAACGCCCCTTTAAAAGTGCCTTTATCTCTGAAAGTAGCCACAACAGAAATGAGGATTTCTCCGGTTGTCGAGTCAGGATAAGGGTCCGTTAATACGGTTTGTTTATGCTGTTGAGCTAAGCCATACCAAGGCCGCTTACGAGCATCCCATCCAGTTGGATTCCAACTTGGATCATTGGTAATTCGAGACCCACCTGCATCTAGTCCACCAAAAAGCAACAAAAACTCATTTTTATAAAGCGGCAGATCAAACGCTTTTTGAATTGTTTCCATACTGTAATTAGCATCAACCGTTTGAGAGACTGTCTCAATCAAATCCATTTTGCCTTTAAGCCAATGATCCACTTGTAAAGCCAACGCCTTACTCGTTTCTTGTGTACTGATATCCGTTTTTTCATAGAGTGCTGTTCTAAGGTTGCTGTACTGCAGCCATGAGTATGCAGTAAATGCTAAAGCAACTACCACAGAAGCGCATAACACTACTTTATGAGATACCTTCATTGTTCCAATACCCTATTTAAAAATTTAAAAACGCGACTTCACTCATTAATGTTAGTCTGATTTTTTATTACTACCACTAAAAAGTGTAACTTAACCAATTCCGGCGAATTTATAACACCAGAGTACAAAGCGCTATCTTTAACGCGTTGTTTTTTGTAGCGGCCTTATTTTCATAAAAAAAACCCGCAATCCTTTGGGATTACGGGTTTGGTTGTTGGTCACACTAGGAGGTTAGACTAGATCAAAGCGATCCAGCTCCATTACTTTTGTCCATGCTTGCACGAAATCCTTCACAAAGCGTTCTTGTGAATCGGAACAAGCGTACACTTCCGCAATAGCACGAAGTTGCGAATTCGAGCCAAAGACCAAATCGACACGAGTAGCTGTCCATTTAATAGCCCCCGTACTCCGGTCTCTGCCTTCAAACGCGTCTTCATCACTTGAAACAGAATTCCACTTGGTATCCATATCGAGCAAGTTTACAAAGAAGTCATTCGATAATGTTTCTGGTTGATTCGTCAAAACACCCTGTTGTGACTGTCCGACGTTAGCACCTAATACACGTAAACCACCAACAAGTACCGTCATCTCTGGCGCTGACAACGTCAGTAGCTGCGCTCGATCCAACAATATTTCTTCTGTGCTGATCGTGTACTTACCTTTTTGATAATTACGGAAACCATCCGCTATAGGCTCAAGCACATCAAACGACTCTACGTCTGTTTGTTCCTGAGTCGCATCGGTTCGGCCCGGCGTGAAAGGAACCGTGATGGCGGTACCCGCCGCTTTCGCCGCTTTTTCAATACCTACAGAACCTGCTAATACGATCAAATCAGCAAGAGACACTTGCGTTGTAGAACCACGATTGAACTCAACCTTGATCGCGTCAAGTGAACTCAAAACACTCGCCAACAGCTCTGGCTGATTCACCTCCCAATCCTTTTGTGGCGCAAGACGAAGACGTGCACCATTTGCCCCACCGCGCATATCAGAACCACGGTAAGTGGAAGCGGATGCCCAAGCCGTCGATACCAACTGAGAGACAGACAAACCAGAATTCGCAAGCTTCTCTTTAAGAACCGCAATATCTTGTTCCGTCACCAATTCATGTATTGTTGCGGGAATCGGATCTTGCCAAATTAGTTCTTCTTGAGGAACTAAAGGCCCTAGATAACGAGAGACCGGCCCCATGTCACGATGAGTCAACTTGTACCAAGCACGAGCAAAAGCGTCTGCTAATTGTTCTGGGTTTTCATGAAAACGCTTTGAGATTGGTGCATAAATTGGATCGTCTCGTAATGCTAAATCCGACGTAAACATCATGGGGGCATGTCGTTTCGTTGCATCATGAGCATCTGGCACACTGTTAGATCCAGCAGTGCCTTTTGGCGCCCACTGCCAAGCACCCGCGGGGCTCTTAGTTAGTTCCCACTCGTAGTCAAATAGGTTATCAAAGAAACCGTTATCCCATTTAATTGGGTTTTTCGTCCAAGCACCTTCAAGACCACTACTAATAGTATCAACACCATTACCCGTGCCTTGAGTATTGTTCCAGCCAAAACCTTGTTCAGTTAAGCCCGATGCTTCTGGGTCATTACCAACTTGACCGGCATCACCGGCACCGTGTGCCTTGCCGAATGTGTGACCACCTGCAATTAAAGCAACTGTTTCTTCGTCGTTCATCGCCATTCTGGCGAACGTATCACGAATATCACGAGCAGACGCCAACGTATCTGGTTTGCCATCTGGCCCTTCTGGGTTAACGTAGATCAAGCCCATTTGTACGGCGGCCAAAGGATTTTCTAAGTCACGATCACCGGAGTAACGGCTATTCTTACCGCCACTCTCTTCTAACCAAACGCCTTCTGAACCCCAATAAATATCTTCCTCTGGTTGCCACACATCAACTCGGCCACCGGCAAAACCAAAAGTTTTGAACCCCATCGATTCAAGAGCGCAATTACCAGCAAGAATCATTAAATCAGCCCAAGATATTTTACGGCCATATTTTTGCTTAATTGGCCAAAGCAGACGACGCGCTTTGTCCAAATTGACGTTATCTGGCCAGCTATTTAGTGGTGCAAAACGTTGTGTTCCTGATGTCGCTCCACCACGCCCATCGGCGGTACGATAAGTACCGGCGCTATGCCAAGCCATACGAATAAAAAACGGTCCATAATGGCCATAATCTGCTGGCCACCAATCTTGTGAATCCGTCATTAGCGTATGAAGATCTTGCTGGATAGCGTTTAAATCAAGACTTTTAAACTCTTCCGCGTAATCAAAATCCTCACCCATTGGATTAGATTTAGCTGAATGTTGATGAAGAACATTTAAATTCAACTGATTTGGCCACCAGTCTTTGTTAGAGTTACCACGTCCTGCAGACTGACTAGAATCAGCGGCTCCATGGTTAAAAGGACATTTACCTTCATTCGACATAATCTTCTCTCCTACTTGTGACTTAGAACACTTTATTCTTGAGTGACTATAGTTATAGACTTAAAAAATACAAGTAACCAATAAATAAAAACTAAGAGCACCATAGGCAACATATCACTCACTGCTAATGCCTCTTCATGATGCACTCAAGGCAGAAGTAAACCGTCGTCGCCTATAAATTCAGCTCCGCCAATCCAGTCAAGTATTGTGTAAAGCGCATAAACATTTACTGAAATTATTCGTCATATCGCCTCAAATAACCTTGATAAAAACATTTGGCTAACTATTGGTTCATTAGTTGCTTATAAACCTAGTAAGCTATTTTGGCTTATTCATCATGGGAGAAGACTATGACGCAATCAGATTATCCATTAATTGAAGTACCCAAAAGTAAACGCCGAGGTTTATTACCAATGGCGTTTATTCTACTTGGATTTACCTTCTTTACCGCTACTATGTGGGCTGGCGGAACATTAGGCACAGCTTTTTCTTTTTTCGAATTGCTCTTAGTTATTTTGGTCGGCAACTTGCTGCTCGGCACTTACGCTTCTTGTTTGGCTTTTATCGCTTATAAAAGTGGTCTAAACAGCGTACTCATGGGACGTTTTTGCTTCGGAGAAATTGGCAGTAAACTGTCAGACTTTATTCTTGGTTTCACTCAAATTGGCTGGTATGCATGGGGAACGGCGACACTTGCCATTGTTTTGGTCAAGGTAACAGGTACTCCAGACGCTTGGCAAACGCCCTTAATGGTTTTATTCGGCATGGCGTTCTGTATTACCGCCATGATTGGCTTTCGCGGTATGGACATACTGTCGCGGGTAGCGGTTCCCGCCATGCTTATTTTTATCTTGATCAGTCTTTACACTGGGTTAGTCGATGTAGGCGGTGTGTCTGTTTTATTCGGTATTGAACCGACTCAAAGTTTAAGTTTCACTGCCGCCATTACCATTGTTATTGGAACGTTTGTCAGCGGTGCCACTCAAGCAACCAACTGGAGCCGATTTGCTAAGAGTGGCAAAATCGCAATATGGGCAACCATGGCCGCATTCTTCATCGGTAATGGATTAATGGTATTAACCGGCGCTCTTGGCACATTAATCTATCAACAAGCCGACATTGTTGATGTCATGCTGGCGCAAGGTTTTGTCGTGCTAGCTGTACTTATGTTGTTTCTGAATATTTGGACAACTCAAGACAATACAATTTATAATTTTGCTGTTGCGGGCTGTAACCTGCTTCGTACTGACAAACGTCGAACCATTACCGTCATTGGAGCCGCCATCGGGACGACAATGGCTGTCTTTGGCATGTATAACTTCTTGATTCCTTTTCTAGTTTTGCTGGGGACCTTTATTCCACCCATCGGTGGTGTGATCATGGCCGATTTCTGGCTGCGCCATAAAGGCCAATATCCATTATTGGCAAACGCTCAGTTACCAGATTTTAACTGGATTGGACTTGGGTCTTACGCTATTGCTTCCGCTGCAGCTTATGCTTCTCCTATCATGCCGCCTATCGTTGGCGTTTTGATGGCTATGGTGTCATACGGTATTTTATCTTTTCTGGCTTTTCGCAAAACAGCCAAAGCGCTAGACGCTCAGTGAGTATTTGTTGCGCAGACATCCCCCGCTTACCAGGGCTAGAAAGCATTACCTTTCGAGCAGGATTAACCGGAGGCCAACGTATTGTGCGTTGGCCTTATGTCGCTGAAAACGATTCTATTCAAGCTTGGATCAGCGGTGGCGAGCTGGTTTTTATTACAGGAATAAATCATTGTCGTACCGAACAAAACCTCTGTCTACTCGTTCAAGAAGCGGTAAACAGTAACGTCGCAGGGATGGTCATTTTGACTGGCCCAGAGTTTATTCAGTACATTCCCAACAGCGTATTAGAACTTGCCAATAAACACCAACTTCCTGTATTAGAACAGCCTTATAGCTTGAAAATGGTCTTGGTAACCGAGGTCATCAGTAACGCCATAGTGCAAGATAACTTACTAGGTAAATCGGTTAAGCTATTTTTAACAAAACTCATTAATGGCTTTGATCAAGCACCTGAGTTGATTCATTTACGTGCTGGGGATCTGGGCATTAGTGATACGAATCCTTTCGCCACTTTCGCGGTAAGAATCAGTCATCTCGATCAAAATATAGAAGACTCAAATCATCAGTTGCTACGCTTGCACCATGAACTGGAACAGCATTTAGGCAGTATACTAAAACGCAGAGACATTGACTGGCCGGTTCTGACTTACGAAAAAGACCTTTTGGCGATATGGCCCGTCACTGAAGACACCACAGAACTCTATGACGAATTAGAACAAGTACTGAACTTGCTACAAAAACAGTTTCCACTGCTGGTGTTATGCATCGGTGTAAGCGAGAGAAAAACAGGTTTAGACAAGCTAGCCGATGCAACAGAGCAAGCTCGTCAAGCATTGCAATTTGCAGTCAAACATCAGCATCAACGTATATTTTTCTATGAACAGTTAGGCATTGTCCGCTTGTATGCGGCTATCCCAAACCGCGGTTTATTATCGGACTTTTGCAAACAACATTTAGGGGAATTGTGTTTTGCACGCGACACCTCCACACTGGAAATGAAGTCCACTCTAAACCATTATTTCAACCACTTTGGACACCAACAACAAACTGCAGATGCAATGGGCATTCACAGGAACACATTAAGTTATCGCCTAAACAGAATTGAACAACGTCTAGGCTATTCTTTACAAGATTCTTTTTTACGGCTCAACTTACAAAACGCCCTACTGATTGAACAGATACTGTTTCACCATCACGATATTGAAGAACAAGCCAACACGCTTGCCAGACCCAACGATTGAGGTTTTATATGCATATTATTAACGCCCGTTTACGTCAAAAAAATGAGTTATTCACCTTAAGCATTGAAAACGGCCATTTTAGTAAAATCAAAAAACAAGACAATACTTTAGCCGTCACTAATGATGAATTTGATGCAGAAGGAAATCTTGCCTGCGCCCCCTTTGTTGAACCACATATTCATCTCGACGCTGCGTTAACGGCGGGTGAACCGGAGTGGAATCAAAGCGGCACCTTATTCGAAGGTATCGAGCGCTGGAGCCAACGCAAACCGATGCTGAATGAAGCAGACATTCGCAAGCGCGCCCTATCCACCATAGAACTATTGGTTCAAAACGGCGTACAAACCATTCGAACCCATGCCGATACGACAGATCCAACCTTGATTGGTGTTCGTACTTTATGTGCATTACGAGACGAGCTAAAAGATAAAATAGACATACAAGTCGTCGCCTTCCCACAAGATGGCATGCTGTCCTACCCCAATGGCTTAGCACTGATGGAAGAAGCCTTAAAAATAGGCGCCGATGTTGTAGGTGGTATTCCACACTTTGAATACACACGTGAATTGGGTGAAAAGTCCGTCAAACTGATCTTGGAATTGGCGATAAAATATGATCGCCTAGTTGATGTACATTGTGACGAAATCGATGATCCGAATTCTCGGTTTTTAGAGTTTCTCGCCTGTGAAGCACTGTTTCACGATATGGGATCACGCGTCACTGCAAGCCACACAACCGCCATGCATTCTTACGATAACGCTTATTGTTCGAAACTGTTCCGTTTATTAAAAAATTCAGGCATTAACTTTATTTCCTGCCCAACCGAAAGCATTCACTTACAAGGCCGATTTGATACTTACCCAAAACGTCGTGGCGTTACTCGTGTTAAAGAATTACGCGAAGCCAATATCAACGTCTGTTTAGGTCAAGATTCTATCTTCGATCCTTGGTACTCACTAGGCAATGGAAAACTACTGCGCACCTTAGATTTTGCATTGCATATCTGCCAAATGATGGGCTATCAAGATTACGCCAAAGCGTTAGACATGATTACAGACAACAGTGCTAAAACAATGTGCCTAACAGGCTATGGTATAGAAATCGGTAATCCTGCGAATTTCATCTTACTGGAAGGACACGACGACTACAGTGTTGTACGTCGGCAAGGTGACGTATTGCTGTCAGTACGTCATGGCGAAATCATCATGCAACGACAACCTGCGCACGTTATGACTAAACCTTGGATTACCACTGTGCCGAATTGGTAAATAAGCCAAAAACAACTTTATCGCCAATCTTAATAAAGATGTTCAAAAGGGAATACGGCTGTATAAATAGGTTGATCAGGATATGAGCTTTTCGCCTTTTCATACAGCAGGGCAAAAAACACCCTAATATTAAAGACGTTAATACCTTAAAAAATACAAAGTATTTAAAAACTCTCTATTTCAATGAAATAAAACCGCACTTAATCATTAAATGATCAATATTTTTTGCGGTAATAAACATCCTTTCCTAAACTGTACTTTACCTTACAAAATACGAACAAAAGGACTGTGTATGCGTATCCACTCTATTCGAATCAAGATGATGCTACCGATCATCTTTCTCTCCGTTATTTTAATCGCTTTATTTGCCTTTATGGTGTTTATGAGCGGCATACAAAAAAGTGCAATGAAAGTACAAGCTGAGCATTACTTTGAAGCCATCTCAGAAGTTCTTAATGCCGATAGAGATATTTATCAAGCTAGACTAGCGCAAGAAAAAATGCTCACTGGAGAAGGAACGTTTGAAAGTAATGAAACCGACTTTAGAGAAAATGCCCAACAAGTGTTTGATCGTTTCCAGCTCTACAGGAAATTTCTTCAAAATGAACCCAAAGAGCTCCTAAGCCCATTCGAATCCTTTGATTCGCTTTACAGTGAATGGATTACTGCAAGTGAAGTACTCTTGGACTCGTCCAAAAATGGCATTCAGTTTTCTAAAAGCGTTAACAGTTTGGATGAAAAATTCCTAACTATCAGACATATATTAGATGAAGCAGGAGAAAACCTTCGGGATCATACAAGAAAGATAAAGGACAGCCTGACCTCCACGTCTGAACTCAACAATTATATAGAAGCGATGTCTGAAGTGTTAAATGCAGACAGAGATATTTATCAAGCACGATTGGCACAACAAAAAATCATCACCGGTGACGGGGATCTCGAAGAAAACAAAGAAATCTTCAAAATTAATACAGCGCAATCACTAGATAGATTTCATAATTATCGTAGCCTTCTAAACAATCCGGAGCTGACTAAGGATTATGCAAACTTCGATTTACTATTTAATGAATGGCTCCAAGAAAGCCTAAAACAACTTAACTCATCTGCCGCACAAAACCACGCAAAACTACCACAAGAATTTATCATTGCTGACCAAAAATTTTCACAGATAAGAGAAATACTTGATATTGCTGGAGAATCCGTAAGAAACCATTCTCGTCTAATGGAAATCCAAACTGAAAACAGCATCGCACTCAATCAAGAAATAGCAATGGTCATTATTATTATCGCTTTTGTGATTGCACTATTTTTTGGTTATTTCATCCCTTTAAAAATCACGCGAAATGTTGAAAGTATGTCTCTTAGAATCCGTGAAATCGCAGAAGGTGATGGCGATCTAACGCAGCGAATTAACTCTAGTACAAAAGATGAACTGGGAGACCTCGCCAAAGAATTTGACAATTTTGTAGAACAACTACGTAAAATCATCAATAACATACACACCCAATCAAACGCATTAGGGGCCATGACAACAGACTTAAAAAGCGCCTCAGAAGACACCAATAATATCACTCATGCTTTAGTGAATGCCTCAGCATCTATGATCAGCGCAGGGCATGAAATGAATTCCTCCAATCAAAAAATAGCGAAAGTAGCAACAGACACAGCAACAGAGGCCGAAACATCCAGCCAACTGACAGAGCAAGGTATTCAAGCTGTAAATACATCACATAAAGCCATTTCAAGTTTGATTAACGATATTGAAGAGTCACTAAGCAGAGCAGCCGACTTAGAAGAAAGTTCAGAAGCCATCAGCTCAGTATTAGAAGTTATTAGGAATATAGCTGAGCAAACCAATTTGCTTGCGCTAAATGCTGCCATTGAAGCCGCTAGAGCAGGAGAGCAAGGCCGCGGATTCGCAGTTGTTGCAGATGAAGTCAGGACACTGGCCACTCGAACTCAAAGCAGCACAGATGAAATTGAAACCATCATTGTGCGTTTGAAAATTAATGTTCAAGAGTCTTCAATGTCGACACAAAACAGTCGAAAGAATGCAGACAATACCGCCTCGAATTTCGATAGTGTGATCAATATTTTTGATTCACTGAATAAGTCGTTCGGAAAAGTACAAATAATGGCATCACAAACAGCACAAGCGACTCATGAACAGGCCTCTCTTGCCCATGATATTAATCAAAATTTAGGGCTACTAAAAGAACAAACGGATGGGGTTAAAAATGTATCCAGTGTCATTAATAATCAATCCACACAAATAACCGAACTTTATAAAACCCTAAACAAAGAGGTTGGACGGTTTAAAGTGTAGTACTACGTTAAGCTAAACAACGCCGAGTATAAACAAACCTACGACTCGGCGTTGTAATCACGATGATAGAAAAAATAGAGCTAGAAGGTTTAATATTCCAAACAGTGTTACGAAAAATTCACTATTCATGATCTAAGTTTAGCTATAAGTAGACCAAACTTTGCGGTTTTCCATTCGAAAACGCGACAACATTTTCAAAGGCGATCTTAAAATAAAGCTCATAGCTGGATTTTTCTACATAACCAATATGTGGTGTACAGAGCACATTTGGCAGTGTTAACAAAGGCTCGTTATCAAGATTAGCTGGCTCTGTTTCAAATACATCAACCGCCGCACGTTTGGATGGACTGGACAGCATCTCATGGTACAAAGCCCCACTTTCCACCAATTCCGCACGACTGATATTCACGAACAACGCATCAGACTTCATTTGTGCTAAATCGTCCCTAGTCACACACGCTGTTGTGGCTTCATGCAGCCTTAAATGCAAAGAAATAATATCGGCGGTTTGAAAGAATTCAGCTTTCGATTGCGCCGCTGAAAAACCGTGTTCTTGCGCCAACGTCCTGGAAGTTTCACTTCCCCAAACAAGAATTTTCATACCAAATACTTTCGCATACTGAGCAATACGCTGACCAATTTTACCGTACCCCCAAATACCCAATACAGACCCATTCAACACCCGACCTAGACCTAAAGTACCAGATTGTTGCCATAGTCCCTTTGAAAAATTATCAGCGTACGCAGGAATGTGCCGACTCGCAGCCATGATCAGCCCCCAGCATAATTCAGAAGGGGCAACAGGAGAACCAACGCCCTCCGACACGGCAACACCATATTGGTGGCAAAGCTTGGCATCAATATGATTACTGACCTTTCCTGTTTGACTAATCAGCTTTAAGTTAGGCAATCGAGACAGTAATTCCTCAGTAATTACCGTGCGTTCACGGATCAAAACAAGGACATCAAAATCCTTTAGATTCGCGACTAAGTCGTCGGTATTTGTAAAGGTATCATTAAATATATGTACTTCATGAGCGTTTAAAATAGGAAAACACGCTAGTTTTTTTACAACGTTTTGATAATCATCTAATACCGCTATTTTCACGAAACGACCCCCTTTAGCCAATTTTGTTGTCACTTGTAGAATGACTCTCATCATCTGACAAGAACACAGAAAACACCAGCGCAAAAAAAGCCCCGCACAAGGCGGGGCAAAGACAGAGATTTTAATTTGCTGTTCTAAAGCAAGGAGGCACATAACTTCATGCGCTTAGTTCAACCTTTTTTACACACGTTCGAACACGGTTGCGATACCTTGGCCCATACCAATACACATGGTAGCAAGACCAATGGTGGCGTCTTTTTCACGCATCACGTTAAGCAAGGTAGTGGAGATACGCGTACCAGAACAACCTAATGGGTGTCCAAGAGCGATTGCGCCACCATTTAAGTTTACTTTCTGATCGACTAGGTCAATCAATTTTAAGTCTTTCAACACTGGAATAGATTGCGCTGCGAAGGCTTCGTTTAGCTCGACAATGTCTATGTCATCTATTGTTAAACCGGCACGTTTAAGTGCTTTCTTCGTCGCTGGAACCGGCCCATAACCCATGATCGCTGGATCACAGCCAGCCACAGCCATGCTGCGTACTTTGGCAATCGGCGTGAGACCCAGTTCTTCCGCTTTCTTCGCAGACATCATCAGCATCGCAGACGCACCGTCAGACAAGGCAGAAGAAGTACCTGCTGTAACCGTACCGACTTTAGGCATGAAAACAGGTTTTAATGCCGCTAACGATTCCATAGACGTCTCTGGGCGAATCACTTCGTCCACTTCGACTAGGATTTTATTGCCTTCAGCATCATGACCTTCAATAGAAACGAGTTCGTTATTGAAACGTCCTTGAAGCATTGCTTCATAAGCAAGGCGGTGAGATCGCACCGCGAATTCGTCTTGCGCTTCACGACTCACGCCGTGCATTTTACCTAGCATTTCCGCCGTTACACCCATCATCATGGACGCTTTAGCCATGTGCTTAGACAACGCAGGGTTTACGTCAACGCCATGCATCATGCCTACGTGCCCCATGTGCTCAACACCACCGACCACGAATACATCACCTTGACCTGTCATAATCGCTTGCGCTGCGGTGTGAATCGCCGACATAGACGAACCACATAAACGGTTTACTGTTTGCGCTGCGGTTGTGATTGGCAACCCAGCCAACAAGGACACAGCACGAGCCATGTTGAAACCTTGTTCTAGAGTCTGGTTAACACAACCCCAGATCAAATCTTCTACGTCTTTTGGATCGACATCTGGATTACGCTTGAACAAGGCTTTCACTAGCCCTGCCGATAAATTTTCAGCTCGAACATTGCGAAAAACACCGTTTTTCGTTTTACCCATCGGTGAGCGAACTGCGTCGATAATCACGACATCATTTGGATTCAGTTTCATGGAAATTCTCCTCTAGCCTCTGGGAAATTATGCGCTGTAATAGGTTTCATTGTTTTTCGCCATCTCACGCATTTTTGCGGTCGGCTCGTACAATTTACCTAAGTGGCTGTATTTGTCTGCAAGGTCACAAAATGCCTGCAGTCCCATTTGGTCTAGGTAGTGCAATGCACCGCCAAGGTATGGAGGGAAACCAATACCATATATCAATCCCATGTCTGCTTCCGCTGCTGACGCAACAATGTTTTCTTCTACGCATCGAACAGTCTCGACACAAAGCGGAATCATCATACGAGCAATAATGTCTTCTTCGGTCAGTTCAGACTGAGAAGTAACAACAGGGGCCAACAAAGCATTGATTTCTTCATTGAACACTTTTTTCGGCTTACCTCGGCGATCAGGTTCGTAACTATAAAAACCTTTGCCATTTTTCTGGCCAAAACGCTCAAGCTCGAACAAACGATCAACAGCATTTTTGCCTTCATGTTTCATACGATCAGGAAAACCTTCTGCCATCACCTGATCGGCATGGAATGCGGTGTCGACACCAACCACGTCTAATAAGTAAGCAGGGCCCATTGGCCAACCAAATTTCTCCATGGTTTTATCGACCACTTGAAAATCAGCACCTTCTTGCATCATCAAAGAGAAACCGGCGAAGTAAGGAAACAAGACGCGGTTCACAAGGAAACCTGGACAATCATTCACTACAACTGGGGTTTTGCCCATCGCTTGAGCATACGCTACGGTTTTAGCAATAGCGGCATCACTGGTTTTTTCGCCACGAATGACTTCGACCAAAGGCATACGATGCACAGGGTTGAAGAAATGCATACCACAGAAGTTTTCTGGACGTTTTAAATCTTTTGCTAATTCAGTAATAGAGATAGTTGACGTGTTCGACGTTAAAATCGCATCATCGGCAATCTTCGTTTCCACTTCAGCCAAGACCGATTTCTTGATCTTCACATTTTCAACAACAGCTTCAACCACTAAATCAACATGTTCAAATTCGCCGTAGCTTAATGCTGGAACAATGGCACTCATACCTTTAAAGGCTTTTTCTGTCGTTAAACGCCCACGCTCCACTTGACCATTAAACAGTTTATTCGCTTCACTCAAACCAAGCTCTAATGCCTCGGTGCGAATGTCTTTCATTATGATTGGTGTGCCTTTAGAAGCGGACTGGTAAGCAACACCGCCGCCCATAATACCGGCACCTAATACAGCAGCTCGCTTAACAGGTGTCGCGTTTTTAGCGTATTTTCCTGCTATTTTCTTAATCTGTTGATCACTTAAAAACAGGTTAACCAAAGATTTTGCTACAGGGCCTTTCGCCAGATTAATAAAACCTTTGATTTCAGTATCGAGGGCTTTTGCCATGTCCTGACTGATGCCTTTTTCTATCGTCTTAATCGCCGCCATTGGTGCAGGGTAATGTTTGCCTGCTTTTGCTCCAACCACACCACGAACCGATTCGAAAATCATCATTTTTTCGATAGGAGAAAATACCATAGGCGCACGCAATTCATCACGGCGTGCATGGTAATCAAGTTTACCGTCAAGTACCTGTTGGATTAAGTGGCGAGCCGAATCGTTGACCTTCGCAGCAGGAACAACGGCATCCACCGCACCATCTTTTAGCGCATCCGCACTGCGTTTCTGAGCACCACCACAAATCCATTCACAAGCATTATCTGGACCGATCAAGCGCGGTAAGCGTACTGTGCCGCCCCAACCCGGATAGATACCCAACTGTGTTTCAGGCAAACCAATTTTTGCGGTTTCAGCCATCACACGATAATCACACGATAAAACCAGCTCCATACCACCACCCAAAGCGATGCCATTAATAGCAGCAACCGTTGGACAAGATAAGTTAGAAATATCATTAAAAATATTATGAGCGTCTTGTAGCTTATCCGCTAAATCTTCGTCATCCAGTTTGAACCATGACGTAAATTCTGTGATATCTGCGCCAACGACGAACACGTCTTTCGCACTCGCAAAAATAACGCCTTTTAGATCGTCCGTATGTTTCAGTATGTCGACGGCTTTCGCTAATTCACCCAAGGTAAGACTATTGAATTTATTAACCGACTCACCGACCAAATCCAGAGTGACCGTTGCCACGCCTGCATCATCGACTGCAACCTTGACTGCTTGTCCTTCGAATATCATGCTGGTCTCCAATTATTTTTATTTTGATTACGGTGGTTTTGACGCACCGTAATCCGGTATTTGAATGTTTTACTTTCTTTCACAGAGTGATTAAAGGCTCTTTTCTAACTCTGGTACGGCATCAAATAGATCCGCAACCAAACCATAATCCGCTACTTGGAAAATAGGCGCTTCTTCATCTTTGTTGATAGCAACAATGACTTTAGAGTCTTTCATACCTGCAAGATGCTGAATTGCACCTGAGATACCTACGGCAATATACAGATCTGGCGCAACCGTTTTACCGGTTTGACCCACTTGTAAATCGTTAGGAACAAAGCCGGCATCAACGGCGGCGCGAGAAGCCCCTATCGCCGCGCCTAATTTGTCTGCAACCCCTTCTAATAGTTTGAAGTTGTCACCGTTGCCCATGCCACGTCCGCCAGAAATAACCACTCTAGCCGCCGTTAACTCTGGACGATCAGATTCAGCCAATTGTTCTTTTACGAAACGGCTACGGTCAGAAACAATCGCTTGTGAAAGCACTTCACGCTCAGCATTACCACCTTCACTTGCAGCTGGATCAAAACCTGTCGTACGGATCGTCAAAACTTTAACCGAATCGCTCGTTTTCACCGTCGCAATAGCATTACCCGCATAAATTGGACGCACAAACGTATCAGGCGACTCAACTTTAATGACATCTGACAACTGCGCCACATTCAATAACGCGGCGACGCGCGGCAACGTATTTTTACCTGTCGTCGTTGCTGGCGCTAATATATGCTTGTAACCACTGGCCACTTCGACGATCAATTTAGAAACATTTTCTGCCAATTGGTGTTCGTAAACCGCATTGTCAGCGACCATAACTTTGGTCACTCCCGCCACTTGGCTTGCTTGCTCAACCACAGTTTGACATTCAAAACCGACAACCAATAAATGAACGTCAGCATCAATTTGAGTCGCTGCCGTCACCGTATTCAAGGTCGCAGGTTTTAAAGTCTTATTATCATGTTCTGCAATAATTAAAACGCTCATGACACCACCTTCGCTTCATTTTTAAGTTTGTCTACCAACTCAGCAACAGAGCCAACTTTAATACCGCCCGCACGTTGTGGCGGCGGTGTGACAGAAACAATGCTGACATTAGAGCCAATTTCGACACCGAGATCCGCCGGTGTTTTCACATCCAATGGTTTTTTCTTAGCTTTCATAATATTAGGTAAAGAAGCAAAACGCGGTTCGTTTAAACGTAAATCTGTAGTAATAACAGCAGGAAGCGTAATAGCTAATGTTTGCAAACCACCATCCACTTCACGAGTTACTTGTGCTTCGCCGTTTTCAATCACCACTTCAGAAGCAAACGTTGCTTGTGGATAATCTAATAGCGCGGCCACCATTTGACCAGTCTGATTGTTATCAGAGTCAATCGCTTGCTTACCCATGATCACTAAATCAGCCGCTTCTTCTTGAGCCACTTTAGCCAATAGTTTAGCCACCGAAAGAGAATCTAAACCGTCTTCCGTGTCTACTTGAATAGCCCGATCTGCACCTAAAGCAAGCGCCGTTCGCAATGTTTCATGGCAGCTTTTAGAACCAACGGAAACCACAACGACTTCTGTCGCCACGCCTTTTTCTTTTAGGCGAATAGCCTCTTCCACTGCGATTTCACAGAAAGGGTTCATAGACATTTTAACGTTGGTCAGATCAACCGCAGTATGATCAGCTTTGACGCGAACTTTGACGTTGTAGTCAATCACTCGTTTTACGGATACTAGGATTTTCATAAGTCCCTCATATATATTATTTTCTTGCTATCTATAGTAGTTTGAGAAGGATTTTCATCAATAACAAAAAAGCGCCAGTTAACTGACAAAAATATTCACCCTTACGCTAAAAAACACCCTGAACAGCGATAAATCACGCGATTCAGGTGTAAACATCTCCCTGATTCTAGTACGAATCGACTGAAATAAGTAACGCAAAGGTGCATAAAAAAAGACGAATAGTATCGTTGTATGACAGGAATCATAAACAAAAAAGCCTCACACTGAGGTGAGGCTCTTAATAGATGTAAAAATATTACTTATTACGAGACAAGAACTTAGAAAAAGCCTGATGTGCTTCTTTTGAACCTAAGCGATCTTTAAATATACGCCCCTCTCGCATCAATGCCATTTGTACGTCATCCTGACCTCGATATTTAAGTAAATCTTTACTCAATGCCACGGCTTCGACGGGTAAAGCGGCCACTTTTTCAGCATACAATAGAGCTACTTTAAACGCTTCACCCTCTTCACATAAATGGTTAATTAACCCCATTTCATACGCCATCTGCGCATCAACAAACTCACCAAGCACTAATATTTCAAACGCTTTTTGGTGACCAACCAACTGAGGTAGTAAATGGCTTGATGCCGCTTCAGGAACTAGACCTAACTGGACAAAGGGGAACTGTAACCGCGCTTCACGTGAAGCCAACACCAAATCACAATGCAGCAACATGGTCGCGCCAACCCCTACCGCTCGGCCTTCAACACCAGCGATAAGCGGTTTCTTGTAGCCAATTAAGACCTGTAAGAAAGCCATGATGGCTTCCATTTTTTCAGGCTTTTGGGCAATTTGAACAAACTCATTAATGTCATTCCCAGAAGAAAAATCACCACCTAAACCGTAGATCAACGTCACTTTTATATCGGCATTCAGCTCAGCCCGACGAAGTCCATCGGTTAGCGCTTGATACATGTCTAAAGTGATGGCGTTTTTCTTCTCTACTCTATCGAGGTATAAAATCTGCACACCAGACTCGATTTTTTCAGTAACAAAATCACTCACTACTGACACTCCTCAGAAGGTATATGAAGTATTTGTTCATCGACTAACTTACGTACCATTGGGCCATCATCGGCCCAACCATGGCAGCTGTTAACCAATTTAGTCAACGCTATTGGAACTTGCTCTGGGTATTTTTCACCTAACGGTTGCCACATGGTTTGAAACGCAGTCGTTGCAACCACTGGAAAAAGCTCCAAGACATGAGTGCAACCGACCTTACCGCTGAATGTTTCCTTCAGCCAGCGATTCCAACCTGGCCCAATACGCGTACCTTCCAGTGCATTAAAACTGGGAACAGCGCCACCACAACTCGGAAAAGGAAAAGCGTCCATAGAGACAACTACCTCCTTAATCAAGAAGGTGTCATCCAGTGTTAACGTAACGGAAATATCATGAAATGGGCTACCTTCAGGCACCAAACTACCATCAAACTCACGATTCACATGATAAGACTTAAGGTCTTTCATGTTGGCTTCAATATCCCACAAGCCATCATCGCGTAAGAACCCATAGGATTCGATGCAGCGTCGATGCATTAACTTACGCTTAACCTGCGTCATGATTGCTCTCCTGTTACTGGCTAAAAGGCGCTATGAACATGAGACTTAGGCTTGCTCTTCTTCTCGCAAAGCTCGACGCAGTACTTTGCCAACGTTTGTTTTTGGTAATTCCATTCTGATTTCAAAGTACTTAGGCACTTTGTAGGCCGCTAAATGCTCTTTGCAGTAAGCTCTTAATTCTTTTACATCTGGCTTTTCAGCATTCGCTCTTAATACGACAAACGCTTTTACCGCCTCACCCGCTTTGTCATCTGGCACACCAATGGCGGCAGATTCTAGAATCGCTGGATGCGATGAAAGACAATCTTCCACTTCCGTCGGATACACATTAAAGCCTGACACTATGATCATATCCTTTGCGCGATCTACAATTTGTAAATAACCATCTGGATGTTGCATAGCAATATCACCGGTGATTAAAAAACCATCTTCCGTCATGGCTTCACGGGTCGCTTCTTCACGATTCCAGTAACCTTTCATCACCTGAGGACCACGGACACATAACATACCGGACTCGCCTTGCGGCAACGCAGAGCCATCTTTTCCTTGAATTTTAATATCTGTTTCAGTAACAGGAAGACCAATCGTTCCAATGCGCTCTTTCCCTATTGGATTAAATGACACAACTGGCGATGTTTCGGTCAAGCCATAACCCTCTACAACTTGGCAACCTGTCACTTTTTTCCATTCATTAGCGGCTGCGTGTGTCAGCGGCATACCGCCAGAACAGGTGAGCTTAAGGCTTGAAAAGTCTAAGGCACGAAAATCGGCGTTATTACACAGCCCAACAAACAATGTATTAAGGCCGCAGAAGCCGGTGAAGCGCCATTTTTTAAGTTCTTTAACAAAGCCAGGCAAGTCTCGCGGATTGGGAATAAGAACACTATGAGCACCGCGCTCTAGTAATGTTAAACCATGTATCAAAAATGCATAGATATGATAAAGAGGCAAAGGCGCAATATACACCTCTTCTTTCTCATCAATAATCGAAATTAATCTAGAGCTCAGTTGATACATGTTAGAGATTAAATTTGCGTGCGTAAGCATGGCGCCTTTTGCTACACCCGTTGTACCGCCAGTGTATTGCAATACCGCAACTTCATCCGGTGTACTGTTGACTTTGGCAACCGCCTTTCCTTTACCTTTAGCCAGCACTTCATTCAGTGTTAGAGCGCTAGGAAGGTGATAAGCAGGCACCATTTTTTTCACATACTTAACAACAGAATTCACCAGAAGGCGTTTTAGTGGTGGATGAAAGTCAGCAATTTCAGTGATAATAAGATGTTTAATTGAGGTTTTTGCGAGAATTTTTTCAACGTTATGCGCCATATTAGCAAACACGACTAACGCTTTTACATTCGCATCGTTGAACTGATGCTCAAGCTCTGTTGCTGTATACAAAGGGTTAGTATTAACAACAATTAAACCGGCCTTTAACGCACCAAACAATACAACAGGGTATTGAATAACATTGGGTAATTGAATCGCAATTCGATCACCTACCTCTAAGTCGGTTTGATGTTGAATATACGCTGCGAATTGATCCGATTTTTCATTTAATTCACGATAAGTAATGGTTTGACCAACACTCGTAAAAGCCGCTCGATCTGCAAAATTTTTCGTTGCTAAAGCCAAGACATCCGTTAACGACTGATAGCCGTGCGGGTTAAGTGAATCTGGTAAATAACTACCTGGGGCTTTCCCCATGTATAGATTGCTATGAGCAGAAGTATCCATTGTCATATAAAGCTCCTTTGTTTTTTTTATTTAGGAGAATAGGTAAGTACAAAAGCTCAACTACGCAAATTGTAGTTGAGCTTTAAAGCAATTAAGGTTGCAACAATTAAAACCTACAACGGGAAAATTTGAGTTAACTTGGTTGACAACATAATGTCACCCTCTGCTCGAATCTTACCTTGCATGAAAGCCGCCATTCCATCTAATTCACCGCTCATGACTTCTTTGAGTGTGTCTAGGTCCATACTTAACGTCACGGTTGGGTCATCGTTTTCCCCTTCCACCATCACACATTTCCCATCAGCGATGATTAAGTGATAGTTGTCAGCATCGTCTAAGTCAAATTGAAACACCGCCTCCATATCATCCGCTTCATCTGCATCAAAACGACCCAACATAGATTCAAATACCGCTTTTGCTTCGCTCATAATTCTGACCCTTTAATCGGTTTAAAATAACATGTCCATTTCACATGTTTAATCTCGTTATCATTCTTTTCTATTAGCGACTAAGCGTTAAGAAATAGAAAGTTATCTTCGTCCATTGCCAATAAATTATCAGCACCAGAAAGCATGGCTTCGGCATGCGCCTTTGTACGAGGCAGCAAACGCTCATAGTAGAAAGTCGCAGTTTGTAATTTCGCCGTATAGAAACCGACTTCATCTGTACCTTCGTCTAGTTTTGTTTGTGCCACCACAGCCATACGCGCCCAGAAATAAGCCAATACAACGTAGCCAGAGAACATCAAATAATCAACAGATGCGGCCCCCACTTCGTCTTTGTTACGCATGGCTTTCATACCAATCTTCATCGTAGCATCTCCCCACTCGCTATTAACTTTGTCTAGCGCAGAGATGTAAGACTTAAGACGCTTATCGCCTTTGTGTTCTTTACAAAACTTATGAATTATTTTGGTGAAACGACGCAAAGTAGCACCTTGCGTCATCAGTACCTTACGACCTAATAAATCCAACGCCTGAATACCGGTTGTTCCTTCATATAGCATTGAAATACGGCAATCTCGTACGTTTTGCTCCATACCCCATTCGGCAATATAACCGTGTCCACCGAATACTTGCAGTCCTTGGTTCGCTGATTCAAAACCTGTTTCGGTTAAGAAGGCTTTTGCGATCGGTGTAAGTAGAGACATTAATTCATCGGCTTCCGCTTTTTCATCAGCAGAGCCTCTTTTGGTTGTATCTACTAGCATAGAACAATAATGGATCAATGCTCGACCGCCTTCTGAAAACGCTTTTTGCGTCAGCAACATGCGACGTACATCAGGATGAACAATAATAGGATCTGCCGCTTTCTCTGGTGCTTTTGGTCCAGACAAAGAACGCATTTGTAGACGATCTTTGGCGTACGCAACGGAGTTTTGCAATGCCCATTCAGCATGAGCCAAACCTTGAAGTGCCGTGCCAATACGTGCGGTATTCATAAAAGTGAACATGCAGTTCAAGCCGCGATTCGCTTCACCAATCAAAAAGCCTTTCGCGCCATCAAAGTTCATCACACACGTTGCATTGCCGTGAATGCCCATTTTATGTTCAATCGAACCACAAGACACTTGATTACGTTCGCCTTTTTCACCTGATTCATCAACACTGAATTTTGGAACAATGAAAAGCGAAATCCCCTTCGTGCCAGCAGGCGCATCCGGTAGACGAGCCAACACGATATGGACAATATTGCCAGCCATATCATGCTCACCAGCAGAGATGAAAATCTTGGTACCTGTAATGGCATAACTACCATCCGCTTGCGGTTCCGCTTTGGTTTTCATCATACCAAGGTCGGTACCACAATGAGATTCGGTCAAACACATAGTGCCTGTCCATTCACCAGATACCAGTTTCGTTAGGTATGTTTGTTTTTGCTCATCCGTACCATGCGATTCAATCGTATTCATCGCACCATGACTCAAACCTGGATACATGCCCCACGACCAGTTAGAGGTGGCGATCATTTCAGTCACCATCATTCCAAGTGAGTCAGGTAGGCCTTGTCCGCCTACACTTTCTGGATGAGAAAGAGATGGCCAACCGCCTTCAACATATTGCTGATACGCTTCTTTGAAACCGTCGGGAGTCGTAACTACACCGTCTTTAAACTGACAACCCTGCTGGTCGCCAATACGGTTAAGAGGAGAAAGGACACGCTCAGCAAACTTTGCGCCCTCTTCTAGAATAGCCGCTACCATATCAGGCGTTGCCTCTTCAGCACCGGCTAACTTAGCGTAATGTCCATGAAAATCGAGAACCTCTTCAGTAACAAATTTGATATCGCGCAAGGGCGCTTTATATTCAGGCATGGCCTATGACCTCTTATTGTTTTATTTCATCCGTTCCAATAGGAACTGCTTATGCTAGAAAGGTTCCTCTATAAGCGCTTTTCTCTCAATAACAAAAGGTGCCAAAGTTAATGACAAAATAGACCAAGATAATACATTTACTAGTCACACAAAGAGAATCAGTAAGGCGCCAAGGCATAAAAACCTATCAATTGACCTCACCCATTCTCTGAGAATTGCTTGGAAGCGCTTAAGAAAGAATATCATCACAACGCTGCCGGAGCGCATTAGGCCAATTGCCTTCAATTCCTCCTATGACTTCCATTCGACTGGCTTCATGCCATACAGATGTATTCATAGAAATCTCGCCTCGTGCCACATTCACAAAAACAGCCTTAGTTGAACTAACAACAAACACACCCTTAATTCGATAAACGCCGTCAAGTGACGCTATAAAATGAACGAGTGAACTGACCTTTTCTTCATCAAAGCAATGATCACGAGACCAACGCCAACCTAACACCTGCATCGCATCTTGCTGCTTCTGATAATATTGAGTGTCATCGTCCAGTGGTGCTTTCTGTTGCGTATAATGATGAGCGTGGGTGTGGTGCTCAGGTGACTGATGCTCCTCCTCTTTTGGAATATTTGATAGAAACGGCATGTCTTTTAAACCGATATCCAAAGAGTCAATATCAAGCGTCATAGGGTCAGAGAAAAACAGGGTTGGCTTACGTGTTGGTATAGAAAAAGACCCAAAACGAGCCTTTACTAAATCGATATCATCTTGCTGATAACGATTTACATGGCTCAGCACAATGCCATCAGCAGATTCAATTTGATCATTAAAAATGGCATATTTTGTATAGCGTTCGTCATTTAAATTACGAGCATCTAGTACACAAAAAGCACCCGTTAACAGCAACACATCTTGATAAGCATCACCACGTAACTTCTGAATAATTTGCTTAGGATGACCAAGACCGGACGGTTCGATGAAAATTCTATCTGGATTGTATTGGCGGATCAGTTGGTTCAATCCTTGCTGAAAGGCGGCAGACGTTGTACAACAAACGCAACCGCCCGGCACCTCGGTAATAGCGACATCTAAACCCGCATAAAAAGCACTGTCCAGCCCAATATCACCAAATTCATTAACCAGTACAGCCCAGCGTTCGTTAGGTGGTGATTGCGTCAATAACTGTCGGATCAGTGTGGTTTTACCCGCGCCTAAAAAGCCCGTCACTAACGTGACTTTTATTCCTTGGAAACGCATAAGAAACCTCAAAAATTAAAACATAACAAAGACATACTACAATGCCAGCGGCATGAAAAAGCAATCTATTCTAATTCAAAATGAATACGCCAGCGTTATACTGGTCGTTGAGTCTGTCTTCTCTCTCTCATCAAACACCTCACTATTGTGAGTGATACTATAAGCCGCTTTCATACTCAAATTATCCCTTAGTCTCGCCGTAATGGCAGATTCAGATTTGGACAATGTATTCTTGTTTCCTTCCACGGCAACATCACTACCCAGCATCTGCGTGAACTTTACTTCCGTACTAAAATTGTATTCGTATTCCGCTTCTATATGCATAATGATGACGTCTTCCTTACCCCCAACATCCGTACTGTTAAAGGAATAACCAGGTCCTATGTTGTAATCTAGAAAAGAGTATTGGTCAGAAAATAATCGCCTAGAATAACCTACAGCAAGGGTATTTTGGTAGTCATAGCCACTAAAACGATCATCTGTATACGACCCAAAAATAAAAACAGACGTATTTTCATCACTCAATTTATAGTCACTTTGTGCCGATAAAAATATTTTTTGTGCCGTCGTTTCATTCTCTCCGTCATGCTTGTCTCTTTTGTATAAGGCATCAAACTCATACTTATTTTTCCATGTCCTAAAGTCTTGCTTTACTGTCGCTCTACCTTTCAAAGCCGAACTATCAGTATTGCCTGTCGTCGCAATAACGCCTAACTGCACCTCCATACTTAAGGGCTCTAAGGGCTCTCTATGCGATGAAAATTCTGCTGCATAGAGCGAAGGTATCGCAAAAACTAAACCAGCAAGCACTGCTCGTTTTAACGGTCTCATCGGAATGCATTCCTTTTATTTCGTAAAATAAATGCCATGTGACCAAAAGGAAGAAGCGAAGAACAAGGAGATGTTTAAAAATTGGAATAAGCCAAACACTTGCCTCCCTTCCTAAATGGCCTTCAGGCTGGAATACATTCTTTCATTGATGCGGCAATCTCACAGTCAAAATACTGTTAACTATATGAAAAATAGTAGATAAGAAAACAGAGAAGTCTTACATTAAATGCGCACTTTAACGTTGTTATTCACATCCTTACTCTGACGAATAAGCTCATCGCCGGCGTCACCTCTTGCAGACTTAGCCAACCGATCATAAAGCAGTACATTCACAGAAGCGGCAAGGTTCATACAACCTATCGTAGGCACAAACACCACAAAATCCGCTCGATCTACAACTTTTTGATCTATCGTGCCGTCCTCAGGACCAAAAATATACAATGCTTTTTCAGGGTGATTAAAAGCAGGAAGTGGCGTTGCACCTTGAATCAAATCCACACAGACAATCTTAGTCTCAAGATCCACGACATCCGCCAAACTGTCCACCCCGAGCGTTTCTATATTGGTCAGAGGGATCGATGCACTCATGTTTTTTGTGTCCGTAGACATTTTAACAGCACGATCGTAGCGTTGACCTGAATACAACACCTGATCCGCTTGGTAACATCCTGCCGCCCTCATAACCGAGCCAACATTAGCGGTATTTTTAGGGTTGATTAAACCTATAGTTACAAATTTTTTTTTCATCAAAAACTCACCACACACACATTAAAACAGCCCAATAATATCATTATTCGCTAGTATGTATCGCTACTCTTGATACACCAGAATGTCGCATATAACCCTTACTCGCTAAAAATAAGAAAAAAGAAACACAACAGTCATCGAATACTTTCGCTCTGCCTTCAGATGAGTACACTGATGGCAGAAAATAGACTGCGGACTTAAAAAATTAAGCAGTATTATAAAAAAACGGGTCAGTGACACTTTATTTGATTAACAAAATCATTCAGGACATTCATGAATCTTTTTAAAAAACTTGGCCTTACCTTATTGGCGGCCGCCACATTTCAAACTCAAGCCGCGTCTGTTTGGAAAGTCACTTCAGGCTCGAATACGCTTTACATTGGTGGCACTATTCACTTATTAACACCGCAAGACTACCCCTTGCCCACCGCGTATGAAAAAGCCTACCAAGCAGCAAACAAAGTCATCTTTGAAACCAATATGGAGACTCTTAGTAATCCGGCGTTTCAAAAGTACATGCAGGCTGAATTGTCTTACTCTGATGACACAACCATCGACCAAGTCATTACACCTGAGACCTACCAGTCACTCAAAATCTATTTAAGCGCACGACAAATTCCAATTATGGCAATACAGAATTTAAAACCAAGTGCATTGGCTATCTCCCTGAGTATGATTGAGCTAAAGCACTTAGGGTTTACCAGTCAAGGTGTTGATCAGTTTTATGCGCAAAAAGCACAGCAAGACAACAAACCAAGAGAATGGCTTGAAGAGCCCGAAACCCAAGTGCAAATGCTCAGTAGCCTTAACAAGCAAGACGGCAATGACGTTATTAACTACACATTATCAGAAATAAAGAATATGCCTAAAACCATGAACGATCTTCGAAAAAGCTGGCGTAAAGGAGATATGGAAAGCATGGCGAATTTGGAGTTAAAAGACTTCAAAAAAGATTATCCTGAAATTTATCAGTCACTTTTAGTAGAACGAAACAATCTATGGATGCCTCAAATTGAACGCATGCTGAACGATACTAGCGTCGAGTTCATTATGGTTGGGGCTATGCACCTTGCGGGAGAGGACAGTATTTTAGAAAAACTAAAAGCCAACGGCTATCAAATTACCAACCTTTAAACAGCTCACTGCCATAAGCCACGACCAATACGGCTTTATAGATCGAGAAAGCTTACAAAAAGGGGAGTTTTGTCATCATATAAAACCTATTTGACTATTTATTGCATTTTATTCTCCCCAAACCAGCTCGAATTTTTTATACTTGCCGCCGAAAAGATTTACTGACCAGATGATCAGTTACTAAACTTATCTCGGCGTATTTAATGGCAAGCTCAGCCCTCAAGCACATGAACTCACCATTAAATAAATTTCGTCGTCCTACTAGCAAAAGGCTGCCCCATGCTCGAGCGTTATTTCCAACTTAAAGCACACAATACTACGGTACGTAACGAAGTCGTCGGAGGAGTCACTACCTTCTTGACGATGGCCTACATTATCTTCGTTAACCCATCTATTCTTGCCCAAGCAGGAATGGATCAAGGTGCGGTTTTTGTAGCAACCTGTCTTGCTGCCGCGATTGGCTGTTTGATTATGGGCTTATATGCCAACTACCCAATTGCATTAGCACCGGGGATGGGATTGAACGCCTTCTTTACCTACGGCGTTGTTCTTGGCATGGGATACTCTTGGGAACAAGCGCTGGGCGCTGTGTTTTTATCAGGTATTCTTTTCATTTTCATCAGTATCTTCCGACTTCGAGAATGGGTCATTAACGCTATCCCTTCTTCATTAAAGCTCGGCATTGCTGCTGGTATCGGTCTTTTCCTAGCGATGATTGCGCTGCAAAACTCAGGCATCATAGTGAAAAACCCAGCAACTATGGTGTCATTGGGCGATCTATCCTCCCCATCAGCTATTTATGGTTTGCTCGGTTTTTTTGTTATTTGCGCTTTGGCGTATTTAAACATCACTGGCGCGGTCATGATCGGCATACTTTTCATTACGGTATTATCGATAGCATTTGGTCAAAATGAATTTGGTGGGCTGGTTTCTATGCCACCTTCTATTATGCCAACGTTTCTAGCTATGGACATAGAGGGCGCCTTCCAAATAAGTATGTTAAGCGTAATTTTTGCGTTTTTCTTTGTCGATTTATTTGACACGTCTGGCACTCTAATTGGCGTCGGCCAACGTGGTGGATTATTAGACAAAAACGGTAAACTACCACGCCTTAAAAAAGCACTTCTTGCCGATTCTAGTGCGACGGTAGTGGGTGCAGCTTTAGGCACGTCCTCTACAACCAGTTACATCGAAAGTGCTTCTGGCGTCGCCGCTGGTGGACGCACAGGTTTAACCGCTGTTGTCGTTGCCTTATTATTTTTACTAAGTCTCTTCTTTGCACCACTAGCCGGCTCTATCCCTGCGTATGCAACCGCTGGTGCATTAATGTATGTGGCTGTATTGATGACAAGCAGCCTTGCTCATGTCGATTGGGATGATATTTCAGAAGCAGCACCCGTTCTAATTGCCGCTTTTACCATGCCACTGACTTACTCTATCGCCGATGGCATTGCGCTGTCTTTTATCAGCTACGCAGTGATCAAACTGCTGTCTGGTCAGGGTAAAAAAGTCAGCCTCGCTGTGTACATTTTAGCGGCCTTGTTTATTGCAAAATTCTTTATTTTTGTATAATTACTTTATTTTCCATGACTAAAGAAACGACAAAAAACAGGCCCAGAAATTATTTTCTGCGCTTGTTTTTTTTATTTCTGCTTCGCGTACCTCGCCACTCACTCTTTAACACACATTTTCTTTAACACTACAGGCATTTTTCAGCTTCGCCAAAACCACGTATTACTATATGATTCGCCATCGAATTTTACCCCCATAGTGATCAAAATATGTCTAACAATGCGCTCTATACGGATTTATCTGGCTATTACGATTTAATGTGTGCCGATATCAACTACCAAGCCCAGAGCAATAGCACGCATAGACTTCAACAGATTTTCGGAAACAGCGGACAACGGCATTTAGATTTGGCCTGCGGAACGGGACCACACATTTACTATCTTATCAAAGATGGCTATCAATGCAGCGGGCTAGACATTAACCAACCGATGCTAGACCTCGCCAAGCAGCGTTGCCCTGATGCGCAATTCGAGCTAGGTAACATGTGTGATTTTGAGGTAACCAAACCTTATGATTTGATCACCTGCTTTTTATACTCAATCCATTACAGTGGCGATATACAAAACCTAAAAAATTGCATTCAAAGCGTACATAAAGCACTCAATAACGGCGGTGTTTTTTGCTTCAATTCCGTTGATAAAAACTACATAGACAATAGTTTGTTTGCAAAGCACAGCGTCATACACGAAAACAGCAAACTTTCCTTTGGGTCATCTTGGTATTATCGTGGTGAAGGAGAAAAACAAACGCTAAAACTGAGTATTGAGAAAAAAACGACAGAAGAAACTCAGCGCTGGACAGACGAGCACTCCATGGTGGCATTAAGCTTTGATGAGCTAAAAACACTATTAATACCGTATTTTGACGTTCATATTTTTGAACATGAGCACGACAAAATTACTGCTTGGGACAAGGCATCTGGTAACGCAATTTTTCTGTGTGTAAAACGATAGAAAAGGCTTAATACGCCAGCGTCATAACTAAGCCATAGCGCGATATTTCAAAATCAAAGCAATGATTTCATGGTCGCTAACCGTAGAGGAAAGAGACTCATTGATAGAACGTCTTTGTGGTAAACGTATATTAAACTTACTTTTTAACACACCAACAACTTGTGAGTCTGAATTAGGGTCAAACGCCTGACTTGCAAAAGCGCAAATCCGTTGAAGTACGAACTCTTTAGCAGTATTAATCATATATCTCCTATGATTATTAGAGAAAAACGACAAGGTTTTCCCCTTTCTTGTTTCTAAGACGAGTCTAAATAGATAGACCTAATACGCGTTAGCAAACATATTATTCAAATAAAGTATGGAAAAGACACGGTGGGCTGAGGTAAAAAACCTCAACATAACTCAGTACTTTTGGGGTAATGCGATGAACTGAATTTATAATAAAAACAGTGAAGTTCTAATATGTGCTGAATTAATCACTTTGTCTACTAAAGTTTTTCTAAACGTTAAGAATTGGTCAGATTATTCCTCGCTTAGCAAGGGTATTGTCACTTCCACCAACAATCCACCCAAGGCACTACGAGCCGCTCGAAGCGTCCCATTATGCTGGCGCACAGCATGCTCAGCTATCGCTAAACCCAATCCTGTACCGCCACTGTGTCGATCACGGGCTGTAGAAACGCGGTAGAAAGGTCGAAATATAGAGTCCAATTCCTCCTCTGGCACACCATCGCCGTTGTCTTCGACACGAATGCATAACGTATTTGAGTGAGCCTCTAAAACGACCTGTATCTGATCTTTTCCATAATGAATTGCATTACGAATAATATTTTCTAAAGCACTCATCAATAGCTGAGGATGGCAGTTAAGCAATCGATCAGGCACCTCTGACACAAGTAATGTTTTGCCTACCTGTTCAGCTTCAAATTGACTGTCCGCCAACAGCGCCTCGCAAATGCTTGAAAGAGATTGAACCTCCCTATTCAAATGACTGTCCACTTGCATACTGGACAGTTCAAGTAACTTACCAATCATCTGCTCAAGCCGTTGGGCCTCAATATCAATTCGCGTTAGATCTGCACTTTCTCCCTGCTTTCTTTTTGCCAAAGCTTGGGCCATTCTCAAGCGAGTTAATGGAGAACGCAGTTCATGGGAAATATCCGATAAAAGACGCTGCTGTCTAGAAATCATCAAATTTACGGCTTCCACCATTTGATTAAAGCTTTTTCCGGCTTGGCGAAACTCTGACGTGCCTTTCTCAAGCTCTGGGTCTATTTCAAACACGCCTTGCGCGACACGCTGAGCAGCCAACTCTAAACGACGAGCAGGCTGACTTAACGCCCAAGCTAACCAGAGCAATAAAGGGGTACTCACGAACATCACAGCCAACAACAATCGAAATGGATGATCAAACAATTGCAATAAAAAGGGCGGCGGTCGATCCCATTTAGTCATGATGTAAAGAAAATAATCTTGTTTAGCCAGACGAATGGGCACTGGACCAGATAACATAGCTTTACCGTATAACCTCTGCTGAGGGTGCAAAGAATCATCAATGCTCGTTACAAAATTGCGCAATGACTTCAAAATAAAATCATGCTGGTGATTTGAGGTCTGAATATTACCCTCCAGGTCTGTAATGTAGACTCGCAGTTTATTATCGCCTGAGCCTCGGCGCGGTCTTTCATCTAAACTCTCTAAAACAGGACCAATATTCTCAGCGGAAGAAAAAGCCTGTTCTACGTTGTCTCTGATTTGAAGCATTCGCTCATAATGAGCGGGTGAAATATCTTTGGTTTTACGAGGATCAAGGTGTGGTAACGTCAATACCGCCATGATCACTAAAAACATGGTAAACCAAAAAATAGCAAAGATACGGCCATACAAACTGGTGATATTTGGTAAGCGCATCAGTCGCCTTCCACCAGCAAATAACCACGTCCACGTAAGGTTTTAATTCGAGGCTTGCCATTGGGCCAATCTGGCAATTTTTTACGGAGATTAGACACATGCATATCAACCGCTCGATCAAAAGTCGCTAACCGCTTACCTAACACATCAAGGCTTAATACTTCTTTTGTTAATACACAACCTGGATGAAGTAAAAAGTAGTGCAGTAGCGCGAACTCTGTACTGGTCAAATCCAATAAATCACCATTGCAATAGGCCTCTAATCGGCCAGGATAAAGCTTGATATCGCGATAAACCACAAAGTCGTTTTGTTGATTACCTTTGATACCTTGTGTTCTTCGCAGAATGGCGCGAATTCTGGCCAACAGTTCACGCTCGCTAAAAGGCTTTGGCAAGTAGTCATCGGCACCCAGTTCAAGACCCACCACACGATCTATCTCCTCTCCTTTAGCTGTCAGCATTAAAACAGGCACGTCCCATTTCTCACGCAGCTGCTTTAACGTCTCAAAGCCATTCAGTTTAGGCATCATCACATCCAGTAACACCAGATCCACACTGTCATCCATTGCTTCTAGACCAGACAAACCATCATACGCAGAAGAAACAACGCAATTCTCAAACGATAAAACTTCTTTAAGTAGATCACTCAATTCAACATCATCATCGATTATTAAAATATGTGGCATCAACAATTCCTAAAAAGCAATTTAGACAAACAGAACAATGACTCTTATTTTACGTATAAATGAGAACAACAATGTGCCCTTTACGATACTTTACCTTGGCAATACGCCACTTTACTTAACTATCTCTATTCTACTCATACACGCTGAGAACGCAGTGTTTATCAATATCCCCCTTAAATAGTATAGAAGGAAAGTAGTATGAAAATGTCAAAAAAACTGATTATAGCATCCATCGCTTTACCGTTAGCATTGAGCGCAACAGGTGTTTTTGCTTTTGGCGGCAAACATCACCAAGACCGCCAAGAAGAGTGTCGCCCAGGCCTAGACCGCGGCATGATGAAAGAACTGAATCTAACAGACAGCCAAAAAGAACAATTTAAAACGCTTCGACAAGCAAATAAAGAAGAGATGAAAGAAAGATTTAAAGGCGAACCAGAGCAACGCGGAGAATTGAGAGAAGATCGCGCTGAAAAATTAAATGATTTATTGCTTGCTGATAAGTTTGATCCTGCTAAAGCAACTGCAATTGCTCAAGAAAAATCCAATAAGCAAGTTGAGCGCCAAGTACAGATGCTTAGCAAACAACACAAAATGTTCAGTATTCTAACCCCTGAACAAAAAGAGCAGTTCGTCGAATTGCAAAAAGAACATTTAGAAGAGTGCGGTGACGACATGCCACGTCATAAAGGAAAAGATCGGAAATAATCGACGCTCGTATATGGCAACAATATGCTTAACAAAAGGTGGCCACTGGTCGCCTTTTTTCTTTGTTATCAAGCTTTACAATCATCAGCTCCGTTTCCAAATTCTGGCAACGGCTCTGTCATTACCCAATAAACCGACTATTTCGCACACTAAACCAGTCAATAAAAACAACATAATGGGTATGATGCCGGCAAATTCACCAGTCATAATTGTCACGGTCAAAGAGATAGATGAGATAACCAGACATAACACCCCCAATACAAGCAATATCGTCCGATAGGATTTTTTGTATTCGAATTCGCCATCACCAGACTCAAACACCCCCAATAGTGGCGAACAGAGTTTTCTCATTGTCTCTTTCATAAATACCTTCTTCATTTATTTGCAAAGTCGAATACGCATTTAATCTCTACACTTTTTCTAGAATACCTTTTATATCATCAAGTTAAAAATAAATAAGGATTCCAATAAAAATAATTACCAAGTTTCATTAAACTTTAGGCAATCCAAGCCGCTATCTTGAGGGAAAGAAGCAAATGCTTAACAAAAAATTTGCTGTCCATTTCCATTTATCGAATTAACGGAGAAGAAGATGAAAAACATATTACTGGCTAGCTTAGCGGCAACTGCATGCGCCTTCTCGTTCAGCGCTCAAGCTGCAACATTTACCTATATCGACTATGGATTTGGGACAATAGACCCAGATAACTCAACTTCATCTGATGATTTTTCATCTCTTTCAGGTGCATTTGAATTATCAAACGGTGCTTTTATTGCAGCTGAATCAACAGAATACGGCAACCTTGATGTGACCGCTATTGGTGCAGGCGTTTATACACCAGTGGGAAGAGCGTCTAGTTTGTTCGGCACATTACAGTTCGTTCAAGCAGATTGGGGCAACAACAATGATGAAACAGGCTATCGATTTACTGCGGGTCTACGTAGTTCGCTAGCGGATCGTTTAGAGATTGAAGGAAAAGTCAAATACGACGATGTTTATACAGAAACGGACAGCAGTTTTGCTGTAGCACTACGTTATTACGTGACAAAAAACTTCTCCATCGGCGCAAACTATGACATTGCAGAATTTAACGGTAATGATCAAAACGCTATGTTTGCTTCGCTAAGACTGGCACTTTAAACAACCAACACAAGATTGCATTGTGTATTATTGGTTTACAAAAAAGGGCTGAAGTTTTCAACTTCAGCCCTTTTTTTACTCTCTTACGGATAAGTACTTAGCACACTTTTGTCAGCCAATTGTGCTTGTCTTCTGTTTTTCCCCACTGAATGTCATTCAGTGCTTGGCGTAATCTTTGTGCGATTGGACCAGGCTCTCCAGAACCCACTTGGTATTCTTTATCATTATGAATGAAAGTACCAACCGACGTTAATACAGCCGCCGTGCCAGACAATACTGCTTCCACTGCTGGCTTAGCAGCACGCTCTAGCAATTCAGCTACCGTTAAGTCACGTTCAGTGACCGTCATACCCAAATCTGCAGCAAGCGTCAAAATAGAAGAACGCGTCACACCGTGTAGGAAAGAAGTATCCAAACCTTTGGTGATAATTTCGTTGCCATCAATTAACAAAAAATTAGCCGCGCCAGTTTCTTGCACATCACCATGTGGACAAAACAAAATTTGATCCGCTTGAACCTCTTTTTTTGCTTTTGTAATTGGCCCCAACGCACTGGCGTAATTACCGCCACTTTTAACCATGCCCATATGAGGCGCACACCGCATACCGGTTTCATCCAATAGAAGACGCAAGGCTTTCGCACCGCCAGTAAAATAATCCCCTACTGGAGACAACAACACATACAACATTGACGTGGCGGTTGGTGCAGCGGCTTTACCAACAGCCGCTTCTGTACCGATATGAGTCGGACGAATATACAAAGACCCTGGTGGCTCAGGCACCTCACTGGCAAATTCAGCAACAACATCGACAATCATTTTTGATACTTTTGCTTCATCAATCGTCGGTAGAGACAATAATCGGCTACTTTGAGCTAAGCGCTTAATATTTTGGTCCATACGAAACACATGCACACTGCCATCCGCATGACGGAACGCTTTCAAACCTTCAAAGCAAGTGCTTGAATAATGTAAGACGTGAGCACCCGGATGCAACTGAATGCTGTCCGATGCGACAACACTTGCTTCACTCCATTTGTTATTTTCGAATGTTGCCAATGCCATCTTAGGCATAAACACGCTACCAAAAGCCGCCATTATTATTTCCTATATAGTTAAATGATCACAAGTAACACCAATTCTCAGCACTGGTATTATCTGGACTCTAAATTTCGCTTGTCGTCCAATTACCCAATAGTAAAACGGAAACCCGCTTGAAGAAAGCAAATCGTAAACCACAGATCAAACAGCCTGTGTATTTACAGTAATTTTCTTAATACGCACTGAAAAATAGACCAACAAAAAAGTGATGATACGAAAGAAGATACTATCTTACTTAGCAAGAAGGGCTCAATAACTTAAGAGATGAAGTTACCGGTGAGTTGCAAAAACAACCTTATCACCGCCATTATGTTTAGCTTTGTACATAGCATGATCGGCAGTCTGCACCAATTCCAATGGCTCTTTACCATTTTCTGGATAGCACGCAATTCCAATACTAGAAAATATTTGAAATGATGAACCATCAATCATAAAAACTTTTGCCAATTCAGCGCAGATCTTTTCGGCAACAATAGACACGCTTTCCGCCGTATTTGTCTTATTTAAGACAACTAAAAACTCATCTCCGCCCAAGCGCCCAACGGTATCTGATTTACGAATACAAGCAGTAAGCCTTGCAGCAATGCTCTGTAAAAGCTTGTCACCAGCAGCATGACCATAGCCATCATTAATGCCTTTAAAACCGTCAATATCAATAAACAAAACAGAAAGGCCCTCTTTCTCACGCTCTGCTAACGTTAACGCCGTCTGCAAACGGTCTAAAAGTAAGGTGCGGTTTGGTAAGTGAGTCAAATCGTCATGGCCAGCCGCATAAAGTAGCAACTCCTCCATACGCTTACGCTCGGTAATGTCGTGTGCGACAGCAATTCTTAATTGATGCTTTTCCGACCAGCGTGCGGACCAAAGTACATTAACGACCTCGCCATCCTTGCGCACCCAGCGATTTTCGAAACGAGGCTGTATTTGACCCGCAATAATAGTATTTACTGTGCCTAACGTTTTTTGCTTATCGTCTGCATACACAAAATTCAACATCTGCTTACCAATCACTTCACTTGGCTCATAGCCAAACATGGTTTCAAACGCAGCGCTTACAAAGACAAAATACCCAAGTCGATCCACGACACAAACCGCATCTAACATCAGCTCCATGACATCAGCTAGATCTATCGCTAGCTCATTGTTTTTCATAAAATTGTGTACCTAAAAATTCAGTGCTGTTCATCTATTGTAGAAGAAAACTAAGCCAAGTGCCGTCGAATAAGAGGTAAATATCGGTTTAGCTCAGATAAAATTTTTATGGAAGTTACGCCTGATAGCAAGATTAGCCAACATGAAGATGATTGAAAAAATAAGCAGCGCCACCCAACACGATGGAATTTAGTAACACAGTCAGCCAAAACATAACCTGAAAATACCGTTTTCTCGTCTTATGGCGAAACACTTTTTGACCCAGCATTGCACCCGGCCAACCACCAAATAAGGACAAAAAATGCAGCGTCGACTCCTGCACTCGCCAACGCCCTCGCCTTGCCGCGGACTTGTCCAACCCGTAGAGACAGAAGGTGATTAGGCTTAATAAGCCATAGTTAGCAAATAAAACAAGGTAACCAATTGCCACAATATTTACTCTTAAACTGAGGATCGATGGACATCATATTAACATGCTGTCTAAGGACAGTCTGTGAAGTCCATAATCCGCTTACTCAACCCCGTTCAAAATAGGGCTAAAAGTATTTCAGCCGGTGCTATCATCGTATAGTTTTGGGGCAAACGAAAAATAGAATGATGTTTCATCGATCTCACACTAAGTGCTATCGAAAGCCTTGCTATGACAGGGCTTAAAGGATGGTTAGCACCTTAAATTTCGCATCGCTCGTATGTTACACAAACCGCTTTTGTAATGGTTACGAAAACAATTAGTACTTAATTGTGTTATCGTGTCGCTTCTGGCATACGAGTTAACAAGTATTTTTCTTCTGCTTGACCAGTTCGAGCGCTGTCTTCAGGCGCATTCTCGAAATCTCGCGTTCAATCGGTGGCCCGCCCATCTTAGACTTACTGTCCCATCGGCCGTAATAGTCTTCATCACGTTGCACCACATCATAGATCTGACCTTGGTGCACATCTTTAAAATTTGCTTTTTCGACCCTTACTGGTATGAGCTGCACTTTTTTCGCGTTTAATCGTTGTTGTGACGAAGCTAGCCTTACGTGTGGCGTAACGCCTATAAACATCGGTTTATTAATGACAATTAAAATGGTCATTCATGGCACCTACCCGCGCGGTCTGCTCCAATTACGTAACCTTGAAGCAGCGCCTACAACATCATTACTACGTCTACTTTTAGCTCGAGTATAAGTTAGAGCTAAACAAACGATACGGTACTTTTTCTATCATCATAGATAGTAATGATTCACTACCGATAACAATATTACCTGGAGATATAAATGAATTTTTTGAACAAACTAGCGTCAGCTGCTGCAGTTAGCTCACTAGTGCTTGGCTCTTCTTTTGTCCAAGCAGACTCAAAAGAACCTATTGTAATTCCTACCCATAACTGGACCAGCCAAATCACGATGGCGTACGTTATTGGCGGTATTTTTGAAAGCGTTGGCGATAATGTTTCTTATGTTCCTGCTGATAGCCAAGCGGTTTATGAATCAATTCGTAACGGTGACGTCACCATTTCTCACGAAGTATGGCAGTCTACTTTCGGTAAATCATTCAACAACGCGTTAGACGCTGGTGGCATCATTGATGTAGGCAAGCACGCTGCTGCAACTCAAGAAGAGTGGTGGTACCCAGCCTATGTGGGCGATCTGTGCCCAGGTTTACCCTCTTGGAAAGCACTAAACGATTGTGCTGAACTGTTTGCCACAGCCGGTAGTGGCGGAAAAGGTCGCTATCTTGATGGTCCTATGGACTGGCATGGTCAAGAAACACTAGATCGTATCGAAGCACTTGATATGAACTTTACTGCTAAGTTTGCCGGGTCTTCTGGTGCACTTTGGGCTGAGCTAGAGTCAGCTGCTAAAGATAACCGTGCCGTCGTGGTATTTAACTGGTCACCTAACTTCACCGATGCCGGTGATGGCGGCAGTTTCGTTGAATTCCCAGCGTATACGGATGGCTGTAAGAAAGCAGATGGCGGTGATGGCAAGTGTGGCTCTCCACCAGCAGGCTGGTTGAAGAAGGCCGCTCATTATCAAATGCCTAAAAAATGGCCAACCGCTTACAAGATTTTCAATAACGTTTCATTCACTAAAACAGATATCGGCAACATGGCGGCATTGGTCGACATCGATGGTTTAAGCCATGAAGAAGCCGCTACTAAATGGCTGGCTGACAACGAAGCCACTTGGAAAAGCTGGCTATAAGGCAAACTACCTAACCTGAATGCACTGCATTTAGGTTAGGTCTTTAGTGCGATATTCAACACAAAAAAAAACAGAGGCCTTGATGCTATCTTTAGCCAAGGTCTCTATTTATTGGGTGTGCTTTTGTGAGTGACAATAGAGTAGACAATAGAGTAGACAATCAATAACGCAATCTAATGTATTGCGCTTGTCAGTCCGACAGCCCCATTAATACAGTGCCAACAAACACCTCGTTTTAGCACCTCCTTTTTTTATAGAGATTTAATTATGTCAACAACCGTTCAGCCCGTTATTAAGTGCGAGTCTGTCTATAAGATTTTTGGCGAAAACGCTGGGAAAGTTTTGAAAAAGTCAGGCGGAAAAGTAGATGCCGAATCCTTACTTGAAGCAGGCTGTGTCATTGGCGTTAACAACGCCTCTTTTGAAGTTCACAAAGGTGAAATGCTTGTTGTAATGGGTTTATCAGGCTCTGGGAAATCAACCCTTTTGCGCTGTATTTCAAGGTTAATCGAGACCACGGCGGGCGATATTTTTATTGACGGCGAAGACTTGCTTGCAATGAATGAAAAAGAACTCATCAATATTCGTCGTAACAAAATGGGCATGGTCTTCCAAAGTTTTGCCCTCTTACCTCACAAAACAGTGCTAGAAAACATTGCGTTGCCATTACAAGTAAAAGGCATAAGCACCAAGGACAGCATGGAGCGAGCCATGACCATGGTGAATTTAGTAGAGCTAACAGGCTGCGAAAATAGCTTTCCGCGCCAACTCTCTGGTGGCCAACAACAACGTGTCGGCATTGCACGTTCTTTAGCGGTTGAACCTGACATTTGGTTCCTCGATGAACCATTCTCAGCCCTAGACCCTTTAATACGTAGGGAAATGCAAGACGAGTTCCTACGCTTACAAAGTGTGTTACATAAAACCATATTATTCGTTACCCACGACTTTGATGAAGCCCTTCGCCTTGCCGACCGCATCGCCATTATGAAAGACGGTATCATTGAACAAATTGATACCCCTGCCAACATCGTACTCAACCCAGCCACGGAATACATAGCCAAATTTACTCGTGGCGTGCCTCGCGCACGGGTTCTCTCATGTAAAACCGTCATGGCACAATATGACGCCAATGCAGACATGAGTGACATCAGAGTTTCTCAAAATGCCATTATCGAAACCATTGCAGAACGCGTGCTAAGCGAGCAAAAAACCGTCGCTGTTACGGATGAGCAAGGTGAGATTGTGGGTGTTTTAAACAGTAAAATCATAATACAGGTCTTGTTTGGCGAAGCGAACGACATACCCGTTAATGACACCGCCGTGAGCCAAGCCTAATGCAGTATTTTACGCAACATAAATGGCTCCAGTTTATTGCCTTATTAGCGGTATTCTTTGCCCTTGTCATGGCTATCGACCCAACCACAGGTGGCAATCTATGGCGGCTGCAAGAGAACCTATTTTGGCTTTTACCTGACGCTGTAAACGACAGTCTTAAGTATCTTATCAACGACTTTTGGGTCGTGGATATTTACGATGCTGAGTTAGATCTCACCGAAGAATCAACCATGATGAAAGAGTTCACTCGTACCTTGTCTGGGGTGGTTCTTTTTTGCATTAATTTAATTCGAGAACTTCTGCTAGGTGGCGTTAAAACCGTAGTCGCCTTTACTAGCTGGGACTTTGTGAGCGAAAACGAATGGGCTCGAATCCCTGCACTACCATGGACAGCCGTTGCAGCCGGTGCATTTTTAATTGGCCATTACCTAGGTGGACGTAATCTGTCTATTTTAGCCGGCACCAGCATCATTTACATTGCAGTATTTGGTCAATGGACACCCGCGATGCAAACCTTATCGTTTGTTTTAGTGGCAGTGCCTTTATCGGTTTTTTTGGGGTTAGTGTTAGGCATCTGCGCCTATAAAAGCAAAACTTTTGAATCTATCTTAGCGCCATTGTTAAACGTCGCTCAGTCCATGCCTCACTTTTCTTATTTAATTCCGGTGGTGGTATTTTTTGGCATTGGTGATCATGCAGGCGCTATATCAACGGTTATTTTTGCCACACCACCAATGATCCGCTTAACCATTTTAGGCCTCAAAAAAGTCTCTCCAGAGGTTTTAGAGGCTGGCATGATGAGTGGCTGTAGCCCGCGCCAACTCATGTTTAAAGTGCTCATTCCTACCGCACGCCATGATATTTTGATTGGGGTTAACCAGGTCATCATGCAGTGTTTGGCGATGGCGGTTATTGCCTCTTTTATTGGGGCAAGGGGTTTGGGTTACGACTTACTGGTGTCATTAAACATGCTTAATATAGGCGAAGCCCTCGAACTCGGGGTGTCTATTGTATTAATCGCGGTGGTTTTGGATAAACTGTCCCTCGCTTGGGCTAACAAGCAAGCCGACTATTTTGCAGACTTGCCATTCCACTTGCATCACAAGTACTCATTAGCCTTCTTAGGAATTCTGATCTTCACCTCTGTTATTGCCTATGTTGCGTCTGTGCTTTTCCCTGGTAAGTCAAACTACCTTTATGTCATTGCCGAATCACAAGGATTCACTACCAAAGACTTTTGGGACTTCATCGTTGACTGGATCATCACCAATTCATACCAGAGCGTACAAAGCTTCAACTTCTTCATGATTACCTCCATTTTGATGCCCATGAAAGAGGCTTATCTAGCGATGCCCGTTGCGGCAACCCTGTTCCTAGTAGCAGGGATAGGTTTCATTATTGGTGGCCTTCGTTCAGCCATTATTGTGGCCGCCTTCATTGTCTTTATTGCATTAACGCCATGGTGGGATCGTGCCCTTATTACCGCTTATATGGTCACCTTCGCCGTCATCATTTCGGTGATTATTGGTTGCACTGTGGGCGTTTTGTGCTCACGAAACCAGCGAGCCACTAAGGTAATGTTATTGATCTGTGATACCTTCCAAACATTCCCCTCTTTCGTCTACTTAATTCCAGTGATCATGTTATTTGGTGTGAGTGATTTGTCCGTACTGATCGCCGTGATCGTATACGCCACCATCCCTGCTACACGTTACACAGTAGAAGGTTTGAGAAACGTACCTCAGTCATTGCAAGAAGCAGGCTCTATGTCTGGGGTTAACCGCATGCAGCGGTTATTTCATATAGAACTCCCACTAGCGTTTCCACACATTCTATTGGGCATAAACCAAACCGTCATTTTCTCTTTGTTTATGGTCATTATCGGCGCCTTTATCGGTACCGACGACCTAGGTCAGCTCATCATGCAATCTTTGTCGCAAGCCAATGGAATGGGGCAAGGTATTGTGCTTGGCTTATGCGTTGCCTTTATTGGCTTGGCAGCAGATCACCTGATCCATACTTGGGCGCAGCAGCGTAAAAAAGCGTTAGGAATCGCTTAGCAAACGAAAGTCTTCTCCACATTAAAAAATGAATGAAGAGATAAAAAAAGAGGCCCCACTGAAGTGGCCTCTTTTTTGTATTGAAATATATTTACGTTACTTTGATATGGCTAATAACTCATCTCTAATCAATAATAACAAGAAGGTTTCTCGATCGATCGACATGCCTTTTTTATCACTACTCTTGATCGTATCTAGATTATGCTTAATTGCATCGTGGACATTGATCCACACGGCTTTCATACCGTTTTTGACTTCATAATCTTCAAGACTCGTCTCACCTAATTCTTCATCAATCTCACAGGTGTAGCAGTAAGACTTCATCTGCATGACATCAAAACCATCCCTGTTCCAAGGTCGAAACTCTTCATACAAACCGAATGCCTCGACATTGCGAATATTCTGCGCGCCTGTCTCTTCTGTTAATTCACGGATCAACCCTTCCACCTGATTCTCACCTTCATCAATCCCCCCCCCCGGCAAGGTGTAATCGTCGTAACGCTGCGTATACAACATCAAAACCTCTTCCCCTTTTAAAATAATCCCACGGGTGGCAAGACGTAAAAAAGAAGATTGATCGAGGGAGTTTAAACTTGGATGAACAGACGACTTTAACAAACGCATAAATTAGGGACACTACGTGTAATTTGGATGGGGGTTGGATAATAGCGGTTGGGCAGCGGTAGTTAAAGGGATTCCATTCAAACGCTTTGGATTCCCGACCTTTATTCCGCCCCGCTGGGCGAGGGCTTAGTCTCTTCCCCTTTTGTCTTCCAAGGGGAAGGTTAGGATGGGGTTGTTCTTTGGACCTTCAAGTATATTTGTTACTTCTCAATGACTTTGAACTGCAAGTTTATTCCGCCCCGCTGGGCGTGTAACTTTTTGCTAGCGCCCAAAAAGTAACCAAAAATTCGCTTTAAGATATTTAATGCCTGATTTTTTTCATCGTAAAATAGCTTTACCGAAGCTCATTATATTGTAAGGCATAGATTGGTCTTGCTGGTAGAGAGAGTCCTTCCGTTAATGATCCTGAAACTCCATAGAGTCGCGCAATCGGGATTGCGTCGAAGGTGCTTCTTTTAAGAACGACGTGCAGAAAGACAAAAATGGTGTACGTTTGGAGTCATTCCCAAACGATTTATTAGCGTTATTTTTCAATTATAATTTTGGAGACCCAATGTGCCATTTAAATGAAGTCAGGTAACAGGCTGCTTTGAGCCTAATAACGAACAGTCGAGTGTTAAACCAGACTGAAAATTTTGTGGCAGATAGTTGCCGTTAAGGTCTTAACTCGTTTGGTCACGTTTTGACTTTCAACAAACTTTAGAGATGTTAGTTTTTGATTGAGCTATAACAAAAGTACGGATATTAATGTTTTTCCAAGGAGAAAATATGAACGTCGCTAGGTGAAGCCTTGTGAGTATTTGTCCCAGCCATGTTTTTACAATGGTCTTAAGTAACTGGAATATGATTAGTTTGCTTTAGTGCGCACATAAACTATTTACTCTGAATGATTTTTATGACTCTTATTCATAAGATACAGAGATGCTGCAAGCGCAAAAACAGATAATGCCAAGTAAATTGCATCGAGAGCGGTTGAAAATTTAATTTCCACAACAGCTCTAAAAAACTCAATAATTACCGCAAGAATTACTACTCGGACAATTTTATCTTTCAGCTCATCAAAAGACTGAATGTTAAATGGATGTTTAATATCACTGGCTTCAGATTCATCAATCGGAGAGATAAATAGTCTGTATATACCTGCACCAAAGATAAGCAAAACAATGGCAATTAGATAAATATCTATAGCTAATATAATATCGGTAACAATAAAATCATGAATATCTAGAGTTTCGCGACCAAGATAGTAATTAATGCTTTTTAAACTTACCTTTATAATATCCATAGTACCAACCATGAATAATATTAATGAACCAAGTAAACTTGAAATAACCGGAATAAGAACCAACAATCGAGAGTTCCATAAAAAGTGTTCGAAAACTGATTCTAATTTTTTCATTAATCTACGCTCCAATTGAAAACAAAAATTTCTAAACCCAAGCTCTTAACTACATTAAAATTAATTTATGCTAACTTAATTAAAACTCAATTCACAATCATTTGTTTGCTAACCTGAATTTGCACAACCTTTGGTTCTGCACCACCTCTACAACAGTAGCAATTTATTAGGCCAACTTAGTTATCTGAATTTAGGGTTATCTATAGTTAACCTCCGAATACAATAAAACTTAGGCCTATATAAACTCCGTAGGCGGCCAAGAGTACTCCCCCCTCCAATCGACTTAGGCGACGCCCTGTATACAAAAACAGAAAAAGTAATACCGACGATGCAAGCATGACCCATTGATCGAATTGCAAAATTCTCACATGAACTGGAAGCGGTTGAAGTAAAGCAGATACTCCTAAAATCCCAAACAAATTAAATATATTGCTACCAAGTATGTTTCCAATAGCCACATCAGCGTGCCGACGCAGAGCAGCAATCACAGAAATTGAAAGCTCTGGAAGAGATGTACCAACAGCGACCAGTGTCAAGCCGATAACCGCTTCAGAAACCCCTAAACTTTCAGCAATACCAACCGCTCCAATAAGCAGTACCTGTGACCCTGAAATTAACAGCAGTAGGCCAATTATCACGGCTGTTACTGTCCAACCTACTGATTTTGGTAACTCGTGAACTTCTTCAACTTCGGCTATGTTTAATTCCGCAGAGGGTGCATGGATGCGCTCACTGCGATAAGCCCATATTAAATATACGAGTAAGGAAATTAGTAAGAACACACCATCCGCGCGACCCAGTGAGCTTCCGCCAACTAAAACCAAAAAGAATATACTAGCAGCAACTACAGTGACAGCATCTCTGCGCAATGCCAACGGCTTTATTGTCATAGGCGCGATGAGAGCGCATATCCCTAGGATTAGTAAAACATTACCGATATTGCTACCCACTATGTTTCCAATAGCAATATCAGGCTGTTGATTTAAGGCTGCATTTACAGAAACCACCAATTCTGGTGCTGAAGTGCCGAAACCTACGATAACTAGACCACTTAGTAATGGCGACACACCAAGACGCTTCGAGGCAGCCAATGAACCGCGAATGAGCGCCTCGCCACCAATGGTAAGTAAACCCACGCCGAGTAATAAAAATAAAAGGTTAATCATGATTCGTAGGTTCCTAATTTAAATAAGCCTATAGAGAAAACACACGTTAAATGCAGGCTTTAATACAACACCAAGTCAACGGACAGTAACATGACGCCTTAGCTTTTCACTAAACGCCTCAGAAGTGTCAAACGTTTCAAATAATAGCGTTCTGTTTTTTCAAGGGACTTTTTAAAATCTAAAATAGCCGTCAATTGGGGGCCCGGATCACTCATTCTTCGAGGATCGACAGTCTTAAATAATACAACAACATCATGCATCGTGAATTTTTCTTTATTGAGACAGTCAAGCGTATATACTCTTTATTAGTTCCCGAAATGTAACCTTTAATCTGATCCAGTCAGACTTCCCCAGCGATCCCACAGTACTAATAAAAACAAGTCACATAACTTTAATTCTTCATTGATATTTTTTTGAGGCCTCCCTATTCTTCCGATAGTAATCTCCTAACCTATTGATTGAAAATGACAACCTATTTAAATTGCATCAGTTTCATTTCACAATGAAAGAATTTCTCTAAAATTTTTTATTTCTGGCTCCAGTGCACCTGAACTAGCTATAAAAACCTTATAATTTTTTAACGTACATGCATATTTATAGAATTGAAAAAACTTCTAGAAACACTTATAAATATATGAACAATAGTACTTTTATAAGAATATATATAATATTAAAAACTGGAAAACGAGCATGCGTATTATTTCATTTATCCATAGCGCATAATTTCCACCCTGAATGCTCTTATTCATTGATACTAAGAGACTTTTTTACTTTCTGCCAGTACAAAACACGTCATCAACTCTTTGTCGCCGTATTTAAGGTCGACCTACAAATGAAAGCTTCGCTTTCACTGCCGGATTACGCTTCGCTCATCCGTCCTACGTCTTTGTTTTGCCAGAGTTGAAATTCCAAAGAAGTCAGTTCGATTCAATCCCGATTGCGCGACTTTATGGCGTTTCAGGGTCAGTTAAAAATACCTCTCCTAAAATCATCAAAAACAATCTATGCCTTACGATAAGAGTCGTCTTGCAAAAGCTAACGTAAAACAGAGTGAATGAGACGTTTTGGGCGATAGCCCGATAAAGAGACCTTTTGGTAATTTTTGCGGATCGGGGCAAAAGTTACCCGCTCAGCAGAGCGGAATAAACCTGCAGCTAAAAGCAATTGAGAAGAAACAAATACACTTGAAGCCCCAAAGATTAACCCCTCCCTAGCCCTCCCCTTGGAAGACATAAGGGGAGGGAACAAAGAACAACCCCATCTTCCGTCTTCCTCTTGAAGAAAGGAGAAAAACTTAGGCACAAAAAAAGAGGCCGAAGCCTCTTTCTTGTCGATCTTAAAAAGACCTAGGATTTATCACCTGAAATCCGACTGCCAACCGCGGTGGTTTGGTTTTTATATTTCGCGTTATCACGTTTGTTGTAAGGACGATCCGCGGAGCCTGACATGGTTTCGAAGTTAATAGCGCCGATGGTCATACCTGGACTTAGGGCGATGGGCAGTTTGCCGCCGTTGAGGAATTCTAAGACGATGCCGCCGCTCCAACCGGGGTCAATGCGATGAGCCGTTACATGAACCATTAAACCAAGGCGCGCTAAAGAAGAACGGCCATCAAGCCAGCCGACGAGGTAATCAGGCAAGGTGACGGACTCTTTTGTCACGCCAAGCACTAATTCGCCCGGATGGATGAAGAATGGTTTACCGTCGTCGACGATAATTTCTTCACTCATCACGGATTCAATCACTTTGCTTAAGTCGGCTTTAGAGCTGCTTAAATCAAGATACGGCGCTGGGTGACCTTGAAAGACGCGAAACGAATTCCCTAATCGCAAGTCAACAGACACACCGCTGATCACGCTGTTATCAGGGCGAGGTTCAATTACGATAGAACCCTCGTCTAGGGCTTTTATAATATCTCGGTCACACAAACGCATTGTTTTTCCTTAGTCGTCACTCATACCAATGGTCGGCATGGTGAATTGATCGTTTTGATTGGATGCAAGGGTAGCACCAAGCTTGCGCGCAATCGACTGATAAATAGCGGCGGTGTCACTTTCTGGCGCGCTCACTACAATGGGTTTACCTGCATCACTTTGCTCGCGGATCGCTAAGCTTAATGGCAGTTTACCCAACACATTGACGTTATATTCTTTGGCAAGGCTGGCGCCGCCTTCATCGCCAAAGATGGCTTCGTGATGCCCACAGTTCGAACAAATATGCATCGACATGTTTTCGACCACGCCCAACACAGGGATTTTCACTTTATTGAACATTTCAATGCCACGACGCGCATCAAGCAAGGCAATGTCTTGTGGCGTAGTAACAATAACCGAACCCGCTACCGGCACTTTTTGCGCCAAGGTAAGCTGAATGTCGCCCGTACCCGGTGGCATGTCGATGAACAAATAATCCAAATCATCCCAATCGGTTTGCGTCAAAATTTGCATCAAGGCGCCGGTTACCATTGGGCCACGCCAAGCAACTGGGGTGTCTTTGGTGGTTAGAAAGGCCATCGACATCACTTGAACGCCATAGGCCATTGGGGGCGTGAAGAATTTGTCTTCGCGAACCTGCGGGCGAGTGCCTTCGGCAAAACCCATCATCATGCCTTGGCTTGGCCCATAAATGTCAGCATCGAGTATCCCCACGCGAGCACCCTCTTTTGCCATGGCCAAAGCAAGGTTGACGGTGGTGGTCGATTTGCCCACACCGCCTTTGCCAGAGGCAACCGCGATGATGTTCTTCACACCTTTTAATCCCGCAATATTGCCTTGCGTCGCGTGACTTTCGATCTTGTGTTCAATGTCTAACACCACGTCTCGGCTTTCACTTAGTTGGCTTTTAATGCGGGCTTCAAGAGACGCTTGCTCTTTATGAGCGGGGTAACCCAAGCTCAATGTAATGTGCAGACGCTTTTCGTCACTGATTAGAGTCCAAACAGCACCATAAGGTTGACCGCAGTTATCATCGATCAGCGTTTCTAATGTTGCCTGTAGTTGGGCGTCAGTTTGCATTCGGTGCTCCTAGTGAGGCCGTGATAAGAATAATTTTATATTATGTGCCAAGTGTGGGGGCAAATTGCGGAAAAGCAAGCCTAACCCTTGCACACTTGTGGCTGGGTCTTATAATTACGCACTCTACATACTATCTGTGTTTTAGGCTTTTTAATTGTTCGTCATCCGTCCCTAATTCTTGGTAGAATATCCGACCTTTTTTAATCCAGCAGGCTTATCAAAAATGGCACAAACGCAACGCAAAATTTTAGTCACCAGCGCCCTTCCTTATGCTAATGGTTCTATCCATTTAGGGCACATGCTGGAACACATCCAAACAGATATCTGGGTGCGTTTTCAAAAAATGCGCGGTCATCTTTGTACAGCAGTTTGTGCGGACGATGCCCATGGCACCGCCATTATGATTAAAGCCGCTCAACTCGGCATTACTTCAGAAGAATTAATTGAAGGCGTTCGCCAAGAGCACATGGCTGACTTTAACGATTTCTTGATTGGTTACGACAACTACCATACAACGCATTCTGACGAAAACCGTGAAATTTCAAGCCATATTTATAAGCAGTTACGTGATAACGGCAAAATTGCTGTTCGTTCTATCGTGCAAGCGTACGACCCCGAGAAAGAAATGTTCCTTGCGGATCGTTTCATCAAGGGAACGTGTCCTAAGTGCAAAGCGGAAGACCAATACGGCGACAACTGTGAAGTGTGTTCTGCGACTTACACGCCAATGGAAATGATCAATCCGGTTTCTGTGTATTCTGGTGCGACGCCTGTTGAAAAAGAATCGGAACACTATTTCTTCAAGCTTCCAGACTTCCAAGATTTCCTAACCACTTGGACTCGCAGTGGCACCTTGCAAGAGCAAGTCGCTAACAAGCTATCCGAATGGCTTGATTCAGGCTTAAAAGAATGGGATATCAGCCGTGATGCGCCTTATTTTGGTTTTGAAATTCCAGATGCACCGGGTAAATATTTCTATGTTTGGCTAGACGCACCGATTGGTTACATGGCGAGCTTCCAGAATTTATGTGATCGTACCGAAGGTTTGAATTTTGACGATTATTGGGCACAAGATTCTGATGCGGAGCTTTATCATTTTATTGGCAAAGACATTATCAATTTCCATGCCTTGTTCTGGCCTGCGATGCTGGACTGTGCAGGCTATCGCACACCAACTAAGGTTAATGCGCACGGCTATGTCACGGTAGACAATAAAAAAATGTCCAAGTCCCGCGGTACTTTTATTAAGGCTCGCACTTACTTGAACCATTTAGACCCACAATATTTACGCTACTACTTTGCGGCAAAACTGAATGCCAGTATTGACGACATTGATTTAAATTTGCAAGATTTCATCCAGCGCGTGAATTCAGACGTCGTTGGTAAAGTGGTCAACATCGCCAGCCGAACAGCCAGCTTTATTGGCAAAAAATTCGATGGTCAATTAGCAAGCGAGATCAGCGAACCTGAGATGATCCAGTCTTTTATCGATGCTGGCGAAACGATTGCTCAGCATTATGAAAGCCGTGAATACGGTAAAGCCATTCGTGAGATAATGCGCCTTGCTGATGTGGCCAATACCTACATTGCCGATCAAGCCCCTTGGGTCTTGGCGAAAGACGAAGCAACGCTGCCGAAGGTTCAAGAAGTGTGTACCGTGGCGTTGAACTTGTTCAGTATCTTAGCGACTTACCTGAAACCTGTGATGCCAAACATGATCGCCGATGCCGAAGCTTTCCTTGGCAAAGAGCTAACATGGGACAACCGCAGCGAATTACTATTTGGTAATAAAGTCAATGCATTTAAACCCTTGATGGGTCGTATTGATCAGAAGCAAATTGATGCCATGATCGAAGAAGGCAAAGCAGAAGCCTTGATCGAAGCCGCGGCAAAAGAAGCCGCAGAGCCTTCAGATCAAGCAGTACCGCAAGAAGCAACAGAGTTGAGCAAAGAGCCGATCGAAGCGGAAATTAATTTCGATGACTTTGCTAAAGTAGATTTGCGTATCGCGCTAATCACCAAAGCAGAGCACGTTGAAAAAGCCAATAAGTTGCTAAAATTGACGCTCGATATCGGCGGTGAAACTCGTACGGTTTTCTCTGGTATTAAGTCTGCTTACAAACCAGAAGATTTAGAAGGCAAATACACTGTCATGGTGGCCAACCTTGCGCCACGTAAAATGAAGTTTGGCCTGTCAGAAGGCATGGTATTAGCCGCAGGTCCTGGCGGTGAAGATATTTATCTTCTAGAGCCTCATAGTGGTGCTAAGCCTGGCCAACGCGTTATGTAAAAGCGCTTGCGTCATGTAAGTAACATGACCACTGTGGCAACGATAGTAACGCTCACCTTAGTAAATGAGAAAGAACATTAATAAGGTGAGTGTTAGCATTTTTAGACAATCATAAACCAAACTTATATAAGCATAACTTATTATCTATATACTAAATCAGACTAAATACACAAGAGTTTTAGTCTTGTTAGTTATAAGCAGATTGGTATAGTTACGCTCGAAGATACTTTTTATCAAAAGCATCTAAAATCAACGAATTCACTACACACTTTTTTGGACGTGAGATGACTGAATATCTCCTGATACTGGTCAGTACCATTCTGGTTAATAACTTTGTATTGGTACAGTTTTTGGGCCTTTGCCCTTTTATGGGCGTGTCTGGGAAACTGGAAACCTCCATTGGCATGGCCATGGCGACGACCTTTGTTTTAACTCTGTCGAGCCTGTGTAGTTACCTGACTTACACCTACATACTTCAGCCGTTTGGCCTTGAGTATTTGCAAACCATTTCCTTTATTTTGGTGATTGCTGTCGTTGTGCAGTTCACTGAAATGGTCGTCCGTAAAACCAGCCCTCTTCTTTATCGTGTACTCGGAATTTTTTTACCGCTTATCACCACTAACTGCGCGGTGTTAGGTGTCGCATTACAAAACATCAGTAAGCAAAACGGCTTTGTAGAATCCATTCTTTACGGCTTTGGCGCGGCGGTGGGTTTCTCATTTGTCCTGATTCTATTTTCCGCCATGCGCGAACGCATTAACGTCGCTGACGTACCAACGGTATTTAAAGGTTCTGCTATCGGTATGATTACCGCGGGACTCATGGCTCTGGCCTTCATGGGCTTTACCGCCCTAGTGCAGATTTAGGAGCCGATATGTTGACTGTTTTACTCGCTATTGGAATCTTGGTGCTTTTGTCGCTTGTTTTCGGCGCTATTCTTGGCTACGCAAATGTGCGTTTCCATGTGGAAGGCGACCCAATAATTGACCAAATTGACGCGATCCTCCCACAAACCCAATGTGGTCAATGTGGCCATCCAGGTTGTCGTCCGTATGCAGAAGCCATCTCCAACGGTGAAGCCATCAACCATTGCCCTCCCGGTGGACAAGCAACGATTCAAGCGTTAGCGGATTTACTCGATGTCGAAGCCATTCCATTAGACGGTGACCACGGCACAGAAAGCGCAAAACGTGTCGCAGTGATTCGCGAAGACGAATGCATAGGTTGCACAAAGTGCATTCAGGCTTGCCCTGTCGATGCCATTTTAGGCGCTGCAAAACAAATGCACACCGTGATTGCCGATGAGTGCACAGGTTGCGATCTTTGTGTTGAACCTTGTCCAGTAGATTGTATCGATATGGTAGAAGTTGGCGTAACAGCGAAAACGTGGGCGTGGAACAAACCGCAAGGCATCGCGGAAACCTCGTTGAATATTATTGCCACCGACCGCACAGCGGAGGTTGTTCACTAATGCAAACGGCAAACATTTTTTCTTTTCACGGCGGCATTCATCCAGCTGAAAATAAAGCGCAATCATTACAGCTACCACTGGGCCGACCTAATTTACCAAGCGAGCTTATATTGCCGCTTGGACAACACATAGGACAAAGTTCTCGTCCGCTTGTGGCAATCGGCGATCACGTGTTAAAAGGCGAGACCATCGCCATCAATAATGGCTTTTTGAGCAGTTTTTTACACGCACCAACGTCAGGCACCATCACAGCCATTGAAGAACGACTTATTGCACACCCATCTGGATTAAGTGACCTTTGCATCATTTTGTCACCCGATGGAAAAGAAGAATGGACTGCACTTGAACCATTAATCCAGTGGCAAACAAACAGCAAAACTGACGTGTTAGCCTACTTAGCAAAAATGGGAATTGTCGGCATGGGCGGCGCAGGCTTCCCGACGCAGGTAAAGCTGCAAGGCGCGCACAAGAATCCACTGACGCATTTCATTATCAATGCGGCAGAGTGTGAACCTTACATTACCGCGGATGACATGTTGATTCGTGAGAAAACCCTAGAATTAATTTTAGGCATCGAAATACTTCAACACCTCGTCGAAGCGGATCAAGTTGTCATTGGCATTGAAGACAATAAATCCACTGCGATTTCGGCTTTAAAATCATTACTTGAAGAGCGTAACAGCGACATCCAATTGGCGGTGGTACCGACTAAATACCCTTCCGGCGGTGAAAAACAGCTCATTCAATTGCTCACGGGCGAAGAGGTTCCAAGCGGCCAATATCCAGCCGACATTGGCGTACTTTGTCAAAACGTCGGGACTTGTGTCGCCGTTCACGATTCGGTTTATCTTGGCAAACCTCTTATATCGCGCTTTACCACCTTGACGGGTGATGCACTTAAAACGCCACAAAACGTAGAAGTTTTGTTGGGAACACCCGTCGCGCATTTACTGGATCACGCCGAATCAAAACAAGACAAACTACACAGATTGGTTATGGGTGGCCCAATGATGGGCTACACACTAGATTCTGCTGCGGTTCCTATTGTTAAAACCAGTAACTGTATTTTGGCGGCGACCAAAGAAGAACTGCCTGCACCCGCGCCAGAACAAGCCTGTATTCGCTGCGGAATGTGCGAACAGGCCTGCCCTGCTAGTTTGTTGCCTCAGCAGTTACTTTGGTTCAGCAAAAGCCAAGAGCACGAAAAAGCCGAGCATCACAACTTGTTCGATTGCATCGAATGCGGTGCCTGTTCTTATGTTTGCCCAAGCAGTATTCCTTTGGTGCAATATTACCGCCACTCTAAAAGCAGCATTCGCGAAGCCCGTGAATCCAACGTGAAAGCCGACCTAGCGAAGCAGCGTTTTGAAGCACGTAAAGCTCGTCAAGACGCCGAAACCGCTGAGAAAGAAGCGAAACGCCTTGCTCGTCAAAAAGCCGCGTCAAGCAAACCCACTGGTGAGAAAAAAGCCGCTCCAACGAAAGTTGTGCCTGCTACTGCGCCAATCAGCGATGATACGAAAAAGCTGAAAGTGGACGTAGCTATTGGCAAATCCAAGCTTAAAAAACTGCAAAAGCAATTGCTTGAAGCGCAAGAGAGTGAACATCTTGAAGAAGTAAATACGTTGCAATTGCAATTCACAGAGCAAGAAAAGATCCTTGTTTCGTTAGAAGAGCAATTGGCAAAAACCGCAGCGCCTATTGCCGCGCCAGCAACCACTACGGAAAAAACACCGCTTAGCGACGAATTGAAAAAAGCGAAGATTGATGCGGCCATGGCCAAAGCGGCGATTAAAAAAGTCGAGAAGGCACTCAAAAAAGCAGAAGAGATCAACGCACCAGAGATAGACGCAATACGTCAGCAATTAAAAGAAGCGCAGCAACGTGCCGATGAGCTGGAAAAAGCCTTAGCCAACCCTGCAAGCACTGCACCTAAAGCGGAAAAAGCAACGCCGCTTTCCAGTTCAAACATAGACGCCGATGCAGCCAAAAAACGTAAAATTGATCTCGCCATTGCCAAAGCGGGCATCAAAAAAGCCGAAAAGAACATTGCCCTATTAAAAGAACAAGGCAAAGACGAGACAGAAATCAGCGCATCAGAATGGCCTCAAAAACTGATCGTGGCGCAAGAAAAACTCACCAAACTTGAGTCAGAAAATATTCCATCTGATGCGGACAGTAATGACTCGAACGCCGAGAGAAAAAGCACGCAAATTTCGACCGCTGAATCGGATTTAGCCGAAAAGGTCAAAAAGCAAAAAATCGCAGCGGCATTGGCAAAAGCGCAAATTAATAAATTAACCAAACGCTTGGAAAATACGCCTGAAGACGCGGACAGTATCCAACAAGAAATAGCAGCAACGCGTCAAAAACAACACGACGCCGAAGCCTTGTTAGCGCAACTCACCCATTCGCAAGATAATACGCAAGAGAATCGTTAGATGGCATTATTGAGGATTACTTCCCCCCACACTCAACGTGGAGGACATCGCACATCTTGGGTGATGCAGATGGTTATTTTAGCGACCATTCCTGGCATTGTCGTACAATCTTGGCTATTTGGCTGGGGCACGCCAATCAACCTAGTGATTGCGTGCATCACCGCATTATTGAGTGAAGCGGCGATTTTAGTCATTCGCCGTCGCGCTGTGGGCTTTTTCTTAAAAGATTACAGCGCGCTATTAACCGCTGTGCTACTAGGAGTCGCGCTGCCACCAAGTGTACCTTGGTGGGTAACAGTCACCGCGGTTAGTTTTGCCATCATCTTTGCCAAGCAATTATATGGTGGTTTGGGCAACAATCCATTCAACCCGGCTATGGTTGGCTATGCCATTGTACTTGTGTCTTTTCCCGTCCCCATGAGCCAATGGCTCGGCGCACAAGACATTGTCGCTTCGGGCAATACACTGTCTTTCTTACAAAGCTTACACGCTATTTTCAATCAACTTCCAACGATCGACGCCTATACCATGGCGACCCCGTTAGACGGCTTTAAACACAAAGATTTATTAGACAGCCAAACCGCGTTTAGTACCATTCCAGCATTGCAAGCGGCCAGTATCAATAGCTGGTTATGGGTGAACCTTGCCTACTTATTCGGTGGTTTGGCTTTGCTTTGGTTGCGTATTATTACTTGGCACACTCCGGTGGCGCTGCTCAGCGCACTGTTTATTATGGCTGGCGTCTTTCATATCTTTGACCTAAGTAATACAGCAACACCTCTGTTCCATCTCACCACGGGTGCGGCCATGTTTGGGGCTTTCTTTATTGCCACCGATCCCGTGTCTTCTTGCACCAGTAACCGTGGCAAGCTGATATATGGCGCCGGTATTGGTATTTTGATTTACATTATTCGCTCTTGGGGTGGTTATCCTGACGGCGTGGCTTTTGGTGTTTTGCTAATGAATTTTGCCGCTCCTCTGATTGATTACTACACTCAACCCAGAACTTACGGCCATAAAAAAGCCAAAACGGGTCTTAAAATAGGGGAAGATAACTAATGGAATTATTTGCCTCCATTCGCCGTAACAGTCTTGGCTTGGGCATTTTTGCCGTCTTAACCGCTGGCCTAATTGCGATAACCCACCAGCTAACGGATCACACCATTAAAGACAATATTTTGAGTGCTCAAATCTCGGCATTCAATGAAATACTGCCTGCAGATTTATACGATAACGATTTAACCAAAGACATTGCCCTACTACCTGTCAATCCGCTATTGGGCAGTCAAGAAGGCATCAAAATACACATTGCTCGAAAAAACGGTGACGTGACGGGGATCATTTTCGAGACCGTTGCTCCGCGTGGTTACAACGGTAATTTAAACATGCTGGTCGCCATTGATAAAAACGGCGTTGTCACTGGAAGCCGAGTAATAAGCCACAAAGAAACGCCTGGACTTGGTGATAAAGTCGACCTTAAAAAGTCCAAGTGGATCTTAAGCTTCGCTGATAAGTCCTTAACCAATCCAACATTAAAAGGCTGGGGCGTGAAAAAAGACGGCGGTAGTTTTGACCAATTCACAGGCGCAACCATCACGCCTCGTGCTGTCGTTCGCGCGGTGAAGAACACACTAATTTATTTTGAACAAAACAAAGATGCGCTGTTAGCGCGTTAGGATAACTCAATGAAAGTAAGCGCCGAAATAGCCACAGATGAATCTGTTCCCGAGAGCAAACCTAGCGCCAATTACGCGGAAATCATCTATAACGGCATCTGGAAGAACAACCCTGCATTGGTTCAACTACTTGGTTTGTGCCCTATGCTCGCCGTTACTAGCACCGTGGTTAACGCATTAGGCCTAGGGCTTGCGACGCTGGTCGTATTGGTAGGCTCAAACATTGCCGTTTCTTTAATCAGAAACTATGTGGCGGATGCGGTGCGACTGCCTGCTTTTGTGATGATTATCGCGTCTTTCACCACGTGTATAGAACTCATCATGCAAGCCTATACTTATGAGCTTTATCAAATTCTAGGTATCTTCATCCCTCTCATTGTTACCAACTGTGCGATTCTAGGACGCGCTGACGCCTTTGCTAGCCGTAATCCTGTGTTACCTTCGGCATTAGACGGCTTTATGATGGGGCTAGGCTTCATGGTGATCCTAGTGACATTGGGTGCTATGCGCGAGCTGATCGGTCAAGGAACGCTGTTCTCAGACATGCAATTGCTCTTTGGTGACATGGCGATTCAGTGGAAATGGGTGGTATTCGAAAATTACCCCAATGTATTGTTTGCCGTTTTACCGCCCGGTGCTTTCATTGGTTTAGGGTTGCTTATCGCGGGAAAAAACTACCTTGATGAACGAGAAAAGAAACGCCTAGCCGTCCAAAAAGCACAAGACGGCCCAAGCGAATCAAAACGGGTTCGGGTAACAGGACAAGTAAGCTAATTTTTTGATACGCTAAAAATAGCAACCCCACCCTAACCCTCCCCTTGAAGATAAGGGGAGGGAATAAAGACTTAAACCCCCTCCCCCTGCTAAAGGGGAAACTGGGAAGGCATAAAAGCTCTAAACCCCTCCCCCTGATAAGGGGGAGGTTGGGAGGGGGTATTAAATAACTCTAAGCTCCTCCCTGCCAAATAAGCTGGGGAGGCATAAACGCTCTAAGCTCCCCCTGCTAAGGGGGAGGTTGGGAGGGGGTATTAAATAACTCTAAGCTCCTCCCTGCCAAATAAGCTGGGAAGGCATAAACTCTCTAAACCCCTCCCCCTGCTAAGGGGGAGGTTGGGAGGGGGTATTAATCTAAGACTACTAAAATAAATAAAGGCAATTTAAGGTGAATAAAGAAAAGCGCTACGAGATTTTTTCTCGCCTAAGAGCGGAAAACCCAAACCCCGTAACCGAGTTAGAATACAACTCGCCTTTTCAACTCTTGATTGCCGTTTTGTTTTCCGCACAAGCCACAGATGTGAGCGTCAACAAAGCCACCCGTAAACTGTTTCCAATAGCAGACACGCCAGAAAAAATGTTCGCTTTGGGCGTCGATGGCCTGAAAAGCTACATTAAAACCATTGGTCTGTTTAACGCCAAAGCCGAAAACGCGATTAAAACGTGTAAAATACTCATTGAAAAACATCACAGCATAGTGCCAGAAACCCGCGAAGAGCTTGAAGCACTTCCTGGTGTGGGCCGTAAAACCGCAAACGTTGTTTTAAATACCGCGTTTAGACAAGTTGCTATGGCGGTGGATACGCATATTTTTCGCTTTGGTAATCGCACTAAAGTCGCTCCCGGTAAAAACGTCTTAGAAGTGGAAATGAAGCTGCTAAAATTCGTGCCAAAAGAGTTCTTATTAGACGCTCATCACTGGATGATTTTGCATGGTCGCTATATTTGTGTGGCACGCAAACCCAAGTGCAACGCCTGTGTTATCGAAGATCTGTGTGAGTTTAAAGACAAGACATCAGACTAGTACGACTGACGCCCAGTTAGTTGCCCCTCTTTAGTTAAGTAAAAGCTAATCTAAAATTAAATAACATCAAATTTATTAAACCTTTCTAGCTCGGCATTCTTCTCCTATTGATTTCACTTTATTTTTTGAGAGGATGCCATGAGCCATATTGCTAAATCCAACTTAACCCAAGCTCAACTTGATGCACATTGGATGGCCTACACAGGCAATCGCCAATTCAAAAAAGATCCTCGTATTATTACGTCCGCTGCTGGTCATTATTATACGGACCTCGACGGTCGAAAAATTTTCGACGGTTTATCTGGCTTATGGACTTGTGGACTTGGACACAGCGTTCCTGCTATCAACGAAGCGGTTGCTGAGCAAGTTAAAACGCTCGACTACTCTCCTGCCTTTCAATATGGGCATGAGAAGTCGTTTTTACTGGCCGAGCAAATCACTCAATTCATGCCAGCAGGTCTAAATCGAATTTTCTTTACGGGCTCAGGTTCCGAGTCGGTCGACACAGCACTAAAAGTGGCCCGCGCATATTGGCGTAAAAAAGGCATGGGCACCAAAACGAAATTTATTGGCCGTGCCAAGGGCTATCATGGTGCCAGTGTTTCTGGTTTCAGTGTCGGCGGTATTCCAGCGAACCGCACCTTATACGGACAAGGCTTAGAGTCTTATCATTTACCGCACACTCAAGTACCTGGTACTGAGTTTACTAAAGGTATGGCGGAACAAGGTAAAGAACGCGCTGAGGATCTTATCAATCTCATTACGATGCACGATGCATCAAACATTGCCGCGGTGATTGTCGAGCCTATGTCTGGTTCTGCGGGCGTTATTGTGCCGCCACAAGGTTATCTACAGCGCTTGCGTGAGATCTGTGACCAACACAACATTCTGTTGATCTTTGATGAAGTCATTACGGCATTTGGTCGTATGGGCGCGAAAACTGGCTCAGAAGCCTTTGGGGTCACACCAGACGCGATTGTCATGGCAAAGCAGGTTACGAATGGTGTTATTCCTATGGGCGCGGTGGCGTTCAAACAGGAGATTTACGACACCTTTATGGACACTGGCGGCCAAGACTACATGCTAGAAATTCCTCATGGCTACACATATTCCGCGCATCCTATTGCCTGCGCTGCAGGGTTGGCGTCATTAGGGGAAATTAAAAAACAAGGATTGATCGAGCGAGTAAACAACATGAGTGCTGCGTGGGAAAATAGCGTTCATCAGCTAAAAAGCGCAAGCTCGATGATTACCGATATTCGCAATTACGGTTTGGCGGCCGGTATCACGATTGCTCCTATAGGAAATGAACCGGCAAAACGCCCTTTCCAGATTGCCATGGCCATGTGGGACAAAGGTTATTACGTTCGTTATGGTGCCGATACCATTCAGTTAGCGCCACCATTTACCACAGAACAATCTGAAATAGACAGTGTCATCAACGCGTTAGGCGAAACTATAAGACAACAAAGCTAAACTATTTTAGCCGATTGCTATAAATCCTCCCTTTAATCAAGATGTTGTAAATAAGCGAACAACAACATCTTGATTCATATCAAACGCTTCTAGCTATCACTATCCTGTGCTCTTACTCTATAATGGTTGCATTAGAAGAATCAGAAAAAACCTTGGATCTTCACCCAGAAAAGGATAGAAATCAGTGTCTATTTCACATTCCCCTTATGTTCGCTGTTTTTGGACAGGTTCACTTTTTTTGACCAATGGCACCGTCATGCCAATACATTGCACACACATATCCACTAAAATGATAGAAGTAGAAGCGCCTGAAGGTTTACAGGGGTCAAAAATGGTAAAATTAGAACTGAAGGCCATTCACGAAGGGAAGACAGCAACGCTTAAAGTATTGTGTGACCCTCAACTTGATGTTTTTAATGAGCATAATAAACATTATATTAAGCTCAGTTATCATACTATCTCCGATAAAGATTTAACCTTCATTAGAGAGTTTTCCGACTATCATTCCTAGCTCATCGAAATAATGAGCTAGGCTAATATAGAATTACTAGGCACTCTAATCTTTACTTTGATCACTTTCTTCTTTTGCTACTAGATCTTCCGCTTTCTTAACGCGAATGATAGAACCGTCTACGTCAGAACCATTTAATGTTTTAATGGCCACTTTGGCCTCTCCAACTTTTGGCATTTCAACAAACGCAAACCCTTTAGATTCACCGGTTGCTTTGTCCATCACAAGACTGCATGACTGCAATGTTCCGTGAACAGAAAACAATTTTCTTAACTCTTCTTCAGTCGTGTTACGCGCAAGATTTCTTACTAATAGTTTCATTTTAATCGTTCTCTTTGGAGAAGGCTTTCAACAACCTTCTTCATTTATAGGATTCTGCAATAAAAAAGGCATGAGAACATGCTCTCATGCCTTTTACTAGTGACTTTTAACTATCTTGAATGTCTTTGTCTATCAATGCCCAATGTGGGCGGCAAATATCTATGACAAGGTAGTTTCAAATAGTGCCAACAATTTTTCACTGTCCACTTCCATGCAAACCTGTGTCATTGGCACGTTATTCCAATGCGGTTCCGGGAATTCCATTCCTTGTGGTGCAAAAATAGTTTGGCCGATGCCAATACCTTCACAAGAAACACGCACAGCGCCTAGTTCAACCCCAAAAATGCTCGGATCCATAACATAAGCAATTGTCGATGCATCATGGAAATAACAACCATCCATATCAAAACGGCTGCTATAGAAATTAATGTAATGCTGTGCGCAATCGTATAAGAACCCGCCTTCTACAGGGTTGGCTGCCTTTATACGCTCTAGAATAGAATTATCCAACAATACTTGATGCGTTACATCCAAACCAATCATGGTAACTTGCCAAGCAGCGGTGAAAACCGCGTCCGCTGCGTGTGGATCATTCATGATATTCGCTTCGGCCACTGGCGATACATTACCGTACTCAATCGCTGTGCCGCCCATCAATACAACTTCATCGACAAGGTTAGCCACTTCTGGGTCTAAGATAAGTGCTGCGGCTAGATTACCCAAAGGACCCAATGCGATGATAGTCACTTCACCGGGAAACTCACGCACGGTATCGACGATAAATTGTGCCGCACTTTTAGTAATCGCTTTGCCTTTGGGTGCTGGCCAATTGATGTTACCAAACCCATCTTTACCATGTACAAAATCAGGATGTGGGCGCGGCGCGATTACAAAAGGAACCGAGACACCTTGAGCAACAGGCACGTTGACTTTCGCAATCTCCGTTAACGATATGGCATTTTGTGTTGCCAACTCCACGGGGACATTACCAAACGTTGTCGTTAAACCCAATACGTCTAACTGTGGCGCTTGGAATGCAAAGAAAATCGCCATCGCATCATCAATGCCTGGATCCGTATCAATAATAATTTTACGAGCCATGTTTACCTTCCTCTTTTGACAGTGCATTTTTGGCTATGTGTTTTTGTCTAATTCTTTTTTGGAAAACTGTTTTTAGCTAACTATTTTTAGCAAGAAAGGCAGTCACTTCATCTTGTGTTGGGATAGAAGACGCTGCACCCAAACGAGTAACGCAAATAGCTGAAGCGGCACAAGCTCGAGTGATTGACTGCGTGATGTCATCGCCATTCATTAGTGAAGCCAAACAAAAACCAATAAAGGTATCTCCAGCGGCCGTCGTATCAACGGCTTTAACAGAAAATGCTTTAACGAATAGTTTCTCTTTTCCAGCACTCTCTTTTCCGGAAAAGTAGCATACACCAGCTTTACCCAGTGTTATCAATACAGTAAGTTCAGGATAGGCCTTAGGAAAAGCAGCAATGGTACTGTCAATATCAGATGCACCAATTAAATCCATCGCCTCCACTTCGTTCACGATTAATAAATCAACGAAGCCTAATACTTTTTTGGTTAATTCAGCGTCCATCGGTGCCGGGTTAAACGCCACTTTAACACCATGCTCTTGCGCCTTTCGCATCGTATATTCGATAAGATTGGTTTCATTTTGCAATAACACCCAATCTCCTGCCGATGCCTGAGATAACACTTGATCTACTTGTTCTTCTGTCAGCGCGTGATTTGCACCTTGATACAAGATAATCGAATTTTCGGCTTCTTTATTTAATTGAATAATAGCGTGCCCCGTCGGCACATCAATTTTCTCTATTAAAGCAGTATCCACACCAAGTGACTCTAACTGCTTAATAATGGCTTGATCATTATAGTGAATAGCGCCTACATGCTTCACTCTGGCACCCGCTTTCGCTAGTGCGACAGATTGATTTGCACCTTTTCCGCCCAATAAGCACTGATAGCTATTAGAGGCCATGGTTTCGCCTGGTCGAACAAAATGATCAAGCTGATAAAGGTGGTCGAGGTTAATCGAACCAAAGTTATAAATCGTCATAATTCCCTTCCTTCAGGGTGAGCTCATCGGCTATTATTTTTATAATACTGTCGACTTTTCGACTCTAATACTTACCAAGAGCGAACGACAAAAATAGGACTAGTCCGCATTTTATGCCAAATAATGCAATAAATCTTGACCAATCGTACAAAAATAAAAAAACGCCCCTATTCTTTAAGAATGGAACGTTTTTAAAAGCTTATTTTCTATAAGAATAAAGGCTTATTTATCGTCGTCTAAAAAGCTACGGCCTTTCTGAGCAGCGATACGCATACGCAGTGCGTTCAACTTAATGAAACCCGCTGCGTCTTTCTGATCGTATGCGCCGGCATCATCTTCAAACGTTGCGATAGAGCTATCGAACAAGCTATTTGGAGACTGACGGCCAACCACGGTCACGTTGCCTTTGTACAATTTAAGACGAACCGTACCACTGACGTATTTCTGAGAGGAGTCGATCAAGGCTTGCATCATACGACGCTCCTCAGACCACCAGAAACCGTTATAAATGATTTTGGCATAACGAGGCATCATTTCATCTTTCAAATGCATCGCTTCACGGTCCAACGTAATCGACTCGATTGCACGATGCGCTCTCATCATAATAGTGCCACCCGGTGTTTCATAACAACCACGTGCTTTCATACCAACAAAACGGTTTTCTACGATGTCTACACGGCCAATGCCGTTCGCGCCACCAATCTTGTTCAGTGTTTCCAAGATAGTCGCTGGGGACATAACTTCGCCATTGATAGAAACTGGATCGCCTTTTTCGTAACCGATCTCAATGTAAGTCGCTTCGTTTGGCGCGTCTTCTGGAGACACAGACCAACGCCACATATCATCTTCTGGCTCTGTCCATGGGTCTTCTAACTGGTCACCCTCAAAAGAGATGTGTAGCAAGTTAGCGTCCATAGAGTAAGGGGATTTTTTCTTCTTAGTTGAGAAATCCACTGGGATATTGTGTTTTTCACAATAAGCCATCAAGGTTTCGCGGGACGTCAGGTCCCACTCACGCCAAGGCGCGATCACTTTTACGCCTGGCTTCAATGCGTAAGCACCAAGTTCGAAACGAACCTGATCATTACCTTTACCCGTTGCACCGTGAGAAATAGCATCTGCGCCTGTTGCGTTAGCGATTTCGATCAAACGCTTAGCAATCAAAGGACGAGCGATGGACGTACCAAGCAAGTATTCACCTTCGTAAATGGTGTTAGCACGGAACATTGGGAATACGAAGTCGCGCACAAATTCCTCGCGCAAATCTTCGATGTAGATTTCCTTAATACCCAACGCTTGAGCTTTCGCGCGAGCTGGTTCAACTTCTTCACCCTGACCCAAATCAGCGGTAAAGGTAACCACTTCACAGTTATACTCTTCTTGAAGCCACTTCGCGATTACTGAAGTATCCAGGCCGCCAGAATAGGCAAGCACTACCTTCTTCACGTCAGACATTATTTCTATTCTCCTCAACGAGATCGCGCTCCCACACCAATGCTATCAAACCAGTACATGGCGGCGCTAATAATTAAAAAAAGGGGCGCTTAGTGTAAGATTTCGACTCTTGCTTAGCAAGTAAAAAGCCCCGTTTCGCGTAGATTATTGGGCGAAACGGGGCTCTTTTTTAGCGGTTGCCTCCATAAAATGTATAGAGAAATTAGCCCGCATCGGCTTTTTCTAAACGTATCGTCACGCGTCGGTTACGCTCACGACCTTTCGAAGTATTGTTTGTTGTGGATGGGTAGCGTTCACCATGGTAGCGAGAAATGATTTTCTCGGCAGGAACACCTTTTTCAAGTAGATACGCCGTTACTTTTTCAGCGCGTACTTTTGACAATTCACGGTTATCACGTCGAGAACCAATCGCATCGGTATGACCATCAATATAAATGTACCCAACACTGGGATCAAAAGAAACATACAAAGCAACAAGATCCAAGCGAGCCCTAATTCGATCCGTGAGGTTCACACCATTAAGCGGGAATAAAGCCGCTGTTCGCGCAATTTGATCGTAATTCACTGGCAGCAAGCTAGACAAACAACGTCGGAATTCGCTGTACGCTGGCGCAAAGTTGATGTTCGATAAACCCACTTCGATGGTTTCTCGACTGTTTTCCCAAGCAGTTCCCGCCACCACGGGATGACGTCCTCTATCCAAGCTGGTCAGCATTCTCTCAGCCACTTTTCCGCCTACTTCGACCGTCAGTCCATAACCAGGATAAGGGAGAATTCCTAATGTCTCTGGTTTTACACCAGGAGACCAATCTGGTGCCTGAGAAATAATATAGATCTGACCTGGGCCTAATTTTTCATTCTGTGGTTGCAGAATGAATTTCATTGGCTCGCCCGCTTCTTTAATAAAATGACCTTCGCCATAATGGGGAACAGGGTGCGTTAAACTGCATGAAAAAATGTCGCCCGAAAGTAACCACTCAGAATCCGAAATACCTGATTGGTATTGCGTGAATGCGGTTGCCTGCCCAAATGAGGTGCAAGCAGTCAGTAAAAGTGTAGTGCGAATTAGAAGTTGTTGGGTAATTCCCATTTAGACATCTCGTTCAAGCATTATCAATTGTGTTATGATCCGATCCTATTGTACACCGTCACTGTTGATCAAGCGGCAGAATTAAGGACCTTCTTTTGTCAAACCATGAAATCAAAGATAGATTCCGCGGCTTCCTACCGGTAGTTATCGACGTAGAAACCGCAGGCTTTAATCAAAAAACCGATGCTTTATTAGAAATGGCCGCCAGTATCCTGCGAGTGGATGAAAATGGCGACTTATATATTTATGAAACATTGGAGTTTTTGATCAAGCCATTTGAAGGCGCTAACCTCGAAAAAGCAGCATTAGACTTTACAGGCATTGACCCTTTTGCGCCTGATAGACAAGATATGCCAGAAGGGGAAGCGCTGACTCAAATGTTTGCTAAAGTTCGTAAAGAATTAAAATCAGTGGGCTGTAAACGCGCCATTTTAGTGGGCCACAATGCCGCTTTCGATCACGGCTTTTTGAATGCAGCTATTGAGCGAGCAGACATTAAGCGCAACCCATTTCACCCTTTCTCTAGCTTTGATACAGCAAGTTTAGCGGGTTTGGTATTCGGGCAAACAGTATTAGCTAAGGCGTGTGAAGCCGCTTCAATACCTTTTAGCAATACTGAAGCTCATTCAGCGAAATACGATACAGAGAAAACCGCTGAATTATTCTGCGAAATAGTGAACAAATGGAAACGCCTTGGGGGCTGGCCTTTGATCGAAAATGAAGTAGAAGAAGAAGATGACATGGCCGCCATTTTTCATTCTGGAAAATAGCGCCACACTAAAAACGAACCTTATTTTTTAAGGTTCGTTTTTTCTTTATCCATATGGCGGGTTTCACTATGCAAGGAAAGCGAATTTTATTATTGATGTTAGGGTGGCTTTCCCTCATTACTGGCATTATTGGCATTTTCCTCCCCTTGCTCCCCACCACCCCACTTGTCTTACTAGCGGCTTGGTGTTTTTCCAAATCCTCTGAACGATTCCACACTTGGTTACTTGGCCACAAACTTTTTGGTCCGATTATTCGTGATTGGCAATCTTCTGATGGCATCCCTAAACGATCAAGAAATCGCGCCATCTTTTTTATGTGGGCAGGCATGGCTGTGTCCATGTTTATTGTTTCACGTTTATGGGCAACCATTGGACTTGTGACTGTCGGTGTAGCCGTCAGTATTTATTTACTACGAATGCCAATACGAACAGAAAATACTGAACACGTTAAAAAACCAAAAAACGTAGAAGACAAACCCCATTAATCCTATCCACGGATACAATTTTTAAAAAGGCACGACACAATGAAACGTCGATATTTTCGAAATTTTGTCTTTTACCCATTCGCGGTTCTTACCGGCTTAATCACAGCGCTTTGGGTGGCGACGCCGTTTGTTGCAGAACATTATCTACTCGCTTATTTTCATCAACAAGGCGAAGACGCTTCTATCGGCAAACTGTCTGTTGATTTTTTCCCACCTAAAGTAGATTTGAAAAACATCACCATCAACAACAAAACCCAGGACACGCTGACACTAAAACGTGCTGTTTTCGAAGTTGAAATATTGCCACTGCTAACTAAGACCCTACACATATCAGAAGCAAAGATAGAAGGATTAAACCTGCTTGTTGCCCAGCAAGAAAACCATTGGATTGTCGCCGGAATTGATACCGCTCAATATCTTGCAAAAAATACAGAAAACGAACCCAAAGCCGACGAAACAAAACAAGAAGACGTTTATCCAACGCGCTCGCCTTGGAAAATAAAACTGCCTACCTTTACCGTGACTGACAGTCAGGTGAATTTATCCCGCCAGCAGGGTTTAGCAAAACCTGCTGAATCAGACACATTCCGCTTGTCTTCACTGTCTATTAAGGGCTTATCAGGCCATGAACTCAATTGGAAAGGAAATATTGCCTTGTCTGCGCTGGTTAACCAAGCGTACTTGTCCATCAATAGCGACTTTGATTACACGCCAGAACAAGCCAATGCCGATATCAGCATAAAAAACCTACACCTCCCAATAGAAAGCCTTCATCATTTTTTACCATCGCCCTTTGATGAAGGTAAAGGGCAATTCAATCTGACAGGAAAATTCCAACTCCGTCAAAAGCAAGTTAATGGCGCGCCTGTATTTACGGTTAACAACCTAGATTTAGAAACGCAAGTAGACTCACTCGATCTGTATTTAAACGAAACAGACCACCTAGCGACACAATCCACCTCACTGACACTGACACAATCTAATATTGAGTATGTCTCTGCCAATCAATTGTCCATCACTGGGGCGATAACGCTTCAATCAGAGCAGTCACGCATTACAAAAGCGGGACAATTGATACAGTTTGGCCAGTTAAGCATGAAGGCGCCGCTTGATATAAAACGTGATGTGCTTGATGGCGAACCGACATTGACGCTTAACAACTTAAATTTAGAGGCGCAAGTGAAAGCACTTGACCTAAATTTAAACGAAACAGACAGTCTTGCGACACAATCAACCTCGCTAAAGCTGACGCAATCTAATATTAAGTTCGTATCCGCCAATCTATTGTCCGTCATAGGAACGTTAGAACTTCAATCAAAACAGTCATACCTCACACAAGCGAACCAAGTAATACAATATGGTCAACTGAACATAAACACGCCGTTGGACATAAAGCGCGATGCACTGGGCCTTACTGTCAAAAGCGCCACAACCCAAATAGACATGACTGACGTATCTGTTGCACTCAATAGCCTAGCGGTAGAAAACGAGACAACGCACATCGGCTTGAGTAATTTATCCGTCACTATGGATCCGCAAGAAACACTAACAGCGTCATTAACCGCTGAAATACAAAGCAATAAGTTATCGGTACGGCAAGCTGGCAACACTGCTAATTACGACGTTTTCAACTTGTCTAATACCCTTTCAGTAAGAAAAGAAGGCGATACTATCACCGCTAAAAATACGCAATTAGACATCAATATTAATGGTCTAAAAGCCACTCAAATTGACGGAAAACAATTGTCATTGGGTGCCGCAACCCTCACAGCAGAGCAATTAAACGTCAAGCAAGAAAATCAGCAACCGCCTCTTCTGGAAGGCGTTAATCTGAACTTTTCAAGTCAATTACTCGACAGCCTGTTAAGCAATGAAAAACGAGCTGCATCATGGAAAAGTGCTGACTTCAACAATCTTTCGTTTACTCAACAAGATCAAAAATTTGACGTCTCATTCGCTCAATTAAATGTCGCTGACTTAATGTTATCTCAGGCGCTTTCAGACGAAAAAAACAAACAGCTACCTCCACTAAGCCACATCGGCAGTATCAAAATAAACTCAGTAGAAGCAAACCAAGATGGTGCCAGTATCAACACCATTGCCACAGATTCAGTCAATGTAAACCTTATTATTGACAAGCAAAAGCGCCTAGAAAATCTTGTATTTATAAAAGCAGCTCAACAAAAAACGCCGCAGTCTTCACTAGAAAGTTCAAACACACCCAGAGAGAAAGACGTTGAAGACACCATTAACAAGCAAGACCCAGCGTTTAAGGCGCCGTATTACGTCATTTTAGAAGCCTATGACACAACAGGAACCTCCAGCATTAATGTACAAGACAACAGCATTTCACCCACTCTGCTACGCTCATTAGAAATAGAGACGCTGTCATTACGAAAACTCAATACCAAGAATAAAGATCAAGCTACCGTATTGGCGCTCAGAGCACGCAATGGGAAATACGCCATATTACAAAGCGACATCACCATTTGGCCGCTGGCCGACAAACTCACCATGAAAAGTGAATTAATTATTAAAGAAGCGGAGTTGCCACCCTACTCATCTTATATCGCCAATATTTTGGGCTATCAGATTGATTCTGGGCAGCTGGACTTGGATCTAAAACTCAACTCAGAAAACGGTGTGTTGGATGGTAACTCTCATATTTTATTAAGAGAGTTTGATTTAGGAGGACGCAAAGAAAGCAATTCAGTCATCAAAGCGGGCGCCATACCTCTTAATATTGCGGTGAGCATTTTAAAAGACAGTAAGAACAATATTGATTTAGACATTCCACTTTCTGGCGACATCGATAACCCTGAGTTTGGCTGGCAAGACTTCTTACTCCTGCCTGTGCGTAAAGCCCTATTTACGGCTTCCAGTAGCTATTTAATGCAAACTTTTGTGCCTTACGCGAATGTTATCAGCATCGCACAATTTGCAGGCGATCAACTGCTAAAAATTCGTGTTGAACCACTGTTATTTGAAGCCAAAGAAAGCAACCTGAATGCATCGCAAGACGTTTTTATAAAACAGCTCATCGCCTTAATGAAAGACAAAAAAGACAGCCAACTTAAAGCTTGTGGCGTCGCAAGCTATCTTGACTTAGGGTTTGATAATCCGCCTGTCTCGATTGACGACACAGCAAAAGACGTAGCAAAAAATCTTGCACAAGATCGAGCACACTACTTAAAAGATCATTTAGTTAAAGAAGGCATCAGCTCGTCACGTATTTATCTTTGTTCTCCAGAAATCGATTTATCAAAATCCAGCAAACCAAGGGTCGAATTAAATTTCTAGAACTCTTTAGTTTAAAGGCTGCACTTTAAGTACGTCGCTTAAGAAAAACAGCTGAAGCCATAAACGATCTACATAAAAAAGCCGTGATAGGAAAACACTACCACGGCTTTTTTTATGTCAGCAAACAACAAAGAAAGCCAACAAAAAATGAAGTGTTGCATAGACTTAAGGCTTGTCGTTGAAAACGCAAATAAACAGGCCATTACTATGTGTATAGGCCATTACGATTTTTAATAAAGAGTAAAAGCCTGACAAGCATCAAGAGACGATAAGCCTAACTAGGCTATCCTAAGATGAAAGCAAACAAAGATAGGAGGCAAATATGCCAATCGAAGACCATAGTTTGATAAACGAATTTCCAGAGTATAAAGAAGACATTCACCAGTTAAAAATGGACGATGCTCACTTCAAAAAACTCTACGACGAATACAATCATCTAACAAAAGAAGTAGAGAAACGGGAGCAGGAAATCGTCCCGTCTACCACGTTAGAAGAAGAGAAATTAAAGAAACAACGCCTACAGTTAAAAGACACTCTTCAAGGCTATATTAAAGCGACAAGACTCGCTGCCGAAAAAGCGTAATCGACGTTAGGTAGGACCTGTTTTAACGCTAGCCGTTTCAACAGCCCTACCTTTTCCTTTTTCAATCCCCTTTCCTTTTTATATAAAAATCCGCCATCGAAATACTCAATAGAACGTTTTAAGACTTTTCATACTCATTCTTATTTGAAAATGATTCTCATAAGCATTATTATGCGCACCTCATTTATTTCTATTTGGCTGCTTTATGACGTTAAAAACCTCCTTAGTAATGATGCAAGCCTGCGGTGCCATTGTCTTTTCCACTCTGACTCTGGCCGAAAGCACTGCAGACAACATTACAAATGACTCAATTCTCAATGACTGGGAAACACAAACTAAGGATGGATCCGACGTAGAGCTTCAACTTCTGCAAATAAAAGGCCGAGCACTTTCATATTACAAAGAAGATGAAGCCACTTTAGCCACAAAAACAGCGACACCCATCGACAAAACACCACAATCGATTCAAGTCGTAACAGAAGCCCTAATCGAAGACCAAGCAGCCAGACAGATTACCGATTTGTATCGCTCAATCTCTGGCATGTCTCAGAACAACGTGTCGAACGTGACCTTACGTGGCTTTAATCAAGATGAAATCCTTTATGATGGTATGCGTGGTGACCCTTTCAGCGGTTTTTCCATTCCTCAGCTTTTCACCATTGAACAAGTACAGGTTCTGAAAGGCCCAGCTGGCGCTTTGTATGGCGCTGGTGAACCTGGTGGCGTTATCAACTACGTCACCAAAAAACCGACGTATGAACAGAAAAACACGTTGAAAATCAGTGCTGGAAACAAAGATTTTTTAAGCAGTAGTATCGAATCATCTGGCCCAGCAAATGAAGACGCGTCTCAACGCTACCGGGTCGGGATCTACTCAGACGGTCAAGATTCGTACCGAACCAACGTGGAAGAAGAAAACCAGATTATTGATCTGGGTTATGATTGGGACATCGACTCTGACAACACGCTTAGTGTGCAATACACCAATATCCACCAATATATTTCTGGTGCGCGCTTGCGCGGTATTCCAACCGACGATGATGGTAACTTCTTGGCCGATACGTCTTGGAACTCGAACTCATCGAGTGATTTCCAAGAGCTGGATGCGGAAGTATTTCAAGCGCGCTTGGACCATGACATTAGCGCATGGCTCACAAGCAACCTGACGTTTCGCTACTTTGAAAATACAGAGACGCAGAAATACCACGAAGTAACTGGGCTATCTACAACAGACAGCGACATGGTTAAACGCCAATATCGCGACCAAGTTCGTAATAAAAAAGGCACTACGATCGCAGGAAACCTGATTGCCGAACTGGGTGATCACACCGTTTTGGTCGGCGCGGATTATTATCATCTTTACGGTGACTTCCTTTACTACCGATCGACTGCTGGCGTATCTAATTTAAGTCTTTCTAATCCAGAATACACAGACAACGTTAGCGACTACACCATGCCGCTTTATAAACACGAAGAAACCGTTTTAGATCGTATCGGCGTTTTTGCTCAAGACCAATGGGCCATCACCAATAAACTGGATTTAACCACGGGGGTTCGCTTTGACCGTTACGAAGAAAAATTCACCAACAACAAAGCGGATACAGAAACAGAATACGATGATACAGGCTACTCCGCACGCATAGGGGCAACCTACGCACTAAATGAACATGTTAAGCCTTATGTGTCCGCATCAACAGGTTTCGTACCTCAGTCTGCTTCCGACCAAGAATCGTCAACTGACGGGTATTTCGATCCAGAAGAAAGCCATCAAATTGAAGCGGGGTTACGCACGTACTGGTTACAAAACAAGCTCAATGTAAACATTGCTGCTTACCGCATCATTCGTGAAAACATCCTTCAAGAAGACCCAGATGATAGTGACCTATTGGTTTCAGTGGGTAAAGTACGTAGTCAGGGTATTGAGATTGATGTGATGGCCGACATCACCCCTCGTTGGGTGGCGAACATCAATTACGCCTACAACGACACCATAGTAAAAAAAGCGACAGATGGCATCCAATACGCTGATGGCGATCGATTCTCCAATACACCGTATAACCAACTCGGCCTGTGGACTCGGTACGACTTCCCAAGTATCACCTCATCCATTGCCTTCGGTGCGGATTATGTAAGCGATCAAATTAACCGCCAAGGTCAAACGATCAAACCCTACGCCGTGTACGATGCATCTTGGCAAACAAGCTGGGAAGACTGGAAATTCCAGCTAAACATCAAAAACCTATTCGACAAAGAATACGCCGTCAGTGGATTTACAGAGAAAAACGGTTCCTTCGTCGGTGAACGTCGTCGCGTTTACGTCTCTGCGGCTTATGACTTCTAAATCGCATTAGGCTCAAAAACGTACTGATACAAAAAAGGCGGATCTCTTGATCCGCTTTTTTTAAACAAGCAATCCCACCTGTTCAACTAACACACAGGTAAACTCCGCGCGTTTTGATCGATCGGTGAGCCTTATGTCTCAAGAAAAAATGTTTCAGCAAGAAAGCTTTAAACCAGAATTATTGCCTCCAGCGGGTTCGTTAAAAAACCTTCGTTATGCCTTTGCCTACGGCGTAGATGCGGTATACGCCGGACAACCTCGCCCAGACAGACGCGAAACTGAAGCAGCGTTATACGAAAAATTTGTTGAAATGTATTTTGAGAGTTGAAGTTGATAGCTGGCGCTAATAAAACAGCCTTTAAACAGAAGGTAAGTTCTGCGCCAACCACTGTTTGAATTGTGCTTTCGGTAAAGCGCCTGATAGACGAGCCACTTCTTTGCCATGATGAAATATCATGAGAGTAGGAATTGAGCGAATATTATAGCCACTTGCGGTGCTTTGATTCTGCTCGGTATCTAATTTCAAAAAACAAGCTTGAGTCGACATTTCACCCGCTACTTGTTCGAAAATAGGCGCAAATTGTTGGCACGGACCACACCATGTAGCCCAAAAATCAACAACCACAGGCAAGCCATTGTCTGTGGTATAACGCCTAAAATTTGCATCGCTGCCCACAATAGGACGTGTTGAAAGAACCGGTTTACCACACTTACCGCAAACAGGCTTGTCACCAAGCTTGGTTTTAGGTAAACGGTTTTTTGTACTGCAACTTTGGCAAACGATTTGAATAGGTGAATCGGTCATCTTAAACCTCAGTGATAAAGTGCTTTCGTTCATAAAAAAGTAATGTGTAAAAAAACAGATCAAACCTATATTAGTAGAATCTGATGTAAATCGAAATACCTACTGATTGCCTACCTCGAAAAGCAAAAAGCGAATCGTTTGATCCGCTTTCTGTCACCTTAGTCAGCCTGATTCAACTCACCACGAGACTAATCATCTAGATCCGCATGAGAAACCGCTTTAAAGTTATCTATTTGTTCGAAATTTTCCATCCAAAAACTGGAACTGATTAAGCTAAATTGACGGGTTAATCCAGTATCGGCTGTCTGCTTCAACCGCCATACGATACCCGGCGCTTCAGGGAACTGCGTCCCTTGAATTTGATCTTCGTACAGGCGATTTATTAAGGCATCATCACCTTGCCCACTTGCTAATAAACGCACGATAGAAGACGCTAGCGACTCATCAAATATCGCCATATCTTCATCGTGTGCGGCCGTCACCGTCATGGTCAACTCAACACCCGCCGGTTTCGCGAAAATCCCATTAAACGCTTCTCGCAATAACGCATAAGCACTAAAGAAGCGTTCATGAAACAGACAATCTGGATACTCTTCCCACGAACGATCATCAATCATATCGTGGCTTATTTGCTCTATCTTGCCTTTTGGCAATTCAGGAAATAAATGCGTCAACACCGCCTTTGCCGCGTCAGCAGGCTCAAGGTCATTGAGCGACATCATGCACATCTCTCTGAGTTCAGCCGCTTCCATGGCATCGACATCGTCGTCAAAATCCATAATGCTCATGAGGGCACGATAATCCTCATTGGACCACGCGTTTTGAATCTTGCTGATTTTATGGAAGGTATCAATTTGAACGGAAAACTTAGCTTGCATCTAGCACTCCTATTTGAACGCCAATATTGCAGGGATAACGCTGGTAGGCTTTGTAAATAGCCAATGTTGATCTTAATAAATGAACAGATCGAGCACCCAATGTACATTGTGTAGAAGCAACATGCTATCCATCGACAGAAATGTTTTAGGGTAGATTTAACCTTCGCGAATACAAACACACCAAAGCAGAATTAAAGAGTCGTTCTAAAAAAATTACTAAATATCGTTGAACTACTTTATCACCCAAGGCCAGTTCAACGCTTAGCTCACTACGAAGGCATGTGTTATGTTCGCAGCTAACTTGATATGACCTCCACCCACTTAGCACGCCACTCTAGGGCTTTCATGCCATCAGGCCAAAATTCATTTTCCTTACCTATAAGTACGCTTTCAACCGTATAAAAAGGGGTAGTCCTAGCCTTTATCAGCGGCTCTTTTCAAAGACAACGAGATAGGAGATTAAGCAACTTTCCATACAAGTAAAAAGTTATTCGCAGGCATTGAAATCTGTTCTATTAATTCCATACCAGCAGCCCACTCAACCAACTCAGCCACATCGCGAATACCGCCACAGCCACTTTCTTTCAAGTGCTGATCAAATTCTCGGTTACCCTCACTGGTGTATTCACCATTCACATTCATTGGACCGTATTGACAAAATATACCGCCCGACTTTAAATTCGCCGCGATCGTTTGCATCATCAATTGCGCATCATTACGCTGCATAATATGGGTGGTATTCGCCGTAAATACACTATCAATATCTAAACTCGGCCAACCATTTTTACCGAAGTGAAAATCGATGGGTGAAACAAGGTTACTCAACGTCGCTTCAGCCATCCAAGCTTGAATACTACTGTGGTAATCAAACATATCACTGGTATTCCAAATCAAATGAGGCAAATGCTCAGCAAAAAATACCGCATGTTGACCCGTACCAGAACCCACCTCAAGTACGTTTTTGCGATCTGAAAAATGCACAGAAAGCTGTTCAAGAATAGGCTGTTTATTTCTATCGCAAGAAGGGGAAAACTCTTTTCCCATATTTTTTTTCATAAACTATATTCACCAAAATATCAGATGGATGGACAAAAATGAGATAACAACTCAGCCATAGACTTTTGGGGTCAAATGGAAATTAGAGCGTATTTTCATCTGATCTCTTTTAACTGCTGACCCCATTAAGTTAATTATTTCAAAACCAAAACGTTATGATTCCAAATGCCACTACCCCACATAAAATGGGCAAGCCCATGGATCGGGTGCGCTTCCAAACACCGAAGGTAACGAGTATCCCAACCCCAGTCGCTAACCAAGAAACAGTGTCAGATTGAGCAGGTACTAAAGAAGTACCAAACATCGCTGCAATCATGGTTGGCCCCAGTACGGTTAACCAAGTCGGCATTGAGCCAACACCATCCTTCGTTTGTCTTTTAGCCAAGCTTCGTTTCATCCAAAGATACGGCAAAAGACGAAGTAAATAAGTGCCAATGGCAATGCTGACGAGCGCCAGCCACATAGACGTATCCATGCTTATTACCCTCCCACAATACGTTGGTTTTTTAGTGCGTAGAACAGCACTGCACCGCTCATAGCCGCCAATGGAATAGCCGCATTCGGGTAACCTAACATTTTCAAAATGACAGCGGTAACAGCAGACAAAATAATAGTCAGTGACCATAGACGATTATTGCAACGTGGAACGATTAAAACGAAAAACAGAGCCGGTAGCGCAAAAGGTAAAATATCGTTAATTAATGGCCAGCGCTGCGTCAATTCTCCACCAGCAATGGCACCCAGTGCGGTTCCAGCAATCCAGCTAAACCAAGCCAACACCGCTGCGCCTGTGTACCAGCCTATCCGCGCCTGTTCTGGCAGCTGAGGCAAACGTGCATGAGCCAGCGCAAAGATCTGATCCGTCAAACCATGCATTAATGGAAGCCACTTTTTATCTTGATTTAAGTAAGGAGAGAGATTTGGCCCGTAAACAACGTGACGCGCATTGATTAGCAGCGTCATTATGACCACCAACCATAACGGCACGCCAGAAGCCGCCATGGCAACAAAGAGAAACTGCGACGCACCAGCATAAATAAAGGTAGAGATAAGAATGGTCTCTAACACGCTAAAGCCAGACTGAACGGAAATAAGGCCAAAAGAAATGGCCACCGGAATGTAACCGCCAAGTAGCGGAATCGCGTCTTTTACGCCTTGTTTCCAAGGTGTTCCTACAAGGGTTTGCGTTGTTGTACTCATGATGGAACGTCCTGCTTTCCATCGTCCTGTTTAGCACAGTTTTGTTTAGCATCAGCCTGTCTAGCGTAAGTTATGACCATCATTAAGGTCGCCCATGAATCGTTAGTTTGATAACTATGCGGAACATCGGCCGCAAAAGTGTGCGCTTTGCCAATATCCAGATGGTGTAGGTCATTATTTTCACCCGCCAGCAATTGTCCGCTGATTAATGTTATGGCCTCTGTCGTGCCAGCAATATGCGGCTCTGATTGCTTAATGGTGTTGGGCGCGCAAGACATCCAATACACATCAACGCGCGGATTGCCCTCACCTTGACCAATCAATCTTGCCTGTACACCGTTTTCTCCCAGTGGTGATTCCACACTGGCAACAAGATCCCCAAACGGGACATCCAGTTGTACGGCCAAACGCCAAATCGTTTCTAATGTCGGGTTGCCCTCACCCTGCTCAATGCGAGACAGGTTGGACTTCGCAAGCCCAGCATCTAACGCCAACTGAGACAAAGACAGCCCCTTTGCCATACGCAACTTCTGTATATTTCGACCCAACGAGCCGAGAATGGGTTTATTCATCATGCATCTCAAATTGTTCTTTATATAGAACGTTCTATATAAAGAACAGCGGGATGTCAATGAAATTGTAGAAAATGGTGGGGGTTGGGAGGGAGGAAAAACAACGGTGATTTGTCCCTTTGAGTGGCTGGTTAGTTGCCTGCGCATAATTCTAGTGCTAACATTTGTGTGTACAGCATAAATTAAAGGTAACGTATTATGGACACTCGCATTCAATTTAGAATTGATGAAGAAACTAAACGCTTAGCTCAATTAATGGCCGAAAGCCAAGGACGCACATTAAGTGACGCGTGCAGGGAGCTAACCGAGGGCTTAGCTGAAGAACAACGGAAATCTATGACGCATGATTTGTGGTTAACAGAGCAAATAAATGCGGCATTTGATAAATTTGATAGTGGTAAATCCATTTTTATTGAACACGATAAAGCTAAAGCACAGATGGAAGCCAGAAAGAATAAGATCCGTAATCGGAATAAACCATGATTTTTTGGGAAGAAGAATCACTAAATGATCGTGAAAAGATATTTGATTTTTTATTTGATTTTAATCCAAGCGCTGCTGAAAAAACGGATCAAATTATTGAGGCTAAAGTTGAGAATTTACTTATACAACCTCTAATGGGCGTTCAAAGACATATCTTTCGTGGCCGAGTATTGATTATCCCAGAAATATCAATGATTGTTTCTTATTGGGTTGACGGAGAAACTATTCGTATTATGCGAGTCTTGCATCAAAAGCAGAAGTTTCCGCAAGAGTAATAAACCAACATCGAGCTAAGGGTTTAATAATTTTTGGTTAAAATAGCGACGATTATATTTCTTATTAAAATGACTCATTATGTACCGACTGGTAGTTTAATACTATGTTCTGTTGGCTGTGGCGTAATAGTCATTATCTTAACGCCATCGGGGGATTCAAAACGATGCCAAATACCTTTTGGAATCACCAGCATTTGACCCGATGATAAATTATAACACTGCTCTATATTATCATTCAAAAGAATGAGTGCTGTTTCTCCACCCAAAATATGAACAAACTCATCACCTTGAGGATGCCTTTCCCACTCACTAAAACCAGAGTAATGAGCAATGTAAATTCCTCCTTCTCTGTATTCTGATAATAAAGCAAAAGCGTTCTTTGCTTCCTCATCAGTAGTCTCAGGTGTTCTGCCATTGAGAAAAACCACTCTTGAGAATTCATCATTGATTGTGATTACTTCAGACTTAGACACTACTTGATCCTTGTAGGTAGATAACGAGGCTGTAGAGTTTCTCATTCTCAGCGCATTTAATTAAAATAAATCCACAATATTTCACCTACATCCAATGTTCAATAGGTGATTCTATTTTTCAATCAAAGATTGATGATAAGCCGTAAATAAAGTGTGAACGCACTAAGCAAAGTAATGTGTATGAAGTCTTGCCTTTCGGCTAATGCAGACTATTCCTGAGCTTTTTGATGTTATGGTCCATACCAACCTAAAAAGGTAGCCATCATTGTCTGTATTAGAAAGCTCGTAGTGATCATAAATTCGATGGAGAGAGATGGTGTCATGTGAGATTCTAAAATGGTTTAACATCAGGAATTGACACCATAGTAACTTGTTAGCTCTCAAATTGTTCCGTAATTTCCATTACTCTTTTATCTTGTAATATTGCACCAGACATTACAACAACACGAGCATTTACATGATTTCGGTGTGGGTAATAATCACCAATCACCTCATGTGGTACAAGATAAGCATTTATAACATTAAAATCTTTGTTGAAGATCACCGCAATTAACCAATCAAAGTCTTTTTCAGCATAATTTCTTATTGCGCTTAATTGCCTTGATGGATTCTCAGGTGTAACTCTGCGAGCTTTGATTTGAAATGTAACACCTGCATCTGAAATTGCATCGTAGCCTGCTTTAGAATTTTCAGCTAATTTTAAGTCCATCATATTTGCAACAAGCCACTCGGCATAATCACCTAGTGGACTATTATTAGTTCGCACGATTTCTCGTCGTTTTAATTCAGCTGTCGCATTAGCTTGTAACTGAAGTAATTCAATTGGTTTTAAGTCACCTAAATTCAAACTTATGACACCTTGGACTTGAGAGCTAACGCCCAAAGCAGCCGCGCGTTTTTCCGTCGGCTGGCTTTGTTTGTTACATGTGACATTATTGAAGACTCAATGCTAGATTTGGATATAGAGAAGTTACAGGGTTTTCAACGACATTCGGATCTTCAAGGACTCTTCTTGCTTGTGAAGCAATTTCTGACTTATATGTTTCGAGCTTTGGCACCAAAGTGTATATATCAGAGCAATCAAGGATTATAGTTCTGAAATTTCCAATATCGAAAGGTATCTTGTCACCTTTTCGAACTATTTGAATTGTTGGTAAGCGCGAGACATGGCGTAAAGCAAGCTCATAAAATACATTGGGATTATGGAAAGACAAATCTGCAATAACCAACTTTGATCGAAGAATAAATTCGATAATTTGATTGGTAATTAAACCTGGAGTATCAATAGCATCTGCCCGAACTACTTTTAATCCAAGTGGTTCGATTGCGGGCTCAATTATTGAGCCGAGAAACAAGTCTGAATGCTTCCGAGCTTCGGAGCCGTCCTCGCCAATGGGGGTAATATAAAAACAAGTTGAATCAAAAGATGAATTTCCAGATGTAACTATCCCAGCTATTGGTTTTCCAGCCGCTACTGTAGGCAGGAGGCTATCGTTACTTTCATTTCCAAGCTGTGTATTCGAGAGTTCTTCTAGGGCGTGCTCAACCGTTACCAGTCTTTCAGCGCCAGCTAGTGTCTGTAAAATACCGACATGTTCAGCATTCACCACAAAATTATCAACGAGTGAATCGACTATCTTTTCATCAACATCATTTTCTCTCAGAGTATCCGCTAATACAGTTCTAGCAGGCAGCTTATTCCCAACGAACTTATCGTAAAGAATTTTAAACGGCTCGATATTTAGGATCGCTATTTCAATTTTCGCTGCAGCTTTTGCATAATCCGTACTTCGCTCTCCGTATGCCTTTTTAGTTACATCAGTAATTTCGAGCTGTTCAGCGTTATAGCCACCTTTAATTAGTCCGTATTTTCCTGCATTGGTTACCAAAGTGCGGGATGGGCCGCTATCTGGCGACTTGCCAATATGATCAAATAAAGTCACTCGCCTTACGCTGTGTCCGGAACCTAATTCGTAAGCAGAAGCAGCAAACTCAGCTACTTCTTCGAATGAACAAAGTGGATAAGGGACAACTCTTCTAGTTCTCTTCTTTTTTGGTTCTGTTTTTTCGTCTGACACTACGCTCTCCTTATTCGTGACATGTAACATTTTATTAATGCGCATGCGCTTTTAGACAATATCAGATCCCTTTCAATACCTTCACAATCATCTGAATAATATACATTTAATAAAGATATTCACAAAAGTTAAAACAGAAAAAACAGAAAAAACGAGCATGCGTGTTATTTCATTTATCCACAGCGCGTTATTTCGTCTGCCGATATTTTTATCCATTGATACTAAAAGACTTTCTTACTTCCTACCAGTACAAAATTCGCTCAACTAGTTTATTTAAAATAGCTAAACGCGCAATAAAGTGATTATTTAAAAAATAAAATATATTTACAGACATAAAATACATTTTCTTTATTAGGCCTGTATCAATAGATTGTCGGGCTAAAGCCCCGACCCACAATGAAAGCTTCGCTTTCTCTGCCGGATTACGCTTCGCTCATCCGTCCTACGGTTTTGCCAGCGTTGAAATTCCGAATAAGTCAGTTCGACGCGACGAAGTTGCGCGACTTTATGGAGTTTCAGGGTCATTGTTTGAAGATCTGTCTCCCGCCAAATGAACAATCTATGCCTTACGATATAACGAGCGTAGGCAACAATCATGCTCCTATGACGAAAATCAGGCATTAAAAATCTTAAAGCGAATTTTTGGTTACTTTTTGGGCGCTAGCAAAAAGTTACCCGCTCAGCAGAGCGGAATAAACCTGTAGCTAAAAGCAATTTAGAAGTAACAAATAGACTCGAAAACCAAAGAATAACCCCTCCCTAGCCCTCCCCTTGTAAGACATAAGGGGAGGGAAAAAGAGCCTTCGTCTCCTTGAGAAAAGGGAGAGAATTTAAAGCTCGATAATTCGGGCGTTGTCGCCGATGCGATTACTCACATGGCTAACTAGGATCAAGATATCCGCTTTGTAGTCGTTTTGCAGTGAGTGACAAATCGTTTCTATGGTGGCTTTGTCTAGTCCATCGAATGGTTCATCTAGCAGTAAGACGGGTGATTGTCTTAGCAGTAGGCGCGCTAATGCGAGGCGTTTACGTTGGCCTCCGGATAAGTTTCGCCCTTGGGAACTTAGTAAGGTTTCCAAGCCGTTTGGTAGGCTTTTTGCCCATTCGGCTAAGGCAACCGCTTTTAATACTGACCATAACTGAGCGTCCGTCGCGTTAGGGTCGCCAAGCAGTAGGTTGGCCGCGATGCTTTGTTGAAATATATACGGTGATTGAGGCAGGTAGCTCAATTGCGATTGATAGGACGAATTGCTGTATACATTGCATTTTTCGCCATTCATTAAGGCTTCACCAGATGATAAACAATCACCGGCGATTGCTGCCAATAATGTCGATTTACCTGATCCGCTCATACCTCGTATCCAAACGGTATCGCCGGCTTCGACTTGAAAGTCGATAGCCTGGTTACCCATGCCGCTAGACGCATGAAAGCCGCGCCAGTGGGTAAATTTCATCCGTTGGATTGTATTAATTTTATTGTCAGGTTGGTGATTGGGTTCTTGATGGAGTTGATTCAACCGGCGCAAGCCTACTTGTGACTGCCCTTGCGCCACAAAGGATTGCACTAATGGCAAAACCAATTCATTGACCGCTAATAAAGACAGCATGAAGCCGATAACCCAAGTGCCCTGCACGCCGTCCACCAGCACCCAACGACCTGTGTTTTCTAGGTTAAGGCCTTCTTGATAATTACTGAGTAAATAAAAGCAGCTAATGAACAATAGAATAGTCACTATATAGGCCAATAATCGCCCTGTACTCACTGCTTGCTGGATACGAATTTCCGTCTGTCTTTGACGTTCGTCTAGTTGATCAAGGCGTTGCGCGTAATCTTTCCAATGACCACGAATGGTTAAAGTAATTAATGCGGAAAACAAGCTAACAAAACGACTACGACGATGCACACCGAGAATCTGCCCTACGTGTACGGCGTGACTGGCAAAATACCCACACACATACGGCACAATGAAGACATGAAACACGGCTGAAATCGCTAATGGCCACAGCAATACAGGTAAAATAAAATAAGCCAAAACCGACACCGCAACGTAACTCAATAACGCATAAACCCAAGGTAGAAAGACCACCAACGGCCATCGAATAATTTGGTCAAGGTCGCTGACAAGACGCTGTAATAAATCACCACGGCTTTGTTCGTGTAAATTGGCTGGGTCTTTCGCGACACGCTGATCCCACACCCAAAGGCGTAAAATACGCAGTAAACCCAATAAGTGATTGTGAGCTGTGACTTGTTCGCCATAGCGTCCGGAGGTACGAAGTATCGCCATAAAACGAACAATCGCGCCGGGTGTTAAGTAATTAAAAATGAGGCCAACGCCCATTGTTGTCGCTAAGCCCGCCGCCGAAATAAACCAGCCAGAAATGCCCAATAACGCCACGCCTGCCAAGCTGGCAACCACGCCCAAAATAACGGGAATAACAAAGCCCCAAGGGTTTGCCAGTAACAGTTTTTTAAGCGATAGCGTCGAGGTTTTCTTAACGCGAATGCTCATGCAAAACCTTCTTTTGTCAGCGCCCAGTGTTTGTCTGCCCACACTATCGGATGCGTGTCATGACTAACGATCAGTAAGGTTTTTCCTTTTGATACGTGATCTAGAGTCTCTAATACCGCTTGCGCGGTTTCTTTATCCAAACCAGAACATGGCTCGTCGAGCAACCAAACATCCGCTTTCGACAATAGCGCCCGTGCAATAGAAAGACGCTGCATTTGTCCGCCAGATAATCCTGAGCCAAGCTCTGTCAATTTGGTTTCTAATCCTGCTGGCAACGCCTGAATAAATTCATCACATTGGCTTTTCATCAAAGCAGTTTGTAATTCTTCTTCGCTCGGCGCTTCGATGCCCTCTCTACTTCCAAGACCTAAAAGCAAATTTCGACGAATGCTGCCGTTCACCCATTCGGGTATTTGCGGTAACCAAGCTAATTTAGCTCGCCACTCGGGCAAACTCACAATATGAAAGGGCTTTCCTTTGATCAAAAACTGGCCTTGATAGTCTTCTTCAAAACCCAGTAAAAGATGCAATAAACTGGATTTCCCGACGCCAGATTCACCGCTCATCCAAACGCGTTCACCTTTGTTGATATTCGCGGTGATCGGCGCTAATCGATAACGCCCCTCTTCGCACCAGCTTAGGTTATGGAAACGTATAAAGGTAGGTGGATTCTCACTCGATGTTTTATTAATCGTTGCTTCAGAAGCAGATGAATGGGCACTAGAAACCGTCGATTCAGCCGTATTGGGCCTCGCCACTGTGGTGTTTAATATTTCCAATAAATCCGTCGCGGCGGCTTCCGCTTTTTGCTTCGCGTGGTAGTCATTCCCTAACTGGCGCAACGGCAAATAAAATTCCGGCGCGAGCAATAACAAAAACATGGCTTGAGTCAACGTAACGGGGGACTCACCCACTTGCCACGGCAATATTTCTAACAAGCCTAGACCAAGATACAAAGCGATCATCGCGATTGAGAGCGACGCAAAAAGCTCTAATGTCGCCGTGGATAAAAAGGCCAACACTAATACGCTCATCGTCGTTTTTTGGTACGCCGCAGCACTCTCTGACAATCGAGTTCTGGCTTCACTGGTGCGATTAAGACGCTTTAATTCGGATAAGCCCTGACTCAAATCCATAAACTGATTCGATAACATTGCCAAGACACTGAATTGACGCCGATTAGCCTGAGCGGCTTTGTGTCCGACAAATATCATAAAGATAATGACTAACGGTGCGGTCATCATGAAGACGAAAAAAGCGACCCAAGAAACAGAAACAACAGACAGTAGAATTACACAGGGAATTAAGGTCACCATAAACACTTGTGGTTTATAGCGACTAAAGAAATCGTCTAGCGCATCAACTTGTTCATAAACGCGTGTAGACAGCGCCGCATCTTCTTCTATTCTTAAGCGGGCGGGACCCAACTCAGTAAGATGCGACACCAATTTACGACGCAAGCCGTAACGAATGTCACGGCTTGCGCTGGTGCAAATGCGTTCTCGGCCAAAGTTGGCCAGAGCCCGCAGTAACAAAGCAAATAAACCTACGATTAAAAGAGACAAGGAAAAAGACTGGTGCAGAGCCATGTCCGAAAACACATTCGCCAATGCCCACGCTTGAAGCACTAACGACACCGCGAACAACACACCAAAGCCTTGAGCAAGTCGATATTTTGATGACTGCTGGTTCGCTAATTCCCCTAAAAATATCGCTTCAGGGGTTTTAATTCGACCCGCTCGACCTGCTTTTTTTGCTTCCTTGTTCTTTCTCATTGAGTTTACTTTTGCTCCTCTTCACCGTCATAACCACTAAACTCTAACCAAACGGCGTTAATAATACCGAAAGAACAGGCTAATAAAACACCTAGAACCCAAGCAAAATACCACATATTTTATTCCTCTAAGGTAGAGCTCAACGAGCCCTACCTAACTAATCATCAATACAGAGAATGCGTGTTTTCTTCTACGTGCTTCTTGGTCAAACGACCATACATCACGAAATAACTCCACAAGGTATAAAGCAAAACGATAGGAACGAAGATACAAGCCACCACAAACATAATCATCATGGTGTTTTCACTTGATGTGGCATCCCACATAGTCAAACTCATGTTTGGATTGCTTGATGAAGGCATCAAGAACGGGAACATAGAACCGCCCGCTGTGACGATAATACCCGCAATACCCAGAGATGAACTCAAGAAAGACAAAGCGCCCTTCTTCATCACCGCTGTCAATGCAGCGCATAACATACCAACAATACCGATAAGTGGAGCCAAGATAAGCGCTGGGAATTTGTCATAGTTTGCTAACCATGCGCCCGGCTGTACTTCGGCGGTTTTCATCAAGGGTGTCATGGCTTTATTACCATCAATAACACTGGTAAGCACATAGCCATCGATGCCGTAAGCCAACCATATGCCAGCGACAATGAACAAGACCGCTGCCAAAGTTCCTGTTACTGCGGTTGCCATAGACGCTTTGCGATGCAACTCTGCATCTGTCTTCATTTGCAACCAAGCGCCGCCTTGTGTCATCAGCATCATCAAGCTAACCAGACCACAAAGAATACCGAATGGGTTCAACAAGCCAAAGAAAGAACCGGTGTACGTTGAACGCAAGTATTGGTCAAATTCAAACGGTACGCCTTGTAACAGGTTACCAAACGCCACACCGAAAATGATAGGTGGAACAGCAGAACCAAATACAATGCCCCAATCCCAGCTATTACGCCATTTTGAGTTTTCTAACTTAGAACGGTAGTCAAAGCCAATTGGACGAAAGAACAACGCCGCCAACACCAACATCATCGCAAAATAGAAACCAGAGAAAGACGTCGCGTAAACCACAGGCCAAGCGGCGAATAACGCACCGCCTGCTGTGATAAACCATACTTGGTTACCGTCCCAATGGGGCGCAATCGAGTTGATCATGATGCGACGCTCAGAGTCTGTACCGCCAATCACTTTCAACAAGCTACCGACGCCCATATCAAAGCCGTCAGTCACGGCGAAACCAATCAGTAGAACACCGATCAATACCCACCAAATGACTTTTAATAGTTCGTAATCCATCTTATACCTCCTGCTTTAACTGAGCAGTTTCTTGTTCAAGTGCATAACGACCCGTGTGCAAACTAGAAGGCCCTTGCTTCGCAAAGCGAATCATCAAATACATCTCGGCAATCAAGAACACAGTGTACAAGATCGTGAAGCCTGCAATGGTGATCCAAATTTCGGTGGCTGTTAAACTAGACACGGCCACATGAACCGGTAATATTTCACCAATGGCCCACGGTTGACGGCCATATTCGGCAACGAACCAACCCGCTTCATTCGCGATCCAAGGCAGCGGCAAGCACACCATAATGAATTTCAAGAAAAGAGGATTTTGACCGATACGGCGACGTGCATTTTGGTAGAAAGCCGCCGCAAATACGAAGAGCATCACAAAACCACAACCCACCATGATGCGGAAAGCGAAGAACAGTGGCGCCACTTTTGGGATAGAGTAATCTACCGCCATATCGATGTCTTCTGACGATACTTTATTCATATCTTCATTAAACGCCGTTACTAACAAACCGTAACCAAGGTCGCCTTTTACTTTCTCAAAGTTCTCTTTCACCAGTGGATCGGTGGAACCGCTGCGCAATTTTTCAAGCAATTGATTTGCATAAATGCCATTGATAATACGTTGACGGTTATGCGCTTTCAGCTCCTTGATACCTTCCACTTCAGTGTCGAGAGAACGTGTTGCAATAAGCCCCATTAATCCGGGAATCTTGATCGCATACTCGGTTTCTTCAAGCTCTTGGTTTGGAAAGCCTATCAAGGTGAAATCTGCAGGGGCTTCCTGAGTTTCCCATTCTGCTTCTATCGCTGCCAATTTTACTTTCTGGACTTCGCCTAGCTCGTAACCTGATTCATCACCCAGAAGGATAACACTCAAGATAGACGCTAAACCAAACGCAGCCGCGATGGCAAAAGAGCGACGAGCAAACGCAAGATCGCGGCCTTTAAGTAAGTAGTAGCTTGAAATAACAAGAACGAACATCGCGCCTGTGGTGTAACCCGCAGAAACAGTGTGAACAAATTTCACCTGCGCCACTGGGTTTAATATCAAAGCGCCAAAATCCACTAATTCCATTCGCATGGTTTCATAGTTAAATTCTGAACCAACTGGGTTTTGCATCCAACCATTGGCAATCAAAATCCACAATGCCGATAAGTTGGAACCTAACGCCACACCCCACGTCACCATTAAGTGTTTTAACTTACTTAGGCGTTCCCAGCCAAAGAAGAATAAGCCCACCAATGTGGATTCAAGGAAGAAAGCCATCAGACCTTCGATGGCCAAAGGCGCACCAAAAATGTCACCAACATAGTGAGAATAGTAAGACCAGTTTGTCCCGAACTGGAACTCCATAGTCAAACCTGTTGTGACACCTAACGCAAAGTTAATACCAAACAATTTACCCCAAAACTTCACCATGTCTTTGTAGACTTGCTTGCCGGTAATCACGTAAACCGATTCCATGATTGCCAATAAAAAAGCCATCCCTAGTGTTAAAGGGACAAATAAATAATGGTACATAACAGTGAGAGCAAACTGAAACCGCGATAATTCCACTACAGCTTCGTTAATCATATGACTTAAACCCATTCATTTGACTGAGAAAAAAGACGCTTGCAGACACCTGTTCCTTACGGAGTGTTCTTATTATCTAACGCCCACCGAAGCCCCAAATCACTTGAGACTTACTATAAGGCACAATTATGAGTGCAGTTCCGCTTTAAAACATTGCGTTAGATCAAGATAAAGAGAGTGAAAGAAATAAGTAGGTAAAAAGATGCCCGGTCACGCGTGAATACAATAGACTTCTAGCCATCCGTTAAAATGATAAGCACTTGTTAGTGTCTATAAAGGTATAATCATTCGCAAATACATTACGCGTTCCCATACACCAGCCATCTTTAAAATGGCCATTTTTACATTTTGGAGCCTAATCCGTGAAATTGATTTTGAACACCGTGCATTCCAACCTGACGCTCTGTCTAATCGGTTTTTTTGCGATGGCATTAACCGCTTGTTCGATGCCAAAAGAAATCGAAGAAAATAAAGAAATTGCTCAACAGGTCATGAATACACCGGGCACCATTCAGAACCATATTCTGTATATGAAAGGCCCAAAAGGTGAATTCAAACTTCACTATGTGAACAGCGACCCGAGCAATACACCCCGAGATACGGTTGTGTTTGTGCATGGTACGCCTGGCGACTGGTCCTCTTTTGCTCGTTACTTCCAAGATGATGTCTTTAAAGACAGCTTTCGTATCATCGCGATAGATCGACCTGGCTGGGGTAAATCAATTCATTCAGGAGACTTCCCAGCGGCATTACAAACTCAATCCGATATGATCGGCCCGATGCTAAAAAATATTTGGCAACATAATGGAGAACAAAAAATCATCTTAGTCGGTCACTCATTGGGCGGGTCTTTAGTGCCAATTTTAGCGGCAGATTATCCTAATTTTATACGCGGTGTGGTCATTTTGGCAGGGGATTTAGAACCGTCTTTAGCGAAAGCTCGTTGGTATAATACTCTATTGGATTGGACGCCAAGTTTGGTCATTCCTGACCTATGGAATAACTCCAATATGGAAGTATTAGAGTTAACCAACAGCTTAAAACTGGCTCAGTCTAAAATGACCAGATTAACTACTCCAATTAGCCTCTTACAAGGCACTGAAGACACCTTAGTCGATCCTAAAAATGCAGAATACGCCACCCATTTGTTTGAAAACAGCGAGCTACGCATTGAAATGATTGAAGGGGCTGGTCACATTATTAATCTACAGCACCAAGATCAAGTCATAAAAGCCATTCGAGACATGAACACACGCAGTTCGAAATAAACGTCCCTGATGGCTTTCTGTGATTATGTAACTTGATGCGCTAACTTACAGTACAGGTTTTTCATCTGCTGGACTGTCACCTACTAGGGTAGGGTCTGCCAAACTGGTATCGGTTAAATAAGCTTCCGCTTCTGTACGTCCCATGTATTTGGCCAAAATCGACACTGGAACATCTTTCAAATTAACCACAATTAAACCATCCAGGGAATCATGAAAAGCAGGGTCTACATTAAAACACACCAACTTCCCGTTCATTTTTAAATACTGACGAATCAAAACAGGTAATCCTTTACCCTGCTCCATTCTTGACAATATTTTCGACAACAAAGTAACCGTGGTCAATGCCGCTAACAGATTAGGTTTCCAGAAAATATCACCGCTGTTTTTTAGCGGCGTAGAAGCTCTCACCAACCCCGCTTTTTCTTTATCGTAATGATGAATAGACAAGGTCGCTGCGATTAATTGGCGAGACACATGGCTATAGTCATTACTGATACTCACAGGGCCAAATAAATGTGTGTATTTTGGGTTTCGATGAGCAAACGTCGCAATGCCTTTCCACAGCATCAGCAGGGAATTTAGGTTACGCTGGTATTTGGCAGCAACCACCGAACGCCCCATTTCAAGGCTATAATCTAAGGTATCGATAAAAGCCTGGTCATAATGAAACAAGCTGCGTGAATACAAACCCTCTAAACCGTGTTCAGCGATGAGCTTATCCACCATTCCCATACGATACGCACCAACAACCTCTTTGTTACTTTTATGCCAAACAAAAAGTTGATGATAATAAAGATCGTATTCGTCTAAATCGCAGGCCAATCCGCTGCCTTCCCCCACTGCTCGAAAGTTTTCTTCTCGAATACGGCCGATTTCCTGTATTAACTGAGGAATAGATTGCGTTGGCGCACAATACACACGGAACTCACCTTGCTCCAACAACAGCATGTCATCGGGCAGATTAGCAATTTCTTCGTCTAAGACGGCTGGGGCGATAGGCGCAATAATTGGTAAATCAGTATTTTCGTTGCGTTTTGCGGTTGTGTTGATTTGCTGTGGGCTCATCAAGTAGGTATTTAAACGCAGATAACTCACTAGATTTTGACTGTTCTCAAATTGACTCAACTCTGAAAAAGGAATCGCACTACCAATAGAAATATCGATCCGCGACGCTTTTTTATTCAATAGCTCTCTGCCCAGCAAAGCAGTGCGTAACAAAGGATGAACACGACCGGCTTGATAAAACAAAGCACTGTTTTGACCGTTAATAAAAATGGGAACCGTGACGGCTTGGCTGCGCTTTAGAAAATTAGCCACCGACTGGCTCCATTCTATGTCAGTCAAGGTTCGCTCTTTTTTAAAAGAAGTCCGTTTAGGGTAAGTCGACACTTCCCCTGCAGGGAAAACAATCAATACGCCACCGTTAGCAAGGTGCCGATGTGCATCACGAATCGCTTGGCCATTGGTTCGTTGCGCTGACTTTCCGCCAAAGACATCCACGCCAATGAACAAGTCACTTATTTCAGGCAAGCGCTTAAGCAATTCATTGGCCAATACTTTGACGTCTTGACGCACTCGTCCAACCAAGTCGGCCAGTACAACACCTTCAATAGCGCCAAGCGGATGGTTTGCCACAATCACCACAGGACCGTCTTGCGGAATATTTCCAACGCTGCCTTTAGCAATGGAATAATCAATATTCAACGCGTCAAGGGTGTAACGCATAAACTCAAAGCTGGTCTGTCTGCTGGGTCTTTGCTGGTACAGTCGATCCAATTTAGCAAGCCCTGTTGCCCATTCAACAATAGATTCTCCGACGCCAAATGGCGTGACTCTTGGTAAACGAAAAGGACTGGGCAAACGAAAAGGACTGTCCAACATGACTAGGCTCCTTGGTTGACTATTTTATCAGCGATTTTATATAAGGTACCCTGACGGTTTGTTAGATCGCGGAATGATAAAAAAGCCGCGCTCAGCCAAACCAAACACGCCATACCAAACAACAAACCACCATCGTTACCAACAATGTCACCTACTTCGTTAAATTCCGGCATGACGATGCCAAGTGGCGTGAATAAATGGAAAATAATCGCGCCAGACATAATCCCCAAACTCATCAAAGCGCCAAGACCATGAACACGAGTAAACAATAAAATCACAGCAATCAGTTCTGCTGTCCCAATAATATAACCCCCATATTCACCAAAAAAAGCCAATCCAGACCAGTCTCCTAATACACCAAAAATATGATTCGTTTCATAAGAACCGGTGAATTTAAAAAACAATGACTGCACAAAAACAAAAGCAATAAATACTGTCGGTACATATTTTAATAATGACTTTTTCATTCTTCTTAACCTTATTTGTTAATCAACGCTGGCCAGTTGGCATCTGCTTGTTGGATGTGTAAAGCCGGATCCCTATCCCACTTTTCTTTAACGTCACGGTCGTAATTCAAATAGAGCTTTCCGTCGACAATTGCCCACTGAGTCGGATCTGAAGAAGCAAAGTCATTTTGTGCCGAAATAGCCCAAGCACAATAACCACCGTATTGTGGTGCGTATTTTTCCGGTTCCGTCAAAAACATATCTAAGTGTTGTTGCGAAACAAAATACCAATCCGCATTCTTATATTCCGTTACAAATTTTGCATTCCCTTCGACAGGTTGGTTATCAGTAAAATACGCCACCGTATCGTAGCCGTTAAGTGCTTTACTGCTAAAAAAACCGGTATAAATGACATCTTGTGCATAAGTAATACTGCTCAAGAAAAAAGTCATAAAAACAAATAAACGTGTCATATCAGACTCCTAGTCTTAACTCACTAATGAAATGGTGTTGGGTAGACGGTACGCCAAGGCCGCCATTGTTTGCGGTGACAAATGAGTACAAGGTGATCCCGGCACATAATTCATTTGCATACTGTCTTTGGATACTTGAATACGCGTAAAACTAACGGTTTGAGCATCGTCTCGGTGCATACAAACCGACATGTGCGAATGCTCTGGATGATGCTGAGAATGAAACATCAATAACGCCTCGGTGTTTTTCATTGGCTCATGCTCATAAACCGATTGCCGATACTCTGAGACGTTGTCTAACGCCACCGCAGAAGAAAAATGCGGCGATACAGCATTGCTAATGCAAGCCTGCTTTCCATCCCATTCAAACGATCGCACCTTACTATTCTCCAACTCAAACGCCAGTAAGGTAAAAGGCGCAAACTGTTCAAGGGTAAGCGTGCCAAAATGCGCTTCAACCTGTGCTAAATCCGCTTCACTCGATAACCGTTTGAGCAATTGTCCCCGGCTAATGAGCTCACCTTCTGGTTTTGTACCCTGATAATTATTTAACAAGCACAAAGACAACCCGTATTCGTTCAAGCTAATCCAGCTTCCTTGCCCAACTGGGTCAATTGGCATCAAAACGTGTGTCTCTTGTTGAAAAAAAGATTGTGGTGCCAATGCGGGAGCACGTGTTTTTTGTTCGTCTCGATTGAAAAATATTTGGTAGCCTGAGTCGTCAATACACCAAGAAACGGAACACATCGTTATTGGCCTCGTAAAAAAGAAGCAGTGGCTGGTGCGATACCAAAGTCAGCTTCAATGGGCTTATTCATCAAATTCGCCGTAACTTTCACCATCGCAAAATGATGATTGGCATGAAGGGCAGCAAAGGTAATTTCACGCTCTAACGTAGACGACATAAAACACGTCTGCGTATGCGATAACGCTACCTCTGTCACTAGGTTCACGGTTTTTTTAAGCTCTTTTTCAGATAAGCTCATTAGCCAATCTGTTAACTCAGCGATTTCAGACTGAGCAATTAACCGTGATGTTTCTACCGCATGACCTCGACGTCGTTTGTTATAGTCAATCACCATATCCGCTTGATATATTGCCTGAAAAACATCCAACCAATGACGAAAGTGCTCCCCAATAGAACTGGTAACATAAGGCTTCACTGACGCTTTATAATCTTCATCATCCAGCATATCTAGACAGCGAGACGCTTGAGTAAGTACTTCTAGACAACCTTCAATCGCTGACGAATGAACAGCATGATTAGTCGCTTGCTTCTCTGTCTTCTTTAACACCGAATGCATAATGATTGCCTTTACTATTTTTTTGATAATTCTTTAGATAATTCATTGAGAGGATCAACGTGAGCTCATGGTATCAATCTGTACTTGGGTAGTGTTGTGTCAACGCTTTCTCCTCTCTCCATGCTTTTAATAACGCACGAATAGTGGGTGTTTTAATTCCGCGTTTTTTCTGTAACACGCCAATATCAAACAGAATTCGATACTGTTTTAATAAGGTACTAAAAATATCCAAAAGCTTGGTATTTCTGTCCCATATATGGGTAGCTTCGCTACTGGCACCGTTCATTTCTAAAATGGAAAAATCCTCCCCCGCCATAAAGGATTCTATGTCAGCGAACTTAATGTCCAAACGTCCATAATAGTAGCCATCAACGTCCACTAGGATGTCATCCAATTTACGAGTCAGCGCAGGTGTAATGTATTGATTACCATTGCGGAAAATAGAGCCGCGACTATGACTGCCGGCAAAAGCAAGCGGGTATTCGGTTCCGGCTTCAGGGATCCAATCCAGCTTTTGGGTATGACGAGGAAAATACAAATGCGTTAATTGGCCAGCACGAGGACAACGCTCGATTAGTTGTCTCAAACTGTGCGTTCCATCACCCACTACACTAGGGGTGTACTTTAAAGTAATGGAAATAATTTCACCTTCATTCTGACCTGGATAGCGCACATAAAACACGCCAGCTTCAGCTTGATAAGGCGCTTTTCGCTGTAATAAAAATCGGGCAGATGAAGGGAAATCTTGAATATAATCATGAAGCTGCATTTTAGATTTCAGCAATTTGACGCCCACGCCTCTGCAGCCCAAATCCGGTTTAGCCACAATTGGAAAAGACAACGCTGCCGAGTCCATAGCTTGTAATGCCGCGTCTAACTGACTCGCTAAATCCACTTCGCTTTTTGTAAGCGTAATAAAAGGTTCAATCCATTGTTTTGCTATGGGGCCGGCCAAGTTTAAGATATCGGTTTTAGATTCGCCCACCATACCACTCAGTTTAATACTTGGGTTCGCAATCAGCGGCAAACAGACATCACCATGGCGAAGGCCAAGTAACAAGCTTTGCACAACAACAGGGGCATAAAAGAACCAACTGGGCATAAACTCATAAGGCGAAATACTGGCCTTTTCATCGACTTGGAGTAATGGCATACCTGCGTTGATTTTATTGGGCTCAATAAACTGCCCTCCTAGCATAGAGCTCATGACAAACCTCTTGAAAAAGACTTATTAAGAAAACGGTTTATAAAAAACAACAAAGCAAATGCCACAGGAATAAGCCCCCATTTAAATTCTGATAACAACATCAACACATTGCTTCCTAAGAGATAAATAAGTGTGAATACCAACAGTGTCCAAATCGAAGAAGCAAGAAGGACCGCACTCAAAAAGAGAGGAAGAGGAATAGGAAGAAAACCACTTAACGTAAATCCTATGGTACGTAATCCAGGGATAAAACGGATAATGAAAAGATTTAGGAAGGCTCTTTGCTGCAAATTACGTTTAACCCGTTTATAAGACACATTGGTTAACGCTCGATAACGCAACCATCGTATTTTTCGGGTATAACTGCCCAAAATGTACAATCCAAGATCCCCCGTGACAATGCCAATAAAAATCGCCAACAAGGCAAGACTAGGAGGCAATGATCCTTGAGCAGATAAGATTGCCGCCGTTGCAATGGCAAGGTCTTCGAGTAAGTAAGACAGCAATACAATACCAACACTTAACAACGCGAAAGACGTCGAACCCGAAACTAGCCATGTCTGAAATTCTGAAATCAACGTAAAGGCACCCACAAACTTCGTCCCAAAACTTGGCAAAATACCAAGCACACTCTCTCTGTAACTATAGGTTAGACGTTAGTGAAAATCGATTTATTACAGTGGGAATGAAAAAAACTCAAAAAGAACTTAAAGAGACTTGCGAAGAAAGAGTCTTACACTAAAAGAAGGAGGTAAAAAGAGTCGATATTATGAATGGGGGCGTTGTTTTTTACGTAACAAACAACGGGTTAATATGTCTTTTTTTTGATTTTGGGTTGATTGATGCCAGTCCATAATTTCTGTGATGGTACGATAGCAACCAACACAGACGTCATCAGTATCAAGACAACATTGTCGGATACAAGGACTCTTTATATCCTGATCGGCGTCATTACCATTTATCTTCGCTGTTAATCTTTCCATTTAAATCCCCAAATAGACGATTACTTAACCAATCCCTTTAGAAAACAATCCCAGAAAGTAACCTCACGTAATGACTTAAAACGTATTATAGTCGGCCATGATAAAACATTTTTAAATATACACGATTCTTTCATTGTCATAAAAAGTAGGATCACTCAGTGGCAACCCTACCCTTCTATCCATGTTTACTATTAAACCGTTACTTTATCGAGTGCCTGAGTGATATCGGCAATAATATCTTCGATGTTTTCAATTCCGACTGAAATACGAACAAGATCTCGGCTAACGCCCGCTTTCGCCAATTCCTCATCGTTTAATTGACGGTGTGTTGTTGAAGCTGGATGACAGGCTAAAGATTTAGCATCACCAATGTTTACGAGACGTAATACCATCTCTAATGCATCAATGAATTGTGTACCCGCTACAATGCCGCCTTTAATACCAAAGCTCAATACACCAGATGCTTTACCGCTGGTAATACGTTGGCTCATTTCATTATATTTATTTTCTGGCAACGCGGCGTAATTGACCCAACTCACTTTCTCATGATTCTGAAGAAAAACAGCCAATGTCTCAGCATTAGAACAATGACGCTCCATTCTTAGGCCCAGTGTTTCCAAACCTTGCATTATCAAGAAAGCACTGTGCGGCGACAACGCAGCCCCTGTATTGCGTAATGGAACTACTCGACAACGACCAATATAAGCCGCTGCGCCTAACGCTTCAGTGTAAACAACATCATGATAAGACGGATCTGGTTCGTTCAGCATAGGAAAGCGCTTTTTGTTGGCCACCCAATCGAACTTACCGGAATCAACAATAATACCGCCGACAGTCGTGCCATGACCACCAATGTATTTTGTCAAAGAATGCACAACAATATGCGCACCGAGTTCGAAAGGACGACATAGGAATGGTGTCGCCACCGTGTTATCAACAATAAGAGGGATTCCATGCTTATTCGCGATGGCGGCTAACGCTTCGATATCAACAATATTACCGGCAGGATTACCAATCGATTCACAGAAAATAGCGCGGGTATTATCATCTATTGCCGCTTCAAAACCCGCAAAGTCATCCGCTGAAACCATACGGGTTTCAATGCCTTGTCGTGGAAAGCTATGAGCAAATAAATTGTAAGTGCCACCATAAAGCTGGCTAGTACTCACGATATTAGAACCAACTTCACATACACATTCTATCGCGTATGTAATGGCGGCCATACCAGATGCTACCGCTAAGGCAGCAATTCCGCCTTCCATCGCCGCAACACGCTGCTCTAACACATCGGTGGTTGGGTTCATGATTCGAGTGTAGATATTGCCCTTTACCTTTAGATCAAACAAATCAGCGCCATGCTGAGTATCATCAAAAGTATAAGACGTCGTTTGGTAGATAGGCACAGCCGCCGCTTTGGTAGTCGCTTCAGATGTATAACCGTGATGCAGTGCAAGAGATTCTAATTTCATGGTAAACAAACCTATTTTTATTATTCCAAAAAAGTAACGTCACCATACTACAAGGGTATGACTAATTGGAAAAACAAGTATTGTTCATCATGTTGCGTAAAATTCTAATCCCAATTACTGCGTCTCAAGCTTTTAATTTGACCTTTCTGTTTCTTTTGGTCCATCCCCTTCCTTTGGGAAGAGCGAGACGGTTTTGTCGGACGACGGGCTTTCTGTACACGCACCGCTTCAAGGATTAGCGCCTTCAAACGTGTTAATGCGTCTTCGCGGTTGAGCTCTTGCGTTCGATGCTGTTGTGCCTTAAGGACGATATCACCGTCTTTGGTGAGTCGTGAATCACTCAATGCAAGCAGCCGTTCCTTATAAAATTCAGGTAACGAAGAATTGGCTACATTGAACCTAAGATGGATAGCAGAAGACACTTTATTCACATTCTGACCGCCTGCCCCTTGGGCTCGTATCGCAGTCAATTCTATTTCGTGGTCTGGGATCGCCACAGCGAGGGTAATTTGCAACATACTATTTGCTTTATAAATCTATTCATCTATTTGGCCCTCGATTGTAACAGGCTTATGAAGTATATGCTTTGGCGCATCGTTTATAGGAAACTAATCCGCTATAATCTGTCCTCTACATTTTTATATAAATAGGGAGTTATTTGTGACCCAATTCCGTCCTTGTATCGATCTACACCAAGGCAAGGTTAAGCAAATTGTGGGGGGCAGCCTGAATGACAAAGGAGCCACAGAAAACTTTATCAGTGAATACAATGCTGAACATTACGCCGCAATGTATCGTGAGCATGGTCTGATTGGAGGTCATGTTATTGCGTTAGGCAAAGGCAACCAAGAGGAAGCGATCAGCGCCTTACGTGCTTACCCTGATGGGTTACAATTTGGTGGCGGTGTGAAACACAATAATGCCGCAAGCTACCTAAATGCTGGCGCGTCTCACGTTATCGTCACGTCTTATTTATTTGAAAACGGAGAGTTCTCGTGGGATCGTTTAGATAAAATTAAACGTGAAACGGGTACTGACCGCCTAGTACTGGATTTAAGCTGTCGTCGCACCGATAACGGCTGGTACATTGCCACTGACCGCTGGCAAACCATTACGTCGACACAAGTAAATCAAGAAAACTTGATCGAGCTGGCAAACCACTGCGATGAATTTTTGATTCATGCTGCAGACGTAGAAGGATTGCAAGCTGGTATTGATGAAGAGTTAGTCCACTTGCTCGGTCAAGGTTGCCCTGTCGCTGTCACTTATGCAGGTGGCGCTCGGTCACTTTCGGACCTTAAGCGTGTTCACGAATTGTCTAATGGTAAAGTCGATTTAACCATTGGTAGCGCACTGGACATATTTGGTGGGCGAGGTGTAACACTAGACGAATGCATTCTGTGGAATCAATCGCAAAAATAAACCGTAGTAAGGGACAAGTAGTTTGCTTGTCCCTTACTCTATCCCGTCATATTAAAAACACGGTTTTTATTATGGGCTATATTTACGTATTATTTAATAGAATCCCCGCATCACTAATAAGGTTCTTCAGCTCGACATACCACACGCCATCCCGCATACTTAATGACTTATTTTTTGTTTTTTTACAATCTTAGGATTTTTCAATGCCTACATTTCGTACTGGCCTTTTACTTGCGTCGCTTTTACTCAGCGCCTGCTCGATGCCAATTTCACAAGAATCCCATCCGACTCAAACTGAGAAAACAATAACTCAGGACATTGCGACTGAAAAAAGCACGTCAACAAAAAACGATATAGCTGAAAGAATCACGCCTATTACAGACGACACAGCGAAGCAAAGTACATCTGCTGAAGCCGCAGCAGTTGTCGAAAACAATGATCAACTCATTGAGCAATTCAAAGCACAAAAACAGCTCGCCAATACAAATTTCACAGAGCTCAAAAACCGTATCGGGAACGCGCCTGCGCTTCCAAGATTAATGGCTGTAGAGCAGTTAAATAAAAAAGAAATCAGCTCTGCGACTCAGCAATTACGTACTTATATAAGTAAGACCAATACGGATCTGGCTGTGTTAAATGCTCGTGTTGATAATCGTCAGAAACTTGCGGTCGATGGCGATCTGATACGAATTTTCTTATCCGAAGCGACCGTCACTCACAATAGTAATAAGTTCAAAGCACAGCCACTTGTAGGCCAGTGGGTGCGAGGCGAAAGCCGAGTTATTCGTTTAAAAGACAATATTTTATTTGAAAATCCAAGATCAGAAGACTTACACATCACGTTTTCAGAAACTTACCAACTGGTGGTTAATAACCAAACCATCGCGACGGTCAATCCACACAAAGAAAAGAACAGCGCCAGTTTTAGTGTTTCAACACATGACAATCAAGGCAGTATTGTAGGTAAATTGGATTACCGCATTGTGATTGATAAATAATCAAACACAGAACCTAAACTGCGTAAGCTTGATGTGTTTTAGGCTCTGTGTTTACCTTCCATCAGCTTTGCCGCTTTGCGTCTGTGATGCACATTGTCCAGCAACACCTGAATGCACACCAAGTAGTCGATTATCGTATTAGCGAACAACTTATCATCCAATAGCCTAACCAACTTCCCAACGCGTTTTATGACTTGCCAGTTTACCGACATTACACGACTTGACGCGTATTTTTCAGGGGCGTTTAGAGCGGATAAATACGCTATCGCAATATAACCAGGCTCCGGATTCATCGTTCCTGTATCTTCTGGTAAAGCCCCTACGCCATACAGTAATCGCTCGGCGAGTCGTCGATACAAAGAAGACACTTTCTTAAAAATATGCTTATCCAGTGTATTGCTGACTCGACCGTATAGTGTGGAGTTAGCAGAAAAACCATCAAAACACATCGACAACATGTCGCACAAAATACGCGAGTCTGAATTAGGATAAGACATCGTCTCTGAATGATGACCATCAAGCATTCTCTAACTCCTTTCAAAAAAGGGTGAGCTTTGTGCAAATAAGGATGATTAAAGCCGTGTTTAATGCAAAGTAAATGAGAATGACTATGCGAGGCTTCAACCCTATGATTTCATTACTATATGAATTTTTCATTTCACTCAGGGAAAATAATAATGTCTTCACCAAAGCTATTTATGCATGTTCAAGATCCATTATTAGCTTCAAACTTGCTTTCAATTCAAAGCGTTCGACAGTATGAACTGAACATTAGCCATCAAGATAAAAACTGGCTAGATCAGCTCACGGCTGCACAATGCGATGTCGCTCTCATTGAAGTCAATTCATTGCATGACACTGCTTTAAAAGAACTCATTAATAGCCCTATTCTGTATCAAACAGAGTTTTTATTTTTCAGCCAAGGTGGGCCGGATCCAATATTGGATAAGCTGATGCACAAAGGCGCTGGATTTCACTATCGCGCCCCGTTCAACTTAAAGTTGATTGGATCTTCACTAGAAGAAATCTTTTGTGAGCTCAACCTAACCAAAGAACTTATCAGCACACAAACAAGCTATCTCGACCAATTCGGCCTATTAGTCGGCTCCTCTTCAGCTATGCATTCGCTATACCGTACTATTCGAAAAGTCGCAGCAACAAAAGCCAACGCCTTCATCATGGGAGAAAGTGGCACAGGTAAAGAGCTAATTGCCAACACTCTGCATGTTTTTAGCCAACGCGCAGAAGGCCCTTTCATCGCAATAAACTGCGGTGCCCTTAGTCCTGAACTGATCGATAGTGAGCTATTTGGCCATGTAAAAGGCGCTTTCACGGGAGCCCATAAAGATCACCAAGGCGTTTTCGAGCAAGCAGAAGGTGGCACTCTATTCTTAGATGAAGTCACCGAAATGCCTTACGAACAACAAGTAAAGTTATTAAGAGTACTCGAGAGCGGTGAATACAAACCGGTCGGTGCTCAACAAGTAAAAATAGCTAACGTACGAATCATTGCCGCAACAAACCGTGTACTCGGTGACGCCATCCGCGATGAAGTTTTCCGCGAAGATCTGTATTTTCGTTTAGCTCAATTCCCTATTATGGCGCCCAAACTAAAAGACAGAGAAGGCGATGCTTGCGGCCTTGCTCAACATTTTTTAGCGTATCGAAATAACCAAGATGGCCAACACAAACAACTTTCTGCACAAAGCTTAGAAAAAATCAGCCTCTACAATTGGCCTGGTAATGTACGAGAGCTAAAACATGCAATTGAACGAGCCTATATTCTGGCGGATCATGTTATTTATCCGGAACACCTCGTTACCAATGATTTAAATGACCACATCGAGACAGATAAATCAGCGGGGATTCCTATTGGCATGCGCCTAGACGACATAGAAAAAATCGCAATATTAAAAACACTCAAAAAAAATGATGGCAATAGAACAGACACCGCCAATCAACTTGGTATTAGCGTCAAAACGCTCTACAACAAACTCGATAAATACGAAAATACGGATTTTTTGTAATACATTTTACTTACGATCAAAACAACCTAGTCAAACTAGCAAAGAAGCTGGTATTACCAGCCCCTTTGCTGCCAATGAAAGCTATTAACAATCAGTGTCTTTCGCGTTCGCGCCTTCTTTAATGTCTTCACATGTATCTTCTACAGCATTACCTGCGTCCGTCATGGTGTCTTCCATTGAGTTACCAGCGCTATTCAAAGCATCACCAGCATCGTCCATGGTTTGCTCAACGGTATCACCTGCACTGGACATGGCGTCTTCTACCTTGTCTTCAGAATCTTGACTGCATGCTGCCAATGTAGCCGCTGTAACCAGTACCAAAGCCGTGTTTAGTAGGGTGCGTTTAATGTTCATAATAGTAACCTCCATTTAGTTTTAATATTTTGGGAACTGTTTTGACGTTCAACGTCCGCTTTCCCAACTGATCAATTCAACAACCAGAACCAAAGACCTTCTGTACTTGTTGTTGATTTCCTTTAGAGTATTGCGAAGGTCGTGCCAATTTTTAAAAATGGTATAACACCCTGATATTAAACAATATTTACCAGACTCCTCTAACACACCATGATCGCAACCACCCTACCTATAGGTATTTTTTACAAAACCGCTCGGTAAGCGTTTCCGTCGAGTAATTGTAAAGACGCAAAAAATGTGACTTAAACGGAGTAAACACGTCGAAATAGACAAAAATATCCTTGAATGTTTTCGCCTCTACCCTAGAATTGGCGCAAAACCTTTGCCTTGTATGAAAGCCACGATTAAGGACTGTTATGAGCACTGCACTGTACACCTCACCAAAACTAGATGGCTTTCGCATGCCTGCGGAACACGAACAGCAAGAGCAAGTCTGGATGGCGTGGCCAACTCGCGAAGACAACTGGAGAGAAAACGGCAAACACGCTCAAGCTGAGTTTGTTGCGGTCGCTACGGCAATCGCTCAAGCGACCGACGTGACCTTTATTGTCGATGCTCAACACTACGACCAAGCTCGTCTCGCACTACCAAGCCAGATTCGCATTCTTGAAATTCCTTCTGATGACTGCTGGATGCGTGACATAGGGGCAACCTACGTCGTAAACGACAAAGGCGAGCGCCGTGCAAACAGCTGGCAATTTAATGCATGGGGTGGTGACCTCGATGGATTATATGATTCTTGGGAACAAGATAATGCCGTGGCCGAAAAAATGTCCGCAGTTACAGGAGATGTGGTTTATAAAGCCCCTTTCATTTTAGAAGGCGGGTCCATTCACGTGGATGGCGAAGGTACTTTGTTTACGACCGAAGAATGCTTACTTCATCCGAGCCGCAACCCAGAGTTAAGCAAAGAAGACATTGAAGATTTTTTAAAGGTGTACTTAAACGTTACAAAAATCATATGGCTAAAACAAGGCCTTTATAACGATGAAACCAATGGCCATATCGACAACATAATGCATGTGATTCGACCGGGTGTGGTAGCCCTGACGTATTGTGACGATCCAAGCGACCCTCAATACGCCATCAGCCAAGATGCGTTCAACGTATTAAGCAAAACAAGTGATGCGAAAGATCGAATGTTGGAAATTATCAAGTTGCCAATGCCTGGCCCACTCTTTGTCTCTGAAGAAGAAGCCAAAAATTTAGCGGAAAGCCCTTATATGAATCGCCACGTTGGTGAACGCCTTGCGGCCTCTTACGCCAACTTTTTAATCAGTAATAATCGCGTTGTGTTTCCGTTACTGGATGAAAGAACAGACGATCAGGCTAAGCATATATTGCAAATGGCGTTTCCAAATCATAACGTCGTCAGCGTAGCGACCAGAAATATATTATTAGGCGGTGGAAACATTCACTGTATTACTCAACAAGTGCCTAGGAAGTATTCGACTAAAATAGTTTAACGCTGATTTAATGTTCAATGTTTTCATATAAATATACTTAGCAAGCACTTTTATATAAGCGATATATTTCTGTTTGTAGTGCATTAACACTGTGCTAATCTCGTAATACTCGGATCCGAGAGTAATATCGGTGTAAATGGTTTATAACCTATCGGTGTTTACGTAATTTTCTGGCTAGAATAAAAAATTTATTCGGCTGTACTAATTGAAGCACATTGCTTCTTATTTACGATGGCGTATTTCGCTTGGGGTAATAGTAATGGATTCCACGTTTACTTTATTGGATTTAGGCTGGCAAGCTTACTTCCAACAACAGTTATCATTGGATGATTTAGAATCTAATCGTATTGCACGTATCTGCGCTCAAAAAGGCAGTCACTACGAGCTTGTTAGTGAATTCGGTTTATTTGTTTTAGAAAGTGATTCAGACATACCAAGTATGGTCGTGGGTGACTGGGTTATTACCGACACTGATCACAATTTTTTGCGCTTGTTAGAGTCCAGTTCTTCATTTGAAGACATTGCCTCGAATATCGATACGGTGTTTTTAATGTGTGCATTGAATCAAGATTTCAATCTAACGCTGATCAAACGCTATTTAGAACTCACCCATGATGCCCAAGCCGATGCGGTTGTCATCCTGACAAAAGCAGACACCTGTGAAGACGCGACTGAAAAACGAGCTCAAGTAGAAAAGCTAGATCCGTTACTTATCGTCGAAACCGTGAACGCGCTGGATGCTGACAGTTTACGCTGTTTGTCGCCTTTTCTTAAAAAAGGCAAAACCATCGCTTTGCTTGGTGCCGTAGGTTCTGGTAAATCGGCGTTAATAAACACCTTAATGCAGACCACAGAAGACGGTAAAGCGCAGAAAAATATTGGCGACTCTGGCACATTAAAAATCATGCCATCTGGAGCAATCTTGCTCGATACAGAAGACATGCGCGAGTTACAACTTGCTGAATTTGATGGTAGTGCCATTGCCAACTTTGCTGACATTATTGCTTTGGAAAAACAGTGCAAATTCAGTGACTGCCATCATCAAGGCGAACCCGGTTGTGCTATCAAAGCCGCAGTTTTAAACAAACGTTTGGACGAACAACGCGCAGCGAACTTTTTATTACTTCATAGTGAAAACAGCAATGACGACCAAGTGACCAAATCTAAACCTCAAGAAAAATTCTATCGCAGCGCACAATCCGATGTTCGAGCGAGAAAACACAGCGCGGCAGAATAACACTTCACACCTTTTAAAGAATAAAAAAACGGCCTATTTACCTAGGTCGTTTTTTATTTGATTCTGTATAAGGTCAATAACTAAAGCAGGTCTCCTTTACAGCAAGCCCTTGAGTGTTTATAACAACCCCTCTCAATTCGTTTTCACTCGTCAAACAACCAGAGGCAGCTTTTCTGAATCATCATGTCTAATACTTTGCTCATTTACTCCACGACAGACGGTCACACAAAAAAGATTAGCCTTAAAATGCAAGCTGTCATCGAACAGCAAGGCCATACGGTCACCTTATTGCCCGTAGAAGAAGTCACAACCGACACATTAGCTAGCCACGACGCCATCGTTATTGGTGCCAGTATTCGTTATGGCAAACATCAAAAAGTCGTTTCGCACTTCATCGAACAACATAAAGCTCAACTTGAAAGCAAACCAAGTGCTTTTTACACTGTCAATTTAGTCGCTCGAAAGCCTGAAAAATGTCAGCCAGACACCAACCCATACATCATTAAATTTTTGACTCAACTAGAGTGGAAACCAAGTTTACAAGGTGTTTTTGCGGGGAAATTAAATTACCAACAATATGGTCCAATCGACCGTAATATGATTCGCTTTATTATGTGGATGACCAAAGGGCCCACAGACCCAAAAACCAATATGGAATTTACCGATTGGGCCAGTGTCGACCAGTTCGCACTGGCTGTCTGCGACATGAAATAACGCATTTGGTTAAGCGGTTTATTGATTTAAAGACCAACAATGTAAAGCCGATTCCTAAGGAAGCAATGCAATGACCGACGCACTCTTATTAACGTTTGTTTTTCTAGTGGCTGGGGTCATTTCTGTTCCTATCGCTTCCCGCCTCGGCTTAGGCTCTGTTTTAGGGTATCTACTAGCGGGCATTATCATTAGCCCATTACTGGCATTGCTGAATGTAGATATCAGCTCCCTCCAACACTTTGCTGAATTGGGCGTTGTTTTGATGCTTTTTCTTGTTGGACTAGAGTTAAAACCCAAAAAACTATGGGCTTTGAAGTCCAAATTACTCGGATTAGGTGGTGGACAAGTTGCCTTAACGGCCGTTTTTATTATGGGCTTGGGTATGCTACTTAACCAAGACTGGCGAACCAGTTTAGCCATTGGTTTAGTCCTTGCCCTTTCTTCTACCGCCATCGTCATTCAAACGCTCACCGAAAAAGGCCAGATGAAATCGGATGGAGGCCAATCGTCCTTCGCCGTTTTACTCACTCAAGACATTGTCGTCATTCCCATGCTGGCTTTTATTCCTCTGCTGGCGGCACCAGAGCTAATAGAGTCATTAAGTCACACCTCTAACATGGCTCAAGCCGGAAATCATTCTGAGACCGTATCTTTAGTAGCGGGCTTAGCGTCGTGGCAAAAAATGCTAGTGACTATTGGCGCCATCGCCACCGTTATCTTAAGCGGCAGCTTTTTGGTAACGCCTATTTTTCGTTATATTGCCGTCGCGCGATTACGAGAACTTTTTACCGCCACTGCGCTGATGTTTGTTATCGGCACCACATTGCTTATGTCTTTGGTTGGACTCTCACCGGCCTTGGGAACCTTCTTAGCCGGCGTCGTTTTAGCTAACTCGCCTTATCGCCATGAATTAGAGAGCGACATAGCGCCTTTTAAAGGCTTGTTACTTGGCTTGTTCTTTATGACAGTCGGTGCCGGCATTAACTTCGCTTTATTGTTTAGCCACTTCCCTACTATTCTCGGATTAACCATCGGTTTAATCATGGTGAAAGCCACTACTTTATTACTGTTGGGATGGATTTTTAACATTCGCGGTTCAAACAAATGGCTGCTTGCTCTAGGTCTTGCCCAAGCAGGCGAGTTTGGGTTTGTTTTATTGTCTTTTACCGTCAGCAACGCCGTCATATCACAAGAAATAGCAGATACCTTACTTCTCGTCGTTGCCTTGTCGATGTTGTTGACACCCATATTATTCATTGTCTACGATCGCATTATCGCGCCTCGCTATGCGTCTGACCAAACCGCTGGCCATCATGAAGAATTCCCCGATGAGAATAAAATCATTATTGCAGGCTCCGGCAGAGTTGGCAGCACGATAGACAGTATTTTACGGCTAGCAAACTACCATTCGACCGTGATTGATTTCAGTGTAAAACGACTGGAGGCATTAGAGCGTTTCGGCGTAAAAAACTACTTTGGCGACGCCACGAGACCCGATTTACTGCAAGCAGCCGGTATCGATGAAGCCTCACTGTTGATTATTGCCATTGACGACCCTGAACAAATCACCAAACTCGTCAAATACGTAAAAGAAAAATATCCAGATTTACATGTCATTGCTCGAGCTTTTGACAACAATCATGTTTACGATTTATGGGCTTACGGATGTCGAGATATTATTCGAGAAAACTTCGACAGTAGCTTACGCATGGGAAAGTCTGCGTTTGAAGCACTAGGAATTCCACCGGAAAAAGCCGTTGAAATGATCGAAGTATTCAACCAACATGATAAGGTCTCTATGGTAGAAGTTGCCGACGCCCATCAAATAGGCGTCCCATTCCATGAAAATAAAACCTTTATTGCGCGTTTGCGTAAATACCTCGAAGAAAAGAACCCTCAACTGCAAGCTGAAATGAAACGCATACAAGGTAAAGCAAAAGACTAAATAGACACGCTTTACTTTAATGCAACGTGAATTTTTTTAGTCGTTCACTCCACTTCCCCGCGTGAGATCTTTCGCATGCTTCTTCGGTATCAAAGCTCACCTGCTGACGAAGTTTGTTGAGCTTTATATTAACGTCACTTAGCTCATTGTTAATCAGTGAGCATAGGTAGTCGTCTTGTTTTGCATCATAGGCACTAACAAGTGCCAGATCGGTTTCGAACACACAAATAATTTTCAATGAATTTGGAAAGGCGTTGTAATTCACTAAGTGAGTCAGCCAAACAAATCCGTCTACAGACTCTAATGCTGTTTCACACACGTGAGTTAGAGCTTCGCGAAGCGCGTTGTCGATTTTTTTATCGGACTTCTTCATAAAAATTTAACACATATAATAGGGTGAAAACATTGGACCATTAAATTACATCAGATTCTCACAATGAGTAAAGCGATTCACACCGCCACGAGATCAAGAGCTAAGATGAAACACGCTTTTTTCAATATTAAGCAATGCGCTCAACTATTCAGTTCCACTGATATGCATTACACTCTTAGCTTCTCTAAAGAACTCGATAGAAAGCAGACAATCGACACCTTTAGCCTGCTTTTACTTTGATTTAAGACATCCATTAAGGACTCCCCGCTGTGAAAAAAGTATTTATTGATGGCGAAACTGGCACAACAGGCCTTCAAGTAAGAGAGCGTCTGATTAACCATCCCAACATTGAAGTCATCAGTATTGATCCGTCTAAAAAGCGCGATATTGAAGAAAAACGCCGCCTAATGAAAGAAGCCGATGTGACGGTACTTTGCCTGCCAGACGACGCCGCCATAGACAGCGTAATCTTAGCAAAAGAAGAAGGTTGCCGTATTCTAGACGCCAGTTCAGTACACAGAGTTGCTGAAGGCTGGGTTTATGGTTTACCTGAGTTAGATACGACTCAACGCGCAAAAATCAAAGACGCTCAGTTTGTGTCTAATCCTGGTTGTTACCCAACTGGTGCGATCCTATTGCTAAAACCCTTAATTGAAGCAGGCTTATTGCCGGCGGATGGGGATTACTCAATCAATGCTATTTCGGGTTTCAGCGGTGGCGGTAATGCCTTAATTGAACGTTATGAAAGCACAGACAAGGCACCTATTTTTGGCGCTTATGGTTTAACTTTTAATCACAAACACTTACCTGAAATGAAAATCTGGTCAGGCTTAGACAAAGCCCCTATTTTCGTACCAAGCGTGGGTAATTTCCGCCAAGGTATGTTGACCTTCTTACCCATTCATTTGAAAAATGGCGTCACCATGGAACAGCTTCAAGCTAAACTGGCTGACGTTTATGCAAACGATACATTCGTCACTGTGAATGACTTTAATGACATTGCGGATGACGCAGCACCTTTCTTAACACCCCATGATCTTGATAATAGCAACCAAGTTGAATTGTCTGTACTGAGTGCACCTGACAATCAATCCGGTGTGCTGGTTGCCAAACTGGATAACTTAGGCAAAGGCGCGTCTGGCGCGGCCGTTCAAAACTTAAATATCATGTTGGGCTTTGATGAAGGCATTGCAGTTAGCCTTCGTTAATAAAAACATGGGCCTTCTTTGACGTTTTCAAAGAAGGCCAATCTATATCCATTAGGGCTTTCTAATGAGTAATAAAAGTAATTCCCCACAAACATCGATAACCGCTAAAAACGCTACCCAATCCCTAATAAAACCCAACTGGCCACTGTATCTAATCCTAATAATGACGTTTGTCATTGGCGCAGTTTCTTATCAATTTCTAACGTCAGTCCAAGCTCTTTCTGCCGGACTGCTGTTCATTTGTATCGCGTTCTGGGCAACCTCTCTGGTGCCTGCTTATTGGCCTGCTTTGGGATTATTTGCTTTTGCGACGGCAACGCAGCTCGCTCCAACACAAGTAATATTTGCAGGATTCCAGTCGTCGACATTTTGGTTACTGTTCAGTGGTATGGTATTTGGTGCGGCGATTAATCACACGGGGATAAATTCACGCGCTACACGCTTGCTGATGCTGATTCTCGGCAACAGTTACCAGGGCACGATTATCAAAATTGCTTTGTTTGCGATGGGCTTGGCTTTTTTAATTCCATCTGGCGTGAGTCGTATCGTACTCATCATCCCAATTATTGCCTCCCTTGCCGATCACTTTGGCTACGATCAAAACTCTAATGGCCGGAAAGGCATGTTACTGGCGGCGGCATTTGGTACGTTTTTACCCGCCTTTTCTATCCTGCCTGCAAACGCTCCCAACATGTTGCTTTCTGGCATGGCCGAAGCCTTGTATAACGCACCCTTTTCTTACGGTGAATATTTGCTTTTACACTTCCCTGTCTTGGGGTTTGGAAAATTAGTCATGACCATTGGCGTTATTCTGTGGCTTTTTCCAGATAAAGCGCCGAATCAAGCGATAGAAGCGACGATCGAAAAATCAGTCATGACGAAAATAGAAATACGCCTATTAATTGTGCTGTGTACTTGTTTTGCTTTTTGGTTTACTGACTCGCTGCATCATATTTCTGCGGGTTGGATTGGCCTGATTGCTGCTCTAATTTGCCTATGGCCAAGCCTTGGATTAATGGCAAAAAATAGCATAGACAAAGATATTCAGTACGGCACATTGTTATTCGCGGCGGGTATTATTGGATTAAGTGCAATCATTGCTTACTCTGGACTGGGGAACATATTGGTTAATTATTTAACCGAGGTGATTCCTTTTTCTCCCAACTCACCTTTACTTAACTTGAGTTTACTGACGTTTATTTCCACCTGCGTGGCCGTGGTAACCAATTTGGCAGGCGTTCCTGCCATCATGACACCAATGGCTGAGCATCTTGCTAACATAACTGGCTTGTCTAGCCATGCCGTGCTGATGACCCAAGTCTTGGCTTTCTCCAACGTATTGTTACCTTATCAGGCTCCGCCACTGATCACCGCAATTGCGCTTGGTAACTTATCCATTAGCGCGGTCACCAAGGTTTGTTTGGCAACCTTTGTACTAACGAGTGTGATACTGCTGCCACTAAATTTCCTTTGGTGGCATATTCTAGGTATGTTTTAGACAAGTTCTTAGCAAAGCTCTTCACTAAGATAGACGAAAGCGGCTTATCCATTCGGATAAGCCGCTTTTTTATGACAATCTTGTTAAGTCAAAAAACTACTTCTCTGGCTGCCAAACATGGAACTTAGATTTACGCATTTGGTCTTTTTCAGCGGCCGATGCCCCCCAATTTCCATCGTAAACTTTGCCTTCCCAATCACCATAAGCAGGATTTGGCAACATGATAAATTGAGTGCCAAACAACGCTTTATTTTTCTCAACGGCGGCATCACTAGCGGCTAAGCTTTTTGTTCTAAAGTCATTAGAGAAATCGTTCAGGTTATCGCCCATCAACAACGCAATATCATAATCTTTCGCAATCGCTTCGCGACGAGGTTGTTTATCACTGGTACTGTCACGCAACATCAGATGCGCATCATCCACGTTAGGAAAACCCAAGTCTTGCAAATTTTCACGTGTGCCTTCTAGTCCCGAAACTTTACGATTGGTGATATAAAACACTTCCCCGCCGTTATTCGCCACATAGGTCAAAAATGTCAGCGCGCCCGGCATGGCTCTCGCTTCTGCGGCGTCCATCCACTCTCCCCATGTTTTGCTAGAGTAACCAAAATCTTTACCAATCAACCAAGCTTGATAACCACTGTTGTCGATAATCGTTTCATCGGCATCTACCACGACCGCAATTTTTTTACCGCCTGTATGCTGGCTAACGTAATGATCAAATTGCATTTTTGCCAGATTAAACGCTTGATATGACATGGCTTTATATTCAGCGGACGCTTGCATCCATAACGTCGACATGACCAATTGTTCGTTTAAATCTTTAGCAGAGAAATCCGCATCGTGAGCAAGAGTAGGCAAAGAGAAGCTACCCGTAAAAAGCGCAGCTGAAAACACCAGCGTTCGAAAAACAGTAGAAGACATGAAACACTCCTTGGTTATAGAGACACATTTTCATTCGAGTAATGTACTTAGCAAAAAATACACCTTCTGAAGCAGTTCGTCTTCACCTTTATAATAACAATATCCATTACGCCATCTTGAGATAAAAAGTCAAAGCCGCTATTTCGCAACAGCTTTTTCAACGAAAATATCGTATTATTGACGGCTATTAACCATTAACTCGCATTCTAACTATTGATTCCTATGATACGACTTTCCAATATCCAACTCCCCCTTGATCACGACGCCACAGCACTGGAAAATACCATTTTATCCATGCTTGAAATTTCAGCCGAACAACTCGTTCGTTTTAACGTATTTCGTCGCGGTTATGATGCACGTAAAAAAACACACATCATGCTGATCTACACCTTGGATATTGAAACCACATGCGACGACGCCTTACTCAGTCGATTTGCTGATCATCAACAAGTCAAAGCAACACCTGATCTTGATTATCACCCTGTCGCTCAAGCACCGGCTACATTAACCGAACGCCCTATTGTTATTGGTTTCGGGCCTTGTGGATTACTAGCTGCGTTGGTATTGGCACAAATGGGCTATAAGCCCATTGTTTTAGAACGCGGAAAAGAAGTACGCGAGCGCACCAAGGACACCTTTGGTTTTTGGCGTAAGAAAATTCTGAATACCGAGTCCAATGTACAGTTTGGCGAAGGCGGCGCAGGCACTTTTTCTGACGGCAAGCTCTACAGCCAAGTAAAAGATCCGAAACAATACAGCCGTAAAGTGCTTAACGAATTTGTAGCCGCTGGCGCACCAGATGAGATTCTCTACGTCAGTAAGCCTCACATTGGCACTTTCAAGCTGGTTGCCATGGTCGAAAAAATGCGCGCCCAAATTGTTGAGCTGGGTGGCGAGATACGCTTTAGCGCTCGCGTAGACGACATGCACATTGAAGATGGACAAATTACTGGCGTCACATTGGCTAACGGCGAACAACTATATTCAAAACACATCGCCATCGCCATTGGTCACAGCGCCCGTGATACGTTCGAAATGATTCATAACAAAGGTGTTTACATCGAAGCCAAGCCTTTCTCGGTGGGCTTTCGTATCGAGCATGAACAATCCGCTATCGACAAAGCACGTTTTGGTCCGAACGCTGGCAACGAAATTTTAGGCGCAGCGGATTATAAACTGGTTCATCATTGCAAAAATGGCCGTTCCGTTTATAGCTTCTGCATGTGCCCTGGTGGAACCGTTGTAGCGGCAACGTCGGAAGAGAACCGTGTTGTGACGAACGGCATGAGTCAATATTCGCGTAACGAACGCAACGCCAACAGTGCCGTTGTTGTCGGAATTGACCCTTCTGATTATCCAGGTGGTCCTCTAGCGGGTATCGAATTTCAGCGCAAACTAGAAAGCCATGCGTTTGTCATGGGCGGCAGTAATTACGATGCGCCAGCACAAACCGTTGGTGCATTTTTGAGAGGTGAGACGCAAGAGCACGTTGGCACCGTTGAGCCATCCTTCAAGCCGGGGATAAAACTGACCAACCTAGCCGACGCGTTGCCGGACTTTTGCATCGAAGCGCTTCGCGAAGCCATTCCTGCGTTTAACAAAAAGGTTAGAGGTTTTGCTTTTGAAGATGCCCTGCTGACTGGCGTTGAAACTCGAACGTCTGCGCCTATCAACATCACACGTGATAAACACAGCTTAGAGAGCATCAACACCAAAGGTTTATACCCTGCGGGTGAAGGTGCAGGCTACGCCGGCGGTATTATGTCTGCAGCAATAGACGGCATCAAAATCGCCGAAGCCATGGCATTGAGTATTAACAATACAATGAAGGTTTAAACTCAGCCGTTAAGAACCACTGAAAGAACCATCCACAGGCTGCTCAATCTTAAGCAGCCTGTTTTGTTTAGTTTTCTTTAAAAAATAATCCGAAAGAAATATTTTGACTTCTACTACGTAGACTCAGCACTAGGATAGTCAGTAACAACGCAAAAAACTCAGTACTCGCCGCTGCATACCAAATTCCCCATTCAGCAAAGAAAAAAGGAAGGATAAAAATCAACGGCAAAGAAAATGCGTAGGTTTTTAGAATGCCTAAAATACCCGCTCTTTTTGCGTCTCCAATGGCTTGGAAGAACATACTGATCATCATCTGTGGGCCTACCAGAAAAAGCGCCAAGGTAGAAAAAGGTAAAATTCGCATTACTTCATTAATAACGGCCTGATCATTGACAAATAATGCGCCTAAATCACTTCTAAAAACAAAAGCGATAAGCTGTAAAAAAACGCAGTAAATAAAGGCAACAGACAAAACAATTTTAATACTGCTATTCACTCTACTCAGCTCATTTGCCCCAAAATTGTTACCAACAATCGCTTGAAATGCCATGCTCAAACCAAGTAAGGGCAAAAAGATGAAGGTCATTAAGCGTGTGATAATGCCATAAGCGCCTACTGTCGTTGCATAATTTCCAGCATCCCAAATTTGCAAATTATATAAAATGGCACCAGACGCTAACGCTAAACCAATATAATTTAAACTTGACGGCGCACCGAGAGACAAAAATGTTAGCCAATGCTGTCGCGACTTAGAAAACAACACAACCTGAAGATTGAGGGGGTTCTTTTTATACTTTCGATATAAAAAAATAATGACTAACGAGATAGCCTGAGCCAGTACCGTGCCATAAGCCGAGCCTTCCACACCCCAATTCATGCCAACAATGAGCAGATAATTAAACATCCCATTGAGTAGTACAGAAAACAGTGAGACAAACGCCATAAACGAAACTTGGCCCTCACAACGCAAACTATCGCCATTAATGGTTAAAATAAACACCAAAGGGGAAAAGAAAACCAAAATAGAAATATAGCGATAACTCATATCCCCAATAAGACTTGAGCCATTACTAACCGAACTTGTTAGAGCGTGCCCACCGATTAAAAAAAGCCCCACCAAAACAGCACACACTACTAAAGACAAACTAATGGCTTGGGAAAACACGTCAACCGCACTGGACCCATTTCCGGCTCCTAACTGTCGCGCCATCAAACTGGCAAAACCGTTCGATACTAAAGTAGACAAAGCAATGATGAGGATAAAAGCTGGAAACATCGACGTAACAGCCGTTAAAGCATCAGCTCCTACAAAAATCCCAAGAAAATAAGCATCCACTAGTGAAAATGAGCCATTGACCAACATGATCAAAATAATGGGCGCGGCCGTTTTTAGAAAAACATGGGGTAAAGGTAAATCAAGAAAATGATTCTTTTGATCTGTACCTGTCATGGTAAAGAAGCCCTGTTATAGAAATCGGAGGTAAGTACGTCCTTGTCTCTTGGATAGAAAAAAAATACGCGATACCCACATAAAGTTAAAAGCTAGCCAAAAAAAACACCTGGCAAGAAGCAAGTCAAAGGGTCAACTTCATCTCTACCACACTGGACGTAAAACCCACTTTTTCATAGGCCTTAATCGCCACGTTATTTTGGGTATACACCTCAAGATAGAAATCCCTTATGCCCCTTTCTTGACCCCAAACAATAAGTTTCTCTAGCAGTTTTTTATTAAGGCCCTGTCCTCGACATTGGGGAACGACATACATAAAACCAAGATAGCCATGATGACTGTGTTGCAGGTAAGTCTTTGAGGCGCGAATTTGAACATATCCAGTTGCCACAATTTGCCCGTCTATCTCACCCACTAGAAACAAAGTGTCTGCGACAGATATTAGCGCATCAAGATCATGATACGTGGCATCCACTTTAGTCAATTTATTAAAGGGTCGCTCAGCTTCAATCAACGCCTGTTCAAGCGCAAGTAATTTGGGCTTATCATTAAAATTGGCGTCTCTAAAGTTCAACATTAAGGCTTCCTTGTGTGGTCACTCGCTTCGATTCAAAGTTAACAAATAGAATAAAGTAGGATTTCATGAAAATCCACTTTACCATAGTGATCACCAGCCATCATAAAAACCAAGTGAGATTATAAATGCGAATTGACCCGACATCTCTGCGTTTGTTTGTCTGTGTCATAGAGCAAGGCTCCATTGCGCGGGCGGCGGAGCTAAATTTCATTGCCGCCTCCGCCGTTTCAAAACGTATTAAGGAATTAGAACAGTTACTGCATACGCCATTAATGATGCGTACAAATCGTGGTGTGGTGGCGACACCGGCAGGGCAAGCTTTATTGCAAATGTCCCGGGGTGTATTACATCAGTTGGACGATATTTATAATCAGATGAATGAATTTTCTCACGGTGTGCGTGGGCAAGTTCGCATGGTGGCAAATATCTCCGCCATCAGCCAATTTCTTCCCAAACAATTGCGCTCTTTTTTGAATCAAAACCCTTTGGTACAAATTCATTTGGAAGAAAAGATCAGCAGTGAAATCGTTCGTGCCGTCGCTGAAAATTCCGCCGATATTGGCATTGTCACCATCGCTTCTAGAGAGTATCCAGACCTCTCTATCTATCCTTATAAAACGGATCGGTTGGTGGTTATCACACCTGTCGGCCATCCTCTCGGAAAAAATAAAGAAATAAGCTTTGTAGACACATTAGAGTATGATTATGTCGGTTTGCACACTGGTAGCGCCATCAACAATCAGATGATCAATGCCGCTACAAACGCCAACTTACCTATTAATATGCGCATCCAAGTCACCAGCTATGAAGCACTTTCCAGCATGGTGGAATCTGGCCTTGGTATCGGTTTAATGCCTATTGATATTGCTCGACCCTATATAAAAGCCGCTCGAATCGAAGCCTTGCCATTATTAGATGGCTGGGCACATAGGGAGCTGAAGATTTGCGTAAGACGCTCTGATCAACTACTAGACGCAGCTCATCACTTATTGACCCATTTACGTACCACGTGATACCCGCCATTCAGCCATATCCTAAAGAGATGGCAGCCTAACATATGGGCGCTTTGCACTTACCCTCGTTTAAAAGATGATTGTCCCAACAATTACAAAAAAAAACAGATAAAGGGACACGAGAATGAGCCAACGCGACTCGTCATCTAACAAAAATACTGAACATGAAACCGAGCTGCCTTTAAAAGGAGTACGTGTTTTAGAACTAGGGTCTCTCATTGCAGGCCCTTACGCAGGCAGTATTTTCGCTCAATTCGGTGCGGAAGTGGTTAAAGTTGAACCACCTGGAAGTGGCGACCCATTGCGCAAATGGCGAAAAATGTACAAAGACACCTCTCTTTGGTGGTATTCGCAAAGCCGTAATAAAAAATCCATCACCCTTGATCTTAAATCTCCTGATGCCCAAGCCATCATTCATGATCTAGTCAAAGACGTAGACATCGTCATTGAGAACTTCCGCCCAGGAACATTAGAAAAATGGAACCTAGGCTGGGAACAGTTATCAGCAATCAAACCTGAACTCATCATGTTACGCGTTTCTGGTTATGGTCAGGACGGCCCTTATTCCTCTCGCCCTGGTTTTGCTGCCATTGCAGAGTCCATTGGTGGCTTACGTCACCTTGTTGGTTACGAAGATAGACCACCGGTTCGAGTAGGTGTCAGCATTGGCGACACGCTCGCATCACTATATGGCGTCATCGGTGCCATGATGGCCATGCACCATCTCAAAGTAAACAAAGGTACAGGGCAATTTATTGATGTGGCTTTGTATGAATCTGTATTCGGCGTAATGGAAAGTTTGATTCCAGAATACGGCATGTTCGGTTTTATCCGTGAACGTACCGGCGCTAGCATGCCGGGGATTGCGCCCTCTGGTTCTTACATGAGCAAAGACGAGCGCTATATTGTTATTGCTGCTAACAGCGACAGCATCTTCAAGCGTTTTATGAATGCCATGAATCGACCTGATTTAGCAAACGATCCAGAACTGGCCCAAAACGATGGTCGAGCTAAACGCTCAGGGGAATTGGATGATGCTATTCAAGCTTGGACATCAACCTATTCTCTCAAAGACGCGCTCGCCATTCTTGAAGAAGCCGCGGTTCCTTCTAGTGGCATAAACAATGCTGAAGACATCTTTAATGATCCCCACTTTCGTGCTCGTGACATGATTGTAGAACACCCTCTTTCTGGTGACGATAAAATATCCCTGCCAGGGATAGTACCTAAACTCAGCCTTACTCCTGGTAAAACACAATGGTTAGGGCCAAAGCTTGGCGAGCACACAGAAGAAGTATTAAGTTCGCTTGGTATAGATGCCGAAAAGCTCTCAACGCTTCGTGCAAATGGTGTGATTTAGGAGGTCATTATGTTTATGCAAAACCTACCGACTAAGGTGCGAATTAACGAAGTCGCTACTCGTGACGGCTTTCAAAGCGAAGCAATCTTTATCCCAACCGATAAAAAGATCGAAATCATCAATCGCTTATCCTTGCTTGGTCTGAATAAAATAGAAGTAACCTCTTTTGTGTCGCCCAAAGCCATTCCAAATTTGCGAGACGCAGAAGAAGTGATGAACAGCATTACTCGCAACCCTAACGTCACTTATGTCACCTTGGTGCCAAATGAAAAAGGCGCGGAACGCGCGTTGGCGACGAACGCAGATGAAATAAACCTCGTCATGTCCGTCAGTGAATCGCACAACTTGTCAAATATTCGTATGACTTGCGATCAATCATTGGCCCAATTTAAGCGTATTTGCACGCTAATGGAAGGCAGTAACACGCGTATCAATGCCTCGCTGGCAACGTCTTTTGGTTGTCCTTTTGAAGGTCTAATTGCACCTGAGCGTGTGATCGATGTTATCAAACAATACCTTGATATTGGTATTCAGAGTATTTCAATTGCCGATACGACAGGTATGGCATCGCCGCGCCAAGTGTATGAATTGTGCGATCAAGTTCGGAATATTTTCCCTGCACTTGATGTCACCCTACATTTGCACAACACACGTGGAATGGGCCTTACCAATGCACTTGCGGGGTTGTCTGCGGGTATTACTCAACTAGATGCTTCTTTAGGTGGAATTGGTGGCTGTCCATTTGCTCCAGGAGCCACTGGTAACATCTGCACGGAAGATCTTGTTCACATGCTAGAGTCCATTGATTTAGATACGGGTGTGGACTTACCTACATTATTAGACATGGCACGTGAATTACCTGAGTTGTTAATGCACGACATATCAGGACAAGTTGCCAAAGCAGGATTGCGCACTGAAACAAGGCCATTATCACAAAGTGTTATTGACCTTAAAGCACGTAATGAAAAGCACTAAATAAAGCACTAGCTGTTGTATAAAAAAACAAAAACTTATAATAAAAATAGGACACTATCATGGATTATAAAACGCTTCTAAAAACGGGTTTATTGGCCTCCACTTTGATGGCATCTTTGCCTTCATTTGCAGAGACAACCTTAGGCATTTCACTACAATTACCACTCAAACATCATCTTGGTCAAAACTTAGTCGACTTCAAACAAGAAGTGGAAGAAAAAAGTAATGGCGATATTAAAATCAAGATCTACCCCTCTGCACAACTATTTAAAGACAGCGAAGTTCATCAAGCCGTAAGCTCCGGCGCAATTGAAATGGGTGTAATGAGTCTTTCTCAACTTGCCGGCACCATTCCTGCTGTCGATGTTTTTTATGTACCTTTTATGTTCCCGTCACAAGACAAAGTAGAAGCGGCGACTCGCCCAGATAGCCCAGTACGTATGTTACTGGATGAAGCTATTCAAAAAACTGGCACCCGTCCACTTTGGTGGCAAGCTTATGGTGGCGTAGCATTACTGTCCAAAAACAAACCCATCAAACAACCTGAAGACATGGAAGGAATGAAGGTCCGTGTTTTTGGTAAAACTCTCGGAGAATTTGTTAAAGCCGTAGGCGGAGCGCCCACTTCAATGGCAGGTTCTGAGCAATTCTTAGCGTATCAGCGCGGTACTGTGGATGCAGGTATGACCGGTGTTTCTGCGGTTGGCCCACGTAAGCTTTATCAAGTGATGGATTACCTAACGCTGACCAATCATGCTGATATCGAATTCCTAACGGTTATCAATGAAAAGGTTTGGGAATCTTTAACGCCAGCCAATCAGAAAGTACTTTCTGATGCAGCTCGTAAAGTAGAATTACAGCTACGAAATAAAATCAAAGAAATTGAAAGCGACGCTATTGCAGACGCTGAAAAGAACATGACCGTTATCCATCTTGATAACAACGATATTGCCGCTTGGCGTCAAGCCACAACGTCTGTAAAAGAGTCTTTCTTAGAAAACTCAGGCCCTTTAGGTTTGAAAGTTATCCAAGCTGCAGAGAATCTTTAAGCGTTAAAAACATACCGCGAGAGCCTTTTTCACTCTCGCGGTATTTCGTTGTTTTTTGGAGTATTGGCTATGTCCAACCATGCAGAAAAAGAAAAGGACTTGTCAACTTGGCGAGCAGAACATCCTGCTCTTTGGGTTCGCATTAACTACCTACTAATCAAACTATGCGGCCAATTATCGGCGGCTCTGTTTGTTATCGTTGCCGCGATTATCACTTATGAGGTGGTTGCTCGTTATGTCTTTACTGCCCCAACTATTTGGTCAGAAGACATTTCATTACTTTGCCAAATTTGGGCGACTTGCTTAGGGGCAAGTTGGGTATTGCAACATAAAGCACTAATTCGAATAGACTTTCTAACCAATATGTTAGGTGAGAAGGCGAAAAAAATGTCTGATTTTGTCGCATTATTATGCATTGTGTTCTTCTCTGGTTTTATCACCTTCTATGGATTTGGGTTATTAAAGGAGTCGATAGAAATGGGCGCCGCGTCTGCCAGTATGCTAGGACTTCCACTTTGGGCAACAAAATCCGCCATTCCCATTGGCTTTGGTTTACTCACACTACAAGCCATCATGGAAATGTTTCTGATGTTCGCCAGTGACTACCAAGAACACGAAGAGGTTTCGCTCTAATGACGATTATTCTGTTGCTGGTTATTATGCTTCTTGCGCTGCTAATCGGTGTACCTGTCGCTTTTGCGCTTGGTGGATTAGGCTTAGGCATGCTGTTAATAGGAGGCTTCTCGCCAATCATGGCGCCTCTGGCTCTTTATTCCTCTTTCGACAGTTTTATTCTTTTATCTGTCCCACTTTTTTTATTGATGTCGAACATTCTATTGCAAGGCGGTATAGGCAGAGACTTGTTCAGAGCCGTGCAATCTTGGGTTGGACATTGGCCTGGTGGTCTTGGTATTGCGACCATTGCTTCTTGTACTATCTTTTCGGCAATTTCTGGCTCCTCTGTCGCAACCGCTGCGACCATAGGCAATGTTGCCATTAAAGAAATGACAGATCGAGGTTACAACAAACCTTTTGTCTATGGCTTAATCGCCGCAGGCGGTACATTAGGTATCTTGATCCCTCCGTCAATTCCCATGATCGTGTATGGCGTTATTACGGAAGAGTCTATTGTCGATCTATTCTTAGCGGGCATTGTGCCCGGCTTATTAATGGCTTCTGCCTTTATTGTTTACTGCTTTTTTTACGCGCGTTTTAGCAAAGAATATACCCCAAGTGAAAAATCGTCTAACGCTGAACGTAAAAGCGCAAGCTTGAGAGCATTACCGACTATTGCACTTGCTGCTATCATTATTGGTGGAATTTATACGGGTGTCTTCACACCAACTGAGTCCGCTGGTGTCGGCGTCGCTGTTTCACTCATCATTGTTATTTTGATGAGGACTTTTAGCGTTGCGAAATTTAAAGCAGCGGCCATGAGCACGATGAAAAATACGGTGACCATCTTCCTTATCATTGCGGGCGCTAAAGTCTTTGGGAAAGCCATCACGCTTTACCAAATTCCTCAAGATATCTCGATGTTAGTCAGCGAGAACATATCAGAAGTGGGTTTGTTCATTGCTGCCGTGTGTTTTGTCTTGCTCATCATGGGGTTCTTTCTTGAATCCATATCCATGTTATTGATTATGATGCCTGTACTGTACCCATCGCTTGGCATGATGGGAATTGACCCTATTTGGTTCGCCATCATATTTGTCATCATGATCGAATGTGCATTGATTACACCGCCGGTCGGGCTAAATCTATTTGTCATTCAATCTGTTTCCGGTGGAAAGTCCTCGGAAATAATTAAAGGGGTTTGGCCTTTCATTCTCATTATGTTGGGTTGCTTATTAGCGGTGTATTTTTTCCCCGCGATTGCTCTCTACATCCCTTTCTATCTTTAAATCGTCCCTGATTAATAACCACCTAGCTCCTATCGTGTGACTGGGTGGTTATTACCCTCTTATCTTCATCTCCATTAATCTGTATTATCCCCCACCTTAACCTAACCTATGAAAAGGAACTTCCAGTGAAAAAAACACTTGCTGTGCTCGTTTTCACGCTTGTCGCTGCTTGCATCGTCACGCCTAAAATCATTGCACCGACTTACCAAGAAAAAATGGCTGATATTGTCTCGAATATCAATAATGCTCCAGGTTATAGCGCTAAAATAGTCTCAACAAACGCGGCATGGTTCGGCGCTGAAAATAAGGTTTTAGTGAGCTTTGATACCGCTCAGATTGACCCTGCACTTCAAGGTGAAAAGCTTGAAGCTGAGTTGGTTATTGAAACGCATTATGGTCCACTGTTATTTTCTCGCAACGGCGTTTTTGGTCTGTATGAGACCGACATTCGTTTTGTCGGCGAGACACTACGAAATGAACTTAGCTGGGACGAGAGCATACCTTTGTATCAGCTTTCGGTGCTTGGCGGTTTCACAGGTAACTTCAAACTAGCAGACACCATTCCCGCTTTGAGCAATCCTACAAACACCTTCACATTCAGCGGTTATGCTGGCAAAGGTGAAATGAATGACAAAGAATTCATTTACGAAGGGGTACTGAATCAAATCGATGTAGATGACACCTATAGCCCAACTAAAGCAGAAGGACTTACCGTATCCGTTGAATTAAATGCAGATTTAGAAACCATTATGAAAGGTGGTTTTTACGACAGCATGATGGACCTTAGCTTAGATAAACTTACATTAGGAATGGGCACAGAACTGTCTGGTATCACAATAGGGTTGAGTTCCGCTTTAGACCGTGAGACTCAGCTTGGCAGCCTTGAAATTGGTTACTTCATTAAAGAAGTTGCATATGAAGGGTTCACCGTCAGTGACCTCGCTTTGGTCACGGAACTCGATAATCTAAGCAATAAGTTCTTCCTTGATTACAAAAACTTCTCTGATAGCTTGTTAGCTGAGACCAACTCACCGGATTCCATCTACGGTGCCTTATTTGTCTTCATGCAAGACAACATTGATGAATTACTGACAGCAAAACCAGAATTCAACATTACTGATTTTAGCGGTACCTTTTCTGAAGGCAGCTTCAGTGCAAGCCTCACTAGCAAGCTTGCCGACATAAGTACACCGACGATTGATGAGTTAACCATTCCAGAGTTTTGGCTATACAACGCCATAGTAGCAGCAAATATTGAAGCCGATGAAGCCTTAGTGAGAAGTCTGGCTGAGCGATTCATTGCTGATAAAATGCGTGCGCCAGTTACCGCGCCAGAAGTGAAACAACAAGCCCAAATAATCATCGACGGTTTAATACAACAAGGTTTGATGAAGTTAGAAAACGACAAGTATCTGAGTGAAATAACCATCGAAGAAGGTCAGGGAAAAATCTACGAAATGGCCTTTCCTTTAATGTAAAACATCGCGACAATTTGTATTAGATCTAAAAAAGGCGCGTCCTGTATTTGCTAATCAAAATACAGGGCACGCCTTTTTATTATCAATAAAACAATCTAGTAAGCGGCGAAAGTCTCACCATTATATTGAGTCACTAGGCAGTCCTTGCCCTTTTCTTTCAGCATTTTACAAAAATTAGAACTAAACGATTTTTCCATAAATGGACCGACTTTTAACTGATACATAGTACGGCCTTTGACTTCTTTTTCATTGACCAACGGAATTAGACCATCAAAAGACGTCGGATAGTCTTTTAATAATACTTTCCAGCCACGAACGGCTTCATCACGGTTCCCATAGGACGCAACTTGAACGCCATACTCTTGTTCTTGGTTGACCAATGGCGCGGCCACAACAGGGGCAGCATTGACCATCTTAGCCTGTTTTTTGGGCGTTTCTGCCATTGGCATCGTATTGCCTTGATCGTCTAACGGCGCAGCCGTCACCGCAGGCGCCACGTTCATCGCAGCCATACTTTCGTCTGCCATTATGTTGTCATTACTGGACATGGAATCCGCTGGCATTGCAGGATTATCTCCTTGCTTTAACGCTGCCAGTTCTGCTTCCAGAGCATCAATCCTATCCAGCTTCGGCTGTATGGACTGCCATTGCTCATCATGAGCACGAACTTTATCTTGTAAATCACCATAAGCCATAAAAGTATTTTTATCGCCCGTAGAGGAACAAGCACCTAATGATAATCCCGCTATAACAACAATCAGTTTTTTGGACATTCCCATTACTCTATTCTCCATGTACATGATTAAGACAGTCACCTTACTATCTAATACTTTTTTACTAAGTACTCTTTAAGAAGTCGATAGTAAGTATTGCCCCCACAAAATTAAGGCATAACGAGCCGCTTTGCCAATCAAAACTAACGGTAAAAAATACCAAATAGGCGTACGAAACACACCCGATACTAAAGCAATCCCATCACCAACAACAGGAAGCCAAGTAAATAATAAACTCCAGATGCCGTAACGGTTAAACAAGCGTTCGGCTTTTTGTCGAGTCTCAGCGTTTATGGGGAACCATTTTTTGTGTTCATATCGAACCAAATACAACCCCAACAACCAGTTGGTTAAGCCACCTAATGTATTACCTACACTGGCCCAAAACCATAAAAAAACCACGGACAGTGTCGCGTCATTAGCATAATAAAGTAATACCGCCTCTGATCCAAAAGGCAAAATAGTTGCCGACAAAAATGAAACAAAAAAAATGAATAAATAATCCAACACGACGTCTCTATATCTACTTTCATGGAAACAATAAAGCACCTAAATGCGAAAACAATGATCTAGCTCAATATCCCGCTACTAGGCAATATGTATAAAAACACTTAACCTAGAAAAATGACCAAGTGTAAAAATAATTAAGTCGTCAATATAATATTTCCTTCAATTCAGTAAGTTGTTAAAACGCTTAGTTGAATAATATATTGAGCTCGAGTTTTATTTACTAGTGCCAAAATAAACAGATCTAAAAAACGGAGACGACATGCTGGATCGCATTAATGATATTAAAATACGTTACAAGTTATGGGCCATAATTGGACTTATGTCCATGGGAACAACCGCTCTAATTTTAGTCTCACTTACGTCTTTGTTTAACAGCCATGTTGATGCTCGAAATGACCGAACACAAGATATTTTGGACATCGTAAACTCCACGTTATCACCCATTTATAAAAAACAACAATCAGGTGAGCTGACCGCCGATCAGGCAAAAAATCAGGCTATTACGCTTTTATCTGCATTCAAGTATGGCAATAAACAAAGCCTTTGGATCATCAATAAAAACAATCTTACTTTAATCAATGCCCCAATAACCTATAAAAACAATCACACTCCCGCTTCTCTTACTGAAGCACTCAAAAATCCACAAGCATCATCAGTAGAAAAGAATTATCAGGCGATAACATTTGAGTATCAGGGTAACGATGGCACAGCACACCGGATGCTCGCCAGCGCATATACTTTTACGCCATGGAATATCACCATCATTGCCACCGCATCCATGGATGCGGTCATGAGCTTTTTCTTAAACGCATTAGTCGATTATGCCATTTTAGTGAGCGTATTAACCGTCTTAGTCGGAGGTACGGCACTCTATATTATTCATTTGGTCACCAGCCGCGTGACGTCGCTGTGCAAAACAATGACATCGGTGCAACACTCCGGAGATCTAACACAACGTGTCGAGTTTACTGGCCAAGATGAAATGGGCGAAATGTCGCGCGCCTTTAATAGCATGATGAACGACTTTCAATCCATCGTGCGCAATGTCGGCCACTCCAGTGAGACCCTAGATAATATCGTCGGTCAGACCAATAGATCGACCCAAAAAACAGCGCAAGGTGTGAGTAAACAATTATCCAATACGGAAAAAGCCACTGATCTGATGCAAAGTGTGATGACATCCGTTGAAGACACGCTCGCCATTGCAGAGCAAGCAAACCATACGACACAAGAACTTGACCAGCATTCCAAACAGGGTCTTGGTGTCATGAATAAAGCCAACCAAGACATACAACAACTGTCTATTGAAGTTGGGGACGCGGCAATACAGATTCAAAAATTACGCGAAGCGGTCACACACATTAACGAACGATTAGGCATCATTGCAGAAGTGGCAGACCAGACCAACTTACTCGCGCTCAATGCCGCCATTGAAGCCGCTCGAGCGGGTGAACAAGGCAGAGGATTTGCCGTTGTGGCGGACGAAGTTCGTCATCTTGCCCAACGTTCGCAATTAGCGGCAACTGAAATTGGCGGATTAATTGATCAGTTGACACAACAAACACTGACCACAGTGGACGTCATGGAGTCAGCCCGAAACACGGCTAATCAAGGTGCGGAGCAGACTTCTCAAGCGGGTCAGGCATTTACTGAGATTGCCAATGGCGTGCTGTCCATTTCCAAACTGAACAGTAATATTAGCCAAGCGGCTGAGCGTCAATATGAGTCTTCAAAAACGGTTCACCAAACATTGGAAAGCATCGCCAATGTTTGTGAAGATACCAACCATAATTCTACTGATATTCAAACGTCCGTGAACAATTTACAAGAATGCGCCAGTCAATTACGCCAATTGGTGCATCAGTTTAGTACCTAATCAAAAAGGGATAGCGCTCTCAAAAAAACACAACCTCTTACCGTATTTCTACTAATGCTACTTTCATTTAATCTACAAAATTCATGTTAAGTGCACCTTAATCGTCTACTTATGCTCTTATTCTGTGCATAAAAGAGCATTTTTTAGAAAATAACGTCCTTTCCAAAAATTAAGTGAAAAAGAAACAATTTTACTACTTTAACTTATTGGTGAGTCTCATTAAGTTTGGGTATAGTAGTTTTTAACTCAATTCACCTCTATCGACTAAATTTGCTCTAAGACCGACAACTCGGTCCTATAAACCGTTACGTTTTCTAAAGGATCAAACATGGCATCTGATACACAAGATAAGCTAGATTCTCTTTATCAACATATACAGGCGGTTATTTTATCCCGCCAGCACCCAGTGACAGGGCTTTTCCCTGCCAGCACCAGCATCAATAATCACGGTAATTACACCGATGCTTGGGTTCGAGACAATGTCTACAGTATCCAAGCCGTATGGGCATTACATTTGGCCTATAAACGTGCCTCAAATCCTCAAAAGCGCGCTAATGAACTTGAGTTTACCTGTATCAAAATGATGCGTGGGCTACTATTTGCCATGATGCGACAATCCCACAAAGTCGAAGCATTCAAACACAGCTTGGACCCAAAAGACGCGCTGCATGCAAAATACGATACTAAAACAGGCTTAGAAGCCGTCGCGGATGACGCATGGGGACATTTGCAAATCGATGCCACCAGCTTTTATCTGTTGATGCTGGCGCAAATGACCAAAGCGGGCAGCAAACTCATATTTTCTCGTGATGAATTCAATTTTATCCAAAACCTTATTTATTACATTTCTCGTACTTATCGCACACCAGATTACGGTATTTGGGAGCGAGGCAATAAGGTTAACAATGGTAAAGCCGAAATAAACGCCAGTTCCGTTGGCATGGCAAAAGCTGCGATGGAAGGCATGGACGGCTTAAACCTATTTGGCGAAGATGGTCCAGAATGGGCCGTCGTTCACTCCTTTGCTGATGCGGTTGCCCGCGCAGGCTCGGTACTACAATCCTTGTTACCCAAAGAATCTCGTTCTAAAGAAGTCGACAGTGCTGTCCTGAGTATCATTGGCTTTCCGGCATTTGCCGTAAATGATGAAAAGTTAACCCGACGCACACGCAAGGAAATCATCAGTAAGTTAGGCGGTGAATACGGCTGTAAGCGTTTTTTATTAGATGGTCACCAGTCTGAACTCGAAGACCAAAGCCGAATTTATTATGAATACGATGAGCTCATTAACTTCGAGCACATTGAGTCCGAATGGCCGCTTTTCTTCACCTACCTTTATATTGACCGTTTGTTTGCCAGAGACTGGGAAAGTGCCAATTATTATCGCCATAAATTAGAATCGTTAATGGTCGAAAAAGACGGTCAGATGCTCTTGCCGGAATTGTATTATGTTCCACAAGAAAATATTTTAGCCGAGAAAGAAAACCCAGGATCACAAAAACGTGTGCCCAATGACAATCTGCCATTGGTCTGGGCGCAAAGTCTGTATTTGGTTGGTAAAATGCTCGATGAAGAGCTCATAAAAACTGACGACCTTGACCCCCTCGGTTTGCATCGCATTCAGCACAGGCCAAACAAAGTGACCACGTCCATGGTTATTTTGGCGCAAAACGATAAGGTAAAACAAAAACTACTAAACGCGGGTTGTTTATGCCAAACCCTTGAAGACATCGCGCCGCTGAAAGCCATTAGTGCGGGTCAACTGGTGGAGACTTACCGCCACCTTGGCGCCTCTGAAACATTAGGTCTTACAGGTCGACCTAATCGCGCGTTAAACAGCTTAGCGACGTCTCAGGCATTTAGTATTAACGACGAAAGTTTTTTGTGCTTGTCTTGGATTCAGAACGAAGACAAAGATTACCGAAAAATTGACCCAGCACTCTTTCAAGCCCACATACGTAATGAATTAAAAACCATCGCCGATCATTGGTATTATCAGGCCAATGCGGTTTTCAGCATACTCATCGATGAAGCCATGAGTGACATGAAAGGCAGCGATGAACTATTTGAATTTATCCGATTATTGCAAAAACGTGAGCACGAAGAGTTTCTCGTTATTCCTCAGTCTGCGAAAAATGCATTCAAGTCAGGTAACCGTCGCGCCATTATTATCAATACGCTCGACCATAATCAACTCGAAGTGAACCTTCCTGTCCATGATGCTCCTTGGCCTTTATCTGCAGAACCAAAAGCTTACGACGCTGCCGCCATAAAAAATCTCGATACTGATAATTTACTGGCTCGACTCAACGAGCAGCCAGACCTAAATGAAGCGATTGATTGTTTAATGGAGCTGGGGACACGTCGAGCACTGATGAACACAATTCCAAACTCTATGCCGGCGATTACCGCTTATAAAGTGTTAAACAGCGTTTATTATCAAGCGCTATTGTTGGAAAATTGGCATTGTGCAAGACAGCTGTACTCTTTGATATTGAAGCCCTCGACTGATCTTGCGACCTACATTGCCGACATCACGGTTCGCCAACGCTTGCTCGTCATTGGCGAAACGCCAGAGACAGAAGTCGATATAAGCACGCCATTAGATCAAGACGTCATCTTAGAAATGCTAAGGAGCGTGTCTTCATCACCTATTGGATTGGTGATTTGTCATGAGCTCATTGCCATTGTTGGCACATTCATAAAAGTTCACCCAGAGTTTTTCTCAGGGGTGCGTACGATTAGAATTCATAACCTTGCTTTACTCTGCGCTCGACAATTTAATCCTGATGAAAACGCACCCGTATTTGACACATTATCCAAAGTATCACCAAGCGAGCTTTACGAAGCACTCAAACAAGTGTTACAACAAAAGCACGATGAATTTGCTCACGTGGCAAATAATATGCGCTATCACCACAGCACGGATGCTCAAAGCAAAATGAAAGATGTAGACTGGTTTGATTGGCGTGCCGAGCAAGGCATGATAACAAAACTGCCTGAGTCCATGTTATTGCAGCTCTGGGAAAGCTTGAGTCATGCAAATACCATCGTGTTCGGTGATGTACAAAGTAATACCGCACTCGATTGTAAACGCGCACTCAGTTCAATGACGCCTGGCGAAGACACTTTTGCGCTCTTAATCGAGCTATTAACGTCAGACATCCACCCTAGCTGGTATAAAAGTCTTATTTTTGAAGGCTTGTATGCCTTTATTCAGTTTTGCCAACAACATAAAACTTGCAAATTTGATCAAGAAATCAATTTGCCGGTCTTAGTTTCTCAGGCCGCGCTAGATCACGCGAAGCAGCACCAAGTAGAACACCCAGAAGACAGCAGAGCTGAGGCTGCACTAGACGAATTTGCACAAATAACACCAAATAAAGTCAACCAATATTTGCGTTGGGCAGTGAGCAAACTCCACAGTCACCAGCACCAACACTCATCGAGTTAACACACTCACTCTATGCTGGAGAAGTGAATGGATTTAATAAAAAATGCCTTAATTAACGATGTGATGAACACACATTGCTCAGACCCGTTTGGCTGTTTAGGGCTACAGGAATCTTCGTCTAAAATAGGTTTTTCGCTCATTGTTTGGCAACCGGAAGCAACGTCAATTCGAGTATTGGCAATAGAGACAGATACGGTGTTGGCTCAAATGCACCAAGCCGATAACAAAGGCTTATTTTATGCCGAATGGCCAAAGGAAAAAGTACGTTTTCACTATCGCCTTGAGATTACCTACAAAGACAACAGCACTCACACGATAGTCGATCCATACCAATTTCCTAACACGACCTTTATAGACCCTGACCACCATCAGGCAAGCTTATACAAAAGCCAAGGGGCCATTCGCGCCAGTGCCGAGATCAATGACCAACTAACGATTCAAGGCACACGCTTTGCCGTTTACGCCCCTGCGGCGCGTTCTATTTCCGTCGTGGGTGATTTCAACAGCTGGGATGGTCGAACTCATCCTATGTCGAGTAACGGAGACGGCATCTGGCGATTGTTTATTCCCGATATTAATCATGGCGCTCGGTACAAGTTTGAAATCCGTTCTAAAACTGGTGAAATCCTCCCTCATCGCAGTGATCCCTATGCTCAGCGTATTGAACAATTCCCTTCTTTTTCGAGCGTAACCTGCTTTGATAATAAGCACCAATGGCAAGATGATGTTTGGGTCAACCGCCCTATTGAAGACCTCTACGAAAAGCCTATGTGTGTGTACGAATTGCATCTAGGATCATGGCGTCGCAAGGAAGATAACCAACCTCTCACGTATCTTGAAATCAAAGATCAGCTTGTGCCCTACATTCAAGAAATGGGCTACACACACGTCGAACTATTGCCGATTACCGAATACCCATTCGATGGTTCATGGGGCTATCAGCCGGTTGGTTTGTACGCGGTAACGTCACGATTTGGTACGCCTGAAGACTTTAAAGTGCTGGTAGACGCACTGCATCAAGCTAACATCGGCGTCATTATGGATTGGGTTCCTGCACACTTTCCTGCGGACAGTCACGGTTTGGCCAATTTTGATGGCTCAAAACAATACGAGTATCCAGATCCTAAGAAAGGCTGGCACCCTGAATGGAATTCGCTAATTTACGACTTCGGCAAAGAGCATGTTGTTAATTATCTTATTAGTAACGCGGTTTATTGGCTGGAAGAATTTCATATCGACGGCTTACGTGTCGATGCCGTTGCCTCTATGTTGTATTTGGATTACTCACGGGAAGATGGCGAATGGATTCCCAACAAAGACGGAGGCAATCATAACTACGAAGCCATTGATTTCTTACGTCGTTTAAATGAGACCGTTTATTTAAACCATCCTCACTGCTTTACTGTGGCTGAAGAATCCACCGCGTTTCCAGGCGTGTCTAAGCCCACTTACATGAATGGACTAGGCTTTGGCTTTAAATGGAATATGGGCTGGATGAATGACTCTCTAGACTACATTAAAAAAGACCCAATCTACCGACAACATCACCAAGGCGAATTAAGCTTTAGCATGGTTTATGCTTTTGATGAGCAGTTTGTTTTGCCGATTTCTCACGATGAAGTTGTCCATGGCAAAGGGTCAATGATCACTAAAATGCCAGGGGACTCTTGGCAGAAATTCGCTAATTTACGCGCCTTTTCCGCCTATATGTACTTCCATCCCGGTAAGAAACTCAATTTCATGGGTAATGAATTCGCGCAAGGCCGAGAATGGAGCCACGAACGCTCTTTGGATTGGCATTTGTTGGAAACTGATTTTCACAAATCACAGCAAGCATTATCAAAAGATCTAAACCATCTTTACCAAAATGAAGTGAGCTTGCACTTTGATCACTCCCATCAGGGCTTTGAATGGATCAGTTACGACGATAGTGCGAACAGCATCTTGGCCTTTGCCCGAAAAGCCAAAGACCAAGATGCTCACTCAATAGCTGTCATTAACTTCACACCAACACCACATAGTAATTATCGCATTGGTGTGCCGAAAGCGGGATGTTATCAGATCATCATGAATACCGATGACAGTAGATACACTGGCAGCGGCTATGTTCAAGATCAAGAATACAACACGCATGCGGTTAGTAGTCACGGTCGAGAGCACAGTATAGAACTACAAATTCCACCGCTGGCCGGTGTTTTATTAAAATGGCTAGGCGATTCTTAGACTCGCCACCTAAGGTTTTAGTCACTTTAGATATCAATAACGCAGAGGTCTGCATGAATTCACCCGCACACCAAGTTACTACTGGCTCCACTTTTCCTCTTGGTGCCACGGTGACCAACAACGGAGTCAACTTCGCTGTTGTCTCTGAAGACGCCAGCCAACTCTATTTGTGCTTATTTGATAGCGATGGCAATGAACAGGAACCTCTGCCTTTCATCGATAAGCACAGAGGAATCTGGCACATGGAAGTCCTCGGTCTTAAAGAAGGCCAGCACTATGGCTTACGAGCAAAAGGGGAGTTTAAGCCAGAACAGCAATTTGTCTTTAACGAACTCAAATTACTAATTGACCCTTACGCTAAAGACCTAAGCGAAAAGCTGGTTTGGCATGAAGACCAAGCTGCTATTACAAAAGAAGGTCAGCCGCACTCGGTAGATTCGGCTTACTGTGTGCCTAAATCCATTGTTCGTACTATCCAAGCCAATGCAAATCGTCCTGCAAGAGTTAAAGTGGCGGCCACAAGTCGTGCCTTATATGAATTGCATGTAAAAGGCTTCAGCCAAAATTTGGCGATTGAAAACGAATTAAAAGGCACTTATCTAGGGGTGGTTTCTTCTGCAGGCATTGATCATCTAAAAAGCCTTAATATCACCACCATCCAGCTAATGCCCTGCTTTAGTTTTATGACAGAGCGTCATTTACAGCAATTAACACTCAATAATTATTGGGGCTACAACCCCGTTAGTTTCTTTGCACCAGAGCCTTCTTACGCTAAAAAAGACGCGGTAATTGAGTTTCAACTAATGGTAGATGGCTTGCGAGAAGCGGGCTTTGAAGTCATTTTAGACGTGGTCTATAACCACACCGCTGAAAGCGAGTTAGACCAATCCAGCGTTTGTTTTCGCGGTTTAGACAACGCACGTTACTACCGCCATCAAGACGGACAATATCTAAATTACACGGGTTGCGGTAACTGCATTGACACATATCAACCCGCTAGCGTACGTCTTATCTGTGACAGTATGCGCTACTGGGTAGACGTCATGGGAGTGGATGGTTTTCGCTTTGACTTAGGTGTGGACTTGGGTCGAACCGATCACGAATTCACACCCAAAGCACCGTTATTACAAGCCATTCTTCAAGACCCTATTTTGAGCCAAACTTGCCTAGTGATGGAGCCTTGGGATATTGGACCAAACGGCTATCAAGTTGGACAATTTCCCAAAGGGTTTCTTGAGTGCAACGACAAATACCGTGACACTATTCGTCGCTTTTGGCGCGGAGATGATGGACTTATACCTGAGTTTTCGACATGTTTTATGGGATCAAGAGATCTTTTCCATAAAGGGCATAAAAGCGCCTTAAATTCTGTCAATTACATTACCTATCACGATGGCTACACAATGAAGGATTTGGTGTCCTATCACCAACGACATAACCTAGCCAACATGGAAGAAAATCGAGATGGTCATGGTGATAATATCAGCCAAAACTTTGGTGTAGAAGGTGAAACAGACGACACAAAAATTCAACAACAACGCCTAAATCAACAACTTTGTTTTATGGCAACTTTGTTATTAAGCCAAGGTACGCCACATATTTTAGGGGGCGATGAACTGTCTCACACCCAACAAGGCAATAATAATGCCTACTGCCAAGACAATGATATTACGTGGCAAAATTGGCAGGAAAGCGAAGCCCGATCAGCACTGAATCATGCTATTTCAACCTTAATGGCGTTGCGTAAAACGTACCCCATTCTGGCAGAAATACACCTAGACGATGATCCACTTTATCAACATACGCCTTCAGATCATATCGAATGGTTAAATGAGCAAAGCACAGCAATGACGGCTGAAGATTGGTCGGATAACAGTCGTCACTACATTGCCTTGACGCTCGCACCAACGGATCGCTCTACACGTTTCTGGCTCGTGTTCTACAGTAGCGACGTACCTCTAAGTGTGCCGTTCCCAATGGAAGGCACCACTATCGAGGCGCTTTATCAAACACCGGGGCTATCCATAACAGACAATTCGTTGCATTGTGCCTATCGTGGGGTCTTTATTGGCAAAATGTAATTCTTCGTCTATGAATCAACCAGCGGATAAATAAACAATTTAACGATGCCATTACAGCGTCGTTAAATCATTTTGACTAAACTGTAAATCGGCCAAGCGTTTATACAACGCACAGCTTTCAAGCAATTCAGAATGTGTCCCTTGGGCAATAATCTCACCTTGGTCCAATACCATAATCCGATCTGCATTCAAAACCGTCGCCAATCGATGCGCAATAACCAAGCTGGTTCGTCCTTTCATCAAGGGCTCAAGAGCCGCCTGAACTTTGCTTTCACTTTCAGCATCCAACGCGCTTGTCGCCTCGTCTAGCAATAAAATGGGCGCGTCTTTCAGGATGGCGCGAGCAATGGCTATTCGTTGTCTTTGACCACCCGATAAGCGCACACCATCTTCACCTAATCGCGTATCATAGCCCTTGTCTAATCGAGTAATGAAGTCATGTGCATTGGCTTTTTCCGCTGCATTTTGAATAGATTCATGACTCGCACTGCGATCTGCATAACCTAGATTATCGTAAACACTTTGATCAAACAGCACTGTCTCTTGGGGAACGAGCGCAAAGCGATGGCGTAAATCTTCCAGTGAATATTGTTTAATATCCTGACCGGCTAACGAAATACAACCTTGCTGAGGGTCGTAAAAACGCAGCAGTAATTCAAACAAGGTGGATTTACCTGCGCCTGATGGCCCGACCAAGGCCAACATTTCTCCCTGTTTAATCGAAAACGAAAGGTTTTTTAACGCGGCGTAATCCGGTCTTGATGGGTAACGAAACTCAACCTGATCAAATTTAATAATGTCTTCTCCTTGATGGAGCGCGTCCATTATTTGAGAAGGAAACACCTGTGAGCCGCTTACCACAGCACTGCGTGCGCTTAGTAATTCCATAATACGTTCAGCGGCGCCTGCTGCACGCTGCAACTCGCCCATGACTTCTGAAATAGCAGCGACAGCACCAGCCACAATAATGGAGTAGAACAAAAAGCTCGCCAAATCACCGGCACTGATTTCACCTGAAATGACATCTTTACCACCAAACCACAACATCACACCAATGCCACTCATCGACAGTAAAATAACCATCAAGGTTAGCCATGAGCGCTGCTGAATGCGTTTCACACTAACGTTAAACGCTCGATCGACTGTAGCAGAGAATCTTTGCACGTCATGCTGTTCATGGGTATAGGCTTGTACCACCTTAATGTGACGTAATGCCTGAGATAAATAACGCCCTACATTCGCGATTTCATCTTGGCTATCACGGGATAAACTGCGAACTCGGCGGCCAAAATACAACACAGGAACAATCACAAAAGGGACACAAGTAAGCAAAATTAATGTCAATTTAAAATGCATGATCAAAAGGAATAAAATTCCGCCTAACAGCATCAAACTACTGCGCAAGGCGATCGACAAAGACGAGCCGATGACACTTTGTAATAGCGTTGTATCTGCGGTAATCCGAGATTGAATTTCACTAGGTGAATTGTCTTCAAAAAAAGAGGGTGACAAAGTTAACAAATGCGCAAAGACAGCTTGGCGAATATCCGCGACGACACGTTCACCAATCCATGAGACCAAATAAAATCGACAAAAACTTCCAATGCCTAATAAAAAGACCAACGCGGTAAAAATCATCAACGCATGAGTCAAACCCGCTTCCGAACCAGAAGCCAATCCTTGATCTATTAAAAGCTGCACGCCCTTTCCCAAGCTAAGCATTGTGCCCGCGGTTACCACCAAAGCGATTAAGGCAAACACCATATGCCGTCGATAAGGACGTAAAAAAGGTAAGAAGGTTTTTATTCCATTTTCGACATTTAACGGCTTATTCATAGATCAAACCCACCACAACGTTTTATTGGCCATTACTATAACGCATTCGCGCGATAGTAATGGGGGAAAAACTTAGCAGCTGTTTATTATTGCCACGCCTCTCTTAGCTCACTCTTTAGATTTGAATCCCATCCGGAAGCCGCCCCAATGCTGACCGTTGACATAAATAGGGACTGAAAGATCATGAAGGATTTCACCCGTATCACGTTTATAGGTTTGCAGTAAAAATGTATCGGTATGCGCGCCGCAACGACTGCCTGTTGGATCATTGAAAATTCGCTTAGTGCGATTGTTTATTAAGTCTTTTTCATAATCGCCGCTTATCGGCTGACTGAATTTTTTATTGTGTGTGGGAAAGTAGCCATTCACGTCAACTGCGCCCGCAAACATGACTTCTGCATGCTTGTCTAATACCGCTTCTTGAATCACAGGAAAAGTGCGATCACTAAACGCATCGTACAATGTGCTGTATTTTTGTGGATTCGTTTGCTTAATCGGCTGATAGTCCCTAGAAAAAACCGCGTGTTGAGTCAACTCACCTTTGCTTATTGCTTCTTCAAACACATGACCAATCTCTTGCGCTGCAATTTTAGCGTCATTAAGCAATGCCGAGAAAAATAATGAAGGGTCTACTTTATCCAATTCTCTAAAAACCACTTCAGCACCATTACTCAAGCCGGCAGCTTCTTGTGACAACCGATCACTGCGCTGAGAAATTTCCCGTAGAGAGTCACTGATTCGAGAGATAGATCCACCAATTTGCGTGCTGGTTGTCCCCAACTCTTCTCCTGTACTTTCTACTTCAGACAACACTGCCGACGCATTTTGCACTTCTTCTGTTAAAGAAATAAAGCGCTGTGTTTCCCCTAACAGCGTAATAGAAAGGGATTCTGTTAAGTCTTTTAAAGAGGACATTTCATGGTTGGTTAACTCACTATTATGGCGAACATCCGTGAGTAACCGCGAAATTTGCTCCGACGCATCAGCACTCTTGCCCGCTAAGGCTCGTACCTCATCTGCAACCACGGCAAAACCTCGGCCTTGCTCCCCAGCTCGCGCCGCTTCTATTGCGGCGTTTAACGCCAGCAAGTTGGTTTGTTCGGACACCGCTTTGATGACTAACGTAATGCGGTCTATGTCATCTGCACTTTTCGTCAACAAAGCCAGTTGTTCACTGGCTGTTTGCACTTTGGTTGTGAGCTCACTAATTTTCTCAGCGCTTTGAGACAGCGCACTTTGCGCCGTGCGACTTGATTCTGCGGTGTCACTCATCGTGTGGGCTAAATGACCCAAGTTTTTTGAAAGCGTGAGCCCTGAAGCAGACAGTATTTCTACCGCTTGCTGAATTTGCTCACTGTCATCACGGGTTAAATGTATGTCTTTACTTAACGTATCAACAAAGTGAGAAACTTCTGCCGCCCCCATCGCCATTCTGGACGTTGCGTGAGTCACTGTTTTGCTCACCTCAGAAAATGACAATGATTGATTATCAACAGAATTGGGCTCTAGACCTCTCTGAAGAGCTGTTTTACGTACTCGTTTTGATAACATCAAACAAGCACATAAAAGAAAGCCAGCAAAAGAATAAGACAATGGCATCGAGTCTTGTGTATAACCCAATGTAAAAAGAACAAGAAGCCCTAAAACACCAAACAACTGGAAATAAAACATTACCATACCCTTTTTATAATTATTATTTTCTAGTGTTTAACGATGCCAATAGAAGGTCAATGTAAAACGGAATACCTACGACTAAAGTCTTACAGTTAAACGTAGCCACTGCATAAAGTGCACTTATCCCATCCTATTCCTTAGCCTAATTTTTCAGAGGTTCTATCAAGGCCTCGCTATTACACTTTTGATCATAGCAGTAAAAATAAAACATTAAATATGCTCTATTCGCTCTATAGAAAACCTTAGAATGAAACACACCTGTAAATTCAAATTCATGGCATAAAAAGCAGAGCTTTTCGGCAAAATACCGACTAAAATAAAAATTGTGCTCACGAAGCACTACTAAAACAATAATACCATCGCGCACAACCTGCCGATGATCTCATTGAGGATTAAACTATGATCACCAACAAACCTAAAACAGAACCTTTTTACCTTGAGCTAGGCCAACTCACCTCAGATAGTGTTCGTCATCTTGCTCCTTCTTTTGATCATTTACCGCCAAACCCTTACGCTGATGGAGAGTTTCGTTTACGTCGTTATTCTCGCTTTAGTATTGAGCAAGGAAAATTACACCACCTTCCTTCACAAGCCTTTGTTCAAGATGAGAGCATCAACCACTTCCAAGGCAATGTTGTACGTAGTTACGAAGAAATTGACGAAAATATTGTGAAAGACCCCGCCTTTGTTGAATTATTTGAGCACTTTCAAAAAATGGCGAGCATTGTCGACCACACACCCATCGAGGTTCACCAACTGCGTATTTTTGCTGACCATAAAAGCGCAGAGGTCGCGCCAGAAGGTGTTCATCAAGACGGTTTTGATCGTATCGGAATTTACGTCATGCAACGCTATAATATCCAAGGTGGTAATATTAATGTTCACCTAGATAAAAAAAGTCCTGCCCTTATTAGTCATGATTTCGATAAAGGTGAATTTGTCGTCTTAAATGATCGTAAATTTTTTCATAGCGCCCAACCAATTAAACCGGTCGATGGCGATCAAGGCTATATGGATATTTTTGTTCTTACCGCGAATTTAGTGCATTAGCTCACATTTCCAAGGTAAACCGTATAATACATTTTTGTATTATTTAAAAAGAACTCACGTCCAAACACCCTCTTTCTAAAAGAAGGGTGTTTTTTATATTTAATTTCGTCACAATAAATAAACCCAGCTCTCACTTCTTCTATCTTATTGATATTTATTAAAATTCTCTTCATTCTATTTTTAGAATTACGTCTTAAGTAATAATTATTTTTAGTCTTTTATTTTTTATCATGCTATAAATGAGGAAACATTAGATTTCTTTAAAGTAAGTAACGTCAGGATGTACTTTTGACAGATGTAATCACTTTAGCCGTTGACAATAAAAACGATATTCACCAAGAATTCATAGACATTTCAAAAAAGCGTGTTTTAATCATCGAAGATATCGGTGAAATGCGCCTTATGCTGAAGTCCTTAATGACGTCTCTAGGGTATTCTAATATAGACGTAGAGTCTTCTGGGAAATCCGCGATTAAGCGCATTTTAGAAAAACATTATGATGTTGTATTATCTGATTACAATCTTGGTGGTAGTATCGATGGTCAGCAAATTTTGGAAACATCACGTAAAAACCACTCCCAAGACCACTCCACTATTTTTATTATGATTACCGCTGACACCGCCTATGAAAGTGTCGTCAGCGTATTAGAATATCAACCTGACAGTTATCTGGTTAAACCTTTTCCCCCTGCTGCCTTTTTTCGTCGATTTGAACGAGTACAAAAACAAAAAAAAATCTTTGAAAGTATTAACAACGCACGAAAAAAAAATGATTTTGAAAAGATGGAAGCACAAGCAAAAGCCATCATGACACAACACCCTAACCTCGCTAGTCAGTGCTTAAAAATCATTGGTGAATCACTTTATGCTCGTGGCCGTTACAAAGATGCTAAAAGTCACTACATGCTTATTATTCAAAAAAATAAAAATTTAGCCTGGGCACACTTTGGTATTGCTTTATGCGAACTAAAACTAGGCGCTGTCGTTGCAGCCATTAAAAAACTAGAGCACACAATCACTTTAAGCCGCCATTTTTTATCCGCTTATGACTTGCTTGCGGATGCCCAAGAAAGTCTCGATAATCTAGAAGCCGCTCAGGCGGCAATGATTAGCGTACTAGAAGTATCACCACGCTCTTTCGAACGCGCGCTTAGGCTTGCTCAAATCAGCACGCAGCTAGAAGATTGGTCTACCGCTGAAAACGGCTATTCAAGGCTCCTTCGCTTAACTCGCGACACTAGCCATGAACAAGTTGAGTACTACTACGACTATTTAAAATGTCTAACCAACATGATGGCCGTCGGCTCCGACAACTCTAAATTGGCAGATAAATTTAAACGAACACTCATTCGGTTACGTTCTTTCGGAAAAACAAACCCATCAGCCCTATCCAATTCCTTCAGAATCGAAATACAGCAATACCTGACCCGAGATCATCTTGGAGAAGCGGTAAAGTCATGGAAGCAATGGAATAGACTGATCAAATCTGGTCAAGCATCCCCACTGAGCGACGCGCAAAAACACACGCTTAAAAAGCGCCTCGGCTTGCTATAATCTCCTGACACCGTTATGGTCTTGCGTTGATTTTCAAACTAACGTCTGCACTATAAATTCAGGCTATTTTCACTCTTCATTACATCCGAGCTATACACTATGTCGGCTATTTTTCCATTTTCGAGCCTCATTCCTAATGACAAATTAGGTGCCGTTGAATCCACAGGTCTATGGAGCAATCCTGCTTTTATAAAGGCTTCACCTTGGTTTGGTAGTAAGATTTATTGGATAAGCCACCTAAACGAACGAAAAAACGGTGAACTAGAATGGAGCTTTCTTTCTCGATGATACCCATGGAAAACGCACTGCATTCCCTATTCGGCTTTGAAGGATTTCGCGAAGGTCAAAAACAAACCATAGAACAGCTTTTGGCGGGACATTCTGCGCTTGCTGTTTTCCCAACAGGGTCTGGTAAGTCTTTATGTTATCAATTCACAGCCACACAACTGCCAAATTTAACACTGGTAATTTCGCCACTCATCGCTTTAATGCACGACCAATTAGACTTTTTGCGATCCAAAGGTATAGCGGCAGCAAGTTTGGACTCGAGCCAGAGCAAAGAAGAGAGCCAAGCGGTGATGACTGGCGTTCAAAATGGCACCATCAAGATCCTAATGATTTCGGTAGAACGTTTTAAAAACGAACGTTTTCGACGTTTTATCAAACGTATTTCCATTTCCATGTTGGTCGTGGACGAAGCTCATTGTATTTCTGAGTGGGGCCATAACTTTAGACCTGATTATTTAAAACTGCCCTCTTATCAACAAGAACTCGCGATCCCATTAGTCTTACTGCTAACCGCAACGGCAACTCGACGAGTTCAGCGAGACATGGCGCAAAAATTTGCGATTCATCCTGAACACATAGTGCAAACAGGGTTTTATCGTTCTAATTTAGACATTGACCTGATTCCGACCCAAGCCCATGAAAAGCTCGGTAAGTTGAAAAACATACTGAACGACACTCAAGGCGCCAGTATTGTTTACGTGACCCAACAAAAGACAGCCGAAGACGTCGCCAACACACTACGAGCGGATGGTTATTCCGTAGCGGCTTATCATGCTGGATTAGGCAACGAGATTCGCAGTAGCATCCAAGGCGACTTTATGACGAGTAAAACTTGTATTATCGTAGCGACCATTGCATTTGGTATGGGGATAGACAAATCCGACATTCGTTTAGTTGTTCATTTTGATTTGCCAAAATCCATCGAAAATTACAGCCAAGAGATTGGCCGAGCAGGGCGAGACAATCAGCCAAGTCGATGCGTTTTACTGGCCAGTTTAGAAGGCTTAAGCACCTTAGAAAATTTTGTTTATGGCGACACACCAGAAGCACATGATATAGACAGTTTACTACGTTGCATTGCAGAACAAACAAACGATCAGGAATGGGAAACTCAGCTTTACGGCTTATCAAACCAAACCAACATTCGCACTTTGCCATTAAAAACCTTACTCGTCCAACTCGAATTATTGGATGCGATCACGCCAAAATATAGTTACTACGCCGATGTTCGGCTTAAATGGGAAGGCGATAGAATTGCCTTTGCTCTGCGAATCCCAGATGAATGGCAAAACGCTTATCAAGCGGTTTTAAAAGGCATTCAGTATAAGAAAATTTGGGGAACGCCTGATTTCAACAAACTGTTCAACGAATCGGGATTATCGCGCGGGGATGTATTGCAGGTGTTAGAGTTCGCCGCAGATCAGAATATTCTTACGTTAGAAAGCAAAGGACTAACGGAAGTCTATCAGGTCAATAGCAATGCTTTTCATCATCAAACGCTGGCAAACCAGTTACATCACTATGTCGATGAAAAACAAATTGCTGAAATCGAACGAATCGCGACCATGATCCGCTTTTTCCAACTAGAACGGTGCTTAAACCACAATTTGGCACGTTATTTTGGTGACAAAAATGCGCCAGAGCATTGCGGACATTGTTCAGTATGTCGTGGCAATCCGCTTATATTTACTCAATCAGTCGGCGAAAATAGCCAGCATGAATGGCAAGATCAATTAACAGGATACATAAAAGAATTTGCTCAACACATTACCAGCAAAAGTCCGAATACACCTATCACAGCGGTATTGATTTCTCGCTTCTTAACCGGTTTAACACAACCTATTTTCACCAAAGTGAAAGCACGTCAACTTAGCGGTTTTGGTGTGTTTGAAGAACGAAGCTATTTATCGGTGCTAGAAGCGGTTACTCAGCTTCTGACAGATCACTAGAGGGTTTGCTTGTCTCGTCATAAACACTAACTTCAACAAGGTTGTTGTCGGGATCATTAAAATACACAGATTGGATCGGCCCTTGTGCACCAGATTTACTCACGGGGCCTTCTAGAATTGTCACTTTACAGGACTTCAAATGGCCAACGACGTCAGAGATGGTCCAGTTAGTAATAAGGCATAAATCGCCCGAGCCTTCCATTGCGTGGTTTCGAAGTTCTTGCCCAAGCAACTGAAAGTTGATTTTTTGCTGACCAAATTGCACGGCTCGACGTCCATTAGCAAAGGTAATAGGTTCCATTTTCAAAACGGTTTTGTAAAAAAGCACCGCTCTATCTATGTCTGCCACCGTCAACACAATATGATCGAAATGACTAATCATCGCCCCTTGCCTCCTGCAAGCCATTCATAATAAACACTATGCTACGAATGATTGTTCAGAAAGACAAGTTAAGAAAGACACTCTTCACGTAAAGAATGTAAAACAAGTTCTCCTTCAATGAGACTCAATTTTTGACGTTTATTCAGTTTCTTCACTCGATACTCTAAAACCAAAGCCTCACTTTTTGTGCCAACCGCTTCATGCCACACCAGCTCCAATGGGCCTTTGCCCTTTAGGTATCGAGCCGCTCGTTTACTGGCACCTGAATGCTCCTTAAAACGTCGATCAACATCCGTACTAATACCCGTATAAAGTGTGTTCATACGCGTTTTAATCATATAAAGACTCCACTCATTATCACTGATGACACTTTTATCTTCTTGCACGTTTGCGTTTATTGTCACATTAATGCTTCCTTATGTAGAGGTGCTAAACGCCCTATTCCGATGGTTAATTACCAATAATGAGCAACAGCGTTGAAGCCGTAGCAATGCCCATACAATAATTAAAAATTTTCTGCCGCTTTTGATCCGTTAGCCACTGTCGAACTCTCACACCAGCCCAAGCCCAAATGGAAATAGCCGGAAAGCCCACAGCAGCAAACAAAACAATCATCCAGAAGCCGGATTGAGCGTACAAATCACCCGCAATCGCAAACGAACTCACACAACCAATCGCCATCATCCAAGCTTTTGGGTTCACATATTGAAATAACAAAGCTTGCCACCACGCCATCGGTGAAGAAGGTGCTTTCTTGGTTTCTAGATTTCCCACTGGCGCACTGCCAATTTTCCACGCAAGCCACAGTAAATAACCACAACCCACCCATTTGAGTAAATCATACAACGGCGGATACACGCTAAACAGTGTTCCTAACCCGAGTAAAACAGACAGCAACAAGGTCGCGACACCCAACACGATACCTAACATATGCGGTAAAGTTCGGCGAAAGCCAAACTGCGCACCGGACGCCAATAACATAATATTATTAGGTCCAGGCGTGACCGATGTCACAAAAGCAAACATAGCAAGTGCGATAAAAAAAGAGACATCCATCATAACATCCGCCCTCTTTTTTTAACTTTAACCATCATATCGCATAGAACGCCTTTAAAGGATGCTTGTGATAATTCAGCTTGTTGGCGCTCCTTTGTCATACCAATATCCATTAGTTGTTGAGCCGTTAAAGAAGCCAAAACTTTGCGGGTCTGGTAACGCTTCACGCAATGTTGAAAGTGAACAAATAAGCTAAAGACTAGCATGACCTTCTCCCTCTGATTCGCACTGTCTAGACGTTAAAAAGTGCTATATGTATGAGTAACCACTTTAGAATAAGCCGTAAACACAATACAGATTCAGAAAACCTCTTTATTAAACACACAGAACAGGGCTTATTTCATCTGTATGGTGTAATAAAATGCAATCTGTATGGTCACTCTCAGGTTAAGAAAGCCCTACAATCAATACAGATATCAGCTTAAGACACCTATTCCAAAGGAAATGCCATGACACTCTATCAAAATCTCGCCAACCGTTTACGAGAACACATACAGCATGGCTTTTTCAAACCAGGCGAAAAACTGCCTTCTGTTCGACAGTTAGCTCAAGAGCATGGCGTCAGCATTTCTACTGTACAAGAAGCCTATCGACAGCTTGAACAAGACTTCCTTGTCGAGGCTCGACCCAAATCGGGCTATTTTGTCTGCTTTAGAAAAAAAGATAACTTACCCAGTATTTCAAGACCGCCACAACGCCCTCTGGAAGTTTCACAGTGGGAAGAAGTCCTCAATATGCTCATGATTCGCAGCAACAACAAGGGCGTGCAGTTACAACACGCCATGCCGGATATGGCCGCACCGACACTGAAGCCTTTGCTAAAAACCTTAGCTGACCTTTCTAAGCAAAAACCAGAGTTAGGCTTGGGCTATGCGGATATTCGAGGAATAGAAGAATTGCGCACACAACTTTGTCGTCTCACGGTTGCATCTGGCTGCCAACTGCATCCAGATGATTTGGTGGTAACATCAGGCTGCCAAGAAGCGCTGTCTGTTTGCTTAAGAGCGGTCACCGAGCCCGGCGACATTATCGCCATAGAGTCCCCCAGCTTTTATGGTTCCATGCAAGCAATCAAAGCCGCCAATCTCAAAGCGATGGAAATCCCTACACACCCAGAAACGGGCATCAGTTTAGAAGCGCTAGAACTAGCATTAGATCAATGGCCGATCAAAGCCATTTTTGTCACCCCTACGTGTAATAACCCTATGGGTTACACCATGCCTGAAGACAAAAAAGAGCAACTGTATCGACTGGCACAAAGCTATGATATTGCCATTATAGAAGACGACATTTATGGCGATATTTCCTATCAATTCCCTAGACCGAAAACCATAAAATCCTTTGATACTGATGGACGCGTACTTTTATGCTCATCTTTTTCGAAGACCATCGCGCCCGGCATGCGCGTTGGTTGGATCGCACCGGGTCGTTACCGAGATAAAGTCACCCACATAAAATACGTGAGCAGCTCTATGTGTCCTGTTCTACCTCAGCTCGCCATTGCAAAATTTATTCGTTTAGGCGGCTACACAAAACACATACGTCAAATGAGGCAGCGCTATGAGAAGCAAAGAGACCACTTATTGAATGCGATAAAAACCTATTTACCCAACGACACAAAGGTCAGTTACCCTGATGGCAGCTTTATTTTATGGGTGGAGCTTAACCCCTGTATTGACAGTATGGCGCTAGTGGAACGCTGTCGTGAAGAAGGTGTTGGCTTTGCCCCTGGTCCATTATTTTCGGCGACAGGAAAATACCGCAACTGTTTTCGTCTCAACTTCAGCGAACAAAGTATGGAAAAGCGTGAATGGGCCATTAAAACCTTGGCAACCATTTTGCTAAGTTTCGAACAACCTTAAAAAAATGGGTAAGACCTCTTATCAATCAGTACTTTTTGTATGGTAATTCTTATCTAGATTGATGAATTGTAAAGAAATGAAAATCTTCTTAATGACGAGATGCAAAAACGCAATAATCTATAAACTGGCTCATTCGAAAACAACGCATAAAAGCCTTACTAACTTGGCTCTTTATATTAGGACACATTGAATGCTCAACCCGTCTGTATTAAACGTAGGGGTACTTTGCCTCAGTTTGTTATTAACCGCCTGTAGCAGTAACGAAAAACGCGATGACTTTGCTGGTTTAGCCCAAAATGAACTCAGTACAGTGAGCAATATCAAATCCTCACAGTGGCATGAAATGAATAACGTCGCTACGGTTAGCCACTTAACCGATTTAATAGCGGACCCACAATTAGACGACCTCATTGCAAAAGCGCTGGAAGCAAACCCGAGCCTACAAAAAACTCAGCTGACATTACAAGCCAGCTTATGGAGCATAAAAAGCCAACATGGCGATTCATTACCCAGCGTAGAAGCTGGTTTTTCTGGTAGTAAAACCGAAGGAAGTAATACGAGTTATAAAGCGAATTTAAGCATTAGCTGGGAAGCCGATTTATGGCAAAAATTAGCAAAAGCAGAACAGGCCGCGACGAAAACACTGGCCAGTGACGAAGCGCTTTATCAAGCCAGTCGAGACACTTTGGTCGCCAACGTCATCAAATCTTGGCTTGCCATTACCGCCAAACAACACACCATTGATATTGAGCAAAAACGCTTAACCTTATTAGACGCAAACGAAAAACTGATCCTTAAACGCTTCCGAAATGGTCTTGGGGATTTAGAAGCACTAGATGAATCTCGCACATCTGTTTCTCAGTCCAAAGCCGACCTTGTGGAATACCAAGAAAACCTAGCCATCGAAATACGTAACCTACAACTTTACTTAGGCAGTAATGAATCTCTCAGTTATATTGCAAACGCGACATATCCCGATGTCAGCCTGTCTTTTCAAGGGTTACCACAACAAAATCTTCAGCGCCGACCCGACTTAAAAGCGGCCTATTTAGCCATTGAAGCTGCCGATTTAAACACCTCCGTGGCGTATAAAGACATGCTGCCTAGCATCAGTTTAAGTGCCACATTAAGCGATACCGCTGAGTCCCCAAGTGCCGCGTTATTTGGTTCGCCTATTTGGTCATTACTCGCACAAATCACCCAGCCACTTTATCAAGGCGGACAGCTAAAAGCCGCCGCCGAAATTGCCAAGCTGAAAACCGCTCAGGCCTATCAAGACTATCGTGACACTCTACTCACCGCCGTGAATGAGGTCGAAAATACCCTCGGACAAGAGCGAGTATTGTCATTGCAAAAACAACACATCCATGACGCCCTAACCAGTTCAAAGAAAAACCTCAGTCAATATGAGAAAAAATACCGAACTGGTCTAATCGAGATTAGCGATTTGATTGATGCACAAACCACCATGTATGACTTAGAAGCACAACTTGACGATATTATTTATCAACATCTATCAAACCGAGTCGATTTAGGGCTCGCATTAGGGCTTGGAGCAAACGAATAATGAAACGCTTTTCACTCTGGATTACGTTAACTCTGGCTCTAATCTCCATTGCGGGCGTGTATTTCTACATTACCAGCGCCATAGAAGCTCAAAATAATAAAGTGCGACAACCTCGCCCTGAAGCCAAGGAACAGGCATTAGAAATATCCGTCATAGACGCAAAACTAGGCTCCTACGCTGCCGAGATAAAAGCATCAGGATTAGTCGAACCACGATATTCTCTGACCATTACCAGTCAAGTGAGTGGTGAAGTTATACAGATTTCAGATCAATTTGAATCGGGTCAAATTGTAAAAAAAGGTCTTCTTTTAGCGACGCTCAAAAACACTGAACTGACGAGTCTCGTTGCCAGTGCAAAAAAATCTGTGGCCAGCGCAGAACTCGCATTAAAAGAAGAGAATCGCCAGGGAGAACAAGCCAGAGCGGAATGGAAGGCATCAGGGTTCACTGAAACGCCAGATTCCGATCTTGTATTACGTGAACCTCAATTAGCCGCTGCTCAAGCCGAATTAGACTCAGCAAAAGCCGCGCTAATGAATGCACAAAACAATTTAAAAAACACCAAGCTAACCGCACCGTTTGATGCATTGGTCGTTGAACGCACTATTTCACCAGGATCGTATTTAAGCTCTGGTAGCGACATTGGCACTCTTTACAGTGTTGATCGCGCTGAAATAAAAATCGATTTATCCAACAGCGACTGGTTAAAACTACCGGATACTCAAACACTGCTTAAATCCAATTGGCCAGTCACCATTGCCAACATTGATGACAAGACTAACTGGCAAGGGACAATCCTCAGTGTTGGGCTTCATGTTGATGAAACCACTCGCATGCGTAGCCTCACTATTGGTTTAAATAAACCACTAGAACACACGCCACCGCTTATCCCTGGATCGTTTGTTGCCATCACGTTAAAAGGCAAGCTGCTTGATAACCTATGGCGTTTGCCAAATACTGCATTGAGCCAAAAAAGCGAAATCTGGTATCTTGATGAAGACAACCGACTCGCAGCATTTGAAACCACACCTCGCTTTGTCGACTCAAAGTACGTCTATATTCAAGTACCAAAAGCCATGCAAAACAGCCCTTATCAAATACTCATTCAGCCTTATAACAGCTACATAAAAGGCACTCTTGTAGCCCCTATCAACACAACAACCACATCGGTAAAAGGCAATAACCCATGAGCCCTATCGATAATCAATACAAAGGCATTATTCCGTGGTTCGCTAATAATCCTGTTGCGGCCAACCTATTATTAATCCTCATGATCACGCTTGGCGTGATGAACATGGGTTCGATTAATAAAGAAGCTTTCCCAAGTTTATCGCCAAACCGTGTCGCGATTTCTATTAGTAACGACAGCGGTTCCGCGAAAGAAAATGAAGAAGGCATAGCCATACCGATTGAGCAAGCACTGCAGGGAACGTCTGGCATTAAGAACATCACCACTTCGTCAACAGCAAGTTCCACACAAGTCAGCATCGAAATGCTCGACGGTTACAACATAGATACCTTGATGGATGATGTAAAAGACGATGTAGATCAAATCACCTCTTTTCCTGACAACGCCGATCCGGCCGTCGTTTCTAAAGCGACACGTGAAGAACACTCCATCTGGATTCAGTTGTATGGTCAGGCCGATCGTCGCACTTTGCAGAAGCTCACCGATGAATTGGAATCCGATTTACTTGCAAGTGAAGACATCAGCGCCACGTCTATTTCCGGTTGGTTAGACCCCACCATGATGGTGGAAATCGATAAAAACAAACTCGAATCTTATGAGCTGACATTAACCGACATCGCCACCGCCATTAATGCAGAATCCTCGACAGCAAAAGTGGCCACACTGCGCAACGAAGACATTTATTTAACCATCAGCGCCTCCGAGCAAGCATATATAAAAAGCCAGTTTTTACAAATACCCATAAAAACCACCGCCAACGGTGGCAAACTTTTACTGAGTGACATCGCCACAATACGTGATGTGTTTGATGAAGATGAATTCGTTCTGTCTCGCTTTAATCGACAAAACAGCTTGGCCATTCAAGTGCTCACCACAGGTAGCAGTGACATATCCAATTCTGTTGTTGCGGCTAAAGCGGTGATTCAAGATTGGCAAGACAGTGGTCGGTTGCCTCCCAACGTCACACTCGGCACTTGGTATGACCGCAGTGAATCCATTAACCAGCGATTAGAGTTAATGATAGAAAACGCGATTACTGGCGTTTTGTTAGTGTTTATTTTGTTGGCCATTTTCTTAAACATTACCGTGGCATTCTGGGTCGCCATGGGGTTGCCGTTTATATTTTTTGGCACATTATTTTTTATGGGCACAGAAAATGTCGGTCTGACACTCAACATGTTTACCACCTTTGGTTTTATTATGGCATTAGGGATTGTCGTCGACGATGCTGTGGTGGTAGGTGAAAGTGTTTATACCGTGCGATCAAAAGAAGGCGACACGCTCGGCAGCACAATCAAAGGCACTATGATTGTGGCAATTCCGACTTTATTTGGCGTCTTCACCACGGTCGCTGCTTTTTGGGCACTCTCCAACATTGAAGGTCGTTTGGGGCAACTGTACTCCCAATTCGCCATTGTGGTCGCCATCTGCCTAATACTCTCTGTGATTGAATCTAAGATCATTTTACCCGCGCATTTGGCGCACATTAATACCCAAAAATCGACCAGTACGAATCCTATTGCCAAAGTGTGGGCAATGATTCAACGTGGCGCAGACAATGGTTTGCAGTGGTTTAGTGACCGCATTTACAAGCCCAGTATCGACGTTGCGCTTAATCACCGATACGCGGTTTGTTTGTTTTTTATCGCGGTATTTCTACTCGTTATGTCCATGCCATTCACTGGCGCGATTCGTATTAGCTTTTTCCCTCAAATTCCTGGGGACACCGTTCGCGGCAGCCTGACGATGAACAACGATGTCAGCTATGGGCAAACCAGCCGTGTGTTACTCACCCTAGAAGACGCCGCATACCAAGCGGACATAGCTTTGCGAAGCGACACAGCAGAGCACCGTCGATCTAAATCTAATTCAGATGAGCCTTCTCCGGAAAAGCCAATAGAAGATCGCTCTACCGTGAAAAAAGCGCCGCAACCCAAAGGCGAGATCGCCATAAAGAACCTCCAAGTAACCGCAAAAGATGATCAGTCCGGTAATATTCGAATCGAATTAATAACGGATAGACCTTACACCTCCGCGCAATTTGCCACCAAATGGCAACAGTTATCTGGTATGCCAGAAGGCGTGAAAAACTTGCGTATTCGAAGCGCTCGCGAAAGCGTCGATGCGCTTAGAATCGAGCTCAGAGGAAACGACGCAAGCGTACTAGATGGCGCCATGTTGGAATTATTAAAGCAACTTGAAACGCTACCAGCGGTCACAGGAATAGAACAAAACACCGATCCAACCGAATCTCGCCTGGTCTTGAAACTAAACGAACAAGGTCGTTTATTGGGGTTATCAACCAGCGACCTAGCGTCTCAAGTATCTACTAACTTCGATGGTCAGGTGGTGCAAGAATACCAGCGCGACAACGCCGAAGTGGAAGTACGTTTGGGTTACCCTAACGATCAACAAGAATCGCCTTCTGCGGTCATGAACACCAAAATATCGCTAGAAGATGGAACTCGCATACCGCTGTCTTCTGTCGCCACGTTATCGCAAGAAGAAGCCGAAACGACGATTGTTCGTATTGACGGTAAGCGCTCGTTGTACTTATCCGCCGAAGTTGATAAAGACGAAATGTCTTCTACTGAGGTCGTGGAGTATTTGGAAAAAGCCGTTGTGCCACAAATAAAACGCCAGTTTTCTGGTGTGTCCGTGCACTTCTCTGGGGAAGCAGAACAAAGGGCTGAAACGCAGTCTTCTATGTCTGAGATGTTCCTCATTGCGCTGTTGATTATTTATGGTTTATTGGCGATTCCTCTTAAATCTTACAGCCAACCAATTATTATCATGATGGCAATTCCATTCGGTATCATTGGGGCATTGTTAGGCCATTGGATGAATAACTTAACCTTAGGCATCCTTTCCCTTAACGGCATTTTGGCGCTCAGTGGTGTGGTGGTAAATGACAGCTTATTACTCGTTTCCCGTTTTAACGATTTACGCCATGAAACCAGCCACGTCAAAAAAGCCATTAGCATTGCGTGTCGCAGTCGTCTACGAGCCGTGTTACTGACCTCATTCACCACCTTTGCAGGCTTAATCCCCATTCTTTGGGAAACCTCAAGACAAGCACAAATGCTGATTCCTGCCGCCGTATCTTTGGCGTACGGCATCCTGTTTGCGACCGTCATTACACTGATACTTGTTCCAGTACTCTTGATGATCAAAGAAGACATTCATGAGCTTGTCGCTCGTTTAAAGAAACAAACGTCAACAGCTTCTGAACCTCTTCAAGGCAGTAACTAAAAGCGTCAAGTTTATCGATTAAAAGGTGTTTTTATAAAAAAAACGCCTTTTAATCGCATTTATTCCCCTCCTTTATCGCGCTGATATTCCTATTATTGACATCAATCAGGAACCAAGTTGCAGCCTTCTTAAAAAAACAAGACAATAAGGAATACTATTCCTAAAAATACACAACATTGAGAACAAAATGCACTTAGATGAGATAGATCTGCAACTACTTGCTTTAATACAAAGCAATGATAGTATTTCAACAGAGTCCATGGCGCAGCAAGTTGGCTTGTCAAAAACGCCTTGCTGGCGACGAGTTCAAAAGCTAGAACAAGCCGGTTTTATTAAACGTCGCGTCGCACTGCTGGACGCCGAGAAGCTTGGTCTTGGTGTTTCCGTGTTTGTACAAGTGAAGACCAATCAGCATGACGTCAATTGGGCTGAAGAATTTGCTCGCGTTGTAGCAGATTTTCCCGAAGTGGTTGAGTTTTATCGCATGGCAGGGGAATACGATTACTTATTACGTGTGCTGGTGAAAGACATTCCAGCGTACGACAAATTTTATAAACGATTAATTAGCGCTACCGCACTCACCGATGTCACCTCCAATTTCGCTATGGAGCAGATCAAATGGACAACTCAGTTGCCTTTGCCACGCTTCAAAGAATAAACGACAAACGAGGTGTGCTGCGTCAGCTCAATAAGGAAAACATCCATGACCATCGCAGCAACACAAAATAACCCCAACCTAACAAATGAAGCGGCGTTATTGGCCCGCATTCGTGATGGCGTCATCGGAAAAGACACTCAGATCAACACACCGTTTGGACAAAGAACGTTAACTTATGCAGATTACACCGCATCGGGGCGCAGCCTAGACTTCATTGAAGACGCCATTCGGCAACACGTTCTGCCTTTTTATGCGAACACCCACACCGAAGCAAACGCCACTGGCCAACAAACCACCGCATTTCGAGAACAAGCACGTCAACAGATTCGAGAAGCCGTTAACGCCACCGCTGAAGATCTCGTACTGTTCTCTGGCAGTGGCGCCACCAGCGCCATTAACACGCTCATCAGTCAATTAGGTTTGCGTCAGCTCAATGCAACGGAACAAGCACAAACCTGCATCTTCATTGGGCCTTACGAACACCATTCAAACGAATTACCTTGGCGAGAATTGGGCGTTGAGATAGTTCGTATTCCAGAAGCAAAAGAAGGCGATGTATGCCTAACAACGTTAGAAGAACAACTCAAAAAAAATCAGCATAAACGCCTTATTGGCAGTTTTAGTGCCGCTTCAAACGTCACCGGAATCTTATGTGATCAAGATGCAATAACCGCATTATTACATCGCTACAGCGCGCTGGCTTTTTGGGATTTTGCCGCAGCAGCGCCTTATGTAAACCTAGATATGAACCCACTGAAAAATAAAGCATTGGCCAAAGACGCTATCTTTTTTTCTACTCACAAATTCATTGGTGGCCCTGGCACTCCGGGCATTCTCATCGTTAAAAAAGCCATTATCAAGAATGATAAACCTAGCCTGATTGGCGGCGGAACGGTGTCTTTTGTCACGCCAGAAGACCATACATTTTTACCGATAGGCGAGCGTCGTGAAGAAGGCGGAACACCAGGAATTGTAGAGTCCATCCGTGCAGGATTGGTTTTTCAACTGAAACAAAACGTTGGTGCAAAAACAATCGAAGCACGAGAACATGAGCTCGTGAAAATGATAGAAAAGCGTTGGTATCAGCATACGAATATAGAGCAACTAGGCAATATTAAAGCAGCTCGTATATCGATTACGGCGTTTCGTATAAAAACGGATTTTGGTTATTTGCATCATGGTTTTGTAACGGCGCTACTGAATGATATGTTTGGCATTCAAGTGCGAGGTGGCTGTTCTTGTGCGGGCCCCTATGGGCATCAGCTTTTAGGCATAAATAAAACAGAATCAGAGCGTATTCAACAAGCGATGATGCAAGGCGAAAAGTTGGTAAAACCAGGCTGGGTTCGCTTTAATTTGAACTATTTTTTAGACAATGCAGAAGCGGAGTTTATCTTAGACGCTATTGATTTTGTCGCCAAACACGGCACGACTCTGTTGCCATATTATGCGTACGACCAAGGTTCGGATTTATGGCGTTTTCAAGGAAAGTCCTCAACACCTAAATCACTCAATGACCTGTTATGGCAACCGCCAAAAGTAGAACAGAAAACAAGTCAGCCAGAAGATAAAAGCGTTTATCTGACTCAGGCGGAAGACATTGTTAAGCAGTGTTTAGAAGGTCTATATACACCACAAGAACAACCGTTTAATAAAGAGTTCAACGACATTAAACGCTTTGTTTTAGCTGAAGATCTTGTCTAATTAGACGATCCAGAGAAGTGCGCTATTTAATATTTTTTTCTAATTAGCGCTTTTCTGGATCAAATTAAACTGCATACCCGTACGTAATATTCCAGTACTCAAGACATTAGCTCTTAACCCAGCACGGTGAATCCAAGCTCTTACTACTTGTGGCGATGTCAGCGAGTCATTGGCTAGGGATTTTCCTAACGAGCCACACGGCTCACACAGTTCCACGCCATAAAAACGTACATCCCCAATGGAAAACTCTTGCCCTACTAATTGGTTAAGTCGCACACCTTGAGTCACAATGTTTCTTCTAGTGGCTGAAAGCTCAATATATTGCCCAAAGTTAGCATTAAACGCGGCAATTTCTTCGCTTTCAACAAAGGTAATATTTGGACCATCAATGCCTTTTTTTCCATAGTATCGATCGCCTACAATCCCCTTCCCCGCATCCACTTTTACGGCATCAATCCCTATTTGGGACTGCTTGGACTTTTTCGACACATAAATTGCTTGAATCAACTGTTGCCTCCTAAAGCATACTTACTTTTCTATCAGGACGTTTTTTCATATCGATATAGGAAAAGTCACCGCCATTTTCTGATAAGGGATATCGTCTTTAAAGAATCTCTCACCTTGTGCGCTCATGCCAAACTTTTCATAAAACGACATGGCATTTTCTCGAGCATCGCACCAAAATACGCTAACGGATTGCTGCCGCATTAAGTCCATTATATGCTTTAAAACAAAGCGCCCAATACCTTTATTCTGATATTCCTCGATCGTTGCAAATTTACGCAAGCGTGCAGTTTGTTGTTTCTTGCTAAAAAGCGCGGTACTAAAAGGCTCCGTCATAAATATCGACGCAACACAAACCAGAGTTTCATTAATAAAGACACCAAAATGCTCACCACCTTCATCGTCTTCTACGCGGCATTCTTCCATGGTTTTGTTAGGCCACAACACGCGATGACGAATAGGCAAAGCCGCTTCTACTGTGATGCGACGAATAACCCAAGAGAAGCTTTTGAAAGAGTCATTTGACGGTAGATTCATTCTGATAACCAAATTAAGTTGTCATAAGGCCTTTTTCTTAGCGATTCAAGGCGTGTGTTTAATGAGCCCGAATGCAGCTCTAATTTGTGACCATCTGGATCTTCAAGATAAAGAGAGTCGCCCTCACTGGTGTTTTTTTGCCATTGTTTCACTGATTGGTAAACGTCTTTTTTGGAAACACGCAACATCGCTTCGGCCTCAAAAGTAAAAGCAAAATGCGTGTAATCTTGGCTGGGACTAACCACACCAAGCGACAAACACAACTAACAATCGCCATATGACAAATGCGCGCCCGTTGCCCAACGCACTTCACCACAAAACCCCAGAAAATCACAATAAAAGTCCATAGACCGATCTAAATCAGACACACTCACCGTCACATGGTTAAAACCTTAATAAGAGGTTGTCTTATCTAATGATTTGTCTTTTATAGATTCGACCATGGCATAAATCTTGGTGGCTTTTTCAAAGTGATTAAGCTGGTGTTCTTCAATCCACCAACGAGCTACATTCATGAGTGTGATTGGATAGTCATTCTTATTCGCAAAAAAAGCATAAAAAGAAACTTGGACGCCATCGCCTTTTTGTTTTATTTTTTTCAGACATACTGCGAGAATCTTTTCTCTTGTTCGTAAATCCATACCGTTTCTCTCTTTTTTTCTTAATTTACGCTCACATCGTGCTTACATTTTTTTTGCTATAACGACGCCTTATGCGACTAAAGTCTGACTTCTTATTAAACAAGCGCCTGCTAAATTAACAAGGCGTATAAAAATAATTATAAGGAGATCTATCGTGTCAGATCATACCATTAATGCAGAAAAATACTGGCAAGCAAACTTAAGGCTGATTATAGGCAGCCTCATTGTTTGGGCGTTAGCGTCCTACGGCTGTGCCATCCTATTTAGACCCCTACTTTCAGGCATCCATATTGGCGGAACCGATCTCGGTTTTTGGTTCGCTCAGCAAGGATCCATCCTCGTATTCATCATTTTGACTTTCTTCTATGCCTGGAGAATGAACAAGCTTGATGAAGAATTTGGCCTTCAGGAGTAAGTCGCATGGATCAGTTTACTATTAACCTACTTTTCGTCGGCGGTTCCTTTGCGCTCTACTTTGGTATTGCATTTTGGGCACGAGCTGGATCAACGAAAGAGTTCTACGTCGCCGGCGGTGGTGTCCATCCTGTATTAAACGGTATGGCAACTGCAGCAGACTGGATGTCTGCAGCCTCGTTTATTTCTATGGCCGGCCTAATTGCCGCTGGTGGTTACGCTAACTCAACCTTCTTAATGGGTTGGACTGGTGGTTATGTATTGCTTGCCATGTTGTTAGCACCTTACTTACGTAAATTTGGTAAGTTTACTGTGCCAGACTTCATTGGTGATCGTTTCTACAGCCAAACGGCTCGACTGGTTGCTGTGGCGTGTTTAATCATTGCATCGGTTACTTACGTTATCGGCCAAATGACGGGGGCTGGCGTGGCCTTCTCTCGCTTCTTGGAAGTCGATAGTAGTACCGGCTTAATGATCGCTGCTGCTGTGGTATTTTTCTACGCAGTACTCGGTGGAATGAAAGGCATTACCTATACTCAGGTCGCTCAGTATGTTGTGTTGATTATTGCTTATACCATTCCTGCTATTTTCATATCTTTGCAGTTAACAGACACTTTTATTCCAGCCATCGGTCTTTTCTCTACTCACACTGAATCTGGTTTGCCTCTGTTGCAAAAACTGGACGAAGTAGTACGAGAACTTGGTTTCCGTGATTACACAGCGGATGTTGAGAACAAATTGAACATGGTTCTGTTCACACTGTCCTTAATGATCGGTACCGCAGGTCTACCACACGTTATCATTCGTTTCTTCACCGTACCAAAAGTAGCCGATGCACGCTGGTCTGCCGCTTGGGCATTAGTCTTCATCGCATTGCTGTACCTTACAGCGCCTGCGGTTGCGTCTATGGCTCGTCTGAACCTATTAACGACGATTTACCCATCCGGTCCAACAGAACAACCGATTGAATACGCCGAGCGCCCAGATTGGGTTCAAACGTGGGAAAAAACCGGTTTGATCAAGTTTGAAGATAAGAATGGTGATGGTCGTGTCCAGTTCTATAACGACGTTCCAGCATTTCAAGAAGAGGCAACAGCTCGTGGTTGGGAAGGCAATGAGTTAGACGTTAACCGAGACATTCTTGTATTGGCAAACCCTGAAATTGCCAACCTTCCAGGTTGGGTTGTTGGTCTAATCGCAGCAGGTGGTTTAGCGGCCGCACTATCAACCGCAGCAGGCTTATTGCTAGCCATATCCTCCGCGATCAGTCATGACTTAATAAAAGGCACAATAAACCCCAATATCAGTGATAAGGGGGAATTGCGAGCCGCAAGGATATCCATGTTCGTCGCCATCATTGTGGCCACGTACTTAGGAATGAACCCTCCAGGCTTCGCAGCTCAGGTGGTGGCATTGGCCTTCGGTATTGCTGCGGCCTCTATCTTCCCAGCGTTGATGATGGGTATTTTCTCGAAACGCGTAAACAGCACCGGTGCCGTTGCTGGTATGTTAGCGGGTTTGACCTCAACCTTGGTTTACATCTTCTTGTTCCTAGGTTGGTTCTTTGTCCCAGGAACAGCATCTTTTGCCAACACACCAGATAACTGGTTGTTCGGTATATCACCATTGTCCTTTGGTGCTATTGGTGCCGTGATTAACTTTGTCGTCGCGTTTACTGTCTCTTCAATGACAGCGCCGCCGCCAAAAGAAATCCAAGACCTTGTAGAAAGCGTTCGTTACCCTCAAGGTGCGGGTGGTGCGGTTGATCACTAAAGATTAACAACACATACTTGCATTAAAATCGAGTCTCACTACTTTGTGAGACTCGATTTCCTTATAATAAGAATCCACTCAACAAAAAAGAGAGCGCTTATGTTTTGGGAACTCATTGCTACCGTTTTTGCCGGTATTGGCGGCGCAGGTATTGCTCTGTTGTTAAGAAAACTAACAAAACAAACCGCCCCTAAATGGCTCGTTCCTGTGTTTGCGGGTACGGCGATGCTTGGCTTTCAAATCCAAGGCGAATATGACTGGTTCGATCATCAAACCGGCCTATTACCAGAAGGGATTGTTGTTGTAAAAGCAGTTCAAGAAGAAGCGCCATGGCGTCCTTGGAGTTACGTTTTTCCACAAACAATGCGTTTTATAGCGGCTGATGTTGCTAATTCAGCCAAAAACAAAATTGACCCCAACCTTGTACTTGTCGATTTATATTTCTTTGAACGTCGACATACAGCTAAACGTGTGCCTCAGATTATCGATTGTATGCAAGGCGCAAGAACCGACTTCACTCAATCTTTTACCAAATCATCAGATTCAAAAGCCGAATCAACGTCAACATGGTATCCACTTGAAAACGATGACCCATTACTAAAAGCGGTGTGTGACAATCAAGCTTAGAAAACTAGCCAGCTTCAAACTATCAAATTTAACTCTCTTCATCCCGAGTTTTCCTCATTGGCATAATGTGTCATGAACCACCATAATATCGACTTTTCTAATAATGAAAGTCGATATTTATGAACATCACTCAAGAAGAACGAGACGCGGTTTACAAAACTATTTTTTCGCGTCGTGATGTGCGCAGAGAGTTCAAACCAGACCCCATCCCTAATGATGTTCTAGAGCGCGTATTGCTCGCAGCTCACCACGCACCAAGCGTTGGTTTTATGCAGCCTTGGGATTTCATTATTGTGCAAAGCCCTGAATCCAAAACGAAAATCAAACAAGGTTTTCTACAAGCTCATGCAGAAGCGACTGAGCTATTTGAAGGTCAGCGCAAAGAAGACTATAAAAGCCTTAAACTAGAAGGTATTGAAGAAGCGCCATTGGGTATTTGCGTCACCTGTGATCGTAGTAGAACCGGTTCCGTTGTCTTAGGCCGAACCGCTAAACCGGAAATGGATTTATTCAGTTCCGTATGTGCAGTGCAAAACCTATGGTTAGCGGCGAGGGCTGAAAATCTAGGCGTTGGTTGGGTCAGTATTGTTCACGATCATGTCATACGCGACACACTCAACATCCCCGAATCCATCGATATTATTGCGTATTTATGCGTGGGTTATGTCGACATTTTTCACGACACTCCAGACCTTGAAAGATCAGGTTGGTTGCCTAGGCGAGACGTTAGTTCAGCGGTTCATTTTGAATCTTGGCCTGACTCTAAATAAAGAAAGGACGAATGAAAAACATTCGCCCTTTCCTTTTTTACTGCTATTTAAGTGCCATTTCTAAGGCCTGTATCAGCTGATCAATTTCTTCTGGTTGTGTGTAATGAACAAATGACAACCTAACAACACCAGTATTAGAATCCACCCCCATTGCTTCTAGCAAGCGAACCGCATAAAAATGGCCTGCACCACAAATAATACCTTGATCAACCAGTTTTTGAGCCAATTCTTGAGGTGTTTGACCTTTAGGAATAATAGCAACCGTCGCCGCTCTTTTTGAAGGATCCGTTGGACCAAGCAATGTCAGTTTAGGATGTTGATCAATATATTTAAGCAACTTAGCTAACAACACCTGCTCGGCGCCATGAAACAATACTCTTACACGTTGGGCCTTTTCAAGAGCTGAACCGCCCTCATCAAAATGATAATCATGTAAGGCATCAAAGTAGTCCAGCACACCACGACTGGCTGCTACTTGAGCATGATCTGGACCTGCAGGTACAAACCATTTTTGACGATAGGCTTCATTAAAATAATGCGCTTGATTGCCTAGTTTATCTGCAATGGCATTACGAATAACCATCACTCCAAGATGCGTGCCATACGCTTTATAAAGCGAAAATAAATAAACATCGGCGCCGAGTGCATCTATATCTGGTAACCCATGGCCCGCAAACGACACACCATCAACCAGTGTCATCACATTTTCCGCTCTTGCTCGCGCGCAAATTTCTGCTACTGGGTTGATTTCTGCCACCACATTGGAACAATGAGTGAACGCCAATAACTTGGTTCGTTTAGTAAAAAGTTGCTCTAGATCGTTGATATTCAAAGACCCCGTTTTCGAATCAACTCGCCACTCTTTAATGACAACGCCACGAGACGACAAAGCACGCCAAACACCGATGTTCGCTTCGTGATCTTGATTGGTCACAATAACCTCATCGCCTTCTTTCAGAATCTTGCCAAACGCCTGTGCCAGCACATACGTATTCTGAGAAGTCGAAGGCCCAAGGTGTACTTCACTTGTATCTACATTCAAATAGGACGCTAAGCGTTTATAAGCCAAATCCATCTGCGCACCGGCTTTTTGTGCAGCAGGGTGAAGGTGATAAGGCTGGAGTTTTGTTTCTCGGTAATACTGGTCCAAATGATCAATAACGGCTTTGCAAGCATAGGAACCACCTGCATTATCAAAAAAAGCCTGACCGGATAAAGATGGCTCTTTAAAAGCCGGAAATTGAGAACGAACGAACGCCAAATCTAACAAAGGTGCCATAACCTTATCCTCTTAAAAGCAACCGTGATTTTTGCCTAGAAAAGCAAAATACTATGGCAAAAGTATAGAGAATAAAACACGCAAGTTGTTTGCTATTTCAAAGAAAGATTACTAACTTAATACAATATTTTTGTTTGAATAGAGCGATAAATGAAAGAAATCACCTTAGACCGTACAGACTACAAAATAATCAAAGCATTAGAGAAAAATGGTCGTATAAGCAATACTCAACTGGCTCAAGCCATCAACCTGTCTCAATCACAATGTTTAAGACGCTTACGCTTATTAGAAGAAATGAACGTTATTAGCGGCTACCGAGCAAAAGTGAACTATCAAAAGCTCGGCTATAGTGTCATGGCTTGGACTCTGGTGACCGTCAGTAAAGATACACCAAATGCACGGGATAACGTGATGCATTTCCTACAACAACAAAGCGCAGCGATAAATGTGCATGGTGTCACTGGTGATGTGGATTTAATCGTAGAAGTGTGTGCCAAAAACATGGCTGAATTTACGGATTTGGTTGTCAAACAACTTTATGCTCACGCTGATGTAGTGAGTACAAAATCTTATATTTGTTTAGACACCGCCAAACAAGATGGCAGCCCTCTTGATAACGTCTAATACTGAATGAATTACACTTTCAAATGACCCTATTATCTGCTCAATTATTCTATTACTGTCCGATTGATTAGTTTTATTCAGCTATTGGTGTATTTTATATCGTTTGTCTTATTTACGTGGAATTCCTACTATATCAACATCAAAACACAGTTTGTTTTGATGTTGATTTCAAACAACCATGGATAAGGAAAATACGATGAAAAACAATCAAACTATTGCTGAATTATTAGCAAACGTTAACTCAGCATACCTAACAGACGCTGAAAAATACGAAGCAATCGCACGTGCAGAACGCGCTGAATACATTGTTGCAGGTATATCTTCTGCTATTAAAGCCGTTAAAAAAGCAGCACTGAAATTAAAAGCCGTTTTCGTATCATCTTCTGCTCAGCACGCTTAATCAATACCGCTAATATAAAGTTCAATTGGGTAAGCGTCTTCTTCTAAAAGAAGATATTTTGGCTTAGTCCAACGGATTTTCTAAAAAAGGAAACAGCGCTAAAATAATAACATAAGCGCTTCCCTGCTCCTTTTTCGAGTTACTCCACTCTATTTATTTTCTTTAAAATTTTTTAATTCAGTTTTTTAGTTCTGTCGTTCTTGCAACACTTCTTTGAAAGCAAACATGCCATTCAATGCCGATGGAAAGCCTGCGTAGACTGACATTTGCAATAACACTTCTTTTATTTCGTCTTCACTGCAACCAACATTTAAAGCAGCGTTCAGGTGGACTTTAAGTTGAGGTCGGCAATTACCTAACGCGGTTAATGCTGCGACGGTGGCGATCTCTCTGGACTTAAGATCCAAGCCGGGTCGTGAGTAAATATCACCAAATGGATATTCAATGGTGAATCGAGCCAAATCAGGGCAAATGTCTTGCAGGCTATCTATCACATTATGCCCCGCTTCTCCGTCAATCTTAGAAAGCAGCGCTAAACCTAAGTCAAATCTTGAGTTATCCATGGTGTACTCCTATTCATTTTCTTAAAGAAGCAACACCTTACAAGTTAGAGCAAACTCTAAGTCAACTCACTTTGTTGGCTTTATACAAATCAATCTTCCTGTCTAGCGCTTCTAGATGGTTCTGCTGCAACACTATGTGCGCTTTTAACCGTTCTTTATGGCGCTCTAACAGTTGCTGACGTTCAAAGACTGTCATTACCCCGACCTCTCGTAATTCCGCGTACTGCAGTATATTTTCCAGAGCCATCCCCGTTTCTTTCAAACGAACAATAAAACCAACCCAATCTACCTCTTTTTTTGTATAAGACCGATGACCACTGGTATTACGTTGAATATTTTTTATCAATCCGATTTTTTCGTAATAACGCAATGTATGAGCCGATAATCCAACGCACAATGAGAACTCTTTCATGTTCATAATACGACTTCCTAGGCATAATATAAGCCAACAAGATCGAACAATAATTTGATGGAAAAAAGTAATGATAACATGGCATTGTCAGCCGTTTAACGAGCTGTCTACTCACATCCTTTATGATTTACTTAGACTTCGCTGTGATGTTTTTGTGGTTGAGCAGAACTGCCCTTTTCCGGAATTAGACGGCTTGGATACATTACCCAGCACCCAACATCTTTTTGCCTTACAAGACAATCAACTCGTAGCCTATACAAGATTGTTGGCCGAAGGTGATTCGTATTCAGGTTACAGCAGCATAGGACGCGTCGTTGTTGCACCGCAAAGCCGCAAGGATAAAATGGGTCATACATTGATGAGTCATGCAATTAAACATGCAACTACTCTATGGCCAACCAGTCCGATCAAAATTGGCGCTCAATCGCACCTTGAAAATTTTTATAAATCCCACGGTTTTATAACGGTTTCCGCGCCTTACATGGAAGATGGCATAGAACATTATATTATGACGCGGGAACCTGAAGTAACGCGTTAACCCGTTGTTTGAGCGCTGGCAAAACCTCAGCTTCAAACCAAGGGTTTTGCTTCAACCAGCAATTATTTCGAGGACTAGGGTGAGGTAAAACCAATATTCCCTGTTCCAACCAATACTGCCACGCTTTAACCTGTTCTGTGAGATTGCCTGAACGTCCTAAATGATATTTTTGGGCATAAGCACCTAGTACGACCGTCAACTCAACATGAGTAAGCTGATTCAATATGGTCTCACGCCACTTTACGGCGCATTCAGGACGTGGCGGTACATCCCCAGATATCTTTCCTGCTGACGGCCCACTCTTATAATAAGCATGGCCAGGGAAACAAAAGCCCATTGGTAAAATAGCGACTTGTTGAGCGTCATAAAATGCGCCCACAGGCACACCAAGCCAATCTCTTAACCGATCACCACTTAGGTCATCAAAAGGGCGACCACTATCATGGGCCTTTTGCCCCGGAGCCTGACCTGCAATGAGTATTTTTGCACTAGGATGAATTTGAATAATTGGTTTAGGGGGATTTGGAAGAAGACTCGCACAATGCTGGCAAGATAAAACGGCCTCTTTTAATGCTATGAAAGTTTCTTGTGACATAAACCTGTCTCGCTCTTACCTCTAAAACAAAAAAGCAGCCGCTGTTTCCAGAGGCTGCTTTTTCGATTGTTCGTTTTTTATTTGATCTAGTGTTGATGACCACCTTCACCATGCACATGACCATGCTCTAACTCTTCAGCCAATGCTTCGCGAACTTCAATAATCTCAACATCAAACTTCAACGTTTTACCAGCCAATGGATGGTTACCATCAAGCATAATGCCATCATCTTCTACCGCGATAACAGTAACAGGTTGTTGGCCGCCTGGCGTTTGTGCCATGAACTGCATGCCAATTTCAATATCATCAACGCCTTGAAAATTTTCTGTTGGTACTTTCTGGATAAGTTCTTCATGTACTGCGCCGTAGCCATCTTCAGGCTCAACCGATACCGCAAGTTTATCACCCGCTGCTTTGCCTTGAAGTGCTTTATCTAGGCCATCAATGATGTTCTGAGCGCCACTTAAAAATACTAAAGGCTCTTGACCTACAGAAGAGTCCAGCTCTTGGCCTTGTTCGTCTGTCAATGTGTAATGCATGCTAACAACGGCGTTTTCTGTGATTTGCATTCTATTCTCCAGCTTAAAAATGAATAAGGGTACGAGCGCTTGATACAAGCAAACAGGGTTGCGATACACCGCCACAACACGAACCCAAACAATAGTTTGTGGCATTATGATAACGTTCCATAAGCGCAATAACTACCGTATAAACCTAGAAGTTTGGTACGTTCGACGATTTTTAAAGGGATGTTTGAATATTAATTTGAAAAAAAGACACATATCAAGCAAAACAGATCAAATTTAAAGCGATAATTCAAAAACAGATTGCCTTTTCACCAATAAAAAATCTAAGGCCAAATAAAATTTTTTAGCCTCCTCCCGAATGTCATTGGTTCGAACTCGCAACGTCACATGTTCTTCTGATGCCCACCGTCTAGCTTGTTCAACCAAGACACGTCCAGCCCCTTTGAAACGGGCTTCGGCCGAGACTGACAATCCAAGTATTTCAATAAAATCTGCAGAAGCCATTCGAAAAGCATGTTGCGCATGAAGCCAGCCAATCACCACGCCATCTAATTCAGCCACCCAAGCCCTATCGTCGTTAGAACCTAGCAAACGCTCAAGCCTCTGAACAGCAGAATGTTTGGCAGCCTCCTCTTTGTAACCCAATCCAGCCGCCACTAGCACAATGGCTGCGGCGTCATCCACACATGCAGGTCGAATTAACATCACCGTTTCGCTCTCCTCTTTTTACGTGAATCATTTAGCTAACGGCTTAAACTGTGAAATGTTCAGGGTGTATGCCCGCCCTAACCAACTAACACCCTGAGTATGATCTACGTAATCATTGCCTGTTAGTGGATGAACAAAAACATCTAAAGACTGTCGGTTTAACATCAGCCAAGGAATAATTTGACCAAACGTTTCTGAAGTAAACGACAACTGACAGCTCCAAACGGGATGTGGACCAACGGGTTTCTGATGAAAACGCCCAATACGGATATCAAACAATTCAGCCGCTTGCTCTGCAACCTGCTTGGCTATCTCAACGCCCGCTTCGTCAGCATAATAAAGATGAGCATGGAATGCTTTTATGTCACGATGTGAAGGAAATTGATTCATGATCTCTCCTAGTATTGTCTTATTAGGTTTACAGTTTAACACCCGTCAGCACACAAATGATTGATGCGAAAAAAAGGTATTTGCAGAGAAACAACAACCACCTACTAACGCTACGAGACCTAAGTCGTAGAGGATTGTCAAATTGACTGTGTTACATTGAGTTTAAAACAACAATGACGCATCAACCTATGTTCAGGTAATTTATTCAATGACTGTTTTCTGGATTCTGTTAGCCATTCTTTACGTTCTAGGCCTCTTCTGGATCGCCATTTGGGGCGACAAAGAAAGCCCTGCAGCCAAAAAACTGACGCGTCACCCATTGGTCTATAGCTTATCGTTGGCCATTTATTGTACCGCTTGGACCTTCTACGGTTCTATAGGTGAAGCCTCTCGTTCTGGCTGGAGCTATTTGCCCATTCTTTTAGGCCCCATTTTATTGTATTTATTTGCCTTCCCAATATTACGAAAAATGATTACGGTAAGCCGTAAACAAAACATCACCTCAATTGCCGACTTTATTTCCTCTCGATACGGTAAACGACCCATGACAGCCCCGCTGGTCATACTCATCAGTATGCTGGCCGTCATTCCTTATATTGCCTTACAGCTGAAAGCCATAGGCTCTAACTTCGCTCTTTTTGTTAATCAAGATGAGTCTTCGGCCAGCCTTGTTGTTTTTGTCGCTACCATTTCGATTGGTGTTTTTGCCATGTTATTTGGTACAAGAAAAGTAGAAGTAACAGAGTATCGTTCCGGAATGATGCTAGCGATTGGCGCCGAGTCTTTGTTTAAATTGATCGCCATTGTCGCCGTTGGCTTGGTTGCCATCATCATGACTCAAGATTTTGATCTAGACGAGATGAGCCAAAATGTGGATTTCTCAGTATGGAACCCTGAACAGTTTTTGTCTTTTCCTTTTCTCATGCAGACATTTATGGCGGCAGCGGCGGTTATTTGTTTACCTCGACAATTCCATGTCACCGTAGTCGATCATCAAAGCAACAAGCAATCCAATATGGCACGTTGGTTATTCCCTTTATACTTGCTCATTTTCGCGTCTATTATTCCGCCCATAGCCATTGCCGGCCAGAGTCTTTTTTCTGCGGACATTAATCCAGACACCTATGTGATTCAGTTCGCCTTAGTGTCAGATAACCTGCCCTTGCAAATGTTGATATTTCTAGGCGGAATGTCGGCCACAACGGCGATGATCATTGTGGCTACGTTTGCTTTAAGTATCATGATCAGCAACGATGTCATCCTACCTCTTATGCTGGCCCGAGCCAGTGCACAACAACAAGCCTTACCCTTATATCGACGTCGCATATTAATGATTCGACGCTTAGCGATGGCCGGCATTTTAGTCCTATCCTTTTTGTACTATCAAAAAATGGCTAACAACGAATCGCTTGCCGGTACAGGCGTTTTGGCCTTCTCTCTTGTTCTACAACTTATGCCCGCCGTTCTTGGGGGGCTCTACTGGAAACGAGCACACGCGCACGGTGTTTACACTGGGTTAACATTGGGTTTCTTGTGCTGGATGTTGATGATGATGCTACCACTTTCTGGCAATATAGATTGGGGCTTAGACACAGCTCAATCCCGCTCAGAATTAATCAGCTACGGCGCCTTTATCAGCTTGTTAGCAAATATTTTTGGTTACATAGTCGGGTCTTTGTTATCGACTGAGCGTTTGATAGATCGAATCCAAGCAACCGCCTTTGTTAGTCCTACTACCGAGCTTGAAAAAGGCTTTTTTAAGCCTAAGAGCAAAGCGACCAATGGCGACTTTTTTGTCTTGCTAGAAACCTTTTTAGGCAAACAAAAAAGCCAGCAAGTACTGTCTAATTTTGAGCAAGATTACAGCCAGACCATTCCGAATAATGCATCGCCAAACCGGCTATTTGTGGACTATTGCGAACGTATTTTGGGAGGCGTTTTAGGCGGATCTTCGGCTCGCACCATCATCAACTCCATCTTGATTGATAAGCAAATCAAGGTAGAAGAAATGGTGACATATTTGGATGAAACCACCCAAGCGATTCAATTTAGTCAAAACCTACTGTTCGTTTCCATGGATAATTTAGACCAAGGCATTAGCGTAGTCGACAAAGACCTGCGTATCGTTGCGTGGAATAAAACCTACCTGTCACTTTATCCTTATCCAGAAAGTATGCTGACCGTTGGACTGCCTGTCGAAGAACTTATTCGCTTTAATGCCGAACGTGGTGAATGCGGCGTTGGTGACATTGAAGAACTAGTAAACAAGCGCTTAGAGCACCTTAGAAAAGGCACAACTCATCGCTTTTTACGTCGCCGAGGCAGTGGCAGAGTCATCGAAATGGTCGGAAACCCGCTTCCTGATGGCGGCTTCGTCACTAGCTTCACCGATGTGACTGAACACATTGAAAGCCAACAAGCCTTAAAAGAAGCCAATATCGACTTAGAAAAACGAGTCGAAGCGCGAACCGAAGAAGTGCAAGGCGTTAACAACGAGCTAATGCAAGAAATTGAACGTCGTAACCAAGCTGAAAAAGCGTTGATCAGTGCCAAAGCGGAAGCCGAACAAGCCAATGCGTCTAAAACAGAATTTCTCGCCTTAGCCAGCCACGATATTCTACAACCGCTAAACGCCGCCAAGCTTTACATGGGAATATTACAGTCCACCCAGCTTCCTAATGATACACATCAAGTCGTTAACAGACTGTCTGACTCACTAGAGTCAACCGAGGCGCTAATTTCGACCTTGCTTGAAATTGCACGCTTAGACCAAGGCGCCATACAGCCAAAATTAGTGGACTGTAACCTACAAGATATCCTCGCACCGATTGTGGCGGAATTTGGTGTTATCGCGGAAAGTAAAAATATTCGCTTAACCACCCATATGCGCTCTTTTCGAGTACATACCGACCCTATCTACTTACGCCGAATCATCCAAAACTTTGTCTCCAATGCCGTGAAGTACACGCAAAAAGGACGTGTACTATTAAGCGTAAGACCTCGATCTGGCGTAGTATATTTACAAGTATGGGACACTGGCGTTGGGATTCCAGCGTCAGAACAAAAGAAAATATTTGACGATTTCTACCGCTGGGAAAACACGCAAGAACCCGGCATGGGACTAGGGCTTGGTTTGGTTCGTCGCATGCAAAAGCAACTGGGATTGGCTACGGAAATACATTCAACACCCGGCAAAGGCAGCTGTTTTAGCATTGAAATCCCCCTGGCCCAAAGCAATATAATCGTGGCGTTACCAACACCGCTACCTATTGTAACGCCGCAAGAAAAACTGGCTCATTGCTATGTTTGGTGCATTGACGATGAAAAAAATAACCTGACAGCCATGAATACACTATTAACTCACTGGCAATGCGATTGTCGCGCTTTTAATCGCTTTAATGACGCATTACAGGCTGAAGGTGAAGCAGAATTACTCTTGGTCGACTATCACCTTGATGACAACCAAGATGGCCTATCCTTGATCACGGCGCTCAGAGCCCGTGCAGGAAAAACCATTCCTGCGGTGTTGATTACCGCCCTACGCGACCCAGAATTAGTAGAACAATGCAAAAAACTACAGATTACTTATATGGCGAAACCGGCCAAACCCGCAAAATTGCGGGCTCTGGTTCAACACATTCATCAATTAAGAGAAGAGAAAAAATAACGCGGAGGAAATCGTGACGTTTAATGGTTAGAAGGTAAGCTCAAACCACAACCTGTTAGAATAATACCGCTTACGGTGTCTCCGATGCGTTTCAAATCGTCATCAGTCAGCGACTCAATACCGCTTAACGCCAGCACTTGTGCTTCGAAGTCTGCGTAATGTTGTGTAGACGACCAAATCATGTAGATCACACTTGCAGGATCACACTGACGCATTTTTCCAGCGTCCATCCAACCTTGAAGTAATGCGATTCGCGACATAAACCAAGGTCTTAGCTCTTCTTTTAAATAGTCGCCAATATGGAGCGCGCCACCAATAACTTCCATCGCAAAAAGACGAGAAGTAGGGCCTTTATCAAAACTTTGTTTGAGCTTAACGCGAATAAAACTGTCCAATACATACGCTGGATCATCGTCTATCGTCGCCCGATCGAAAAGATCGTTCCAGCCCATTAAGGTCTGATCAAGCACCTGCTTATACAAATTGGCTTTAGACTGAAAATAATAAATGATGTTCGGTTTGGGCAAACCAGCACGCTCGGCAATGTGTTGTAGGCTGGCACCACTGTAACCTTTTAGCCCGAATTCAATCTCAGCGGCTTCCAGTATTTTAACAAAGACTTCTTCACGGTGATTTTGACGTTTACTCATGGGGGAGTTAAGTCCTTATTTGTATTATCATAAGTATTGCCGAACTAACAAAACACAACCCCAACCTCCCCCTCTTCGTAAGGGAGGAGCTTAGTGCTTTCGCTCCCTCCCTATGCATTTTCAAAGGGGGTGTAGATTAACACTTTGTTCCCTCCCCTTATGTCTTCAAAGGGGGTGTAGATTAACACTTTGTTCCCTCCCCTTATGTCTTCAAAGGGGAGGGTTAGGGTGGGGTTGTTCTTTTTTCAGTAACCAACAACATTCACGAAAACTTTTATTTCTATCGTATTAAGCCAACAGCGCGGTTAACTCTTCCACGGTCGACAACTTACCTTCGTCTTCAATATTAGGGAAAACAGCCACCGTAATATTATCCAGTGCAAGGCTGGGTAACCATTCTGTTTTAAACATATCAAGCGAAACGGACACCGGCTCACAGTCGTCCCAATCTTCAATAGCCCATTGGCTAGCAAAATCAGCATCTGGCCAAACCATAACACAATCACCGTCGTCGGTTTCTACCATCACGAAACCTTCTTCGTTACTTAAGCTCCATACCAATTGAGAGGCTTTGGCTTGCTCAATAAAATACACTAAGCGTTCACTGTCAGGCGCAACCAACAATTGAACACGTTCATCCATCGATAACTCTTTCATCATTTCACTCTCTTGTAATATCGCCAATCAATACGATTTTTTGTCTTGTTGAAGCCTTACTAAAAGTAAGCAACTTCTTCTGACGTCAAGGCACGGAATTCACCCGCTTGCAAATCAACATCAAGTGAAAGAGGGCCAATCTGGTCACGATGAAGCTCTTCCACTTTATTGCCTACGGCGGCCAGCATCCGTTTCACTTGATGATATTTACCTTCTTGAATCGTAAGATAAATATCACAGTCGCTAATGCGTTCAGCAACAGCAGGTAACGTTGGTTGCGGCTCGCCATTCAGCATGACACCCGTTTCCAATTGCTTTAAATCTTCGTCACTGATTCGCTCGGCCAACATCACACGATAGCGTTTGTTGCACGCATTACGAGGTGATGTAATTCGATGTAGCCATTGTCCATCTGTCGTCAGCAACAGTAAGCCAGTCGTGTCTTTGTCTAAACGGCCAACTATATTGAGCGCTTGACCCAAATGCGAAGGTAATAAATCCAACACCGTAGGATGCTCTGGATCTTGGTTAGCGCAAACGTAACCAGCAGGCTTATGCAGTAAGTAATACCCTTCTGATGGCCACGCCAAAAGCGTGTCATCTAGGCAAATTTTATCACCGTCTTGTACTGTGTAATTGGCCTTTTTAACCACCTCACCGTTTACGGTAACACGGCCTTTTGACGCGGCAATTTTTGCCGCTTTACGTGCCAATTCAGTCACGTGGGATAAATAAAAATCAAGTCTCAAGAGAATCGCCTATGGCTTTGTTTAGATTAAGAAAATACTTCGTGGGTGGTTTCAATTTCTTTGAAGAAGAATGTCGCATTATGCAGCATACCGTTCGCACTGCGAGAGTATCCGGGCACTTCGCCAAATGGAATATAGCCCATATTAACATACATGTCGTGAGCAATATCATCGCTTCTTACTTCAAGCATTAGCAGCTGCCTTTGCATCGACGCCGCCACACGTTCAACACCTTGCATCAACATACCGCCCAAACCATGTTCTCTTGCTTGAGTATGAACCATCAGCTTTTCAACATCGCAACGGTGCAATGCATTGGCTTTTGGTGACATAGCAATTTGGACGCTACCAACCACTTTATCGTCTTCACGAATTAATAACACTTGGCGGGCATTCTCTTGTAAATCATCATTCACCATTAGCCAATACGCTTTCGCTTCTGATTCGCTCATTGGTGGTAAAAAACCAATTGGCGCGCCTGAGTCAACAGCGTCACACAATAACTCGACAAGATCTTCTAAGTAGGGGTTAAGGTTGTCTACTTTAAGTAACTCCACACTCTTTACCTCTGTCTTTTAATTGCCGTAATCATACCTGAGGGGCGCTCACTTAGGAATCGCCAGCATACGTTAAGCGGTTTATAGACCAAAAAAAACGGCTTAAGTAGCCGCTTTCGTTACACTCAATAATCTTAGCTCAACTAAACATTACCCATATAACGACCTGGTTTATGATTAACAGCAATAATCATATTCAACGCAATGGCCCCCACAAATGAGATAATGATCAAGGTATAATCCACCACGAAAACGGATAAAAGCACAATCATGCAGTCAATGATCATTTGGAATTTCCCCATAGAAATGCCATATTTTTCGGAAAGGTAACGCGCTAGGATATTCAGTCCGCCTAAACTGGCGTTATGACGAAACAGCATTAAAAAACCAACCCCCATCAAGAAGCCACCCGCCACACTGGCATAAATCGGATTTACCTGATCAAAGGTGACTAACATAGGAGTCACATCAGAAAAAACAGAAAGGCAAAATACGGCAAGAAACGTTTTTATAGTAAATTCCCAACCAAAGTGAATAACCGCCAATAAATAGAAAGGAATATTAATCAAGAAAAATGCCTGACCAAAGGTCAGCGAGGTCGAGTACTGAATTAAAAAAGCTAAGCCGGCCGAACCTCCTGTTAACAACCCCGCATGGGTAAAAAGGTTGACACCTAACGCAATGATCAAGGTACCAAGAATGACAGCTTGGGCATCTTCAAGACGCGTGTGTTTTTTTACCTTTGGTATCTCTGCTGTCGACATGGATTTCTCTCTGGGCTTATAAAATGGCGGTGAAGGGATTCAAAGCAGAGATTTTATAGAAAAAAAAACCTAAGACCAACACCCAAGCACAACACGGTTTTTTGCCATTCTAATAAACCGTCTCGTTTTTTGTACACCTAATTAAGGAGCACAAATACGACCTATGACCTTACCAACAACTCGCCGAGAAGATACCCAACCTATACGTTCTGATTGCAAACTCTTGTTACTTTCACCACCTAACCAAAGCTGTCCATCTGGCGCAATATGCAGAATTTTTTTAACAATGTATCCGTACAATGCATGATCGACAACAACAAGGTGACCCGTGTTGAGTTTTTTATACCATCGACTAGTAAACACAAAGTCTCCACTACATAAACTAGGAGACATGCTTTCCCCTTGGACTTTGATTAAGTGAAACATATCGACATCCTTCCACAGTGTCGCAATTAAAATACTGATTAAAAGCGCTTACTTCAGCCCTTTAAATCAGGGTAAACCATTTCCAACATCGGTGGATAAGGGCATGACGCACGGTAAGTCAGCACTTCTTTTGTTAGCCAAAAAGCTTCCGCAAAGTCATTCACCAAATCAACCAGTTTCTCACCTTCCGCTCGGTCGATACCTTGTTTGCATTTTGATGCTTGCAACATAATACTGTGAGTTAAATTATGCGCATTCGATACCAACTCAAACTGCGGCGCTTTAAAATAATCCCCCCAAATAATACCAATAGCGTCTTTAACCTCCGTACTGGCAGATTCTTTTTCACCCACTAAACGAGAAACCTGTGCGTAATCCGCCACGCTCAAAGTCCCTTTGTCTTCAATTTCTTTAATTAAATCCATTAAACGCACACAAGTTAACGCTGCCAGTTGAGCCGTTGCTGGATCGTAAATTTTACAAGGTATATCGCAATGAGCTTGGGCGGTTTTAAAATGAATTACTTTATCTAGAATTTTGATCACACTATGCATCATGGTTAATATCCTTCCGTTCAAATTTTTTACGTCGACGAATGCACTGTTTGTATATAATACCGCTGATAATCAAGCTGGCGATGGCAAACATGGTCAAAAAATGAATAGGCTCACTTGACCAATGAGAATGGTCGTGACCTGGGTGTGCTTGAACCAGTTGACCAATAGCAAGCAAACTACTGAATGCTAAAATAGTAAAAACCGACTTCATACAATGTTCCTTATTAATGGCGTTAGATAAACAGGGATGATTAATGGTGAACCATGGTTTCTGAACTAGAAACAGCATTAGACAAGGCTTGCATCAAGACTTTGCTCTGAGTTGATACATGCTTACTATAACTTTGAGAAAACAACTCCCACTCAAAACGAATGTGTGTCGCCGTTCTCATAATAAGCCCCCTTTGCTCGCCGTCTAGATCAGGACGAACAATAATGGCCTGTAGAAAATTGACCGCATTTTCATATTGAGTATTCGCAGAAACGAAATCGCCCAGCGCCGTATAAGATTCCGCAATATTTAAAAAGCTTACTGCGGCCGCAGCAACGGCCGACTCAGCATCTCGATAAAAGTCATCATCGAATGACATTTCAGCTTGCGTTAATGCCTGTTGATTTAACTCAACGGCATCCGAAAACGCATGATTTGAATAGGCTCTATTGGCTTGTCTTGTTAAACGCTCCCAGTTCTGCATTATTTCCTCCGCGATCTTTTGTATTGGATTGATAAAACCTAATGAGAATCATTATCGTGTATGAATTGAAATAAATCTAGTTTTTATGAGAATAAATCTCATTTGATTTTTTAAGGCTTGATGATTACATCTAGATAAACAAGACGATGATCTGAAGTGTTGTTAAGAAGAGAGTGTTGATTGTCACGAGAGTCAGGCCAAAATACGGCCTGCCCAACCGTTTCAAGTAAGCGACTAGGCCTAACGTAATCTGCCTGCATACGCCACACAGCAGTATGATAAGCACTGTGCTTTACATTGGCATTTGCTGAATGTTCAACTCCACCAATACTGTTTGGAAAACCGATTGCTGACATGGTGGGATGCGCCAGTAAATTTTGGATCGCGGTCCGATCAGAATCACCTTCATAAGGAGAGGCATTCAAATCCCCTAGTAATACAAAATCACCGTTTTCAAACCCACCTCGGCGTCCTTTATCGTCGATCATATAAGACGCTTTTGAAAGATAGTCTGACCAAAAATTGATCTCATCTTGATTACGACAAAAATTTCGGCGTTCGGCACCATCAAAGACAGGAGGCGTTGGATGAGAGCACAAACAACGCAGCACTTGACCATTCACTTTTATCGCCACATCCCAATGAGATTTTGATGAGAAAGGCAACACGGCCAAATCTTCGTCATCAAACCAAGCGTCTCCAGAAGTGCACTTTGGTAAGTGTGCGTTTGGCATATCGCGCCATAAGAAATGTTGAAAAGTACGAGAAGCCAAGTGATCAATCGGGAAGCGTGATAACAACAGCATACCGTATTGACCTGGAAAATCACCAAAGCCTAACGCGTCAGCGCCTTTATCAGTCGCGTCCCCGTCTTTGTCAAAATCTCGACCAGAAGGCATTCCAGTATTAACGGGCTGACAAAAGAAAAAGGGATAGTCCAACCCTGTGCGAGTTGAAGAAGACTGACTTAGCAAGGCCTGTAAAAGCGTAACGGTCTCGCCTGAGGCGTCAAAATCGACCTCATTTAGCAAGATAATGTCGGGGTGTACTTCTTGTAATAACGCGATGGTGGCGAGCACTTGTTTGTCCTTTCCGGACTTGAGTGCCGCCAAAAGTGCCCCCGAATGGGGTCGGCTCAGTGCGGTATTGTAGCTCGCAAAGCGAACTACCATTCAATACCCACTTGCGCTTTGACACCATTAGCAAAGGCATGACGTTCATTTGCTATTTTACTGTGCGTATCGACGCTGTCTAATAACGCCCTTGGCGCTGTGCGCCCCGTCATCATCACATTTTGATGTGTTGGACGAGCAGCCAGCGCAGCAATCAAATCATCTTCATTAAGATAACCATATTTGTACATATAAGTGATTTCATCCAGCAAGACAAAATGCACGCTTGAATCTGACAATACATCCTTTGCCAACGCCCAAGCTTGCTCTGCGGCTTCTTTTTCCAACTCAGGGTTACGTGTTTCCCACGTAAAGCCATGCCCCATAACATGAAAGTCGACCAACGGATGCGTACCAAAAAATAATTGTTCTCCCGTGGCTTTGCGACCTTTGATAAACTGAATGACCGCGCTTTTTTGACCATGACCCAAAGCGCGCGCCATAGTACCAAATGCACTAGAACTCTTACCTTTACCATTGCCAGTAAGCAAAATAGTCACGCCGCGCTCTTCTGTTGCAGCCGCGATACGCTGATCAACAACGGCTTTCTTTTTTAATAAGCGCGCTTCATTTTTGTCTAAAGTGTCTTGTTCAGACTGCTTAGTGTTCGATTGTTCCGTCATAATCTATCTCTTTTTGTAGAGTAACCAGCTTGGGTAATATAAGTCTTTATGTATCGCAAACACCCTTAGTATAAAGACTAAAGCCACAGCGTAAATCGAGTTAAACTCATGTACCGGTATATTTTTTTCAAGTAGTACTAATAACAAAGCCCCTAAAAAAGCCGGCGTTGCATAAAACTCTCGACCTAATACCAAAGGCGGACGGTGGCTTAATACATCACGAATAATGCCTCCCGCCACACCGGTAATAATACCCATGGTGATGGCAATCATTGGCGAAAAACCTAGATTCAAGACCTTTTCCGTCGCTACCACAGTAAACAAGGCTAAACCAAACGAGTCGGCATAATGAAAAACGGCTTTTTTGTCATCAATAAATCGCACGGTAAAAAAGGCCAGTACTGAAGACAAAAAAGCCACCCACAGGTACGATGTATCTTTTACCCAATACACAGCCTCAACCGATAGCACAGTGTCTCGTATCGTACCGCCACCCAGAGACGTCACCATCCCCAGAAACACCACGCTAAAAAGATCCATGTCTTTTTTACCAGACGAAATAACCCCGGTGATAGCAAACGCAGCTATCCCAAACATACCCAAAAAATATAGTAACATTTTTAATATTTTCTCAAAAAAACTAAGCAGAAACCCAGTCACCAGCACCCAAACGCTTTAATACCACAAAATCGCCTTGGACTGAAAATTCAGTCAAACTACTGAACCCCACATCAATACGGTGACATTGAGCCAAAGGCCATTGGCAAAGCAAGCTGACGAACACTTTTATGACACCTGAATGCGCCGTCACTACGACGTGCTCGGCAGAGGTCTCTCTGACCGACAACCACCATTGCCAAACACGATCCGCTACAACCTGTAACGATTCGCCATTATACGGCGTGGCGTGAACAATATCGTCGGCCCAACAATCAATTTCAGACTTTGGAATGTCTTGCCAACACAAGCCTTCCCAATCCCCAAAATCCAATTCCTTTAACGCATCAACTGACACAGAACGACCCTCAGTAATAAAATCTGCCAGTCTCGCGGCGCGACTCAATGGGCTGTGATAACTAATACTAGAGGGCGTATCAAACTTGATCGATAAGGCCTTTTTTAACGCCTGAGCGCCAGCTTCCCAGCCTTCGGCAAGAGGCACATCCATATCGCCATAGCACAAACCTTTTTTCACATCCGGCCGTGGATGGCGTATCAGATACAACTTCACGAATAAGACACCAGCAAACATAAGATGATAAAAATCTCACCAATTTGCTCACCAGCCCCCAAGGTATCGCCATTAAACCCCTCTATTTTCTTACGCAAATAAACACGCAACAAAAAGACTAAACCAGCGGCAAACATCAGCGTGATGATTAAGTCAAAGACATTAAACGCCAACAAACCAAAAAGTAGACAAGGTGCCAATGCGATGCCCCACTGACTCGAGGTCAATGTTGCAATCATACTGGACGCTTTACTTTGCTCCACCGTCACATAATCTAAACTGTTCATCAGTACAAGCGGTATCACTCTGGCCATCACATGCACAGCACACCAAGCAGCCAAGGTATAAATAAAGCCTAAAAATGACGCGGGGATAATAGCCAAAAGTTCACTAAGCAATAGCCACTTTAGCGACAGAGAAAACCAAATAGACAAGGCCGCGTAGCTGCCAATACGCGAATCTTTCATGATCGACAAGCGCTGCTCTTTGTCCCAGCCGCCAACCAAACCATCACAACTGTCCATCAGGCCATCTTCATGAAACCCACCGGTCAGCAATACCGATGTCAGTAACATCAGTAACGCCTGCAAAGGCGAAGACCAATCAAACCACAACGGCCAAGCACTCAGTAAGGCAACAACTACGCCAATCCATGGTAAAAAGCACACCGCTGGGGTGTGCTTTATGTCATCGCTCCAATCCACTTTTAATGGAATTCGAGTATAGGTAACAAGGCTGCGTTTAAAGCCTTGCCAATAAGGACTCATTATCATGCCTTTCATGCTTACCCCAAGTAATCACCATGTTATTTAGAATCGCTAACGCCTGCACTTTCAAAGCTCGCCATGTTTTTCAGAAAAATACAGGCACTCTTAATAAGGGGATACGCTAGAATTGCACCAGAACCTTCCCCCAAGCGTAAATCCAAGGACAAAATGGGTTCCGCGCTTAAGTGACTCAACAACATTTTATGTGCTTTCTCGTTCGACTGATGAGCAAAAATGGCGTATTCGCGCACATTAGGTACTACTTTTTGAGCAAACAACAAAGCAACAGAGCAAATAAAACCATCAACAACAAACGCTGTCTGACGTTGTGCTGATTGCAACATAGCGCCAGCCATCGCCAGAATTTCAAAACCACCAACTTGTTCTGCCAGCGTTTGCGCACTCCACTCAGACATTACTTGACCGGTTGCGAGTTCTGCACGACGTAATGACTGCTCGATTATCTGCGCTTTATGAGACACACCAGCAGAATCTAATCCGGTCCCACGTCCTGTACTGTCCGTCGCGCTAACGCCAATTAACGCCGTCATCATGCAAGAAGAGACACAGGTATTACCTATGCCCATCTCACCAAACATCAACAAATTCGCACCATCATCAATAGCAAGATCCGCTTCGTCGACACCAGCTTGTATCGATTGTGCAACCTGTTCAGCGGACATGGCCGCCTCTTGGCTGAAATCTTTAGAAGCAAACGCGACCTTGCGATCACCCAATAATGGATGTTCATCAAGCTCCGCATTCACACCTACATCGACCACTCGTAAAGGCACATGATGCTGTTCACAAAACACACTGACCGCCGCACCGCCCATCAAGAAATTCATCACCATTTGCGGTGTGACTTCTTGAGGAAACAAACTAATACCTTGAGCCACCACGCCATGATCTGCCGCAAAAACGACCATCTTAGCGTTCGACACATTAGGTGTGGCCGTTTGCTGAATACGACCCAGCTGAAAAGCGATATTTTCCAATTCACCCAACGCCCCTAAGGGTTTGGTTTTGCCATCAATTTTCTGCTGTAATTCGGCTTCAATCGCAGGTAATGGCGCTTGAATAGTAAACTGCTTAAACACGCCTTACCCCTTACCCTTTTGCTTTGACAGCACGCTGACGTACGGCTTCGAACAAGCAAATGCCAGTCGCTACCGACACATTCAAACTAGAAACCACACCAGCCATTGGCAATTTCACCAAATAATCGCATTGCTCGCGAGTTAAGCGACGCATGCCGTCGCCTTCCGCACCCATCACAATCGCGGTAGGAATGGACAAGTCTTGCTCGTAAATCGTTTGTGTCGCTTCACCTGCCGTACCAAAGATCCAAACACCTTGGTCTTGTAACTTTTTCATCGTACGAGCAAGATTGGTAACCGCATAAACAGGCATGCTTTCCGCTGCACCACAGGCTACTTTGCTTACCGTGGCATTTAATGGTGCTGAGTTGTCTTTTGGCATCACTACTGCATGAGCACCCGCCGCATCCGCACTTCGTAAACAAGCGCCTAAGTTATGCGGATCGGTCACACCGTCCAAAATGATAATCAGCGGTGTTTCATCCAAACCAGCAACAAGGGTATGTAAGTCAGCTTCGTTACCCGCTTTCGTCATCGTGGTATAAGCCACAACACCTTGGTGCACAACACGGTCTTTGTTCTTAGTGAACAACTGGTCTAACTCTTTACGAGGCACCACGCTGTAGTTCACTTTGCTGGTTTTACAAAGCTGTACCAATCGCTGATTTTTCTTATCGTCACGACCCTCTTGAAAGCGCACTTCTTTCACGCGCTCTGGCTGTTGGGTCAACGCGTTTTCCACGGCATGAATGCCGAATATCCATTCTAAATCTGACATGCTTTACGTTTTACTCTATAAATTCAAAAAATCTGTCACTCAAAAAACGCTAAATCAATCTTTCGCTTTTGGCTTGGCATTGTTCTTTTTTGGCTTCTTCGGTTTTTTAGGCTTTTTGGCCGCCGCGCTGGCCGGTTTACCACTTGCTGCAGCGGCTGCCGACGCCGATTTCTTCTGTCTAATACGCTTGCCCTTAGAAACAGGAGGACGGCGCTTTTTCTTGGCTTTGCCATCTGGCTCTTTAGCGTCTTTAGTGGTTTTCTCACCTTTAACGTCTGCTTTTTTAGCCGCTTTAGGTTTAGGTCGTCCACCCAATTCAATCGGAGGCAACTGAGCCAATTGCATTTCCAGCTCGGTACTGTCGTTGCGCTCTACCTTTTTACGAGGACGCGATGGCGATGCGCCCGCATCATCCAAGCTTAAATCGATCTTACGCTGCTCAAGATTCACACTGGCCACAGTGACTTTCAATGTATCGCCTAAACGGAATACACGACCTGTACGCTCACCAATAATCGCTTGATGCTCCATATCGTGAACAAAGTAATCTTGCCCAAGCCCTGAAATATGCACCAAGCCATCGACAAATAAACCTTGTAGCTCAACGAACAAACCAAACGAGGTCACCGCGGTCACAATTCCAACGAAAGGTTCGCCAAGATGTTGCTCAACGTACTGACATTTCAACCAAGCCTCTACGTCACGCGTTGCCTCGTCGGCACGGCGCTCTGTCACAGAACAAGAATCACCAAAGCCATCCATATCCGCATGATCATAACCGTAAATTTTACGCTCTTTAAGCTCAAGACTTCCCGCTACACGATGCGCCTGACGCACATCTGGGCGGCCTTCCCCACGAATCAAATAACGAATCGCACGATGCACTAACAAATCCGGATAACGACGAATAGGCGACGTAAAGTGAGTATAAGCGTCGTAATTCAAACCAAAGTGACCCAAGTTATCCGCTTGATAAACCGCTTGAGACATAGAACGCAACATCATAGTTTGAATGCTACGAGAATCCGCACGGCCTTTTAACTGCTCTGCCAGTTTTGCGTAATCGTCTGGGGTTGGCTTCAAACCACCCATCAGCTCTAACCCTAGCAAACCTAAGTAAGTTCGCAACGTTAACAAACGATCTTCTTTTGGGCCTTCATGCACACGGAACAAAGCCGGCAAGTCTGCCTTGATCAATAGTTCTGCCGTCGCCACGTTGGCGCACAACATACACTCTTCAATCAATTTATGAGCATCGTTACGCTCAACGGGAATAATATGCTCTATCTTGGAGTTTTCATCGAACACCATACGGGTTTCAACGGTATCAAACTCCATTGCACCACGTTCATCACGGGCACCTTTTAACGTGTGATACAGACCGTTCAAGTCATCAATATGAGAAACAATAGAAGCGTAACGCTCGCGTAGCTCTACTCCTTGCTCCTCTGGCTCTGCAGCGATCATTTTCGCGACCTTAGAATAGGTCAAACGAGCGTGAGAGCGAATCAGGCCTTCATAGAATTTAAAGCCACGCATCTTACCTTTCGTTGTTAACGAAATTTCTGCCACCATCGCCAAACGGTCAACGTCTGGATTCAGGGAACACAAACCGTTCGACAAGACTTCCGGCAACATCGGAATCACTTTACCCGGGAAGTAAACAGAGTTACCACGAACAATGGCCTCTTCATCCAAGGCTGAATCTTTTTTCACATAATGGGAAACATCGGCGATGGCGACAAATAACTTCCATCCACCAGCGGTTTTCTCACAATATACGGCATCATCAAAGTCGCGCGCGTCTTCGCCATCGATCGTCACAAAAGGTGTCTCTCGAAGATCCACTCGATGTGCTTTGTCTTCTTCTGATACTTCTGCAGTGAAGCTCTTGGCTTGCTTCTCAACCGCCGCCGGCCATTCGTTAGGAATCTCGTAACGATGCATCGCCACTTCGATTTCAACACCCGGCGCCATAAAGTCACCGAGAATTTTCTTAACAAGACCTTGCGCTGGTTTGCCACGTTCCGCATAAGACACAATTTCAGCCAAAACATACTGGCCGTGTTTTGGTGTTAAACCGGAATCTGTCGTGATTTGAATGTCTTGCGCAATACGAGGATTTTCTGGTGTTACAAACGCGGTACCGCTTTCTTGACCATTTTTTTCTAGGTAATAGCGACCAACCATTTGGGTATGCTTACGTTCTAGTACTTCAACGACAACACCATCTAAACGGCCTTTAACACTGCGGCCAGAAAGACGTGCTTTTATTTTATCGCCGTCCATCACGTTCTGCATTTGACGAAAAGATAGGAAAATATCGTCATCGTTTTGACGTAACAAGAAACCATGACCTTCTTTATTGCCTTGAACGTAACCTTCTATTAAGTCACTTTCCAAAATCGGCGTGTATTCATCATTTTGGTTGCTGGTTAGCTGACTGTCTCGACACATAGCAATGAGACGACGACGGAGGGCTTCTATTTCATCTTCGCCAGTCAGCGAAAATGCAGTGCATAGGTCAAAGTGGCCCATGCTTTTATTTTGGGTTGCAAGAAACTCTAGAATGAATTCACGGCTTGGTACCGGGTTGTCGTACTTAGACGCTTCGCGCTGCATGTGAGGGTCGTTAATTTTTTTATTACTCAATGTATTTTTATCCTTGGTTTTTTTAATAAGACGCCCTTTTATAAAGTAGAAATATGAACATCTTACTATTCAGAACGGTTGCAGCACTCGGTTGTCACGTGAGCCAAGTCGCTAATACGTTCAATTAATCGTCATTATAGAGCATATTCACTAAATACTCTCCAAGTTAGCACCGCTCTTAACATTATCTGCACACTCTCTTTGGAGAAATTTCGTAATTACACAACAAATTGTCATTATGGTTCGATATTAGGGCTCTTTTCTTCATACCCATCATGCTTTTTTGGCCTAAACCAAATTTTTTCATTACTTTTTTGTCTATATTTCCACACTAAAGCGTCAATACATCGAATTATTCGATTGTTTAGTAGGTCGATTTTACTGTCTGTGACGCACCAAATTCATTTCCGCCATCACTTTGGTGGAAATTTCTTCCACAGACAGTTTTGTCGAGTTCAAAAAAGGAATGCGTTCTTGGCGATACAAGGACTCAACTTCGTCTACCTCATAACGACATTGACGAGAAGACGCGTATTTACTCGCCGCCATACGACCCGTGCGAATTTCATGCAAACGCTGAGCGTCTATGGTTAATCCAAACAGTTTTTTCTTGTGGTCTTTTAACACTTTAGGCAAACCCGGAGAAGAAAAATCATCTTCGGTAATCGGGTAGTTTGCCGCTTTAATACCGTACTGCATGGCCAAATACAAACTGGTCGGTGTTTTTCCAGAACGAGAAACACCCAGTAAAATAATGTCCGCTTGATCGAAATTTTTGATGGATGCGCCATCATCGTTTGCCAGTGCATAGTTGATGGCGTCTATACGCCCATCATAAACCCCTTCTTTCATACCATGTGCTTTTCGCGCAGTGGGTTGTGCTTTAACCCCTAAGGCTTTTTCGATAGGCAGTAGTAAATCGCCAAATAAATTGTAACAGTGACAATCACAAGATTGGACAATATCTCGAATAGCCATATCTGAAATAGTATAAAAAACCAACAGCGCGATGCCTTGCTGCACTTCCAAATTAATCTGCTGCTTTAATCCTTCAGCCTGATCTTTAGTGGTCAAAAAAGGCACGCTTTTTGTTTCTACTGCCACATCAAAAAACGACAACATTGCCGAGCCAAACACCTCTGCCGTGATCGCAGTCCCATCTGAGACAAAATACACTTTCATTCAATTTCCACCCATTTTGTTGTTATCTAACGACATTCGTTTTTTCGATTGAAATAAAACTACATCGAATAATCGATTTTATTCAAAGCAACTACCCTACATACAATGAACCCAGATCAAGTGCTTTGACAAGCACCTGAAGCACTAAGACCTGATGTACAAAGAAACTGGCTATAAAACTATTCCTACTATTAATTTATAAAAAAACTGGAGTCTCTTGTGAGCAAGTTTATTAAGTGGTTTAAAGATCTTCATATGGAAGATGTCGGTGAAGTTGGCGGCAAAAATGCCTCTTTGGGAGAAATGATTTCTAACCTGACAGACCTAGGTATTCAAGTACCAAACGGTTTCGCAACTACTTCCTACGCTTATCAAACGTTTATAACAGAAAGTGGCCTAGACGAAAAAATCCACCAAGCACTCGGCGTGTTGGACGTAGACGACGTTCACGCTCTTGCAAAAACTGGCGCACAAATTCGCCAATGGATTGAAGACGCTACCTTCTCTGCTGAATTTGACCAAGAAATCGAAGCCGCTTTCGCCGTTTTATGTGAAGACAATGCCGACGACACTTCGTTCGCTGTTCGTTCATCCGCGACAGCAGAAGATTTACCAGACGCTTCTTTCGCTGGTCAGCAAGAAACCTACCTAAACGTCAAAGGGTTGGCAGACATCAAAGCCTCCGTCAAACGCGTTTTTGCATCACTCTTTAACGACCGCGCTATTTCATACCGTGTACACCAAGGCTTCGAACACCAAGGCGTGTCTTTGTCCGCAGGTATTCAAAAAATGGTGCGCAGTGACATTGGCGCTTCCGGCGTCCTTTTCACCCTAGACACAGAATCTGGTTTTGACGAAGTCGTTTTCATCACGGCAGCGTACGGTTTAGGCGAAATGGTTGTACAAGGTACAGTCAATCCAGATGAATACTACGTTCACAAGCCAACACTAGCAGCGAACCGCCCTGCCGTTGTCCGTAAGAGCCTAGGCAGCAAAGCACAAAAAATGGAATACGCCGAAGTCGGCGGCGATGACGAATTTGTCAAAATCGTGCCTGTTGCTTTAGATGATCAAAATCGTTTCGCACTCACCAATGATGAGATTGAAGACCTTGCTCGCCAAGCATGCATCATCGAAAGCCATTACCAACGTCCGATGGACATTGAATGGGCAAAAGATGGCATCGACGGCAAGATCTACATTGTTCAGGCTCGACCAGAAACCGTACGCAGCCAAGGCAACGCCCAAAGCATGGAGCGTTACAACCTAAAACAAACATCTAGCGTAATGATCACTGGTCGCGCCATTGGTCACAAGATCGGCACAGGGAAAGTAAAAGTGTTGTCTTCTATTGCCGAAATGGATCGTATTGAACCAGGCGATATATTAGTAACCGATATTACCGACCCAGATTGGGAACCGATCATGAAGCGCGCTTCTGCGATTGTCACCAATCGTGGCGGACGCACTTGTCACGCGGCCATTATTGCACGCGAACTCGGCATTCCGGCTGTGGTTGGCTGTGGCGACGCGACAGACGTGTTAAAAGATGGACAAAGCGTGACCGTCTCTTGTGCACAAGGTGACATGGGCTTTGTTTACCAAGGCGAATTACCATTCGACATAATCACTTCTGAAGTCGGCAACATGCCAGAGCTACCGGTCAAAATCATGATGAACGTCGGCAATCCAAACCGCGCTTTCGACTTCGCCATGCTTCCCAATGCGGGCATTGGCTTGGCTCGATTGGAATTCATCATCAACCGCATGATCGGCATTCACCCGAAAGCACTATTGAACTACGCAGACATGACCCCCGCTTTACAAGAAGAAATCGACCACCGAATCGCGGGTTACAACAGCCCAGTAGAATTCTACGTCGATAAACTCGTCGAAGGCGTTGCTACATTGGCGTGTTCCTTCTCCAACAAACCAGTGATCGTGCGTTTGTCTGACTTTAAGTCAAACGAATACCACAACCTTGTCGGCGGTCCGTTGTTTGAACCAGACGAAGAAAATCCAATGCTTGGTTTCCGTGGTGCAGCGCGTTACATAGATGCGTCATTCCGCGATTGCTTCGCTTTAGAATGCGAAGCCATCCGTCGCGTGCGTAACGTCATGGGACTGACCAACGTACAAATCATGATTCCTTTTGTACGTACCTTAGAAGAAGCACAGCAAGTCACCGAGCTTCTAGCAGAACAGGGTTTGGCTCGTGGCGAAAACGATTTAAAAGTCATCATGATGTGCGAATTACCATCCAACGCATTATTGGCGGATGAGTTCCTACAATACTTCGACGGCTTCTCTATCGGCTCAAACGATTTAACCCAATTGACGCTAGGGCTAGACCGTGACTCTGGATTGATCGCTGACAAGTTCGACGAACGTAATCCTGCCGTCAAAAAACTGCTAAAAATGGCGATCACCGCCTGTCGAGAACAAGGCAAGTACGTTGGAATCTGTGGCCAAGGCCCATCCGACCACGCTGACTTCGCCGACTGGTTAGTGGCTCAAGGTATCGAAAGTATGTCCCTTAACCCAGATACCGTGATCGAAACATGGTTACATTTGGATGAAGTGCTAAAAAGTGCATCACTAAATAAAAATGTTATTTAACACATTTTTTAAGATGAGCTAAAACACTGGCTCATCTTGAAACCCATCTGCATCTTGATGACGCATTGAAAAGTGCTTCATCGGGTCAGAATGCTGTGTAACAACAGCGCGTGACCTTATCGTATGTCACTCTCTAGTTTTATAGCCCCGCTCTGCGGGGCTTTTTTTATTTGAGCTTCAAGTATATTTGTTACTTCTCAACGCGTCCTAGTTTGCAAGCTTGGTTCCGCTCTGCTGAGCGGGTAACTTTTGCCCGTCGTTTAATTCAGAAAAGGACAAAAGTAACCAAAAGGTCTCTTCATCGGGCTTTCGCCCAAACGTCTGATTCACTTTGGTTATGATCAGGTTTACCAAGACGACTTATATCGGAAGGCATAGATTGTTTTTGAAGACTTGAGAGAAGATATTTTTAACTGACCCTGAAACTCCATAAAGTCGCGCAACTTCGTCGCGTCGAACTAACTTCATCGGGACTTCAACGATGTAACACCAAAGGCCGTAGGGCATCATTAGCGCAGCGTAATGTGCCGTAGAAAGCGAAGCTTTCATTGTAAGTCGCGGCTTCAGACCGACGTGGAATTCATGTTCCATTCAAACACTTTGCATTCCTAAACTTTATTCCGCTCCTTAATTCAGAAAAAAGCTGGGCGGGCAACTTTTTGCTAGCGCCCAAAACTTACGCTTAAAGGAAAGCAAAAATTCGCTTTAAGATCTTTAATGCTTGATTTCTTTTATCGAAAAATCGCTTTTGCGACGCTCCCTACATCGTAAGGCACTCCCTAGTTTTATAGCCCCGTCACGCGATGCTTTCCCCGATTAAGAAAGCCACTTTGGTATTGATGCGTTGTAACTGTAAAAAATAAGTTATATTATAACATATCAAATAATATCCAGTCTTATTTGTATAAATACCTGCAAAGCAGCTCTACAAGCGAACGAAACAACGATACATTTAATGGAGAAAACCGAATGATAAAACTTCTTGGCGGCGCTAGCCTTCTTGCGATGAGTTTGGCTACGGCCGCAATTGCAAGCGAGCATGATGATGATGACAACGTGACACTTTATCGCGTATTTGTCGGCGATCATGACGCTCCTCGCGTAACCGCTTTTGACTTAAATGCACCAAAAAAGCATTGGACATTCAATACTATAGGGCAGACAAAGCTTTACTCTGTTGCTGATAACTCTGTCATCCTTGCCGTACAATCTGATCATGATCAGGTAAATTTCATTCAATCAGGATTCCATACCCATAATCATGGTGATCACGCAGATATCGAAATCCATGACCCAAAGGCAGTAAAAGCATCCATACAGGGTCCACGACCCTTTCATGTTATTGACCATGGTAATCGCGTGTCGATTAACTTTGACAAAGGCGGTTACGCCAGCGTATTAGACAACGCTGAATTAGCTAAAGGCACTATCAAAGAAACACAAATTCGCCAAAAACATGCACATCATGGCATCGTTGTACCTTGGGACGACAACTGGTTATCAAGCATCGCAGCAGACGAGGCTGAAGAAGGTCATGCGCCACCACGTATTGGCTTGCAAAACGTAAGTTCAGATGGAACACCGACCGGCGACTTGCAAACCTGTACTGGACTGCACGGTGAAGCTTTTTCAGGCACTTACCTAGCGGTCGGCTGTGAGGAAGGTGTCCTAGTAGCAAAATCAGGTAAAAACGAAACTCAATATAAAATGTTACCTTACCCTTCAAACTTCCCCAAAGGCGAAATGTCGGGCACTCTTAAAGGCGCAAAATCATTCCAAGTATTCTTAGCTAGCTACGGTGCCAAGAACTTAGCTATCATCGATCCGACAGAATCACCTTACATGCAGCTGGTGGAGCTCCCCTTCCGACGTATTGACTTCATCCTTGACCCCGTAAAAATCCAAAATGCTTATGTCTTAACAGAAGATGGGCAAATCCACCGAATCAACTTAATAAGTGGTGAAATTGAAGACAGTGCACGCATCACTAAACCATACAGCATGGACGGTCACTGGAACGATCCACGCCCGCGCCTAGCAATGGCGGGAGATGAAATCATCATGACGGACCCAATTGCTGGCTTAGTACGTCGTATTAGCACAACAGATTTCTCAGAAATCGGCACTATAGACGTTGAAGGGGCCCCTTACAACATCACTGTCGTAGGAGGCAGTGGTATTAGCCACTAAACCTACATCCCTCAAGTAAAAACCAAAACCATCTTATGTTATAAGATGGTTTTTTTATGTCATTCAAACACCTTGTATTCATCAAGTTTATGCAGCTCTTTATTTAACTCAAAAAGGCTGAACGTATAACTTTTATCCACTTTCTTACTCAAGAATTCACAAAAACAACCAAAAGATCGATGTTAAACCCAATACATGAGTATTCTTTGAGAGACAGTCTTTACTAAGCTCTGAGAAAGTAAGGTATAGATGGGTTTTTCTGCTACTAGGAAGGGAGCGTTTAACTGGCTCTGAAACGCAATAAGGTCGCGCAGTACAGAAAAGCTTCCCGTCTTTATAGGCTCCGCTGACTGATAAGTTAAAAGTGAAGAGAATCATTTACTCAATAATTACTCTAAAAAGCGAAAAGATAGAAAAATCCACCACCCTTTTGATTTTCTGAACGGGTTACCAATGTGAAATCGACTTGATTGCAGATTCATTAGGTATGAATTTTCTGTCATACGCTTGATTCACTGACTTGTAAAAGTAGCTATGAATCTAAAATACTAAATAATGAAACGCGTTTCTGGTTACAAAGCCGCAAATAGGATATTTTATCTCTGTTTGGAGATTGTGCTTGTATAACCTTCCTTACTGTATAGCTTTCATCGAGAAAGTTTCAATTTAGCTTTTGGCCTTAATAAAAGTAAATTTTTAATGGTCAAAAATAGGAATTTAATTAAAAAACATTAATTATCAACAGGGATCTAAAATGAAAAAAATTCTAAGTTTTATCATACTGGCAGTAGTCATAACGGGGTGTTCAAGTACAAAACCTATATTAAACCTTCAAAATGAGCCTGTTAGTGAGCATGTTTCTATAACCGATGTAACACAAATCGAAGTTCAAGAGGCAATTCTCGCAGCTGGAGCAAAACTTGGTTGGACTGGTGAGGTTATTGAGCCTGGGTTAATTGATGCAACACTTCAATTAAGAACCCATGAAGCAGTAGTTGAAATTGCCTACTCAGATAAACAATATAGTATCAATTATAAAAGCAGTAAAAACCTTAAGTATAAGGATGGAAATATCCATAAAAACTATAACAGATGGGTAGCCAACTTATCAAAAACGATTAAAGAACAAGTCATTTATAGAGCATCGCTAACGGGTGATGAAGCGATTGTTAATACATCAAAAGGTATGTCAATTTGGGAAGTGGATGGTGATAGAAAAGTAAGTGCTATTAGAATAATGTCGACTGGCGTAGGGTTGAACTCTGTATTATTTTCAGAAGGTACTCACACTATTGGAGGCATGGTTGTAAAACGCCAATTAAAAATTGGATCGGTTGACTACAAAGCAAAACATGAATACCTGATTGATTACGTGATTGAAGATAAGAAAATTTATTACTGGGTGAAAGATTTGACTGATAATGTTGTTGTTTATGGTACGGATAGAAAATCTCAGTAGAGCGTATCATTTTAAAATTTTGAGAAAGCTTCTATTTTTACAAGATGGTCATTGTTCGTAACACGAAGGCTATCTGACTCAATGAAATTGAAGTGGCTATGCCTATAGAAATAATACTAGAGGCATAGTCACTTATCTGATGATGTTATTGATACCGAACTCTATGTTAAAAAAAACTTTTGGCAGCGCCTAAATTTAGGCTTAATATTTTCATAGAGGGAGGCACGACTTAATAAATATATTTGGTTGTTTTCTAATCAGCTAGAAAAGTAACACGCACAGTAAAGCCAGTATAAAAGTTAGGAATGCAAAGCGTTTGAAAAGAACCAATAACCCCATCTTCCGTCTTCCCCTTGAAGAAAGGGAAGAGACTAAGTCCTGTATTCTGTAGATCGTTTGTAATGACGCTTTAATAAATAAACCTAACCAATCAATTCATATGAAATTACATACAGGCGTTCAACATCCGGATATATTTCTTGGATGACGCTTTTCAGCTCTGGCAGTGTCATATTTTCTTGTTGGGCGTGAAATTCCGACAGTTGGCTGAAGGCGATGGCGTCGACAGATTGGATTTTCAATGCGCAAAACCAACGGTCAGCTTCATACGTTGAAACTTGTACCACGCTGTTCGGTGCATAGTCTTTTTCCGCTTCATCACGAATGGTGATGGTTTTCTTACCAGATAATATGTTTGCTTCGAATCGTTCGAAAAACGTTATTTTAGACAGGCTCAAGGCTCTTTCCTTTTACCATTTTTTCGATTCAATGTTTGTTCAATGCAGATAGCCGAATGCGCATCATTGGCAGCATACTGAATCTGGTTTTTCTTAAGTGGATACGCACCCCAGTTTGATTTTTGAGCGCCTTTTCCTAGACGTGCTTTTAGTACCATGGCAACAGCGGCACGTGCGCCAATGCTGTTTTTTTCTCCGGCTAAATTTTTTAACGTAACCGATAAATCTTGCGTATTGACTATGTCTATATTCAATTTATTGCGCAGCTCTTTATTATCACCTTTGAGGCCGAACCCAACTTTTTGGATATTGGAATTGCTTAATATTTGCGAAACCGCGGCAACAGCGGCGGGGAATCGAGTTGGAAATAAAAATGCCTTTGATTCCGTTGCCAGTTGGATTAACGCAGGTCCGGGACTCACCTCACCTTTGCGAAAAATAGGTTTGCTTTCCGTATCGAATCCCAAGCACGTTTCGTTTTCCAGTTCTTTCAGTGCGTCTGTAGCATCCTGTTCATTTTCAATGATCTTAATCTCTGAAAGATCAAGACCAACATACAAAGGCAACTCAAGAATCTGTTCCTTAGTAGGACGTTCCATATCATATCTCTTTAATTGTTAATGCTTAGACCAAAATCCGAGGAGAGAATAAAAACCCATGCTTCTATAAAACGCTAATCATAACCTAGCACGATCAAACGCATGTTATAATCGCGTTCAAACACATGCTATAGCCGAAGGTTTGGGCTAAAAAATGGCCATTTCCGAACATCCCTCAAAACTGAGTTTACCGCAGACGAATCCCGGCGTCGTCACCGTATTGGAATACCTAATCATTAAGTTTCCTTATGTTGATGCGCAGATTTGGCGACAGCGCATGGCCGATGGCAAAGTTCACTGGTACGATGGCTCTCTGATAAACGCGCAATCACGCTTTCAGCCACAGCAGCGGGTTTACTATTACAGAGAAGTCGAAAGCGAACCCTGTATTCCTTTTAAAGAATCAATACTCTTTCAGGATCAGCATATTTTAGTCGCCTATAAACCCCACTTTCTCGCCGTTACGCCTGGTGGTATTTATGTGAATGAATGTTTGCAAAATCGTTTACGTCGCAGCACAGGCATCGAAAGCTTACAAGCCTTGCACCGCTTGGACAGAGTGACAGCCGGTTTAGTGATGTTCTCTATTAATCCAGACACTCGCCATGATTATCATCGGCTATTTGAAATGCGACAAATACACAAAACCTATCAGGCCATAGCAAGCATCAGCAGCGATGACCATCTAATCGATAAAAAGTGGGACGTTAGGAATCGTATCGTGCCGTCTGAACCACGCTTTCTCATGCAAGTGACTAAAGGCGAAGCTAACAGCCATTCGATGATTCGATGCGTGCAACAAACGACTCAGCAGGCACTGTTTGAACTGCACCCAGTAACAGGTAAAACCCATCAGTTGCGCCTACACATGCAAACATTGGGTTGGCCGATTCTGAACGATAAATATTACCCGCAACTACAACCTCAATCAGCGGATAATTATTCAGCGCCATTGCAGTTACTGGCCAAGGAACTTCAGTTTATTGACCCAATCACTCAGCATTCTAGACACTTTCGTTATGACGACAACTTGCTATTAGACCAAAAATAACGCTGTCATTAGACCAAGAACAACGTCATCTTAGCAGTCTTGGCCGATGATTTTGAATTTGGTCTTTTACGCTTCTTTCAGTTCTTTTAAGAGATCATGAATTTCAGCTTTAAGTTCTTTATCGATGATTTTATTGCTGTGTATTTTGGCTTGTTCCAAATACTCAATGGCGCTCGCTTTTTCACCCAATTCTATTTTCAGCAACGCGGCTGAAAAGCCAATCGATGATAGGTAATCTTTTGAATTCATCGCGGCGGCTTTCAACAACGCTTTGTCGTAAATAGAAACCGCCAATTCTAAATCATCGGTGAAATCCCCCAGTGTTTCCCACTGCACAGGGTGATCTTTGTCCGTATCATCGTTGTCGTTACAGATTGCCTTCAATTCTTCATAATAAGTATCAAAGCCAGTTTGATCTTTTTTATGAGCGCAACTCATTAATTCTTTGGCTAGAAAAAGGACTTCTTTGTATATTTTCGTGTTCATAATTCACTCTATATTAGACATTCAGCGATGCAATGAAGGGTATGTTAATTTTTATAGCGTATTTATGACAGCTTTTGTCGCGCTTCAAGCATATCGGCTGGTTCTGTAAGCGTTCGCTTGTGCTATTAACGCTGGCGATCCACTTACATGTGCACCAAAGATCCTCTGTCATTGTTGGCTAATGCGATATTAAAACCAAACGCCGTACTTTCTTCTGAGTAAAAAAGCTCAACCTATCTGTTTCAATAAATCGATTGTCGCTTGTTTAGGGCTTGACGCGTGACATATTGCAGAGACGAGCGCCACGCCATCGACGTTAGTGCCAACAATGGCGTCTAGGTTAGACGCATTAATGCCTCCGATCGCGACGATTGGAAAAGAACATTTGGCAACTGCGTTGCGCAGCCCCTCTATTCCCCATTCTTTTTTAGTGTTGCTTTTTGTTGGTGTGGCAAAAATGGCGCTTAACCCTACATAATCAATCGGCAAGGATTCAGCGTCAATAAGCTGTTGCTCGTTTTCAATGGAAAGACCAAGCAGTTTGTCTTTACCTATCAAACGACGCGCAGTGTCCGCGGGCATATCAGATTGACCAAGGTGCACGCCGTCGGCATCTACCGCTAACGCAACATCGACTCGGTCATTGATGATTAAAGGCACGCCTGTGCCCTGCAAAATTGCTTTAACCGCAAATGCCCTTTCAATAAAAGCGCGTACATCACCGTGCTTTTCGCGTACTTGAACCATAGTCACGCCACCAGCAACGGCGCCTGTTACCACGGCTTTTAACGTTTCTAGATCTTGCTGATCATCGGTGACTAAATACAAACGATACGGGTTCATTTCACTCTCAACATTTGGTTATTTAATGGCATTAATAGTACGTCTAATGCGAGACATATTAACATGATGACGAATACGTTTACCCTAATCTCATACGTGTCGAATTCTTTAGGGTGGTAGGAAATAACAATTCGCTTTAGTATCCATTAGTAAAATGACATTAAAAATACGCACAATAGATCGAGTAAAAATCAGCAGGGAGTACCCAATTAATGCAATACAGAATAGCGAATATGGACGATTTAGAAGGCATCGCTCAGCTGCATGCTGAAAGTTGGCGTAATTCCTATCGCGGTATTTTTCCAGATGATTTTCTTGATCATGATGTCTGGGATGAACGACAAAACGCTTGGGCTAGTCGCTTGTCTTCACCTAAAAAAAATCAACACATCATAGTCGCGACAGACAATGACGAAATATACGGATTTATCTGCGCCTTTGGTTATGAAAGTGCCCAGTGGGGAACCTTTATAGACAACCTGCATGTTTCAAATGCTGCTCAGGGCAAAGGTATTGGCAAGCAGTTACTCTATTTGATTGCAGAATGGGTGGATAAATCCTTCGAACACAAAGGCTTATATCTTGAAGTACTGGAAGACAATGTAGGCGCCCAACACTTTTATCATCGTCTTGGCGCAAGACATCAAGAAACTAATCTATGGCAACCGCCTGGTAATGGCAAAAAGGTAAATGACATGCTTTTTGTGTGGGAAAATGACCATCCTTTACTACCACACAATATTACGGCGAAGGCATAATATTAGTATTGAGGAGCTAATCGATGACATTGTATTAAAAAAAACAATTCAGCGAATAGCCCCTCAATAACCCTCTTTTACCTCAGCTCATTTTAAGCCGTTGAATCAATGTTTCTTCATCCAACAAATACAAGGCATCTAACAAATTAAGCTGTAAGCTCCCCGGGCCTTTGGATTGCTCTGCGGCGATTTCACCCGCGACGCCCAAAACCGCAGCGGCGGCTAAACCAGTTTCTTCGCCGACAGCGGCAAACGCGCCAGTTAATGCACTCAGTGTGCAACCCATTCCAGTCACATATGGCATCATAACATGGCCGTTATTAAGCTTAATTTGACGGTCAGCGGTAATAATAAAGTCCGTTTCGCCTGAGACAACCACATTACATTGGTAGGTTTTTGCCAAGTATTGCGCGGCACCGACAGCGGCTTCACTGCTGTCCGTTGAGTCGACGCCTTTGCTTGTCCCTTGCTCTCCCGCCAAGGCGATGATTTCAGATGCATTACCACGAATAATCAACTTGTTCGCAGCGTCAGCAATCTGCCGAGATGTTTGTGTGCGCAGTTTACTCGCACCACAGCCAACCGGATCAAGTACAACAACTTTATTGTGGTTATTCGCTTGCTCTACCGCGACCATCATACGCGGTATCCAAAGGCTGTCTAAGGTTCCAATATTAACCACTAAGGCGCCGGAAAAGGACATTATCTCAGCCATTTCTTCACGGGAGTGCGCCATGATTGGGGAAGCACCAATAGCCAGCAACGCGTTGGCCGTGTTGTTCATCACCACGTAATTAGTGATATTCACCACCAGCGGTTTCTGCTCGCGCACGGCATGCAGTGCGTTAATAATCATCTCGATATTCATACTGTTACCTTTTGCTTTTCACTTTTAACGTCAGCTTCTAAGTTCTGATTTCCAGTTTCTATTTCCTAAAAAGTCGCAAACGACTTATTGAAAACTCGGCACGTAGTCTTTGGCTTTTGGTAACGTGCTAATGATTTTTTGGTCATACATAAATTGGGCATAGTCGTCATAACGTTTCAAGTCTATCGCTGATGGACGCAACGCAAAACGCGTCAACGTCGCTTTCCAAGCCAATTCATTTAGCTCGTTGTTTAAAGTGTCTGGTTTGTACGCAACAAACTCGTTCCATGATGCTTGTGGATGATTAACGATGTAGATCGTGGCTTGCTCGATCGCTTTATTGAAGCGTTGAATCGCCACTTTGTCGTAGCGGTTCGCATTGGCAACAAAGACCAGCTCATCATAAACAGGTACGCCGTGTTCTTCTGGGAAAAAGGCTTTTGCTTCTATGCCTTCTAACGCCAATTGATTGGCTTCAAAGTTACGGAAACCACCCCATGTTGCATCCACTTTACCTGACGCAAGAGACGTCGACAGTGCCCAACCGATATTAATGATTTGTACATCTTCATATTTCACACCGTGTGCTTTCAACATGGTGCCGACAATCGCTTCTTCGTTACCGGCCACAGAGATGCCGATTTTTTTACCCTTCAAGTCAGCGATGCCATCGATGGTGTTATTGTCCAGTACGGTAAGCGTGTTCAATGGTGTTGCGATCAAGGTTGCCGCACGAATTAGCGGTAAACCAGCGGCCACATCCATGGTTAAATTAGGTTGATAAGATACGGCTAAATCGACATTACCCGCGGCCACTAGCTTCGCTGGCGTGCTTGGATCAGAGGGCTCTTGAATCTCCACTTCAAGACCTTGGTCCTTAAAGTAACCTCGTTGCTTGGCAATCACGATAGGGCCATGATTTGGGTTTACAAACCAATCCAACATCAAGGTGAGTTTTTTCTCTTCTGCTTGTGCTTGTCCAGTGACAGACAACAAAGACGCAGCAAGTACGATGCTGCTTAATAGCATTTTTTTATTCATTACTTTTCCTTTCCTTTTAGTAGGCATTTTTATGAGTAATCGTTTTTTGTTCATAACACGTGTCGGGGATATTTGAATGCGCGGCGCTTACGAAACACCCCACGGAATGAATTTTTTTAATAACCTATCGGTGACAAAATAAAGTGAGACGGACAGCAAAGATAAAATAAGCAACGCCGCGAACATCTCATCGATCATCATCCGGGCATTGGCCTGCAACATTAGATAACCCAAGCCTTCGCTAGAACCCACCCATTCCCCTGCTACTGCGCCTATAGGCGCAATCACCACGGCGACACGAATTCCAGACGCCAGCGTGGGTAAAGACGCGGGAAATTGAATATGACGGAGTCTCTGCCACTTTGTAGCCCCCATGGTTTTGACAAGATCGAGATAACCCAACGGCGTATTACGCAAACCGTCGTAGCAACAGGTAGTGACAGGAAAAAAAATGATGATCGCGGCCATCACAATTTTGGAGGCAATCCCATAGCCCAACCAGATCATCAACAGTGGTGCGATAGCAAAAACCGGAATCGCCTGACTGGCGATTAAAATAGGCAGTAACCAGCGTTTTATCGGCTTAAACAACAACATTTGTAAGGCAAAAAACAGTCCCATAAACAGACCTAAAAATAAGCCGAGTACTATTTCTGCCCCCGTCACCAGCGTATGTTTAAAAAGAACCTCTCGTCGTTGCAGTAGCTTTTCGAAGACGTCTAAAGGTGCCGGTAAAATAAACGTAGGCATAGCAAAGACAACCACAACGGCTTGCCACAACCCCAAAATAACGACAAAGCTCACCACAATACGGAGCGCAGAATGCAGACTCGCATTCCTATTTTCTTTTTGATGTGGCTTAGGCGTAATACGAAAATTATCGCTCATTTTCATCCCCACATTGATCACCATGATCATGCTCCAAACACGCCATAATTCGCTGCTGAAGTTGTGCACCTTCGGCATCGAATGTACGTGGTGTAGAAGACTCAAGCGTCGTTAAGAACGCCGCCGTACTGGGATTTCCTTGCATGATGTAGATATGGTGAGCAAGGCGAATCGCCTCTTGTGGGTCGTGGGTAATTAAAACAACGGTTTTGTCTTGCAGTAGGATGCAAGCTAGATCTTGCAATCGATAGCGTGTCACCGCATCCAATGCAGAAAATGGTTCATCCATTAACACGACTGGTTTGTTCTGCATCAGGGTTCTTGCCAAGGCGACGCGTTGACGCATGCCACCCGATAACTGTTGAGGTAAACGATTGGCATGATCGGCAAGCCCAACTTTTTCCAACAAAGCCAATGCTTGTACTTTTTGATCATGAGCGACGGAGTCTCCCCGAGCTCCAAATTTAGAGCTTAATAAGACGTTGTCTAATACCGACAACCACGGCATCAATAAATCTTGCTGCGCCATATAAGCAATTTGATCTTTCAGCGCGCGGTTCGCAGGTTCAATTTGTAACTCGCCAGACCACTCTATTTGTTGATCAAGCAAGCCGGCAAGATAACGCAATAACGAGGTTTTTCCACAACCACTACGCCCCAAAACACATGTCCACTGCCCTGCTGGAATGGTCATATTAAGATGGTTTAACGTAGGCGTCGTACTATCAAGATACCGTAGATAACCTTGAGTTATCGTTATCTTAATCGAAGATTTTGGGACTAAAAAAGTCGCCAAATTAGCGGACATTGGCGTGGCCATTAAAAAAATGGTTTACCGGTCCGTGACCACGACCTATTTGCAATTCATCTGCGTGCTCTATTGCTTGAGTAATGTATTTTTTGCCTAACTGAACCGCTTGCAATAAGTCATTACCTTGCGCCAAATACGAGGCAATCGCTGAAGATAATGTACAACCTGTGCCATGCGTGTTGCGAGTCTGAATACGTGGTGACGATAAGACCTCAAGGCAATCGGCAAAAATAAGAAAGTCAGTGCTGTTTTCGTCTTCTTCCAAATGGCCGCCTTTCAACAGCACGGTTTTCATTTTCAACTGACGCAGTTTGTCGACCATTAGCGTCATGGATGCGCTATCTGTTGGAACAAGAGAGCCCGTTAATGCGGCGGCCTCTGGAAGGTTAGGTGTAATGAGATCAGCCAAAGGAAGTAATTCGGATTTGAGTGTATTAATGGACGTCATTTTTAGCAAAAGATCCCCACTGGTCGCCACCATGACAGGATCAACGACTAGAAATTTAGGGCGATATTGCTTGAGCTTTGCCGCAACTAATTTGATTGTGTCGCAATCTGCCAACATCCCTACTTTGACCGCGATGACATTCAGATCAGAAAATACCGCATCGAGCTGTTTTTCAATGTGTTCAAGAGGAATAGGAAAAATAGCAGAAACGCCGAGTGTATTTTGAGCGGTAATCGCAGTAATCACCGAACAAGCGTAACTTCCTGTCGCGGACATGGCTTTAATATCAGCTTGAATACCTGCTCCGCCGCCACTGTCAGAACCGGCAATCGTCAACACGATGGGCGTAGGCACATGGTTAGATGTACTTTTAGACACATGAGCAGAAGGGGTTGTGGTATCACTCGACATATAAAGCTCCAAGAACGGGCGTTCTGGAACTAGATCGAGTTACATTAAGATAGGAGTAGGATCACCAATCATCAATAACAAGATGTATAGTTCCCTACGCCAGTATTAACTGAATCAGGTTCAACGGGTCTGCAAATGTGCAATCTCAGCCTTAACGGCCCCCCGACTATATGCGGCAATACTAACAAGATTCATCGAAAGCGCAACAAAGGATAATTGAAGTCGGACAAAGAACCAGACAGTAAGGCGTTATGATGATGCTAACTTGTCGCCGTAATTTGCACCGTACGCTTGTTGTCTTTGATCAAGCTCACACCAGCAAGCGCAACCACGCTCAATACCAACCAAGATCCCATGATGACACCAGTCCAACCATCGGCTTGCCAGAACGGGTCGAGGTAAAAACCGCCAAGACTGGCGCCTAAATAATAAAATACCAAATACAAAGAAGACGCACTGGCTTTGGCGTGTTTCGCGTTTCGACTCACATAACTACTGGCCGTCGAATGGCCTAAAAAGAAGCCAAAACTATTAATGAGCAAGCCGATAATAATGGCCATTAAAGAACCCCCCAGTGTCACTAAAGAACCAAACATAAAGATGCAGGTGCCTAATACTATTATATTAGGCTGGCTCCAACGATTCGCAAGCTTCCCCGATATGGCCGAACCCAAGGTGCCAGACAAATACGTTAGAAACAGCAAGCCGACGTATTTTGCCGTTAAGTTATAAGGTGCCGCTTCCAATACGAAGGTTACATAACTGTATTGATTGATAAAAATAAAGAAGCTAAACCCACCAATCAAATAGCAGGTTAGCAAACGGCGATTCTGTAGATGATCCTTCATATTCATCAGGATATGACCGACTCGTAAAGGCTTGGGTTCAAAGTGTTGTGATTTAGGCAATAAAAAGAAAAAAGCCAACAAACAAACAAGACTAATAGCGCTCATCACGCCAAACGTTGCAGAACGTCCTAACCACTCACCAACAAAGCCACCAATAAGACGACCTCCAATGCCGCCTAACGTGTTGCCACTGATGTATAAACCGACGGCGACCATTAAGGCTTCTGGCGTGTATTCATCCCCCAAGTACGCCACCGCAATAGCAGGTAAACCCGCCAAGAAGAATCCCTGCAAAGCTCGCAATGCCAGTAGAGACTCATAGCTTTGCACTAAAGACAAACAAAAGGTCGTTAGCGTAATGCCCACCATGGTCATCACCATGATACCTTTTCGGCCCAAAGCGTCCGATATCGGCCCATAGAAGAGTAACGATATCCCTAAGGTTAACGTCGTTATCGTAAAGCTGGCACTGGCCTGAAGCGGGCTAATCGAAAATTCGTTCGCTATCATGGGCAACAAGGGCTGAGTGACGTACACGTTGGCAAAGACCATAAAAGAACCGATCACTAAGGCTAAGGTTCCACGCCAAAAAACAGAGCTATTCACTTCAATCACAACAAAACTCCAGTATCAACACCGCGAAAATTACCCCAATGAGGCGAATATTATTCGCACACTATACGCCCAGCCAATTTATCAATAAAATATATCTATCTTATCCAATCCATAAGGATTATTGATGGACATTAAACCGCTACGTTATTTCATTGCCATTGCTAAAACTCAGAGCTTTACTCAGGCCGCCAAGCTGCTTGGTGTAGCCCAACCTGCCGTTAGCATGGCGATTAAAAAATTAGAACATGATTTGGGTTTGACCTTGATCCATCGCGCCGATAGAAACATTGGCCTCACCGATGAAGGTAAAAAATTACGGCTGCATGCTGAAAAGATCATCCAAGCCACTGACGACGCATTACTCGAAATGAGCGAACTAAAAGGCCTGAGCCAAGGCGAAGTCCGTGTGGGCATTCCCAGCATGTTGGGGTCTTATTATTTCCCGCCCATTCTCATGGCGTTCCGACACCGCTATCCCACTCTCATGCTAAAAGTCATTGAAGGCGGTACCTGGCAGCTGCAAAAAATGCTCGAAAATGGTGAGTTAGATTTAAGTGTTATTGTCGCTGAAACCTTACCGGACAGCCTGCAAACCCAAGCGCTGATTCGAGAAGAAATGTTAGTGACCGTCGCGACCGATCACCCGTTTAGTCAACTAGAGCGAGTCTCGCCTGACGCTTTTTTCGAAGAAGAGCTGGTCATGTTTAAAGAAGGTTATTTTCATCGACGAATTGTCGACAAGCTAGCCAAAGCCTGTAAAAAAACGCCTAGAATTGGCTTTGAAACCAACCTTATTCCGCTCATTAAATCCATCACTCAACAAGGCTTTGGCATTTCCACGCTACTCGCTATGGTAATAGAGGAAGACGACCAACTGATCACGCGCTCTTTTGATCCACCAATCTGGTTAGACCTTGGCATCGCATGGCGAAAAGACAGTTACCTTTCTAAAGCTAACCGCGCTTTTCTCGACTTTGTTAGTGAACATGGACGTGATAACCAGTAAACATAAAAAATACCCATGCTCTTTATCTATTCACAGTAAAAAGCGTGGGCATTGTCATTAAAAGCGTAAACGTTCCACACCACGATATGATCCATATCAAGCCGCCCTCCTACGTAATAAATAAATAACACCACACGATTCAATATTTTCTCACTTTTTTTATTTACCTCATGCGCTTATTCCTGCGCTTTTCATCCCATTTATTGCGACTAGACAGGCTAGCGCTTAAGAATTCTAAAGCGCTAGCCTGTCTGGCGTTTGCTTTTGGTTACTTAGCTAGACAAGTTACTAATCCCATGCTCAGTTTCATTTTCAAAATACCAAACTGTCATAAATTGGTCATTTTTTAGACTTATCTAGATAACCAAACTGTCACAAAACCTACCTAGTATCGCCTCATCAGAAACGCTTTTGCGTTCATCAATTAAAGAGGTCGACATCCAATGAGCATTATAGAAATCACTGGTGTAAAAAAACACTTCACCAAAGAAGTCTGTGCATTAAAGCATGTGGATTTATCAATTAAACAAGGCGAAATGGTTGCTCTTATTGGCCCTTCAGGTTCTGGAAAGTCTACGCTTATGCGACATATTTCAGGCTTAACTCTCGCCGATAAACACAGCAATTCCTGCATTAAGGTGCTAGGCAATACCATTCAACAACGCGGCAAATTAGACAAACACGTTCGTACTTCTCGGTCGCAGATAGGCAATGTGTTTCAGCAATTTAATTTGGTAAGTCGTTTAAGCGTATTAACCAATGTGATGATCGGTGGACTCAGTCGTATTCCGACCTACCGCAGCTTACTGGGTTGGTTTACCGCTGAAGAAAAGCACATGGCACTTGAAGCGCTAGAAAGAGTGGGGTTAAAAAACGTCGCCTTAAAGCGTGCTTCAGAACTCTCTGGTGGTCAGCAACAACGAGTGGCCATCGCCCGCGCTCTGATGCAAAAAGCCAAGGTGATTTTGGCCGACGAGCCCATTGCGTCCCTTGACCCTGAATCCTCCCGTTTGATCATGCAAACCTTGAAAGACATCAACGAAAAAGATGGCATCACCGTTGTAGTAACGCTGCATCAAGTGGACTACGCGCAAAAGTACTGTGAACGCGCCGTGGCTCTGCAAGATGGAGAGGTGTTTTTCGATAACCTCATTCATCACTTGAATGAAGAAAACCTCGCATCACTTTACGGATCTCAACCAGAAGAGCTGTCTATTAACGATTCCTCTCAAGCCATCTTAGATGAAATGCCTCTTCCTAAAAATGGACGAATTACCACAGAAATAAATCATGCAACGCACCACTCATTGATCAATTAATTATTGGAGTTTACGTTATGAAATTAAAAAGGTTTATTGCCAAAGCCATGTCAGCGACGGCATTTTTCGCATTACTGTCGGCTCCCGTGACAGTACAAGCAGAAGACATGAAAACGCTGAACTTCGGCATCATTTCTACCGAATCTTCACAGAATTTAAAAACAGTCTGGGTGCCATTTTTAGACGATATGTCTAAGAAACTGGGCATGGAAGTAAAACCTTTTTTTGCTTCGGACTACGCAGGCATCATCCAGGCAATGCGTTTTGATAAAGTCGATATCGCTTGGTTAGGCAACAAATCAGCGCTAGAAGCGGTTGACCGTTCTGGTGCGCAAATATTCGCACAAACTGTCGACGTAACGGGTAATCCAGGTTACTGGAGCTTGTTATTGGTCAACAAAAACAACACCAAAATCAATTCTGTTGCTGACATGCTTGAACACAGCAAAGAATTAACCTTTGGAAATGGTGATCCAAACTCTACATCTGGTTTTTTAGTGCCTAGCTACTATGTGTTTGCCAAAAACAACGTTGATGCAAAGAAAATTTTCAAACGCACAACCAACGCAGGCCATGAAACAAACTTCCTTGCGGTCGCATCTGGACAGGTGGATGTAGCGACGAACAACACGGAAAACGTGGCTCGCATCAAGTTAACGCACCCTGATAAATACGACAAAGTGAAAATCATCTGGAAATCGCCTTTGATCCCAGCTGATCCTATTGTATGGCGTAAAAACTTACCTGAAAGCGTCAAAGGTAAAGTCTACGACTTCATGATGAGCTACGGAAAAACCAACGATTCTGCTGAAATTGAAATATTAGAAGCACTACAGTGGGCACCATTCAAAGCCTCTAATGACGATCAACTATTGCCAATCCGCCAGCTAGTGTTGTTCAAAGAACGCCTTAAGTTAAACAACGATCCAAAAATGGCAGCGAATGAAAAAGCACAAAAAGTACAAGCCATTGATGATCAGCTAGCCGAACTAAATCGTGCAATGGACGCTATTGCCGCCGCAAAAACCAACTAATTTCTTGCAGATCTAACGTAGGAAAAACCGCATTAAGGTAAAGGCGTGGTCACAACCTCGCCCTTACCTTCACTTTCGGATTAAAGACGAATTGAGACGTAATATGAGCGATATAACGGCAAACCCTCTCATCAAAAAGCCTTTTAATTGGGTATCGGCAATAAGCTGGGCAGTGCTTTTTATGCTGCTGGGTTGGGGCTGGAATGCGGCCGAAATGAATCCGCTTATCTTAATTAAAGACAGCGGCAATATGTTGGAATTTGCGGGCGATTTTTTCCCGCCCGATTTTCGTGATCTTTCCTATTATCTAGATGAAATGATCATCACCTTGCACATCGCTCTTTGGGGAACGGTGCTAGCGATTATTTTCGCCATCCCTTTTGGTTTGATGAGTGCTGAAAACATGGCACCCGCTTGGCTTTATCAACCAGTGCGCCGCCTGATGGATGCGTCTCGTGCCATTAACGAAATGGTGTTTGCCATGCTGTTTGTGGTCGCCGTCGGACTGGGCCCTTTCGCGGGGGTAATGGCGTTGTTTATTCATACTACCGGCGTATTAGCCAAGCTATTTTCTGAAGCGGTTGAAGCGATCGATCCACGTCCTGCAGAAGCCGTTAGAGCCACTGGTGCGAACAAGCTTGAAGAAATTCTTTATGGGGTGATTCCACAAGTCCTTCCTCTGTGGATTTCCTATTCCCTGTATCGATTCGAATCCAATGTGCGTTCAGCCACCGTTGTCGGCATGGTGGGCGCTGGCGGTATTGGCGTCATCCTTTGGGAAAGCATGCGAGGTTTTAACTTTCAGCAAACGTGCGCCGTGATGATCGTCATCATTATCTGTGTGGTCATTATTGATTTGATTTCACAGCGTTTGCGCAAAGCGTTTATCTGATTTTTTTTGCCCAAAAAATTTGTCTAGACAAGCAATCAATAAGACAAATAGTTACCAAGCGCCTTTTTACATAAGGCTCTTTTTAAAATCAAGCACGAGAAGACTATGGCCATTTATCTAAAGATTGCCCAGCAACTTAAAAACGAAATCCACCAGCAGTACGAATCTGGAGATCTCTTGCCTGCAGAACAAAAGCTGGCAAGTCGTTTTCAAGTGAATCGTCATACGGTGCGTCGCGCCATCGATGAGTTGGTGCAAGATGGTTTGATCAAGCGTTTTCAAGGACTGGGCAATCAAGTCACACAGCCAGCGATTGATTATTCTCTCGATAATCAATCCTGTTTTACCTACAACCTATCCAAAGCAGGCATGACACTAGAAACCCAAGTACTCGGTTGCTGCGAAGAAACGCTGCCCTATGAGCTTACGAAACGGCTCACGTTACCAAATGACCAAAAGGCAGTGATGATCAAAACCTGTCGCTCTATTAACGAACAAGCGACAACCTTGATCAAGCACCACCTATTTGGTGTGACTAAACAGGTAATGCGTGGCTATCAGTCAGATTCGCTACACAATTTTTTGCAAGAACATTACCAATTTCAAGCAACAAGAGGAAAGACTCGACTAAAAGCCCGTATGCCAACCTTTGACGAATGCCAACAACTGCAAATTGGCCGTGGTATTCCGGTGATGGAAATTCATTCTCAATATTACTTAATCGAGAGCGGCACACTGATGGAATACTCCATCAGTGTCAGCCGTAGCGATATTTTTGAATACAGCGTGGAGCCTTAACCATGATTAACAAATCGATGTCTGACACACAAAAAACCAGACAACACTGGATGTCAGTAATGGCAAAATCAAGTTCAGACAGCTTGATCAAACTATCCAATGTTTATATGGATCAACAAGACTTTGAAAACATCCGTCCCGCTGAAGTAGGACTGACACAAATTCGCGGTCGTATGGGCGGAACGGGGTCTCAGTTTAATGTGGGCGACATGACCATCACTCGTTGTGTCGTACAATCCGCGAAAGGCCATTACGGCCACAGCTACATTGCAGGGCGCGATAAAAACCACGCTATTCGCGCGGCGCAACTCGACGCTATGCTGCAAGACCCAACCCATCAGCACAGCATAATACAAAACATCATTCAGCCTTTGGCTCACACCTTAGCCACACAGCAGGCTCAAAAAGCCAACAATGTGGCGCAAACCAAAGTGAACTTTTTCACCCTAGTTCGAGGGGAAGATTAATCATGACAGCACTCACCTTAATCAAAGGTTTTCAAAAACCTACACACGACAGTCAGCGGGTATTTCGTCAATTACTCAAAGCCATGAGTGAGCCCGGCACACTGGTTTACGTCGATTCACCAGAGTCCATTGACTCCCTTCATGCCAGCACTTTTGCAGTGTGCCAAGCAATGATGGATCAACAAACACCGCTGTGGTTGTCGCCGCATTTTGCGACACCAAACATCAAACACAATCTGCATTTTCATACTGGCGTGCCTATCGTTGAAGAAAGCCAACAATCGCTCTTTGCCTTAATAAGTCCAGCTGAAATCAATTCTGTTGAGCGATTCCCTCATGTCTTTTTTCAAGGAACAGACGAGTACCCAGAAACGGGCTGCACTGTCATCGTTCAAGTGCATAGCGTGAAAGATGATATTTCAGAAGGCGTTAATTTGCGTCTCACCGGACCCGGCATCGAGACGGCGCAACTGGTTTCCATCAGTGACCTTTCACCGCCACTGTTGAACTACTTGTCGAATCAAACAGGAGAACGCAATGCGTCTTTCCCACTCGGTTTAGATTTTATCTTTATCGACAAAAACCAACTCGTTTGCCTACCCCGAACCACTCAAGTGGAGGTGCTTTAAATGTACGTGGCCGTAAAAGGCGGAGAAACCGCCATCAACAACGCACACAAATTGCTCGATAAAAATCGTCGCGGTGATATGCAAATTCCTGAAATGTCCGTGGCACAAATCAGTGAACAGCTCCCTCTGGCTGTCGCTCGGGTAATGACTGAAGGGTCAATTTATGACCCACAACTGGCGGCATTGGCCATCAAACAATCTGCTGGGGATTTAGTCGAAGCCATCTTCTTATTACGCGCTTATCGCACCACGCTAAGTCGTTTTTATTGCAGTGAAGCGATTGATACCACACAGATGCACATAGAGCGCCGAATCTCGGCGACTTTTAAAGATTTACCTGGCGGCCAACTTTTAGGATCAACCTTCGATTACACCCATCGACTGCTGGATTTCACCTTATTAGCCGATGGTAGAACCCCTGCAGAGTTAGAAAATATCACGTCCACTAATACTGAAGATGAACCTGAAGCCATGACTCGTGTCTTGCAAATGCTCGAACGGGAAAAGCTGATCGTAGAAGAAGTGGATGAAAACATTACGCCTGCCGATATAACGCAAGATCCGCCGTCTTACCCTTGTGATCGCAGTGCACGCTTGCAATCTCTTGTGCGTGGCGACGAAGGCTTTTTACTCGCACTGGGCTATTCCACTCAGCGTGGTTACGGCCGTAATCACCCGTTTGCAGGAGAGATTCGAACAGGCGAAGTAGACGTCTTTATCACCCCAGATGAACTCGGTTTCAGCGTCGATATTGGCAGCATTCAAGTGACCGAATGCGAAATGATCAACGGCTTTAGCAAGCTAGAAGACGATGATATTAAATTCACTCGAGGCTATGGACTGGCGTTTGGCCAAAATGAACGAAAAGCCCTATCTATGGCATTAATTGACCGCGCACTACAGGCGGAAAAGTACGACGAAGAACGCGTGTCCCCTGCTCAACAAGAAGAATTCATCTTATCCCATTGTGACAACGTAGAAGCGTCGGGGTTTGTTTCCCATCTAAAACTCCCCCACTACGTGGATTTTCAATCTGAGTTGGAACTGTTGCGTCGCTTACGAAAAGAACAGGCGAATAAAGAAACAGCCAATACCGAAAAAGGAGAACAAGCATGAGCCTATCTTCCACAAACAGCGTCAATCCTGTCATTAATGACGTCACGCTTGACCCCATAAAAGACGGCTACAACTTCGCTTATCTTGACGAGCAAACCAAACGCATGATTCGCCGTGCGTTACTTAAAGCCGTGGCGATTCCCGGTTACCAAGTCCCTTTTGGTGGGCGTGAAATGCCCATGCCTTATGGCTGGGGAACCGGCGGCATTCAGCTTACCGCCGCGGTAATTGGTGAAAGTGACGTTCTAAAAGTAATCGATCAGGGCGCAGATGACACCACCAACGCCGTCAGTATTCGAGCCTTTTTTAAGGAACTTACTGGTGTAGAAACCACCGAAAAAACCGTAGACGCCAGTTTGATTCAAACCCGTCACCGTATTCCTGAAACACCATTAAGCGCCGATCAGATTTTGATTTATCAAGTACCGATTCCAGAACCGCTGCGCTTTATCGAACCGAGCGAAGTGGAAACACGCAAAATGCACGCGTTAGAAGACTACGGTGTGATGCACGTAAAACTCTATGAAGACATCGCCCATTTCGGTCATATCGCCACCACATACGCTTACCCTGTGCGAGTGAACGACAGATACATTATGGATCCGTCGCCTATACCAAAATTCGATAATCCAAAAATGCATCAAATGCCGGCATTACAACTGTTTGGCGCGGGACGAGAAAAACGTATCTACGCGGTTCCACCTTACACCAAAGTCGAAAGTTTGGACTTTGAAGATCATCCTTTTGAGATTCAAACTTGGGAAGAAAGCTGCGCCATTTGTGGCTCTCAGAGCAGCTTCTTAGACGAAGTTATTATTGATGATCAAGGCTCTCGCAGCTACTTATGCTCGGACACCGATTACTGCCGACAGCAGGTCGATAAGAACGAAGCGCACGCCACACAAACTGGAGAGAAAAATCATGACTGACACTCTCATGCCGACTAAACCCATACCGACTAAATCAACCATCAATGAAGCAATGATGAATGAACCACTTCTAAAAGTGAGCAAACTGACTAAGTTATACGCACCGGGCAAAGGTTGCGAAGACATCAGTTTTGATCTTTATCCCGGAGAAGTCTTGGGCATTGTCGGGGAATCGGGTTCAGGAAAATCCACCTTATTGACCAGTTTATCTGCTCGTCTTGCGCCAAACGCAGGGGAGATTCTTTATCTTAATCGTGACAATAACTGGCTTAATCTTTATCAGCTTTCAGAAACAGAACGTCGTTATTTATTGAGAACCGAATGGGGCGTGGTACATCAACACGCTCGTGATGGTTTACGAATGGGGGTTTCTGCTGGCGCCAATATCGGCGAGCGTTTAATGGCCGTTGGCGAACGCCATTACGGCAAGATTCGCGATAAAGGCTTGCAGTGGATGGAAGATGTGGAGCTGGACATCAGCCGTATCGATGATAAACCGTCTACCTATTCTGGCGGTATGCAGCAACGCCTGCAGATTGCCCGCAATCTGGTGACTCACCCAAGAGTCGTCTTTATGGACGAACCCACCGGCGGACTTGACGTGTCGGTTCAAGCGCGCTTATTGGATTTACTGCGTACCTTGGTAACCGAAATGAACCTTGCCGTGGTGATCGTCACTCATGATCTTGCCGTAGCTCGGTTGTTGGCTCAGCGCTTAATTGTCATGCGTCACGGAAGAATTGTCGAAACAGGTTTAACCGACCAAGTGCTCGACGACCCACAGCACGCCTACACCCAGCTATTAGTGTCATCGGTGCTGACCCCTTAACCAATAGCGCCTTAATCCAAACCGTTAATCCATTTTCATAAGGCTATTTAGCGATGACAAGTGCCAACATGAGTAACACCAGCACAACCACTATGATTCAAGTGGAACAGCTCAGTAAAATCTTCACCCTGCACAATCAGGGCGGCATACAGCTGCCCATTTTAAACAACGTCGATCTGCAGATTTCTGCGGGACAATGCACCGTATTACATGGCGAAAGTGGCTCAGGAAAAAGTACCCTTCTACGTACTTTATATGCTAACTACTTACCAAGTTCAGGAGCAATTTATGTTCGTCATCAAGGCGACATGCTGGATTTAGCCACGGCAACTAGCCATGAACTATTAGACGTAAGACGCCACACCATTGGTTACGTCAGCCAATTTTTAAGAGTCATTCCAAGGGTTTCCACACTTGATGTGGTCAAGCAACCACTGAAAGAACGTGGCGTGGCCGACGACGAAGCCGAAGCCAGAGCAACACTTTTGTTGCAACAGCTCAATATTCCAGAGCGTTTATGGTCGTTAGCGCCTAGTACTTTTTCGGGGGGCGAACAACAGCGAGTAAACATCGCTCGTGGCTTTATTCAAGATTATCCAATTTTATTATTGGATGAACCAACCGCGTCTTTGGATCAAAAAAATTCAGAAGTGGTCGTACAATTGATCAAAAACGCACTGGCTAAAAATATCGCCGTGGTCGGTATTTTCCATGATAGCCAAGTGCGTAATGCCGTCGCTGATCATGTATTTTCCGCGAACGAAAACAGCCTTCACACCACTCAGATCAACGACCAGCCAGTCGCCCTAAACCACTAATTTTGGAGAAGTAATCATGATTTTAACCAATGCACAAATTGTCTTAGCCAATGAAGTCATTAAAGGCACAGTAGTGATTAACGAGGGCGTTATCACACACATTGACCATGGCAACGTGTCTTTGCCTGGCGCCATTGATTGCCACAATGGTTACCTGACCGCTGGTATGGTCGAATTGCACACAGACAACATGGAGAAACATTTCACACCGAGACCAGGGGTAAGTTGGCCTGCGATTCAAGCGTTTAAAGTCCATGATGCTCAAATGATCAGCGCAGGAATCACCTCGGTATTCGATGCGGTTTCAGTGGGCGATGTTATCGAAGGCAGCGAACGATTAAACAATCTAAGCCGCATGGTCGATGCGCTTAATGAATCCCGTGAGCGTGGTTTAACCCGTGCCGATCACTTTTTACATTTACGCTGTGAAGTCAGCCATAAAGACACATTAAAGAATTTTCAAGCGCTGTTGAAACAAACCCCCGTACAACTTGTGTCTGTTATGGATCATTCTCCCGGCCAACGTCAATTCGCTAAAATGGAAAAGTATCGCGAATACTACCAAGGTAAATACAAGCTATCGGATGCCGAAATGGACGCGTTTATTACCCGTCAAGTTGATGCTAGTCAACGTTACAGCGCGACGTTTAGAGAAAGTATTTGTGCGACCTGTCACGAATTAAATATCCCTCTCGCCAGCCACGACGACGCCACTTTAGAGCACGTGGAAGAATCTGATCATTTCAAAATGGTGATTGCAGAATTCCCGACCACGGCTGAGGCCGCAAAAGCCGCTCACAGCAAGGGAATGAGTGTCTTAATGGGCGCGCCAAATGTGGTTCGTGGTGGCTCTCACTCGGGCAACATTGCGGCCCATGAACTGGCAAGCGCGGGGGTGTTGGACATTTTATCCAGTGATTATTACCCTGCGAGCCTATTAGAGTCCGCGTTTTCAATCGCTCAGTTAGACAACAATGATTACGATGTGCCTAAAGCCATGAATTTGGTCAGCCTAAACCCTGCAAAAGCCGCAGGTTTAAACGACAGAGGTCAAATTGCTGTCGGCCAAAAAGCTGACTTGATTTGGAGTACCTTGAAAGAGGATCATGTCCACATTGAGCAAGTCTGGAAAAACGGCCAGCGGGCCTTTTAATCATTGATGAATAAAGCGTCTAATGAAAAAAAGTAATGAGAAATAAAGTAATGATAAATAAACAGGACAACTATGAGTAAGGTCATTTATCTCATCGGTGCTTCGGGCAGCGGCAAAGACTCTGTTTTAGCCGGCGTACGCCAATGGTTAAATACTGAAGCACTTAGACCGTCGCCCAACCTAATGATTGCCAATCGCTACATTTGTCGCGATTGGCAATCTGGTAACGAAAATCACATACAATTGAGCGAAGCGGAATTCCAACGACGTCAGCAGCTGGGTTTCTTTTCCCTAGATTGGCAAGCCAACGGATTGCGCTACGGCATTGGCAAGGAAATCGACCTCTGGCTAGAAAAAGACCAGAACGTCATCGTCAATGGATCAAGAGAATACCTACCCGCCGCCATGGCGATTTATGGCAAAGATTTAGTGCCTGTATTGATCAAGGTAGAGACAGACATACTACGCCAACGATTAATAAACCGAGGCCGTGAATCGCTACCCGATATCGAGGCGCGACTTACTCGAACGCAACAGCAATTCGCCTCTTCCAAAGCAAAAGGACCGCTTGATCAGTGTCATGTCATAAACAATAACACCAACATTGATGACGCCGTTCTTCAGCTTATTAGTTACATTCATTCACTGTCTACCCGTTCGTAAAAAAGTGAATAAATGACGAATAAAAGAGAAAAAATTATGTTGAATATTCGAATTCTTGGCTCAGGTAACGCTGGTCAAGTTCCGGTTTGGGGCTGTGATTGCGCGGCATGTGAACGAGCTAAACAAGATGACACGTTTCGCCGAGGACCTTGCAGTCTTGAAATTCGCACCGAGCTTGGCGTGACTCTGATTGACGCGGGCATTCCTAACTTGGCGGAACGATACGAATTTGATGAGATTCAACGAATTGTCCTGACTCACTTTCACATGGATCACGTTCAAGGCTTGTTTCATTTGCGTTGGTCTGAACGACCAGAGAAAATTCCGGTGTTTCGACCGGACGATCAAAAAGGCACAGACGACCTTTATAAACACGCTGGCGTGCTCGATTTTCAGCCGGCGTTTATACCATTCGAAACGATTCAATTTGATGATTTTTCGATTACGCCCTTGCCATTACTGCATTCTAAAATCACCTTAGGCTATGTCATTGAGAAGAACGGTTTTACCCTAGCGTATCTCACTGACACCGTCGGTCTACCTGAAACAACACAGGCATTCTTAGCCAATAAAACGCTGGATTACCTGATACTCGATTGTTCAGAACCGCCAACGTCAACAGCGCCTAGAAATCATAACGACATCAATCTTGCTCTCTTGGCCTATCACACCCTGCAGCCGAAAATCATGATGCTCACACACATCAGCCATCGCTTAGATTGCTGGCTGATGGAGCATGGAGACAGTTTGCCTGACAATATGCTCATTGCGAAAGATGGCATGACGGTAATATAAAAAATGCCCACGCTCTTTCTCTATTTCTAGTAAAAAACGTGGGCATTGTATTTAGTCGTGCTTGATCAACTCATTTCGCTTAGTGGAACAAGCGCGCTTCAAATAATGAAGAATTTTTAATGCGATTCAAGCTTTTTGCTCCTGCTAGTACGGCAAGATCTAACACAGGCTCAAGCAACACAACACTCATATAAGCAAGGCCAAACGTCGCTACCGACGCCATATTTTCAGCACCAAAACCTTGTCCGTAAAACGCCCAAAACGCGACCCAAGCAACGATGCCACCTTGATACGTTAAAGACAGTTTTAATGCCTGTTTATAAGAAATATCCACGTAAGCCGTATTGTTCGAAATGATACGACGCGCGACGACAGACATAGCAAACAGAGGCAATAATAAGGTTGTGACGTTCATGCCATATTGTGGAAGGTCGATCGGGGCAAAAAATAGACCTTGCACCAATAATCCAGATAACAAACCGATCGACGCCGCTGCAGGACCAAACATAAGAAATAATGTCGAGCCAAGGATAAAGTGAACTTCAGATACCCCTACCGCGTGGTGTGGCATCACTTGAAAGAAAATAAAGACGAATACGGTGGTTAATGCGCTGCGTCCGATTAAAGACAACAGACCATTCTTTTTAATCATGTCGATAGACGCTTTTGCAGAAAATACAAAAGCAGCTAACGCCGTAGCGTAACTCAAAACAATTTTTGCGCCGTCAACAACGCCTGGTTCAATATGCACGATGTGCCTCCAAAATATGCGTCATACTCACCCGTATGATTCAAATTAACAGACCCTCACTTAGCACGATGTACTAAGCAAAAAATCCTAATCAATGAAGGCCGGTCTCCGGACTCATAAGCGTTTGGCAACACTGCATTTTTCTAAAAGCCTCATCCCTTCCCATCCAAAAAAGGACAGTGGGAGTAAGTAGAAGAACACACCACTTATTTACCGTTGCGGGGGCAGTACAGGGTTTGCTTAACACGCACCTATTTCCCGTTTCACCAGTAAAACTGGCACCTTCACAAGAACTGATAAGCGCCGTTAATAACGCATTATCAGAAAGTGGAAGCGTACGGTTTAAAGCGAATTTAAGCAACCAAAGCGAGAAAAATAAGAGCTGGGGGGATAAACGTTTTTCACTCAAAAAAAAGCGAGTGACCCTAGTCACTCGCTTTTTATATAGTGATGTTTTTTAAGCAGCACTGGATCAAAATGTTATCTGGTACTTTTATTTAAAGCTTTTCGTTAAAAATTTATTTAAAAATACGTTCAGACCAAACCGTTAAACCTGCCGCCACACTGCCAAAGTGGTCACCATCCAATACAGGAATATCTCCAATACGTTGTTGAATCGCGTCACGAATAACAGGAGACTTGGCCGAACCACCGGTCATATAAATCAAATCTGGCTTTTCACCAGCTTGCTCTATCGCGGCAGACATCAAGTTCAACATTTTTTCGAGTGGTGAAGTAATCGATTTAGCCAACTCGTCGCGAGTAATCGTAGCCTCTAGCGCGGCTTCAATGTAATCCAATGAAGCAAGGTAACTCTGAGAGTCAGATAAGGCTATTTTGGCCTCTTCTGCACTGCGCACAATATGGTAGTTGTGCTTTTCTTCTCGCATTCGCAGGAAACGTTCGATTAATTTGGGTTCTGACGCATCCAACCGCATTTGATGTATTTGATTCTTAGTTTCCATGCTATTAAAGGTCGCAATGGCCGATACATCGTTTGTTGTAATGGCATTCCAATACATTTGCGTTGGCATTGGCAAACCAGTTTTTAGCAGAGAATTCATCCCAAACAGCGGCATTAAATGTTTGCCCGCAATTTGTATGTCCAAATCATTACCGCCGATTCGTTCACCGGTATGCGCCAGAAAATCACTGCGTCTGTCTTCTTTCTTGACATAACCAGGTCCCATACGAACCATGGCACAGTCAGTGGTACCACCGCCGATGTCCACAACCAGTACCGTTTTGTTTTCGGTCATGGCCACTTCAAAGTCTAAACCCGCTGCAATCGGTTCATACAGGAATTCAATTTCTTTAAAACCTGCTCGCTTGCCCGCTGTGGTTAGAATCTCTAATGCTTGACGATTACTCACCTCAGCATCAATGCCTTGAAAGTTTACTGGTCGACCAATCACGGTATGAGTAATGTCTGCACCCAAGCTTCTTTCAGCACGTTGTTTGATGTTTTGCATCATCACGGTAACAACGTCCTCAAAGAAATGGATGTGCTCTGCGCGCAGTCCTGCACCACCTAAAAAGGATTTAGGTGATTTTACAAAATACCCTTCTTCGGGCCATTGAAAATATTCATCAAACGCAGCACGACCAAAAAATAGGGTTTGATCGTCATCAGCAATGTCTTCTTCGTAACGAGCACGTTTAGCACGCGTTAAGGCATTTTGACGCAGCTCTGCAAAGGTTTGTCGTGACTGAAAACCTTGAATGTTTCTGCCAACGGCTTCAGTAATTAAATCACGATCTAAAGCGTACAGCGTGGAAGGTAAAAAAGTATGATCTCCTTCTAAAGCGACCAAACGCACAGACGAGTCCTGCACAATGCCTAATGCACAATTCGATGTTCCATAATCAAATCCACAAATCATTTATTTCTTACCTATCATCGCTAATAAAAGGGGCGCGGACGATAACAGAAAGACCTAAAAGTATCAAAACTAACCGTATGGACGTTATTAAAAACACGGTATATGACTCAAAGGTCATTCGCTTAATGTCTCTATTTCAGCAAACAAATATTAGACTAATGGTGAGACACCGATCACCGCTTCATGTAGATAAAAAACGATCGTAAACCAAGAGATCATCGCAAAAACAAACGCAAGTAAATTAGACGGAACACTGGACTCGTCCGAAGTTACATACACAACACCCGCTTTTCTATCACGACGGCGATAGACGGCAAAACTAACAATCGACCACACTAAGAAACTTCCGAATATCATCACATCAGCCACAGTACCGTTACTGATTAGATGAGCAAACGCCCAAATTTTTATTCCAATCAACAATGGGTAGCCCATTTTCTGTTTCATCGAGGTGTTCGGTACTAATGCAGAACCAACAAAGAAAAGCGCAACCAGTACCAGTAAGCCAGCTAAATGACGCGTCCAAACAGGGGGAAACCACAACCAAATAGGCTCAACACGCATTTGCATGTAACCCATAACAATGAATGCCGTCGCCAGCAAAGTTAATAATCCAAAACGCATATGCCAACGCATAACACCGTTTTTACCCTGCCCCATACTTGTTTCACGCCAATTAGGGGCAAACAAACGAACGGAATGCACACAGAAAAATACGACCAAACCAATAACTAAAATCAACATACTAAGATGTTCCTTATACTCTTTAAAAATATATTAGTGGCGAATACACGAGTCTTAAAACGCTACAAAAATCAATTGTAGCGGATTATAAAGCAGAATTAGCTAAGAGGTTACCCTATTATCTTCCACGCAAAAGTGAAATCATCAATGAATCACTCTATTGAAAGGGCATACTGGTCAAATAAAAAGCACGAGCATGTTAAAGGAATAAGAAAAGTCGTCAAAATGACACAGAAAGGCTCATAAAATTCCTATTTTAAGCTAGAAAACACACCCACCTTTGCTCTAGAATACAGCGTTTTGACTACTGGGCAGGTTGCCATGATCAAGACACCGTATTACCTCATTGATAAAGCGGCTCTTCTAAAGAATTTAGAGAAGATCGCTTATGTGCGCCAACAGTCCGGAGCCAAGTCATTATTGGCCCTTAAATGTTTTGCTACTTGGTCTGTATTCGACTTAATGCAAGAATATATGGATGGCACTACATCCTCTTCCTTATACGAAGTCAAACTGGGTAACACTAAGTTTAAAGGTGAAACCCACGCTTACAGTGTGGCGTATTCCGACGATGAAATTCGCGAAGTCTTGGATCATTCAGACAAAATAATTTTCAATTCCATTGGCCAATTAAGCCGCTTTAAAGACATTAGTGAAGGCAAAACACGTGGTTTACGTGTTAACCCACAAGTCAGCACGTCTGAATTTTTAATTGCCGACCCAGCAAGACCCTTTAGTCGTCTTGGCGAATGGGACCCTTCAAAAATCGAAACCGTCATTAGCGACGTTTCGGGCTTTATGTTCCACAACAATTGTGAGAACGACGATTTTGAACGCTTTGATGAAATGCTTACCTTGATCGAAGAACGCTTTGGTCACCTTATTCAGCAGGTCAGCTGGATAAGCTTGGGCGGTGGTATTCACTTTACGGGGGAAGATTACCCCATTGACCAATTCTGCCAACGTTTAAAAGCTTTCTCTGAAAAGTACGATATCCAAGTGTATTTAGAGCCAGGCGAAGCATCAATTACCAAAAGTACAACGTTAGAAGTAACGGTATTAGATACATTATTCAATGGCAAAAACTTAGCCGTTGTCGATAGTTCCATTGAAGCTCACATGCTAGACCTGCTGATTTACCGTGAAAGTGCTAAAATGGCGCCTTGTGATGGTGAACATGAATACATGATTTGTGGTAAGTCTTGTTTAGCTGGCGATATTTTCGGTGAATTTAAATTCAAACAAACACTACAAGTCGGTGACCGCCTGTCTTTCGAAGACGCAGCCGGTTACACCATGGTGAAAAAGAACTGGTTCAACGGAGTAAAAATGCCGTCCATTGCGATACGTCAATTAGACGGCAGCATCGAACTCGTAAGAGAATTTGATTACAACGATTTTGAGCAGAATCTGTCTTAATTCTGTCTAGACTAAAATTTTGGAGATCGCGTTACTATGAAAAAAAATGTCTTAATCATCGGCGGTGGAGGCGTGGCTCGTGTTGTAGCCCACAAATGCGCCCAACACAATGACACACTGGGCAATATCGCAATTGCTTCGCGCAGCGTTACGAAATGCGACGATATTGTATCCAGTGTCCTCGACAAAGGCAGCATGAAAGTAGAGGGCCGTATTCAAGCATTCGCCCTAAACGCACTTGATGTCGCCGCAACGGTACAATTGATTAACGAAACAGAATCACAAATCGTGATCAACGTTGGTTCATCCTTCATCAACATGTCTGTATTAGAAGCGTGTATCGAAACGGGTGCCGCTTACCTAGACACAGCGATCCATGAAGACCCTGCGAAAATCTGTGAAACACCACCATGGTATGCAAACTACGAATGGAAACGCCGCGAATTATGTAAAGAAAAAGGCGTGACCGCAATTCTTGGCGTAGGTTTTGATCCGGGTGTGGTAAACGCGTATGCCGCTCTTGCATACAATGATTATTTCGATAGTGTTAGCGACATCGACATTATCGACATCAACGCGGGTAGCCATGGTAAATACTTCGCTACCAACTTTGATCCTGAAATCAACTTCCGCGAATTTACCGGACGTGTTTATTCTTGGCAAAACCGCCAATGGCAAGAAAACAAAATGTTCGAAATCAGCCGAACAGATGATCTCCCCGTCGTAGGTAAGCAAACGGCTTATATGACAGGCCACGATGAAGTTCACTCTATCTCGCAAAATCTAGACGTGCCAAACGTACGCTTTTGGATGGGCTTTGGCGAACACTACATCAATGTGTTTACGGTATTACAAAGTCTAGGTTTACTGTCTGAGCAACCGGTTAAAACCGCAGAAGGCCTAGAAGTCATTCCGCTTAAAGTCGTTAAAGCGGTACTGCCAGACCCTTCTTCGCTTGCCCCTAACTACACAGGCAAAACCTGTATTGGCGATGTGGTAAAAGGTATTAAAGACGGTAAAGAGAAAGAAGTCTTTATCTACAACGTCGCAGATCACAAAGACGCGTACAACGAAGTTGGCAGCCAAGGTATTTCATACACCGCTGGTGTACCGCCTGTTGCAGCGGCGATTCTTGTTGCTAATGGCACTTGGGACGCGAAAGAAATGCGTAACGTGGAGCAACTTGATCCAAGGCCTTTCCTAGGTTTACTAAACGACATGGGTCTACCGACTCGCATTAAAGACGAAAACGGCGACCGCCCTTTCATATTTTAATATACGTTTTAGATTTGTCATAAAGATCCAGAAAATAACCTCGCTATGCGGGGTTATTTTTTATGCATAGTTCAGTTTAAATCAGTAGACGCCCCCTCTAGCACTTACAACAAAGAGATGAAATCCTTACAATATCATCACACTTTTTTTACCTATCGAATCAAAACCAAGGAATATTTTTATGCAAAAGGAACTCAGAATAGCAGCAACTATAGCGATAATCACCTTAACGCTTGCTGGCTGTGCATCAAACCCAGACTCTGCTTCCAATCTTGTGGCCGATGCAAAACAATCTGAAACAATCACCCAAATCAACGAGCTTAAACAAACCATTGATGCGGCTGATAATCTAGTAGTGCAAGGGATAGAAGGTGAGCTTAATTGGTTTGCCACAGAAGAAGTTGACGAAGCAGACAAGGCCTTAGCAGAAGCAAAAGAATACTATGCAAAGTTTGAATTTGACCCATCAGAAGCAAACAGCAGTACGGGCTTTTTTAGTTCAATGACAAACATGGCAGCCTCAAAAGAAGGTGTCAGTAAGTTTAATGAGCATATGCAGAAAGCCGCAACGATTAAAGCAGCCGCATTATCGGCACTATCCGAAGCATTTGATTACCGTACTCAGCTTAAAAATATTGATGCGAAAAAATATTTCCCCGCGACAGTAAAAGAGCTTGAAGCTGACCTTAAAAAACTCGTAGACCAAGTCTCTAATGGCAAAGTTGAAGAGGCGATTACGGCACAACCCGCTTTGGTAAGCAAACAACGCGCACTCGAAATAAAGACAGTGACGACTATCTACCTTGCCGATGTAAAAAAAGAGTTAGATAGATTAGTTAAAGCAGAAACAGCACAACATGCACCAAAATCTTTGTCTCAGGCTTCTGCCTCACTAACCGCAGCGACCGCTTTTATTGCCGCCGAACCAAGATCTATTGATAAAATCAAATTAAAAGCTCAAGAAGCAATGTTTTCAATTAAAAGAGCAGAGCAAATTGCACTAACGGTCAAAAAACTTAAAGCACTACCTCAAAAAGATTACGAAGATTACATCATCAACTACGAAAACATTCTACTTGATATAAGCAAGGCTCTTGGCACAGAAGATCATCGTTATCTTGCTTTTGAAGGACAAGGAAGAGCATTGGTGACATTCATCGAAAGCAACCTAAAAGATCAAGAAGAGTCCGTTCAGTTACTGCAACAACTGCGTAAAAAACTGAAAGACCAAGAATCTTATGCTGAGCTTTTGGAAGAAAAAATCAACTCTCTTACTGTAGATTTAGTGGAGGTGAAAAAATCCCTTGCGGTAAAAGAAGCACAAGAAAAAGCAGCAATAGAAAAAGCCGCTAAAGCAAAACAAGCCGCCATTGAACAAGGTCAATCCAAGATAGAAATTGAAGAATCAGTGCCAGAACTGACAACCGGCACCGTCGTTGAACCTGAAACAACCGTTAAGCCTGAAGCAAAACAAACTGAAAACACAATAACGGAATAACGGAATAACGGAATAACGGAATAACGGAATAACGGAATAACATGATCTAAATAAACACAAAAATGCCCAGCATCGGCTGGGCATTTTCAATTCAAAAAAAGAATTCACTTCCTGTGAGCAAAAGCCGTTTTAGTGCAGTCCCCGTCTATCTTGTCTTTTTCTTCTTCTAGAATTTCATCGGTGAACTGTCCCATGAAGCAACAACAGATACCTTCACCTATCATGGTTCTTGGTCCCATTGGGTGACCGATGTGTTTGTAAACGCCGTGTGAATGTCCGTGTCCATGATCGTGGGAGTGCCCATGGTCGTGACTATGGGAATGACCATGACTATGACCATGAGGTTTCAATACGGAAGAATGAGAAGTGCCCCCTGTCGACACCACCGCGTGTTTAAGGTCAAAATCAGACAAACCTTGCGTATCGTCTTGAGGATCAACAAATTCGGCGTGATGGTGATGAACATCGACTTCGCCAGCAGCAAGACGGCGCTTGAAAGAACTCATCAAGGTTTCTTCGCCGGTTTGCAACTTGCCTTCCATAATTTCTTCTACTCGATGCTGAAAAGCGTCGATAACTCTTGGATGATCGCTCAAGTAAGGCGTTTGAATGAATTCAATGGTTGGGTTGGTTTGCGCCACTTTGTCCACATAACCTTGAATACGTTTGATTAATCGGCCGGTGAATAAAAAGTAAGGCGCAACAACAATGCGTTTATAGCCCAACTTCATTAGGTTTTCTAACCCTACGCCCACAGACGGGTAAGTCACGCCAGAATACACGGTATCCGACCAACCAAAGCCCATGTTTTCACTGACGATGCGTGTCAGTTTCGCCGCTTCGGCATTAGCGGATGTATCAGAAGTTCCGCGACCCACAACGACTAATAATGTGTCGTATAGGTTTTCTGGTGGATTTTGTGGATCAAGCCCAAGCGATTCATAAATGCGCGCTTGGAAGGCTTCTATCATGTCGTCTTGTAAACCAAGCTCACGACCATAAGTAATGTGTAAACCGGCGTTCTTTTCTTCGTACGTCGTCAGTACAGAAGGAATGTCGTTTTTCGCGTGTGTCGCAGCAAACAACATGCCCGGCACGGCGTAAATTTCTTCAACACCTTGCGACAATAAGCTGTTGAGTCCCATGTGAATATTCGGTGCGGAAAACTCCAAAAAACCGTATTCAACAGGTAGATGTGGGAAACGCTCTTTTAACCCTTTTGCGACTAAACCAAATTCACGCTCTGCGTCTTTATCACGGCTACCGTGACCACAAATCATAATGCCTTGTTTTTTGACTGGTGTTGTATTGCTCATTGTCTCTCTCTTTTGTATCGACTCTGATTATCGTCAGTCGTTAACTTGATTATCAACAAACTTCTGCTCAAGCTCCCTGATGATAAATCACTGACGTTGCTCTTGTTGCTGATCTAAATCAAGCAACAAAGACTGAATTTTTTCTCTGTGGCCTTCTGCGTTCTGCCACATACCACGTTGAATCGCTTCTAAAAGACGCTCGCCCATTTCTTCCAAGGCGTGAGGATTATTATCGCGCATAAACACTTGGTTGTCTGGGTCAAGTAACAAACGATCGGTCACCTGTTCATATTGATAATCGGCGACTAGGTCCGTCGTCGCATCATAGGCGAACAGATAATCAACTGTAGCGGTCATTTCAAACGCGCCTTTGTAACCATGAGTTTGCATGGCTTCGATCCATTTAGGGTTCAATACTCGTGATCGAACGACACGATTTAATTCTTCTTTAAGCGTACGAATTTTCGGAGAACTCGGATTAGAATGATCACTATGATAAACACTCGGCGCTTGCCCACTAAACGTCGTTACAGCGTTAGTCATACCGCCTTGAAACTGATAATAGTCGTCGGAATCCAGAATATCGTGCTCGCGATTGTCTTGATTTTGCACCACCACATCAAGCTGAGACAAACGATCAACGAAGTCAGATTTTGCTTCTACGCCGTCTTGTTTTCCTGATTGAGAGTTGCCATCATAAGCGTAACCACCCCAGTTTACATACGCTTCGGCTAAGTCCGCTTTCGTGTCCCAACAACGCTCATCGATTAAACCTTGTAAGCCTGCGCCGTACGCACCTGGTTTGCTGCCAAACACTCGATAAGATGCTTGGCGGCTGGCCTGTTCTTCGTCCATTCCTTGGCCAAGCAAGGTTTGTTTTCTAGCTTGAACATTGGCGCGAATCGTATTGCCATTCCCAGGCTCTTCATACTCTGCGATGGCTTGCACCGCCGCGTCGTAAAGCCGCATAACATTAGCAAACGCATCACGGAAAAAGCCCGATACGCGCAAGGTCACATCCACTCTGGGACGCCCCATTTGCATACAAGAAAGCATTTCAAAATCCGTTACGCGATTCGAACCCGGCGCCCAAATGGGACGAACGCCCATCAGTGCAAACGCTTGCGCAATATCATCGCCACCGGTACGCATGGTCGCCGTGCCCCATACAGACAAACCGAGGTCTTTCGGATAATCACCATGCTCTTGTAAATGTCGCTGTATCAACGCCTCGGCGGATTTCTGACCAATTGCCCACGCCGCAGGCGATGGAATCGCTCGGTTGTCTACAGAGAAAAAATTACGTCCTGTCGGCAAGGTATCTAATCGACCACGTGTTGGCGCACCGCTTGGCCCCGGTGGAATAAAGCCACCCGCTAAACCAGTAATCAAGGCCTGAATTTCATCGTTTGCGCTTTTTTCCAACGCCAGCATCAAGGTCTTTTTAGCATGAGACAAAAGCACCGCGGTTTGCGGAAAAGACGTTGCCAATTCATCTGTAGAATGACCTTGAATCAAATACGTCTGCATCATGTCTTTGGCGAATAATTCGAGCCGCTCTTTGGTGTCCGCATGGGTTCGCCAATCGGCATCACTCACTAATAATAATGCGTCAGGTTTTATACCCAGCCAAGGCATTCGTAGGCTTTGCATAGGGTCAAAATCATGCTGATCAAAGCCGTGATGACTCAAAGAAAAGTCTTTCATCAAGACATGCAAAATACCTTGGCTGGTTATCTCGTTCCCGCGAGGTAAACGCAATAACGCCACCAGCGTGTCGGCCAACTTGTCTTCTACGGGTAGCTCCCCAAGGCGATGCAAACCGTGACGAATTTGTGCTTCTTTAATCTCACATAAATAGGTATCCAAACCTTCCAATACGGAGTCGTCGTTACTGGCTTCGACACCGTTATTTTCGACAATAGTAAGCTCTTCTAACAAATGGGATTCTTGGACTTTTTTTAGAATTTGTTCTCGTAGCCACGTTTCGCGGCGAACATCCATGCCCATGGCTTGGTAATATTCGTCCACTAGGTTTTCCAGATCAGCCATGTCGCCGTAAGTTTCAGCTCGCGTCATCGGCGGCATTAAATGATCAATAATCGTTGCTTGAGACCGGCGTTTGGCTTGCGCGCCTTCGCCCGGATCATTGACGATAAACGGATAAAAATTCGGCATAGGGCCAAGCGCAATATCTGGCCAACAAGACTCAGATAAGGCCGTGCCTTTGCCCGGTAACCATTCGAGATTGCCATGTTTTCCAACATGCACAAAGGCATCCACTTGATAAACATGACGCAGCCAGAAATAGAACGCCAAATAGCTGTGAGGGGGAACCAAATCTGGATCATGGTAATTTGCAGCAAGATCAAGATTAAAGCCTCGCGCTGGCTGAATACCAACAAAGGTTTCGCCAAGACGAATGCCCGCCAACATGATGCGCCGCTGGCCGTCTTGTTCTCGGCATTTATGATCGTCTTCCGGTGGTCCCCAACGATCCCAAACCGCCGTCTGGCACTCTAACGGCAACTGATAAAAATGATGCAAATATTCTTCCAAGGACAAACTTTGCCAACAACCTCGTTCGTGTAAGGTGTTTGGATTGTTTGTCACGGCACCCAATAACATTTCGATTAAAGCATTACCGTGTGTTGGAATGTCTTGAATGGGATAACCAGCACACTCCAACGCGTTGAGTAAATTCACCGTTGACGCAGGCGTGTCTAAACCAACGCCATTGCCAATGCGGCCATCTTTGGTTGGGTAATTTGCCAGCACAAAAGCAATGCGTTTTTCGGTGTTTGGTTTGCTTGCCAAGGTGGCGTAACGCTTCGCCAGTTGCGCGACAAAACGTGCGCGCTCTGGATGAAGTTCGTAACGTACCAAATCGACTTGAGCAGTTTCATTGTAATGACTCAACGCTTTAAAGCTGACGGCACGAGTAATAATTCGGCCGTCCATTTCAGGCAAGACGATTTGCATGGCCACATCTCGGCTGCGCAACCCTTGAGTCTGCTGCTGCCAGTCATCTTGCGTACTGCCGGATAGAATCAATTGCAAAACAGGAATGGGGGAGTCAAAGGCGGATTGAAAATCTGTTGGCTCAGAGGCCAAATCTGGGCTGCCAACTCGATTCGCGGCAAAGCCCGTGGTATTTAAAATGACTTTTGCGTTGGTTTGCTCAGCCAGTGTTTCGATTAAACCAACGGATACATCGTCTTTTAAGGAGCTAACGGCAACAGCTAAAGGGATAAGACCTTCTTGTTCGATGATGTCTAACAATTCATCAAACATTGCGGTATTTCCGCTTTGTAAGTGAGATCGATAAAACACCACTAGCACCACAGACTGGCTCTTCACTTCATTCGAATAAGATAAAGCATCATGATGATGCGCTTTCCATTCACTCAAGCTAGAGGCATGACCTTGATTTGACTTATTACCTTGATTTGACCTATTACCTTTAAAGTAAATAAGCGCACTGGGTAAAGGCGCAGGTTCTTGCCAATCAATATTTTTTTGAAAAAATTGCGCGGCAAGAAATTGAAAAAATTGCTCACTGTTTCGTTGACCGCTTTCACGAAAATAGCGCCACACTCTGTGAGCGTCTTCCATATCGCAATTAGACGCGTCCATCAACGCAGGATCTGGGGTGTCATCGCCCGGTACGACGATTAGAGTACGGCCTTTTTTGGCTTTCGACCAAGCTTGTAACTGCTGGAACCCGTAGGCCCAATAGTGCTCACCACCGAGTAAAGAAACCACCACCACTTTGGCGTGTTCTAGCACCTTATGTTCGTACAAATCGTAGGCGGCGGGTTTTACCAACTGCATCCAATTTGCCAGGCGAATACTCGGTAATCGGTCGCTATCGCTTACTTCCAGAGAAGCATCATGAGAACGACTTGAAGACTCAACTAAAACCAACTGATCAAGAGCGCTTCCTAGCGCCCCTAATACAGAATCCGCTGCGGCCAAAATAACCATATCAGCGGGCGTTTGCCCTAAATCGACAATCCCTTCATCGTCAACAAATCCACCCGGTTTGGCCGCTAGTAAATGCACATTTTCTCCACTTGATTGCCTATCAATGCCACTTTAATTAAGCACTTAGAGCATCGTGTAAAATGCCTTCAATTTTTTCTTTCGTAATGCCTTTACCAATAAAGACCAACTGTGTTTTACGCACTTCTTCTGGTTGCCATAGACGGTCAAAATAACGATCTAAACGGGTGCCGACAACTTGAAAAACCTGACGCATTGGCTTGCCATGAACCGCAGCAAAACCTTTCACACGAAAAATATTGTGCTCTTCAACCAACTGAGAAAGCGTTTCTTGCAGAAGATCGGACTGCACTTCACCGAGCGTCACAACAAACGAATCAAAGTGATCATGGGCATGATCATGATGGCCGCCGTGTGCATGGTGATGATCGTGGTGGTTATGCACATCGTCGATACGGCTTTCTGTGGCGGCATCAATACCGAGTAGAACATCCAGAGCCGCTTCACCATTTTCAATGTAGACCGTTTTAACGGTGTTAGGTACTTTATGAGCGATGATGGCTTGTACACGAGCACGCGCCGCTTCGTCTAATAAATCGTTTTTCGTTACCACCACTAAGTCCGCGGCACTCAATTGATCATCCAATAATTCTTGTAAGCTTGGATCATGATCAAGATTTTCATCAGCATCGCGCTGCGCTTGTACTTTGTCTTCATCATGGGCAAAGCGACCTGCCGCAACGGCTTCGCCATCAACGACAGTAATCACTGCATCCACCGTGCAATATTCTTTAATACCCGGCCAGTTAAAGGCCTGCACTAACGGCTTTGGCAACGCCAATCCGCTGGTTTCAATCAAGATATGATCGATATCGCCACGGCGAGCCACCAGCTGCTTCATCACAGGTAAAAATTCTTCTTCCACTGTGCAGCAAATACAACCGTTTGCCAGCTCATAAAACCCATCATCACTGCGCTGGCCGCCTTCTTGGCCATCTTCCGTACCTTCTGGGCAATCTAAAGGACAAGAACGCAATAAATCAGAGTCAATATCTAACTCACCAAACTCGTTAACGATCACGGCGATACGTTTGCCTGCCGCTTGTTTTAAAACATTGGATAATAATGTGGTTTTGCCACTGCCCAAAAAGCCAGTCACAATCGTTGTTGGAATTTTATTAAGCTGCATGATGAATCCTTCTTACTTTTAGGCTTAGTATTTTAAAGTTATTATTTTTTAGACTTATGTATCTTACGGAAGATATGAGCCTGCCCTTTGTCGTATAAATAAGAGTCGGCGAAATCCTCTGTGTCTAATACTTTCCCGACCAGTATCAAACAAGTACGAGTGAATTTTTTCTCTCTTACTTTGGCAACAATATCCGCTAACGTTCCCACAACATAATCTTGATCTGGCCAACTAGTGCGATAACACACAGCAACAGGACAATCTTCACCATAATGAGGTATGAGTTCTTCGACAATTTTATGAATTCGAGTAATACCAAGGTGAATCGCCAAGGTCGCACCACTCTGCGCCAATGCGGGCAAACGCTCTCTTTCTGGGAAAGGGGTTTTACCTTCGTAACGCGTCATGATGACGGTTTGCGATACACCGGAAAGCGTCAGTTCTTTTTTCAACATGGCCGCCGATGCGGCAACTGCACTAACACCGGGAATCACTTCGTAATCGATACCTAACGCTTCGATGCGACGTATTTGCTCGCCAATAGCACCGTACAAAGCAGGATCTCCACACTGCAAACGCGCCACGTCTTTGCCTTCTTTAGCCGCCTTTTCGATCACAGCAGTGGTTTCATCTAAATTCATTTCGGCGGTGTCGTAAATCGCTTCGGCAGACTCTCGCACACTGTCAATAACTTGAGTTGGAATCAAGGAACCAGCGTATAAAATAACGGGGCAACGCGCCATTGTCTTAACCGCTTTGATCGTCATCAAATCTGGATCGCCAGGTCCTGCGCCTATAAAGTAAACCGTCATATCGTTCTCTTAATAATTGTCATAAAGACTTATAACTTTTTCGAGTAGCCACGTGGTGTATAAATCCACTGTTTCTCGCCATTTGTAATGTGTTTGGTGTCGGAATTCCCCACGCTCACCATGGTAAACATATCGACGTCTTTTGCGTCCAATTCACCAAGGGTAGTAAAGGTAATTTCTTCTTCTGGGCGCGTCAGCTGACGGCCAATCATCACAGGTGTACTTGCCGGGCGGTATTGCAATAGGACATCACGAGCATGATTAAGTTGCCAGTCACGCTTTTTGGAAACAGGATTATAAAAAGACACGACAAAGTCGCCCGCGCCACATGCATGAAGACGCTTGTCGATGGTTTCCCAAGGGGTTAATAAATCTGAAAGGGAGATAGTACAGAAGTCGTGGCCAAGCATAGCGCCGACTCGGCTTGCTCCGGCTTGCATCGCAGAAATACCAGGGATTACTTCGATATCCACGTTCAGCCATTCTGGATGATTTTCTTTGCCTTGCAACTGCAAATCCAGCAGTTCAAAGACGAGTGTCGCCATCGCATAGATTCCGATGTCACCGCTGGAGATCAAGGCTGTATTTTTACCTTGCGCGGCCAAACTCAACGCAAGACGAGCGCGTCCGATTTCTTCGCCTAAAGGAAGATTATGAAAGGTTTTTCCTTCGCTTAATTCACCCAATAAATCTAAATAATAACCGTATGCAACCCAATCGCTGCAAATCGCCAATGCTTTGGTTGCATTCGGCGCCACCAAGCCTAAATCTCCAGGCCCCATGCCCATCACAAATAATTTACTCATGCCATCTCTACAATATAATCAAGCGCCATAGGACGCGAATGGCATCATTGTACACGGATTGCAAATCCGACGAGATGAAAACACCATTATTAAAAGTGAGCGATGTTCAGGTAAAAGGAACTAGGACTCGACACGAACAAGGCGGCAATGATCTTTTTCCATGTCATTAAACTCTAATTCAGCGCTATCATCATGAATCCAAAAAGACACGCCTTCGCCCAAGTAAAATGCGCCAGAGGCACTCACCGCATGGGTTAGTAGATAGGTTTTTTCTTTCCAAGATAATTGGGCTTGTTCTGCATGAAAATAAATATTTAAAGGTATACCGTTACAAGCATAGACAGCAGAATTGGTTTGTTCGGTGTTTTCTATTTCATAAGTGTCATCGTACGCTGTTCTGTCTTTATCTACTGAGCTACAAGCAGCCAAGCCCAACACAGAGAAACCAACCAAGACACTTTGTGAAAAAAACTTTTGGATATGCATTATATGAGACTCCATTCTAAAACTTTAATGGTCCAATTCACCCATTTCTGACCAATAGGTCATTACAGTAAACTCATCAGATATTATCAGTTCATAGTATATCGAGCCAGATAATAAGCTCCACTGAGTAATATCAATTATTGGTTATTTTTTGTTACTTAACGGCCTTTAAGCGACTCTTAGCAGCTAAATTTCACAAAATCACCACAATTGAAGACTAGGTACGCTTTACAGCCAATGATGAAAACGAGTATATTTCACCAGTCGGATTTATCCGACTTCGTTCTCGGGGCGGGGTGTAATTCCCCACCGGCGGTAAGGAATTTATTTCTAAGCCCGCGAGCGCCTAATAGAAGCCTTTCTTTTAGGGTCAGCAGATCTGGTGTAACTCCAGAGCCGACGGTTACAGTCCGGATGATAGAGAGCGCGTCAGACAAGACCTCTAATGGTGTCGTATTTTTCGGCGCCTTATTTAAGGTATGCCATGTTATTATGGTGTATTTGCCTGCCCGTTCGCCCTGATTCACCTTATATTTATAGGATTTTATAATGAATCAGAGCTCAACGAATCACATTGATTTCACACCATCAACAAAACGTATTGCGATTCTCCACGCCACTTGGCATGAAGACATCGTACTTAATTGCGTTGAAGGCTTTAAAAACGAATTGGTCGCGCGTGGTTACGACGCTTCTTTAATTGATGTCATCCCTGTACCTGGCGCTTATGAGATTCCACTGCAAGCAAAATTACTCGCTAAAAGTGGACTCTATTCTGCCATCGCTGGCACGGCGTTGGTTGTCGATGGTGGTATTTATCGCCATGACTTCGTCGCGCAAACGGTATGTAGCGCGTTAATGCAGGTTCAGCTGGAAACAGAAACACCGGTACTAACCGCTGTACTGACACCACACAACTTTCATGAACATGACGAGCATAAAAATTATTTTAGCCGCCATTTTGTTAAGAAAGGCCTAGAACTTGCCAATGCTTGCGACCAAGCCATTCGATTGACAGAAAACGCAAAAGCATTGTCATAAATCGTCGGTTTCAAACTGAAAATGCCCCCTATTCTCACGAACAGGAGGCATTTTTTATGTCTGCTATTTTTTGCTCTGTTATTGTTTAAGCGTAATAGAACTTAAGCAACGAGACTTTAGCGACGGATAAAGCTCATTCGCTTTATCCTCTTCAGTGCACAGACTCAGCATATCATCGATAAAAAAGCCCAGAGCTCGTCGCTCTATTTGTTCAATGCCTTGTTGCTGATCCATTGACAAATTGCCATATTTTGACGCGGCTCCAAAATCACCAAACAAGACATGCCCTTCTTCACTTATCAATATATTGTGAGCATAAAAATCACCATGACTGACTTTTTTGTCGCAGAAGTGAAGTACTAGACGATCGACCTGTTCGACAATGTAGGCAATCTTTTCAAGTGAAAACTGCAAACCCGCCAAAAACGTATCTCGCGTGCAAGACACCAAACTTGGCGGTTGCCCTAAGTTTGTGTAATGCGAAGGAATTAGCTCCATCACCAGCGCAGAGCAATCCTGATCGACCACTTTGGCTAATGGCTTAACCAAATTGTCATGACTTCCTACGGCCAAACAAGCATCCAACTCATCCTCAGGATAACCATCACTGGTTACTTCACCCTTAAAGACCTTTACCGCGACAGTGTCTGGAAAGTCGAACGTATTACGCTGCCAAGTCGCTAATGAAATAACACCTGACGCTCCCTGCCCTAACACTTGATGCAATGCCAAATCACCAAACTGCACTGTTTTAAACTCATCATGAGAATCACGCTCTACACAAAATGGATTCCCAGAAAACGCCAACCACGCTAGACGAGGCAAACTCAGCAGCACATCAGGAAAGGCATAAAGTCTATTCGCAGACAACCTGATCAATTCTAATTTATGGCAATTTTTGATGGAATCTGGAAGCGAGGTTAAACGATTTCCCGCCAATGCCAATTTTTGTATGCGTTCCAACCTGCCAATGTCTTCTGGAAGTTGCTCAATCCGGTTATCCGTGAGGATTAACCAGCGAGTCCGTGACGGTAATGCTGCAGAAGACACTCGAATAACCTGATTGCTTTTAAAACCAATCATTTCTAACTGCTGACATCTCCCTAAAACCTCAGGTAACTCTGTAAAACGATTATTCGAACAAAATAGGATTCGCAGTTTTTTTAAACGTGACAGATCATCCGGTAACACGCTCAATTTGTTATTTGATAAGTCTAGAATTTCTAAACTGTCAGCGAGGTCAAAAATCGCCTCTGGAAACGTCGTCAAATTCTCAGACAGCTGCAAGCGTACGACGCCTTTTAGTTCTCCGCGGTTAAGTTGGGCAAGTGTGTGCAAAATAGGACTCATCTAAAATGGATTTAATTGCGCGCATTATACCTTGCAACGATTACCTAGAAGCAAACCCATTTAGTAAATTACATGTTGGGAATGGTCGTAATTAAATCAGTTACTCCAACCTCTATGTTCATTTGAGAAAATAAAGTGGTTAACTGGCCCCTATGGTGCGTTTGGTGGTTAAAAAAGTGCTGTAAAACAAATTCAAAACGCTGTAAATGCTCAACACCTTTCGTATTTTTATAGCCAAGAGCCATTGTTAGCATCGCATCCGTTATTTCATCCATCATGGCTATAATGACGTTATCTAGTTCAAAACGCCTCTCTCGTAGAGGAATAAGGTCCTTGAAAAGAAGTACATTTAGCGCAGTAGGTTTTTCTAACGTTCGTACATATTCGAGACTAACAAGCGAACCAAAGCACTCCGAAAAACGCTTTAGCCAAATAATATCCGCGACCAAATTATGGTTAAGCGTGCCTAGCACTGACCCAAAAAAAGCACCTTTATTCTCTGTAAGATCAACATCGTTAAGCTCGCCAGCCGCCCGATAAATTGTTTGATTCATCCAATGGTTGTAGGACGCCATCAACTGCATATTTTCCTTAGCCGACATAGTAATTCGCCTTTTTATAAAATAATCAAGCCGCTATAAACTGAATGTTTAAACATAATCTATAAGTGTAAAAAACGACAAGTGCTGTGGCAACGTGGTAACCAAAGGTTAACGAAGCCCTCTTATTTTTATTTCACTCCATTCATTGAATCATTTGGCTAGAATCGTGGATGAGTAAACAATTCAAGAAACTCTTTTTATTTTTCTTTGTCTACTTCTTCAAGCTTATTTTGCTTTTCTTGAAAGTCGTGTAAAACGATGGTTAACGCACCCACCGCCACATGAGGCTCAACCTGATGACTTTCAAGCAGCTCAATAAGGTCAACAGCCAGCTTTATATGATCTGGCGCAAGGTCTAAAGACATAACAATTCCATAGTAAAAATGAAGCGATGTGTTTGTAAAATAGAACTAAAGTGGCAATGAAAAATATAAGCAAACGTTTATACTGGTTTTGGTCGTCTACCGATGGTTCAAGCCAGAATAAGACGAATACAATACACATCGAATTTAAACAAGCCAATTTTAATGAGGTGATCGTGATTACAAATGAATTTTGGTTGGATCGATGGAAAACCGGACGTATTGGCTTCCATCTAGAAGGCATTAACCCAAAGTTAATTGAATTTTGGCCCACGCTGCCAAAAGGCAGTCATATTCTCGTTCCTCTGTGCGGCAAATCCAATGACATGATTTGGTTAGCGGAACAAGGTTATCGAGTGACTGGCGTCGAGCTATCCTCTTTAGCAGTCATTCAATTTTTAGGCGATAACGATTTAGCCTATGACACACACCACGAGGGGGAACTAAAAATACATACGGTTCACGGCTTGTCTCTACGTATCGTTGAAGGGGATTACTTCCAATTCAGCGAAACCGAGTTTGATGCTTGCTATGATCGAGCCGCTATGGTCGCCATGCCAGATTCAAAACGCGCCAATTATGTTACTCACACACTTGATCGTTTGTCCTCTTCAGCCTACGTTCTGTTAATTTCACTGTATTATGACGGTGATGAACAAGGTCCCCCATTTTCAATTGACGAACAAAGTGTTGTGTCATTATGGGGAAGTAATATACAAAAAATCGCCTTTGAGAATTTGGCGCTGACTCACCCTCATTATAGAGATCAAGGGCACACCACTTTTGAAGAAAGCGTTTGGCGCCTTCAACCATAGATAATAAAGACGATAGGAGTCTAGATTAGACTGTCTACCCTAGCCTTTTTCTGGGATAATACGGCACAATTTTTTACCGATAATCCATGTATCTTCATTAGTAGCGGAAATGAAAAACCGCCACTATCCCCGATACCAAGAGTAGATAATGATCAAACGACATAAAACCGCCAAACAACTCTTTTCTTACCCATTATATTGGGCTGAGTGTTACGGTGTTTCACCCTTCCTTCCGACCACTAGGGAAGAAATGGACGCGCTTGGCTGGGACAGTTGCGATGTCATCATTGTTTCAGGCGATGCCTATGTGGATCATCCTAGTTTTGGCATGGCGGTACTGGGTCGATTATTAGAAGCTCAAGGTTATCGTGTTGGTATCATTGATCAGCCAGATTGGCGCAATACCGAAGATTTCATGCGCCTTGGTCGCCCCAACCTGTATTTCGGCATTACCGCTGGGAACATGGATTCTTTGATCAACCGCTATACCGCAGATTTAAAAGTGCGTAATGACGACGCGTACACGCCTTATGGTGTCGGCGGAAAACGCCCTGACCGTGCCGTTATTGTGTATTCTCAGCGCTGTAAAGAAGCGTTTCATGATGTACCTGTCATGATAGGCGGCATCGAAGCCAGCCTTCGACGCATTGCACAATATGATTATTGGAGCGATGAAGTCCGCCGCTCAGTATTGATCGATTCCACCGCTGATATTTTGCTTTACGGAAACGCTGAGCGTGCCATGCTAGAAGTTACGCACCAGATGGCCATGGGCAAAACCTTAGACGAACTGACTGATATTCGCGGTACCACCATTGTTCGCAATACACCACCAGGTGGCTACACAGAAATCGATTCAACACGCGTTGACTGGCCAGGCAAAGTCGAGCAAATTTACAGTCCGTATGAATACATTCCTGAAGGCAAATGCCAAACCAAGGAGGAAGATCCAGACGTAATGCCTATTCGAGTAATTCCTGCGCCGTTGCGTCGTGGTGAAAAACTTGATCCAGAAAAAACCTATATTCGATTGCCTTCTTTCGAAAAAGTATCGAAAGACCCTGTGTTGTACGCGCATACGTCACGTATTTTGCACCTTGAATCTAATCCGCATAATGCCCGAGCTTTAATTCAAAAGCATGGCAAAAAAGAAATCTGGGTCAATCCGCCTCCAATTCCACTAGAAACACCAGAGATGGATGGCGTGTTTGATTTGCCTTATGCTCGTGTGCCGCATCCAAAATACAAAAAAGCCCGCATTCCCGCTTATGACATGATCAAGACATCAATCAACATCATGCGAGGCTGCTTTGGTGGTTGCACCTTTTGCTCAATTACCGAGCATGAAGGGCGTGTCATTCAATCACGCTCACATGAATCTATTCTAAAAGAAATTGAAGACATAAAAGACAAGGTTCCAGGCTTCACTGGACACATATCTGACCTTGGTGGGCCGACATCAAACATGTACACATTGAATTGCAATGATGATGAAGTTCAAGCATCTTGTCGTAAACTATCTTGTGTATACCCAACTATCTGTTCAAATTTAAACACTGATCACAGCCCAACCACTCAGCTCTATCGTAAAACCCGTGCAGTTGAAGGCATTCACACGGTTTCCATTGCTTCTGGATTGCGTTATGACCTTGCAGTAGAAGACCCTGAATATGTACGAGAGCTCGTTACTCATCACGTTGGTGGCTTGTTAAAAATTGCACCTGAGCACTCCGAACAAGGCACTTTATCAAAAATGATGAAGCCTGGAATGGGCACTTATGATCGCTTCAAACGCATGTTTGATAAGTACTCTAAAGAAGCTGGCAAGAAGCAGCATTTGATTCCTTACTTCATAGCCGCCCACCCTGGCAGCTCAGATGAAGACATGTTGAACCTTGCCGTGTGGTTGAAAACCAATGATTTCAAACCCGACCAAGTGCAAACCTTTTACCCTTCACCTATGTCCTTAGCAACCGCCATGTATCACTCTGGCAAGAACCCATTAAAACCCGTCACGTACAAGAGTGAAGACGTTTATACGCCAAAAGATGCTAAGCAGCGCACAGTGCAAAAAGGCTTTTTACGCTACCATGATCCAAATAACTGGCAAGATCTACGCAACTCCTTAATCAAAATGGGGCGTCCGGACCTTATAGGTCATGGTGATAATAAGTTGGTTCCAGCGGAAGATAAAGACAAGCAAGTTCATCGACGCCCTCAAAAGGCGAAACCTGGTCAAGCAACTGGCGCGTCACATACGTCGAACAGACCAACGATGGAAAAAAATACAGCAGCAGAGAAAGCACGCCGGAAAAACAATAGCGGCAAGCCTGCGAGTAGCCGTAATACTGGCGAAACAGCCAATCCAGCGAAGCGTCGCAAGACAAAGATTAAAGCTCGCTAATATATAGGCCAACTAAAAGACATAAAAAAACGCGTTATGCTCATACGGCATAACGCGTTTTTTTATGTCTTTTAGAAGTGCCTAATTAGCCGAAGAAACACAATAAATAAGGCATATGGATTGAGGCTAATACTTACCCGTAATCTACTAGATTAAGAGAAGCTTCACTGTCCATCAATTCATCGTGCATTGTCTCAACATGCCCAGCAACCTCATCAGGTGAAGAGAAGTGAGCAATATGGTACATAGCATCGCCTTCCTGTGCTAACGGGATATTTTGTTTACCAATAATAATGCCGCCATTTTTACACAGCACCGTATCCAGAATATCACCGTAAGGGTCTTTGATTTCTGCCAATACTTCGCCTGCTTCGACAAGGTCACCAAGCTCTTTAATGTGCGTCGTAAAGCCGCTATCCGTTGCCCTAACCCAGCTACTGCTTCGAGCAATTCTTGGCTCAGATAATGATTTTTTGCTACGAGATTTAGGCAGCATGCTCAAATGCCTCATAACACTGACAACACCTTTTACACCAGCGCGAATAGATAATTCATCGAAACGCAACGCCTCACCCGCTTCATACAAAATAACCTTAGCACCAAAATCATTTGCGCACTCACGCAATGAGCCATCTCTAAGGTTTGAGTTCATCACAACGGGCACACCAAAAGCCTTCGCAATTTCCAAGGTTTCTGGATCATCAAGGTTCGCTCGTACTTGTGGTAAATTAGTACGATGCAAACTGCCTGTATGAAGATCTATACCGTAATTTGCCTTAGCTACGATCTCATTCAAAAAGTGATCGGCAACACGTCCAGCCAGCGAGCCTCTCTTAGAGCCCGGAAAAGAGCGGTTTAAATCTCTACGATCTGGTAGATAACGACTTTGGTTTAAAACACCATAGCCGTTAACAATTGGAACGGCGATAAGGGTGCCTCTAAGGTTGCTCAAATATTTGCTCTGAATAATACGGCTGATAATTTCGATACCATTAAGCTCATCACCATGAATAGCAGCGCTAATAAATAAAGTTGGCCCTGCTTTTTTACCGCGCTTTACAAAGACAGGCATCGACATATTAGTATCTGTGTATAACTTAACCATTGGTATCTTGATACGAGCCGTACCACCTAAAGGAATATCCACACCCCCAATCGTTAAAACAGTACTGTCCATTATCCTTTACCTTTTGTCTTAGTGCTGCTTAGTAATGCTGTTTTTTCAATGTGCTCAATAATCATCGCTGCAACATCTTTTCCAGTAGCAGATTCAATACCCTCTAGACCTGGCGAAGAATTTACTTCCATTATTAACGGACCATTATTAGATCTTAAAATATCCACACCACACATATTTAGACCCATCGCTTTGGCTGCTTCTACGGCCGTCCGACGCTCTTCCGGTGATAATTTAACCAAAGAAGCTGTACCACCACGGTGCAAATTAGAACGAAATTCACCTTCCGCGCCTTGTCTCTTCATGGCAGCGATAACTTTTCCACCCACAACCAAGCAACGGATATCAGCACCACCAGCCTCTTTAATGTACTCTTGAACCAAAATATTTGCCTTTAGACCCATAAAAGCTTCAATAATAGATTCTGCTGTTTTATTGGACTCAGCCAATACCACACCAATTCCTTGAGTTCCTTCAAGAAGCTTAATAACCACTGGCGCACCGCCAACGTTTTTAAGTAAATCACTGATTTTATCAGGATGATTTGCAAAACCTGTTTTTGGCAAGCCCAACCCTTTACGCGACATCAGCTGTAAAGATCTCAACTTATCTCGCGAACGACTGATCGCGACAGATTCGTTAATGCTGTAAGTACCCATCATCTCAAATTGACGAACAACAGCCGTTCCGTAAAAAGTTACTGATGCCCCGATTCGAGGGATTACAGCGTCATATTTAGGCAGCGCCTTACCGTCATATCGAACAACTGGGTTGCTACTTGTGATGTCCATGTAACAATGCATCGTGTCAATAACATCCATCTCATGACCGAGCTTTTCACCAGCCTCAACCAATCGACGAGTAGAGTAGAGCCGAGGATTACGAGAAAGGATTGCAATTTTCATAGATGTCCTTTGAACAAAAAAGAAAGCACGCATAATGCGATACTTAAAAAAAAAGGTTTACGCCATTGGCGCGAGAATAGTGAATAACTTGGAATTTAGAAAGGTATTTTATACATTTTGTACAAAAAAAATCTCCAAATGCCTTTGCTATACAAAGATACTTGGAGACTTTAGGCAACCAGACAAAAATAAAGTTTATTTTTTCGGTGCGTAAGGATTTTCGGACGATTTAAATTCAAAAATAATTGGCGTACCTGTGATGTTAAGCACGGTTCTGAATTTATTTTCAAGGTAGCGTTTATAACTTCCCGGAATAGAATCAGTCTGATTACCATGAACAACAATACGCGGTGGGTTAGACCCACCTTGGTGTGCGTATCTTAGCTTGATACGACGACTGTTCACCATAGGAGGCTGATGCTCTGCTACCGAGTCCTCCAAAATACGCGTCAAACGGTTTGTCGACCATTTTGCATAACAAGACTCATAAGTACTTTCAATGGTGTCGTATAGATCACCAACACCAGTGCCATGTAAGGCTGAAATGTAATGTACTTTAGCGTAAGGCACAAAACCCAAGCGACGCTCAACTTCACTCTTAATGTGCTCGCGTTCGTCTTTTTTAAGTCCATCCCATTTGTTAATGGCAAGCACTACACCACGGCCAGCATCCAATACATAACCAATCATATGAAGATCTTGTTCTACCAAATCCTCATGGGAGTCAATAACCACAATCACAACATTAGCGTCTTGGATCGCCTGCAATGTCTTAACAATCGAAAATTTTTCAACCGCCTCTTTGACGTGCTTACGACGACGTACACCCGCTGTATCAATTAACGTGTATTCTTTATCATGACGTGTATAAGGAATATAAACACTATCACGGGTTGTACCTGGTAGATCAAACACGACAACACGGTCTTCACCTAACATGCGGTTAACCAGTGTTGATTTACCAACATTTGGACGCCCCACCACACCGATACGAATACCACGAGACTCTAGGTTAATTTGGTTTTTAGCTTCCTCAACTCTTTCTGCAAATGGCAACATCACCTTATCAATTAAGATGTGCACACCCTTGCCATGAGAGGCTGCTATCGGATGTAAATCACCAAAACCTAACGAATAAAAATCAGCCAAGGCTATGTCTTCGTTAATACCATCGGTTTTATTGACAACAAGAGAGACCACTTTATTTGAACGACGTAAATGGTTGGCGATCATTTCATCGGCAGGGTTTAAACCATGACGACCATCTACAAGAAACAAAACAGCGTCAGCTTCTTCTATCGCCAACAAAGACTGGCGTGCCATTTTTTCGTCAATACCTTGCTCATCACCACTGATACCACCAGTATCAATCACAATAAATTCGTGCTCACCAAGCTTACCATCACCGTATTTACGGTCACGAGTTAAGCCAGGATAATCGGCAACTAAAGCATCACGGGATCTCGTCAATTGATTGAAGAGCGTTGATTTGCCAACATTGGGTCTACCTACCAATGCAATAACTGGAATCATTTTTTTACCTATAAAAATACAAAGCGGCCACCACCCCTATTATAAGGGATGGCAGCCTCTTAAAAAAATCGCTAAAAAGAAATCAAAATTAATTTCAATAGCTCAATGCCGTCACGTTAGAGTTCGGCGTAAGAATAAACAATCGCTTGTCGTTCGCTACCATGCGACTACCCGATGGAACATCATTATCGGCTACTTTATGAACAACCACTTCGCCCGTTATAAGGTCAAGTAAATGAACATAACCACCACGATCCATCACAGCGACATAATCTTGGAAAAATTCAGGTGTAATCAAATCTCGGTCTACAAGATTCGCATTTTCCCATACTTCAGTACCATTCTTCGCATTCAGAGCAATCACCTTGCTCTTCATATCAACAGCAACCAGCAACTCTCCCCTTACAGCGACACCGACTGAACTAGGAATGCTGCGTTGCCACAGTGGACGACCGCTTTCAATTGAAAGTGCGGCAAGCGTACCATTATAGGCAACAGCATAAACAACGCCGTTTTTTACTACTAAGCGACCATCAATGTCACTTAATCGCTCTATCTCATAACGACCCTCTGGCTTTCCCACATCATAAGACCAAAGTAAATCACCACCCTGTAGAGAAAACGCCTTCAGTTTACCATCAGCAAAACCAGCAACGACTTTACCATCAGCAATAATGGGTGCGCTTGTACCACGTACCGTCAAAGATGGCAAATCTTCCTTTGTTCGCCACAAAATATCGCCTGTTTCTGCATCAAGTACACTTAACCAACCATCGGAAGTTTGAATCGCTAATTTACCTGCGGCATAAGAAGCCTCAGACAACACCTCTGAGCTCAACACTTTTTCCCACAATACGGATTGGCTCGCTAATGAAACGGCAACGAACTGGGCATCATATGTTCCAAAATACAAAACGTCACCATGACGTGTAACGCCTGCGCTTGGTTTATAGCTGGTAGAAAAAGAGCCTTTCTTCTTTCCATTTTTTTGCCCAAGCTCGTAAATCGTTCCCTTCTTCGTTACAAAAAATAAAGAACCATCTTCTGCAACAAGATTAAAGCGCTCACTAGACTCACCAAAACCACTATCTACACCTGCTCGCCATGCCGTCTTAAGTTTTACCTTACTTTCTACAGATGGAAGGCCTGGTAAAGCCGGACGCGAATTCGAGCAACCTTGAATAATTAAAGTGGCAAACAATATAATGAAAAAAAGTGACTTACTCATAGTTAGCCTTTCACCAAATCCTTAAGTTTAATATCAAGCAAAGGGTGGTTCACACCAGCACCTAATGCTTCATTCGCTTTCTGGTAAGCGACACGCGCTTCATCGCGCTTTCCTTGTGATATTAAAATATCGCCCATTAATTCTTGTTGCTGTGTAGCAAACTCTTCTTCAGATACCTTTTCTACACGAGCCAGAGCCCCCGTATAATCTTCTTTTTGAAGCATTAAACGAGCCACTCGTAGATTCGCAATAGCAACAAAAGAGACATCTTGTGTTTTAGTAATGGCAATATCTAAAGCATTGATCGCTTCATCATATTTGCCATTTTCAGCGTCTACACGTGCCAAAAATAACTGTCCAAACATGGCATAGCCTGTATCACCATAATCATCAGTAAGTTGCTGAGCGATAAAGGTCACTGTTTTCTGATTATTTTCATCGCTTAAATCTGCAGCGGCTTGAACTAAGTTTTGATAAAGCGCAGAGGCCTCGCTGGTGTAGTTTGCTTGGCTATTTTTCCAAGCTTGCCAACCAAAATAGCTGCCAGCAGCAATAGCAACAGCAACGACCAACATCACACCATTTTTCTTCCACCAAGCCTTAAACGCTTCGATTTGTTCTTCTTCAGTTTTTAATTCAGCCACTTATTAGTACCTCGTTCAAGATGACGCTTAATCGTATAAAAAGCGACATTCTGTAAAATAAAATTATAATTTGTCATCAATGTATGTTGGGACATCACCCAGTGAACAAGCATGCTGCTCACCTGTTGACATGTCTTTGATCAGACATACACCTTGATCAATTTCATCTTGCCCTAAAATAATTGTGAAACGAGCCTCTGACTTATCGGCTTTTTTCATTTGATTCTTAAAGCTTCCACCGCCACAGTGACGTAATACGACTCGACTTGAGTCTATTGCACGAATACTTTCCGCTAGAACAAAAGACGCTATTTCAGCATCATCACCCATGCTAGTAACAAACACATCAGTCGAAAATTTGGCGGCAGCTGGAATTAATTCCAAAGTTTCAAGAAGAAGAACCAAGCGTTCTATTCCCATCGCAAAACCCACCGCTGGCGTTGACTTACCGCCTAACTGCTCAACCAATCCATCATAACGCCCACCAGCACAAATTGTGGCTTGCGAGCCGAGGTGACTGGTTACCCATTCAAAAACGGTCTTACCGTAATAATCCAAACCACGAACTAAGCGATGGTTGATAATATACGGTACATTATTAGCTTTTAAGATCGCTTGTAAGCGATCAAAATGTGCTTGTGACTCTTCACCAATAAAGTCCTCAAGGTTCGGAGCACCTTTAAGAACGGACTGAGTTGATTCATCTTTAGAGTCTAGTATTCGCAATGGATTAGAAACCAAACGACGCTGACTGTCTTCATCTAGCTGATTTTTAAACTCTGTCAAATATTCAACTAAAGCGACTTTAAACGCTTCACGCTCCGTCGACAAACCGATAGTGTTTAACTGCAACTCAACATGCTCCAGAAGGCCTAGCTTCTGCCACAATCGAGCCGATAAAATAATTAATTCCGCATCAATGTCCGCAGAACCCATACCAAAAGATTCCACACCAATTTGATGAAATTGACGATAACGACCTTTTTGAGGGCGCTCATAACGAAACATTGGTCCGGTGTACCACAAACGCTGAACTTGATTAAACAACAAGCCAGCTTGATCTGCCGCACGAACACAACTTGCGGTTCCCTCTGGTCGTAAGGTTAAGGATTCACCATTACGATCATCAAAGGTATACATTTCTTTTTCTACGATATCGGTTGTTTCGCCAACACCACGTTTGAACAAATCTGTATTTTCAACGATAGGGAAACGAATCTGTTGATAACCATAAGACTTAACAACATCGGCAACCGTTTTTTCTAAATACAGCCAAACAGAAGACTGATCAGGCAGTATGTCATTCATTCCCCTGATTGCTTGAATTTTTCGAGCCACAATAGATCCTTAAATTTTCACAATGATATTGGCTAATTCTCGTTCTTTTAAGAGCGCCTTATCACGAATCATTTTTTCTAAATCATCAACGAGCGTATCATTCTTTGTTTTACTGTTTGGCTTACCATCTTGATAAATCAGATTATTAGGAGAACCTCCAGCAAGACCTATATCCGCTTCTTTTGCTTCACCAGGACCATTCACAACACAACCAATAACCGCGACATCCATTGGCGTCGTGATATCATCAAGGCGCTCTTCTAGTTCGTTCATGGTTTTAATAACATCAAAATTCTGGCGAGAGCAGCTTGGACAGGCTATAAAGTTAATGCCTCGACTGCGCAATTTCAAACTGCGCAACATATCCCAACCCACTTTAACTTCTTGCACAGGATCTGCCGCTAAAGAAACGCGCAACGTATCACCAATACCATCCATCAATAGCAAACCAAGACCAATAGACGATTTCACCGTTCCAGAGCGTAAACCACCAGCTTCAGTAATCCCTAAATGCAATGGATTATCTATCTGGCTAGCTATTTTACGGTACGCTTCCACCGTCATAAAAATATCGGATGCTTTCAAGCTTAACTTATACTCATGAAAGTCCAGCTCATCAAAATATTGAATTTGACGAAACGCAGATTCAACCAAAGCATCTGGTGTTGGCTCACCGTATTTTTTTTGTAAATCTTTTTCCAAAGAGCCGGCATTTATACCGATGCGAATAGGAATATTTTTATCTCGAGCACAGTCTACAACGGCGCGAATACGATCTTTATTACCGATATTTCCTGGATTAATTCGTAAACAATCAACCCCATATTCGGCTACTTTTAGGGCGATCTTATAATCGAAATGGATGTCAGCAACGAGAGGGATCGAAACGGCTTCGCGTATTTTCTTGAAGGCTTCAGCAGCGTCCATAGAGGGAATAGAGACACGAACAATATCCGCACCCGCATTAGCAATGGCGCGAATCTGCGCCACTGTCGCATCAACATCACACGTTTCTGTGTTAGTCATACTCTGAACACTGATCGGCGCACCACCGCCAACCGGTACATTTCCCACCATAATTTGACGAGAAAGACGACGTTTAATAGGTGATTCAAAATGCATAAGATTCTCTACTTGAGCTCAAATCGAGCCAAATCTTTACGTGTAAAAGAAGAAAAATCGAAGACTTCACCTTTGTATTTCAAAGATGACACACCCTTGGCGTAACCCAATACAACTCTATATGGTGCATTGCCTGTTAACGCCAATTTGCTACCGGCAGACTTCACCCCAGAAAACAAAATTTTCCCTGTGGCATCGCGTACTTCAGTCCAACAGTCTTCTTCAAAAACTATTTCAACATCATTAGAGTAAGAAGGTGCTTTGGGAGGCACAATGCGCTCTATCGGAACCGCAGCGGCTGCCCTTACGACTTCAGCAGGGCTAACACCGGCTTCTTCTAGAATGGCCATTGTCTCTGCTGAAAGTCCTGTTACAACACCGTCATTCGAAGACGTTTTCGCATCCTTAACAGTGCTCCCTTCAACAAAATCATTCCTTTCAAGGGTTGTTCCTGTACTGGCATTTGAACTGGACACATTAGAAATAGGAACAGGCTCACTTGACTCATTCAAAACCGGTTCAATTGTCTCAGTTTCTGGAACCACAACCGTTTCGTTTACTTCATCATTTGTGTCATCAGCTGCCACTGTTTGATTCGATTGAGAAGGCCACCAAAAAACCAAGAAAACCAAAACAGCAACAATGACGACAGAAATAAAAATAACAAACGGATCACCTAAGTGAGTTTGCTTATTTACCTTATCTACAGGTTTGATCGTAGACTCTGCACCCTCCCGCTCACCGTCAAATGCATGTAACATTTCGGAATGATCTATACCCAAAAGGCGGCAGTAACTTTTTAGGAAGCCCCGAGCAAATGTCACGGAGCGAAAAAACTGAAAATTATTGGCTTCAAGCGCACGCACTTGATCAATTGGAATTTTTAGTGCTGTGGCAACATGTCTTTCATCAAACTCTAGCTCTAGTCTTTTTGCTTTTAATCGTTTACCAATATTAATTGTATCTGTACTTGTTTTACTTACAGAAACATCCGTTTGAATTTCAGTGGTCATGTCAATACCTTGAGCCATTCAGGCATGTAAAATTACTCGCAGATGAATACAGTGTAGGGTCAGTCTCGCGTGCAATTAAATGCCACGACAGACAATTGTACTCATCAAAATGCACCGATCCTCGGGCAATTTGTTTATCAGCCTGGATATTATTAAAAATTAAGCGAGCTTTGTTATTACTACCGTGTATTAAAACAAGATTGAGCTCCGTCATCAAACCAATCAGAGGCAAATCAGCAATTTCTTTTGCCTGTTTTAGATAGATTGCAGCCAAATTTACGTGATTTTGACGTATTGCACATCTAGAAAGATTAATTTGCACAGATTGACGCTTTGAGAAGCCTTTTTCATCCGCTTTTTGAAATGCATCACACGCCTCTTTCCAGTGTTTTTTAAGCCCTAATAGAACTCCGTAATTATTCCAAATAAAATCATCATCTGGGTATTTCTGTAATGCTTCCACATACACCAAAATCGCTTTGCTATATTGCTCAACACTTAGCCAATACAAACCTAATAGTCGCCAATAATCTCGCTCTTGATACGACACACCAATCTTATCTAGTTGCTTTTTAGCCAGTACCCACTGACCAAGCAAAAGATGCGCCTGAACAAGCGACAACCTTTTCGGTTCAGAAATGGGAGGCGAGGAAGGCGCAACAACCTGATAGGCACAAGAAGTACTAAGTAAACATAACAACACAAAAGGCAATAACCACAATCGCATACTGACATCCTTGTCATACACAGAATAATTTAATCAAACAAACTAACTTTTCACTTCTCGCAATTCAATATACTTTTGACTCCGGCGAGTCTTATCTTGGAAATCACCCACTAGTTGACCACATGCCGCGTCGATATCATCACCACGAGTGGTTCGCACTGTGACCGTATAACCAGCGTCTGCTAAAATTTTCTGAAAGCGACGAGTACGGTTATTGGATGGCTTTTCGTAACCAGAGTTCGGGAAAGGGTTAAAAGGAATCAAGTTAATCTTACACTCCAAATCCTTCAGCAATTCAGCCAATTCATGCGCTTGCTCTTCATTATCATTCACACCAGACATCATAGTGTATTCAATGGTTATGTGACGTTTGTCAGGCAAGTTAGCCAAGTAATGCTGACACGCTTCAAGCAATTCAGCAATTGGGTACTTCTTATTGATAGGAACCAATTCATTTCGAAGTGCATCATTCGGCGCATGCAATGAAACGGCTAACGACACATCTGTGCGCTTCACTAATTCATATATTTTCGGCACAACGCCCGAAGTACTTAGTGTTACACGGCGTTTAGACAAACCATATGCATGATCGTGCATCATTAGAATCATCGCATCAACAACTGGTTCGAAGTTCATCAGCGGCTCGCCCATTCCCATCATGACAACATTCGTAACACGACGAGGTCCATTTGGGTCCATTGGACCAAAAGATTTAATCGCAATCCACACTTGACCGATGATTTCTGCTGGCGTTAAATTTCGGTTAAACCCCTGCTTTCCGGTTGAACAAAAACTGCAATCCAAAGAACAACCTACTTGTGACGAGACACATAAGGTCGCACGATTACCATCGGGAATTAAAACGGTTTCAACGCAGTCGTTCTTCCCACCTTCCGTACGTATAATCCATTTGCGTGTGCCGTCTTGAGAAATTTCTTGAGACACCACTTCAGGTCCACGAATTTCACAAATCCCTTCTAACTTCGCCCGCAATGCCTTACTGACATCGGTCATTTCGTCGAAGCTTTCAGCGCCTTTTTGGTGAATCCATTTGATCACCTGAGTGGCACGAAATTTTTTCTCGCCGATTGATTCAAAGAACTCAATCAGTTTTTCAGGTGATAAACCTAATAGGTTTACTTTTTTGATGTCAGTCATAATTCAATGTCGCTTGCTGTGTATAGCATTAAGTGTAAACGAAAAAAGCCTCTGAAAAGAAAAGTCTTTTCAGAAGCCTCTGTAAAAAAGCGAGCTAGTGCCCGCTTTCACAAATCAGTTCGGACATAAAGGTCCTAGCTGTCAATTACTTACCGAAGAAGTAAGCAATTTCACGAGTTGCAGATTCAACAGAATCAGAACCGTGAACAGCATTAGCATCGATAGATGTTGCGTAATCTGCACGTAGAGTACCAGCAGTCGCTTCTTTAGGGTTTGTAGCACCCATAAGTTCGCGGTGACGAAGAACAGCGCCTTCACCTTCAAGAACAGAAACAACAACAGGACCAGACGTCATGAAAGCAACCAAATCTTTGTAGAAAGGACGCTCTTTGTGCTCAGCGTAAAAACCGCCAGCCAATACGTCGTCTAGTTGAACCATTTTCGCTTCAACGATTTTAAAACCAGCACGTTCAAAACGAGTGTAGATTTCGCCGATTACGTTTTTAGCAACAGCATCAGGCTTGATGATAGATAGAGTGCGTTCTAACGCCATGGTATAACTCCAAATTTAATTTAAAGGGGCGATGCTTTGCATGGCCCGGGACATAAAAGTTCAGCGCGTGGATTATACGCATCAATTCATTAAAATTGTATGCTCAAGCGAACATTATTTATAGCAATGGAAATAAAAGCGTGTTTTATCGCTTATCCTAACGATCTTAGACGAGTTACTGCGTTTTTTATCGTCTCGGCTACAAAATCGATCTCTTCCTCGGTGGTAAAACGTCCTACAGAAAGTCGTAAAGAACTGTGTGCCAAATTCTCCGCCAAACCAATGGCTCGTAAAACATAAGATGGCTCCAAACTTGCCGAAGTACAAGCCGAGCCAGAAGACACCGCAATATCACCAAGAGACATCAATAGCACTTCGCCATCGACATCTGCAAAACCGACATTAATCACGCCAGCGACGCGCTGGTCTGAATCACCGTTCAAATGCACACCTAACAAATCACTCAAAGACAACCACAAACGCTCACGCAAAGATTGTATTCTTTCACAATCCACCGACATCAAAACACTAGCCAAACGAAAGGCCTCACCCATTCCAACGATTTGGTGTGTTGCTAACGTACCTGAACGCATACCTCGTTCGTGACCACCACCATGAATTTGCGCCTCTAACTTAATTTTAGGAGAACGGCGCACATACAAAGCACCAATACCTTTAGGGCCATAAGTTTTATGAGCAGTAAGTGACATTAAGTCCACATTCATCGCATTAACATCAATAGCAACCTTACCCGTCGTTTGCGCAGCATCAACATGTAAAAATACACCACGAGATCGAGTCAACTTACCAATCGTAGCGATATCTGTTAATACGCCCAACTCATTATTCCCATGCATCAACGACACTAAAATCGTGTCTTCACGAAGCGCTTCATCCACCTGATTTGGAGAAATAACACCGTGACAATCTGGCTGAAGATACGTTACTTCAAAGCCTTCTTTCTCAAGCTGCTTGCAAGGGTCTAGCACTGCCTTATGCTCAATCATAGAGGTAATAATATGTCGACCTTTTTGACGATAAGCATGAGCCACTCCCTTGAGCGCCAGATTATTAGCTTCTGTCGCACCAGAGGTCCAAACGATCTCGCGAGAATCGGCGTTAATTAACGTCGCTACCTGCAATCTAGCGTCTTCTACCGCTTCCTCAGCACGCCAACCAAACAGGTGGGAACGGGACGCCGGATTACCAAAATTACCGTCCAGCGTCAGACACGCCATCATTTTTTCAGCAACTCTTGGATCTACCGGCGTGGTGGCAGAATTATCTAGATAAACGGGGGTATTCATTTAACGCTCTCCAATATAAACACTCTAAAATCAAGCCGCTGCCTGCGCGATACCTTTGATACGGTTCACAATAGAACGTAAACCGTTACCACGAGTTGGGCTTAGATGACGCTCAAGATCTAACGACTCAAAAAAAGCAGATATATCAAAAGCCAATATTTCTTCAGGTGTTTTATGATTCAAAGCTGACAATACCAGCCCAAGCAAGCCACGTACTATGATGGCATCACTGTCTACGGCAAAGATTAACACCTCGCCTCTCGTTGCATCTTGCTCACTACCAGGCTGAATCCAAACACTGCTCTGGCAGCCTTTCACCAAACGCTCAGGTGTACGCCATGCATCATCAAAAGAAGGCAATGATTTACCCAGATCAATAATATATTTGTACTTGTCTTCCCAATCGTCAAAAAATGACAGATCTTCAACAATCTCTTCTGTATCAGGTAAGGACATGACTCCCCTCTTTTTCATTAAACGAGTAAAAATAAAAAATGGCGCTGAATCAACAAAAGCGCCGATTAAAAAAACAAAAACGGCACTTAACAAATTGCTAAGGCCGTTTCCTATTGTATTCGACTTCACTTAGCCACAGAAGACTTAGCCACAGAAGACTTAGTCACCGCAGAGATTAGAAGAAAAGACCCGCTTCTAACTGCGCCTCTTCACTCATCATTTCTCGTGACCAAGGCGGATCAAACACCAAATCAACTTTAACTAACTCAACATTAGGAACTTTTGCGACTCGATATTTCACATCGCCTACCAATACAGGCCCCATACCACAACCCGGTGCGGTTAACGTCATGTCAATCAAAACAGATTTCGTTTCTTGATCCAGAGATACCTTATAAACCAAACCTAAAGACACCAAACTAATTGGAATTTCAGGGTCATAGATCGTATCCAACGCCTGCCAAACTTGATCTTCACTAATCTGGCCAGAACCAAGGTCTTCAAAATTAAGAACTTCTGGCTGCTGCCCGATCGCCTCTGCATCCGTTCCATCAATTCGAAGCATGTTACCTTGCCAAGTGACAGTGTAATTGCCTCCCAAACTCTGATTGATCGTTATAAATTGTCCTTCTGGAATACTCACCGGCTCACCGCTTGGTACTCGTCGTGCCGGACAGGCACGCTGTGTCACTACCATTTTTTGCATGAAGTTAACTCACACTAAAGCTTTCGCCACAGCCACACTCGGCTACGACGTTAGGGTTATTAAACTTCACGACTTCGTTAACACCTTCGCGCACCAAGTCAATTTCTGTTCCCTTGAGCATGGTGACAGACTGTGAATCTACCGCAAACGTTATCTCACCAAATGACAAGACGGTGTCTTCCTCCAAAGCGACATCAACGATATCAAGCACATAAGAAAAACCCGTACAGCCGCTTTCTTTAGTACTTAACCGAATCAATTTCCCAGGCTGTTTTACCAGTTTTGAGGTGAAATATTTCTGCGCAGAAGCGGTTAAAGACACGCTTGAAACAGGATCAAATGTTGTTGCCGTCATAGATATCTCCTAAGCCAACATCGAGCGCACTTTTTTCAGCGCGACAAACAATGCATCAACTTCTTCTAATGTATTATAAACAGAGAATGACGCACGAGCCGTTCCCGGCACATTAAAACGCGCCATCAAAGGCTGAGCACAATGATCACCGGTACGAACAGCGATACCCTGACGATCCAGTAAAAAACCGATATCCGCAGGATGGCCGTGGTCCATAACAAAACTCAGCACGCCAATTTTCTCTTTGGCATTCCCAATTATTGTGAGGCCTTCAAAAGCTTCAGCCAGCTGCGTCGCTCGGTCTAACAAGGCTTTCTCATGGGCTTCAAGACCATCATGATCCAATGCCATCAACCAACGAATCGCTTCGCCCATTGCAATGACATCGCCTACATTAGGTGTCCCAGCTTCAAAACGATAAGGCAGTACATTCCATGTAGCCTCTTGTAACGTCACCGTTGAAATCATCTCTCCGCCGGTACGCCAAACAGGCCAAGTCGCCAGTAGAGACTCTCTTCCCCAAAGTACGCCAATCCCCATCGGAGCGTAAATTTTATGCCCTGAAAAAACATAAAAATCACAACCAATATCTTGTACATCAACCTTACGGTGAGCCGCTCCTTGTGCACCATCAACCAAAACCCAAGCACCAAAGACTTTGGCCTTCGCGGTCATTTCTTTAATGGGGTTAACCGTACCGAGCGCATTAGACACATGAGTAAAGGCCACAAATTTAGTACGTTCGTTCAGCAGCGCGTCATAAGCCGCTTGATCTAGCTCACCATCTTCTGTCACAGGAACGATTTTCAAGATAGCACCAGCTACTTTGCAAGCCTGCTGCCACGTCACCAAATTAGCATGATGCTCCATACCAGTAGCAATCACCTCATCGCCTGTCGACAATAACTGACTCAAGCCGTTGGCAACTATGTTGATTCCTTCAGTGGTACCTGTTGTCCAAATGACTTCTTCACGTTTCGGCGCATTAATAAAGTCTTTTACGAGATCGCGAGCCGCTTCAAAACGACCCGTCGCTTCATCCGCAAGGCGATGGGCACCACGATGAACATTCGAATTACATGTCGAATAATAATCAACCAATGCATCGATCACACATTGCGGTTTTTGAGTCGTTGCCGCATTGTCGAGGTAAATCAATGGATTTCCATCAATCCGACGCTTCAAAATCGGAAATTGCTCACGGATAGCCGCTACATCAAAACTCATTAGACTCTCGCTTACTTCACTTCCATTTGCGAAAATCGCTCACGAATAATAGGACGAACCCACTCCGCTAGCGCTGCATTTGGCATTAAATCAATCAACTCGTTAATAAAACCAAAGTTGAGCATCACCTGAGCTTTTGAGCGACTCACACCACGAGTTTGCAAGTAATACAGCGCCTGCTTATCTATCTGGGCAACCGTCGCACCATGAGCACAACGCACGTCATCGGCGTAAATTTCAAGCTCAGGTTTGGTGTTAATTTCCGCCGTATTCGACATTAATAGATTGCGATTATTCAATTCCGCCAAGGTTTTCTGAGCATCTCGATGAATATGAATACGACCATTAAAAACAGCGCGTGAACGATCTGCCGCAATACAACGCACATTTTCTTCTGTCGTACCGTTCGGCATCGCATGTTCAACCGTTGCATGCAGGTCAAACAACTCTTTACCATCAAGCAAATACATTGCATTGAGTTTCGCATCCGCAAACTCACCTGCATGAATAATATCCGTATCTAGACGAGACAAATCACTACCGAAACCCACGATGGTACTGTGCATTTTTGCACGATCGTGCAGATTAAAGTGACTTCCGCCAATTGAGACATTGGTTCCTGTTTGAAGTGCGAAACGATAATGCTCTAGTCGTGCATTTAACTCGACATGATATTCCACAAAGGCGGTACTTAAAGTCTCGCCTTGCGCCTGAATATCTTCAATGACAGCTAAGCGAGAACCAGCACCCAATGTCACTTGTACACGAGTATGAGATTCAGCACCTTGACTCAACAAAGAACTAATTCGTAAGGGCTCAGCAACATCAACACCGTCAGCAACCGTTACAACCACAACATCTTGCGCCAATGCATCGTTGATCAAACCAAATAAATGACGTTCAGGTTTAACAGTAGAAAAAGCCTTCAACGCGTGCGCTTGTTGAGCCTTTTCTAGGTCACGACCTAACGTAACAGACAAGCCTTTTGGTAGCGCTTTCGCTAATTGTGACTCGTCCAACTTACCATTAACAAAAACCAGCTCGATGGCAGCAAAATCAGCAATAGCAACAGGAGACAAATTAACAACAGCATCAATCACTTTGGCCTGTGTCCGCTCAACCGCACGCAATGGTGTATAACGCCAAGCTTCAGTTTTACGCGTTGGCCACTTCGTCGTCGATAGCAACTCAAGAGCATACGCACGCTTAGGAGCGAGCCAATCATTAATACCTTGCGCTCGAGTAATGGCGCTTTCTAACCATTCACTCATGCATTACCCCTCAAGCTCATCTTTAGCTGGCTCTTTTTGCAACCAAGCATATCCTTGGGCTTCTAACTCATGAGCCAAAGTAGCATCACCACTCTTGACTATTTTGCCGTCAGACAAGACATGAACAAAATCAGGCTTAATATAATCCAAAAGACGCTGATAATGCGTGACAACAATAAAACTACGATCCGCTGAACGCTGGCTATTAACGCCCTCTGCAACGACTTGCAAAGCATCAATATCCAAGCCTGAATCGGTTTCATCAAGAATACAAAGCTTTGGTTGAAGCAAAAGCATTTGCATCAACTCATTACGTTTTTTCTCACCACCAGAGAAACCTTCGTTAACGCCACGCTTTAGGAAGGCAACAGGCAAATCAACTTGCTTACAAGCCGCCTTGGCTTCTTTCAAGAAATTAGCGGAGGTAATAGCATCTTCACCACGTGCTTCACGTTGCGCATCAACAGAGGCTTTCAGAAACTCTAAGTTACTCACACCCGGAATTTCAACAGGGTATTGGAACGCCAGAAACAAACCCGCGCGCGCGCGCTCTTCTGTTTCCATTTCAAACAAATCTTTACCATCTAGCGTTACGCTGCCACTGTCTACCGTGTACCCATCACGACCAGACAAAACATAGCCTAAAGTGCTTTTACCCGCACCATTTGGCCCCATAATGGCATGCACTTCACCAGGTTTAATATCCAAACTTAACCCTTTGATGATCTGCTTTTCTTCTACGCTTGCGTACAAATCTTTTATCGTCAATAAACTTTCAGTGTTCGACATCTTCAATAATTCCTTAACCTACAGAGCCTTCAAGGCTAATTTCTAGTAACTTGCCCGCTTCAACGGCAAATTCCATTGGTAATTCTTTAAACACTTCCTTGCAGAAGCCATTCACAATCATGGATACGGCTTTTTCAGGATCAAGGCCTCGTTGACGACATAAAAACATTTGCTCGTCACTAACTTTAGATGTGGTCGCTTCATGCTCGATAATCGCGGATGGATTACGACTTTCTACATAAGGAAAAGTATGAGCGCCACACTGATCGCCAATTAACAACGAGTCACACTGAGTAAAGTTACGTGCACCATCAGCTCCTGGATTCATTCGGACAAGACCACGGTAACTATTGTTACTCTTGCCTGCGGAAATACCTTTCGTAATGATGGTGGACTTGGTGTTTTTACCAATGTGAATCATTTTGGTGCCGGTATCAGCTTGCTGACGACCACGAGTCAGGGCAACAGAGTAAAACTCACCTACGCTGTTATCTCCTTTCAAAATACAACTAGGGTATTTCCAAGTAACAGCGGAGCCTGTCTCTACTTGAGTCCAAGATATTTTGGCGCTGGTATGACAAATTCCACGTTTGGTAACGAAGTTGTAAATACCGCCTTTGCCGTTTTCATCGCCTGGATACCAGTTCTGAACGGTAGAATATTTAATCTCCGCATTGTCCATAGCAACCAATTCAACCACGGCAGCATGCAATTGGTTTTCATCTCGCTGTGGTGCGGTACAACCTTCAAGATAACTGACATGACTGCCTTCATCTGCAATGATCAAGGTGCGTTCAAACTGACCTGTATTCTGCTCATTAATGCGGAAATAGGTAGACAACTCCATTGGGCAACGCGTGCCTTTTGGAATATAAACAAAGGAGCCATCCGTAAACACAGCACAATTTAATGCGGCATAATAGTTGTCTTTCTTCGGTACAACACTGCCTATGTATTTTTTCACAAGCTCAGGGTATTTCTGTATAGCTTCAGAAATCGGACAGAAAATAACGCCCGCTTCCTCTAGCTTACCTCGAAAAGTGGTTACCACTGAGACTGAATCAAACACGGCATCAACCGCGATACCAGCCAGCATTTGTTGCTCTATTAGAGGAATACCAAGTTTTTCATAAGTACGAAGCAATTCAGGATCAACCTCGTCCAAAGACTTAGGTTTATCTTTCATGCTTTTTGGTGCTGAATAGTAGGAAATCGATTGGAAATCAATTTTCGGGTAATCTACCAATGCCCAATCAGGCTCTTCCATTTCCAGCCATTCACGAAATGCACTTAGACGCCACTCAAGCATCCACTCAGGCTCACCTTTCATTTCAGAAATACGTTTAATGACACCCTCATCCAAACCAGGCTCAAACGTTTCTGATTCTATATCAGAAACAAAACCGGCTTTGTATTCCCTTGCCAGCGCCTTATCTATCTGCTCAGTCATATAAAAACTCACTCATCATAAGAGCCAACACACTGAGCATCAGTGCGTCACGCTCTACTAATTTATTCTTTACTTAATCAACTATCGCCGCGATTATCTTACTGCTCTCAAAGCCATTTTTTCGGCCTTCAAGATCTTGACGCTCTGCAACTTGCCGTACTTCATTACGGTGAACCAGTTGCTCTAAGCTGATTTGGCTTAAAAAATCATGTATTTGATCACTTAAATCACACCATAAATGGTGAGTAAGGCAAGTGTTACCACTTTGACAATCACTGCGCCCCTTACATCCAGTAGCATCAACCGACTCATTTACGGCATCTACTATCTGCGCGACAAAAATATCATCATTTGAACGACTCAGACGATACCCACCACCTGGACCTCTTACACTGGTTACCAACGCCTTCTTACGAAGCTTAGAAAACAACTGCTCAAGGTACGATAAGGATATTTCTTGTCGATTCGAAATATCCGACAAAGACACTGGCCCTTGATCCGAATGCAATGCCAGATCAAGCATGGCGGTTACCGCATAACGACCTTTTGTTGTCAGGCGCATAAGTTATCCAAATTAGATTATTCTTTGAGTGTAAATAGTACACAAAACCTACTGTTTTGATCAAGTATTTACCTGACTATTTTAGTAGGTTATTACCTAACCATAATATTTAGCGCATATTTTACGTGCACTATGGGGAAAACAAAACCGCATTCTGCAGTTTCAAAAAGCATCAGGGCAATAATACTTACAATGAAAGCCATCCAATAATGTCGATAGCACGTAAAAATAGAACAAAAGCCTTGTCCTTTCATGACAAACACGCACACTAATAGATAGTTAAATGAGCCGAAGAAAGAGGATTGATAATGCCACCTAAAGGTAATGATGAAAAAATTCTTAGCGAAGAAGTACCTGAAAAGAAATCGAAAGGACTTTTGATTCCAATTTTATTGTGTTTCCTTTTGAGCGTGGTCGCTTCATCAGGCGTTTCCTACTTTCTTCTACAGTCTAGTAAAGGAGGCTCAGCAACAACACTTAAGGCGAATGAGCAGAACGATTTGATTGCCAACTTACAAGAATCCCTTTCGCAACAAAAAATAAAAATACAAGCCATTGAAGATCAGAATAATGTTCTGAAGCTATACCTCAGACACAGCAGCGGCACAGCGCTAAAAAACATCTTAATCAACCAAGAGCAAAATATTCAAGCGTATTTAAAAGTCATGAAATCTGCTATAGACGATCTATCAAAGCTTATTCCTAGAACAACAGACTGGAACAACGAGTACCAATATCAACTGGATCTGGCACAAAAAGGCAGTATAGAAAGAGAAGACTTACTAAAACTGTTAAAAACAGGCGAGCCAAACGAGAAAAATCAGTAGATATCAGTACTTTTTAGCCGAGCCAAAAAACTGAAATACATAAGGACGTAACTTTTGCTACTGTCGATATTAAAAAATACACATCTATTAAAAAATTATGACGCAATAAAAACCAGCTTTTGGTTCACGCCTTGTTTAATCTTATTTCTCACTATAACAAGCTGTATGATCTTGCTGTTTATTGATCTGTATGCAGGGTTAGACGCTGTTCACTGGTTGGCTTTTTTATACCATGCTGATGCAAACATCACTCGTAGTTTACTGACCACTATAGCTAGCAGCGTTATGACCGTGGTCAGCATTACCTTCTCAATTACCATTGTTGCCCTCACCACGGCATCATCTCAATTTGGACCTAGATTAATTCGTAACTTCATGGAAGACAAAAGCACCCAAATGGTACTTGGTGTATTTATCTCGCTTTTTATTTACTGTCTCATTTTGGTCCGTATGACAGACGACTTTGCAGAGGGCCATTTTTTACCTGGCCTAACTTTCGCGGGGGCTATCGCCATGACCCTATGCGGCATACTTTTACTGATCTACTTCATCCATCATGTTTCGCAAAACCTGCAGTCAGACAATATAATTGACAATGTTTATTCAGAACTGCAATACAGTATCAATCAGATTTTTAAACAACAAAAAGAAGAAGGCGCAACTTCTAGCGAAAATAACGCCATAACAAAACCAGATATTGAGAGAAAACTCGTTAGTCCTGTGAATAAACGAGAAGCCATTCCACTAAAAAGCTCAGCATGCGGCTACATTCAAACCATTAATTACGCTCACTTAACAAAAGTAATGAAAAAACTAGATGGCTACCTTGAAGTGTCCGTTAATCCGGGGGATTTTGTAGTGAACCGCATGATCACTATGAACTGCCACATCAAACACCTTTCTAAAGAGGATGAAAAAAGCTTACATAACAGCTTCACCTTGGGACCCAAACGCACACCAATCGAAGACCCAGAGTTCGCGGCTCATCAGCTTATTGAGATCGCATTAAGGGCTCTTTCTCCCGGCATTAACGACCCATACTCTGCCATTGCTTGTGTTGATAAACTGACAGCCATGATCTGTAACTTGACGCATAAAAACTTTCCACAAGGAACTACATACGACGAAGATGATATTGAACGCGTTAGCTACAAAACGACCTCTTTCCAGAACCTCGCCAACATCGCCTATAATCAAATACGCCAATACTCACGAACCTGTCTCGCGGTACAACTACGTCTACTAGAAGGTCTGATTAGAGTGGCTGAACAAGCCAGCCTCCCGACACACTGGTCGTTTGTACGTCACCAGAAACAAATGATTGAACACAGCCTAAAACAACAAAACTTAATTGATTTAGACAAAAAAGAAGTTACTAACCGTTTACAGATTCTCGATGAACACCTTAAAAACAACGGTTAATACTTAACATAAAAACCAATAAGAGTAATGGAGCTTTTCGCCTCACTCCATTACTCTAAAAGAGCACCGATACTTTTAAAGAAAACTTACAAAGAGCATGCCAGCTCTGTCCCTTGTTTAATCGCTCGCTTCGCATCCAGCTCAGAGGCAACGTCAGCTCCACCGATAAAGTATACGGTTTGGTCAAGCTCCTTTTCTAATAATCGGTTAGGTTCTTGTCCAGCACAAACAACCACAGTATCGACGTCTAAACACTGATACTCACCATCAACTAAGACATGAAGCCCTTCATCATCAATACGCTGATAATCACAACCAGACAAAAACACAACACCTTTTTTGAGTAACTCCGTACGGTGAATCCATCCCGTCGTTTTCCCTAAACCTGCCCCTACTTTACTTTTTTTACGTTGCAATAAAAAAACGTCTCGCGCCGATTTTTCAAAAACAGGCTTAATCCCCTCCACACCGCCTCGAGCTGAAAGTGTCATATCCACCCCCCACTGAGACATAAACCCTTCAATGTTTTGCGCCTTATGTGATACAGAATCGATCAAGTATTCACAAATATCGAAACCTATGCCTCCGGCACCAATGACAGCAACGCGTTTACCAACAGGACTGCCATTCATAACATCTAGGTAACTCATTACCTTTTTATGCGTAACACCATCAATATCAGGAGCTCTAGGTAAAATACCTGTCGCCAACACGATTTCGTCGAATTGGCCTTTTTTTAATAAGCCGCCATCCACTCGAGTGTTTAATTGTAAGTCGACTCCAGTCAGTTCTATTTGGCGCTTGTAGTAGCGTAATGTTTCATAAAATTCGCCTTTCCCTGGAATACGCTTAGCGATATTAAATTGCCCGCCAATTTCATTCGCCGCATCATACAAGGTAACCTTATGCCCGCGCTTAGCCGCTGTTGTCGAAAATGCTAATCCAGCAGGTCCAGCGCCAACTACGACAATGTGTTTAGGGCTCTCTGTTGGGCAAATAACCAATTCGGTTTCATGACACGCTCTAGGGTTAACAAGGCATGACGTCAATTTGTTTGCAAACACATGATCTAAGCAAGCTTGATTGCACGCAATACAAGTATTGATTTCATCTGCACGATTTTGCTCTGCTTTTAAAACAAACTCAGGATCCGCGAGAAAGGGCCTCGCCATTGATACAATATCAGCATCACCACGAGCCAAAACTTGTTCCGCTATTTCCGGTGTATTGATACGATTTGAAGTAACCAAAGGAACCGTTAATAATTTACGTAATGCTGCTGTAACCCAAGTAAATGCGGCGCGAGGCACTTTAGTAGCAATCGTCGGCACCCTTGCCTCATGCCAACCAATACCGGTACTGATAATGGTTGCGCCGGCTTGCTCAATGGCTAATCCCAGCGTCACCACTTCTTCCAAGCTACTGCCACCTTCGACCAAATCCAACATTGAGAGTCGATAAATAATAATAAAATCACTGCCAACGGCTGCCCGAATCCGTCCGACAATTTCGATCGGCAACCTGATTCGACCTTCGTACGCACCACCCCATTCGTCTTCACGATGATTCGTTCTAGAGGCAATAAACTGATTGAGAAAATAACCCTCGGACCCCATCACTTCAACACCGTCATAACCCGCTTTTTTTGCCAGAACTGCCGCATTGATGAAATCTAGAATTTGTTTTTCAATACCTTCAGCCGTTAATGCTTCAGGTTCAAACGGGTTAATAGGAGCTTTTATAGCGGAAGGAGCAACTAATTTAGGATTATAAGCGTAACGTCCTGTATGCAATATTTGCATACAGATTTTTCCTCCGGCTTCGTGAACGGCATCAGTGATAACTCGGTGCTTTAGCGCATCTTGTTCCGATGCCATAGTCGCTGCACCAACATACACAGCACCCTCAGAATTAGGTGATATACCGCCCGTGACAATGAGCCCAACCCCGCCTCGAGCCCGTTCAGCATAAAAGGCAGCCATACGCTCAACTCCGCCTTTCATTTCTTCTAAACCTAAATGCATAGACCCCATTAGTACGCGATTTTTTAGCTGAGTAAACCCCAGATCCAATGGTTCAAATAAATTTGGGTACGTAGAATGACTCATAATAACGACTCGCTTTGTTTATTATTGTTTGTTTTGCCGCTGCCCGCGTGCAATTTTGACACTGTCAAGATAATTTTTAATATAGACAATGTCAAGATTAAAGGCTCTAATTGACCAATGTCTACATTAAAAAAACACTATCACCATGGCGATCTAACTAAATCGCTACTTGAATCTGCTTCCTTAATTATCAAAGAACAAGGAACAGAAAGTCTCAGTATGCGTAAACTAGCCGATACAGTAGGCGTCTCAAGAACCGCGCCATACCACCATTTCAAAGATAAAAACGCTTTACTTTGCGCATTAGCAGAACAAGGTTTTTGCGAACAAGAAAAAATACTTTACTCTTTAATCAAACAAGACCATACCGCAGAAGAGTGCTTTAAGAAGTACGTACATGCCTATTTAGAATACGCCCTACTTCACAACGAAACATATGACCTTATGTACGGTAGGACGATATGGAAAGCAGGTAGCCCAAGCCCTTCATTAAAAGCAGCATCTAAACGTACATTTAAGATATGGATAGATTGGGTAGAAGAGTTACAGCAGCACAAAGTACTACCGAGCAACAATACGCCATTAAGAATAGGGCAAACGACGTGGGCAAGCTTACATGGATTAGCCAGACTATTTATAGACGGAATCTATCTCGATCAGGCAGACTTATCAGAAATGATAGAACAAATGATTAAGAACCTTCGTCAAGAAAGCTCAACCAGCGCCTAGGTTTGATCGAGTATTAGAGAGCATTTGCTCTCTTCGTAAGCGTTTAACATCTCGATGACTTAAGTATAGCAACGGAGTGATAACCAACAACGAGCCTATAAACAACCCTAAATCAGGCGTTTCACCAAATATCCACCACCCAATTAAAAAAGCAAAAATCAATCCCGAATATTCAGCACTCGTCACTTTACTTGACGCAACATAGCGATACCCAACCAAACATGACACGCTGTACAAAATAGAACAAATAGAAGAAAGCGCAGCGTAAACCAGTAACTCAATCTGAAAAGCTTCACCTTCCCATAAAGCCAACCCTCCAGCTAAAGGTAATGCAAAAAACTGAGTCACTAACAACCCATAAAGTATATCTTGTTGTTGCGGCAGCTTTTTTATCAATAAGCTATTTGCAGCCAGTACCACTGCAAAAAGAATAGCACTCACCATTCCGAACGTAATTTCTGTCGGTCTTAAAATTACCAAAATACCCATAAACCCCAATACAGCCGCTAGTACGACATCCATGCTTAAACGCTCTTTATAGAAAAAAGCCCCAAACAACATGATAAAAATTGGTGCGGTATAAAACACAGCATTCGCTGTCGCCAAAGACAATTCAGCCAAAGAAAGAACAAGTAGAACAGCAGCCAAAACCCACATATTGCCACGAATAAAGTGAAGCTTTAATCCTAAAAAAACAGCCGATTTAGATCGACGATAAAATCTAAGAACGACAATAGGTAAAAGTATGAAGCACATAAAAACAGCACGAAGAAAAGTGAATTGAAAAATAGCCACTTCAGAACCGGCTAACTTGATAAATACGTCACACAGTGTCGCGAAAAAACTCCCTAATACTAAAATTAAAATAGCACTACTAACAGTACGACCGGACACTTCACTCTCCTTAGAATTAATCAGCTTTAGACCAGCATAATAAATTCAAATCATTAGATAAAATGATATATTTAGACATAGTATTAGTTAATTGGATAATGTAAATATGCTTCCTCCTCTGAAATCACTACCCGTATTTGAAACAGTCGCACGACTGAATAGCTTTTCGCGCGCCGCACAAGAGCTCAATGTAAGCCAAAGCGCGGTATCTCATCAAATACGAATCCTCGAAAACCACCTTGGGGAAAGCCTATTTCATCGCTTAGGTAGAAATTTAGAGTTAACAAAAGAAGGTAAGCAATATCTAGACACTATAAGCAACTCTCTACTACAAATTTCAGAAGCCACAACACAAATCAAAGGACAGCAAAAAACGCATATTCGGTTAGCGGTATACAGCTCGTTTGCAGTTTATTGGCTAATCCCAAGGTTGCCTGAACTAAAGCGCCTACGTCCAAATTTAGAACTCAGCATTGAAATGAGTCACGGCTCCCCAGATCTTTCCGATCGTACCGCAGATTTTTTCATCACAATTGAAAAAGAAAAAAGGGGCTTTCTATTTGAATCTTTTTATGAAGAAGAGCTATTTCCCGTATGCAGTTACAGCTACCTTGAAACGATCAAAAGCAGATTGAACGTAATATCTAGTAAAGAGCTAATGGAAAAACTCAACACAACTCCCAACCCCTTAGCACAATTTTCACTCATCACCTCACACAGTATCTATGACCGTCATTTTGAAGACTGGAAACGCTGGTTTTCAAATCTACAACAATCTCTACCAAGCACAGTACAATTCCATCGTTTTAGTCATCTTATGCTTGCCTATGAAGCCGCAAAGCACTCTCTTGGAATCGCACTTGTAAATGACTATATGATGAATGAAAAAAACGATGAAACAGCGCTAATAAAGCTACCTTGTAGTGCATTCAAAACAGGTGATAACTTCTCTTTAGCGTATAAAGAAAGTCGAAAAAATGAAGAGGCTATCCAGTATCTAAGAAATTGGTTAAATGAAGAAGCAAAAGCACTATATCGAGATAATTAATAGAGTATTTTGCTCTAACGTTTGTTACTTGGCCTCTATTAAACCACCTCAAGATCAAACACCACCGACCAAAATAAGGCTTCCCTATATTCCAGCATCAAGGTAGGTTTTCCACCGGCTTTCGCTTTCCTTGAGCCAAAAAAAAGCCCTGACAGCGTTAGCTATCAGGGCTCTCTTAATTTAAGCTTGACGACGACCTACTCTCACATGGGATCTCCCACACTACCATCGGCGATGGCGCTTTTCACTTC